>Ga0308164_10000233_pt1 | contig 127360 bp, 112 predicted proteins | sample PhyTR2_FD_201031 | JGI IMG/M metagenome (GOLD analysis project Ga0308164, IMG submission 201031) | Phyllosphere microbial communities from UC Gill Tract Community Farm, Albany, California, United States - DLSLT.R2 | ecosystem: Host-associated > Plants > Phyllosphere > Unclassified | place...
GGGTAACGCCTCTCTACAACCGCCTTACAGTCATTTCGACTGTTTCCCTTGGGAACGGGGCGCACTTTAATGGGCGGCGTGTCGCGTGTCAACAACGGATCTGAAAAAATTTCTGCTGTACTTACAGATACTTGCGGGACGAGCACCAAATACCAGAATTCTTCCGGGTCAACCGGGGTGAGAATTTCGCCGACGCCCTCAGCAAAAGCGGCATGTCCACGCACGAAAACCGGTACATCGGCGCCCAGCGTCAGCCCCAGTTGCGCCAGACGATCCTCATCCCAGCCGAGCTGCCATAAATGATTCAGGGCAAGCAGGGTGGTCGCTGCGTCCGAGCTGCCGCCGCCGATACCGCCACCCATGGGCAGGCGTTTTTCCAGCCAGATGTCCATGCCCAGTTTGCAGCAGGACTGTTTTTGCAGCGCTCGGGCAGCTTTGACGATCAGGTTGCTGTCATGCGGAACGCCGGGAACGTCGGTCTGCAGGCAAATCTCGCCATCTTCGCGAACGCTAAAACCCAGTTCGTCGCCGTAATCGAGAAACTGAAACAGGGTCTGCAGTTCGTGATAACCGTCAGGACGACGTCCCAGAATGTGCAGCATGAGGTTGAGTTTTGCCGGGGCAGGCAAAACCAGTTGTGGCGTGCTCATGGTCATTGCCCCAGTTTGCGAGGCTGCCAGTCCTTGATGACCAGCGTGACATCAAGGTCCTGTCCGTGCAGCTTGACGCGCTCCGGCAGCCAATAGCCATTCTGTTCGACGTAGCTGAGGTATTCCACCTGCCAGCCATCCTGTTCAAGGCTGGCCAGCCGGCTGTCGCCATCGAGTGTCAGGTTGCTTTTGCTATCCGGTGCGGGCAGACCGCGTACCCACCATACAAGGTGAGACACGGGCAGTTTCCAGCCCAGTTGATCCTGCAGCAGTGATTCTGGCGAGGTGGCTTCGTAACGGCCCTGATTGGCGACTTCGAGCACCACGGCGCCGGGCCTGCCGGTCAGGCGCGCTGCGCCACGACCGAGCGGGCCGGACAGGCGGATATCGTAGTAATCCTGGCGCTGCAGCCAGAACAGGGTGCCGCTGCCGGAGTCTTTCGGCGCGCGGATACCGACCTTACCGTTGATCTGCCAGCCATCGAGGCTGCTCAGTTGTTGTTTGTGCTCGCGCCATTGCGCGGGGTCACCCTTGCCCTGAACGGCTTCGCGGGAGGTGAGGCCGGCGCAGCCGGTGAGCAGGGCGATGAGGCTGAATACTAATACGTGGCGCAAAAACATAGCGTCAAAGGGTCTCTGATCCGGTCAAGCGTCGCAGTGTGCTGCGCAGGACGGTGCTGTCGGGTTGTTGTTCCAGGGCCTTGGCCCAGACTTTTTTGGCTTCGCGCTGCTCGCCCTTGGCCCAGAGTACTTCGCCCAGGTGGGCGGCGACTTCGTGGTCGGGGAAGCGCTCGAGTGCCTGACGCAGGTAGCGCTCGGCATCGTCCAGATTGCCCAGGCGGTAGTTCACCCAGCCAAGACTGTCGAGCACTGCCGGATCGTCAGGGCTGATCTTGTGGGCTTTTTCGATCAGTTCGCGGGCTTCGGTATAACGCGTGGTGCGATCGGAAAGGGTGTAGCCCAGCGCATTCAGCGCCATGGCATTTTCCGGTTCGCGCTTGATGATGGTTCGCAGGTCTTTTTCCATCTGCGCCAGATCATTGCGTTTTTCAGCCAGCATGGCCCGGGTGTACAGCAGGTTGGCGTCGTCCGGGTATTGCTTGAGCGCTTGATTCAATACCTGCCAGCCACGATCCAGTTGATCATTGCTGGTCAGTGTTTCGGCTTCGATCAGGTACAACTGCACAGCATAATCGGGCTCTTCGGCGCGGGCTTCTGACAGCCGTTTGGCGGCTTCGGCACCGTTACCGTTGCTGACCAGAATATCGGCCTGGCGCAATTGCGCCGCGAGGAAGTCCGGGCCGGGGCCTACCTGAGCGTATTCGTTGAGCGCGCTTTGCGGGTCATCGCGCTCTTCGTGGATGCGGCCCAGATTCAAATGCGCCGAATCGACATGCGCGCCGCGGGCGATCAGTTCTTCCAGATAACCTGCTGCTTCGTCCCAGGCCTTGGCTTCAAGGCACACCAGCGCCAGCGAGAAGCGCAGCTCGTCATCATCCGGATACTGCTGCAAGAGCGCAGAAAACTGCACTTTGGCGTCTTCCATACGGTTCTGCTCGACGAGCATGCGCGCATAGGTCAGGCGCAGACGCTTGTCGTCGGGATATTTCTTGATGCTTTTTTCCAGCAGGGGCACCGCTTCCTTGCCTCGGTTCATGCTTTGCAGCAGACGGGCGTGGAGCAGGATCGGCGCGATTTCACCTTCTTTCGGCGGGTTGTCTTCGAGCAGTTTCAACGACTGTTCGGAATCGCCGTTCTGCTGCAGCAACAGCGCCTTGCCGAAAATCAGCTGGCCATTGTTCGGGTATTTGCCCAGCAGTCGGTCAAAGCTCTTGAGCAGACCATTGCGGGTGTCCGGATCTGTTTCGGCCGCCGACAGGGCCAGGAAATCGAAGTGCGTGTCGCCCTGGCCTTGCAGGACTCTCTCCATGTACACAAGGGAGTCATCGTAACGTCCGGCGCGCGCCAGTTGAATGGCGGCGGCTCGTTGCGCTTCAAGATTGCCCGGTGCGTTCCTCGCCCAGATCAGCGCGGTATCCAGCGCCGACTGATCGGCACCCATGTACTCGGCAATCTGATAAGCGCGCTCCGAGACTCCCGGATCCTGAGTCTTGATCGCCTGGGTCACGTAGTTGTCCAGGGCGATGTCGAAGCGGTTGCGCTGGCCAGCCAGCTCCGCACTCAACAGGCTGACCAGGGTGTCCTGAGTGAACGAGCCATAGACCTGCGGCTTGGCTTCAGGCGCGGGCGGGGCGTCCTTTTGAGCGGGCACAGGCTGTGACGATGCGGGAGTCATGGACTGACAGCCGCCCAGAAAGGCGAGAGCAAGGAACAACGCGGAGGATCTATTCATATATAAGAAGGGCGGCTTACCTGCGGTGTGAGCATCATGACACAAGGCTGTTGGCAAAACCCACAGCCGTCGGAAAAACTGATGCAATGCGTGTGTTTGCAGTGTCGCGGACCCGAAAGCACGGTCTGCGACGAGCGATTGTAGTGGGACAATAATATGTGGTGGTTGTTCTGAGCTTATCGAAGTAGGACAATTACCGGCTTCACGTCACCACCTGCGACCCTGAATGGCCTTCCTTGCACTCGGTATCAACCATAAGACCGCCTCGGTCGACGTTCGCGAGCGTGTGGCATTTACCCCGGAACAGCTGGTCGAGGCATTGCAGCAGCTCTGCCAACTGACGGAAAGCCGCGAGGCTGCGATCCTTTCTACCTGCAACCGCAGCGAGTTGTACATCGAACACGAGCACCTCGGCGCGGACAGTATTCTTGCCTGGCTCGCCAATTATCATCACCTCAGCCTTGAAGAGCTGCGCGCCAGTGCTTACGTGCACGAAGATGACGCTGCCGTGCGGCACATGATGCGTGTCGCCTCGGGGCTCGATTCGCTGGTGCTCGGCGAGCCGCAGATTCTCGGCCAGATGAAGTCCGCCTACGCCGTTGCCCGCGAAGCCGGCACGGTCGGGCCATTGCTCGGTCGACTGTTCCAGGCGACGTTCAGCGCCGCCAAACAGGTGCGTACCGACACCGCCATCGGCGAAAACCCGGTCTCTGTGGCCTTTGCCGCAGTCAGCCTGGCGAAACAGATTTTCAGTGACTTGCAACGCAGCCAGGCCTTGTTGATCGGTGCAGGCGAGACCATTACGCTGGTCGCCCGGCATCTGCACGATCTGGGCGTCAAGCGTATCGTGGTCGCCAACCGTACGCTGGAACGCGCCAGCATGCTTGCCGCCGAGTTCGGTGCGCACGCGGTGCTGCTGTCGGACATCCCGGCGGAACTGGTCAACAGCGATATCGTGATCAGCTCGACGGCCAGCCAGTTGCCGATTCTGGGCAAGGGCGCCGTGGAAAGTGCACTGAAGCTGCGCAAGCACAAACCGATTTTCATGGTCGATATCGCCGTACCGCGGGATATCGAGCCTGAAGTCGGCGAGCTGGACGATGTTTACCTGTACAGCGTCGATGACCTGCATGAAGTGGTGGCAGAGAATCTCAAGAGCCGTCAGGGCGCGGCGCTGGCCGCCGAGCAACTGGTCAGCGTGGGTGCCGAGGACTTCATGTCGCGCCTGCGCGAACTGGCTGCAGTCGACGTGCTGCGTGCCTATCGTCAGCAAAGCGAACGGCTGCGTGACGAAGAGCTGAGCAAGGCGCAACGTATGCTGGCCAACGGCAGCAATGCCGAGGACGTACTGATCCAGCTGGCGCGTGGCCTGACCAACAAATTGCTGCATGCACCGAGCGTGCAGCTCAAGAAGCTGTCTGCCGAAGGTCGCGTCGATGCGCTGGCCATGGCCCAGGAACTATTTGCCCTCGGTGAGGGCTCGACGGATAAAACCCCGCAATGAAAGCTTCACTGCTCAATAAGCTGGATGTGCTCAGCGACCGTTTCGAGGAACTGACCGCGCTGCTCGGCGACGCGGAAGTCATCAGCGATCAGACACGCTTTCGCGCCTATTCCCGTGAATACGCTGAAGTGGAGCCGGTCGTTACGCTCTATGCGCAGTTGCTCAGGGTGCAGGGTGACCTGGAGGGCGCACAGGCGCTGCTCAAGGACAGTGATCCGGACATGCGCGAAATGGCTGTCGAAGAAGTTCGCGAAACCAGGCAGCAACTGGTCGAGCTGGAAGCGCAATTGCAGCGCATGCTGTTGCCCAAGGACCCGAATGACGGTCGTAACGTGTTTCTGGAAATCCGCGCGGGCACCGGCGGTGACGAAGCGGCGATCTTCTCCGGCGACCTGTTCCGCATGTATTCGCGTTACGCCGAGCGGCGTGGCTGGCGGGTCGAGATTCTTTCCGAAAACGAAGGCGAGCATGGCGGCTACAAGGAAGTCATTGCGCGCGTCGAGGGTGACAGCGTCTACGGCAAACTGAAATTCGAGTCCGGCGCGCACCGTGTGCAGCGTGTTCCGGAGACCGAATCCCAGGGCCGCATCCATACCTCTGCCTGTACGGTTGCGGTGTTGCCGGAGCCTGACGAGCAGCAGGCGATCGAGATCAACCCTGCCGACCTGCGGGTCGACACCTATCGTTCTTCGGGTGCCGGTGGTCAGCATGTCAACAAAACCGACTCGGCGATCCGCATCACCCACTTGCCGTCGGGTATTGTCGTCGAGTGTCAGGAAGAGCGTTCGCAGCACAAGAACAGAGCCCGGGCAATGTCCTGGCTATCTGCCAAACTGAATGATCAGCAGACCAGCGCGGCGGCCAATGCCATTGCCAGCGAACGCAAGCTGCTGGTCGGCTCGGGTGACCGTTCCGAGCGCATACGTACGTATAACTTCCCTCAGGGGCGAGTGACGGATCACCGCGTGAACCTGACTTTGTATTCGCTGGATGAAGTTCTGGCGGGCGGAGTCGATGCAGTGATAGAGCCGCTACTCGCTGAATATCAGGCTGATCAACTTGCGGCACTGGGTGAGTAAATGACCATCATCGCAAGTGTACTCAGAAGCGCCGAGCTTCCCGATTCACCCACTGCACGGCTTGATGCCGAGTTGCTGCTGGCGGCAGCGCTGGGCAAACCGCGCAGTTTCCTGCACACCTGGCCCGAGCGCATCGTCAGCACCGAAGCCGCAGTGGCATTCGCCGGCTACATGGAACGCCGCCGCAAGGGCGAACCGGTCGCTTACATCCTCGGCCAGCAGGGCTTCTGGAAGCTGGATCTGGAAGTCGCCCCGCACACGTTGATCCCGCGCCCCGAGACCGAAATGCTGGTCGAGGCGGCACTGGAACTGGTGCCTGCCTTCGCGCCGGCTCAGGTGCTGGACCTCGGCACCGGCACCGGCGCGATTGCGCTGGCGCTGGCCAACGAACGCCAGCAATGGAAGGTCACCGCGGTTGACCGTGTGCCAGAGGCCGTCGCCTTGGCCGAACGCAATCGGCAGCGTTTGCAACTGAACAACGCCGAAGTCTTCGAAAGTCACTGGCTCAGTGGCCTGCAGGGTCGACAGTTCGACCTGATCATCAGCAACCCGCCGTACATCTCCGACGCCGATCCGCATCTGTCGGCCGGTGACGTGCGTTTTGAGCCGAGCAGTGCGCTGGTGGCCGGCTCCGACGGGCTGGATGACTTGCGTACGATCATCGAACAGGCGCCTGCACACCTCAATGTGGATGGCTGGCTGCTGCTGGAACACGGCTACGATCAGGGGCCTGCGGTGCGTGAGCTGCTGATTCGCCAGGGCTTCGAGCGTATTCAGACGCGCCGTGATCTGGGCGAGCATGAGCGCATCACGTTCGGATGCAAGCCGTGCTGAGTGACCAGGAGCTGCTGCGCTACAGTCGCCAGATTCTGCTGCAACACGTTGATATCGACGGCCAGCTGCGACTCAAGCAAAGTCGTGCGCTGATCGTGGGCGTCGGCGGGCTTGGCTCGCCGGTGGCTCTGTATCTGGCCGCCGCAGGGGTCGGCGAACTGCATCTGGCGGATTTCGATCACGTCGACCTGACCAACCTGCAACGCCAGATCATCCACGACACTCAGAGCATCGGACAGGCCAAGGTAGACTCGGCCATCGCCCGGCTCACCGCGATCAATCCCGAGATCACCCTTGTCGCTCATCGCGCAGCGCTGGATACCGACTCACTGGGCGCGGCGGTGCAGGCTGTCGATCTGGTGCTGGACTGCTCGGATAATTTCGCCACCCGCGAAGCGGTCAATGCCGCCTGTGTCGCTGCCGGCAAGCCGTTGGTCAGTGGGGCGGCCATCCGGCTCGAAGGGCAGTTGTCGGTGTTCGATCCGCGTCGTGCGGACAGCCCTTGTTACCATTGTCTGTACGGGCATGGCAGCGAAGCCGAGCTGACCTGCAGCGAGGCCGGTGTCATCGGGCCGCTGGTCGGTCTGGTCGGCAGCCTGCAAGCGCTGGAGGCGTTAAAGCTGCTGGCCGGCTTTGGCGAGCCCATGGTCGGTCGGCTGTTATTGATCGACGCCTTGAGCACGCGTTTCCGTGAACTGAAGGTCAAGCGTGACCCGGCGTGCAGCGTCTGTGGTTCGGCCAGCGTGCAGGGCGAGCATGCGTGACGTGCATATGAGCCATGGCAGCGATGCGCCGGTCGGAATCTTCGATTCCGGGGTCGGTGGTCTGTCAGTGCTCAATGAAGTCCGTCAGTTGTTGCCCAGTGAGTCGCTCCTGTATCTGGCGGACTGCGGGCACATTCCCTACGGCGAAAAAACTCCCGAATTCATCATCGAGCGGTGCCTGACGATTGCCGGGTTTTTCCGCGAGCAGGGTGCCAAGGCGCTGGTCGTCGCCTGCAACACGGCCACGGCAGCAGGTGTGTCGCACCTACGTCAGCGCTACCCGGACTGGCCGATTGTCGGCATGGAGCCAGCGGTCAAACCGGCTGCCGAGGCGACCCGCAGCGGCGTTGTCGGTGTGCTGGCGACCACCGGAACGCTACAAAGCGCCCGCTTTGCGGCCTTGCTGGACCGTTTTGCCAACGATGTGCGGGTCGTGACCCAGCCGTGTCCCGGGCTGGTCGAACTGATCGAAACCGGCGACCTGTTAAGCCCGCAAATCCGTCAATTGCTGCAGCATTATGTCGAGCCGCTACTGGCAGCGCGCTGTGACACGATCATTCTGGGCTGCACGCACTATCCGTTTCTCAAGCCATTGCTGCGCGAAATGCTCCCCGAATCGGTCACCCTGATCGATACCGGAGCCGCGGTGGCGCGGCAGCTGCAGCGTCTTTTGGTGCGGTCCGGCCTGCTTGCCAGTGGTGTCTCCCGAGACACTGTGTATTGGTCTAGTGACATACCGGACAATTTCAGAAAAATCCTACCTTTTTTGTCGCAAAGCGTCGGCAATGTGAGAAGCTTCCGTTTGTAAAAAAAACGTGAAAAAGGCGCTTTTGGGGTGAACTAACGTTGCCCCCGCGGCTTCTATAAAAGCGGCTGATGAATTCCAACACTTTTCGTACAATTTAATATATTTAGGACGTTTCTCATGAAGAGACTCTTTTGCCTGGCCGTGATTGCGGCCGCTTTGGCAGGGCAAGCTTCAATCGCGCAGGCTGATGGTGTTGAGTTTTCGGTCGGTCAGACCGGCGAGTCGACCATGACTTATCGTCTGGGCGTGCAGTTCGATTGGGATAAAACCTGGCTGCAAAGCGACATCGGCCGTTTGACCGGCTACTGGGATGGCGCTTACACCTATTGGGATGGCAAGGACTACAAGGATAACCACAGCCTTTCGTTCTCCCCTGTTCTGGTCTACGAATTCGGCAACGGCAACGTCAAGCCATACGTAGAAGCCGGTATCGGCGTCTCGGTGTTCTCCAACACCCAGGTTGAAGACCGCAAGTTCGGTTCTGCCTTCAACTTCGAAGACCGTATCGGTTTTGGTCTGCGCTTCGCGGGCGGGCATGAAGTCGGTATCCGTGCGACCCACTACTCCAACGCCGGCATCAAAGAGCCGAACGATGGTATAGAAAGCTACGCACTGCACTACAAGATGCCGTTCTGATAAAACAGCTGCCTCTCATGCCAGCGCCCCGCGTTGGCATGCATTTCGTGACGCTCCGCTCCGGACCATCCCCCCCCCCGCAGAAGAGCCCGGGTGACGGCGCTTTCAGGCTTCTGCCCGCAGGGCGTAGGAGCGAACTTGTTCGCGAAAGGGCCTGTATGTTCACCGAAAATACTTCGTCTGAACTGACGCCTTCGCGAACAAGCGAAGCGTCGCCCGGTCCGCTCCTACGGCCTTCGGCCAGAATCAAGAACAGATTTGTGTATAACGCTTAGCACAGCGCGTGGGGACGATAGTGATGAATCAAAGATAAGCCGTCGCAATCCCTTTGCGTTCATTCAGGCAATCTTCCGCACCCGCTTCGAATTCACGACAGATCAACGGGCGTTTCTCGTAGATCGTACACATCATCGTGTTGCGATCCAGCGCAGCGCACCAGCCGTCATCCAGACGCAACATGACTTCGCCACCCCACTCATCGGTATCTATGTAACGCTCAGGCACGCCCGTGTCGGTGATCAGCATCACTTCCAGCTGGCAACAGCAGGCTGCGCAGGTCGAACACGTGACTGCCGGTTCTTCGCCGTGGATCTCTGCGAGCGGAATGAGTGTAGCGTTCAGAGCGGTTCTCCCGAGTGTCTGGCGGCGCGGGCTGCCAGCCATTGCAGCAGGGGAAATACACCCGCCCAGACCAGCCCCAGCACCAGCATGCCTGGCCACACTCCGAGGGGAAGATGGACCTGTGCCAGTTGCGAGCCGGCATAGTACGACATCGGGCCGCCAATAGCGCCCAGCACGACTGCGCGCCATAGCGGCTTCGCTGTCCAGGCCAGGCAATGATTGAGCGTGGTGCCCAGCACCGCCCATAACAGCGCCAGCCACAGCGGCAAGAGATAGCCGCCCGTGCCGAAATCAAAAACGCCGAGTGTCATCAAGGCACTGTCCAGCACGATACCGATCAAGGTCACCGTCAGAATCAGCCGGCCTTCCGCTGCCCATGAGCTGATCCACAGGAAATGCACCGCCAGGACGCCGACAGCGATCAGCAGCCAGAAGCTGTTGCCACCCAGTACGCAGGCGAACCAGCCGATCTGAAACAACAGCGCATTGGCGATAGATTTAAGCATTGAAGCGCCCAAGCAAGGGTTCGCGCAGCGCTTCGGGTTTGGCGAGCAGCAGCTGCGCGGTGCCAATGGTCCGCTCCAGGAAGCCGCCTTCGCAGTAACACAGGTAAAACTCCCACAGGCGCAGGAAATGCTCGTCGTAACCCAGTTCGGCGAGTTTGCCGTGGGCGTCTTTGAAGTTGTCGTGCCACAGGCGCAGGGTGCGCGCGTAGTGCAAGCCGAAATCTTCCATGTGCAGCAGGTTCATGTCGGTATCGCTGCCGACGATGTCGAGCATCTTCGCCACCGAGGGCAGCGCGCCACCGGGAAAAATGTAACGCTGGATGAAGTCCACATTGCTTTTGGCCTGTGCGTAACGCTGCTCGCGGATGGTGATCGCCTGCAGCAGCATCATGCCGTTGCTTTTCAGCAGGTTCGCGCATTGCTTGAAGTACGTGGGCAGAAAGCGATGGCCGACCGCTTCAATCATCTCGATGGACACCAGCTTGTCGTACTCACCGGTCAGGTCACGGTAGTCGGTCAGCATCAGCGTCACCCGATCCTGCAGGCCCAGTTCGATCAACCGTCGCTCGGTGTAGGCGAACTGTTCCTTGGACAGGGTTGTGGTGGTCACCCGGCAGCCGTAGTGCTGCGCCGCGTAAATAGCCATGCTGCCCCAGCCGGTGCCGATTTCCAGCAGGTGATCGGTGGGTTTCAGGGCGAGTTTCTGGCAGATGCGCTCGAGTTTGTTCAACTGCGCCTGTTCCAGCGTGTCGTCTTCGCTGAGGAACTGTGCGGCTGAGTACATCATCGTCGGGTCGAGAAACTGCTCGAACAACGTGTTGCCCAGGTCGTAGTGGGCCGCGATGTTTTTCTGCGAGCCTTCGCGTGTATTGCGGTTGAGCCAGTGCAACGCGTGAATCAGCGGTCGGGTCAGGCGCGCCATTCCGCCCTCCATCGCATCCAGCACATCCAGATTGCTGACAAACACCCGGACCACCGCCGTCAGGTCTGGTGTCGTCCAGTAGCCGTGAATGAAGGCCTCGCCCGCACCGATGGAACCGTTGCTGGCGACCATGCCCCAGGCTGCCGAGTCCAGAATATGGATTTCAGCCTGAATCAGCGCGCCGTTCTTGCCGAACACATGGCGCTCACCCCGTTCGACAATCACCAACTGGCCGTTGCGCAGTCCTGCGAGTTGCCGCAGCACACCTCGGCGCAGGAGGTTGGCAGTCAAACCATTGGTGCCCAGATTGGCAGAAAAACTACTGCTACTGCTTTTCATGGAGTGAGTCCTTGGATTGCGCGGCGGCAGCACGGTACTCGCCGTCAGCGGCCTGATGGGAAAAGATAGGTATGCGTTTGACCAACAGGCGCATGGCCTGCCAATAAATGGCCAGACAGGTTTTCGCGGTCATCCATGGATAAGCGATCAGATAGCGATGCAGCGTCTTGCGGTTCAGATTCTGGCGGGTCAGATTGAGCGTGGCGTCGAACATCTTCAGCTCGCCTTGCCAGTCAGCCATGTGTACACCGATCCGTTCGGCGGGCTGGCTGAAGCTCATGCGGTATTCGAGATCACGTGGCAGGAACGGCGAAACATGAAAGGCCTTGGCCACGGCAAAATGCTGATGGCCTTCACCGGTGGCGGGCAGCACGTAGCTGTAGCGCTCGCCCCACGGGGTATTGGTGACTTCACACAGAATGCCGGCCAGTGTGCCGTCGGCCTCATGGCAGTAGAAAAAACTCACCGGGTTGAACGACAGGCCCCAACTGCGTGCCTGGGTCAGCAGGCAGACGCGACCCGAGGGAGTACGCCCCAATGCTTTGCCGACCCGCTCGCGGACCGCCTCGATGAGCGTCAGCCCTTTCCCGGTCAGCTCTGGCAGATAGTCTCGCTCACGAAACGAGAACGGCGCAAAACGCCCCCGGCCTGCCAGTGGGGAGAGCCCCAACACGCTGTCCTGTTCATCCAGATCCAGATAGAGCAGGCCTATCCGATAGGTGAACTCATGGGCGCGCGGTGCAAACCGCCGGTGGCTGATCCAGCCACTGTAGAGCGCGCTATTCACAGCGTTTCACCAAAAGCCTGGGCGACACGCAGGCCGCTGACCACGCCGTCTTCGTGAAAGCCATTGGCCCAGTAGGCGCCGCAGTACCAGGTATTATCGACACCATTGATTTCCTCCCAGCGCGCCTGTGCCGCGATCGCATCGAGGCTGTATTGCGGATGGGCATAGCGGTAGCGGCCGAGGATTTTGGCCGGGTCAATGGCCGCAGTCTGGTTGAGGCTGACGCAGAACGTCGTGTCGCTCTCGATCCCTTGCAGAATGTTCATGTCATAGGTGACGGCGGCCGACTGCTGTTCGCCGCCGCCCAGGCGATAGTTCCAGCTCGCCCAGGCCAGTTTGCGCTTGGGCAGCAGTCGCGTGTCGGTGTGCAGCACCACATCGTTTTCGGCATAGCGCAGCGCGCCGAGAATCGACTGCTCGGCACTCGATGGCTGCGCCAGCAAGGCCAGGGCCTGATCGCTGTGGCAGGCAAACACCACCTTGTCGAAACGTTCGCTGCCCATGGCGCTATGCAGCGTCACACCTTCGCCGTCACGCTCGACACGTGTGACCGGGCACGACAGACGAATGCGCTCGCGGAACGAGGCTGTCAGCGGTTCCACATAACTGCGGGAGCCGCCCTGAATCACGCACCATTGCGGCCTATGCGTGACCGACAGCAGACCGTGATTCTTGAAAAAGCGCACGAAGAACTGCAGCGGGAAGCCGAGCATGTCGGCCAGCGACATCGACCAGATCGCCGCGCCCATGGGCACGATGTAATGATCGATGAAGCGCTGGCCATAACCGCCGGTTTTCAGGTATTCACCCAGCGTGGTGTCCGCCGCGATGCGCTGGTTTTCCAGATCATCGACCGATTGGCGATTGAAACGCAGGATATCGCGCAGCATGCCCCAGAACCGCGGCGACAGCAGATTGCTGCGCTGGGCGAACAGGCTGTTGAGGTTATTGCCGTTATATTCCACGCCAGTGCGCGGATCATGCACCGAAAAGCTCATTTCCGCAGGCTGGAAGCCGACACCCAGCTGGCCTAGCAGGCGAATGAAGTTGGGGTAGGTCCAGTCGTTGAAGACAATGAAACCGGTGTCAATGGCGTAGGCGCGGCCCTCGACCTGCACGTCCACCGTGTGAGTGTGCCCGCCGATCCAGTCCGAAGACTCGAACACGGTCACCTCATGCGCGCGGTTGAGCAGGTAGGCACTGGTCAGGCCAGCGATCCCGCTGCCAATGACTGCGATCTTCATTGCGCGTCCTTATTCGACGATTCGCTGCGCGCCATGCGTTTACCGAGGGCGAGTCGGGCGCGTGCCGGAAGCAGGGCCAGTAAGCTCATGCTGAAGATGAACAGCGCCGGAAAGGCGATATCCAGTGGGCGTTTGTTGCGCCCCAGTTTGCTGGCGATGTGCTTGGCTGCCTTTTCGACAGGCCAGCGCATCGGCATGGGGAAATCGTTTTTCTGCGTCAGCGGTGTGTCGACGAACCCAGGGCTGACCACTGTCACGTCGATGTTTTCGCTGGCCAGGTCCAGACGCAGCGCTTCGAGCAGATAACGCAGGCCGGCCTTCGACGCGCCGTAGGCTTCGGCGCGGGGCAGGGCCAGGTAGGTCACCGCACTGGCCACGCCGACCAGATGCGGCTGATGACCTTTGCGCAGCAGCGGCAACGCGTGCTCGATGCAGTAACTGCTGGCCAGCAGGTTGGTACGCACCACGCGTTCGACCATGGCCGCTTCAAACTGCCGGGCATCGATGTACTCGCAGGTGCCGGCGTTGAAGATGGCGGTGTCCAGGGCTCCCCATTGCTGGGCGATGTCGTCGGCAATCGCCTTGACTTGCTCGGGGTCGGTGATGTCACCGGTCACCAGCAGCACCTGCGTGGGATAAACGTTCGCAAGGTTCTGCAATGGCTCAAGCGTGCGGGCGGTCAGCGCGAGCCGATGACCGGCGTTGAGCAGTTCTTTGGCCAGCGCCAGGCCAATGCCGCTGCTTGCCCCGGTCAACCAGATGCGTCGTGCAACAGGAGTGCTCATCCCAACCTCTTCTTCAACCAATGGATGACCCGGCCCATGATGGGCAGATGTTCGTAGAGCAATGCACCGGCATCGAAGTAGTCCCGGTGCCGATAAACCTTGTCGCGCCACTTCAGGTGCGAACAGCCTTCTACCTGAATTGTCCGGCCGGCGGCTAGACGCGGATGCGAATAACTCATGGTCCAGACCAGATAGCCCTCGCCGGGGCGCACCTCGTCGAAGGCGTGGAAGTCGAAGTGCAGGTCCTGGACGTTGGCGTACAGCTCGCCGAAATAGCGGCGCATGGCAGCAAGGCCGTGAATATCGTGCATCGGGTCGCTGAACGACACGTCTTCGCTGTACAGCTCGGCAACCTGGTCAAGGTTGTCCTTGTTCAGCGCGGCAAAACCTTCGGCGAAGCGATGCAGGAAATCAGCCATGTTCGACTCCTGCGGCCGGCTGTCGAGCCGGTAGGGCCTTGAACGCTGCCAGGGCGCGGGCGCGGCTTTTGCTCAGGTCGACGATGGGTTTCGGGTAGTCAGCCGCGCCAAACAGGTCACCGATTAACGACGGGTCATGAATCTGCTTTTTATTCAGATCCGCCAGTTCCGGTAGCCAGCGTTTGATGAACACGCCTTCGGGGTCGAAGCGTTCCGACTGCGACAACGGATTGAAAATACGGAAGTAGGGCGCCGAGTCAGTGCCGGTGGACGAGCTCCACTGCCAGCCACCATTGTTCGACGCCAGGTCGCCATCGATCAGGTGGCGCATGAAAAAGCGCTCGCCCTCGCGCCAGTCGATCAGCAGGTTTTTGGTGAGAAACATCGCAACGACCATCCTTAGCCGATTGTGCATCCATCCGGTTTCCAGCAACTGGCGCATCGCTGCGTCAATGATCGGCAGCCCGGTGCGCGCTTCTTGCCAGGCGCGCAGCTCTTCGGGGGCATCGCGCCACTTCAACGCCTCGGTTTCCGGGCGAAAGGCGCGATGACGCGAGACGCGCGGGTAGCCGACCAGCGTGTGTTTATAGAACTCTCGCCATAATAGCTCGTTGATCCAGGTCACGGTGCCCACGTCGCCAGTCTCGAACTCGCCCTGATTACTGGCCAGGGCCGCGTGCAGACACTGGCGTGGCGAAATCACCCCAGCCGCCAGATAGGCCGACAGCTGGCTGGTGCCGGGCTTGGCCGGAAAGTCGCGTTCGGTCTTGTAGTAGCTGATCTGCTCGTCGGCGAAGGCGTCCAGGCGCCGTCTGGCTTCCGCCTCTCCGGCCGGCCACAGGTCACGCAAGGTTTTCGAGGGCGTGGCAAAGCCCTTCACCTGATCGGGAACCGCATCGCTTTTAATCGACTGTGCCGGTTGCGCTTTCGGGGTGCGCACCGGGTGCGGCATGGCCTCGTGCAGTCGGGTATAGCAGACCTTCTTGAACTGGGTGAATACCTGAAAATAGTTGCCGGTCTTGGTCAGGATGCTGCCGGGCTTGAATAACAGCTGATCGAGGTAGCTGTTGAAGTGCACACCGGCTTTTTCCATCGCCTTGTGCACCGCCTGGTCGCGGCGAGTTTCGTTGATGCCGTATTCCTGATTGAGGTGCAGGCCCTCGACCTTGAACTGTCTGCACAGCTTTGCCAGCACTTCAGGCGCCTGGTCCCAGCTGTACGCCTCGCGGATCAGCAAGGGAACATTCAACGCGCCCAGCGCCTTCTCGAGTTCGACCAGATTGCGCAGCCAGAAGTCGACCTTGCAGTCGGCATCGTCATGGCTGCGCCACTGCGCGGGACTGAGCAGGTAGACCGCCAGCGTCGGACCGCGCTCCATGGCGGCGGTCAGGGCAGTGTTGTCTTGAGCGCGCAGGTCACTGCGCAGCCAGATCAGTTGCATGAGAAGTCCTTAGATAAGTCCGAGCTTGCCCAGCTCGATCTGAGCGCTGAGTACGTCGTGGGCAAGGGTCAGTCCACATATCTCCTTGGCCTGTACGAGCAACTCGGCATTATGGATCTGCACCGTTGGTCCGCCCAGCACGACAGGGCAGGTGATATTGGCCAGCAATCGGGGCAAATGGGTCACGTTCAGCGACTTGCTGGAATACAGCAAGATGCCGCGTGGCTTGAGGTATTCGGCTGCCAGCGCCAGCTCGCCGACCGGCAACGGCCAGTCGAACACTTCGACCGGACAGTCAGCGCTGCTCACCAGCCAGGCCGCGAGCCACAGATGCGGCTCCAGCGGCAGATCGGACTGATTGACCAGCAGCAACGGGCTGCCATTGAGCTGACGGTTATTGTGATAGATGCGCGCGCCGAACTTGCTGCGCAGCCAGGAGTAGAAAAACGTGCGCTCCAGTTGTGCGCCGAACTTGCCTTGCCAGCGTTGTTCCAGTTCGGCCAGCAGCGGCAGCAGCAGCTGTTCACACAGCGTGCGCGGCGGGTACAGCGACATCGCCTGATTGAACACATCATCGACCCGGCGTTCGGCCAGCTCGCCGATCGCGACCAGCAAGGTCTGACGCAAGGCGTCCCAGTCGTTGGTCGGCGGCAGGGCGTCCTGGCGATTGTCATCGATCAGGCCCTTGACCTGACTGACGGACACGCCACGGTTGAGCCAGGTCAGAATCTTCATGACGCGCTGCACATGCTCGTCCGAATACAGCCGATGTCCTTTGGCGGTGCGGTGCGGGACGATCAGTCCGTAACGACGCTCCCAGGCACGCAGGGTGACGGCGTTGACGCCTGTCTGCCGTGCGACCTCGCGGATCGGCAGCCAGTCGCCCGGCACCTCTGTGTCTGTATCATTCATGAGTCAAATCGCATTGCGCAGGCTGAGGTTTTCCGGGTGGGGCTGCATGTACACCTGCAGTGCCACATACGGGTCCGGATGTTGGCGAAAATGATGCTTGAGCAGCGTCAGCGGCACAATCAGCGGCACGATGCCCTGATGATACTGGGCGATGACCTGCTGGATTTCCTGCTTGTCCTCACTGGTAATGGTTTGTTTCAAATAACCACACAGGTGCTGCAGAACGTTGGTGTGAGTACTGCGCGTGGCGCACTTTTTCAAGGCAGCCATCAGTTGGCTGAAATACAGCGGTGCGATTTCATTCGGGTCGGTACGGCCCATGCTGCCGAGCATCTTGCCCAGTGCCTTGTATTGCACCGGGTCATTGGCCATCAGTTGGTATTTGTAGCGCGAGTGGAATTCGGTCAGGGCGCGCCGGGTGACGCCTTCTTTCAGCAACTGTTTCCAGGCAGCGTAGGCAAACACGCGGGTGACGAAATTTTCGCGCAGCACGGCATCGTTGAGCCGCCCGTCTTCCTCGACGGGTAGATCGGGGTGACGTTCGCAGAAGGCCTGCGCATAGATTCCGCGACCACCGCCATCGACCGGGGCGCCGTTTTCGCGGTAGACCTTGACGCGCTCCAGGCCGCAGGAGGGGGATTTCTGCATGAAGATGTAGCCGCAGATATCACCCAGCTCAGCGGCCATTTGTACGCCGTAATCTGCCAGTGCCTCGGTGACGTCCAGGTCACGATTGACCGTACCGAGCGCCTTTGGGTTTTCTGCGTCGCCTACCAGCCTGATCGGCTCGCGGGGGATGCCCATGCCGATAGCAACTTCAGGACACGCCTGGACGAAATCGAAATACTTGCTCAGCGCCTGTGTACACAGATGAGATTCCTTGTGTCCGCCATTGAAGCGAACCTCGGCACCCATCAGGCAGGCACTGATGCCGAGTTTGGGTTTTTCGATTACGGACGCCGCCATCAGTCACCTCTACAGAAGACTTGTACAGATAGTTCGTGCTGTACAACTTGTCTTCATCATAGGGGTGTAACTGTACAAGTCAAATTCTTTGTAGAGGGCGGTAAGGGCTGATTCCAGCTACCTCCAGCCCATCCGCCACGTATCCGCCTGTTGCAGCACTTGCCACGGCAGTCGCTCGCTGCGCTGGGTCAGCACGGCCTGCAGTTCGATTTCCAGAACGGTGCCTTCTTCGTCCTTGAACAGTTCGGTGACCAGAAAGTGCTTCTCCCGGTTGAGCGGGGTGGCGGCTGTCCATTTCGACAGCAGCAGCTTGCGCGGGTTGATCTGATTCATTGCACATGCTCCAGCAGTCGGCGCGCGGCTTCCTGGCCACTCAGCCAGGCACCTTCCACGCGCCCGGACAGGCACCAGTCGCCGCACACGTAAATGCCCAGATCGGCGTCCGACAGGGCGCCCCATTCGTGAGAGCCGGCAGGTCGCGCATACAGCCAGCGATGGGCGAGGCTGAACACCGGCGCCGGCATGGTGCAGTCGATCAATTCCGCGAAGGCGCCGTGCAACTGTTCGGTGACCTGTTCTCTGGAGGCGTCGATATTCTGCTGGCTCCACTGGCTGGTGGCGTGCAGTACCCAGGTATCGAGCGTGGCGTCGCGCCCGGGTTTGCTGCGGTTACGGGCCAGCCAGTCCAGCGGGCTGTCCTGCACGAAGCAGCCCTGCATGGGCGTCTGCAACGGGGTTTCGAAGGCTAGCGCCACGGCCCAGGTCGGGTCCATCTTCACGGCAGCCACGACGCTTGCCAGTTTCGGCGCGGCAGCCAGCAGGGCAGTGGCCTGAGGGGCCGGAGTGGCGATGATCACATGGCTGAAAGGGCCGTGGCTTTCGCCTTCGGCATCCAGCAGGTTCCAGTGTTGTTCGCCGCGAAATACGTCAGTGATGCGGCACGAGAACGACACCGGCAGATCGCCGCGCATTGCCCGGGTAATGGCGCTCATGCCTGGCGTGCCGACCCAGCGTACTTGCTCGTCCGGTGAAGGGCTGAGCCTGCCGTCATGAAAGTTGTAGAGTGAGGGTGTCCACTCGGCGACGTGGCCCTGGGTTTGCCACTGCTTGACTGCGGTGGCAAAGCGCCGGTCACGGGCGGTGAAATACTGTGCGCCCATGTCCAGCGAACCTGCGTCGCTGCGCTTGCTGGACATACGACCGCCGCTGCCGCGGCTCTTGTCGAAGAGGTGCACCTGATGCCCGGCGGATGTCAGCGCCTGGGCTGCTGAGAGTCCGGCGATACCGGTACCGATGATTGCGATAGGGACAGTCATAGGGGCCTCGTTACCTTGTCTGTACAGACTACGCCGTAGTTAAAACCTGTACAATCTTCTTGTTTGGTATAACTTGCAGTGGTTTTGGCATTTAGCGATTGAGTCACATTGCCACCGGCAAGGTCGAACCGTTCAGCGACTCGGGCAAAGGCCTCGGAGGCTGCGTTTCATTCTGCTGTGGCCTATGGTTCAGCTAACAGTTTCGTTTTCCGGACCAACGTCACGGACAGCGTTATTGGTAAAAATAAGACTACCCAATTGTCACCTACGCCACGCGAGGTTATCTGCCATGCACATATTGCTGACCGGTGGTACTGGTTTGATAGGACGAGCGCTCTGCCGTTCCTGGTCTGCTCAAGGCCATGAGTTGACGGTATGGAGCCGAAAACCCGCCGACGTCGCCGAGCTGTGCGGCCCCTCGGTACGTGGCATTGCCAGCCTTGATGAGCTGGGTGCGCAGCCGGTGGATGCAATCATCAATCTGGCAGGCGCGCCCATTGCGGATCGTCCCTGGACCCGCAAACGCCGTCTGTTGCTGTGGGAAAGTCGCGTCGGCCTGACCGAGCAACTGCTGAAATGGCTGGGCACTCGCGAGCAAAAGCCTGCGCTGATGATTTCCGGTTCCGCAGTCGGCTGGTACGGCGACAGTGGCGAGCGCGAAATCGACGAAACCTCGCTGCCTGCCAAGGAAGACTTTGCCAGTCAGCTGTGCAACGCCTGGGAAGAAACCGCGCAACGCGCCGAGGCGCTGGGTGTGCGGGTGGTGCTGATACGCACAGGGCTGGTGCTGTCCGATCGTGCCGGTTTTCTGCAGCGTCTGTTGCCACCTTTCAAATTCGGCATGGGCGGGCCGATCGGCAATGGCAGGCAGTGGATGCCGTGGGTTCACATCCAGGATCAAATCGCCGCAATTGATTTTCTGTTGAATCTGAATGAAGCAAAGGGTCCTTATAATGTGTGTGCGCCTTCACCGGTGCGCAATCGTCAGTTTGCCAAGTCACTGGCCGGCATTCTGCACAGACCGGCATTCATGCCCATGCCTGCGCTGGCCCTGAAGGTATTGCTGGGTGAGCTGTCGGTATTGCTGCTCGGTGGTCAGCGTGCGCGGCCGGAGCGTTTGCAGGAAGCTGGTTTTACATTCAAGTACACCGAACTCGACATTGCCCTGCAGGATTTGCTGGGTCGCCACTGAACGCTGTTGAAATGAATAGGATGTTGCATGACCGATCACGCTTTGTTGCTGGTCAATCTGGGTTCGCCTGCTTCTACTCAAGTGGCAGACGTGCGCAGCTATCTGAACCAGTTCCTGATGGATCCTTATGTGATCGACCTGCCATGGCCCGTGCGCAGGCTGCTGGTCTCGCTGATTCTGATCAAGCGGCCCGAGCAGTCCGCACACGCCTATGCGTCCATCTGGTGGGATGAAGGTTCGCCCCTGGTGGTGCTGAGCAAGCGTCTGCAGCAGGCGATGAAAAAGGAGTGGTCGCACGGGCCGGTCGAGCTGGCCATGCGTTATGGCGAGCCGTCCATTGAAACGGTGCTGACGCGGTTGGCAGAGCAGGGCTTCAAGAAAGTCACCCTGGCCCCGTTGTACCCGCAGTTCGCTGATAGCACGGTGACCACGGTCATCGAAGAAGCCAAACGGGTGGTGCGCGCCAAATCGTTGAAGATGCAGTTCTCGGTTCTGCAGCCATTCTACGATCAGCCCGAGTACCTGAGTGCGCTGGTGGAAAGCGTGCGGCCGCATCTGGAGCAATCTTATGACCATTTGCTGCTGAGCTTTCACGGTCTGCCTGAGCGGCACCTGCACAAGCTCGACCCGACCGGCAAGCATTGCCTGAAGGACGACTGCTGCATGACCGCACCCGCCGAAGTACTCGCGACCTGCTATCGCGCGCAGTGCATACAGTCGGCGGCGGCATTCGCCAAGCGTATGGGCATTCCTGACGGCAAATGGTCGGTGTCGTTCCAGTCACGTCTGGGGCGCGCCAAGTGGATCGAACCCTACACCGAAGCGCACCTGGACGAACTGGCGGCGAAAGGCGTCAGGAAGCTGCTGGTCATGTGCCCGGCGTTCGTGGCTGATTGCATCGAGACGCTGGAAGAAATCGGCGACCGCGGTGCCGAGCAGTTCAAGGAGGCGGGCGGAGAGGAACTGATCCTCATCCCTTGCCTGAACGACGATCCCAATTGGGCGAAAGAGCTGAACAGGCTGTGCGAGCGTGCGCCGTTGATGTTGTGACAAGCAGAAAACCAAAGGCCGACGCAGAGCGTCCGGAAGTGCATGCCCACGCGGAACACTCATCGTTATATATAAGTTCGCTTTTGATTCTGGCCGAAGGCCGTAGGAGCGAACTTGTTCGCGAAATGGCCGGTATAGTCGCCAAAAATGCAGCGCCTAAAACATCGTCTTCGCGAACAAGCGAAGCGTCGCCCGGTCCGCTCCTACGCCGTGCGGGCAGAGGCCTGAACGCCGCCATTTTCCAGGCTTTTCAGGGCTGCGTATAACGATGAGCACGGAGCATGGGCACGATAGTGGTCCTGCAGACGTCTCTCGTTCCCCACGCTCAAGTCTTACGGCAACTGATCATCCAGTTGCTTGTTCTTCCAGCTGTCATTGCCCGGCAGGATCAGGTTCAGGGCGATGGCAGTCACGGCGCACAGGGCAATGCCTTTCAGGCCGAAATCGTTCGGGCCGTTGCCGGTGCCGATCAATACGCCGCCAATCCCGAATACCAGGGTGACCGAGACGATCACCAGGTTGCGCGCTTCGGCCAGGTCTATCTTGTGGCGGATCAGGGTGTTCATGCCCACCGCGGCAATCGAACCGAACAGCAGGCACAGAATGCCGCCCATTACCGGCACCGGAATGCTCTGCAGCAGCGCCCCGAACTTGCCAATGAACGCTAGCGTGATGGCAAAGAACGATGCCCAGATCATGATCTGCGGGTTGTAGTTCTTGGTCAGCATCACCGCGCCCGTCACTTCGGCGTAGGTGGTATTGGGCGGGCCGCCGAACAGACCGGCAGCAGTGGTGGCGATGCCGTCGCCGAACAGCGTGCGATGCAGGCCCGGCTTTTTCAGGTAGTCGCGTCCGGTCACGCTGCCGACTGCAATCACCCCGCCGATGTGCTCGATGGCCGGGGCCAGAGCGACCGGGACAATGAACAGAATCGCCTGCCAGTTGAATTCCGGTGCAGTGAAGTGCGGCAAGGCCAGCCAGGCGGCGTCAGCGATTTTTTTGGTATCGACCACACCAAAGTAGAACGACAGCGCGAAGCCCACCAGCACGCCGGAGATGATCGGCACCAGACGGAAAATGCCTTTGCCGAACACCGCCACGATCAGCGTGGTCAGCAAGGCGGGCATCGAAATCAGCATGGCGGTCTGATAAGGAATCAACTGCACGCCATCGCCAGACTTGCCCATCGCCATGTTGGCTGCAATCGGAGCCATGGCCAGACCGATCGAGATGATGACCGGCCCGATCACCACGGGAGGCAGCAAGCGGTCGATGAAACCGGTGCCCTTGATCTTCACAGCCAGGCCGAGAAAGGTATACACGAAGCCTGCCGCCATGACGCCGCCCATGGTCGCGGCCAGACCGAACTGGCCCTTGGCGAGAATGATCGGGGTGATGAAGGCAAAGCTCGAGGCCAGAAAGACCGGCACCTGACGCCCGGTGACTATCTGGAACAGCAGCGTGCCCAGGCCTGCGGTGAACAGTGCCACGTTCGGATCGAGCCCGGTGATCAGCGGCATCAGGACCAGCGCGCCAAAGGCCACGAAGAGCATTTGCGCGCCGGATAGAATCGTGCGCCACAGTGGATCGTTGAACTCCTGCTGCGTCATCGGGTTACGCGTCCTTCTGCTTGGTGCCGAAAATCTTGTCACCGGCATCGCCCAGGCCCGGAATGATGTAGCCGTGTTCGTTCAGGCGCTCGTCGACGGAAGCGGTGTAGATCATCACGTCCGGGTGCGCTTTCTCTACGGCAGCGATACCTTCGGGCGCAGCGACCAGAACCATGGCGCGGATTTCCTTGCAGCCAGCCTTCTTCAGCAGATCAATGGTGGCGACCATCGAGCTACCGGTGGCCAGCATCGGGTCGATGATCATCGCCAGACGCTCGTCGATTTCCGGGACCAGTTTTTCCAGGTAGGTGTGCGCCTGCAGGGTTTCTTCGTTGCGGGCCACGCCGACCGCGCTGACCTTGGCACCCGGAATCAGGCTGAGCACGCCGTCCAGCATGCCGATACCGGCGCGCAGAATCGGCACGACGGTGATTTTCTTGCCCGCGATCTTCTCGACTGACACCGTACCGGCCCAGCCTTGAATGTCGTAACTTTCCAGGGTCAGGTCGGCCGTGGCTTCATAGGTCAGCAGCGCGCCTACTTCCTGAGCTAGTTCACGGAAGTTCTTGGTGCTGATGTCGGCGCGGCGCATAAGGCCGAGCTTGTGGCGGATCAGTGGGTGACGGATCTCACGAATGGGCATGGGGAAAGGCTCCAGCGGGGCAAAAATCGGTCTAGGTTAATCTATTCAGCTGTTACTGTCTTAAAGCACGTGCAGTATCGTTACGAAGCTTCGACGTTCGCGGCTTTTGCAAGACACTCGCAACGTTAGTCCAGAATCGCTTGCTCTGGCTTGAACGGATGCGTACCTTTGCCCGCTTTTCTCAAACTGCCTTACCTGGAGAGCGTCATGTCCGCTGATCTCGAGCATATCCGTCAAGTCATGCGCGAAGCTGACTGCCTGTACACCGAGTCCGAAGTGGATGCGGCCATTGCCCGCGTCGGCGCGCAGATCAACGCCGAACTGGCCGAGCGCAATCCTGTTGTGTTCTGCGTAATGAATGGCGGCCTGATTTTCTCCGGCAAGCTGCTCACCCATCTGAACTTCCCGCTGGAAGCGTCCTACCTGCACGCAACGCGCTATCGCAACGAAACCACCGGCGGCGATCTGTTCTGGAAAGCCAAGCCGGAAGTCTCGTTCATGGACCGTGACGTGCTGATCATCGATGACATCCTTGATGAAGGTCACACCCTGGGCGCCATCATCGACTTCTGCAAACACGCCGGTGCCCGCGCTGTGCACACTGCCGTGCTGATCGACAAGGACCACGACCGCAAGGCTCGCCCGGACCTGAAAGCCGACTACGTCGGCCTGCCGTGCATCGACCGTTACATCTTCGGCTTCGGTATGGATTACAAAGGTTACTGGCGTAATGCTGCCGGTATCTATGCGGTCAAAGGGATGTAAGGCATTCTGACGACCGCTTCTGCGAACAGGGGCGGTCGTCGATTGGCAATTATATGGAAACCCTCAATGAAGCTACTGATTCCCGGCGCTGTGGCGTTGGTGCTGTTGTCTGGTGTGGCAGTTGCCGCACCTGCTGCGCCGGTATCGGCCAGCCCCATGCACGATCAATACCTGCCGCCTGACGATCTGAGCCTGCGTGAAGGTGTGCCTGAACAGCAACAGTTGATGCGGGTCACCGAATACACCATCGTTGCCGGTAACCAGCGGCAGTCGAGTCAGCAGCCGATTCCGGTCACCTCGCCCTTGTCGCTGCGCCTAAAGGGCAAGTCGCTGAACAAGGGTGCGTCCATCTCCCAGGTGCTCGTGCACTTCGACGGCGGTGATAGCAAAAGCCTTAAAAAGCCGACCTATGATGAGCCGTCGAGCACGTTGACGCTTTATTACCCGCTGTCCCAGTACCGCGTGCTGGTGGACTTGCTGCGCAACGAGAAGGTCTATTGCCAGTTCCTCAGTTATGCCAACGGGCACATCTGGGCTGATCTGCACACCACCTCTGCACGTGCGCGTTGAGCGCGGCGCTCGCCGGAGGGTAAACTGCCCGCCCGTGAAAGTGTCTGCGACCTGCTGGAGCCTGTAATGCGTAAAGATAAGAAGCAGTTGATTGGCGATGAGATCGGCGATGAGCAGATCAAACTGTTCCTCAACTTCGAGCCGTATGATGCTACCTCGCCGTCGCTGCACAAGCTGATCAAGGCCTACCGTGGGCTGCGCATCAACGATTTCGAACGCTTTCTGGTGTTCTTCAAGGAAGCGGGCCATGACTTTGATGGCAAGGACGAGCATGGCAACGACTTCATCGCCCTGATCAAGGATCAGCGCAATGCTGATGAATACATCGAACTGATCGAGAAAGCCCGTACGTAATTGCCGTTTGACTGTCGTGCCAATGCTCCGCATGGCCAGAGCTGGACGCAGAGCGTCCGGAACTGCATTCCCACGCGGAGCTCTCAGTCGTTATACACACGTCCTAGAGCGCCCGGAATAACGGGCTTCCGAGCTTCTGCCCAGAGGGCGTGGGAGCGAACTTGTTCGCGAAGACGGTGTTTTAGTCGATGCATTTTCGGCGATTATACGACCCCCTTCGCGAACAAGTTCGCTCCCACGGCCTTCGGCCAGAATCAAAAACAGACTTGCGTATAACACTGAGCGCAAAGCGTGAGGACGAACGCTGCAGTTATTTGCGCGCCTGATACGCCTTGCCGTAATGCCGCTCCAGTCGTGACTGCAACAACTCCAGCCCGATCGACATGATCCAGTACAGCACCGCTGCGGTGGTCAGCATTTCGATGTATCGATAGCTGGAGCGGCCGTAAGACTGGGCCAGAAACATCACTTCCCAGACGCCCATCACTGAAATCAGTGAAGAGTCCTTGAGCATGGAGATGAACTGGTTGGTGGTCGGCGGAATGATCGTGCGCATGGCCTGGGGCAGGGTGACGCGCCAGAAGATCTGCGCCGGGCGCAATGCCAGAGCCAGTGCGGCTTCACGTTGTCCTGCAGAGACGCCGATGATGCCTGCACGGAAAATCTCGCTCAGGTAAGCCCCGTAGTTGAGCGATAGCGCGATCACTCCCGCCGTAATGGCTCCGGGCACGATGCCGAGTTGTGGCAGACCGAGATAGATCAGCAGGATCTGGATCAACAACGGCGTGCCGCGAAAGAACGAGGCGTAAAAGCTGGCGATGCCGAACGCCACCGCGCTGCTGGAAAGCCGCGCGAGTGCCGTGACAAAGCCGAGTGCGACCGAGACCACGATCGAGCATACCGACACGAATAATGTCAGCGCCGCGCCCTGCAGAAAGCCGTTGGGGGCCAGATGCAGCCCGATCAGGTTCGGCAGTTTGTCGAGGATGATCGACAGCTTCAGGTCGAAGCTCAGGAAGAAGCCTGCGAACAGCACGAACATGACCAGCCAGGTCAGGTAAAGCCGTGTGCGGAAGCCGAAAACTCGCTTGAGCAGGCTCTGTTCGGCCTGCTCGGGTGGGCGCTGGGGCTGAAAGGAAGTCATTTGCTGATGTCAGCACCGATCCACTTTTGCGACAGCTTGCTCAGGGTGCCATCGCTCTTCAGTTCGGCAAAGACTTGGCGAACCTTGGCGTCCCATTCCGGATCGTCTTTTTCGATGGCTACGGAGTTGGGTTCTTCATACAGCGGCTCGCCTGCCAGTTTGAAGCGCTTGTCCTGATCCAGGCGCGGTTTTGCGGTCACCAGATTGGTAAGTATCGCGTCCAGCCGCTTGCCGGCACCCAGCCCGAGGTCTTGAAAGGCCACGTTGTCGTTGTCGTACGGAGCGATCTGCACGTCTTCGAACGGGTACTGCAGTGGCTTGTCTTCGGCGCCATCGATAACCAGATTCTTGTTCAGGTAGCTTTCGTAGCTGGAGGCGCTGGTCAGGCCGACCTTTTTGCCGCTCAGGTCCTCGGCCGAATGGATACGATCATCCGTGGCGTTGACCACGATCACCGCAGGCGAGGCGTAATACTCCACCGGGAAATTGAACACTTCGGAACGCGCCTTGCTCGGCGTCATCGAGCAGACGCAGATGTCATAACGGCCACTCCAGTGGCCCGCGGCGATCACGTCCCAGGACGGTGTTTCGAGGCGCAGTTTGACGCCCAGCTTTTGCGCCACGGCCTTGGCGACGTCGACATCGAAGCCGTCCAGTTCATTCTTGTCATTCAGGAAAGAGAAGGGCGGGTAACTTTCCATGAGGACGTTGACCAGCTCTTTGTTTTTCTGCACGCGATCCAGCGTGGCGCCGGCCAGAACTTGCGTGGAGGCTGCCAGAGTAACCAGGCCGATGCCCAGCAGAGCGCGATAGTTCACAGATATCCCCTGAAAAAGTGTTTGTAGTTTGATGAAAGGGCCGTATTAAATACGTTATACAAGACTGACTCATAATGAGTTTTTTTCATATACATATAAGCAGATCACATATGAAGCAAGGCACAACTGTAATTCTCGATGGCGGCATGGGCCGTGAGCTGCAGCGTCGCGGAGCCCCGTTTCGCCAGCCTGAATGGTCGGCGCTGGCATTGAGTGAAGCGCCCGAAGCGGTGAGTGCGGTACACGCCGCTTATATCGAAAGTGGTGCTCAGGTCATTACCAGTAACAGCTACGCCGTCGTGCCTTTTCATATTGGCGAAGAGCGTTTTGCCCGCGACGGTCAGGCATTGGCAGCACTGGCCGGGCAACTGGCGCGCGAGTCGGCCGATGCGTCTGGCGGACGCGCCCGGGTGGCCGGCTCCATTCCGCCGCTGTTCGGTTCCTATCGCCCTGATCTGTACAAGCCGGAGCAGGCGACTGATGTTCTGAAACCACTGGTTGCCGGGCTGTCGCCGTATGTCGACCTGTGGCTGGCCGAAACCCAGAGCTGCATTCTCGAAGCGCAGACCATCCGCGCCGGGCTGCCCAATGACGGCAAACCGTTCTGGCTGTCGTTCACCCTGCAGGATGAAGACACTGACGAGGTTCCGCGCCTGCGCTCAGGCGAGCCGGTCGCCGACGCCGCCAGGGCTGCCGCAGCAATGGGCGTCGCCACGCTGCTGTTCAACTGCAGCCAGCCAGAGGTGATCGGTGGCGCAATCGATGCGGCCCGTGAGGTGTTCACGTCGCTGAACGTCGACATTGCCATCGGCGCGTACGCCAACGCCTTCCCGCCGCAACCCAAGGACGCCACCGCCAACGACGGCCTGGACGAGCTGCGCGAAGACCTTGACCCGCAGGGCTATCAGCAGTGGGCGACAGACTGGGTCAAGCGCGGCGCCACGCACATTGGCGGCTGCTGCGGGATTGGCCCGGAGCACATTGCCGTACTGTCCAGAAGCCTCTGACCGGCACCTGCAATAAACGCAATAAAAAGCCCCGTGGCTGGTAAAGGCTCACGGGGCTTTTTGTGACAGCACAGCAGCAGTCGTGTCAGGCGAAGCTGTGTTCCTGGCTGCTTTTCTCGACCAGTTCCAGCGCCTCGTCGTTCTGCGCGCTGATACGCTCGTAGAGCGGCGCATCGGTTTCGAGGATCTTCTCCCGGGCCGGGAAAATCTCTTCGAGCTTGGTCGCCCATTCCGTGCGGGTTTTCTCCGGGAAGCAGCGCTCGATCAGTTCAAGCATGATCGACACAGTCACCGAAGCGCCGGGCGAAGCGCCGAGCAGTGCGGCCAGCGAGCCATCCTGTGCAGACACCAGCTCGGTGCCGAATTGCAGCACGCCGCCTTTTTTCGCGTCCTTCTTGATGATCTGCACGCGCTGACCGGCGATTTCGAGGCGCCAGTCTTCGGCTTTCGCTTCCGGATAGAAGCGGCGCAGCGATTCCAGGCGTTGCTCCATCGATTGCATCACTTCGCTGACCAGGTACTTGGTCAGGTCCATGTTGTCGCGCGCCACCGCCAGCATCGGTTTGATATTGGCCACGCGGACCGACAGCGGCAGGTCGAGGTACGAGCCGTGTTTCAGGAACTTGGTGGTGAAACCGGCATAAGGTCCGAACAGCAGGGACTTCTTGCCATCGACCACGCGGGTATCCAGATGCGGGACGGACATTGGCGGCGAGCCAACGGCTGCCTGGCTGTAGACCTTGGCCTGATGGTGCTTGACCACCTCCGGGTTGTCGCAACGCAGCCACTGGCCGCTGACCGGGAAGCCGCCAAAGCCCTTGCTTTCTTCAATGCCCGACAACTGCAGCAGCGGCAACGCTGCGCCACCGGCACCGAGGAACACGAACTTGGCATCTATCTCACGCGTGCCGCCGCCATTCACGTCCTTGACGCTGACGGTCCAGCCAGCACCGTTGCGGGTCAGGTTGGTCACCCGGCTGCGGTACTTGATCTGCGTCCCTGGAGCGCTGGTCAGGTGGCCGAGCAGTTGGTTGGTCAGCGCGCCAAAGTTGACGTCGGTGCCGTTCATCATCCGCGTTGCAGCAATTTTTTCGTCCGCAGGCCGACCAGGCATCATCAATGGCATCCACTCGGCCAGCGTTGCCTTGTCCTCGGTGTATTCCATCGAAGAGAAGGCGTGATGCTTGCTCATGGCTTCAAAACGGGTCTTGAGGAACGAGACGCCTTTTTCGCCCTGCACGAAGCTCAGGTGTGGAACCGGGTTGATGAATGATCGGGCTGAACCAAAGGTGCCCTTGCGTGCCAGGTAGGCCCAGAACTGTTTCGAGACTTCGAACTGGGTGTTGATGTGCACCGCTTTCTTGATGTCGATTGAGCCATCAGCCGCTGGCGGCGTGTAGTTCAGCTCGCACAGACCGGCGTGGCCGGTACCGGCGTTGTTCCACGGGTTGGAACTCTCCGCAGCACCGGAATCCATCAGCTCAACGACTTCCAGCGTGATGCCGGGGTCGAGCTCTTTTAGCAATACCGCCAGAGTGGCACTCATGATGCCCGCTCCGACCAGTACTACATCAACTGCTTCGTTATGCGCCATTAACGCGTCTCCAAAATCTGCAGCACCAAATTGACGGCATACGATCCTGAGGCTGGTTGCCAGGTATTCGTGGGCTGGATCAAATGTCTACCCTCGTTTGCCTGGCCAGGATCGCCTCACCGATTCTTCGCAATTTTTCGCATCCAAAGCGCAGGTCCCGGTCAGGCCCGGTCATGGTTCATCAATACTTCATGAACGCATTTCCAGGCCTGCGAGGCCATTCGACCATCGTCAGGGAGCCCATTGTGCAACGGGCGCCTGTCGATGGCGTCAGGCTCCGGTCATGGAGGCGCAGTCGCGGTCAGTCCTGTTCAAGAGAGCCGGTTCAGACGCTGATGGTGCATGTACAAACGCGTACCTATTCATTTGCTCGCCACACTCTTGTGAAGTAGTGAAACCCGTTTTTCACGTCCTTTTGGGAACGCGAACCAAACCTCGAAATGGCTGCGATGACAGCGCTGGCAGGTCAGGCGCATAAAGAGTGAGGCGCTGGCCGGCGAGAAAGGTTCGATATGATTCGAGCATTCTTCACCTTTCATCGAGCACACTCGTGCGCAAATGACCTGTGTGGGCGGCTCTCTGTGGGCATTACGAAGGCGCTAATACGGCGATTAGCAGTGCTGCGAGGCCCGATCAGGAGACGTCCTTATAATCGGGGGGAGATTATAGCGATGAAATGGCAGGAATTGATCGCTTTAAATGACTTTTATTCGCTCTCCGGTCAGGCGGTGAGCAACTGGCCGCGCGTTGAGCGTTCGCTACGCTGCGTCACGCGTGCGCTGGCGGGCAGTGGTCGATTCAGCCAGCTGATCCGTTGCTCGGTCACTTCAACCCATTCCACGCCGGTCGGACGTTGCGCGCAGTGTTTGAATGCACGGCAGATGCCTGCCTGATCGATACGTGCGTAGTGGCGATGCTGGGGGCGTGCAGTGAACAGAGACTGGAACAGATTCATGGCGCAGCTCCTGTGACGTGAATGAGCGTCTGTGCGATGGAGGCGAGTCTGCCGCGTGGATGTGACGCCATGATTACACCGTGCCGGATGAATCTCGCCCTGCGTTGCTGCGTGAACCCCGATGCGTGTCGAATGTCCGAGGCTTAACGGTCAGTGGCCTCTGGTTAGCGGCTGTTACAGGCCGCTATACTGCGGCACATTCAGTGTCTGGCCCATGGAGAAATGAGCATGCTGCGTCGCATTTTGTTCGGTTTGCTTGCTGTAAGCAGTTTGACCCTGGTGGGCTGCGCCCACAGCCCACAACAACTCAGCCCCACGCCCAAGCTCAACGCGCAGCTGGCAGCGGTAGGGCGCGGGCAGCCTGTAGTGGTGCGTGTCGTCGACGGCCGTCCTGGGCCGACGCTGGGCACGCGCGGTGGCATGTACCCGGAAACCAGTTCGATCAGTGTCACCGGTGCCGACATCGTTCCCAAGCTTCAGGCTCAGGCTGAAGCCGCCGTGCGCCTGCTGGGCTTTACGCCGACCCAGGGCGGCAGCGCTCCGCAGTTGACCGTGACCCTGGCAGACCTGAAGTACCAGTCGCCGAAGGAAGGTCTGTACGTGACTGAAGCCACCATCAGCTCGACGTTCCGCGCTGACGTGCGCAATAACGGCCGCACCTACAGTGGTCGTTACGCCGCATCGCTGGACCAGCGTTTCGGTATGGCACCGAATCAGGAAACCAACACCAAGCTGGTGAGCGACGTGTTGAGCGACGCACTGACCCGCGTCTTCCAGGACCCGACCATCGGTTCGACCCTGTCGCAGTAAGCATGCGATAAAAAAAGCCCGGCCCCTGTTGAAGGGGCCGGGCTTTTTGCTGTTCAGGGTTTGGTATCAGGCTGCCTGCTGGTAAAAGTCCAGAAAACTCAAGCCCGTGTCCTGATCCAGATCCGGCAGATCATGATGAACATGCCCGCCCAGTGCGCAGTAGACCAGCCAGTGGCGGTCCTGAACATTGAAGGCCAGGCCATCGATCAACTCCTGCTGCTCATCGCTTGGGGCAATGAGATAAAGGCGATCCTGATTTTTTGCATGCAGCATGACAAGCTCCAAAGAGAGGGAAGTCCGTTTCTCGAGGAGCCACACAATGCAGGTGAAGTATGACGTTGGGGTGACAGCGGCAGAGAATTGTCGTGCAGGATATTTCGGGGGGTCATGACCACGTGTAGCCTGGGCATGACACGTGCTCGCCCGTACACCTATCGCGGTCCTCACGCACCGAGTGGGAATACCTCGGGTGACGCTCTGCGTCACGGCGCGTTGACGCGCTCCAGACTGGACACAGAACGTCCAGAAGTGCGTACCCACGCGTAGCATGGGCACGATAGGCGTTCCAGGTCTTAAAGCGCCAGCCCTGCCTTGACGCGGTACTGGTTGCGCACTGGAGTCGCGTATTGCTGAATCATGTAAGGGCGGTGCTCGATCGGCGTGCCTGCCAGGCGGCTTTCCCACTCTTCCCTGGCGCGCTCGAGTTCATCGGCCGGGAACAGCGCTTCAGCCTTCGGCACTTCAAGCGCCGGATCGGCATCGCTCCACTGCGCGTACGCCAGGTAATGCACCGGGAACAGCCGATAGCCGCCGAGAATCTGCCGATCCATCTCGATGGCCAGTTGCTTAGTGTCCTCGAAATGCTCGGTGATCGGCGGTGCGAAGTTCACATGCACACGGCCTTTATAGCCGGTGATCCCCAGGGCAATGCTCACGTCGTCTTCGCCCGGCGTCTTGGTGTAGGCGCCGGTTGTCGCACGAATGTACAGCTCGCGGGCCTTGGCGCTGTCGCACGGATCATACTCATAGCTGATCGACACCGGGATCAGGTTCAGCGAACGAATCACGTCGCCAAATGGCTCATCCTTGCGGCTCATGTGGAACATCTTGAGGATCGCCGACTCGGTACGGTCGTCACCGTCTTTGGCGCGGCCTTCGGCCTGAGCGATCCAGATCGACTGGCAGTCCTGGGTGATCGAGTGATTGATGTACGCCGACAGCAATTGATAAGCCGCCATTTTCTCGCGCCGCCCGATGATCGAGCGGTGCACGATGAAGCTCTTGTTCAGACGCATCAGGTCGCTGACGAATGGCTTTTGCAGCAGGTTGTCGCCAATCGCGATGCGCGGAGTGGGCAGGCCTGCGTGGTACACGGCGTAGTTGACGAACGCCGGGTCCATGACAATATCGCGATGGTTGGCCAGAAACAGGTAGGCGCAACCGGACTTCAGCTGTTCGACGCCGGTGTAGGTGACCCCGTCCGTGGCGCGTTCGATGGTGTGGTCGACGTAATATTCGACCTTGTCCTGCAGCGTGGCGACCGAGTCGATACCGGCAAACTCGCGGCGCAGCTTGCGTGCCAGGGTTGGCTGCAGCAGCCAGCCGAACGCGCCCGCCAGGCGTGGAAAGCGGAATCGGGTCAGAATGGCGAGAAAGGCTTTGTCGCTCAGCAGACGTGCCAAGACGGCGGGGACTTCTGCATCGTTGTAAGGTCGGATGGCATCAAATTCGCCCATCATGCTCTCTTGTTTGAATCGAATAGGGTAAAAAGAAGACGGATTTGTTAAAACTGCCTTCTGAAGAATGGGTCAATTATACGCATAACTGATCCCGGAGACCGTGATGCAGGAATTACAGAGTTACGACTGCCCTTATTGCGGCGAACCTGTCGAAGCCGTACTGGACCTTTCCGGCGGCGATCAACAGTACATTGAAGACTGTCCGGTCTGTTGCCGCCCGATCGTTTTCGACCTGCAGACCGACGGCGAAGACTGGAATCTGGACGTTCGCAGCGAGAACGAGTGATGCAGAAGATCTACGAGCCCGAGAACCTGATGGAGGCCGAGTTGCTGCTGGCAATGCTTGCCAGCGAAGGCATCAACGCGCATCTGGCCGGTCGCGATCTGCTCGGGGCGATGGGCGAGCTACCGGGGCTGGGGCTTCTGGCACTCAAGGTCGAAGATGCGCAGGTCGCGCGCGCACGAGCGTTGATCACTGCGTACAATAGCGCTTCGCCCCTGTCTGGCGATGAGCCGGACGACTTCCCCGATGTACTGGTGTGCTGAGCACCTTCAAACGAGTCTGATTAGCCCCCATGTGTGGACGCTACGCCCTGTTTCGCTGGACCCCTGCCTTTGCCGCCTTGCCCGGTTTTCCTGCCGATCAGCAGGCGCAATGGAATATTTCGCCAGCCGACTGGGTGTTGATCATGCGTGCCGCCGAAAACGCGGACGGTATCGAACTGGTGCGCGCGCGCTGGGGCCTGACCCCGGCCTGGCTCACCGACCTGTCGAAAACGCCTGCCCACGCCCGCGCCGAAACCGTGGCCGAGCAGCCGATGTTTCGCGATGCCTTCACCCATCGCCGCTGTCTGCTCCCCGCCAACGGCTTTTACGAATGGCGTGGTACGGTGCGCAAGCGTCCTTTCTGGCTGACGCCGGGAGAGGGCGCCGCGCTGTTTTTCGCCGCGATCTGGGAAGCCTATCCGGTGCAGGGGCATACCTACCTGAGCGTCGCGGTGGTCACCCAGGCGGCTGCGACCCAGCGTCGGCCGTTGATTCTGGATGCCAAGGGTCAGAAAGACTGGCTGGCCGCCGACACGCCGCTGCCGACCCTGCAAGCGTTGCTGGCTGCCCCGCAGACGGCGCTGCGCGAACGGCCTTTGGCCAATCTGGTCAATGATCCGAAGCTGAATGCCCCCGAGTGCCTCACGCCGCTAAGTTAGTAGGGCAAGGCAAAAAACACCGAATCGGACAAATCCGATATCCGCGTTGAAGGACATCTGATACAAACTGGACACACCTGCGGGAACCATCCACCCCTGTCAAAGACCAAGATGCCAGTTTGCCGGTATCTGGCGCAGAGGTCTGCCCCGGGACTGACCGTTTCATACACAAGGAGATACACCATGCGTCCTTCATTTGCCTTCTGTGCCTTGAGCGCTGCGTTGCTGCTCGGCGGGTGTCAGGCAGTCAATACCACGAGTGGCGACTCGGTCGGTGTGGAGCGCAAACAGTACATGTTCAGCATGCTCTCCACGGATGAAGTCAACAAAATGTACGCCCAGTCCTACCAGCAGACCGTTGGCGAGGCGACCAGCAAAGGGGTGCTGGACACCACCAGCGCCAATGCCAAGCGGGTTCATGCAATCGCCGATCGACTGATTGCCCAGGCGCCCAAATTACGGCCGGATTCGGCGCAGTGGCAGTGGGAAGTCAACCTGATCAAGAGCGACGAGCTGAACGCCAACTGTGGTCCTGGTGGCAAGATCATTGTCTACAGTGGCCTGATCGATACCCTCAAACTGACCGACGATGAAATCGCGGCGGTCATGGGCCACGAGATCGCCCATGCCCTGCGCGAGCACGGGCGTGAAGCGATGTCCAAGGCATACGGTGTTTCAATGGCCAAGCAGGGCGCAGGTGCCTTGCTGGGATTGGGACAGGACAGCCTGGCGTTGGCAGATACCGTGGTCAACTACAGCCTGACGCTGCCCAACAGCCGCAGTAACGAGAACGAAGCCGATCTGCTCGGTCTGGAACTGGCCGCACGCGCCGGTTACAACCCGAATGCAGCGATCACCCTGTGGCAGAAGATGACCCAGAACTCCGGTGGTTCGCAGCCTGAGTTCATGAGCACTCACCCGGCCTCGGAAAGTCGCATCGCTTCGTTGCAGGCTGCGATACCGAAAGTCATGCCGCTGTACCAGAAAGCCGCTAAATCCTGAGTGGATGAGTCGCCCGTAGCGTTGCGAGTGTTTTCGCAACGCTACGGGCCAGCATCACACCCAGCCGCTGACTTGCATTGCCTTGTAAACCGCTACCAGCGCCAGCACGAAGAACGCGCAGGCAGCCAGTCGGCGGATCAGGGTCAGCGGCAGCTTCTCGGCGGCGAAATTGCCCGCCAGCACCACCGGCACATTGGCCAGCAGCATGCCCACCGTGGTGCCCAGAATGACCAGCCACAGATAGGAATACTGCGCCGCCAGCATCACCGTGGCGATCTGCGTCTTGTCACCGATTTCAGCGATGAAGAACGTGATCAGCGTGGTCATGAACGGGCCGAACTTGCGTGCCGTGCTGGCCTCGTCATCGTCCATCTTGTCCGGAACCAGTGTCCACAGCGCCGTGGCGGTAAAGCTGGCGGCGAGGATCCAGTGCAGCACTGCGTCTGACAGATAGCTGCTGAACCAGGCACCTACAGCGCCGGCTGCCGCATGGTTGGCGAGGGTTGCGGCAACGATGCCGGCAATGATCGGCCATGGCTTGCGAAAGCGCGCGGCGAGAACGAGCGCGAGCAACTGCGTCTTGTCACCGATTTCGGCGAGCGCGACCACTGCGGTAGGGACTAAGAATGATTCCAGCATCAGGTTTCCTAAGGGGCGGGTCAACACGGCTATGACACGTACAACCTCCCCGCCCCGGGTAAGGTGTTCGTGTCATAGGTCTTGTCAAACCACCGATCCGTCTGAGCGGATTCCGGGTCGCACGTACCATGGTCTGAGGACCAAGTATGTTGATACGTGCCGGACGAGCATGGCGCTCGTGGGAGACTACTCCCCTAGGACGGAGCGGATTCTGCCTCCGCGAAAACGTTTCGGCAAGTGCTTATTTCAGGGGCGTTTGGCGCTGTAGATTTTGAAACCGTTGCCCTGCGCCCTGACTTCGCACTGGCCGACGTGCTCTTCGATCAGCGGCTGATAACGCAGGAAGTTATTCGCCACCAGGCGCAGTTCGCCGCCTGATTTGAGATGTTGGCGTGCTTTTCTCAGCAAGTTTTCCGTTGCCATGTAATCGGTATGAACGCCGACATGGAACGGCGGATTGCTCAGAATGGTGTTCAACCCCATCGGCGCTGCGTCGATGCCGTCACCGGTCAGCACTTGGGCTTGCAGGCCATTGGCGGCCAGGGTCAGGCGTGAACTGGCGGTGGCGAAGGCATCGACATCGAGCATGATGACTTCGTTGTGCGGGTAACGACGCTTGATCGCCGCCCCCAGCACTCCGGCGCCGCAACCGAAGTCGAGCAGGTTGCCGCTGGGCAGCTTGTCGATGTTTTCCAGCAACAGGGCTGAGCCACGGTCGAGGCGGCCATGGCTGAAAACGCCGGGCAGGCTGACGACGGTGAGCGGTCCGTCCTGCAATTCGATCTGGTAGGGCTTGGCGAGGCTTTCCAGGCTGACGGCTTGCGGTGCATGCTCGACGGTGACCTGCCACAGCTGGCAGTGGCGAGCGCTGTCCAGCTTGCGCGCGCGGCCGAAAGGGCTCAGTTGCCTGGCAGCCGCTTCGATGCCGCCACGTTTCTCGCCGACCAGAAACAGCTCGCGTCCGGCCAGTCGCGAGGCCAGTGCATTGAGCAGGTAGTCGGTCAGGTCACGCGCCTTGGGCAGGAACAGCACAGCGGCTTCGAAGTCAGTCTGTGGCGCTTCGACACCGAAATCCACGCGCCCTTCAAAACGTGCGTCCAGAGCCGCCTGATCACCGGCGTGCCAGCACCATCCACGGGCATCCGGCAGTTTTCCGAGCAGGTCATCGGCGGGCAGCCCGACCAACAACAGCGAGCCCTGAAACAGCTCGGCCTGACGGAGTAACACTTCACTGCGCGGGTCCATGGAATGGCTCCTGAAAAAGCGCGCAGTCTAACAGGATATGGGCCAAGAGGACGCGGAGCGTCCAGAACGGCATGCGACGCGGAGCGCCGCACGATAGTTACGATGATCGTTCCTCACGCTCCAGCGTCGCACCATAGTTAGAGCAAGCTCTGCATCGTATCAATGCCGGCACCTGTTGCGAGGACACCAGACAGCGTAACCTGCCGGGTCAGACGTCAATCCTCCAGGAGGTCCCACATGTACTTGGCAGAATTTCTTACCGTTGCGCTGATTCACCTGCTGGCAGTGGCCAGTCCCGGTCCGGATTTCGCGGTGGTGGTGCGTGAAAGTGTCGCTCATGGGCGCAAGGCAGGGACCTGGGCGGCGTTGGGCGTCGGCTCGGCGATCTTTCTGCATGTGGGCTATTCGCTGCTGGGGATCGGAATTATCGTTTCCCAGTCCATCGTGCTGTTCAACGCGCTGAAATGGGCAGCTGCTGCTTATCTGCTGTACATCGGCATCAAGGCGTTGCGCGCCAAGCCAGCCGCCGCGACGGACGATGCCGCCATCAAGGCTACTCCCTGCGAGCGCACGGCGCGCGGTGCCTACATCAGCGGTTTTGTCACCAATGGCCTGAATCCCAAGGCGACGCTGTTCTTCCTCTCGTTGTTCACCGTGGTGATCAATCCGCACACCCCATTGCTGGTGCAGGGCGGTTACGGCGTGTACCTCGCAGTGGCGACGGCGGCGTGGTTCTGTCTGGTGGCGCGACTGTTCAGCCAGGCCCGGGTGCGCGCAGGATTCGCGCGCATGGGGCACTGGTTCGACCGGGCCATGGGCGGCGTGCTGATCGCGCTGGGCATCAAGCTGGCGCTGACCGAGGTCCACTGAACGCTGAATTCAGGCCTGCATATGCAGCAGTCCGGACGCCCCTTGCAGACAGCGCGGGGCGTCTCGGCAAATCATCCCTTTTACTGATTTCACTGGCAGCCCTAGGCCCTAGAGTGCATATTTTCAGCACGCCTATGGACTTTGAAAAGGGCTTCATATGTTACAGACTCGCGTTCTTGCGCCCGCCGATGGCGCGTATCAGTGCCCTCTGTTGATCAAGCGCCTGCTGTTGTCGGGCGGTCGTTATGAAAAGACGCGCGAAATCATCTACCGTGATTCGGTCCGCTATACCTACGCGACCCTCAACGAACGCATCTGCCGCCTGGCCAACGTGCTGACGGCGGCAGGCGTGAAGGCCGGCGACACGGTGGCGGTGATGGACTGGGACAGCCACCGCTACCTGGAGTGCATGTTTGCCATCCCGATGATTGGCGCGGTCATCCACACCGTCAATGTGCGGCTTTCTCCCGAGCAGATCGCCTACACCATCAACCACGCCGATGACCGTCTGGTGCTGGTGAACAGCGAGTTCACGGCGCTGTATCAGGCCATGTCCGGACACCTGAACACGGTCGAAAAGACCCTGTTGCTGACCGACTTGCCAGACAAGAGCGCCGACCTGCCCAACCTGGTGGGCGAGTACGAGACCCTGCTGGCTGCGGCCAGCCCCGAGTACGTGTTCGATGATTTCGACGAAAACTCGGTCGCCACCACGTTTTACACCACCGGCACTACCGGCAACCCCAAGGGCGTGTATTTCACCCACCGCCAACTGGTGCTGCACACCATGGGCGTGGCGACCATCATGGGCTGTATCGACAGCACCCGGCTGCTGGGCACCGATGACGTCTACATGCCCATCACACCGATGTTTCACGTGCATGCCTGGGGCATTCCCTATGCGGCAACCATGCTCGGTCTGAAACAGGTGTACCCCGGCCGCTACGATCCCGAGTTGCTGGTAGAGCTGTGGCGCAGGGAGAAAGTCACCTTCTCCCATTGCGTGCCGACCATCCTGCAAATGCTCCTGAACGCCAAGTCTGCTCAGGACGTCGATTTCGGCGGCTGGAAGATCATCATTGGCGGCAGCTCCCTGACTCGCAGTCTGTATCAGGCCGCCAAATCCCGTGGCATCCAGCTCACTGCCGCTTACGGCATGTCCGAAACCGGACCGCTCATTTCCGTAGCGCACATCAACGAAGAGTTGAAAGCCGGCAGTGAAGACGAGCGCATCACCTACCGGATCAAGGCCGGCGTGCCGGGGATGCTGGTGGAGGCCGCCATCATCGATCAACAGGGCAACTCTCTTCCGGCCGACGGCGAAACCCAAGGCGAGCTGGTCTTACGTGCGCCCTGGCTGACCGGAAGCTACTTTCGCGAGCCGGAAAAAGGCGCCGAGTTGTGGGCGGGGGGCTGGCTGCACACCGGCGATGTGGCGACGCTGGACGGCATGGGTTTCATCGACATTCGCGACCGCATCAAGGACGTGATCAAGACCGGTGGCGAATGGGTTTCGTCGCTGGAGCTCGAAGACTTGTGCAGTCGCCATCCGGCAGTGCGCGAAGTGGCAGTGGTCGGCATCGCCGATCCGCAATGGGGCGAACGTCCGTTTGCCTTGCTGGTGATTCGCGATGGCCACCAGCTCGACGCCAAGGGTTTGAAGGAGCACCTCAAGCCGTTTGTCGAGCAAGGTCACATCAATAAGTGGGCCATTCCCAGCCAGATCGCGCTTGTTACCGAAATTCCCAAGACCAGCGTCGGCAAGCTGGACAAGAAACGCATGCGCCGGGACATCGTGGAGTGGCAAAGCAGCAACAGTGCCTTTCTCTCCACCCTCTGACACCTCGGACGTGCCGTATCGGTCGGTGACGGCACGTGTCTGCGCTGCAGGTCCTGCTCTGTGACTTGCCAAATTTGCAAATTACGCCATCCTCCCCGCACATGTTTTTTGGCGGCTTCCCGGAAACGGGCGGTCCAGAGGCGTTGGTCGTGCAAATCACACTTTAGAGGGATCTAGCGTCAGAGCGTGCTGGCTATAGTCTGCACCGGGAATGGCAAGAACGGACCTGGCGCGTGTGTTGATTCGATGACTGATTCGTTTCTGGATTTCCCCACCGCCATAACAATAAAACACAAGGAGTAGCGTCGATGACAAGCACATCCCCCTTCTGGCGTCGGGCCAGGCTGCCTCTGGCTGTCAGCCTTGCCTCATCGCTCGCCAGCCCGGCCTTTGCCGTGACCTTCAACGTCGGCGAGATCGAAGGCAGTTTCGACTCGTCGCTGTCGGTGGGCGCGAGCTGGTCGACGGCCAATCCCAACAAGAACCTGATCGGCGCCAACAACGGCGGGCGTGGTTTGTCGCAAACGTCCGATGACGGTCACTTGAACTTCAAGCGTGGGGAGACGTTTTCGAAGATATTCAAGGGCATTCATGATCTGGAACTTAAGTACGGCGATACCGGTGTTTTCCTGCGCGGCAAATACTGGTACGACTTCGAGCTAAAGGATGAAAACCGCGAGTTCAAGGACATCAGCGACTCGGGCCGCAAGGAGGGCGCCAAGTCGTCCGGGTTCCAGTTGCTCGACGCCTTCGTCTATCACAACTACTCGATTGCCGATCAGCCAGGCGCGGTGCGCTTTGGCAAGCAGGTCATCAGTTGGGGGGAAAGTACCTTCATTCAGGGCGGCATCAACAGCGTCAACCCGGTCGATGTCTCGGCCTTCCGGCGACCCGGGTCGGAAATCAAGGAAGGCCTGATTCCGGTCAACATGTTCTACCTGTCGCAGAGCCTGACCGACAACCTGTCTGCCGAAGGTTTCTACCAGTTGGAATGGGATCAGACGGTCGTCGACAACTGCGGCACCTTCTTCTCGCAACCGGATGTGATTGCCGATGGCTGCAACAACAACCTCGCGGTCTTGCGCAGCCGCAGCGGCCTGAACAGCTCGCTGACGGCGGCCGGTCTGCCTGCCGGGGCGCGCGGTGCGGTGTTCAATTCGCTGTCGCAGCAGGGCGTGGTGTTCGGTAACCCGGATGAGGGCGCGGTGGTGCGCCGAGGCCCTGACCGCGATGCGCGTGACAGCGGCCAGTTCGGTTTCGCCTTGCGTTACAACTTCGAACCGCTGGACACCGAGTTCGGCGCGTACATGATGAATTACCACAGCCGTGCACCGATTTTCAGCGGGCGCGGCGGCTCTGCTGCTTCGTTCAGTCCGCAAGGGCTGGTCGGTTCGCTGGTTCGCAATGGCATTCCTGCCAGCACTGCCGCCGCGCTGGCCCCCAGCCTGCTGCCGGTGGTTGTGGCAGGCAACTCCAGTTACTACGTCGAATACCCCGAAGACATTCGTCTGTACGGCCTGAGCTTCTCGACCACGCTGCCCACCGGCACGGCGTGGAGCGGCGAGATCAGTTATCGCCCCAACGCGCCGATTCAGGTCAATACCACCGACATCCTCTATTCGGGCATTTCGCCGCTCAACCCCAACGTGTCGCTACTCAGCGGGCAGCCGAATACGGATCAAGCCGGTTATCGCCGCAAAGAAATCACCCAGATGCAGACCACATTTACCCAGTTCTTCGATCAGGTCATGGGCGCCGAGCGTCTCACGGTGGTCGGTGAAGTGGGCTGGACTCATGTGGGCGGGCTCGAAAGCACCTCCAAAATCCGTTACGGACGCGATCCGGTGTACGGCCCGGGGCCGCTGCCTGGCGGTCAATGCGCAACGTTGAACGCCGGCACGCTGACCGGTGCCGAGCAGAACAACCTGACCCGCTATTGCGAAGACGACGGCTTTACCACCGCCAACTCCTGGGGCTACCGCGCCCGCGCCATCTGGGATTACAACAGCGTGTTCGCCGGGGTCAACCTCAAGCCGAGCGTGGCCTGGTCGCATGACGTCAAAGGCTATTCACCCGGCCCTGGCGGCAACTTCGAGGAGGGGCGCAAGGCCGTCAGCCTGGGGCTCGATGCCGAGTACCAGAACACCTACACCGCGAACCTTTCCTACACCAACTTCTTTGATGGCAAGTACACCACGGTCGACGACCGGGACTTCGTGGCGCTGAGCTTCGGCATGAACTTCTAAGAACATGGTTTTCAGGATGACGACGAACATGAAAATAACAAAAAATCTGTTGCAGGCCGGGGTTCTGGGGATGTCGCTGCTGGCGACCGGTGTGATGGCTGCGGTGTCCGAGTCCGAAGCTGCGAAGCTGGGCACCTCACTGACGCCGATGGGCGCCGAAAAGGCCGGTAATGCGGCCAACACCATTCCGGCCTGGAGCCCGATGCCGAAAAACGCCGGGGCGGTGGACAGCAAGGGTTTCCTTGCCAACCCGTACGCGAGTGAAAAACCGCTGTTCATCATCACCGCGGCCAATGTCGAGCAGTACAAGGACAAGCTGGCGCCGGGCCAATACGCGATGTTCAAGCGTTACCCGGACAGCTACCGGATTCCGGTCTACCCGACCCATCGTGGTGCTACCGTGCCGGATGATGTGTTCGCCGCGATCAAAAAGAATGCCACCACCACCAAACTGGTCGGTGGCGGCAGTGGCCTGGAAAACTTCGATACGGCCATCCCGTTCCCGATCCCGGCCAGCGGTGTCGAGGTCATCTGGAACCACATCACCCGCTACCGGGGCGGCAGCGTCAAGCGTCTGGTCACCCAGGCCACGCCACAGCCCAACGGCTCCTACAGCCTGGTGTATTTCTCCGATCAGTTCGTGTTTCGCGACAAGATGAGGGATTTCGACCCGAAAAATCCAGGCAACGTGCTGTTCTACTTCAAGCAGGAAGTCACCGCCCCGGCGCGTCTGGCCGGTGGCGTGCTGCTGGTGCATGAAACCCTCGATCAAGTGAAGGAGCCGCGCTCGGCATGGCTGTACAACGCCGGTCAACGCCGCGTCCGTCGTGCGCCGCAGGTGTCCTATGACGGGCCGGGTACTGCGTCCGACGGGCTGCGCACGTCTGACAACCTCGACATGTACAACGGTGCGCCGGATCGCTATGACTGGAAACTGATCGGCAAGCAGGAAATGTACATCGCCTCCAACAGCCACAAGCTGGACGATCCGACGCTCAAGTACGCCGACATCATCAAGGCCGGCCATATCAACCAGGACCTGACCCGCTACGAGCTGCGCCGCGTCTGGCACGTGACCGCCACCCTCAAGGAAGGGCAGCGTCATATCTATGCCAAGCGTGACTTCTTCATTGATGAAGACACCTGGCAGGCCGCGGTCATCGACCATTACGACGGACGTGGTCAGCTGTGGCGCGTGGCCGAGGCGCACTCGGAAAACTACTACGACAAGCAAGTGCCGTGGTACGCGGTAGAAACGCTGTACGACCTGCAATCGGGTCGCTACGTGGCGCTGGGCATGAAGAACGAAGAGAAGAAAGCCTACGAGTTCGGCTTCACGGCCGGCACCAGCGACTTCACCCCCAACGCGCTGCGTCAGGAAGGGGTTCGTTGATACCTGATCGATACACGCTGTAGCGCAGCGCCTGCCTTGTGCGCCTGAAAAGCCCCTTGACCGGGGCTTTTTCAGTTGTGGAAAGCGGCCTTATAAGCTGTAGGAATTTTGTTACAGTCTTTTCGGTGATGGCCTTTCAAAAGTAGCGATTTACCCGCTAGTCTCCGAACACCGCGATGCCGAAACAACGATTCCTACACGAGCCGGCCATGACTGATCTGTCCCGAATGCAAGGGTTTGCAGACGGCGCGATTCCTGCGTTGGAAAGGCGATTTTTCCGTCCACCTCTGCCCGAGGGTTATGTTCCCCGTTCGCGCCTGTGTCAGCGTCTCGATGCAGGGCTTGGCTGCAGGCTGCTGCTGATCTGCGCCCCGGCCGGGTTCGGCAAGAGTTCGCTGGCTGTCGAGTTCTGTCAGGGGTTGCCGGACAACTGGCAAAACGTATGGCTGGGTCTGAGCGCGCGGGACAGCGACCCGGGCCGTTTTCTAGAGCGGTTGCTGGCCAGCCTTCAACAATTCTTCCCGCAACTGGGCGCGCAGGCGATGGGCCTGCTGAAGATGCGCCAGCGCCACCAGCCGTTCGCCTTCGAGGAGTGGCTCGACAGTCTGCTCGACGAACTGGCCATGCACCTGATGTTGAGCAAACCGTTGTTGCTGGTGCTCGATGACTATCATCTGGCCCAGGGGCCGGTACTCGATCGCTGCCTGCAGTTCCTTCTCAACCACCTGCCGGCCGGGCTGGTAGTCATGGTGACCAGCCGACAGCGCCCCGACTGGCATCTGGCACGCTTGCGTCTGACGCGGCAGCTGCTGGAAATCAACGAACAGGACCTTCGCCTCACGCACGCCGAATCCATGGCAGTACTGGGCCAGCACAGCGGCTCGCTCGACAGCGAGGCGTTGCAAAGCCTGATTCAGCGCAGCGAAGGCTGGGTCGCCGGGCTGCGCTTCTGGTTGCTGGCGGCGTCCGAGGCCGGTGATGAAAGCGCCTTGTCCCAGGCGCTGCGCGGCAGTGAGGTGCTGATTCGCGAGTACCTGCTTGAAGAAGTGATCGACTGCCTGCCTGCCGATGTTCAGGCGTTTCTCTACGACACCGCCTGCCTGGAACGCTTTTGCGCCGAGCTGTGCGATGCCGCGCGGGATGGTCATGACAGCGCCGAGATGCTGGGTTATCTGCAGGCGCATCAGGTTTTTCTGGTGCCTCTGGACGAGCAGGGCCACTGGTTTCGCTATCACCATCTGTTTTCCGATCTGTTGCGCGCTCGTCAGGCGGCCGGCGCACCACCGACCCGCCTGCACCTCAATGCCTGCCGCTGGTTCAGCGCTCAGGGCCAGTTGGACGAAGCGGTCGAGCAGGCGTTGCGCGCCGGGCACCTGGATGTGGCAGCCAATCTGGTGCAGAACCTCTCCGAAGAACAGCTGCTGGCCGAACAGAACGTCGGCATGCTGCTGCGCTGGAAGATGGATTTGCCGGATGACTTGCTGACCAGCACACCCCGCTTGATCGTGCTCTACGCCTGGGCGCTGGGGCTGGCCTGCCAGCTGGATGCCGCCGAAGAGCTGGCCAATCAGCTGAGCCGGTTTCTGCCGGCGCCCTCGGCAACCGCTCAGAAATCCATGCTCGCCCAATGGCTGGCGCTCAGCGGCATCATCGCCCGCGGCCGCGGAGACAGTGACAAGACTCAGCGCTATTGCACCGAAGCCCTGCTGAGCCTGCCGGAAAGACGTTATGGGCAGCGGCTGGTGTGCCTGTCGACACTGGCCAACCTCGCGGTCGCCAACGGTGATCTGTGGCGCGCCCGCGTGTTGAATCGTGATGCGCTGGAACTGGCTCAGCGGGTCGCCAATCCGTTGTTCGAGGCGCTGGCGCATTACGACCGCGCCCGAGTCCTGCAGGCGCGGGGCGAAATTCTCCGCGCGCTCGAGGAAGTACGGCAGGGGCAGCAACGCCTCAAAGGCTTGTCCACCGTTCGGCTGTACGCGGTCCGCGCGCGTCTGACGCTGTATGAGGGCTACTTGCTGACCCTGCGTCTGCAGGTGGACGAGGGGCGGGTGTTATTGCTGGCCGGCCTGGCCGAGGCGCGCGCCTGTCGCGACATCAGCGTACTGATCGGTCACTGCGTGATCGCTACCATGGAAGGCTGCGCCGGCCGCTTTGCCGAAGCCTTCGCTGAACTCGCCGAAGCCGAACGGCTGATGCACATCTGGGACGTGCCGCCGATCTATTATCTGGCGATGATTACCCTGGTCAAATGCGAGCTGTGGCTGTTGCAGGGGCGCATGGACCTTGCCGAAGCGTGGCTGCTGCGCCTGACGCAGACCTACAACGGCGGCCTCGGCGCTGCGGCCCCTGAGTGCCATCCACAGCTGCCGCAGCACATCGAGTTGCAGCGTGCCGTACTCGAACGATTGCAGGGTGATGGCCTTGCCTGCGAGCAGCGCTTGCAGGCGCTCGAACGGCGCGCTCAGGAGGTGGGGGCGAAACTGCTTGGACTGATCGCCATGACCCAGCAGATCGGCCTGTTGCTGAGCCAGGCGCGACGCGACGAGGCGCGGGCATTGTTGCTGCGCAGCCTGCCCGCAGCGTCCGGCGGCGCACTGATACCGTTCAAGGCGCTGCTTGGCGAGCACCCCCGGTGGCTGCATGAGCAACTTCTGCACCAGCCACCCTGTCGGGTTCAAGCTGCATTGCTGGAAAAGCTCCCGGCCTGTTGCACGCCGTCGCCCGAGCCGGCACATGGCGGCGATTGCCTCAGCGTGCGCGAACTGGGTGTGCTGCAACTGATTGCACAAGGCTGTTCCAATCAGGAGATCAGCGAGCAGTTGTTCATCTCCCTGCACACCGTCAAGACCCACGCCAGCCACATCAACAGCAAGCTGGGGGTCGAGCGTCGCACTCAAGCGGTGGCGAGGGCCAAGACGCTGGGCTTGCTGGCTTGACGACGATGGTGTTTACCGGGCCACTCAGGCCGGACTGCCCGCCCACAGCGTATCGACTTCTTCCAGCCCCCAGTCGGTGGTTTTTTCGATTCTGAGGATTCCGTCCGGGTCGGAAGGGCAGTCCAGGTCGATGACTTGTGCGGCGAACGTCTTGCCGGTGCGCGCCGACATGAAAACCTTCACTTTCGGTTTCAGCAGCGACGCCTCACCTTGTTCGACCACCACGCCGAGGCGCCCGCTTTCCAGGCGTACCAGTGTGCCGATCGGGTAAATCCCCACGGTCTTGACGAAGCTTTGAAAAACTATATCGTCAAAATGCCCCTTCCATGACGCCATCTCGCGAATCGAATGGGCAACGCCCCAGCCCTTTTTGTAAGGGCGGTCGGAGGTGACGGCGTCATACACGTCGCACACCGCGCCCATGCGCGCAAAGATGCTGATCTGGTCGCCTTTCAGGCCGTGCGGATAGCCCGAGCCGTCGACTTTCTCATGGTGATGCAGGCAGACATCGATCACCGACGCGGCCACGGGCTGCGTGTCCATGAGTATCTTCACGCCCAGCTCGGGGTGGGCCTTAATGATCTCGAATTCGTCGCGGGTCAGGCGGCCCGGTTTGTTGAGCACAGCCGAGGCAATCATCATTTTGCCGACATCGTGCATCAGCCCGGCCACACCGGCCTCACGGACCTGATCGTCAGGCATGCCCATGCGTTTGGCCAGCGCAACCATCAACGCGCAGACCGCCACCGAGTGCATGTAGGTGTACTCGTCGGAGGTCTTCAGGCGGGACAGGCTGATCAGCGCGTGCGGATGGCGCAGGATCGAATTGGAGATTTCCTCCACCAGCAACTGCACATTGCCGACATCCATGGCCCGGCCCATGCGCGCTTCGGTAAACATGGACATGACCGCGTCTCTGGCCCGTCCGCAGATCAGCCTGGCGCGTAGAACTTCCGTTTCGAGACTGGCCGGAGTTGTATCCTCGCTGGCCGATGGCGATGCGGGTGAGGTCTGGGGTGTCACTACACGGCTTTTACCGGTTTCGATCCAGACTTCTTTAGTGCCCGATTGCTGAATACGCTTGAGCACTTCAACGTCATCGAGAATGACTTCGACCAGGCCTATCCAGAACGGATCATTGGTCCAGCGGCGGCAGATTTTGTGGATGTACATGCCCAGGGCAAGCTCAGCCACAGGTATTTTTTTCAGCATGCTCAGCCACCTGCGTGCGTAGGCATGCCAGGCAGCGGGTAAGCGCAACGAGCATACGAAGGGCTGCTGGCGGGTATCAGCAGAATGCAGGCGCTATTGATCGACATGACGTCACCCCGTTGACTGCAAGGATTGCTCTAATCTCACAATGCCAGTATACGGGGCTGTCGCAAAAAATCATGTCTATTTGGTGCATTCTGGCGAGTTCATTCTCAAGCCTTCAGGCCACTGGCGTTTCGCTCGGCAGGTGATGATAGCGACGGCCGAAGTAGACCAATGCATCTGCACCGCTCTGATGCCTGATATCCACCACCTCGCAGAACAGAATGTCATGCGTGCCGACGCTGACCGACTGACTCACCTTGCAGTCGAGCGCCAGCTTTGCGCTGTCGAGGATCGGCGCGCCGGTCACTCCGGCCTCCCACTGGCCGCAGGCAAAGCGCTCCTGCTGGGAGCTCTTGCCGCCGAACAGGTTGGACAAATCCTGCTGACCATTGCCCAGCGTATTGACGCACAACCTGCCGTTTTCGATGAAGGCGTCATACACCGATGCACTGCGGTTGATACACACCAGCAGCGTCGGCGGTTGATCCGTCACGCTGCATACGGCGGTCGCGGTAAAGCCGGCGCGTCCGCCAGGGCCGTCGGTGGTGATCACGTTGACGGCGGCGGCCAGGCCGGACATCGCATCGCGAAACGCGAGCTGGCTGACAGCAGCGATGGGCAGAATGGCGGGAGCTGCAGAGGAGGTAGGCATGGGATGAGTCCTTTCAGGGTTGTGTGCTGAGAAAAGCGAGCAGGGCGCGTTGGAAGGGCTGTGGATCGGTAATGTTCGAGGCATGGCCGCCATAGTCCAGCACCACCAGCGTTGCATTCGGCAGCGCATTGGCCAGGTGCCGGGATTGCTGCCAGGGCACCAGCATGTCGTCGCGGTTGGCAATCAGCAGGGTCGGGGTGTGGATGCGCGTGAGATCGGCCTCCACGTCGAAGGTTTCCAGCGCATGGATGCGCCGCAGCAGGTTGTCGGTGTCGGGAAAGTGCGCCAGAGCGTGGGCTTCGTCGTCGTCCAGCCGCGGGCCGTTGGCGGCGATCCAGTCTGCCGGGTAGAGGAACAGCGCCTGAGCCTGCACGTAGGCCTCCGGTCCGCTGTTCAACAGCAGTTTTTTGCGCACTGAAAAGCAGCGCGCGCTGTGCGGGTTCGGACTGCTCCAGACATTGATCAGTACCTGACTTTGCAGCAGTTCCGGGCGCAGCAGGGCCAGTTCCAGACCCACCAGGCCGCCCAGCGCATGGCCGATGAAATGGCAGCGCTGGATATCGAGCGAATCAAGCAGGGCCAGCAATTCGACAGCCATGTGCCGGATCGAATAATCCCCTGGCAGCACCGCAGGACTGCGTCCGGTTCCGGCATGGTCGTAGACGAGCACGCGGTAGTCGCGGGTCAGCAGTGCCAGGTCATCTGCCCAGTAGCGGCCAGACCCGCCCAGCCCGGAACTGAGCACCAGGGTCGGTGCATCGGCATGCTGGCAGGCATGAAACTCATGGAACATGGGTTTTCTCCGGGTGGGCGTCAACGGCCCACGGTCGCGATTCAGCCGATGTGGGCGATGCTGGCGATTTCGATCAGCGCCTCGGGTTTGACCAGGCCGCACTGGATGCAGTAACGGGCTGGCTTCTCGCCCGCGAAATACTCGGCATACACTTCGTTGACCTTGGCGTAGTCGGCCCAGTCCCGGATCATGATCATGTTGAACGTGACATCGTCCATCGTTCCGCCCGCGGTCTCGACCACGCTTTTGATGGCTTCCAGCACGTGACGGGTCTGTGCGGTGGCGTCGCCGACGTGTACCACGTTGTTGTCCTTGTCGAACGGCAGTGTGCCCGAGACATAGAGCACGCCGTCGGCCATGGAGCCCGGTACGAACGGCGCGATGGGCTTGCTGGTGCCGGCAGGGATGATCGCTTTTTTGGTCATGCTGGTGTCCTCACGAAGGTTGCCCGACAGGGCTGAAAGTGGTGCAGAAGTCATCGACGCTGGATACCCAGCCAAAGAAGGTTTCGATGTTGAACAGCGCGGCTTGCTGAGCGAATTCGGGGCCTGCCTGATGGGTTGCGTCAGCCAGCACCACGCCGAAATATTCCAGGTGAAAACCGTCGCGCAGGGTCGATTCGACACAGACATTGGTGGCGATGCCGGTGAACACCAGATTGCGAATGCCGCGACTGCGCAGCACGCTGTCGAAGCTGGAATTGAAGAAGCCGCTGTAGCGGATTTTCGGCACCACGATGTCGCCAGGCTGTGGCGTCAGTTCGTCGACAAGCTGGTAGTCCCAACCGCCCTTGGCCAGCAGTTGCCCTTCGAGTTCCGGGCGCTTGCGCATGGTTTTCAGGGCGTTGGACTTGTGCCAGTTCGGTGAGCCGGGGCCACCGGCCTCGACGTAGGCCGGGTCCCAGCCATTCTGGAAAAAGATCACCGGAATGCCTGCCGCACGCGCTGCGGCACAGGCCTTGTTGATGTTGGCGATGACCGGCCCGGTGCTGCTCACATCGAACCCGGCGAGGTCCAGATACCCGCCGAGCGACGCATACGCGTTCTGCATGTCGACCACCACCAGCGCGGTTTCGCCGGGTTTCATGCGCAGCGGTTCAGGACGGGCGGGTAGTTCGCGGGCGGGTTGCAGGTCCGGCAGGTCAACGCCTGCGACGGTTGCCGAGGTCGTCATCAGACCACCTCCTTGAGCTGCGCAATGTGCTTGCGGCTGGTCATCAGTGGCTGGATCTTCTCGCCGAAATCTTCGACGCCTTTGACGAAATCATCGAACGTCAGCATCACGCCCTGAGTCCCCGGCACACTGGCAACCTCGTCGAGCATTCTCGCCACTGTGGCCCACGACCCCACCAGCGTGCCCATGTTGATGTTGACTGCTGAGGTCGGGTCGGCCATCTGCCGCAGGTTGGAGCCGGCGCTTTTATCTGCCGAACCTTTTTCGCTCAGCCAGGCGATGGCCTCTTCATCGGCACCGTCCTTGATGTGCTCCCAGCGAGCGCGTGCGGCTTCGTCGGTATCGTCGGCAATGATCATGAACAGCACGCAGGAGGTGACATTGCGGCCGGTTTTTTCGTTGGCTTCGAGCAGTTTCTGTGCGGTTGGCGCAAAGGCTGTGGGGGTGTTGACGCCTTTGCCGAAGCAGAAGTTGTAGTCGGCGTATTGCGCCGAGAACGCCATGCCCGCTTCACTTTGACCGGCGCAGATCAGCTTCATGTCGCCCTGTGGGCGAGGGCTGACGCGGCAGTCCTGCATGCTGAAATGTTCACCCTTGAAGTCGCTGCTGCCGGTGGCCCACAGGTCACGCAGAACCTGAGCATATTCGGCCAGGTATTCGTAGCGAGTGTGGAAGAACTCGTCGCCCGGCCACAGCCCCATCTGCTCATATTCCGGCTTCTGCCAGCCGGTGACGAGGTTGATCCCGAAGCGGCCATTGGAGATCGAATCGATGGTCGAGGCCATGCGCGCGGCAATGGCGGGCGGGATGGTCAGGGTGGCGACGGTGGCGAACAGCTGGATCCGGCTGGTGACCGCGGCCAGGCCGGCCATCAGCGTGAACGACTCCAGGTTGTGTTCCCAGAACTGCGTCTTGCCGCCAAAGCCACGCAGTTTGATCATCGACAGCGCAAAGTCGAAGCCGTAGCCCTCGGCCTTCTGCACGATCTGTTTGTTCAGCTCGAAGGTCGGCATGTACTGCGGAGCATTGCTGGAAATCAGCCAGCCGTTATTGCCGATGGGGATGAAGATACCAATGTCCATATGAGGCCTCTCTGCGTGGGTCGATACGTGCCAAAGCGCGACTGGCGGCACATGAATCGTCTTTCAATCGTCTCTCGATCACCTTCTGCATTAAGCGGGCCAGAAAATTTTGTTGTTTTTATTCAAAGACTTGAAAGTTTTCATGGTTTATTTCAGACCATTTGGTCCGAATCAGAGCACTTGGTTTGTGCAGGACGCACGCAGATGGGGCAGGGCGGACGGCGCAGGCAATCCGTATCGACAAAACAGCTGCGCCCGTTAAGATGCCCGCTCATTTCGGCATCACTGGATGGATGTGCGTGAACAAGAAACCTCCCCTGGCTGACCCGGCGAACAAACGCGTACGCAAGGCCAAGCCAGAGACCGTGGTCAAGACGACCCGCGAACCCAGTGCGACGTCCCTGAAGCGGCGCATGCGCCTGATGGAAGGCAAGCGCACGCTGATTCTCGATGCGGCGCTGGAGATATTCTCTCGCTACGGCGTGCACGGCAGCAGCCTGGATCAGGTCGCGAGCCTGGCGGACGTCTCCAAGACCAACCTGCTGTATTACTTCAGCAGCAAGGACGACCTGTACCTGAATGTGCTGCGTCAGTTGCTTGCGGTATGGCTGAGCCCGCTGTTGCACTTCACCGCCGACAAGGACCCGGTGCAGGCGATCAGCGCCTATATCAAGGCCAAGCTGGAAATGTCCCGCGATCACCCGGCCGAATCGCGGCTGTTCTGCATGGAAGTGATGCAGGGCGCACCGCTGATTCAGGGCGAGTTGCAGCACCCGTTGCGTGACACGGTGCAGGCCAAGGTGGCGGTGATTCAGCACTGGATCGACAGCGGCCAGTTGGCCCCCGTCAACCCGCACCATCTGATTTTCACCCTGTGGGCAACCACTCAGCATTACGCCGACTTCCGCACTCAGGTCGAGGCCGTGACTGGCAAGACCCTGGATGATCCGGCGTTTTTCGAAGAGGTGCTGGCGAGCCTGCGCAGCATGGTTCTGGACGGGATCCTGCCGCGCAAGGCGTGACCGGGCTTCGCCTGACCTGACCCGCGCACCCCGCTCGCGCAGTGCGCGGGCGTCCTGCACAAACCAAGTGCTCCGATTCAGACCATTTGATCTGTTTTATTCGTCTCGATGGCGTCAGGTCGTTGTTCCATAGCGCTTTTCCTGTAATGGCATGGATGCTGCTAATGCCTGCCTGTGCGGTCCTCATCGGCCATTACCCTCAGGAAAACGTCTATGTACAAGAAACTGTTGCCCGGGACATTGTGTGCGGCCGTAGCTTTGGGAGCGGTCAGCCTTGCTCAGGCTGAAGGATTGACCCTCGAAGGGAAGCCGAAAATCGCCATGGTGTATATCAGCCCGCGCAATGACGGCGGCTGGACTCAGGCCTTCGACGAAGCACGCGTGAAGCTGGAAAAGGATCTGGACACAAAAATCCAGTACGTCGAGAGCGTGCCCGAGAACGCCGCGGCCATTACGCCGGTGGTCGACCGACTCATCGCCCGCGGTGCCAACATCATCGTAGGCACTGCATTTGGCTACTCCGACACCTTTCTTGCACTGGCCAAGAAATACCCGAAAGTCGCGTTCCTCAACGGCTCCGGCACCACCAATGCACCCAACCTCGAATCGTTTTACGGGCGTACCTACGAAAGCCAGTACCTGTGCGGCATGGCCGCTGGTGCGGCCTCGAAGACCGGCAAGCTGGGGTTTGTCGCCGCCAACCCGTTTGGCCAGGTCAACTGGACCATCAACGCCTATGAACTGGGCGCCCGGCAGATCAATCCGAAGGCCACCGTCAACGTGGTCTATACCGGTGCATGGAACGACCCGGTCAAGGAACGCGCAGCAACCATGGCGCTGATCGACAACGGTGCCGATGTGGTCGGTCAGCACGTCGACAGCCCGACACCGCAGATCGTCGCACAGGAGCGCGGCATTCACGGCACCGGCCACCATCGCGACCTGAGCGAGTTCGCCCCCAAGGCGACGGTCTGCTCGTCGCTGTGGGTCTGGGATCGCTTCCTGGGGCCGGAGCTGAAGAAAATCATTGCCGGCAACTGGACGCCGCCCGCCAACGGCGCGCTGCTCTCGATGCAGCAGGGCGGCACCGATATCAAGCTGACTGCGGATGCGATCATTTCCGATGCGGACCGCAAGAAGATCGAGGCCGAGCGCGCCGAGCTGCTGGCCGGCAGAAAAATCATCTACAGCGGCCCGCTGGCCGATCGTGACGGCAAGGAGCGGGTCGCGGCCGGTCAGCAATTGTCTGACCCGGACCTGTGGAAAATGGACTGGTTCGTCGAAGGCGTGAAGACTCAGCAATGAGTCAGGTCAATGCGCTGCAACTCACCGGCATCAGCAAGTCGTTCGATGGCTTCAAGGCGCTGATCGATGCCGACTTCACCGCCTGTTGGGGTGAAGTACATGCCCTGCTGGGCGAGAACGGTGCAGGCAAGTCCTCGCTGATGAATATCGCCGCCGGGCTGTACGCACCGGAAACCGGCACTCTGCTGCTGGACGATAACCCGGTTCAGCTTCAGGGGCCCAGGGACGCCAGCCGTTATCGGATCGGCATGGTCCACCAGCACTTCAAGCTGGTGAAGCCATTCACAGTGGCGCAGAACATTCTCCTGGCACTGCCCGAGCAACCCGGCGAAGGCAGCTATCGCAAGCGTCTGCGTGCGCTGGAACAGGAGATCGTCGGCAAGGCCGAGGCGCTGGGGTTTGCGATTGACCCGGCGCGCACCGTCGACAGTCTGTCAGTCGCCGAGCAGCAGCGGGTCGAGATTCTCAAGGTGTTGCTGGCCGGTGCGCGGATTCTGATCCTCGACGAGCCCACGGCAGTGCTGACCGATCAGGAGGCCGAGCGTCTGCTGCTGACTGTTCAGGCATTCGCCCGGCAAGGCGCGGCGGTGGTTCTGGTCACGCACAAGATGGCTGACGTCAAGCGCTATGCCGACCGGGTAACCGTGATGCGTGGCGGGCGCACCGTGCAGACCCTTGACCCGCAGAAGGTGAGTGTCGAGCAACTGGTGCAGCTCACGGTAGGTGAATCGGTGCCGGTTGCCGAGCATCAACCAGCGACGCCCGGCGAGGTGCGTTTGCAGGTCAAGGACTTGCGCAGCTTCGGCAGCAGCGCGCTCAACGGCGTCAACCTGAGCCTGCACGCCGGGCAGATTTTCGGCATCGCAGGCGTGGGCGGCAACGGTCAGGCCGAGCTGGCCAACGCCCTGATGGGGCTGCCGCAAGCCACTGAGGGTGAAATCCACATGGCCGGGTTTGGCGATTTGCGGGGCGCGTCGGCCGACCAGCGTCGGCAGTTGCGCATTGCCTCGATCCCGGCCGACCGCTACGGCGCGGCGCTGGCCGGGTCGCTGTCGGTGGCCGAGAACTTTGCCATCGGCAATATTCACAGCGGGCAATACGGCTCTTTCTGGCGTCTCGGCTACAAGCGTCTGAAACAGGATGCGCAGCGCGCCGTGGCGGACTTCGACGTACAGGGCGTGCGCTCTCTCGATCAGAAAGCTGCGCTGTTGTCGGGAGGCAATGCCCAGAAGCTGGTGATCGCCCGCGAATTCAGCCGCGACCCGCAATTGGTGCTGGTGCACAGCCCGAGTCGGGGCCTGGATGTGCGTGCCACCCAGGCGGTGCATGCCCGTTTGCGGGCGGCGCGGGACGCGGGGGCTGCGGTGCTGGTGATCAGCGAGGATCTGGACGAAGTATTGGCCCTGGCTGACCGTGTCGGCGTGATGAACGGCGGGCGCATTGTCGCCGAGTTCGCGCACCCTGCCGACCGGCAAGCCATCGGCAAAGCGATGGTGAGCCATGACTGAATCAGCGCAACCAATGAAATCCGCACGGCAACCTTTGCTGGCGCGGCGCTACACCCTGGAGCTTCGTCAGCAGACCGGCTGGCTGTTGCAGGCGCTGATCATTGCCCTGGCGTTGCTGATCGGACTGACGATCTGCACTGTGATTCTGATTCTTGCCGGCGTGCCTGCCGACGAGCTGCTCAACGAGTTCGTCGTGCAGACAGTGTTCGATGCACAAAACTTCAAGGCAGTGTTGTTTCAGGCATCGCCGATGATCATGGTCGGGCTCGCCGGGTGCATGGCGTTTCGGGCACGTTTCTGGAACCTGGGTCTGGAGGGTCAGATGATCTGGGGGGCGATTGGCGCCACGGCGATCTCGCTGTTTCAGGTGGGCCCGGAGGCGTTGCGTCTGCCGCTGATGATGGCGGCAGCCGTTATCTGCGGATTGTTGTGGAGCCTGGGGCCGGTGCTGCTGAAGCTCAAGTGGCAGGTCAACGAGATCATCTCGACGCTGATGCTCAATTACATCGCTGCCAATTTCCTCCTGCACCTGGTGTACGGCAGTTGGAAAGACCCGCGAGACAACTTTCCCTATTCCCCCGCGTTTCAGAGCTTCGAGCGGCTACCCGATCTGTTTGCCGGGTATAACGCGGCGATCCCTCTGGCGCTGCTGGTCACCGGTCTGACCCTGTGGTTCGTCGGTGTTTCGCGGGCCGGGTTGTACCTGCGCTTCGTCGACGCCAATCCGAAAGTCGCCGGCGCGGTGGGCGTGCCGGTGCGCAAGATGATCATCGGCACCGTGCTGCTGTCGGGCGCGCTGGCGGGGCTCGCAGGTTTTGTCGTGACCTCGGGGCAGGAAGGGCGCCTTACTCAGTCGTTCTATCAAGGCTACGGGTTTTCCGGGATTCTGATCGCCTTTCTGGCCCGCAACAATCCAGTGGCCGCAACCGTGGTCGCGCTGCTGATCGCCATGTTGTTCGTGGCCGGACGCAATCTGCAGGTGTTCTATCAGATTCCGTTTTCGATGGTGCAACTGATCCAGGCGATTCTGGTGATCTGCGTCGCGTCGTCGGACTTTTTCATCCGCCATCGCCTGCGGCGCATTCAGGCAGGAGAACGTTGATGGAGCTTATTTCCCACTGGCTGGGCAGCGCACCGGATTTTGCCGTGCCGTTCGCCCTGGCAGCGCTGGGCCTGATCCTCATCGAGCGCAGCGGTGTACTGGCGCTGGGCGTCGAAGGGCTGATGCTGGTCGGCGCACTGGCGGGCATCGGTATGCAGTTGAGCCTCGGCTCGCCTGGCCTTTCGCTGCTGGCGTCGATGGCGGCGGCAGGTCTGGTGTCGTTACTGTTTGCGCTGATGGTGCTGGTGCTGCGGATCAATCAGGTGATCGCCGGGCTGGCGCTGGTGTTCTTTTGTCAGGGCTTGACCGGGCTGCTGGGCACTCTGCTGGGCTGGACCAATCGCCCGGTCAGCGGCTTGCAGGCGGTCGAGCTGTGGCCGTTGTCCGAGCTGCCCGTGGTAGGCCGGGTATTTGTGCAGAATCCGCTGGTGTATCTGACCGTGGTTATTTTCATCGCGGTGGTCTGGCTGCTCGATCGCACGCGCACCGGGCTGCGCCTACGCGCGGTGGGCGAGAACCCGCAGGCCGCCGATGCCGCAGGTATTTCCGTGCTCGGTTATCGCTTGGCGGCGATTGTCGCCGGTTCCGCGTTGATGGGGCTGGCCGGCGGTTTCATCGCCGTGCTCAGCACCAAGATGTGGATCGCCGACATGACCGGCGGGCGCGGCTGGATTGCAGTTTCGCTGGTGATCTTTGCGCGCTGGTCGCCCTGGCGCGCGTTGGCCGGCGCTTTGCTGTTCGGCGGTATCGAGGCGCTGATTCCGCAATTGGCGGCAACCGGCGTGCGCCTGCCCCAGTATTTCGTCTTGATGACACCCTACGCGGTAACCCTGTTGGTCATGGTCTGGGTGGCGAGCGGCAAGCGTCAATCGAGCAGCCAGCCCGGTGCGCTGGGCGAACCTTACATTCGTGAGGAGCGCCGCTGAGCGGTGCGCGCAGAAGCCCGCAATACGGGCGGTTCAGCACGGGTTAAGGAATTTTTGATAGCGTGTATGCTCTAATCCGGTTATTAGCGTTCGTCAAAACCAGGAGCTCCTGAATGTTTACCTCGCGTCGTTTGATCATTGTCGCCACCGCCGTAGCCATGCTTTCCGGCTGTGCAACATCCAATCCCTATGACAATCAAGGCCAGGCGCAAAGCTCCGGTGGTATGAGCAAAACGGCCAAGTACGGCGGACTGGGCGCATTGGCCGGTGCGGTAGCCGGTGCGGCCATCGATCACAATCATCGCGGCAAGGGCGCCCTGATCGGCGCTGCGGTGGCGGGTGCCGCATCGGCGGGCTACGGCTACTATGCAGACAAACAGGAAGCTGCGTTGCGCGAGAGCATGGCCAACACCGGTGTCGAGGTGCAGCGTCAGGGTGACCAGATCAAACTGATCATGCCGGGTAACATCACGTTCGCGACGGACTCTTCGGCCATTGCCAGCAGCTTCTATTCGCCGCTTAACAATCTGGCGAGCTCGCTCAAGCAGTTCAATCAGAACAACATTGAAATCGTCGGTTACACCGACAGCACCGGCAGCCGCCAGCACAACATGGACCTGTCGCAACAGCGCGCCCAGAGCGTCGCGACTTACCTGACCTCGCAAGGCGTCGATCAAGCGCACCTGTCAGTACGCGGTGCAGGCCCTGATCAACCGATTGCCAGCAACGCCGACGTCAACGGCCGCGCCCAGAACCGCCGCGTAGAGGTCAACCTCAAGCCGATTCCGGGTCAGCAGTACTGATCGATGCCGCTCCGCTCGCAGACGGGTTGAATGCGGGCAAAGTGGGAGCGAGCTTGCTCGCGAAGGCGATGGTCTCTTCGCGAGCAAGCTCGCTCCCACCAGTCAATATCAATGCCGCGCTGGATACTGCTCATGCAGGCTGTCCAGCAGCCGGTCTTTCTCTTCCCATAGCGTATTGATCCACTGCTGGAATTCCAGACGGTATTCGCCGTCCTGGTCGTAATTCTTGCCGAGAAACTGCTGCGGGATTTTGATCTCTTCGAAGTGCGCAACCACTTCCTTCACATTCCCGCACAGCAGGTCCCAGTAGCCGGGTTGTCCGCCAGGGTAGTGGATGGTCACGTTGATGATCGATTCCAGCTGTTCGCCCATCGCATCGAGCACGAAGGCAATGCCGCCAGCCTTGGGTTTGAGCAGGTGGCGGAACGGCGAGTTCTGTTGCGCGTGTTTGCCGGCGGTGAAGCGCGTGCCTTCGGCGAAGTTGAAAATCCCCACCGGGTTATGGCGAAACTTCGCGCAGGTGCGGCGCGTGGTTTCCAGGTCCTTGCCTTTCTTTTCCGGGTGTTTGGCAAGGTATGCCTTGGAGTAGCGCTTCATGAACGGAAAGCCCAGCGCCCACCACGCCAGACCGATCACCGGAACCCAGATCAACTCCTGCTTGAGGAAGAACTTCAGTGGGCGAATACGCCGGTTGAGCACGTACTGCAAGACCATGATGTCGACCCAGCTCTGGTGATTGCTGGTGACCAGATACGAGTGCTGGTAATCCAGCCCTTCCAGACCGCTCAGGTGCCAGCGGGTATGGCACAGCAGTCTGATCCAGGCATTGTTGTTGCCGATCCAGGTTTCATGGATATGGCTCATCAACCAGTCGGTGAAACGCTGTGCCGCAGAGAAGGGCAGGCAGATCTTGAGGATCGTGACCGCGAACAGCACCGTGCAGCAGACGATGGTGTTCAGCGCCAGCAACAGCGAGGCAATGACGCCGCGTAACGGGGCAGGCAGGAAATCCATGGGGAAGATGGCTCCGCAAGTTATCGGAAGCCGCAGACTGCTCTGCGGCACTCGGGTCAGGTATCAGGACAGGGTGTCGGCCTGTATGGCTGTCAGCGCGATGGTGTAGACAATGTCGTCGACCTGCGCGCCGCGCGGCAGATCGTTCACCGGTTTGCGCAGGCCTTGTAGCATCGGGCCGAGGCTCACACAGTCGGCACTGCGTTGCACCGCTTTGTATGTGGTATTGCCGGTGTTCAGGTCCGGGAACACGAACACATTGGCGCGTCCTGCGACCGCGCTGTCCGGAGCCAGCTGCCGGGCGACCTGTTCGTTGGCGGCCGCATCATACTGCAGCGGCCCGTCGATCAATAGATCGCGGCGGGTTTCGCGTGCCAGCTGCGTCGCTTCGCGGACCTTCTCGACTTCTTCGCCGCTGGCCGAATTGCCGCTGGAGTAGCTGATCATCGCCACACGCGGCGAGATACCGAAGGCAGTGGCCGAGTCGGCGCTCTGCAAGGCAATCTCGGACAGCTCGCTGGCACTCGGATGCGGGTTCATGATGCAGTCGCCGTACATCAGCACCTGCTCGGGAAAGAGCATGAAGAATACTGAAGACACCAGCGTGCAGCCTGGCGCGGTCTTGATCAGCTGCAGGGCCGGCCGGATGGTGTTGGCGGTGGAATGAATGACGCCGGACACCAGCCCGTCGACCTCGTCCAGCGCCAGCATCACCGTACCGATCACCACCGGGTCTTCGAGCTGTTGCTCGGCCATGGGCGCGTTCAGGCTTTTGCTTTTGCGCAGTTCTACCATCGGCGCAACGTAGCGTTCGCGAATCAGGTCCGGGTCAAGAATTTCCAGCCCCTGCGGCAGCTCGATGCCGTGCGCCTGCGCAACGGCGTGCACTTCCTCGGGCCTGGCCAGCAACACGCAACGCGCGATACCGCGTGCCTGGCAGATCGCGGCAGCCTGAATGGTCAGCGGCTCGTTACCTTCAGGCAGCACGATGCGCTTGTTGGCCGCTTGCGCGCGCTGGATCAACTGATAGCGAAACACCGCGGGCGACAGGCGCAGCTCGCGGGGTGTGCCGCAGCGCTGGTGCAGCCAGTTGGCGTCCAGGTGACTGGCAACGAAATCGGTGATGTTTTCCGCGCGCTCGCGGTCATCGATGGGGATTTCCTTGTTCAACTGATTCAGGCGATTTGCCGTGTCATACGAGCCACTGCTGACCGACAGCACCGGCAGCCCCGCCTGCAGTGCGCCGCGGCACAGCTCCAGGATGCGTGGGTCGGGCACGGTATCGCTGGTCAGCAGGAGGCCGGCGAGCGGTACGCCGTTTATTGCCGCGAGGCTCACCGCCAGGATGATGTCGTCGCGGTCGCCCGGCGTCACCACCAGCACACCCGGCTTGAGCAGTGGAACCGTGTTGAGCACCGTCCGCGCACAAATGATGATTCTGGTCATGCGGCGCTGATCGTAGTCGCCTGCGTTCAGCACCTGCGCACCGAGCAGCTCGGCCACATCGCGGGTACGTGGCGCGTTGAGTTCGGCGCGATACGGGATACAGCCCAGCAGGCGAAAGTCACCACTGCGCAGCAACGGCGAGTGTTCTTTGAGGCGCGAGGCGAAGACTTCCATGCTCTCTTCGGTGCGCACCTTGTTGAGTATCACCCCCAGCACCTTGGGGTCCTTGGGGCCGCCAAACAGCTGGGCCTGCAATTCGACCCTGCCCGACAGATCGGCGAGCACTTCATTTTCCGGGGCGGAGACCAGAATGACTTCGGCATCCAGGCTCTTGGCCAAATGCAGATTGACCCGCGCGGCATAGCTCGCGCTGCGGGTCGGGACCATGCCTTCGACTACCAGCACATCCTTGCCGACCGCTGCCTGCTGATAAAGATTGATGATCTCTTCGAGCAGTTCATCCAGTTGACCATCACCGAGCATGCGCTCGACATGCGCCAGCCCCAGAGGCTTGGGTGGCTTGAGGCCGTGGGTGCGAGCCATCAGTTCGGTCGAGCGCTCGGGGCCCAGATCGCCGGGGTGTGGCTGGGCGATCGGTTTGAAAAAGCCTACTTTCAAGCCGGCGCGCTCCAGCGTGCGCACCAGTCCCAGGCTGATGGAGGTCAACCCCACGCCAAAGTCAGTGGGGGCGATAAAAAAAGTCTGCATACTGGCTTCTCGATTGAGCAGTGCAAGGGGTCGCAGCACATAGGGAAGCGCTGCCGACCGAAAAAGTCCGGAAACCGTCTAACGCGATTTCTCTGCGGCAAGACTATCGTTATCTGCGGCGTTCGCACACCAGCCGCAACGAAAGGCTTTACCGGTCATCTGTTGACGCTGTGCAGGGTCGAGTACCCAAGGGCGTGACTGCCACGGAGGATCATGACGCAGGTGCTGGGTGTGGCCGCACGACAGCAGCGCGAACCAGTGCCCGTGCTCGTCCTGTCTCAGATCGATAACGATTGAACCTTTCAAAGCGGGCCGTCCGTCAGAGTTGCGTTCGCTTTCGGGCGATTGCTTGGTTAAACTTGCCCGTTCTTCAATCTTAAGCAAAAGGTCTTGTCCCCATGCCGATCGCCGCCAATAAGGCTGTCTCCATTGACTATACCCTGACCAACGACGCTGGTGAGGTCATCGACAGTTCTACCGGTGGTGCGCCGCTGGTTTACCTGCACGGTGCAGGCAACATCATCCCGGGCCTGGAAAAGGCACTGGAAGGCAAGGAAGTAGGCGACCAGCTGAACGTTGCCGTCGAGCCCGAAGACGCCTACGGTGAGTACTCGGCCGAACTGGTCAGCACCCTGAGCAGCAGCATGTTCGAAGGCGTCGACAAGCTCGAAGTCGGCATGCAGTTTCACGCATCCGGCCCGGATGGCGGCATGCAGATCGTGACTATCCGTGATCTGGAAGGCGACGATGTCACCGTTGACGGCAACCATCCGCTCGCGGGTCAGCGTCTGAACTTCGACGTGAAGGTTGTGGCCATCCGTGATGCCAGTGAAGAAGAAATGGCGCACGGCCATGTTCATGGTGAAGGCGGCCATCAACACTGATTTGTGCTGCTAAGCTCAGGCACTGAAAAGGCGCCCTGGCTGTTCTGCGATGACGACTTTCGTTACGCGTGCGGTCACGGTGCCTTTTTTCGGGTTGTAGCCTGGGGCGACTTGTTTCAAAAGGGGTTCTCATGAGTGCTTTTCACGACATCAAATTGAAAGCGCTGGGTGGCCAGGAACTGCCGCTGGCGAATTTCAGGAACAAAGTGGTTCTGGTGGTCAACGTCGCGTCCAAATGCGGGCTCACACCGCAGTACGCAGCACTTGAAAACCTCTATCAGCAGTACAAGGACAAGGGCCTTGAGATACTGGGGCTGCCGTGCAACCAGTTTGCCGGGCAGGAACCGGGTACCGAGCAAGAGATCGCCGAGTTTTGCCAACTCAACTACGGCGTGACGTTTACGCTGGGTGAAAAACTCGACGTCAACGGCCCTAACCGTCACTCGCTTTACCGTTTGCTCGCGGGCGAGGGTGCCGAGTTTCCCGGGGATATCACCTGGAACTTCGAAAAGTTTCTGGTCGGCAAGAACGGTGGTGTAAGCGCACGTTTTTCTCCGCGTACCACTCCGGATGATCCTGCCGTGATCCAGGCCATTGAAAAGGCCCTGGCGCAAAGCTGATCATGTGGCCGGGGTAGCATTTTGCGTTCGCCCGGCTTTCTTGCGCGCTCGTCGCTTCTGAACTCAGATCAGCCAGATCAATAGTACTGGGCCACCGCTAACGCCCGGCGATATTCTGCGCGCCTGATGGCAATCGACCATTTCACAGGAGTTGCGCATGTCGGCAGAAGCCTTGTTCACGCCTTTCCGTCTGGGCAGCCTGGAGCTGTCTTCGCGTGTGGTCATGGCTCCCATGACCCGCTCGTTCTCGCCAGGGCACGTGCCCAACTCGAAGGTCGTCGAATACTACCGGCGGCGCGCTGCTGCAGGTGTCGGGCTGATTATCACCGAAGGTACGACGGTCAATCACAAGGCCTCCAACGGTTATCCGAACGTCCCGCAGTTTTTCGGTGAAGCGCCACTGGCCGGCTGGCGCAAGGTGGTCGAGGCAGTGCATGCGGAGGGCGGCAGGATCGTCCCGCAACTCTGGCACGTCGGCGCTGTTCGCCGTCCTGGCACCGAGCCGGACGGCAGCGTGCCTGCCTATGGGCCGATGGAAAAGGTCAAGGACGCTCAGGTGCTGGTGCATGGCATGAGCAAGCAGGACATCGACGAGATAGTGGCTGCCTTTGCCCAGGCTGCCGTCGATGCCAAGGCGATGGGCATGAACGGTGTCGAAATTCATGGCGCTCACGGTTACCTGATCGATCAGTTCTTCTGGGAGGGCAGCAATCAACGCAGCGACCAGTACGGCGGCAGCCTCGCCAACCGCTCACGTTTTGCGCTCGAACTGATCAAGGCCGTGCGCGCCGCTGTGGGCCCGGATTACCCGATAATTTTCCGTTTCTCACAATGGAAACAGCAGGATTACACCGCGCGCCTCGTGCAAACGCCTGAGGCGCTGGGCGAGTTTCTGCAGCCTCTGGCTGATGCTGGTGTGGATATCTTTCATTGCTCTACCCGGCGTTTCTGGGAGCCTGAGTTCGAAGGCTCCGACCTGAACCTGGCGGGCTGGACGCGCAAGCTGACTGGCAAACCGACCATCACAGTCGGCAGCGTCGGACTGGACGGTGAGTTCCTGCAATTTATGGTCGACACCGACAAGGTCGCTCAACCGGCCAGCCTGGAAAATCTGCTGAAGCGGCTGGGCAACGACGAGTTTGATCTGGTGGCGGTGGGGCGTGCGCTGCTGGTCGATCCGGATTGGGCACTGAAAGTGCGCGAAGGCCGCGAGCAGGACATCCTGCCTTTCAGTCGAGACGCACTGGCGACACTGGCCTGATCTTCTTGCTGGCTACCGGCCTGATCTCTTTGACGCTTGCCGCGTTCTGGCTCGGGCAGGCCTCGCGCAATTGACGCTCGAACTGATCGATGACTGCTGTCCAGCCCTGGCGACTGGCATGTTGCCGGGCATTGAGGCGCACGCGGCGCAGTGTCTCACTGTCCTCCAGCAACCAGCGCGCCGAGTCGATGAACGCCGCCTCGTCCCCCGGCATGGCCAACGCACCGTTGTGGCCGTGGCGGATATGCTGCCCGGCTGCGGCTTCATCGTAGGCGACCACGCCCAGGCCTGAGGCGAGTGCTTCGAGAACTACGTTGCCGAAGGTTTCGGTGAGGCTGGGGAACAGAAACATATCGGCCGAGGCATAGTGCGTCGCCAGCACCTCGCCGCGTTGAGTGCCGCAGAAAATCGCATCCGGGATTTGCTGTTCCAGCTGCGGGCGTTGAGGCCCGTCACCAACCACCACCAGTTTCAGATTACGTTGCGGGTAACTGTCCTTGAGCGCCTCGAAGCAGGCTTTGAGCAGGCTCAGGTTTTTTTCGGGGGCAAGCCGGCCAACATGCAGGACCGCAACATCATCGGCTTGCAGACCCCAGCTCTCGCGCAGAGGCTGCGAGCGCCTGGACGGGCTGAACAATTGACTGTCGACGCCACGCGACAACAGCTCGATCCTCTCAAAGCCACGTCGCTCCAGCTCGACCTTCTGACTGATGCTGGGTACCAGCGTCATGCGTGACCGATTGTGGAACCAGCGCAGGTAGTGCGTCAGCAAGCGGGTGATGAAACCCATGCCGTACTGCTGCGTGTACTGCGGGAAGTTGGTATGGAAGCCACTGATCACCGCAATCCCCAGCCGTCGCGCTGCGCGCAGTGCCGAGAGCCCCAGCGGACCTTCCGTGGCGATGTACAGCACATCCGGCCGACGCCGTTGCCAGCGCCGCAGCAGCTTGTGCATCGAAGACTGACCCCACTGCAACCCCGGGTAACCCGGTATCGGCCAGCCCCGGCAGAGCAGCAGATCCTCTGCAGTGCCCGCGCCGATCTCGTCGTTCTGACGTGGCCGGACCAGCTCGACCCTATGCCCGCGCAACCGCAACCCTTCACACAGCCGTCCCAGGGTATTGGCGACGCCGTTGATCTCGGGAGTAAAGGTTTCAGTGATCAGGGTGACATTAAGAATTTGGCTCATGAGAGCAGTGTCGACTGATTATATTTCGGTTATGTGGCGGTTATGTGATGGATTGGTGATGGGGCGTCGGTAAGGTGAGCAAGTTGGCGTGAGACTGCGCGGAATAGTTAATAGGTAAACGCATAGGCTGTACAATGATTTTAATAAAACTCACGATAAAGTTCATTGGCTTCCTACAGGTGTTCACATCGTTTCCTAAAAGCGCGTAGTCCGTTCTGATACGTGTTGATATTATCTGTTTGCCTAGTAATGTCGGGTTATCGAACTGTGTGGTTCGTTAACGTTGGTTTGGAATGGCTGGGTTTTTAGTTGTTCCTGTTTATCAATATACTAGGGAAGTAAAATGAAATTTAACGACAATAAGTTGAAATGGGCTCGTTCGGCTTCAGGAATTGCTTTGGCACTGTTAGCCTTTTCGAACCTTGCACTGGCTGGGAACTATCAATCGTCGGTTGCTCTGCCGGTTATTCATTCAAAAGGCTATGTTCACACCGCTGAGCTGCCAGTAAGCAGGCATGCGCCTGTGACAGCGACGATCAAAAGTGTCAGTTGGAACTGGAACGTGGTGGGCTGGTCTCAGGGGCTTGAGGTCTACTTGTGCCAAGGTGTCAGCGTATGCCTGAACGTATCACGTCAGCGAACGGGGTCCACAACGTTTTTCGGTAATCAGTCGGCAAGTCGCAAGTTCTATTACACGATGAAGGTTGGAGATGCGGGAAGGGTGCCAGTCGCTGGACAGCAAGGGCGAATAACTGTCGATTGGTAATCTCACAAGCGCCCTCCCTCAGACAGGGAGGGCGCTCAGGCTACCAATTTGCCATGTCACGAAATGCGAGAGGAAGAGCGTCGTTAAAGTTTAGTATCTTTTCAAGTATCCTGGCCGCAGGCGTACCTTTCAAATATTCTTCTTCATAAAGGGCTGTTCGCTCTTTTTGCATACACCCCCCGATGTTCTGAAAGTAAGCGCTCGACTCGGGTGTGACTATCTTGCCCGTGGCGCAGTAACGAATCACGGGGTAATCAGATAGATCGACTCCCTCGCCAGTCAATGAATTGTACGCATAGTGTCTGGCCAGGAAGCTCGCTTCGACCGGGCTGCTTTGAGCCTGTTCCATCAGCTTGTGCCTGAGTTCTCCTCCTCGCAGGATTGTCCTTGCGCAATGAGGTGTTTCTTTTTCGCGGACGGCTTCTTGAAGTACGTTAGCGAAGCTTTCAGGTGTTGATGCCGGGGGGCGTGGTGTTGTTTTGTACCGTACACCTAACGGTGTGACGTTCAGGAATGGCGAAATATTGTCGGTATGGGTCATTTGAAAGTCCCTCGCGCACGTTCCATTGCCGCTGGCATAGGCATGAAGTCTTTATCCTCCACAATGGATCTGCGCTGTTCGATAGTCATGCTATCCATGAAGCGAGTTGAGCGGGGGATTGCCGAGCTGCCGAGTGTTGCGGGTAATGCGACTGAAGGTTTTTTCTCCGTCTGTGTGATGGCAGCGTTCAACAGGCTTGCAAACTGACCTGAGCGGTTTTCCGGTAGTCTTTCGAGGGATGCCGGTCGGTAGGAGGAGAGTTGTTCTGCGGCAGATTCTGTTTTTATTTCCATAGCGATTACTCCTGTTTTTTTCAATCAGGAGAGCAAGGATAATGCCATATTTAATGTATTGGTTGTTCCTACGCCGTTGCAGTCTTGTATTAGAGGTCGGGAAGATATGTCCTACACAGTATTCCTACGTGTAATATTTTTTCATATCTCGGCAAGCAATGTTTGGTTGCGGCAAGTCGCTGCCGTTGCACGGAATGGAGTTCTATAGGCTGCTTGTAAGAATGCTGATATATCACTGTAAGAAGTTTCTCTTTAATGCTGAAGTGCCGAACAGATAACTCATTACCTGTTCGGCACGCTCTCAGGCCGAGTCGTCACTCAACCAGTCAGGCAGGGCACTCAGCCCAGATCACGAACCAGTTGGCCGATCACTTCGCCCACTTTGGCCAGATCCGGTGCTGCCAGACGATGTTCATCGGCGTACGAATACGCCACGGTGAACAGGCCGGCGGTGCGGGTGGAATAGGCAGGGATGTCTTTTTCGAAAACACGGTTAGCGGCTTCGGCAGTCAGCGAAGTGGAGCCGATGACGATGCGCTCTTCGGGGTCGTTCACACCGTTGATGTAAACTTCGTCCGGGTTGATCGACCATTCGGCCAGCTCGCTGACCAGAAAGGCGCGGATCTTTTCCTGAACGGTTGCGTTGTCAGCGGCCAGTGCAGCAGGGTTTACTTGAGTATTCATGATTTAACTTCCTTGTTAAGTTCATGTGTCGCCGGGTTTCATGGAAGCTGGCTTCACATGAACGGATTGATTGAGGCCCTATTTAGCCTCAGCCGGCAGAGTGAGTTGCGGTACATATTTATATGCGTGTGATTTTTTCTTCGGGTGTGCCGAACCGCTTTGCGCGGTCCGGCAGGTTGGCATTCAGCCGCGTGCGTGGGTCACCGGCAACGCATCCGCGCCACGTTCGCGCACCCAGAACAGCGTTGCCCCGGCCACTGCAGCAGGCATCATCAGCAGGTTGACCACCGGGATCAGCAAGGCAACGTAGACGATGCCGCCGAAGCTAAGGCTCTGCCAGCGTTTGCTCTTCAGCCAGCCGAGCATTTCGTTCCAGCCCAGTTTGTGGTTGTCAGCAGGGTAGTCGATGTACTGGATCGCCATCATCCACACCCCGAATAATAGCCACAGCGGGGCGGCGATGATGTTGGCGACCGGGATGAACGACAGGATGAACAGGCCGAGCATGCGCGGCAACATATAGCCCAGCTTGCGTGCTTCGCGGGCCAGGGTGCGGGGCACCATGGCGACCAGTTCGGCCCAGCTGAAATCGGGCGATTCGTCTACACCGCGAATCACGGCTTCGACCTTTTCGGACAGAAACCCGTTGAACGGTGCGGCGATGATGTTGGCGACCATGGTGAAGGTGAAAAACACCATCAGCAGCACCAGCGCCACGAACAGTGGCCAGAGGATGTAACTGAGAAAACTCAGCCAGTGAGGCAGGGTCGGCATGAAGGTGTCGACCCACAGCTCGAACTGGTGCACCGCCAGATAGATCAGGCCGCAAAACAACACCACATTGATGCTCAATGGTAGTAGAACGAACAAGCGCAAACCAGGGCTGAGGACCAGTTTCAGGCCCTCTCTCAGGTATTGCGGGCCAGTAAGGGCGGGAGCGGGCATGGGAGTCTCCGAGTGCTTGAAAGGCGTGACCTTACCGGCTTTGTGATGGCCATGAAAGAGCGGAGCGCTGACGGTTTTTGAGCATGCCAGACTTGTGGCGTATCCTTGGCGAAGGAAGACTATCCGATTGGCTCGCCACTCATGCGCCGCTTCCAGGCGCCTGCGCTATAGAAGTGACCTATAGGGTGGATTGTGAAACGATATTTCCTTAACCTCTGCGGCCCCGATAGGCTGTTCGGCAATCTAAGACCTGTCCTTAAGGTCAGAATTTTCAGGACCTGCCGAACCAAATGACGCTTCCCCAAGCGTTTCGGTGGTCCTTTTTATCCAGCCGTCCCGACCGCGGCGTAAACGGTCGGTCGATAGGAGTGTGTCATGTCAGACGTACGTCATTCCCGAGTGATCATTCTCGGTTCCGGCCCTGCCGGTTACAGCGCTGCGGTTTACGCCGCTCGCGCCAACCTCAAGCCCCTGCTGATCACCGGCATGCAGGCTGGCGGCCAATTGACCACGACTACAGAAGTTGATAACTGGCCAGGCGACCCGCACGGCCTGACCGGTCCTGCGCTGATGGAACGGATGCGTGAGCATGCCGAGCGTTTTGAGACTGAAATTGTCTTTGACCACATCAATTCCGTTGATCTGGCCGGCAAGCCGTTCAGTCTGCAGGGCGATAGCGCAACCTACACCTGCGACGCTCTGATCATTGCCACCGGCGCCAGCGCCCGCTACCTGGGTCTGCCTTCGGAAGAAGCGTTCATGGGCAAGGGTGTTTCTGCCTGCGCCACATGCGACGGTTTCTTTTATCGCAACCGTGAAGTCGCGGTGGTCGGTGGTGGTAACACGGCGGTTGAAGAGGCGCTGTATCTGGCCAACATCGCCAGCAAGGTGACCCTGGTTCACCGTCGTGAAACCTTCCGCGCCGAGAAGATCCTGATCGACAAGCTGCATGCACGTGTCGCCGAAGGCAAGATCGAGCTCAAGCTCAATGCCACGCTGGACGAAGTCCTGGGTGACAACATGGGCGTGACCGGTGCGCGTCTGAAGAACAACGACGGCAGCAGCAGCGAGCTGAAAGTCGACGGTGTGTTCATCGCGATCGGTCACACGCCGAACACTTCGTTGTTCGACGGCCAGCTGGCCTTGAAAGACGGTTACATGGTTGTGCAGGGTGGCCGCGAAGGCAACGCTACGGCGACCAGCGTCGAAGGTGTATTCGCTGCCGGTGACGTGGCTGACCACGTGTATCGCCAGGCCATTACTTCGGCTGGTGCAGGCTGCATGGCGGCACTGGACGTCGAGCGCTACCTGGACGGGCTGGCTGACGTATCGTTCTGATTTGCTCTCGTGCCCAAGCGCTCAGCGCTATACACAAATCTTATGGGAGCGATCCGCATTGCTCGCGAAGAGGTCAGTACATCCCCCAGAAACAGGGTGTTTGAACCGATGCCTTCGTGAGCAAGCTCACTCCCACAGTGGGCTGTACTCTGCCTCATGCTGTGTTTAACCCCGTTTTCCGGGCTTACCAGGACGTGTGTATAACGTGGAGTGCCCAGGTATGGGCACTAGAACGATGTGATTTCAACCCAGCCGATCAAGCCTTGCGCTTGAGCGGCTCGCCTTCAAACTTGACACCTGCCAGACCCTTCGCGATCAGTGCACGGATATTGCCGTGATCGCTGCCTTCAGGCGTGGCTTGCACCGAGCGGTAATGCTCGCCGAACGCCAGCAGTGCCTCTTCGTCAGTCAGGCCTTCCAGTAATGCCAGGCCCAGGGTCTTGCACGACCCTTCGTTTTGCCCGGCAGCATTGTCGACGTCGCCGTTTCTGAAGGCCTGAGGCTGGTAGTCGTAGCCTTCGGCGATGAACGCCAGGGTGTCGGCAAACGCATGCTCGCCGCTGCGCAGGCTGGCGCGCAGGGAATTCAGATCAGTCATGTTGTTTGGTTTCCTTGGCGAACGCCGCCTGTTGTTCGGCGTTCGCTTCTTTCTGGTAGCGGGCTTTCCACTCGCTGTAGGGCATGCCATAAACCACTTCACGCGCATCATCGAGGCTGAGGTCGATCTGCTTTTCGTCAGCGGCAGCCTTGTACCACTTGGACAGGCAGTTACGGCAGAAGCCGGACAGGTTCATCAGGTCGATGTTCTGGACATCCTTGCGGCTGTCCAGATGCGCGACCAGTCGGCGGAAGGCTGCAGCTTCGAGTTCGAGACGTTCTTGCTCGGTCATGACGGGCTCTTTTCAGTAGACGGTTGACGTCATGATAAGAGTTTCAGCGTTGACCGGCGAGCGTGATCGACACCGATTCGGCAAAGCGCAGGGCATGCGGCTTGTCGACTTCCACTTCAGCGTAGGTCACCGCCTCGTGACTCATCACCAGATCCAGCACTTCCTGGGTCAGTCGTTCCAGCAGGGCAAAGCGATTGCCCTCGACATGCTGGATGATGGCCTTGGTGATGGTGCGATAGTTGAGGGCATGCTCGATGTCGTTATCCCGAACGGCTTCCTGAGCGGCATAGAGAATCGTCAGGTTGATCAGCACGTCCTGTTTGTTGAGGATTTCGTCCTCGTTGATGCCGATGAACGTGCGCAAACGCAGGTCCTTGACCCGGATGCGCGCGGTGCCAGGTTCGAGTCTTGCCATTATTGTCTGCTCCGTCCGATCAATTGCAGAAACTCCATGCGCGTGGTGCTCGAGTCACGGAAGGCGCCCAGCATCACTGACGTGTTCATGGTCGAGTTCTGCTTTTCGACGCCGCGCATCATCATGCACATGTGCTGCGCCTCAATGACCACGGCCACACCGGCGGCTCCGGTGACTTTCTGAATCGCATCGGCAATCTGCTTGGTCAGATTTTCCTGAATCTGCAGACGTCGGGCAAACATGTCGACGATGCGTGCGATCTTCGACAGACCCAGCACCTTGCCGGTCGGAATGTACGCCACATGTGCCTTGCCTATGAACGGCAGCAGGTGGTGCTCGCAAAGCGAGTACAGCTCGATGTTCTGAACGATGACCATTTCATCGTTGTCGGAGGCGAACAAAGCGCCATTGACGATTTCTTCGACACTCTGGGTGTAGCCGTGACACAGGTACTGCATGGCTTTGGACGCGCGTTTCGGGGTGTCCAGCAGACCTTCGCGGTCTGGATCTTCACCAAGGCCGAGCAGAATGTCTCGATAGTGCTGTGGCAGGGACGAACTCATCAGAATGATCCTCGGGGCGGCTTACTTGACGTGCCGTCCGCCGTTTACGGTCAGTGTTGTGCCGGTGACATAGGTGCTGTCCAGAAGATAGCGCAGGCTCTGGTAAATCACCTCTGCACCAGGCTCTATGCCCAGGGCCGACTTGGCCAGGGCGTTGGCGCGGTAGGCCGCATCGTCCTTGGGTTGAAACATCAACAGCGCCGGTGCTATGCCGTTGACTTTGACAAGCGGGGCGAATCTGGCAGCGAAGGACAGCGTCAGGCTTTCCAGGCCGGCCTTGGTTGCGCAGTAGGCGATGTGCTTGCTGCTGCCCTTGCGGGTCACGTCATCGCTGATATGCACGATGTCAGCGATCTCACTGGCGGTCAGCAACGACTCGCAATGCAGATTGATCAGGTAGGGCGCGAGCATGTGCACGCTGAACATGCGGGTGAAGTTTTCGGCTTCATCGCCCGGTGTTTCTGCCAGCCACTCGGAAGCGTTGTGGATGATGGCCCGCAGGCTCGGGGTCTGGGTTTTCAGCAGATCGACAAACGCCATGATCCCGGCCTCACAGGAAAAATCCCCGTGGATGGCCACTGCTCCCGCCTGGCGCAGTTCCGTCACACTTTCGTGCTCGGTGCGATAACTGATGATCACCCGCTGCCCGTGTTCCAGCAGACGCAAAGCGCAATGCAGGCCCACGCGCTGGCTGGCGCCGGTGATCAGGATCGGTGCAGAAGACATTGCCATCGACAGCTCGCGTATCGGTTATCCGTAGTGGACGGGGATTGTACGGTCGATTGTTTCTTCCGGTTTACAGGCAAAGTTATACCAGAGAATTTTTTTGTACAACCCTGGACATCATGAAACTCGCCGACGCAGTGCTCGCAGGCGCTGAGCACAGGGAGGTTGAGGAAACGGGCGGGGCTGGGAAGCGACCAAGACCTGTACCGAGGTGTAAAGGTGTACAGGTCTTTATGAGCTTAACGAGGGGAAGGTGATTGCGTCGGGCGTGCCGGCGCAGGCGTGCTCTGCAGCCAGGGTGCCAGCAGGCGCGTGGACAGCGGGATGAACAGGTAGACCATTAGTGGGGTGAGCACCGCCGTACTGATCATGATGCGCGGCAACAGGTCCAGATGGTTGAGCAGGGGGCCGAGTAGAAAATTGAAGATCAGCGACACGGGGAAAAACGCCAGCCAGATTGCGACAGCCTGTTTCCAGCGTGGCGGGCGCTGGTCGATTGCGCCAAACCAGCCGTCTATGCCGCTGACCCGATGCTCCGAGGGTTGTGCGAAAAGACCGCTGCCGCGCACCAGCCAGGAGCGTCGAGAGGCGGAATGCTCCCAGGCGTGCATGGTGTGCTCATCGGTAAAGCGGAAAATGATCTGAAATTCGTCATCGCCGGGCGGGGGAGCCAGTACCCCTGAACCCAGATACCCCGGAAAGTCCGTGGCCAACTGTTCGCCTTCGTGCAGCCAGGCCATCATTTCATGGTAGCGACCCTGCGCCACGCGGCGGGCAACCATCAAGGTGACGGGTGAGGTAGACATTGTATATCTCCGGTAGAGGCGTGAAATTCCCGGGTAGGGAGGTCACGTGCCGCGATCCGGGATGGTGGATCGCGACAGCTTCACGTGAACAGCAAGCAAGGATTATTCCTGAAACGCTGAGAGACCGGTAGAGCGTTGCCGGGCAGGCGGATTACTTGTGCAAGGATGGATGTTTGCGACGATGCTCTTGCAGGATGTACTGGCGCAGGCGTTCGGCATCGTCTTTGCCGTGCTTGCTGAAATGATAGGCGCCGACGTTCTGCCCGATCATTCGCTCCAGCTTGCCGCGCATCGGAATGGGCGCTTGCCCTGGCGGGTTGAACCAGGCGGAAAAGTTTCTCGGCAGCTTGCCTTCCTTGCGGTACTCGAGCAGCGCACCCTTGAACGAGAGCTCATGAACCCAGAGCGCCGTGAGTGCGCCCTTTTCGGTTTCCAGAGGGATCGGCTCTTCCAGCACAAGCCGCCATGGGCGGATCCTCGGACCTTCCTCGAAAATACTCGGCGCGCCGAGCTCCAGATGCAGCGCGTGGAATTCGTCCTCGACCAGGTGCAGAGGGAAATTCATCTGCTGATTCTCGAACTGCGCATGGATGGTGACCTGCTCATGAGCGGCCAGCTTTGTCAGCAGATCCTGGATCTGGATGCCGCCATTGACCAGCAGACTGCGCGTACTGTCACGTACGTTCAACTGGGGATTGCGCTGCATGCTCTGGATAAAATCCAGCTCAGCCTGGGTGAGAAGTGAATCAGGTTGCATGGGCGGAGGCTCGGTCTAACCGGTTATTGAGAACAAAGACCATTGATTCCGCAAAGTGTTCTGGCCATCCGTCATATTTTTTCATTCAAATGTTTCAACGCTGCTGTGCTTCTTCGGGCAGATCCGAAGGCAGAATGGTCCGTAGAAAATTCAGACGGCATTCTAAGGCATAATGTTTCACTTTTTTAAGCTGCTGCAGGAATAACCATGAAAGTCGCCATCGTGTGTGGAACGGTCTACGGATCGGCCGAGGAAGTTGCCAGACACGCCGCTGCACTGTTGCGTGCCGCCGGCCATGAGACCCTCGTCAATCCGCGCCTCATGTTGCCGGAGCTGCTCGCCTTCGAGCCTCAGGCGCTGCTTGCTGTGACGTCGACTACCGGGATGGGCGAGTTGCCCGACAACCTCATGCCTCTTTATGCAGCGCTGCGCGACGGTCTGCCAGGCGAACTGCGTGGATTGCCTGGTGGGGTGATCGCACTGGGCGATGCCAGTTACGGCGACACCTTCTGCGCAGGCGGTGAGCAGATGCGTGAACTGTTCGTTGAGTTGGGCGTTAGCGAAGTACAGGACATGTTGCGTCTGGACGGAAGTGAAAGCGTCACCCCGGAAACCGACGCCGAGCCGTGGCTGGAAGCGTTCATCAAGCACCTGGGCTGAAAATATCGCGCTCCTTTATGGGGAATGATTCAGCACTGCGGGTGTTGATTGTGGCCGTGCAGGGCGTGGACGACACTCATCGCACGTATTCTTGAGGCATGGAGCCAGCGATGAGCGAGTCAGTGCGTTTTGACGATAAAGTCGTGATTGTGACCGGCGCAGGGGGTGGGCTGGGTCGGGCTCATGCGCTGCTGTTTGCGAAACACGGCGCGCGAGTGGTGGTCAACGACCTGGGTGGTTCGGCGCATGGCGAAGGGGCCAGCGCGTCTGCCGCCGATCGCGTGGTGGCCGAGATTCGCGCGGCAGGCGGCACTGCGATAGCCAACCATGATTCGGTGACCGAGGGCGGCCGCATTGTGCAGCATGCGCTGGACGCATTCGGGCGCATCGATGTGCTGGTCAACAACGCTGGCATTCTGCGTGACAAGACCTTCGCCAAAATGGAGGACGCCGACTGGGACCTGGTCTATCGCGTCCATGTCGAGGGAGCCTACAAAGTCACCCATGCCGCCTGGCCTTATCTGCGAGAGCAGAATGACGGACGGGTGATCTTCACGTCATCGACGTCCGGTATCTACGGCAACTTCGGGCAAGCCAATTATGCGACGGCCAAGCTGGGGCTTTACGGGCTGACCCGCACCCTCGCGCTGGAAGGTCGCAAGCACCGCATCTTCGTCAACGCCATAGCGCCGACGGGCGGTACACGCATGACCGAGGGGCTGATCCCCGCCAATGTTTTCGAGCTGCTCAAACCCGAACTGGTCAGCCCGTTGGTGGTGTACCTGGGCAGTGAACAATGCCAAAGCACTGGCGAGTTGTTCGAAGTGGGCGGTGGCTGGATCGGCAAGGTCCGCTGGCAGCGCAGTCAGGGAGCCTGTTTCGACCCGCAGGCAGGCTTCAGCCCGGAAGACGTCGCGGCGCAGTGGCATGCGATTGGTGATTTCGCCAACGCAGCGCACCCTGCCGACACTGGCGAGGCGCTGAAGGAAATGATGGCCAACCTGCAGAAGTACGTTAAATAAACAGCCTCTGGCCGTTGATGCAAGACACGAGTGTTCGTTGAACTTGCGCACCTGTTTAAGCGGGTTGCTTGGTTGTATAAGGGCGTTTCGCCGATTTATGTAAGAACTGTCTTTTGCCTCTGTAGGACGAGTATGGATTTTTGCAGACCTATTCATTAAGCATTTTCCACTCCGATATGAAGTCCGAACACATTCATATCTGGAGTGACACATGGCCAGATTAATAGGGAGCGAGCTTCCTCAGGTAAGCATTGCGGCGCCTCCTGAACGGGTCAAGGTCAAGCAGGCTGCGGCACGCTGCACGGCATAAGCGCGGAAAGCGTTAAAACCTGCGGGCAATAAAAAAGGCCGCTGCACAAATATCTGCACGGCGGCCAAACAAAACGCAGGATCAAGGGAGCTTGCAAATCCACGTCGATTTAACGCGCGCAGATTAACCGCCATCGCGCGTCTGAAAAATCCCCGCGCAGGATATGCAGCATTACCCGGCAGGTAACAATTCGCAGCGAATGAGTAGTGCGCTCAATGAACGCGGTGGTTTACCGGCAAGCGGCTCAGGCGCTCGGCCAGCAGAAGTCTTTGCAGTGGGTCTTCACTGAGCAGCAGCGCGCGTTCCAGATCGAAGCGTTCGGCCTGTGGGCATTCGAGATACTGGTACAGACTGGCGCGGGCCAGGTGATCGCTGCTGGTGGCCTGGCCCAGTTCGACGATGCGGTCGGCATCCTTGAGCGCCGCGAGCACATTATCGTTGATCTGGTGCAGGTGCCGCAGGTTGCGCGACAACCGTTGCATCATGCTGGTCGGGTTGGCGCGTGTCATATGCTCGGCGCGCAGTTGCATGGTCGGGCCGAACTGCCTGATCAACAGCTCGCGGCAGTCGGCTGGATAGAGCCTGCGCCCGCTGCAGGGGTCGAGCAGGTGATCGGCACCCGGCACGCGCAACAGGAAGTGGCCCGGGAAGTTAACGCCTTCCATGGCGATGTCCAGGCGCCGCGCGATCTCCAGCGCGATCATTGCCAGCCCCAGTGGCTGGCCTCGACGCTGCTCCACGATCTTGTGCACAAGGGCCGAATCGGGTTTGGGAGGGTTCCAGTCATCCTGCTGAAAACCCAGGGCGTTGAGTTGGCGCAACAGCGGCTGGGCGAGTTCAGGCGCAGGCAGAACGGGCAGCGCTGCGTTTATCTGGCGCTGCAACCGATCCATTTCGCTCATCACCTCATGCCACGCGAAGTTCGCGTCATGTTCGGTCGACACCCATAACGCAGCTTCAAACACCGAGGGCGGTGTCTGTTGCAGGCAGGCCAGGCAATGCTGACGTGGCGTCATGGACCACTCCGTGCGGCTCGAAATCCAGTGCGAAGACTCTTTGTAGCCCTGTGCGCGAATTTCGTCCAGCGCCACTTGTTTCTACTTGTTCAGGGCTTCTATCAGGTCGGGTGTCACATAGTGCGGACCGTCGAACAGATACAGCGGATAGCCATCGAAGGCGGCGATCTGCGGTTTCAGTTCCGCCGCCGTTGCCGGGCGGAAGCCACCGCCTACCTGCGGGCGAAAGGCTTCGACGATGATTCTCACGCGATTCTTGCCCAGCCGTTTGCGCAGCGCGTCGGCGTAGGTCCGGGCAACCGGAGCGGTGCGCGCATAGACACCCACGCCATCCTGAAAGAACACGCCGATATCGTCCGGCAGCCAGGTTTTCAGCCAGTCCGCCGTGGCGGCGGGCCCGATATTGGCGCCATCGTAGACGCTGATCCACAGTGGTCTGGGCAGTTTCGCCAGCAGTGCCGGTAACTCCTTGGCACGACTCCAGCTGGGATCGACCTCGGCGGGGAAGTACCAGCCGGTGACATTGAGCGGCGTTTTCACCTTGGCCAGTTGTGCCGAAAGCACCGCCAGCTGCTTGATATTGTCCCGTGAACGGGTTTCGCTGAAGTACCCGGCCAGCCCGAGGATCACCTCCTGCGCCCACGGCTCCTTGCCGATGCGTGTCCAGTCCGGCAGCACTGGCACGCTGGTCATCGGCGTGCCCGGTATGAACGACTGATCATCGACCGCCGTCCACTGCACGAGCAATTGCCGTGCGCCGAGCCTGTCCCAATTGCCGCTAATGCCTACCGTTGCGTTATCCGGTTGCCAGACGATGCCGACCACGCCCGGGCCCTTGGGCTGGATCAGCACATACAGCTCGCTGGTGCCGAGGGCGATCGCCCCCACCAGCAAGGCGGCCAGCGAGGTCTTGACCAATGTTGCCTGTCGCAGCAGTGCGGCCAGAGCCTTCAAACATTACTCCCTGATGGATGACGGGCGTGGATCACCACGAGAACGTCATGCGTGCGAAGACGCCTTCTGCGCGGTCATCGCCAAACACTTTCTCGCGATACTGCACGGAGAAGTCGACATACGACTGCGGCGCCTTGTATTTGTCCTCGCGGAACCAGTAACGCACGCCCGTGCCGACACCAAGCCCGCCAGCATTGCCTGATGATGTGCTGCTACGGCCCAGACTGTCGACCTCGCTGCGCATCTTCGAATCGTAGTCCACTGCGGCGACCACGTGGGGAAACACCACCAGCCGCGGGCTGATGCTGTCCAGACGGAAGCTGCGCCCGACCTGCCACTCACTGTTGAAGTAGTTGCGCTTGTCCTGCAGATAGCGCCCGCCTTCAGCGTACAGCTGCGAAGTCCACCAGCTCGGTACATCGACGCGCAGGTCGGTGCCGATGCTCGAGCCGTAGCCCAGGCGCACCAGCCAGTCGCCGTCGGCGTTTGAGTTGCCCAGCGGAAAGGTGCGTTCGAAGGCGCCGATCACGTTGACTGCGCTGAACGGCTTGACCCGTATACCGAGCGCGCCCTGCAAGGCGTCCGCGCCTGTGTCGGAGTCGCCTTCCTTGCTCCACAGCGTGTCGGTGACGCGTCCGTAAAGCTCGACGAAGCGCGCATTGCGGTAACCGAAGGGGCGCCAGAACACTTCGGTGCTGTTCTGCACACTGTCATTGCTGCCGCCGGGCGCGCCGCTCAGGCCGCTGCTGGTGCTGGCACCCCGATAAGTCGTGGTGTTGGTCAGGCCCCATTCTCGGGACAGATCAGAGACGGCGCGTCGCGTATCGAACACCTGTTGCGCGGGCATCTGCAGATCGCCGGTCTGCTGATAATCGAGCACGCGCTTGAAGTAGGCGATAGCCTGCGCATCGTTCGACGTGCGCATCGCGCTGTAGGCGGCATCCTGCACTTCGCGTGGCTTGAGGCCGGACTGACGGTCGACACGCTTGAAGGTATCCAGCGCGCCTTGATCATCGCCTGCCTGGCTGAGGAAATAGGCAATCTGCACTTCATCGCCGGGTTGCAGTTGGCCCGCATCGCGAGCTTGCTGCAGACGTTGCAGCGCCTCACTCGGCTGGCCCATGGCGGCATACAACGAGGCCTGTTCACGCAGGGGCAGGTTGCCGACCGCCATTGCCTGGGCGAAGTCCTGACGTGCACCGTCCTGATCGCCCAGGCGTTGACGCATTTGCCCGCGCTGGACGAGCAGGGTAGCGTCGTTGCCATTCAGCGCCAGCGCTTCGGTGGCCGCAGAGCGCGCTTCGGCATACTGCCCCTGGGCAATCAGGGCGCTGACCAGCAGCTTTCGGTAAGCCATCTGTTTCGGAAAACTGCGAACGGCCTCCCGCGCCTCGCTGACTGCGGTGTCGTTATCGCCGCGTGCCAGAGCCTTATAGCCGGTGGCTGCCTTGTCGACCGCTACCTGCTCCTGAATCGCCTGCCGACGACGCGTCAGGACCTCTTGCGGCCCCAATGCCTGCTCGGCATCGTTGATGGCTGCCTGTGCTTCGTCCAGACGCTGCTGACGTTGCAGCGCCTCGATCAGCATCATGCGGTAATCGAGATTCTTTGGTGCCTGGGCAATGGCCTTGCGCGCATGACTGGCCGAGCCGTCATAGTCGTGCCTGGCATAGGCACGCAGCGCCTGATTGCCTTCCAGATAGCCAGGCTTGGGGCGTGTCTTGTAAGCGCGTTGCGGGTGATCGCGGCGGTACTTGTCGCGTTCGGCCAACGTAATGAGGTCACGCAACTGCTGAGCGTCACCGCGCTGACGCAACGCTTCGTTCGCCTTGGCGATGGCCAGGTCGTAATCCTTGCGGTTGTAGGCCATGTAGGCTTCGTTGGCGATGGCATAGGCGGGTCCGGTCAACGGCAGGGGCAGTGTCTCCGCCTGGCTGAGCGGTGCGACAAGACCCAGGCCGCTCACCAGCAGCGACAGGATGAAGGGGCGCTTCATAGTGGCTGCTCCGTTTGATCGTCAGATCGGTAATGGTTGTGCTGACGTGCCACAGCCTGTTCGATGGTTTCTCTGGGCAGCACGCCGATGTCGACCAGGTAGTCGCCGATGCGGCCATGCACATGCGGGCGGTAGCCGAGCATGGCTTTCTGGAACACGTCGCGGTCCAGCAGGCCTTGCTCGATGAGCAGATCGCCCAGCAGCGGTGCTCTGGCTGGAAGCGGCTGACCCTCGACCACCTGAAGCTGACGCAACTGCGCGACGATGTCGCTTTCACGGGCAATCAACTGCACCGGCTCGGCGCCCAGCTGTTCGGTAATCTGCTGCAGACCATCAGGCGGCAGCGGGCTGGCCACTGCAATTTCCTGGCGCCCCAGCGCATTCATTTGCAACGGCACGACACGCCAGCGCAGGCAGAACTCATCGGCCAGCACATCGGTTGTCGCACGTTTGCCGGCGATGTCGAACACCCGCGGCAGGTCGTTCTGAAAAGCGATGGCCTCAGCAAGGGTTTCATCGTCGAGCCAGCCGTGGCTAAGCAAAATCCTGCCCAGTGGCACCTGACGGGTTTGCTGTTCAGCCAGTGCGGTCTGCAGTTTTTCGTCGTTGATGGCTTGCCAGGACAGCAGCACGCTGCCCAGGCGGCGGGGTGCGACGGCAATCAGATCGGAAGACGGAAAGTCGTGCATGGTCTTGTCCCAGACCAGCTTGCGGTTGAGCACCTTGCCCACCAGAAACATCCGCCAGGCCCGCGCCGCAGCCATGAAGTTGACGAAGTTGCCGACCACCATGCGCGGTATCGACAGCAAACCGTGCTGCCAGCCGTAAAGCACGGTGGTGAAGTAGCAGCGATGCAGGATCCGCCACAGCAACGCAATGCCGTTGGCCACCAGCAGATATTGAATCAGGCCGGTGGTTTCAAAGGGGGTCGGAAAGCTGGTGTTCCAGACTCCGCTGGAGCGCAGCACAATCAGCGCCAGCAACTGAATGAGGATGGCATAAGCAAGGATGCTGACGAATGACGTGACCACACCCTTGCGGTCCCGAAACAGCAGGTATCGATTGGCCAGCGAGCCGGTCCAGCCCATTTGCTCCCAGCCTTGCAAGCCGATACCCAGCGTCCAGCGCGCTTTCTGGCGAAAGGCAGTACGGAAGGTGTCCGGGAAGAACTCGCGCACGCACAGCGGCATTTCCAGCGTCGATTCATAAGGCTTGCGGAACCACGATTTGCGCAGCACCCGAAATTGCACCGGGAAACGTACGAAGATCGCCTGCATGCCGTATTTCGCCAATCGCGCGCCGACGTCGTAGTCCTCGGTCAGGCTTTCGGTATTGAACGGCTGGTTCTGGTTTTCATCCGCCAGCACCATCAGCGCACGTCGCGAGAAACAAGTGCCGACGCCAGCCGAAGGCACGGTGTCAGTCATGCTTTCGCGTACCACCAGGTCCTTGCCGTGCCATTCGGCGAACTCGTCCATGTAGGTGCCGGCCACCCATTCGTACCAGTTGCGTTCCAGCGACACGACCGGCAACTGGATCATGTCCTTGCGCGGCAGCAGGTAATTGAACAGGCGCAGTTCAAGCGGGTGCAGCACGTCTTCGCTGTCGTGCAGGATGGTCCCGGCGAACTGTACGGAATGAGTCTTCTCGTACAGAAAAATCGCCTGGATCACCCAGTTCAGGCAGTCGGCCTTGCAGGTCGGGCCGGCGTGCGGCACCTCCACGCGGTGCAACTGCTTGTAGCGGCGACGCATGCGCTCGACTTCATCGATGGTGCGCTGGTCGTTGATGTAAGTGCCGACGAACACCACGTAGTTCTGATAGTCGAGCGTCGACACCATGTTTTCGATCATCGGCGCGATGACGTCGTACTCCAGCCAGGCCGGGACCATGATCGCCAGCGGCTGCTCGTCGCGGGCGATCAACTGCTCTGCAGTCAGCGGCCGGTAGCGGCGTTCGGCGGTGAACTTGCGGTACAGCCGCCGCGACCAGTACCAGATATCGATGAACAGGTCATCGATACTCGATACCAGGATGATCAGCCCGACAACGATCGTCGCGACTTCCAGCGCGCTGTAGTAATGGGCCAGCCAGTAAGGCCAATAGAGCGACGTCATTGTGGTGGCCTGTTACGAGCGATTGCGACGGGCGCTACGGCCAGCCAGCAACAGAATGAGAAAAAGTACGATGCCGCCCGGGATCAGCCACAGCAGCGAAGGTTTGCGCCAGGCGTCGATGCCAGTGCTTTCCTCCTCCTCGATCATCTGGCTACCGGTCGGGTCCTTGGCGTCGAAGGTAGCGATCGGGCCGCTGTCAGCCAGCACTGCGGCGTTGCCACGTTCCAGCAGTACCGGACGTTCGAAAACCGGGGTCTGACCGCCCAGCGTGCGATAGATCATGCCGTGCTGGCCGCCGGCTTCGATCACTTGCAGCGAAGCCAGGTGGTTGAGCGACTTGAGGTCGAGCAGCGTCTGCTCTTTGTGGTTGATCAGCAGGTGTCCGTCGTTGCTGGCCTTGACCGACTCGGCGCCGTCCTTGATGGGCAGTTCGAAGGCCAGGAAAGACTTGGCCGGGGTTACGGCTACGCTGGCGTCATCGCTGACGCTGAGCTGTGCGCGCAATGGCGAGACGCCGGAGGCGCTGGCGATACGGATGACTTGCGGCAGGCTGCTGGCCGGGTGCTCAAGGTAGCCCTTGGGCACCATGATCTGCGTATCGGTGGCGAAGCGTGCCGCCATGCCCGAGAAGTTTTCGTCAGGCGTGACCTTGTCCAGCACGATGTGGCTGGTTGGCAATACCGAGATCGGGAACGCCTGCGGCGTCTCCAGGCACTGGTTGCTGACCGGCTGACGCTGGAAGGACACGCGCAGTACGTTCTGCGCCGCCAGTGCGTACTGCGGAATGCGAGCTTCGATGCGCTCTTTCTTGCCATCGGCCGTCAGTTGCATCGCGCCGATCAGGTAATCGTTGAGGAACAGCGTGGCAACCGGCGGGGTACCCGATGCGCCGGGGGCGGCAGCGATATCGATCATCGCAGTCACCGGTACACGACCGTCATAGGCAACGCTGCCCAGCGGGAACGAGGCGCTCCAGTCGGTTTTTGCCAGCACATCCACCGTGCCGGGCTTGCCGCCCAGGCGGGTCAGTGCGACGCGACCGTCTTCGCTCAGAGGCATGGCGGCCTCTTCGCCGATGGTCAGCTGGCGATTGCGCGCCAGTTTGTTCCACGCCGAACTGAACAGGCCGATAGCTTTGTCGGCCGACTCCGGTTTGATCATCAGCAGTGCGCGATTGCCCAGCAGGGCCAGACTCACGTCATCCCCGGTGCTGTTGGCGAGCGGCTTCTTGATGTGGCGTTCGCGCCATTGGCCCAGTGCGCTGGCCGCCGAAGCATCCAGACCCTGCACCTGCGCCTGGAGAGCGTCCATGGCGTCGTCGATTGCCTTGAGCAACTGCGGATCGCTGATCGCCATGTCGGCCTGCAACGCAGGTGTCTGGCCGAGCATCAGCAATGCACCGATTTCCGCCGGGTCGCGCAGGGTGTACTGACCCTTGCCTTCGAGCCCTGCAAACGCCGGAATCTGTTTGAGTTCAGCCGGAATAGTCAGGCCGCTCAGGTCCACGCTGTCCTGCACCGCAGGGAACGGCAGAATGCGTGCCTGCTTGCCGATGCGTTCCAGCGCTACGCCCAGACGCCAGGCGGCATCGTAGCTGGCGTTCGACAATGTGCCGGGTGCGACCAGCAGGCCGGGTTTGCCGGGCAGTGCGTTCCATACCGCGCCGACGTCCTGCAACTGGCTGGCGTCGTAGCTGTATGTCAGGCGCGTGTGCGGATCGATGCGCAACACGTTGCCGATCGCGCGTTCGTCTTCGCAGAGCACTTTCGAGATCACCGACGACCAGGCAATCCCCAGCCGCACCGAGCCGTTTTCGCGCGCTGCCTTGTCGACGCCCAGCGTCGCACTGGCGTTGCCCTGTTCTTCATTGAGGCCCAGCGCACGTACCGGATAACCGTCCAGCGACAGCAGCAGCGTGTTGCGGCCTGCCTCGCCGTTCAGGTAGCTGGCATCGAAATTCAGCGTGGCCTCGGTCAGCGGCACATTGGCTGGCACCGGCAGGTACAGCTCGCGGCGGGCGTCGGTGGCATTGAGGATGATCGGACGATCAATACCCAGCTCCCTCAGCTCGACCACGCGCTCCTGGCGATTGTCGGCAGTGATTCGGTTGATCGCCTGGGTCAGCGGGCTGTCGGCAGCCAGGGCGAATGCAGGCATCAGAGCCAGCAGGCTAATCCCGCAGGCAAGTACGCCAAACGCGCCCATGTTTACGGCAACGGAAGATTTCATCGTGCAGATCTCGGTAAAGGCTCAAGGCCATTGGGTCTTGATACAGGCTGCCGGTCTGCTACAACGTTTTTCGGGCACTCGGTCTGAACCGGGTGCCCGTATTGTTTGCGGACTGCTTCCTGCGGATTTTTTAGGGTGTGTCTGCGCTATCTGCGCGACCGTTGTGCTAGCTGGCCATCGAGCGCAACTCTGCATGTTCGTGCTGCGGCTTGATTCGTGTATCCATGTGCCTGTCCATCGAGTCCTGGCGCTGACGCGGCAGCTCGGCGACAAACTCATCCACCGGGCGACCCATCAGCGCATCGACGATCCGTGAACTGGCTTTGCCGTCGCCATAAGGGTTGGCCGAGCGGGAGGCGTTGTGCCACAGGGCATCATCGTCAAACAGGGCGTTCACGCCACGAATGATGGCGTCCGTTTCGGTGCCCACCAGGCGCACGGTGCCTGCCGCGACCGCTTCCGGGCGCTCGGTGACATCGCGCATGACCAATACCGGTTTGCCCAGCGACGGCGCTTCTTCCTGCACGCCACCGGAGTCGGTGAGGATGACGTGAGCGCGTTGCATCAGGCGCACGAACGACAGGTAGTCCAGCGGTTTGATCAGGTGCACGTTGGGCAGCTCACCCAGGTGTTCGGTCACCGGCCCCAGTACGTTGGGGTTCAGGTGCACCGGGTAGACGATCTGTATGTCGTCGCGTCTGGCAAGCTCGCCCAGCGCCTTGCAGATATTCAGGAAGCCGTCGCCGAAATTCTCGCGACGATGACCGGTCACCACCAACACCCTGCGCTCGGGCACCAGGAACGAAAACTGACGATCAAGGGCATGGCGCAGCTGACGGTTGCTGTCGATTCGTTGCGCGGTCAGGTGCAGGGCGTCGATCACGGTATTGCCGGTCACGAACGAAATGCCCTGCAAACGCTCGCCCAGCACGTTGCGGCGCGACTCGGCGGTGGGAGCGAACAGGTGATCGGAAATCAGATCGATGCAACGACGGTTCATCTCTTCAGGCCATGGCTGACGGATGTCACCGGTGCGCAGACCCGCTTCGACGTGGCCGATGGGGATGCGGCGATGAAAGGCCGACATGGCCGCCACCATGGCTGATGTGGTGTCGCCGTGAACCAGCACTTTGTCCGGCTTCAGCTCGTCCAGAATCGGGTCGATCGCCGCGTAAAGCGCAGCGGTCAGCGAGTTCAGTGTCTGATCGGGGCGCATCACATCGAGGCTGTAGTCGGCTTTGAGCTCGAACATGTCCAGCACCTGTTGCAGCATGCTTTGATGCTGCCCGGTAATGCAGATTCTTGAGTCGATACCTGGCTCTGCAGCCAGTGCTCTGACCAGGGGAGCCATTTTGATGGCCTCCGGACGAGTACCGAAAATGGAAAGGACCTTCATTCTGGGGTGCAGACCAGCCATTATTTCCTCCCGCGCACTTAGCGCGTCGCACAGCAGCAAGAACCAGGCTGAGAACAGCTTGGTCAGCTAGCGAGTTGATGAGTTTCTCGGGCGGAAAGATCGGAGTTTGTGGCTCGATGTTCACTTCAGTGTGAATGTAGCAATATGCCTTGTTACCCGGAGTTGTCGGGATTATTAACAGAACAGGATAATAAAGCAAAATTTTTTATTAAGTATTTTTCAAAGTAACAATGAGTATGAACTTTAGAATTTCACCACGGTCAGTAGAGGGTTAAATTTTTTAGGAAGGGCCTTTTGGTCAATGAATTCGGGGCTTTTGAGGGGGGTTGGAACGTTTTTCCAGCTGTTTTGAATGCCTGTTTGCCACGCGTAGTTATGAGTGATGGCAAAAAGTTCCAACAAAAATAGTGGCGCTGAGACGGGCGTCACTACAGCAGAATCCTGACGCCTGTTTAATGACAGGAAGAGAGAAGGGGTTCACAAAAATGACGCTAATATAATGACGGTTGGCAACTTTGATTAGGTGTCGAGTTTGACACGCTGACGAGCGGGCGGGAGGTTAGGAGTTCGCTTAGATGCTGTTCAAGTTGTGCGGCATATACAGTATTGAGTTGTAGCAGCAATACGGGTGATTGCCCAGCCATTAAATGAGAATGATTGGCGACCCCCTCGCATGAGGGGAGTCGCAGCTCACAGCGAAATCAGTCTTTCGCCTCGGCCGGTTCCGACAGCTCGCTGAGCGCGGTCGCGTTGTTCTTGAACGCCGCTGCGAACACGGCGCGATTCTTCGCCATGTAAATGCTCGCATCCTCTGCATGCTTCTCCGAGATCCCCGGCACGTTCTTGATCAGGACGTCGGTGAGAAGCTCGGCCAGCTCGAGCATTTGGTCGTGCGCATCGGCGAGTTTACGGTCCACGAAAGTAGTCTCCAGATCGCGGGTACTGCGGTAAAGGGTTTCAACAGCCATTTTGGCCTCGTCGTCTTATCCAGTGTTGAAAGGGCTAGACCCGGGCGTTCAGCGCTTTGTGCTCTGACCAGCGGGTATGCAAAGCATTGATCGTGCATGACCAGCGCGCCGGTCAGGTGTAGCGGGGCACTGCGTGAAGGCCTTGAGTGAGGCCGGCCTGCGACGCAACAGCGAAAGCGATTTCTCGATTACTGTGTTTTTATACAGTAAAAGCCATGTGCCAATCAAGCCCTGCCTGAATAGTGGCGTTTACGCATCTTTTTACGCTGCAAATGTGCCTTGCGACAACCCGCCGCGCTCTCAACCATAGCCTATGGCCCTGTTCCTGCTTTCAAAAGCAGGCCACAAGGGTGTCACGAGTACCCGGCATCATCCGGTCGGCATAAACGAAGGTTCAGAGGTAACGCGTCATGGGAAACAAATGGGCAGTAAAGATAAGACACCGCGTGCATGCGCAGGCCGAATCACTGGGCAACCTGTGTGTGGAGAGCTTCCACTTTCTGGCGCTGTTCGCGATCGGCGCGATCACTGCCTGGGCGTCGGTGGTTGCATTTCTGGGGATGGTCGAGAAAGGCAACGTCACGGTCGATGACATCCTGCTGCTGTTCATCTACCTCGAGCTGGGGGCGATGACCGGGATTTATTTCAAGACCAACCACATGCCCGTGCGCTTCCTGATCTATGTGGCGATCACTGCACTGACCCGCCTGCTGATTTCCGACGTGTCCCATCACAACCCACCGGACATCGGCATTATCTACCTGTGTGGCGGCATTCTGTTGCTGGCGTTTGCGATTCTGGTGGTGCGCTATGCGTCTTACAAATACCCTTCAGCGAAAATTCCCGATTCGTCCAGCACCGTCAAAGGCGCGGTGACGGAAGAAAAGGGCGAAATCTGATCGAGGCAGCGGCGGCATCTGTGCACGATGCCGCCAGCACGCTGCTTATCAAAGAAGGCAATCAGTTCAGCCAGACCCCGGCACGCCAGTGCCAGCCGTCACCAGCGCTTTCCCAGTGCGGATGCACATAGTGATAGCCGGGTCGTTCTGTTTCCCAGTGGCCATGTACCGGCACGAATCGCTGGCCGTTCCAGTGCCAGTAACCGCGTGCCCATATATAGCCGGGACGAGGGGCCGGTTCCACCTCGACGACGCGTTCCGGTGGCGGTTGCGGCGCGATCACTTCTTCGACGTATTCATGATGGGCATGCGATCGCTCATGGACCACACGCTCTTCAACACAGCCTGACGCTATCGCAAGTGATGCGATCAATACCCCATAACGTAAATACATGTTGCCTCCTCGGAATCACCCGCAGGTGCAGTGGCGCTGAACTCAGTGCCCAGTCGCTCGAATGTTTCTGCGCAAGGATTGTTGTAGCAGGATGTATCTGTACTTTTGCTGAAGAGGAGGGAGGGGGGGATGGTAGCGAAAGGCCGGTTTTACTGGGGGGAAAGCCCGATCAGGCAGGCTGGAGGGTATTGAACGGCATCAATCTGTTTTTGCTCTATGCAGCGCCGACAACGGCACTGCATAGAGCGGAAGGGCCGGTGCATCAGACCCCGGCACTGGCGGTTGCCTGACTCTGCGGCCACAGACCATTGGCCGGGACAGGTGCCTTTTTCAGGGTCGCGCCGTCGGTCAGCGCTGCAAGGATCTTGATCGCGCTGTCGCCACGTTCGATAGCGATGCCGAATTGCACGCTTTCTATCAGCTTGCGCAGGCGTTGTGGGTCATTGCGTTGGGCAGCGCTGATCAAACGCTTGGCAACGACGCCGCATTCGTTGGACAAGGTCAGCATGATGCTGCCGTCCAGCCCTTGAATGCTCAGATTCACCCGATAGTCGGGGTGAAACGTGTCCGTGATCATCTGAAAAGGATTGTCCATATCATTCACCTGCTCAATGGTCTGCATAAGTTGACCGGGTAGTAGTCCTTTTGGTTCTCGACGACTGATCAGCGGTTGCGTTACTCCTGCGCTGGGTGCTGACGGGGTTGCTGTCGTCTTCCGCGTTGATGACAGGGTTTCTTTTCGAGAAGCTTTGACGCATTCACGACGTTCAGTCCGCGCCAGAAAGTGGCCGTCCTGATGGCCTGCCTCGTGGCGCGTACTACAGGGCTTTGCATGGTTCGGGCCATATTGCAGGGGCGATGCGCTAGAAGGCGCCGGGCGGGAGCACTGCGCAGCCGCTTCGTGGTTGTCTTTGCTGCAGGACGAGCCGTTCAGTTCGGTTGAAAAAAGTGCTCTCCAAAGCGGGCGAAAAACAGCTCCCGTACATGGCCTGCTCCTCTCGCGAAAGCGTTTTGCTCATGACTTTTTCGAGTGATTGTCTGACACTCCGACAACCGAATCTTGACGTCAGAGATTCGTAAAGACGGGGTCGAAACCGTAATCGCCCACTGTCCAGTTTCTGACGTTGAGCGTTGTGCTGCGGAGCGGCTGGATGAGTGTTGAACACCTGTCGGTATGAACGGCAGACCCGCACCCTCATCGAGGGGACGCGGGATGATTTTTGCTCGCCGATGGCTGTCAGGTGCAGCGCTCGGGCTGCGCGGCGCTGGCTGTTAAATTCGATGGACGGCACCCAGCGATCAAAATGGCTGCGAGGCGAGGGAAGGGTCAAGGTGGCCAAAACTGTGCAGCGACCGTTTGTGGTGCGCTTGCCGGCCCGTGGCAAACAAAAAGGGCGAACCGTCGCCGGTTCGCCCTTTTCTTGCAAAACGTGTCAGTGAAGCATCAGGTCAGACGAGCGGCTTCTTTCTCCTGCTCTTTTTCCAGAAATTCTTCTTCGAGCAGCGCGTCCGGGCTGACCGGATCTTCATCCTGTTCGGCAATGATCGGTGCGGCGCCTCGTTTGCCGCGCAGTTTGCCAAACAGATGCTCGAGGGCGTGATCGAGTTTTACAGCAGCGCCATCCACAGCCTGATCTACCGTATCAGCCTTGTGGGAAACAGAAATAGGTTGGTGTCCTTTGGGGCGAGCTTCCATCTGGCACTTGATGTCGTGCGGGCCAGGCTTGTCGCCGTTTTCGTCGCGGATGTGGACTTCCACGCGGGTCAGGTTTTCATCGTAGTGTTCGAGCGTGCTTTCAACGGTGGTACGAACCCACTCCTCCAGTCGGATACTGCTTTCGATGTGATTATCGCTATTGACCTGGATTTGCATAGTTAATCCTTATTAGGGCTTGCTCGTGCGAGGCTGGACTGCATGATTCCTGTCGGAATCGTTTTCGTTTGCGCTCATTCACAGTGTTGGCGGCAATGGCCTGACAATTCAACCCCAATGTGTAAGAAATATTTCGCAGCAAAAAAGGGAGGCCTTGGCGCGAGGCTGCGAATCAGCAGCGGACGCAGAGCGTCCAGAACGGCATTCCCATGCGAAGCGTGAGGAACGAGAAGTGTCCGGGAGAACACTTCTCTTGCGCTCTGGCGTCCGAAACTAGAACGCGACCGACGTCTGTACGTACACCGTGCGCGGTTCGCCGACGTATTTGCCGCGGTTGTTGTCGTCGAACGAGCGGGTGTAGTACTGGCGGTTGAAGATGTTCTTCATCCCGACCGCGACGTTGAGGTCAGACAGTTGCGGGCCGAAGTCGTAGTTGGCGCGGGTGCTGAACAGCATGTATCCAGGGATCTTGCCGGTGCTGCCGTCGGCGCTTTCAGCTGAGGTATTGGCGTTGTCGGCAAACTGGTCGCTCTGGAAGGAGCTGTCGAAATTGAGCTTCCACGGCCCTTCGGTGTAGCTGACACCCATGGTGCCCTTGTGCTTTGACGAGAACGGCACGCGGTTGCCCTTGTTCGGGCCGTCTTCGCGGATCGTGGCGTCGACGAAGGCGTAGGTCGCGTAGACATCGTAGCCGGCCAGCACCGGGCTAAGGCCCTCCAGCGCATAGTTGACGCTGGTTTCGATGCCCTGATGACGCGTCTCGCCGCGTGCGATCACCGTGTCGTTGGTCTGGTTGCTGTCGTACTGGTTGTCGAAATTGATCAGGAAAGCGCCGATCTCGGCCCGCAGGTTGCCATTGCCGTAGCGTGTGCCCAGTTCCCAGGTGCGGGCTTTTTCCGGTTTGACTTCATCGCCGGTGACGCGATTAGGCATCTGGCTGTACTGCACACTGCCGAACGAGCCTTCGGTGTTGGCGTACAGGTTCCAGGTGTCGGTCAGGTGGTAAAGCACATTCAACGCGGGCAGCGCAGTGCTGTAGTCGCCCTGGTATCGGGCGTTGGTCAGGTTGTTGTTCTGCGCGGTGTCGATCATCTCGTAGCGAATGCCCGGCGTGATCGTCCACTTGCCGATATCGATGCGGTCGTCGATGTAGAACGCATGCGCTTCGGTCGCGCCGCGTGTGTCGCGGTCATTGCGGCTGGCGGTGGTCGGCAGGTCGCCGGTGACCGGCTCGCGGTAGCGCAGTTCGTGACCGGCCTCGTTGACGTAGCGATAGCCGACGCCGACTTCATGCCAGGTTTCGCCCAGCGCAAAGCCTTGCGAGAAGCGTGTTTCCAGGCCACGCACCCAGTATTCGCGGGGCGACAGGGAAACGAAGCTGCCCTGATCCAGATAGCCGCTGCGCAGGGTCTTGGTGAAGAACGTGTTGGCGGTGAAGACGCGCGCGTCCTGTTCGTAGCGATAGCCGAAGTTGAACATGGTGCGACGGCCCCAGAACTTGTCCTTCAAGCGTGTCGACTGGTACGGATCGGCATCGTAGTCCGCGACGCTGAGGCCACCGGGCATCTGCGCTTCGCCATCGTAGTATTGCGCCATGGCGTTAAGGCTGTTGGCGTCGTCGATCTGGTATTTGCCCTTGAGAATCAGGTCGTCGATTTCGGTGTCGCTGTGCTCGCGCCAGTCTCCGCCGCGTACGCCGGAATACAGAATCGCGCCGCCCAGGCCGTTGTCCGCGGTGCCTCCTGCCAGCAGGTTACCGGTGGTCTTGAAACCGTCGTGGCTGGAAGACGGGCTGGTCTCGGTTTGTATGCCGCCCTTGAGAGTGGGGGCATCGGGGATCGCGCGGGTCACGAAGTTGACGATGCCACCCACGTTCTGCGGACCGTAACGGACTGCGCCACCGCCACGCACCACATCGACTGCGTCCATGTTGCCCATGCTGATCGGCGCAAACGACAGTTGCGGCTGGCCGTAGGGCGCGAATGGCACCGGGATACCGTCCATCAACACGGTAGAACGCGACGCCAGGCGTGGATTGAGGCCGCGAATACCGAAATTCAGCGCCATGTCATGGCTGCCGGTGCCGTTGTTGTCCGGCGCATTGACGCCTGGAATACGATTGAGCACTTCACGCGCCGACGTCGCACCGACCCGCTCGAATTCCTCACGACGAATCACGTCACGTGCGCCGGCATGTTCGAAAACGTTGGTTTGCTGTGCAGCGCCCAGCCAGTCACCGACCACTGTGGAAACCCCCAGCTCGATCGGCGCGCCAGCCGTATTTGCCGATTGCAGGGTGAAGCCGTTATTGCCATCGGCCATGGCCTGCAGGCCGGTGCCTTCTAGCAAGGCGTTCAGGCCCTGCTCGGGTGTGTACTGACCTTCCAGGCCACGGCTTTTCAGGCCGCTGGTAATCTGCGAACCATAGGAAATCAGCACGCCGGACTCACGACCGAACTGGTTCAGCGCCGCTTCAAGCTCGCTCGGCGCAATGTGATACACCTTGGGTGCGACCTCGGCGGCCTGCACCATTGACAGGCTGCCGACCGAAAGGCTCGCGCCGAAAATGACATGGCGCAATGTGCGCACCAGCGGTGAAAGTTGAGTAGGGCGGGCTGACATGCGGGAGTCCTTTGACCGGAAGGTTGAGAGAGGCTTTCCCTGTCTGTCACGCGAGGATCGAAAAACAGCTCACGCTTTTTGAAAAATTTTGGCCGGCCAGCGCAAATCCACCTGACATCTAAACACCGCTGTGTGACGCAGAGCGTCACGAACGGCATTCCCACGCGGAGCATGGGAACGATAGTCAGCGTAGTGTCAGCCCTGTATTTCGGGCTCTCCAAGACGCGTATGTCCACATGAGCACTGAAAAGTGGGAACGAGCAATCACGATCAAACCCGCGCCTGCACGTTCACCCAATATCGCGTGAAGCGCTGCACGCGCACCGGGAGGGCGAGTTCGAGCATGTCGAGGATGCGCTCGCTGTCGGCCAGCGGGTAGCTGCCGGAAATCAGCAACCCTGCAACCCTCGCATCGCAATTCAGACGACCGCGGCGGTAGCGGCTCAACTCTGCGAGAAAATCGGCCAGCCTCATGCGCGACGCCACCAGCATCCCGTCCACCCAGGCACCACTGCCTGCGTCCAGCGGACGAACCTTGTCCCAGGCATCACGGCTGAACGTCACCTGTTGGCTGGCCTGCAGCATCAAACCGGGGCCGCTCTTTCCGGCAGGGGATATTTCGAGGGCGCCGGCAAACACGGCCAACTGCGTGCGCCCATTCAGTTGGCGCAGGTTGAAACGACTGGCGCCGGTCGAGGCTCTGACCGTGCCTTCGGCACTTAACAGGTTCAGCGGACGCGTGTCTGCCGAGGCCGTCATGAGGATTTCGCCCTGCAGCAGTTCGATCAGGCGTTGTTGTGCATCGAAACGCACATCCACCGCGCTGGCCGTATTCAACTGCACCTGACTGCCGTCGCTCAACGCCACTTTGCGCTGTTCGCCCACGCCACTGTCGTAGTCGGCCAGCAAGGGTTGCAGGGCAATCTGCTCGCGCAGGCCCCAGCCCGCTGCCGAGCCTGCGCCGAGCAGCAACAGCAGTTTCAACGCATGCCGACGGCTGGCGGACTTCGGCGCATTGAGTGCCGCATGTGCCAGCGGCGAGGACAGTCCACTCAAGCGCTGGTTGACCCGCTGCATGTGCGCCCATGCCCGCTGGTGCTCGGCGTTGCCATTGAGCCACAGCTGCCAGGCGTGCTGACGACGGGCATCCAGCGTGCCTTCCTGCATTTCCAGCAGCCAGCCAACGGCCTGCTGTGCCACGGCAGGCGAGATGTCGGATTTGTTCAGGGACTCGTTGTTCGGATTCATAGGGCGAAATAGCAGCGCAGGGCAGCCTTGTGCAGATGGCGCTTGACCGTCGCGATGGAAATATCCAGTTCGGCAGCGATCCGGCCATGGCTCAAACCGTCGACCTGCGACAACAGAAACGCCCGCTTGACCAGGGGCGGCAGGCCGTCCAGCAGTTGATCGAGTTCGACCAGGGTTTCGAGAATGATCGCCCGCTCTTCTTCCGAAGGCGCCACGCGCTCCGGCAGTTCGGCCAGTGCCTGATGGTAGGCGTGCTCCAGGTCCTGACGCCGGTAGTGATTGCACAGTACGCGTTTGGCAATCGTCGTCAGAAAGGCACGCGGCTCGACGATTTGCGCTGTATCGCGTGCGCCCAGCACCTTGATGAACGTGTCCTGCGCCAGGTCTGCCGCGCTGTGCGGGCAGCCGAGTCTGCGTCGCAACCAGGTCGTCAGCCAGGCGTTGTGTGCCCTGTACAGGCCTTCGACAGTGTGATTGAGAGCGGAGTGGGCGACGGGTATCACGGGGAACAATCCACGGGGACTCATTGGTGGCGTGGATTCTGGCAGACTCTTTTGCGTATGAGAATATTTATCATTAATATTGCGGTTCATTTGTCCCGTTCAGGATCAATGGCGCATACCGCCGGCTTTTGTTGCGACCGCTTCCCGGTCGCCCATGAACGGCTTCCCAGGTTTCCTGAATCAATGCAGACCCTCTGATGGATGTCACCAGCGCAAGCCGCCCTCTGCCGCAAAAACGCACGGCAAAAGCCAGAGCCAGGGGCGTGACGGCGGCCTATCGCCTTGCCATTGCCTCGCGGGCACTGGCTGCGGTACTTGCCGGTTACCTGCTGGCCTCGTTGGTCAGCACCTGCATCGCTCAATGGCTGCCGATTACCCGCGCCGAAGCGGTGGTGACGGGGATGATGTTCTCGTTTCTCGCCTATCTGGGCGCGGTGCTCTGGTGTTTTGCCTGCCGTACGGCGCTGCAGGCGTGGATCGGGGTGCTGACGCCCTGTGCCTTGCTGGGGGCGGCCTACACCTGCGGTCGGTGGTTGCTGTGAAGGAGGGTTTTCGCCAGTCGATGGCCTGGCTGCACACCTGGGTCGGCTTGCTGTTTGGCTGGCTGCTGTTCGCGATTTTTCTGACCGGCACGCTTTCCTATTTCAAGGACGAGATTACCCACTGGATGCAGCCGGAGATTCCGGTGCGCGCGCTCGATGCGGGCGCCAGCGTGCAACAGGCTCAGCATTACCTGCAAAGCCATGCAACCGGGGCCACGCGCTGGTTCATCAGTCTGCCCGATCAGCGCACGCCAGGCCTGGTGGTCGGCTGGCTGCCCGAGGGCAAGCAGGGCCAGCGCAATAACTTCGTGCGCAAGCTGCTCGATCCGCAGACCGGCAGCGAGGTGCAGGCGCGTGAAACACGCGGTGGTGATTTCTTCTACCGGTTTCACTATCAACTGCAGATGCCTTATCCCTGGGGCCGCTGGCTGGCAACCAGCGCCGCGATGGTGATGCTGGTCGCACTGATTACCGGCATCATCATTCACAAGAAGGTTTTCAAGGAGTTCTTCACCTTCCGTCTGCGCAAGGGCCAGCGTTCCTGGCTGGACGGGCATAACGCGCTGGGCGTGCTGGTGCTGCCGTTCCACCTGATGATCACCTACAGCAGTCTGGTGATCTTCATGTCGATGGTGATGCCCGCGAGCATCCTCAGCCAGTACGACACAGTCCAGGCCTTCTACAGCGAAGCCTATCCGTTTCCGGAAACGGTCAAGCGCGAAGGCATCGCTACGCCGCTGGTAGCGCTTGCGCCGTTGGTCAACGCTGCGAACGCGAAATGGGACAGCGGCCAGGTCGGTCGGGTCATCGTCAACAATCCGGGCGACAGCAGCGCCTCGGTTCTGCTGACGCGTGATGACAAGGGCAGCATCGTGCCGGACCGGGGCGGGGCGCTGACGTTCAGCGGTGTCAGCGGCGAGCTGTTGAACGAAGTGCCTGAGCGGCCGCTGGCGTTGCTGATTTCCAGCGGGATGTATGGCCTGCACGTGGGCCATTTCGCCGCGCCGTTGCTGCGCTGGCTGTACTTCATGTTCGGTGTCGCCGGGACTGCAATGATCGGTACCGGGTTGGTGATGTGGCTGGGCAAACGTCAGCTCAAACACGCCAAGACCGGTGTGCTGCCACTGGAATTGCGGGTGGTTGAAGTGCTGAACATTGCCAGCATGTCCGGGTTGATGCTTGCGGTGGCCAGCTTCTTCTGGACCAATCGCTTGCTGCCTGGCGGATTCGCCGGGCGTGCCGATTGGGAGGTCAGCGTGTTCTTCACGTTCTGGGCCTTGTCATTCATGCACGCTGCGCTGCGCAAGGGGCGTAATGCATGGCGAGAGCAACTGGGGCTGGGCGCGCTGCTGTTCGCCGGGCTGCCGTTGCTCGATCTGCTGATCTGCGGTCGCTATCTGCTGGATTCGTTAATGTCAGGAAACTGGGTACTGGCGGCCTTTGACCTGACGGCGCTGGTCACCGGGCTGTTTCTGGGCTGGGCGGCGCTGAAGTTCAAGGCTGTACCTGTTGATAAAACCGCCCGCGTCTCGTTGCCGGTTGCTGCGCAGGAGGCGCCCTGATGCTGCTGGCGGCCTTGCTCTGCTATGTGGGGTTTACGTGCCTGTGCCTGTCCATGGCCCGGCATTACGGCGAACTGCTCAAGGGCCCGTTGACTGAACAGAGGCGTCGCGCGCTTACGCTGGCCGGCTGGAGCGCGCTGTTGCTGTCGTCGTGGGCGGCGGTTGATGACCATGGCTGGATGATGGGGACGGTGCACTGGTTCGCTGCACTCATGGGCAGCGCGGTGTTACTGGTTGCTTTGCTGTCGTTCCGGCCGCGTTGGGTGCTGGCGCTGGCGGGGTGTGGCGCGCTGCTCAGCCCGTTGGCAGCGGTGAGTCAGCTATTGGCCTAAGGCCGTTCTGTATTCACCCGGTGTCGCCCCCGTGGCCTGACGAAAACGGTTGCTGAAATGGCTGGCGCTGGCGAACCCGCAAGCCAGCGCGATTTCGCCCAGCGGCTTGCCGGTGCTGCGCAGTAACTGGCGCGCCTGCTCGATACGCCGCGCCAACAGATACTGGTGCGGCGGCAAACCGAAGCTTTCGCGAAACATGCGTGCGAAGTGATATTCCGACAGCGCACACAGGCCGGCCAGTTGACCAAGGCTCAACGGGTCGGCGAGATGCATTTCGATGAAGTCCACCAGATGCCGGCGCAGGTGCGGCGCCAGACCGCCTTTCAGGCGCAGCCCTTCGCGCAGGCCTGCCTGATTGAGCAGCGCATGGCTGACCATCTCGTGCGCCAGGCTGCTGGTCAGCAGGCGCTCGCCGGGTTCTGCCCAGTTCAGGCGAATCAGCTGCCGGAAGCGTGCGGCTTGTGCGGGGTCTTCCAGAAAGGTGTTTTCCCGCAGTTGCATCTCGCGTGGCTCGCGATCCAGCAGGGTCACGCAGCCCAACGCAAACTGTTCCGGGCTGAAATACAGATGCGCCAGACGGATCTCGCCGTTCACCACCCAGGCGGACTCATGGCCGGCAGGCAAGATGCACAACTTGCCCGGCGCGCCTTTCTGGTCCGGTCTGCCGCGGCGAAAGGTCCCGGTACCGTCCTCGATATAGCACGACAACGTGTGGTGGGTCGGTGCGTGATACTCCTGCGAGTCATGCCGATTGTTCCACAACGCCGCCACGAGTCCGTCGCCCAGCGGCGCGCTCTGCTCCAGATTGGCATTGGGTGAACTGTTCAGGGCCTGAAAGACCTGGATGGATTCAATGGCGGGCATGACGATTCCTCTAGGATTTGTATCCTACTCGCTGGCGACGTCGGTGCCAGTAGCGCTTGAAGCAAATGCGCAAGATTGTGCAAGCGCTGGCAGACCGGCACGCAGCAGACTGATGGCTCATCAAGGAGCCTGCACCATGAACCTCTCGCTTTATCTGCTGACCGTGCTGATCTGGGGCACCACCTGGATCGCCCTGAAACTCCAACTCGGCGATGTCGCGATTCCAGTCTCAATCGTCTATCGCTTTGCCCTGGCAGCATTGGTGCTGTTTGCATTCCTGTTGCTGAGCAAGCGTCTGCAGCCGGTCAATCGTCGCGGCCAGTTGATTTGCCTGGCGCAGGGCGTGTGCCTGTTCTGCGTCAACTTCATGTGCTTCTACACGGCCAGCCAGTGGATACCCAGCGGCCTGATCGCGGTGGTATTCTCGACCTCGACGCTGTGGAATGCGCTGAACGCACGGGTGTTCTTTCGCCAGAAAATCGCCAGCAATGTGCTGGCCGGTGGTGCCATGGGTTTGATCGGTCTGGCGTGTATGTTCTGGCCTGAAATGTCCGGGCATGGTGCGAGCCGGCAAACCCTCATCGGCCTGGGACTGGCCTTGCTGGGCACGCTGTGCTTCTCGGCGGGCAACATGCTGTCGAGCCTGCAGCAGAAAGCCGGTCTGCGTCCACTGACCACCAATGCCTGGGGCATGTTCTACGGGGCGACGATACTCGGCATGTATTGCCTGCTGAGCGGCACGCCGTTCAGCTTCGAATGGAACACGCGCTATGTGGGCTCACTGCTGTTTCTGGTTATCCCCGGCTCGGTGATTGCGTTTACGGCCTACCTGACCCTGGTCGGGCGCATGGGCCCGGAGCGCGCCGCTTATTGCACGGTGCTGTTTCCGGTCGTGGCGCTGAATATCTCCGCCTGGGTGGAGGGCTATCAGTGGACCCTGGCTGCCTTGCTGGGTCTGTTACTGGTGATGGTCGGCAACGTGCTGGTGTTCAGGAAGATCAGGCCGGTTGCCGTCGTGGTCGGCGGCAAACTGGCCTGAGTCGGTGTTGATCGTGTCTATCCTGCACAGCGGCCCTGCACTGCGAGAGAGGCGGGGCCTCAGCCTTTCCACACCTGCGGGTTGACCAGATCCTGCGGTCGTTGACCGAGCAGCGCGCTGCGCAGGTTGCCGTAGGCGCGATCAGCCATGGCCTGGCGGGTTTCGGTGGTGGCTGAGCCGATGTGCGGGAGGGTTACCGCGTTCTTCAACTGGAACAGCGGCGATTCGCTCAGCGGCTCTTTTTCGTAGACGTCCAGACCGGCGCCGCGAATGGTGCCGTTCTGCAGCGCTTCGATCAGCGCAGGTTCATCGACGATCGGGCCGCGGGCGATGTTGACCAGGATGGCGCCGGGCTTCATCAGGCTCAACTCGCGGCGGCCGATCAAGTGTTGGGTCTTTTCGCTCAGCGGTACGACCAGACAGACGAAATCCGCTTCGGCCAGTAACTGATCCAGGCTGCGAAATTGTGCGCCCAGCTCCTGTTCGAGTTCGGTCTTGCGGCTGTTGCCGCTGTACAGAATCGGCATGTTGAAGCCCAGACGACCACGGCGGGCAATGGCTGCGCCGATGTTGCCCATGCCAACAATACCCAGCGTCTTGCCATGCACATCGGTGCCGAAGTGCGGTGGTTCGATGCTGCGCGTCCACTGTCCGGCCTTGGTATAGGCGTCCAGTTCGGCCACTCGGCGCGCACTGCTCATGATCAGCGAGAAGCCCAGGTCAGCGGTGCTTTCGGTCAGTACATCCGGCGTATTGGTCAGCAGAATGCCGCGCTCGCTCAGGTACTCAACGTCGTAGTTGTCGTAGCCCACCGAGATGCTGGACACCACCTCCAGTTTGGTGGCGTTCTGCAGCTGTTCGCGACCCAGCTTGCGGCCTGCGCCGATCAGCCCGTGGGATTCAGGCAAGGCTTCTGCAAACTGCGCGTTGATATCACCCTGCTTGGGGTTGGGCACGATCACGTTGAAGTCTTGCGCCAGGCGCTCGGCCATTTCAGGAGAAACACGGCTGAAGGCGAGTACGGTTTTTTTCATTGGGCAGTCACTCTTGAGCGGTTGAATGAGTAGCACGCTAACATTCCTCCCCGCTCTTTGGCAGCCGCTTTTTGCAGTTGTACGATGTCAGAACGATGACTTGAGGGCCTGCACATGCAGATCCGCTTCATCGGCAGCGAGAATTTCCGGCAGGGAACCGCGCAGGTATTCAACCCAGGTTCTGATCTTCGCATCCAGATACTGGCGTGACGGGTAGATGGCGTACAGGTTCAGCTCTTGCGAGCGGTAATCGGACAGCACGCGCACCAGTGTGCCGTTGCGCAGCCCCTCGATCGCCGAGTAGATCGGCAAGATGCCAATCCCCATGCCGCTGGAAATCGCGGTCTTCATCGCATCCGCAGAGTTGACCAGCAGCGGCGAGCTGTTGATGGTGACCATCTCCTGGCCTTCAGGACCATCGAACAGCCATTTGTCCAGCGGGAACACCGGGCTCACCAGACGCAGGCACGCATGATTCAGCAGGTCGGCAGGCTTGTGGGCCATGCCGAACGTTTTCACGTACTCGGGCGACGCGCACACGATGCTGTAAGTAATGCCCAGGCGCTGGGACACAAAGCCCGAGTCGGCCAGTTCGCTGGCGAGCACTATCGACACGTCATAGCCTTCTTCCAGCAAGTCCGGCACGCGGTGGGTCATGGTCAGGTCGAACGCGACGTCCGGGTGGTTGCGCCGGTAACGGGCAATCGCATCAATCACATAATGCTGGCCGACGCCGGGCATCGAATGCACCTTGAGCTGTCCGGCCGGGCGGGCATGAGCGTCGCTGGCTTCGGCCTCGGCTTCTTCTACCGAGGCGAGAATCTGTTCGCAGCGCAACAGATAACGCTTGCCTGCTTCGGTGAGGGCAATGCGTCGGGTGGTGCGATTGAGCAGGCGCGTTTGTAAATGTGCTTCAAGGTTGGAGACCGCACGCGAGACGTTGGCGGTGGTGGTATCCAGCACGGCGGCGGCGGCAGTGAAGCTGCCCGCTTGCGCCACGCAGCTGAAGGCACGCATGTTTTGCAGGGTGTCCATGGGTACTTCTCTGAATAGATGGCAAATTGTGACATGAAGTAACGGATGCATGTATCCAGACCAAAGGATTATCGCCGTTTCAGTAACAAAGATTCACAAATCTCCCCGCTTATCGCCGCGTCGAGTGCCGCCTAGAATCGCCGCCATTCAAGGTGTTTCACCTTCGTTCGGGAACTTGCAGCTGTGCCGCGTCGCATCATCAGAGGGCTCTGGCCCGTAGGTCTTCTGGCTTTTACGCTGGTCCTCAGCGGCTGTATCGGAACACATGGAATCACACCGCAGGGCAGTGTTCTGCACGCTGACAGCCTGGCCACCGATCAGGCGATTCAGAGCGCTGCCCTCGACGCCCATTGGCCCGCAGCGCAATGGTGGCGTGCCTACGGCGACGCGCAACTGGACCGCTGGGTCGACATGGCGACGCTGGGCAGCCCGAGTCTGGCACTTGCCGCTGCTCGTGTGCGCCAGGCAAAGGCGATGGCACAGGTGGCCGAGTCCGCCGAGTCTGTGCAAGTGCAAGGCAACGCCAGCCTGATGCGTCACGACTGGCCCGAGGATCAGTTTTATGGCCCTGGAGCGCTGGCCGATACTCGCACCTGGGACAACAATGCGTCGCTGGGCCTGAGCTACGCACTGGACCTGTGGGGACGTGAACGCAACGCCAGCGAGCAGGCCGTTGATCTGGCGCACGTGAGTGCTGCCGAGCAGCGCCAGGCGCAGCTCGAATTGCAGGAAAACGTGGTCCGCGCCTACATCCGGCTGTCCCTCGACTACGCCCGACTGGATATCGCCGAGGCGGCCCTGGCCCAGCAGCAACAGATACTCGACCTGGCGCAGCGTCGCCTCAAGGGCGGGATCGGCACGCACTTCGACGTCAGTCAGGCGCAAACCCCGCTGCCTGAGGCACATCGGCAGATCGACGCGCTGCAAGAGGCCATCGCGTTGAGTCGCAACCAACTGGCCGCGCTGGCAGGCAAGGGACCGGGGCAGGGCGCGGGCGTGCAGCGGCCTGCGCTGTCGTTGCACACCGCACTGACATTGCCCTCGGCACTGCCCGCCGAACTGCTCGGTCAGCGACCTGACGTGGTGGCTGCGCGCTGGCAGGTGGCGGCGCAGGCACGTGGTATCGACGTTGCACATGCGGGCTTTTATCCCAATGTCGATCTGGTCGGCAGCCTGAGCTACATGGCCACGGGCGGTGGCATGCTCGAGTTTCTGACCGGCAGCAAGCTGGGTTACAAGGTCGGGCCGGCCATCAGCCTGCCGATTTTCGACGCTGGACGCTTGCGTGCGGAGCTGGGGCGGGCGTCTGCTGCTTATGATCAGGCCGTGGCGCATTACAACCAGACGCTGGTCATGGCGTTGAAAAATGTCTCCGACCAGTTGATTCGGCGCGCCTCGATGGACAAGCAGCAGGCACTCGCCGCCGAGTCGGTGGCGTCGGCGCAAAAGACCTACGACATTGCCCTGATCGCCTGGCAGCGCGGCCTGACCGATTACCTGAACGTGCTCAATGCGCGCACGCAGTTGTTTCGCCAGCAGCAGGTTCAGCAACAGGTCGAGGCCGCGCGACTGGAAGCCTACGCCGGACTGGTGGTGGCGCTGGGCGGTTACGCTGACGTGAATAACAATGGCAATGGTCATTTCGCACACACCGTCGCCGAGTCTGAGGGCGGGCAATGATCGCCTCGCTACAGCGCATCACCGACCTGCCGTGGCGTCGCGAATTGCACAGCTGGGCGCGCAGTGACGGGGTGACCTGGGTTTACATCTTCAAGGTGCTGCTCGCCGCATTTCTCACCTACTGGCTGGCGCTGCGCCTGGAACTGCCGCAGCCGCACACGGCGATGATCACCGTGTTCATCGTCATGCAGCCACAGAGCGGGCAGGTGTTCGCCAAGAGTTTTTATCGCCTGCTGGGGACGCTGGCCGGGTCGGCGATGATGGTGCTGCTGATGGCCCTGTTTGCGCAGAGTCCGCTGCCGTTTCTCGGCAGTCTCGCGCTCTGGGTCGGCCTGTGTTCGGCCGGCGCGGCGCGCTATCGCAACTTTCGCGCGTATGGCTTTGTGCTGGCCGGGTATACGGCAGCCATGGTCGGGCTGCCTGCGCTGGCGCATCCGGAAGGTTCGTTCATGTCGGCGGTGTGGCGGGTAGTGGAAATTAGCCTGGGCATCCTGTGCTCCACGGCCATCAGCGCAGCGGTGCTGCCGCAGAGTTCCAGCGCTGCGATGCGCAACGCGCTGTATCTGCGCTTCGGCGGGTTCGCGCGCTTCGTGGTCAACGGCCTGCGCGGCGATATTTCACGCGCCGAATTTGAAACCGGCAACGTACGCTTTGTGGCCGAGGCCATCGGTCTTGAAGGACTGCGCAGCGTCACGGTATTCGAAGACCCGCACATGCGTCGCCGCAACGGTCGACTCAACCGTTTGAACAGCGAATTCATGGCGGTCACCACGCGCTTCAATGCCCTGCACCAATTGCTCGAGCGTCTGCGTCTCGAACAGGCCGATCAGGTGTTGAAGCATATCGATCCCGGCCTTGAAAACCTTGCGCAACTGCTCGACGGGTTCGCCGACCGCGCCTTGACCAACGATGACGCGGCGCTGCTGGTCACGCGCCTGGAGTCGTGCAGGGCATACTTTCCCGCGCGGGTCAGAAGCCTGCGCACCGAGCTGGAGCGCACCCTGCCCAGCGACGCCGAACGATTGGACTTTCACACCTCGTTCGAGCTGCTGTACCGCCTGCTCAGCGAGTTGCTCGACTACGCACGAACCCATGCATCGCTGGCCGACCACAGCCATGAGCGTGAACAGTGGAAGGGCTCGTTCGTACCGCGTACCCACTGGATGACCGCGCTGGCAGCCGGCGCCCGGGCTACCTGTGTGGTCGGCCTGATGAGTCTGTATTGGGTGCTGACGGCGTGGCCCAGCGGCGCGAGCATGGTCCTGGCCTCGGCGGCCACCGTTGCGCTGTCGTCGACTACCCACAATCCCAGGCGCATGTCGCTACAGATGGCCGGCGGTACATTGCTCGGTGCGCTGTCAGGTTTTATCGAAACGTTTTTCCTGTTCCCGCACATCGACGGTTTTCCGTTGCTGTGCCTGCTGTTGGCCCCGGTGTTTGTGCTCGGCGCGTATTTGGGCTCACGTCCGCAGTGGACGGGTTACGGCCTGGGGCTGCTGATCTTTTTCAGCCTGGGCTCGGTGCCGGGCAACCTCACGGTTTACAACCCTTACACCTTCATCAACGATTACATCGCGATGGTCGTGGGCATGCTGATCTGCGCCGCTGCCGGGGCAATCATCCTGCCGCCCAATAGCCGCTGGATGTGGCAACGCCTGGAGCAGGCCTTGCGCAATCAAGTGGTGTTTGCGATCAGCGCGCCGCTCAAGCGTCTGGGCTCAAGCTTCGAGAGCCAGACCCGCGACCTGATGCATCAGGCGTATGGCCTGGCGATCGGCAAACCGCTGGTTCAGCGCGAGTTGTTGCGCTGGATGTTCGTGGTGCTGGAAATCGGCCACGCCATTATCGAGCTGCGCCATGAACAGGCGCTGCTGCCGATTCACCCTGCCTACGCCGAGTACCAGCCCTGGCGCATCGCGCTGCGAGTCATGGGGCGCGCTTTGGTGCGGCTGTTCATCCAGCCTGATGCGGTCAATCTGCAGCGCTGTCTCTCGGCAGTCGATCAGGCCATCAAGCGGGTGCAGGAGGCCGATGAACCCTTCGCCTCGCATTTCGATACGTCGGTGCTGCGCCGGGTAAAAAGCTACCTGCACTTTATCCGCACGTCACTGCTAGACCCGCAATCGCCGCTGGCCGCTTATGGCGTTGCGCGAACCGCTTCAGGAGTCGCCCATGCAGCGTGAAATAGCCTTCCACGGTCTGTATATGCCGACCCTCACGCTGATCTTTCTGCTGGCCGTGGTTCTGGCATGGGCGCTGGATCGTCTGCTGGCTGGTTTTGACCTGTATCGGCATTTCTGGCACCCGGCCTTGCTGCGTCTGAGCCTGTTTATCTGCATCTTCGGCGCGTTGGCGCTGCCCCTTTATCGTTGACGCCTGAGTCGGGAAAAATCTCTGGATGAAAAAGTTCTTCAGTCTGTTTGCCACGTTGCTGGTGCTGGCCGTCGCGCTCTGGATCGGTCGTACGCTGTGGATCGACTATATGGATAGCCCATGGACCCGCGATGGCCGGGTGCGCGCCGATATCATCAACGTGGCCGCCGATGTGTCCGGCACTGTGGTCGAGGTGCCGGTGCGTGACAACCAGTGGGTAAAGCGTGGCGATCTGCTGATGCAGATTGACCCGGAGCATTACCGGATCGCCGTAAAGCAGGCGCAGGCGTTACTGGCTTCACGCAAGGCAACCTGGGAGATGCGCAAACTGAATGCCAGGCGGCGTGCCGACATGGATGAACTGGTCATCTCGGCGGAAAATCGTGACGACGCGAGTAACGTAGCCACCTCGGCCCTGGCCGATTACCAGTTGGCCCAGGCGCAACTGGAGGCGGCCGAGCTTAACCTGGCACGCACGCGGGTACTGGCGGCGGTGGACGGTTACGTCACCAACCTCAATGTTCATCGCGGCGACTATGCGCGCATCGGTGAGGCGAAGATGGCCGTGGTCGACATGAACTCGTTCTGGGTCTACGGCTTCTTCGAGGAAACCAAGTTGCCGCACCTGAAAGTGGGTGATCCTGCGGACCTGCAACTGATGAGCGGCGAGGTGCTCAAGGGGCATGTCGAAAGCATCGCACGCGGCATCTACGACCGTGACAACCCGCAAAGCCGCGAATTGATCGCCGACGTGAACCCGACCTTCAACTGGGTGCGTCTGGCCCAGCGCGTGCCGGTGCGTATTCATCTGGATCAGGTACCGCAGGATGTGTTGCTGGCGGCGGGGATGACCTGCACTGTGATCGTCAGGCCGGTAGACGGCTGATCAACGCGGAGGACGCAGAGCGTCCAGAACGGCATGCCAACGCGGAGCATTGGCACGATAGTGACAAGGCTCGGCTACAGATCAGCGTTCAGCCCAAAGCGTTTTCTCAGGGCCATATCCAGTAGCCCTTTGGGTAGCAACCACGCCATCAGCGGCAGTAGGCGTGAGCCGTTGCCCAGGCGCAGCAGGCGTGGCGGACGGGTGTGTTGCACGGCCTTGAGCAAGTCGCGAGCGAATTCGGTGACGGGGGTAGGGCTGTCCAGAGAGGCCCTGGCGCGTGCACGAATGCCTTCGCGAATCGGCCACCAGGGCGATTGTTCGTTGATCAGTTGCTCGGCTTCGTGGCCGGCATTCTTCGCGAAGCTCGACGCAATCGCGCCGGGCTGAACCTCCATCACTTGGACGCCGAACGGCGCCAGTTCCAGACGCAGCGCATCACTGAGCGCATGCACCGCCGCCTTCGACGCACAGTAAGCCCCCGCAAACGGCGTGACCAGCACACCGGATACGCTGCCGATGTTCACCACCAGCCCCTTGTTGCGGCGCAGTGCCGGAAACAGCGCCCGGGTCACCCCGATGACGGAAAATACATTGGTTTCGAACTGGCGCTGCAAGGCCTGCACACCGCCGTCGAGCAGGGGACCCATCGCGCCATAGCCAGCGTTGTTGATCAACACATCCAGGCCGCTGTGCTCCAGACCGGCGGCCAGTTGCTCCAGTGCCATGCTGTCGTTGACGTCCAGTTGTACGGCGATGAAACCCGCTGCACTGAGTGCCGCGACATCGTCGGCCTTGCGCGCAGTGGCCCAGACCTCGTAGCCAGTGGCCTTGAACGCGTCGGCCAGAGCACGGCCGATTCCGCTGGAACAGCCTGTAATCAAAGCGATGGGCATGTGGAATCCTTGTGGTCAGTCCGAGAAACTGCCTTGTAGATGTTCTGCGCGAAATTCCAGGGTTTGCGGGCGGTAACCGTTGCGCAGTGCCGGCACCGGCACGCAATCCTGCCATGTGCCTTTGGCCTGAAGTTCACCGGGGCCGCGATAGCGTGCGGACGCGTAGGTGTTGTCGGTCAGATTCACTGAATCACCGGGCGCATACGCCGCGATTCGCCAACGCAGTTCCTGCAGGGTCACCTGATTGGTGTTGGTGATGCTGACCTGCAACGGACGATCTGCCGGGCAGCCTTGCGGGTTGTAACTCAGGCGGATATCCAGATGCTCAAGCTGGCGCGTTTCCCGACTGTCCTGCCAGATGACGATAGCCGCCACCGCCCCGAGCGCGACCGCCGCAGCCAGCGAGACAGGCAAGGCCTTCGCCGGATAACGGAGCAGAAGGATCAGCCAGGTGAGGATTAACAGGATGCCGATCAACATGCGGGTCTCCAGCGAGGGCAATGCTGGACATCCTACAGAAACCGAAGAGGGATTGACCAATGACCGGCCTGAGACAGGTCAAATAAACTTCGATGGTCACTGAAGTCTTTCTGACGCCAGACTGATATTACTGAACCAGGCTGTAAATGGCAGATTCCGGGGTATCGGACCACGTGTCCATGCCCGTCACCTGCACCGAGCCGGTAATCCTGGCTTCTTGTTTCGGTTGAAAGCTCATGGATGGGTCCGTGCCTTTATTCTCAAGCGTTATGATGGTCGGATCACCTGAGGTTATGGGCGATGAGCCTATTAACAGCGGACGGTTGCTATTGTCTGCGTTGACCAGGTTGAGTATGACGAACGTGCAGCGTGGGTCTTTGAATGCGGGTAATTCCAGAACGATGCCTTTACTCAACGAGATTTCGTTTTTTGCTGACGCTCCTTTTACAACCGGGATCGGGAGGGTTGGTGCAGATGGCGTAGCCATATCTGATAACTCCTGTTTGAAGGCGTAGGTTGGGCGTAAAGAGAAAGCCGATTACGTTCAAACATCCTAAAGATGCCGGGCAAAGGTATCTACTGACAGATATGACAGTGACCCTTGGCGGTGCATTTTCAGAAGGCCGTTACTTGAGGATTGCAACGCAGAGAGCAGCACGCCTTCCATGAATGGATAAGCATGAATGGATAGGGCGGAGCCATAAAAAAGCCCCCGGCAATAATGTGCGCATGACACTGCGCAAAGAATTACCGAGGGCTGTTTCACTTGCAGCTAAAAGCGTCTGTTAGCGAGCGATAGTCTGTGTTTTCACACCCGCTTCAAGCGCGTTCGAGCGACCGTAGATGTCTTCGAAACGCTCGATGTCGTCTTCGCCCAGGTAGCTGCCCGATTGCACTTCGATGATTTCCAACGGGATCTTGCCCGGGTTGCGCAAGCGATGGACCGAGGCGATCGGGATGTAAGTGGACTGGTTTTCGGTAAGCAGGAACACGTTCTCGTCACAGGTGACCTGCGCAGTACCGGATACCACGATCCAGTGTTCGGCGCGGTGGTGGTGCATCTGCAGCGACAGGCAGGCGCCCGGCTTGACGGAGATACGCTTGACCTGGAAACGACCGCCCATGTCCACCGAATCGTAGGAGCCCCACGGACGGTACACTTCGAGGTGGTTCTGGGTCTCGGTGCGGCCCTGTTCGTTCAGGGTAGCGACCATCTGCTTGACGCCCTGGACCTTGTCCTTGTGGGCAATCATCATCGCGTCCTTGGTTTCGACGACCACGATGTTGTCCAGACCGATCACCGATACCAGTTTGCCGTTGCCGTGGATCATGCAGTTGCGGCTGTCCTGGATAACGACGTCGCCCTTGGTGACGTTGCCGTTGGCGTCCTTGGCGTTGACTTCCCACAGCGACGACCAGCAGCCGACATCGCTCCAGCCGGCCGACAGCGGTACGACGCAGGCGCGCTGGGTTTTTTCCATGACTGCGTAGTCGATGGAATTGTCCGGGCAGCAGGCGAAGGTCGAGGAGTCGATTTCAAGGGCGTCGCCGTCCTGTACGCTGCGCTCGAGGGTCAGCAGGCAGGTGTCGTAGATGTCCGGATCGTGCTTTTTCAGCTCTTCCAGGAAGCGGCTGGCGCGGAACAGGAACATGCCGCTGTTCCAGTAGTAACCACCGGCTTCGACGAACTCCTTGGCGCGTTTTTCGTCCGGTTTTTCGACGAACTGCGACACGCGGCTGACGCCTTCCGGCAGCAGGGCATCGGCGGTGGACTTGATGTAGCCGTAGCCGGTTTCCGGCTTGTTGGCCGGTACACCGAACAGCACCATTTCGCCGCGTTCTGCGGCGACGGTTGCCAGAGCCAGTGCGCGTTGCAGGGCTTTCTGGTCTTCGATGACGTGGTCGGCTGGCAGCACCAGCATCAGGCCGTCATTGCCTTCGTTGACCAGCTTCATGGCGGTCAGTGCAACGGCGGGTGCCGTGTTGCGGCCGAACGGTTCCATGAGGATCGCCTGGGTTTCCAGGTTCAGTGCAGCGAGTTGCTCGTTGACGATGAAACGGTGGTCCTTGTTGCAGACCACGATAGGCTCCTGCATGCCTTCGAACACCAGACGCTCCAGGGTTTGCTGGAACAGGGTGTGCTTGCCGGTCAACGCCAGGAACTGTTTAGGGAATTGTTTACGCGAAAGCGGCCAGAGTCGTGAACCACTACCGCCTGACAAGATAACTGGAATCATTTTGTTTCTCCAAAAGCATTCAATTAGGGCCGTACGAGGTGTCTGTCGTTTCTGTCTTGTTCTTATTCCGCGCTGGCCGGTTCAGTGCTGACGCCCTGAACCGACCGGCATAATCCGTTTAGCGGGTAGCGACCGGTGGCTTGACCCACACTGGCGAGAGGCTGCTGCCACTGCCGGTGATGTAGAGCACAGCGGCTTCGCCACGCTCCAGTGCCACAGGTTTCACATCGGTGACTTTCTTGTCGCCGTCGTACAGCGCCAGGCTGACCTTGACCGGGTTGATTTCACGCTCGCCGGTGCCTTTGGCCGCTACAGCCTTGACCACGTCGGTCTTGCCATCAGCGGTTTTCAGGGTCAGGGACTTGTCGCTCAGGTTTTGCACACGAACCAGGGATTTCTGCTTGTTCTTGAACGGTGGCTCTTCGACCAGCTGTGGTTTGCCGCTGGCGTTGTTGACGATGGTGTAGTAGTGATCACCCGCCAGTTTCACTGGCAGGCTCTGGCTGCCCAACTTGGCGGTGTAGTCGCCCTGCGGCATGAAGCTGAACGCAGTGCTGCCCAGTGGCGCCACTTCGTTGAGGTTGGTGTTGCCGACGGTGGCGCTGATTTCGGCGTTGCTGGCGTTGTAGACACGCACGAAGGTCGAGCCTTTTGGTGCTGTCGGGCCGTACAGGGCGGAGTCACCGGCGAAAGCTTGCAGGGACATCAGGCCCAGACCTGCGGCCATTGCGCAGGTTTTGAACAGGCGTTTTGCGGCCGAACGGTTGGCAGTAGTGTTAAAAGTCATGAGTCAGTCCTCTCAGTTTTGCGCCCGGTTGGGCGACTCGGATTGTTTGGCGTTGAGCGCCACGTTTTCTTGGGTATCACGCGATTTCTTCAGCTCGGCGATCCACTTCGGGTCGAACTCGCCAAGGTCGTTGTGTGCCGGCAGGTAGCGCTCCGGGAATTCCCAGATCACCACTTGCGGCGGGGTGTTCTTGAAGGCATCGGTCTGCAGGTACTTGAGCATCGGCAGGATCGGACCATGGCCGTCTTCGGCGTAGTTGACGACATCACTGCGCAGCGCTTCTTTCAAGGCGCCGACGAAGTTCCAGTTAGGGTTGGCGCTGTAGCTGGTGCCCACCAGACCCACCGGGATGTCGCTGTCTGCGAACAGCGCGTCACCGCCTGCCGCTTCGCCTGCTACCGGATCAGTGCTGCGTTTCTGCAACTCGTCCGGCTTGGGCAGCATGTTGCTGAACAGCGGATCCAGCGGCAGGAATGTAGTCAGGTCACCCTTGTAGGCTTCGGTTCCCTTGGCTTGTGTGACGAACTGCTCAGGTTCGCCTTCCAGTGGCGTTTTCTGGGCAATCGCGGCGCTCAGTTGCTGCGCGGCGACTTCGGCACCCATTGGCGTCCAGTGAGTATCGGTGCGCAGGAAAACCTGGCCCTGTTGCTTGGCAGCTTGCAGCGGCGCCAGCAGGTCCGGGGCAAAGATCCCGGCCTTGGCGACCTGAGCGTGGAACTGCTGATACAGGTCGGTGTGCAGGCTGGCAGGCTTGCTGTCACCGATGTGCTCCGGGTACAGACGGGTCTTCGCCGGAACGATCGCCAGGACCAGTTTGGTGCCCTGTTTTTCCAGTGCGTCACGCACACCCTGAATGATCGCCAGGTTGTCGGCTTCGTTCTGCTCGCCGTTGGCAACCGCATCGAACTCTTCGTCGGTATACAACCACTGGTCCTTGCCGAGCACGACGCCCGGACGACCTTCGTTGAACAGTTTGAAGTCCAGCGCCGCCCAGAGGTTGGTGCCCAGACGCTTGATGGGGAACTCATCGTCATAATGAGTTTCCGCCGCCTTGGTCCATTTGCCGTTGAGCACAGTGGTCTCGGCCGACGTCGAGAAGGTGCTGAAACTGCGCAGCGACCAGATCCCCAGGACCAGCAGAATGGCCAGGAAGAGGGCGATGTAGAGGATTCGTAATGAACGGGTCATGTCAGTCTCCTCAGAACTGGAAGTAAAGGAACGGCGAGAAGCTTTGCGCCGAAAGTTTGAGAATCGAAGCCACGAACAGCAGCAGGATCAGTGCGCGCATGGCGTAACGTGGCCAGTCGGCTTCCCAATAGGCCGGTTGCACCTGAGCTTCGCTGCCCACGGTGTAGCCAGGCATGTGCAGGCTGCCGGGTGCATCGCCAGGAACGGCCTTGATGGTGCCCGGTTGTGCGGTTGCAGGACCGTCAGCCTTGGTGCTCTTGCCGGTGTCTTTTTCGCGGTTCTGGTAGAAGTCGCGCAGACCGAAGAACGCCAGTGTCAGATAAGCCACCACCAGCGTTGCGACTTGCAGACCGGTCAGGCTGGCGCGGTTGAGCTCGGACAATTGCCATTCGCCGAAGCTGAACATGGCGCCGTACATACGACCGGCGACATGCAGGTTTTCAGCGCGGAAGATGACCCAGCCGATGATCACGAGCAGGAAGGTCAGTGCCCAGCGGATCGGGTTGAAACTGTAGGGTTTGGTATTGATACCGACCGCTTTTTCGATCGCCAGCCACATGCCGTGCCAGGCACCCCAGATGATGTAGGTGACGTTGGCTCCGTGCCACAGACCGCCAAGCAGCATGGTCAGGAACAGGTTGCGGTAGGTCGCGACTTTGCCGCCTCGGTTGCCGCCCAACGTGATGTACAGGTAGTCACGCAGCCAGGTGGACAGGCTGATGTGCCAGCGACGCCAGAACTCGGTGATCGACTGGCTGATATAGGGCTGTTTGAAGTTTTCCATGAAGCGGAAACCCATCATCAGACCCAGACCGATGGCCATGTCGCTGTAACCGGAGAAGTCGAAGTACAGCTGCGCGGTGTAGGCCAGCGCACCCAGCCAGGCATCGCCGGTGGTCGGGTTCTGCAGAGCGAAGCAGTGGTCGGCGACCACGGCCAGGGTGTCGGCGATGAACACTTTCTTGATGAAGCCCTGCATGAAGCGCGTGGCACCTTCAGAGAACTTGTCCAGCGTGTGGGTACGGTTGTTGAACTGGTCGGCCAGATCACGGAAACGCAGCACGGGGCCGGCGATCAAGTGCGGGAAGATCGCGACGAATGCAGCGAAGTCGATCAGGTTGCGCGTGGCCGGGGTATCGCCGCGGTAAACGTCGATGATGTAGCTGATGGACTCGAAGACATAGAACGAGATACCGATCGGCAACAGCACGTGAGTCAGGATGAACGGTTCCAGACCCATCGAGGTCATGGCTGCGTTGATGCTGTCCACGCCGAAGTTGGCGTATTTGAAGTAGCCCAGAATACACAGGTCCACGATCACGCCAAGCAGCAGCCATTTCTGTGCCGGCTTGGTCCGCACACCTGCTGCGCCTACCTTGAGACCGATCCAGTAGTTCCAGACGGTCACGCCGACGAACAGCGCCAGGAAGTCCACTCGCCACCAGGCGTAGAAGACATAGCTGGCAATCAGCAGCAGCAGATTACGATAGCGTTGCCCGCTCAGATAGTACAAGCCGAGGAAGATCGGCATGAACAGGAACAGGAACACGTTGGATGAGAAAACCATCCTTATCTCTCCGTTTGTCCAACATTCAAGGGCTCACAGCCCCCCCAAACCCCCCGCAAAAAAGGAGGGGCAAATCACTTCACAGCTTGTTCGCGAAGCTGGCCAGGCGAGATCCGGTTTTATGGATGCATCGCCTGGACATATGTCTTCGCGGACAAGTCCGCTCCTACAACCAACGGCGTATCACTCGCTGACGTTGTCTCCCTTGTCGCCTTTTTCGTGCGACGGGTCGAAGACCTTGGTCAGGTCACCGCCCAGGCGGAACGTCTTGAACGGCTGCTTTTCGTGTTTCTCTTCCAGCACATCCGGGCTGCAGGTGTAGAGCGAGCAGTACGGTTCGAGCCAGGCGAATTTCGGATCTTTCTTCAGGTCCGTCATGTCCTGTTTCTCGCCGTTGTGGTCAGCGAATATCGAAGGGTCTTTGACGCCGGCCAGAACCCGGTCACCCAGACGCTTCAGGGCACCATTGTTTTCCGGACGCAGGTCCACGCCGTTGGCCTGGGCGAAGCTGGCAATCATCGCGAGCGGTGGCAATGCGTAGTTGTGATACGACAGTGCACGCTGACGACGCTTCATCTCGTTGGGCAGGAAACCGTCCTTGTCCACTTGATTGGCAGCGACCTTGTATTCCTTCACGGCCCAGTCGAACAGGTCCTGACGATTGGTGGCGACAGCGGTTGCCATCACTGACCAGGCAGCCCAGTACGAGTGGTTGTTGATTTTTTCCAGCGGCAGATTGCTCCAGTCGCTGACCACCTGATCGGCCAGCTTGCTGAACCAGGTCTCGATGATCTTTGCGTCCTGCTGACGGTTAGCCAGCGGGTGCGACTCGGAGAACTTCAGGCGCAGGTAGGCGGAGGACATACTGCCCAGTGCCCATTTGCGCATGGATTTGCCGGTGTGGTTGAACTCGCGCGACTCCAGCGCATCGGCCTTGGCCCAGGTGGTCATCATGTTCAGCGCGCAATCGAGCTGTTCCGGACGACCGTCGCGCATGTACTGCATCACGACTTTGCTGACGCCACGCTCAAGGGTGGTGATGTCCTTGGTCGCATCGCGGAACGCTTCTTCGGATACCGCGTTGAGCGTTGCGCGCGCCTTGTCCGAACCCTCGTACTTGCTGCGGAACACCAGCTTGTCGGTGTAGGGCTTTGGAATGGCTTCACAGCTGAAGTTGTGATCGCCAGTCTTCATTTTTTCGATCGGGGCGTCATAGCCCTTGGGTGGAACCAGTGCGGCGGACGCACCCGTGGCCCAGGCCATCGATGACAGGATTGCCATCGACAGCAGGGTAGGGCGTATCAGTTTAGGAGTCTGCATAAGTCACCTCATAGTCCGGCTTGAGCGGTGTGTGTCGCAGCGCTCGGGAACACGTTGCGTTTGCATACTTTGGCTTCGACTTTTTGTGGTGCCGTGCCTGCTTCCGGTCCCTGGACTTCCAGCGCCAGCAGTTGCTGGTTGGCCCAATCCTCATCCTCGCGCAATTCAAAGGCGAAGCGTCCATCGGTGTCTGACGTTTCCGGCTTCTCGATTTTCAGATCCTCATGGCGACCGTTCATGTACCAGAGTCTGGCCTGAAGGACTTTCACCGAGGTGTCGTCAAACTTGATGTCGATCTGATTGCTGCCGTTGCGAATGTCCTTGATGCCATTCTTGCCATTGACCAGCAATTCGTTGGTACCCGGCTTAAGCGTGGTGCTGGCGCTCATGACGGCAGGCTTGCCTTCACAGCCGTTGTCCAGCAGCGACATCATCTGGCGATAGATGGTCTCCTGATCCAGGCGATACAGCGGCGAGAATTCCCAGATGAGAATCTTCGGCGGACGCTTCTGGAAGTCTTCACTGCCCAGGTACTGCAGCATCGAACCTTCCAGGCCACCACCAGGGAACGCTACGTTCAACACGTCGGCACCCATGTACTCCTGCAGGAAGCCAGCGAAGTTGTAGTTCTTGCCGCTGTGGCTGGTACCGACCAGGGTGATTTCCGGGTTACCGGAATCGCCGAACAGGTCGCCGTCGCCCGCCTCACCCTTGGGCTCGGTGGTGAACTGGTCCATGTACTGGATCGCGTAGCTGGTGCCGCACAATTGACCCGCCATATTGTGCAAAGTGCCCGTCTTGCCCATGCGTCCGGAAATATGGCTTTCGAACTCACGCTTGGGGATATCGCTGTAGCCCGGAACTTTCTTCACGGTTTCGGCAACGATTTTCGCCGTACGCTGCGCGCCATACGGCGTCCAGTGCTGGTCACCGCGGAAGTAGAAGTCGTGCGCCTGCTGCTCGTTGGTCAACGGCGACAAGTCAGGGACCCAATAGCCCATCTTGCTGAAGCGGCCGAGCATGGCCTGATAGTTTTTCAGCGCCTTGTCGTAGTCGAACTTGTCACGTTCGGCGGGGAACAGCTTGTTGCGATCCACCAGACCACGGGTCGGCTGATACACCACGACCAGCTCGACGCCTTTGCTCTTGAACGCATCGTGCAGTTCTTTCATGCGGCGATAGCCGGCAGGCGTGGTGTCGAACTCGGTGCGCAGGTCTTCCTGAGTCCGGAACAGCCAGTCGCCCTGGGCCTGGACCAGCGTGGTGAAGTTCTGCTGATAGCGCGTGGTGTAGTTTTTCGCGTCATGCGCGGCCGGGCACAGCGAGCAGCAGGGCTCGGCCTTGAACGTCGGTGCTTGCGAGTCGTCTGCCCGAGCGACACCCGCGGCGGCCATCAAGGCGGCGGTGAGGCTGGACAGGCTCAACAGCTTGATCAGATGTGCGTGCATAACAATACCCTTCCTCATTCCCGCAGCTCGGTCTGGCTTTCGACGGGGTCGATCAATACGGCTTTCTTCTGGCGTACCAGCAGGTCGAGGATTTCGTCCTGGCGCTCACCGAGGACGCCGTTGAGGCTGATGCCGACTTCTTTGGTAGGCATCAGCATCGAGACGCGATACAGCTCGACACTCAGTGGCGAGTCGATGGACAGCGGGCCGGAACCATTGCTGGACAGTTCGCCGCCAACCATGATCAGCGAGACCTGGGCGTCGAACGGATCGAGCTCAATGTCGCGGTCGGTGTCGCTCAAGTCCTTGATGTGGCCGTAAACGCCCATCAGGCCGTTGCCCATGGCGACGTTCTCGTACAGCTTGATATTCACGCTGTTACGCACGCGGATACCGTGGCGGCGGTTGGCGATCACGCGATTGCCCCACAGCAGGTTGTTGCCGCTTTCGTACAGGGTGATGCCGTCAGTGTGGTTCTGGTAAATCTCGTTGTAGGCGACGATGTTGCCGACGCTGTTACGGTCCAGAACCACGCCGGACAATTTGTTGTTGTGGCTCTTGTTGCGGAAGATGAAGCTGTTGTCCACTTCCCGGGAAATGATGATCCCGTGCTTCTTTTTGGTCCCGTAAACGTCGTTTTCGGCGATGATCAGACCGTGCGAGCGGTCGTGCGGGTCGATGCCGTAAATGATGTTGTCGCGGTAGGTGTTGCCCTTGACCACGAAGTCGCGGGTTTCATAGCAGTAGAAGCCGTACCACATGTCCGAGAACTCTGAATCGATGATCCAGCCCGTCGGTTCGGGACGCTTGAGCACCTTCGCGGTGTTGGGCGTGTACTGGGAAATACTGATGCCGTAGGACTTGCTCTGGTCGTAACCCAGGCTCGCCATTTTGGTATTGGCGATCCAGGTTTCCGAGCCACCCCAAGTCAGCAGGAAAGGGCGAAACTCGTCAGGCTTGCGATAGGTCGCCAGGCTGTTGCGGGTTTCACTCCAGCCATTGACCTGAGTGTGAGTGATCAGCATCTTGCCTTCACTGACGATGAACGAGCCCTTTTCCTGAGACAGACGCAATTCCTTGGTCTTGCTGTCGATCTCGAAGGTCCCGGTTTCCTTGATCAGGATCGGCAAGCGCGCCACGTAGACACCTGGCGAGACCTCGTTGAGGAACTGCTTGGGCACCTTCTTGGCCAGGTCCTGCAGGTTCACGTAGCCGTCGGAAATCATGATCGCTTGCGGGATACCGCGCTGACGGTTCACCCATTCGGCCATCTTGTTGTCACCGCCGATGAATTCCTTCAGGCCGGTTTCTTCCATCATCCGCGAAACAGTGACCTTGCCCGGCTTGTTGCGCACGATCTTTTTCAGGGCGGCTTCGGCGGTGTAGCCCTTGAGGTCGGGCAACACCGGCTTGGCCATTTCCAGCGGCGCGGTCGGCGGGCTGGTGATGGTGTAGGTCTTGGCCTGATGCAATTCCTTGACCAGCGCCTTCTGTGTGTCGGGTACGACAGGCGCGTTGGCCAGCGCCACACCGCTGGCCATCAGCAGGGCGCTGGTCAGCAGTGCGCTTTCGAGCAGGGCGTGCGGCCAGTGCCGGCTACGCCCGTTGCTTGTATGACTGTTCATCTCTGGCACTCCTTTGGCGGTTCGCATCAGAAGCGCCAGATGACGTCGACAACAGCGCGGTGCATGTAGCTGTCCACGTTGCTCTGATACGCGTCGCCTGGCTTGAAGACACCTGCGCGCAGGCGCACCAGTGCCGAAGGTTCATCGAACGACTGGCTCAGCGAGGCGGGCAGCAGGCCTTGCTTGAAGTATTTGGTCACGACCAGGTCCATTTCCTGACCCAGGTCCTTGCTGCCGTCTTCCAGTGGCAGCGAGCTGAAGGTACCGTCCTGATTGTCGTTCACCGCATTGATGCCCGAGCCGCCGATACCAGTATTGCCGTCCACGCGACGGAACTTGTGGTAGATCAGCGACGCGTCGTATTCCTCGTTCATCTGCCAGGAGGCGAACAGCGAGCCGGTTTCCACGTTGGCCATTTCGCCCTGGAAGGCTTCGCCGAAGCGATGGATGCGCGAACGCGTGCCGGTCCAGTTGGAGCGGTTACTTTCCAGACCGTTCTGGACGTAGTCTTTGCTGGCGCGCGAGTAGGCGGCGCCGACTTGCCATTGCGGGTCCAGACGCAGACGCAGGCCCAGGTCGGTGGCCCAGCCGTTCATGTCACGGCTGTTCTTTTCGCCGGCGATGAACTGGTCGTTGGCGGCGGAGGTCACGCCGATTTCGTCGCGCGTTCCGTTCAGCCAGGTCAGGCTGCCCCAGTAGTTGAGCTGATTGGTGTTGCTGCGATAGTTGTAGGCATCGCTGTCAGCCTGCAGGCCGACCCAAGTCAGATCGCCATTGGAAGTCTTGTCCAGATCATCCAGCACCTGGCCCTGGGACTTGAGCTTACCGTCGTCAGCACTGTGGTGAGCGCGGATGCCGGCCCAGTTGCCCGGTGTCCACTGATAGCTGACCGAGCCGAACAGGTGCTTGCGATCTTCGTCGTCAGGTGCCAGTTCGGTCAGGTCGGTGCGGTACTCGCTGAAACGCTGGGCAGCACCCAGTTCAGCGCGCAACAGTGTGGTATCGAATGACCAGTTGATGGCCTCGATGTTGGTGTCGTGCCATTGACCGTCGTCGTTGCGCAGACGCTGACGACCGATTTTCAGGATCTCGCCAGGGTAGGGCGTGAAACCGCTATAGCCGATCCAGAATTCACGCAGTGCCGCGTAGGTCTTGTCGGTTTCGCGCTCGCTGGCGGTGCCGCGCGAGGTCTGCGTGCCGCTGCCGTCGCTGTTGCTCTGCTCCAGCGGGTCGGTCTGAATGATGTCGGTGGCGGTGACCACCTGGCCCATCGCGTAACCGCTCCAGTCGCCGCGTTCGCCATAGACCCAGGGACGCAGGTCCAGGCCCACACCGTTGACGTCGCCGCCCGAACGGGTGCCCAGATCGCGATCATCCTCGGCCTGCGCCGTGGCTTTGATTTCGATACCGAAATTTTGCGGTTGTTCGGTCAGCGCTGCCAGCGTCGGGCAGGCCCACAACAGGGTGAAGCCAAGGCCCATGCCGGCGGCCATCAGGGGATTCAACTTCATAATGCTTCCTCACCGTCTTTTTCTTCTTGCAGGGCCTGCAATGCCATCGCGTTCTGAGTGGCGTTAGCGCCCCGGACTTTTTGCTCGCGTGCCAACAGGTCTTTGGCGGTGGCGAGCTTTTCAGGCGGCAGTTGTGTATTGAGGGCCTCGGCAAGCTCGGTCGCTTGCGGGGTCTGACTGGCCAGCGCCAGTTGCGCGAACACCCAGGCGTTGACCGGGTCGGGCATAGTGCCCTTGCCCTGCGAGAACAGTTGCGCAAGGGCGAAGTCGGCGCTGTTCTGGCCACCACGGGCTGCAGTCAGCAGCTCGTCCACGGCTTTTTGCGAGTAGACCTGGCCCAGGTAGCCGCGGCGGTAGATCTGACCCAGGTAGTAATGGGCAGAGATTTCCGTTGCGGTGGCTTTCTTCAGGTGCTCCTCGGCCTTGACGGCATCGGGCGTGACCCATTTGCCTTCGTAGTACAGGCGGCCAAGCAGCAGTTCGGCGCGAGGCTGGTCCGCCGCGCGGCCGTTGTTCAGGTATTCCATCATCTTGTTGACGTCGCCCAGTTCGGGGAAGTCGTAAAGCAGTTTGGCCAGCGTGACCCACGAGACCGGGTAGCCCGGCGCAACGCTTTCCAGCAATTGCTGAGCGGTCTTTTCGTCCGGCGTACCGATGGTGGAGTCACCCAGTACGCGCGCGACGCTGTCCACTCGTTGTGCATTGACGCGGCCAGCGGCGTATTCGCTCTTGAGCTTTTCGATCAAGGCCGTGCGTTGCTCGGCCTGGCCGCGTGTCTGGTAGACAGTGGCCAGTTCGACGTAGCAGATATCGGTGGCCGACAGCGCCTGTTTGCAGATGCTCTCGACTTCATCGAGGTGTTGAGCATAAGTGCCTTGGGTGCGATACAGCAGCACTTGAGCCAGACCTGCTTCCGGATAACCGGCGGCGCGCCACTCACTGATCTTCTGCTGCGCATTCACTTCAGGGAAGGTGTGCGGGTATTGCAGATAAAGCATCGCCAGCGGGATCAGCGTGCCGGATTCGCCATTGGCGAAGGCCTTTTTCAGCAGGCCTTCGGCTTCGCGGTGTTCGGCTTCGGTAGCGTCGGGCTTGGCAGCCAGCAGACGGCCCAGGCGCGACTGCGCCCGGGGGGAGGTCTGCGCGGCAGCGCGGTAGGTCGCTTCGGCCTGCTTGAGCTGAGCCGGGTCGCGAGTCGCGACCTGAATATCAGCCAGGCCGACTTGTGCGTCGCTATAGCCCAGGTCCGCCAGCTGCCGATAGTTCTGCTCCGCCAATGCCGTGTCGCCGTTTTTCAGGGCTTCATTGGCAAGGCGTTGATCAGGCAGGCCGGCACAGCCGCTCAGGCCGAGCGCGACGGCGAGGCTCAATAGCGTGGGGGTCGACAGGCGTCGTAGTGGGCTGTTCATGGTTACAGACCCGCAGCCATGGCTTTATCGATCAGCCAGTTCACGGACGGGCCGCGATCGCTGACCACTTCGACAGGGCGACCGGCAAGCGAGCTGCTCAGGCTTTCGTCAGGCTTGATCTGCACGCGGATGTCGGTGGACAGGTCGGCGTCGCTCAGGTTGGTGCTGCTGACGATCTGACCGGTACGCAGTTTGTCTTCGCCAGCGATCTGGAAGCTGACACGTGTGCCTGGCTTGACGTCGTTGAACTGGCGATAAGTGAAGCGTGCTTCAACGGTAGCCGGCGCGTTGCGTGGCACCAGTTGGAAGATCACCTGACCTTTGGACGCGAACTGACCGTCGGCAACCAGCTGGCGAGCCACGACGCAATCGCACGGGCTGGTCATGGTGCCGCTCATCTGCTTGCCGTACAGCTCTTCGATCTTGGCTGGCTGCAGGTCTTCACCGGTCAGGCTGCCCTTGAGCATTTCCAGCATGCTGGTGTTGAAGGAGGCCAGTGGTGCGCCTTTGGCGGCTTCGCCGTTCTGGGCGACCAGGCTTTGCACGGTACCCTCACGTGGCATGGTCACGTCCATGCTTGGAATGGTGACCAGACCAGCCGATGCATGGCTGACGAAGTACAGGCCGTAGATCGTCTTGAAGATAAAACCGAAAGCGGCCAGACCGACAATGAACACGCCCAGGCTGAAGGTCACAGCGCGCAGGCGACCCATCGCGCTCATGCCGCTGTCCTTGCCCTTGACCTTGCGTGCCTTGGTGAAGTTGTCGCGCTGCAGCGTGGCCAGCACTTCGCCCAAGGTCACGACTTCGCCGGACAGGTGCGAGGTGATCAGGTGGCGCAGGGTAGCGATGTCCTGCGGTTCCAGGTTCTGGAACTGGCAACCGATGCGGTTGCTGGCGTTGTCGATCGAGCGCACTTGCAGGTCGACGTCCATGGCCAGGCCAAGGTTGTCGATGATGAATTGCAGGCGTCCCTTGACGATCTGACCTTCGCTGAATTTCTGCCCGGACGGAGCAACGAAGCTCAGGCCGCCGGCCGACAGGTCTTCGACACGTACCAGTGGCGCGTTAGGCTGATCATTCAGCAGGCGCAGCTTGGCAGGGATCTTGATCCGCGCGTGTTGGCGCTGGGCTTCGGATTCATGTACGACGTTCGCATTCACGGCTGTATTCATGGCTATTTTTCCTACTTAAGCAATTAATCCGTTGGCCCGGTCAAACCATCGTCAACAGCACAGCGACGAAGATGGTGCCAGCCGAGAAAGTCATGGTTCGGGACGACCACGTATTGAACCAGCCCTGAAAGCTGGCCATGTCGCGGCTTAGTTTGGTGTCCTGGCGAGTCCAGGACTGGCGGTCCAGGCGGAAGAAGACATAGATCTTCATCAGCGCGCCGACGATCTGGTTGTAATAGAGAATGATCGGGTAGGCAGGCCCGATCCTGTGTCCCGAGAGGGACAGCAGCAGGGTAAGGATCAGACGGGTCATGCCGATCCACAGCAGATACATCAACAGGAACGCGCCGCCATACTTGAAGCTGGCGATCAGGGCGACGGTCAGACCGAGGATGGAGGTCCACATCGACACACGCTGGTCGAACAGTACGATGCTGGTGAAAATCCCCAGGCGACGTACGCCCAGACCCAGTGCACGCGAGTTCTGACGCAGGTTGTTGCCGTACCAGCGATACATCAGCTTGCGGCTGGCTTTCAGGAAGCTCTTCTCGGGCGGGTGTTCCACGGTGTTGATCGCTGCGTCCGGCACGTAGAACGTGTCGTAACCCAAGCGCATCAGGCTGAACCAGCTGGACTTGTCGTCGCCGGTCAGGAAGCGGAAGGTGCCCAGACGCCAGTGATTGAGCGAGTCGCTTTCCACGTCGGCAATGAACTCGGGGTCGGTTACCACGGTTGCGCGGAACACCGACATGCGGCCGGTCATGGTCAACACGCGTTTGGACAGGGCCATCGAGCACATGTTGATGTGACGCTGAGCGAAACGCAGCTTGTGCCACTCGCTCATGATGTAGCCGCCACGCACTTCACAGAACTCGTTGGTGGTCAGGCCGCCGACATTGTCGAACAGCTGGAACCACGGCACGGTCTTGGCGACCACACCTTCGTTGAGCACGGTGTCGCCGTCGATCACCGCAACCACGGCGCGGCTGTCTGGCAAGTGACGCGAGATGGCACGGAAGCCATAGGCCAGACCATCGCGCTTGCCGGTGCCCGGAATGCGTACGAAGTCCAGCTTGACGCGCTCTGGCGGATTGAACTTGGCCCACATGCTCTTGACCAGCAGCTCATCGGACATTTCCACCAGCGAGCAGACGATCGTCGTCGGCAGGCCGCAGTCGATGGCTTCGCGGATAACCGAGTTGTACACCTGTGCGGTGGTCAGCGCGTCGATACGGAAGCTGGTGACCATCAGAAACACATGGGACGGGTCTGCTGCACTGCCCAGCTTGCGAACCTTGCGGCGCAAGTGCGGGTAAACGATGTACAGGAAAATCATCCCGCGTACGAAGTGCGTGATCCCCATTGAGTAGCGCCAGATACCAACGGCGCCAATCAGGAATATAAAGTTCTTCGACTGCGAGTCGAAGATACTGGTAGGCAATGCCGCGGCAAGGCCCATGAGTAAACTTAAATAGAACAGCCAACCTGCGGCCTGTAACAGGCCGTGCTTGAGCCTCTGCATAATCGTATCCCTAAGTCAGTTGCGAGCCTCAAGCCCCAGGCTGCAAGCACATTGCTTGAGCCTGTGGCCTGGAGCCTGGCGCTTGTGGCTTGCGGCTGATTTACCAGCAGATACCTTCGGCACGACCGTCTTCGCTGGTGGCGTTGGCCATGAAGCCCACCAGATCGATGACGCGCTTGCCTTCAGGGGTCTTGTTGGCGAGGGCGCGGAAACGCTCGTCGCGGTTGCCGAGGATGATGACGTCGGAGTCATTGATGACCTGGTCGAAGTCCGAGTTCAGCAGCGAGGAAACGTGCGGAATCTTGGATTCGATGTAGTCCTTGTTGGCACCGTGAACGCGTGCATATTCAACGTTGCTGTCGAAGATGCTCAGGTCGAAACCCTTGCCGATCAGCATTTCGGCCAGCTCTACCAGCGGGCTTTCACGCAGATCGTCAGTGCCGGCCTTGAAGCTCAGACCCAGCAGTGCAACCTTGCGGGTGTCGTAGCTGGCAACCATGTCGAAAGCGTTCTGCACTTGCGAGGTGTTACTGCGCATCAGCGAGTTGAGCAGGGGCGCTTCAACGTCCAGGCTGCTGGCGCGGTAAGTCAGGGCGCGAACGTCTTTCGGCAGGCAAGAGCCGCCGAATGCGAAGCCAGGGCGCATGTAGTACTGGGACAGGTTCAGCGCCTTGTCCTGGCAGACCACGTCCATCACTTCACGGCCATCGACGCCGACGGCCTTGGCAATGTTGCCGATTTCGTTGGCAAAAGTAACCTTAGTGGCGTGCCACACGTTGCAGGTGTACTTGATCATCTCGGCGACGGCGATGTCCTTGCGGATGATCGGTGCATCGAGTTCTTCGTACAGCGATTGCAGAACGTCGCCCGACGCTGTGTCGAACTCGCCGATGACGGTCATTGGCGGCAGGTCGTAGTCCTTGATCGCAGTACTTTCGCGCAGGAACTCAGGGTTGACGGCGACACCGAAGTCAACACCGGCTTTCTTGCCGGAGCAGTCTTCCAGAATCGGGATAACGACGTTGGCAACAGTGCCCGGCAGAACGGTACTGCGAACCACGATAGTGTGGCGGGTGGCTTTGTCACGCAGGACATAACCAATTTCGCGGCACACCGATTCAATGTAATCCAGTTCCAGATCGCCGTTCTTCTTGCTCGGCGTACCGACGCAGATCATCGACAGATCGGTGGCGCGAATGGCTTCGGCGAAGTCGGTAGTGCCGCGCAGTTTTCCGGTACTGATACCTTTCTGCAACAGCTCTTCCAGACCCGGTTCAACGATAGGTGATTTGCCGTTGTTGATCAGGTCGATCTTGGTGCTGGAAATATCCACACCCACTACTTCGTGACCGCGGGCAGACAGGCAACCGGCACAGACTGCACCGACATAACCCAAACCAAATATGCTGATACGCATCGTATTCTCCTCGATTTTTCACGCCATAGATTGGCTGGATATTAATTTTGGCCAGCAGATGTCACGCGCTATCCCTTACGGCTAACAACGCCGTAGAACTAACGCAGGCATATTTAATGAGTGAGTGCCCAAAACAAGTAAGGCGAACTCAAATGACACTATGTGCAAGCGGCAAGTAACCTGTCCTTTTGGTCAGGGCCCTGCTCTCCTTGGATGCAGTAAACCACTCCTTGTTCGACGATTGACGGCGGACCTCGATAAGCCTGCCGCTGGCGCTAGCCAGGGCCGTCCTGTTCGAATCCTGCGCGTCGCACCGGGCTGGCGCTTCGCCTGTCTACAACATCAACTAGTGATGTGAGTTTATTTCTGGTACCTGACGCCAGGGTCATGTGGGCCTGGTTTCCTTGTCGGTAACTTCCCGTTCTTCAAGGCAACCTGTAAGTGATCTCTTACAGGTCAGCCCAGAATTGTTACGGGATGTAGGAGCGCACCAATTCCCATTTAGTTCCTGGCCACTCGTCCTGATTTGCAGATTTTGATGTATCCGGTTTGTCACGGGGACAATATCGAGGTGATGGCTTTTTTCTTAAAGGCCTCGAATTGTAAGGGGTTTGGCGGGGTGGTAATTAAAGTGCCACTACTGCAAAAAGCTGAAACGCCACTACTTAAAAAAATGGATTTTTTTTTTAGAAAAAAACGCACGTGAGTCAACCGTCTGAAAGTTGACGTTTGGCTGGCGTCATGAAGTTGTCATTCGTTGTTGGATCGTAGGACAGGTCGTGTAACAGCGCCCCGTTACACGACGGTTACAGCAGCTAGTCTTCGGCGACGTTGCGCAAAAACACTAACTTGTCGGGGGTCGACTGTTCGCGGTTGTAACGGTAGCCCTGTACATCGAACGCTTGTAATGCCTGGGGATCGTTGATGCGCTCTTCTATAACGAAGCGGCTCATCATGCCGCGGGCCTTTTTCGCATAGAAGCTGATGATCTTGTACTGGCCGTTCTTGAAGTCCTTGAACTCGGTGTCGATGATCCGCGCCTTGAGCGACGAACGTTTGACGGCAGAGAAGTATTCGGTCGATGCAAGGTTGAGCAGCAGGTCGTCGCCCTGATCTGCCAACGCTTCATTGAGCCATTCGCTGATCCGCGTGCCCCAGAAGGCGTAGAGGTCCTTGCCGCGAGCGTTGGCCAGCCGGGTGCCCATTTCCAGGCGGTAGGGTTGCATCAGGTCCAGTGGGCGCAGCAGGCCGTAAAGACCTGACAGCATGCGCAAGTGGCCCTGTGCGTAGTCAAGCTGCGCTTCGCTCAGCGTTTCCGCTTCCAGGCCCGTGTAAACATCACCCTTGAAGGCCAGCAGTGCCTGCTTGGCGTTGTCGAGGGTGAAGTCCGGGTTCCAACTGCCAAAACGTGCCGCGTTCAATCCGGCCAGCTTGTCGGACAGGTGCATCAGTTCGCTGATCTGCGCCGGCGTCAGTTCACGCAACTGGTCGATCAGCTCCTGGGAATGCTCCAGGTACTGCGGCTGAGTGAAGCGGCCGGTCGTAGGCGGTGTCTCGAAATCGAGGGTTTTTGCCGGGGAAATCACCATCAGCATGAAGTCGTCTCCTTTTATCGTCCGGGGATTCTAGGGGCTGATAGCCTGCGACTCCAGCTATGGTGGCGATAGAGGTCGCTTCGCTGGTAATGGTCGTAGCGCCTGCGGCTTTGTATGCGCGCCAACATAAGAAGCCTGGCGCATATCAGCTATAGTGGCGCGCTGGTCATGACGTTAATGGTTGATCGAGAGGGCATCGGGTTTGCGTATCGTTTTAGCAGTGTGTGCAGGTCTGTTCTGGCTTCAGGCGCAGGCGGCAGCGCCGGTCATTGCCACCATTGACCGCAGCGTCTGGCCTGAGCGTCTCGAGACGCCGGGGTTGTTCGACGTCGCGTCGCGTGCGGAGATCCTCGCCTTTGCCCACGAGCTGTACCTGAGCGAAAAGCTCGACGAAGAGGGCCTCAAGGAGCGCCTCGGCCTGCGCTTCGTCAATGTGCCGTCGTTGAATGTGGTTCGTCATCGGCTGTGGCTGCGCTTGCTGGAGAACTACCAGAACGCACAAAAGAGCTGCGAGCAGGACGCCAATTTCTGTGTGCTGGTCGAGGACATGGACCAGTTGCGACAGCGCGCCGAGGAATATCAGGTATCGAACGATTCGTTCTATGCCAACTGGGCCAGACCCGGCGCCGCATTCCACCAGCGTTATTTGAACGAGCTGCTGTTCATGGCGGCCCTGTTTCCGCAGACCAGCAGCGAGATCGAGCGCTACAACTCCGATGAGATGAGCGGCGACGAGATGCCGGATCGCACGTTCATGCTCAACTTCGAAAGTGGCCCGAGCCCTGCCGACGGTGGCACCGACTGGCTGGCCGACTTCATGCGCCAGCAAAAAATGACTGCCACCTTCTTCGTGCTGGGCAAGAGTCTTCAGGAGCGTCTTGACAGCACGTCGGTTGCAAGTGTGCAGGCGCTGTATCGCCAGCAGTGTGTGGGCATTCAGGGTTGGGAGTACCGCTCGCACAGCCAGTGGCTGGACTGGCAGGACTCGGTGCGACGCAGCGCGGCACTGGTTCAGCAGGTGTTGCCGGACAACTTCGTGCCGCTGTTTCGCCCACCTTATGGCCATCGACGTGCCGATAGCGGCGACTTCTTCCGCGCCGAGCATTTGCGCGTGTCGTTGTGGAATATCGACGCTGAAGACGACACCGGGCGGCTTTCTGCGGAGCAGGTGGGCGACCGTGTACTGACCCTCATGCTGCTCTGGCGCAAAGGGACGGTGGTATTTCACGACGTGGCCAACAAGGCGCAGTCGGCGCTGCCATTGCTGCTGGCCAATACCGCGCAAAGCGAGTTGATCTGGGACGATTGCCGAAATATCTCTGAAGCGCCCGAGGAACAAGGGCTGCAGAGCAGTGACGAGGCTGCGCCGGAAGGGGAATGAAGGCAGATTCGGCGTGGGCGGACTTCCGACTTTAAACGTGACGGGTACGTCCGCCAAGCCCTATTCGTCAGGCTGTGAAATAAACTTCAAAAAACTGTCAAAGAGCTTTTTTCTGTCATCCCTTTTGCTGTATTACGAATACAGACCGCCGAAACCTGCAACACAGGTGGCGTCTTCCAAGACCCA
>Ga0308164_10000235_pt1 | contig 126989 bp, 114 predicted proteins | sample PhyTR2_FD_201031 | JGI IMG/M metagenome (GOLD analysis project Ga0308164, IMG submission 201031) | Phyllosphere microbial communities from UC Gill Tract Community Farm, Albany, California, United States - DLSLT.R2 | ecosystem: Host-associated > Plants > Phyllosphere > Unclassified | place...
AGATCTTCGAGGCATCGCCCTGCATCGCGGCAGGAAAGCGGTTGGGTTCGGGATCGAGACCCACGCACAGCATGGATTGGTTTTGCGAGCCGGCGTTGCGCAGCATGTCGAGGAAAGTCATGGGGCGCGATTTTAAGGTACGGGAAGCAAAAAGCCCCGGCAGGCCGGGGCTTCGCAGGAGCGTTGCGCGGGTATCAGCCGTTGGCGCGTTTCTCGAGGATTTCAAATGCCGGCAGTGTCTTGCCCTCCAGCACTTCGAGAAACGCCCCGCCACCGGTCGAGATATAGCCGACCTGGTCTTCGATGCCGTACTTCGCAATGGCCGCCAGCGTGTCGCCACCGCCCGCAATGCTGAAAGCCGAAGATTCGGCAATCGCCTGGGCAATGGTGCGCGTGCCGTTCTCGAAGGCCGCGAACTCGAACACGCCCACGGGGCCGTTCCAGACGATGGTGCCCGCGGCCTTGAGCTGCTCGGCCAGGCGCGCTGCCGTCTCAGGGCCGATGTCGAGGATCAGGTCATCGTCGGCGACATCGGTCGCGGCCTTGATGGTCGCGGGGGCGTCGGCGGCAAAGCTCTTGGCCACGACCACGTCGGTGGGGATGGGCACCTGCGCGCCGCGCGCGGCCATCGCATCGATCACCGCCTTGGCCTGGCCCACGAGGTCGGGTTCGGCCAGCGACTTGCCGATCTTCAGGCCCGCGGCCAGCATGAAGGTGTTGGCGATGCCGCCGCCGACGATCAGCTGGTCGACCTTGTGCGACAGCGCTTCGAGGATGGTCAGCTTGGTCGAGACCTTGGAGCCGGCAACGATGGCGACCAGCGGCTGCGCGGGCGCGGCCAGGGCCTTTTGCAGCGCGTCGATCTCGGCCGACAGCAGCGGGCCGGCGCAGGCGACGGGCGCGTACTGGGCAATGCCGTAGGTCGTGCCTTCGGCACGGTGTGCGGTGCCGAAGGCATCGTTGACGAAGATGTCGCACAGCGCGGCCAGCTTGCGCGCCAGCGCTTCCTGGTTCTTCTTCTCGCCGACGTTGACGCGGCAGTTCTCCAGCAGCACGACCTGGCCGGGCGCGACCTGTACGCCATCGACCCAGTCGGCGATCACCGGCACTTCACGGCCCAGCAGCTCCGACAGGCGCTTGGCGACGGGCGCGAGCGAGTCGGCGGGCTGGAACTGGCCCTCGGTCGGGCGGCCCAGGTGGCTCGTGACCATGACGGCCGCGCCGGCCTTCAGTGCCATCTCGATGCAGGGCACCGAGGCGCGCACGCGCGTGTCCTCGGTGATCTCGCCCGCGCCGTTCAGCGGGACGTTCAGGTCGGCTCGGATGAAAACGCGTTGTCCCTGGGCTTTGCCCTGGGCGCACAGGTCGGAGAAGCGAAGAATGTTCATGGCAGCGATGGGGCCTCTTGCAGGAGGCGGGGACGTTGGGATTGAAAGAGCGCCGCCATTGTAGGCGCCCCGTCTGGCTACCAGCCGAGGCCGATGTGCAACGGCAGGTACACGGCCATCCCCACGACGATCGTCCCCAGGATCCCGCGCCGCCAGAAGTAATACGCCGTCGCGCAGACAAAGGCCGGCAGCCGCGCGTCCAGGAAGGTCTGGATCAACGCGCCCTGGGTGATGAACAGCTCGGGCGCGATCACCGCGGCCAGCGCGGCCAGCGGCGCGTATTTGAGGCCGCGCTTGAGCCAGTGCGGCATCGGCACCTCGCGCTCGGGGTACATGAAGAAGGCGCGCGTGAACAGCGTGATGAAGCCCAGGCCCAGGCAGTTCAGCGCAAACAGCCACCAGGAATCGATCATGGGCGCGGCTCCTCGTCGAGCGGCAGCACCGGGTTCTTCTCGCCACGCGCCGCGTCGGGCGCGCGCAGGGCGGCCGGGCCCGCGCGCCAGTCGCGCAGCCGGCGTTCGGTGTTCTCCATCATCAGGCCCACGGCAACGGCGGCCGCGATTGCCGCAAGGATATTGAGCTTGAGCGGCAGCGCGAACGCCGCGACCGCCACGGCCGCGGCCACGCCGGTCGCGGTCCAGGTGGTGCGGTCGGTCAGCATGGAATAGAGCACGCCCAGCAGCGCCAGCACGCCCGCGAAGCCCAGGCCCCACGACAGCGGGACCTGGTCGGCCAGGAAAATGCCTGCCACCGAGAACGCCTGCCAGACCACCCAGTTGGTCGAGGCCGCGCCCCAGAAGAAGGGCAGCTGCTCGGGGCTGCGCTCGCCGCCGGGATAGCGCTTGAAGAACGCGACGAAGATCACGTCGCCGCTGAAATAGCTGATCGCCAGCCGGTGGCGGCGCGTGAAATGCGCGAAGTAAGTGCGCCACATGCTGCTCAGGATCACGAAGCGCAGGTTCACGCAGGCCGCGGTGAACCACACGACCCACAGCGGCGCGCCGGCGATCATCAGCGGCAGCACGGCCAGCTGGGCGCTGCCCGCATAGACGACGAAGGACATGAACAGCGCCATCGACACCGTCATGCCGCTCTTGACCATGGCCACGCCCGTGACCAGCGCCCAGGCGGCAATGCCCAGCGAGACGCCGCCCATCGCGTGCACGCCGACGCGAAAGGCCGGGTCGCGCACGATGCTGCGCGCGCGCTGCCCCATGGCGTTCATGTCGGCCATGGATCGGGCGCGCCGGCTCATGGCGCGGCTTGGAGCTGCGCGCCCGCGGGCAGCGCAAAGCCGTGCAGGAAGTCGCCGGCCGCCAGGCGCTTGCCGCCCGCGCGCTGCAGCTGGGTGAAGCGCATCAGGCCCTCGCCGCAGGCCACGACCACGCCTTCGGCATCGGCCGAGAGCACCGTTCCCGGCGCGGCCTCGCCCATGCGCGGCTCGGGCCGGCCTTCCCAGAACTTGATGGTTTCGCCCTGCCACTGGCTCGCGGCGCCGGGGAAGGGCGTGAAGGCGCGCACGCGCCGGTCGATGGCCGCGGCCGTCAGACGCCAGTCGATCCAGCTCTCGGACTTCTCGATCTTGTGCGCGTAGGTCACGCCCGCGGCGGGCTGAGGCGTGCGCGGCAGCCCGCCGCAGGCGCTCATCTCGAGCGCCTCGACGATCAGCCGCCCGCCCAGCGTCGCCAGCTCGTCGTGCAGGCAGGCCGTGGTGTCGGTAGCGGCGATCGGCAGGCGCTCGACCAGGCACATGTCGCCGGTGTCGAGCCCCGCATCCATCTGCATGATGGTGATGCCGGTCTCGCCGTCGCCGGCCTCGATCGCGCGGTGGATCGGCGCCGCGCCGCGCCAGCGCGGCAGCAGGCTCGCGTGGATGTTCAGGCAGCCGCGCGCGGGCGCATCGAGCACCCACTGCGGCAGGATCAGTCCATAGGCGGCCACGACCATCACATCGGCCTGCGCCGCCGCAATCGCCTCCTGCGCGGCCGCCGCATCCTCGGGGTACTTGCCGTCGAGCCGCAGGCTGCGCGGCTGGCTCACCGGGATGCCATGCGCGAGCGCGCACTGCTTGACGGGAGACGCCTGGAGCTTCATGCCGCGGCCCGCGGGGCGGTCGGGCTGGGTCAGCACCAGGGGCACGCGAAAGCCCGCGTCGAGCAGACGCTGCAGGGCCACGCTGGCGAATTCCGGGGTGCCGGCAAAGATGACGTTCATGCAATCACAAAGGGAAAGGGCGCCGCCTCTCAATTCAGAGGGACGCTGTCGTTGAACACTTCGTAGGTGAACATCACGCGACGCACCACGCCCGCGGGGTCGATGTGCACATGGGCCTGGCGCGGGGCCCCATTGTCCAGCAAACGGTAGCTCCAGATATCGCCTTTGAAGCTGGTCACCCGCTCGATCACCGCTGGCGGCCCGAACTGCTGCAGCACGCTGGCGCGCGTATCCTGGCCATTGCGCAGCTGGTGGAACTGCTCCACGGTCAGCACCTGCTGCACGCGCGCGAGCCGCTGCTGGCCGTCGAAATCGAAGTGATAGACCTGCTGGCCCGAGGGCTGGCGGCTGTAGAGCAGGCGCTCGCCGCCGCCGGGCAGCCCATGGGTCGAGGTGGGGCGGCCCATGTCCTTGAGCACCTGATCGCGCGGTGCGCCGACCTTCTGCCATTCGGGCACGGCACAGCCCGCGAGCCACAGGCCCAGCATGCCCACAAACGCCCAGCGCGCCGATCGGCCCAGCACCGGGCGCAGCGTCATGGCCGGTCCTGCTTTTGCTGCTTGAGCAGCTTGGTCTTGATGCGGTTGCGCTTGAGCGGCGACAGGTATTCGACGAACACCTTGCCCAGCAGATGGTCCATCTCGTGCTGGATGCAAATGGCCAGCATGCCCTCGGCCTCGATCTCGCGCAGCTGGCCCTTGTCGTCGAGCGCGCGCAGCTTGACGGAGGTCGAGCGCTCGACGCCGTCATAGATGCCGGGCACCGACAGGCAGCCTTCGTCGCCGAGCTGCTTTTCTTCGCTGGCCCAGACGATCTCGGGGTTGATCAGCGTCATCGGCTGGTCGCGTTCTTCCGAGACGTCGATGACCACCACGCGCTCGTGCACATCGATCTGCGTGGCCGCCAGGCCGATGCCCTGGGCGTCATACATGGTCGCGAGCATGTCGGCCACCAGGGCCTGGATGCGTTCATCCACCACGGTGACCGGCTGGGCCACCTTGTGCAGGCGTGGATCGGGATAGCAGAGGATGGGAAGAATTGCCATGGCAGCCAACGAAATGATGTCGCTATTTTCGCCACTTTTGCATTCATTCGCTGGGCGCCGGTCCAATAATCATTGCCTGATCAAGGCCTTGGGCCGAGAATCCTGAGGCTTTGTTACGTATTGCCACGCTGCGGCGAGATCGAAAAAGGGAGTGAGATGAGGGCATTTTCCAATGCGCGCACCTGCGGCGTCGGGGCCATGCTGCTGGCCGCGCTGTCCACGCTGCACGCGCAGAACTACCCGGTCACGCCCGTGCAGCGCGCCACCGCGCAGCAGGTCGCGCAGCAGGGCGTGCCGCTGGCCGAGCTGTCGGCCACCGCGCCCGATGAGTACACCGTGCGCCGCGGCGACACCCTCTGGGGCATCTCCGGCATGTTCCTGCGCCGGCCCTGGCGCTGGCCCGAGCTCTGGGGCATGAATCTGGCATCGATCTCCAACCCGCACCTGATCTATCCCGGACAGGTGCTGTATCTCGACAAGAGCGATGGCTATGCGCGCCTGCGCATGGGTGCCGGCCCGGGCTCCCAGGGTCTGCCCACGGTGCGCCTGTCGCCGCGCACGCGCAGCGAGAGCCTGGCCGACATGGCGCTGCCGACGCTGCCCGCGCACCTGATCGAGCCCTTCCTGGTCCAGCCGCTGGTGGTCGACGCGCAGCGCCTGGCCGAGGCGCCGCGCATCGTCGCCACCACTGACGAGCGCGTGATCATGGCCAGCGGCGACCGCGCCTACGTGCGCGGCAGCACCGGGCTGGTGCCGCAGCCGAACTCGGCCGCGACGCGCTCGTGGCGCATCTTCCGCGAGGCGCTGGCGCTCAAGGACCCGGACACCGGCGAGATCCTGGGCTACGAGGCGCAGTACATGGGCCAGGCCGAACTGGTCGAGGGCGAGACCCAAATCACCGTGCAGGACGCCAAGGGCGAGGTCCGCGAAAGCCAGGTGCCGGCGACGATCGACATCACCGGCGCCAAGAGCGAGATCTACGCCGGCGACCGGCTGCTGCCCGCGCCCGCGCGCAGCTTTGCCAACTATGTGCCACATGCGCCTGCGGGCGAGGTCAACGCGCGCGTCGTGTCCATCTATGGCGACTCCGCGATCCGTTTCGCGGCGCAGAACCAGGTGATCGCGATCAACCGCGGCACGCGCGACGCGATGGCCGCGGGCCAGGTGCTGCAGATCGTGACCCAGGGCAATGTGATCCAGGACAAGACCGACATCGAGCGCCCGCAGGTGCAGCTGCCGCGCGAGCACAACGGCCTGGCGATGGTGTTCCGCACCTTCGACCGCGTCTCTTACGCGCTGATCCTCGAGGTGCGCCGCCCGGTCGTGGTCGGCGACCATCTGGTGGCGCCGCGCTGATCGGCTTCCCATGCAAGCGCAGGGCCTGGACCGCGACGAACTGTCGGCCTGGCTCAGGCTGACGCAGGCGCCGGGCATCGGCCGCGCGCTCGCCCGCCGCCTGCTGGCGCTGGGCGGTGGCGCGGTGCAAGCGCTGTTCGACTGTTCGCCCACGCAGCTGCGCACGCTGCTGAACCCGGCGCAGCTCAACGCCTTGCTGACCCCTTCACCCGCGCAGCGCGCCGCCATCGACACCTGCTGGCAATGGCTGCAGGCGCCGCCGCCGGGGCTGGGGCATGCGGTGGTGCCGCTGGGCGATCCCCACTATCCCGAGGGCCTGGCGGCCACCGAGGACCCGCCGCTGCTGCTCTATGTGGCCGGTCCGGCTGCGGCCTTTGTGCCGGGCCGGGCGCTGTTTCCCGGGCAGCGCGCGCTGGCCATGGTCGGCAGCCGCCACCCGAGTGCGCAGGGCCTGATCGACGCCGAGCGCCTGGCGCACGAGCTGTGCGCGGCCGGGCTGTGCATCGTCTCGGGCATGGCGCTGGGCATCGACGGCGCGGCGCATGCGGGAGCGCTGCGCGCGGCGCAGGCCGGGCGCGCCGCGGATGCCGGGCCGGCCACCATTGCCGTCTGGGGCACCGGGCTCGACCAGCCCTATCCGCGCCGGCATGCGCCGCTCGCGCAGCGCATCGCGCGCGCCGGGCTGCTGGTCAGCGAGTACCCGCTGGGCACACCGCCGCTGGCCGCGCATTTTCCGCAGCGCAACCGCATCATCTCCGGGCTGGCGCAGGGCACGCTGGTGGTGGAGGCGGCGCTGGCCTCGGGCTCGCTGATCACCGCGCGCCTGGCCGCCGAGCAGGGCCGCGAGGTGTTTGCCATTCCCGGCTCGATCCACGCACCGCAGTCGCATGGCTGCCACGCCCTGCTGCGCCAGGGCGCGAAGCTGGTCGAGAGCGCGCAGGATGTGCTGGAGGAATTGCAGGGGCTCGCGCCGCGCCCGGCGGCCGTCAAAACGCCTTCCAAGCCTGCGCAGACCGCTGTGGAATCACCACTGCTCGAGGCACTGGGCTTCGATCCCCTCGGCCTCGACGAACTCGTGGCGCGCACCGGCTGGAGCGCGGCGCAGCTGCAGGCGGCGCTGCTGGAGCTGGAACTCGAGGGCCGGGTGGCGCGGCTGGCGGGGGGGATGTTCCAGAGGGTGGAGCGGGGGTGAGCTGAGCTGATCTATAGGGCAGGCCGTCCATCCTTCGACGCGGCCGGCCAGGCAGGCTCAGGAAGAACGGATTTTGTGCCCTGCGCCCAGCTTAGGGCGAAAGCTCAAGAAACTGGCGCGACCCAGTATGGGGGGCACCGAGGAAGGGCCGCCCCGCACCGAGGGTGCCCGTCCCTAAGCGGGCCTCCCCCTCCACCGAAGGATGAGAGGGGGAAGCGGGGGCCCGCCTAGGGCGTAAGCCGCTCAGGGGGTGCTAATTCAATCTTTCCGGATTCGCCTCGATCTTCTCCAGCGCATCCCGCGTCGCGCGCAGCGTCACGCCCTCGGCGTCATGCAACAGCAGCAGTCCCGACTGCAGATAGCTCGCCAGGCGCTGCAGCGGCATCAGATAGCACTGGCCGTCGAGCGTCGCAAACAGGTGCAGCTGGCGCTGGGTGCTGTGCCAGGAATATTGCACCTGCACGCTCGCGCCGTTGTGGTCGAGCGTGAACCAGCTGCCCGGTTGCAGCGTGCGCGTCCATTCGAGCAGCGCCGGCTCGACCGGCTGGGTGCTGTTGCCCAGCACCTGCAGGCCGGCGATCTCGACCCCGAGCAGGGTCTCGATGTTCTGCGCCGACAGCGGCGTGCCGTCCGGCAGGCCGTCGGAGCTCATGAAATCCTCGAGATGGCTCAGGCGCTGCGTCAGCGCCTCGAGGTCCTCGGGGGCAATGGCCGCGGTCTTGGCAACGAAGGCCTCGGCGAGGGTGTCGGTCAGCCGCTTGAGCTGTGCGGTCTGCGCCTCGGCGGGCATGCCGACCAGCGCCAGGCCCTCGCGCAGGCATTGAAGCAGCTGCGGCAGGCTGCGTATCAGCTGCGCGCGCTGCTCGCGCGTGGGCTTGGCGCTGCCGGCCCAGACCAGGTCGCTGGCGGCCTGCTTGAAGGCCTGGGTCTGGGCGTGCGCGGCGCCCATGCGCATTGCCGACAGCGCCAGCACCTCGGCCCAGTCGCGAAACAGGAAGTTGCGCAGCTCGGCGCGCACCGGCATGTCCTTGAGCAGGCGGCGCAGCTCGATCGTGTACTGGATGGTGAGCGTTTCCTTCTCTTCCATCTGCTGGACCACCGAGATGATCCGCGCCTTGGATTGCTCCTGCGTCAGGTAGCTGGCCAGGAATTTCTCGAACTCCTGGTGCGCGAGCTGGAACACGCGCTGGCCGGTTTCGGGAAACTGCTCGATGGTCTGCACGATGCGCGCGATTTCCGTCTCGAGCATGCTGCCGCCCATGCTGGTCGCGTCGAAGCCGAGCACGCAGGCGCCCATGCGGTCGATCAGCAGCCGCGCCGGGTGCTGCAGGTTGGCAAAGAAATCGGGCTCGGCCAGCGCCACGCGCAGCAGCGGCAGCTGCAGGCGCGCGAACCAGACGCGGATCGAGGGCGGAATGCGGTCCTGCGCCAGGATGCTCTGGAACATCAGCGCCACGATTTCGATGGCCGCGCGGTCGCTGGGCGCCGTCGCCTGCTGCTTCCAGCTGTTGGAGCGCTGGCGCAGCGCGCGCGCGAGCGGTCCGAGCTCCGCGCCGCCGCTGCCCATGCCCGTCGAGGCCTGGTCCGCATGCCACGAGGCCTCGCTCGGGCCTTGTGCCGCCATGGCCTGCAGCAGGCTGGGCGAGGCCGTGGCCGGAGCCCCGGCGGCTGACCCTGCAGCCGCGGCCGGGCCCCCGGCGCGCGTGCCCGGCGCCAGCAGCTGGCGCAGCTGCTGCACCACTTCCTGGGCCCGGTGGCGCGCGCGCAGCAGCGGGTGGGTTGCGGCTGCCCTGGCCGGGGCCATGGGCATCGGCTGCGAGGGCGGGGTGGTGTCGGGGTTGCGGCGCAGCACCGCGAGCTCGCGCGACTGGGGCACGCCCTCGCGGTCGTAGAGTTCATGCAGCGCCGCATACGCGGCTTGCAACAGCTCGCCGAGCGCGGACTGCAGTGGCGCGGTCACGCCCTGCAGGTCCGAGCGCGGCAGGCCCGAGAGATGCCACTGGTCGACCAGCAGTTCGCAGAAGGTCTCGGGCCGCAGCAGGTCGTCGGCCGCAAGCTCGTGGTGCTGCAGCCACTGGCTGCGCAGGCGCAGCGCCTCGAAGCTGCTGCCCGCGAGCTCGTCGGCCGCGAGCGCGAGGCGCGCGGCCTGGATCTGGTTTTCAATGGCATCGTCGCTGAGCAGCTCGAAGGCGTCGGTCGGCATGGCGCCCGAGCGCGTGGTGGCCGCGGCCGGCAGGGACGCGGCATCGAGCGCGTTCTCGAGCGCATCGCGGCAGGCGTCGATCCAGCCGGCTTGGTGCGCGCGGTAGCGCTCGAGCGCCGCGCGGTGGGCCTGGATCTCGCGCTGCGTGCCGAGCTGGTCGGCGAGATGCTCGAGAAATGCCGCCATCCGCGCCGCGAGATCGGGCAGCGCCAGGCCCAGATCCTGGACCAGTTGCTGGCGCGCCTGGCGCACCAGTGCGGTGGCAGGCGCGGCGGGAGGGGCGGGCGGGGAAGCCATGGTCCCCGTTTTTACACCGCGGCCCCTGCGTTCGGGTCGTTCGCGTCGTGGTCCTTCTTCGGGGATTTCACCAGGTCTTCGCGCTTGACGCCCAGCCACATGGCGATGGCGGCGGCGACGAACACCGAGGAGTAGATGCCGAACAGGATGCCGATGGTCAGCGCGAGCGCGAAGTAATGCAGGCTCGGGCCGCCGAAGAAGAACATCGACAGCACCATGGCTTCGGTCGAAGCATGGGTGATGATGGTCCGGCTCATGGTCGAGGTGATCGCGTGGTCGATGACCTCGGGCGTGCTGAGCTTGCGGAACTTGCGGAAGGCTTCGCGGATCCGGTCGAAGATCACGACCGACTCGTTGACCGAGTAGCCGAGCACGGCCAGGATGCCGGCCAGCACCGCGAGCGAGAACTCCCACTGGAAGAACGCGAAGAAGCCCAGGATGATGACGATGTCGTGCAGGTTGGCGATCACGGCCGCGACGCCGAACTTCCACTCGAAGCGGAACGCCAGGTAGATCACGATACCCAGGATCACCATGCCCAGCGCCATCAGGCCGCTGTGCACCAGTTCCTCGCCGACCTGCGGGCCGACGAATTCGGTGCGCCGCAGCGTGACTTCGGGATCGGCGGCCTTGAGCGCGGCGAGCACCTGCTCGCTTTGCTGCGCCGAGGTCACGCCCTTTTGCACCGGCAGGCGGATCATCACGTCGCGCGAGGTGCCGAAGTTCTGCACGATCACGTCGGCGTAGCCCAGGCCCGAGACCGTTTCGCGGATCTTGCCCACGTCTGCGCTTTGCACATAGGCGACTTCCATCACCGTGCCGCCCGTGAACTCCACGGACAGATGCAGGCCGCGCGTGAACAGGAAGAAGACCGCCAGCACGAAGGTCAGCAGTGAAATCGCGTTGAGCCACAACGCGTATTTCATGAACGGGATGTCTTTTTTGATGCGGAAGAATTCCATGGTCTTCCTCCTTATTTCTTGGCCGCCACGGAGCGCAACTCGGATGCGTCTTCGGGTTTCCAGATTTGACCGATCGAGATTTGCTTGAGCTTCTTGCGGTTGCCGTACCAGAGGTTCACCAGGCCGCGCGAAACGAACACAGCCGAGAACATGCTGGTCAGGATGCCGATGCAATGCACGACGGCAAAGCCGCGCACGACGCCCGAGCCGAAGGCCAGCAGCGCCAGGCCCGCAATCAGCGTGGTCACGTTCGAGTCGAGAATCGTCGCCCAGGCATGCTGGTAGCCCGAGTTGATCGCCGCTTGCGGCGAGGCCCCGGCGCGCAGTTCCTCACGGATGCGCTCGTTGATCAGCACGTTCGAATCGATGGCCACGCCGATCGCGAGCGCCATGGCGGCAATGCCGGGCAGCGTCAGCGTCGCCTGCAGCATCGACAGGATGGCCAGCAGCAGCAGCACGTTGACCGACAGCGCGATCGTCGAGAAGACGCCGAACATCAGGTAGTAGACGCACATGAATGCGGCAATCGCCACGAAGCCCCAGACCACGGAATGGATGCCGCGGTCGATGTTGTCGGCGCCCAGGCTCGGGCCGATGGTGTATTCCTCGATGATTTCCATCGGCGCGGCCAGCGAGCCGGCGCGCAGCAGCAGCGAGGTGTCGTTGGCTTCCATCGTCGTCATGCGGCCCGAGATCTGCACCCGGCCGCCGCTGATCTCGCCGCGGATCACGGGGGCCGTCACGACCTCGCCCTTGCCCTTTTCAAACAAGACGATCGCCATGCGCTTGCCGACGTTCTCGCGCGTGATGTCCTTGAAGATGCGCGCGCCCTTGGCGTCGAGCGTCAGGTTCACCGTCGGCTCCTGCGTCTGGCTGTCGAAGCCCGGCTGGGCGTCCGTCAGGTTCTCGCCCGTGAGCACGACCTGCTTCTTGACGATCACGGCCTGGCCGCTGCGCTCGAGGTATTTCTCGGAGCCGAAGGGCACCGCGCCCGAGCCGAGTTCGGCGGCGCGCGCCTCGCTCGATTCGTCGACCATGCGCACTTCCAGCGTCGCCGTGCGGCCCAGGATGTCCTTGGCCTTGGCGGTGTCCTGCACGCCGGGCAGCTGCACCACGATGCGGTCCAGGCCCTGCTGCTGGATCACCGGCTCGGCCACGCCCAGCTCGTTGATCCGGTTGTGCAGCGTCACGATGTTCTGCTTGAGCGCCTGCTCCTGCACCCGGCGCAGCGCCTCGGGCTTGATCGAGGCGCGCAGGCGGAAACCGTCGCCGTCGGGCTGGCTTGTCGTCTGCAGGTCGGGATACTGGTCGGCAATCACGTTGCGCGTTGCCGTCATCGCGGCTTCGTCGCGCAGGCGGATGTCGATGTTCTGGCCTTCGCGCGAGATGCCGCCGTGGCGGATGCTCTTGTCGCGCAGGCTGGTGCGCAGGTCGCCGGTGAAGGACTCGGCCTTCTTCGTCAGCGCCGCCTGCATGTCGACCTGCAGCATGAAGTGCACGCCGCCGCGCAGATCCAGCCCCAGGTACATCGGCTGGGCGCCAATGGCGGTGAGCCAGCTGGGCGAGCGCGACACCAGGTTCAGCGCGACGATGTAGGCCGGGTCGTTGGCATCGGTCACCAACGCGCGCTGGATCGCATCCTTGGCCTTGAGCTGCTCGTCGGGCGTGTTGAAGCGCGCGCGCACCGAGGTGCCCTCGAGCGTCAGGGTGTCGGGCACGACGTTGGCCGACTTCAGCGCCTCTTCCACGCGCTGCAGCACAGCGTTGTCCACCTTGACGGTGGCCTTGGACGAAGACACCTGCACTGCAGGCGCTTCACCGAAAAAATTGGGCAGGGTGTAGACAACACCTACCAGCAGCGCGATCACGATGATCGCGTACTTCCAGACCGGATATCGGTTCATGATCGCGCTCGTATCTCTCAGAAAGCACAACGGCTCGGCAGCCTGCAGTCCAGGCGCCGGGCCAGGGGAAGGCCGAAGCCCTCGACAGCGGAAAAATTACTTGACCGAACCCTTGGGCAGCACTTGCGTCACGGCGCTGCGCTGCATCTGCACTTCGACGCCGGGCGAGATCTCGACCTGCACGAAGCCGTCGGACAGGCCCACGACCTTGCCCAGCAAGCCGCCGGCGGTCGCGACTTCATCGCCCTTGGCCAGCGCGTCGATCATCGCGCGGTGTTCCTTCTGGCGCTTCATCTGGGGACGAATCATCACGAAGTACAGCACCACGAACATCAGCACCAGCGGCAGCATGCCAGTGAGCGAACCCATCATGCCTGCGCCCTCGGGGGTGGCGGCAGGAGCGGTCTGGGCAATAGCGGAAGAAATAAACACGGCGAAGACTCCACAGATGGATGGTCGATAGGAAATATCTCACCGGCCGCAGGCTGCGCGCCGGATGGGTAACGGGGCATTGTATGCGGGTGTTTCCCGTTGGCTACAGGGCCGACCCGCGGGCATTCGGGTATTTGCTGGGGCCGGGAGGGTGACAAAAACAATGCGCCCGCCCAGGCTTGGTGACTGGGCGGGCGGTACAAGTTCCCTGAAAGAGGGCGGGGTGGTGCTGGACGTCCCGCCCACCAAACCCCTCAGTGGGTCACCGAGCTGCGCTGCACCGTACTCCCGGCCGCCTTCACCACCGGCGCCTTCCACTCCCCCAGCAGCTCCTCCCGCTTCCCCCGAGCCGCCTCCAGATGCCGCTCCTTCACATGCCCATACCCCCGGATGCCTTCGGGAATGCTGGCGATCTCCACCGCCAGCGCCAGGCGCTCGGGGTTCAATCCCTGCAGCAGCAGTGCGATGTCGGCGCGGTATTCGTCGATCAGCGCGCGCTCGGTGCGGCGCTCGGCGGTGTAGCCGAACACATCGAAGGGCGTGCCGCGCAGCCCGCGCAGGCGCGCCAGGCCCGAAAACGCATTGCGCATCCAAGGACCGAACGCCTTCTTGCGCAGATGGCCCTGCTCGTCCTTCTGCGCCAGCAGCGGCGGCGCAAGGTGGTGCACCAGCTTGAAGTCGCCCTCGAACATCTGGCCGAGTTTCGCCGTGAAGGCCGGGTCGGTGTGCAGCCGCGCGACTTCGTACTCATCCTTGTATGCCATCAGCTTGAACAGATAGCGCGCCACGGCCTCGGACAGGCGCGTGCCCTTGCCCAGGGGCTTTTCGGCGGCCTCGACCTGAGCGACCAGCGCGCGGTAGCCCTCGGCGTAGCCGGCGTTCTGGTAGCCGGTAAGGAATTCCACGCGCCGCGCGACCAGCTCGGCCAGCGCCGGCTTCTTCGCGAAGTGGATGACCTGCGTGGCCTGGTACAGCGCCTGCACTTCGGCCAGGTCATGGGCGCAGCGGCGGCCCCATTCGAACGCGGCCTTGTTGTTGTCGACCTGCACGCCGTTGAGCTCCATCGAGCGCATCAGCGCGGCATGCGACAGCGGCACGCGGCCCTTTTGCCAGGCATAGCCGAGCAGCAGCGGGTTGGCGTAGATGCTGTCGCCGATCAGCTGCACCGCGGCCTGCTCGGCATCGAAGCTGCCGACCAGGCCCGGGCCGACCGCGCTCTCGATGGCGCTCGCGCAGCTGCCCGCGGGGAACTGCCAGTCGGGGTCGTGCACGAAGGCCGCGGTCGGCGTCGCATGGTTGTTGAGCGCGACATAGGTGCGCCCCGGCTGCATGACGGACAGCGTCGACTTGTGCGCCGCGACGATCGGGTCGCAGCCGATCACCAGGTCGGCCTTCGCGGTATCGACCTTGGTGGTGTGGATCGCCTCGGGCGTCTGGGCGATCTGGATGTGGCTCCAGGTCGCGCCGCCCTTTTGCGCCAGGCCGCCCGCGTCTTGCGTCACAACGCCCTTGCCGTCGAGGTGCGCGGCCATGCCGAGCAGCGAGCCGATGGTGATGACCCCCGTGCCGCCGACGCCGCCGACGACGATGCCCCAGGCGCTCTCGGCCAGCGGCAGCACCGGTTCGGGCAGCGGGGGCAGCAGGCCGAGCTGGCCCTTCTTTTCCTTCTTCGGTTTCTTCAGCGTGCCGCCCTCGACAGTGACGAAGCTCGGGCAGAAGCCCTTGAGGCAGGAGAAGTCCTTGTTGCAGCTGTTCTGGTTGATGCGGCGCTTGCGGCCGAACTCGGTCTCGACGGGCTCGACCGACAGGCAATTCGATTGCACCGAGCAGTCGCCGCAGCCCTCGCAGACCAGCTCGTTGATGACCACCGTGCGGTCGGGCGTGGCCAGCGTGCCGCGCTTGCGGCGGCGGCGCTTTTCGGTCGCGCAGGTCTGGTCGTAGATCAGCGCCGTGCAGCCGGGCGTCTCGCGCAGCTCGCGCTGGATGCGGTCGAGCTCGTCGCGGTGGAACACCTCGACGCCCGCGGGCAGGTCGTCGAGCAGCTCGGGGTGGCCGGTGCGCGCGGCGCTGCCCTGCACGTGGTGGGTGCGGCCTTCATATTTGCCGGGCTCGTCGGTGACCACCACCAGCTTGACCACGCCCTCGGCGCGCAGGCTGTGCGCGATCTGCGCCACCGAATGGCCCTCGGGGCGCTCGCCGACCTGCTGGCCGCCGGTCATGGCCACCGCATCGTTGTAGAGGATCTTGTAGGTGATGTTGACGCCGGCCGCGATGCTCTGGCGAATGGCCAGCAGCCCGCTGTGGAAGTAGGTGCCGTCGCCGAGGTTGGCAAACACATGCGCTTCGGTGGTGAAGGGCTGCTGGCCGACCCAGGTCACGCCCTCGCCGCCCATCTGGGTGAAGGTCGAGGTGTTGCGGTCGGGCATCCAGCTGACCATGTAGTGGCAGCCGATGCCGGCCACCGCGCGCGAGCCTTCGGGCACGCGCGTGCTGGTGTTGTGCGGGCAGCCGCTGCAGAACCAGGGCTGGCGCTCGCCCGTGTCCTGCGCGGCCGCGGTCAGCGCCTGCTCGCGCGCCTCGATCACGGACAGGCGCTGGTCCATGCGCGCGGCGATGTGCTCGGGCACGCCGAGCTTCTTCAGGCGCTTGGCAATCGCCTTGGCAATGATTGCCGGCGTGAGGTCGGCCTTGGCGCGCAGCAGCCAGTTCTGGCTCGGGTTGGGCTGGCTCCATTCGCCGCCCGAGGTGTCGCCCTCGCCCTCGTCGAACTTGCCCAGCACGTGCGGGCGCACGTCGCTGCGCCAGTTGTAGAGCTCTTCCTTGATCTGGTATTCGATGACCTGGCGCTTTTCCTCGACGACGAGGATTTCCTGCAGGCCGCGCGCGAATTCGCGCGTGATCGTCGCTTCGAGCGGCCACACGACGTTGACCTTGTGCACGCGGATGCCGAGCTGGCGGCAGACATCGTCGTCCAGCCCCAGGTCGACCAGCGCCTGGCGCATGTCGTTGTAGGCCTTGCCGCTGGCGATCAGGCCGAAGCGGTCGTTGTGGCCTTCGACCACGTTGTAGTTGAGGCGGTTGGCGCGCACATAGGCCAGCGCCGCGTACCACTTGTAGTCCATGAGCCGCGCTTCCTGCTCGAGCGGGGCATCGGGCCAGCGGATGTGCAGGCCGCCGGGCGGCATTTCGAAATCCTCGGGCAGCACGATCTTCACGCGGTCGGGATCGATCGAGATGCTGGACGAGGATTCAACCACCTCCTGGATGGTTTTCAGGCCCGACCACAGGCCCGAGAAGCGGCTCATCGCGATGCCGTGCAGGCCCATGTCCAGGATGTCCTGCACGCTGCTCGGGAAGAACACCGGCGTGCTGCAGGCCTTGAAGATATGGTCGCTCTGGTGCGCGGCGGTGCTGCTCTTGCTGATGTGGTCGTCGCCGGCAATGGCCAGCACGCCGCCGTGGCGCGCCGTGCCCGCCATGTTGGCGTGCTTGAACACGTCGGAGCAGCGGTCCACGCCCGGGCCCTTGCCGTACCAGATGCCGAACACGCCGTCGAACTTCTTCGTGTCGGGGTAGATGTCGAGCTGCTGCGTGCCCCAGACCGCGGTGGCCGCGAGCTCCTCGTTGACGCCGGGCTGGAAGACGATGTCGTGCTGCGCGAGATGCTTCTTCGCGGCCCACAGCGACTGGTCGTAGGTGCCCAGGGGCGATCCGCGGTAGCCGCTGATGAAGCCCGCGGTGCGCAGCCCCGCGGCGGCATCGCGCTGCTGCTGCAGCATCGGCAGGCGCACCAGCGCCTGGACCCCGCTCATGAAGGCGCGGCCCTGGGCCAGCGCGTATTTGTCATCGAGGGTGACGTTTTCCAGGGCAAGCCGCAGGTGCTCGGGCAGGGGGGCGTTCATCGTTTGTCTCCATCGGTGTGGAAGTGGATGCCTTCGGGTGGCATCTCGTTTTGGCTCTTGTGAACAGCCAGTGTATGCCTGAGCCTCAGATAAGTGATTGCGTTGTTTGCGCTCTTTTGGCTATTCTTGGAAAGATTCTTGCTCTAGATGGGGTAATTTTGAACGCTTTGGACAAATTCGACGTGGCCATCCTTTCGCAGCTCCAGGCCGATGCGCGCCTGACCAATGCCGAGCTCGCGCAGCGCGTGGGCCTGTCGGCCGCGCCCTGCTGGCGCCGCGTGCGCGCGCTCGAGGAGGCGGGATACATCAAGGGCTACCACGCCGAGATCGACCGCCACAAGATCGGCCTGGGCGTGCTGGCCTTCGTGCGCCTGCACGTGGTGCGCACCTCGGGGCCGCTGACGCTCGAGACCGAGGAGGCGATCCGCAAGATCCCCGAAGTGGTGTCCTGCCACTACATCAGCGGCTCGGGCACCTTCGAGCTGCAGGTCGTGACACGCGACCTCGACAGCTTCGCGCAGTTCGCGCGCAACGTGCTGCTGAACCTGCCCAACGTCAAGGATGTCCAGACCAGCTTCTCGCTCGGCGAGATCAAGGCCAGCACCGCGCTGCCGCTCGCGCATCTGCTGCGCACGGGGGGCGGCAGCGGCCACGGTCTCTAAATGAAACACGGCCGGGCAAGCACGAAGCTGGGTTTGCTTGCAAAATCACGGCACATGCCAGACGAGAACCTACTGCCCCACGTTCCGAAACCGCAACCCGGCCACGCTGCGGGTCCCCCGTCCGGCGCCGGGACGCTGCTCGAAGATCCCTCGGGCATGGCCGATGCCGACCGCGCCAGCGCCCAGGCCGCGGCCAGCCAGGCGGCGCAGACCAAGGCGGCGCAGGCGGTCTGGGCGCCCTTGAGGCAGCCCACGTTCCGCATGCTGTGGCTGATCTGGGTCGCGGCCAACACCTGCATGTGGATGAACGATGTCGCCGCCGCCTGGCTGATGACGTCGCTCACCACCTCGCCGGTGCTGGTCGCGCTGGTGCAGTCGGCCTCGACGCTGCCGGTGTTCCTGCTGGGCCTGCCCAGCGGCGCGCTCGCCGATATCCTCGACCGGCGGCGCTACTTCATCGTCACGCAGTTCTGGGTCGCGGCCGTGGCCGTGGTGCTGTGCCTGGTGGTGCTGTCGGGCTACATGACACCCTATCTGCTGCTGGCGCTGACCTTTGCCAACGGCATCGGGCTGGCGATGCGCTGGCCGGTGTTCTCGGCGCTGATTCCCGAGCTGGTCTCCAAGCCGCAGCTGCCCTCGGCCATGGCGCTCAACGCGGTGGCGATGAACGCCTCGCGCATCATCGGCCCTCTGGTCGCGGGCGCGATCATCGCCAGCCTGGGCAGCGCCTGGGTGTTCGTGCTCAATGCGACGCTGTCCGTGATCTCGGGCTTCGTGCTGATCCGCTGGAAGCGCCAGCACACCGACAGCCCGCTGGGCCGCGAACGGCTGCCCAGCGCGATGCGCGTGGGTGTGCAGTTCGTGCGCGAGTCGCCGCGCATGCGGGCGGTGCTGCTGCGCACGGTGTGCTTCTTCTTCCAGTCGACGGCCGTCATGGCGCTGATGCCGCTGGTCGCGCAGCGCCTGCATGTGGGCGACGAGGGCGGGGCGGGCACCTTCACGCTGCTGCTGGCCTCGATGGGCGCGGGCGCGATCATCGGCGCGACGCTGCTGCCGCGGCTGCGCCAGGCGCTGCCGCGCGAGAAGCTGATCATCACCGGCGTCAGCGTGCAGGCGCTGGCCACCGTCGCCGTGGCGCTCGCGCCGCACCTCGCGGTGGCCGTGGCGGCGATGCTGCTGGCCGGCATGGCGCTGATCTCCACCGCCAACACGCTGGGCGTGGCGGCGCAGATGGCGCTGCCCAACTGGGTGCGCGCGCGCGGCATGTCGATCTACCAGATGTCGATCATGGGCGGCACGGCGCTGGGCGCGGCGCTGTGGGGCCAGGTCGCGTCGATCACCACGGTCCCGACCAGCCTGATCGTCGCGGCGATCACCGGCGTGGTCGCGATGCTGCTGGTGCAGCGACTGTCGTCGTCCGACCGGCAGATCGAGGAGGACCTGAGTCCCTCGCAGGCCTTCAAGGCGCCCGAGGCGACGATGGCCCCCGAGGCCGGGCGCGTGGTGGTGACCATCGAGTACATCATCCAGCCGAGCCAGACCCAGGAGTTCCGCCAGCTGATGCAGGAAAGCCGGCGCAGCCGCATGCGCCAGGGCGCGCGCGGCTGGAGCCTGCTGCACAGCATGAGCCAGCCCGAGCGCTTCGTCGAGCAGATCATCGACGAGTCATGGACCGAGCACCTGCGCCGCTTCGACCGCGTCACGGCCTACGACGTCTCGCTGCGCGACCGCAAGCTGGCCTTCCATGTGGGCGAGGGGCCGCCGCGGGTGACGCGTTACTTTGCGGAGTCGCCGTAAAGCGGGGCGCCCCGGGCAAAGCGCCTGTGTGGCTGGCGTTTAGCGGCCCGTGCCCGGCGTCAGATGCCTGGGCCAGAACGCCCACAGCCGCAGGTTCTGCTTGAGGCGCCCGGCGATCTCGCCAGCCTCGGTGCCCCAGCCGGTGAAGTAGTCGGCGCGCACCGCGCCGAGGATCGCGCTGCCCGTGTCCTGCGCAAACACCATGCGGTTGAGCGCGATCGTGGGCCCCGGGGTCGACATCCAGACCGGCGTGCCGTAGGGAATGCTCTGGCGGTCCACGGCAATCGAGCGGCCCGGGGTCAGCGGCACGCCCAGCGCGCCCTTGGGGCCGAACTCGGCGTCCAGCCCTTCGAGCGGCTCCTCGCGGAAGAACACATAGCGCGGATTGCTCCACAGCATTTCATTGACGCGCCCGGGGTTGGCCGCGATCCAGGCGCTGATGCCGGGCCAGGTCGCATCGCGCACCAGGCCCTGGTCCAGCAGCCAGCGGCCCACGCTCTTGTAGGGCTGGTCGTTGGTGCCGGCGAAGGCCACGCGGACCTGGCGGATCTGCCCGTTGGGCTCGGCCAGGCGCAGCCGGCCCGAGCCCTGGATGTGCAGCACCAGCGCATCGATCGGATCGCGCAGCCAGGCGATGGCGCGGCCGGCGAGCGCCGCCTGGGCCTCGGGCAGGGTGTCGATCTGCTGGCGCGTATACCAGGGCTTGCGCGTGCCCAGGCCCGCGGGCACGCGGTACAGCGGCACGGTGTAGCCGTTGCCGGGCAGCCGCGACGCGTCCAGCTGGGGCTCGTAATAGGCGGTCAGCAGGCCATCGGCATTGCCGTCGCCGGCCTCGACGCGGTAGGGCTGGAACTTGGCCTGCATCCAGGCGCGCTGCTCCTCGCCGGTGGCGATGCTCAGGCGGCGCACCTCGGCGCACAGCGCGGCAAAGGCTGCCGTCGGGCGCTCGCAGTTCTTGAGCCAGGCATTCCAGGCTTCATGCAGCGCATCGCTTTCGAAGCCCGGCAGATCGCTCCAGGCCACGGGCTGCCAGCGGCTCTTGGGAAAGGCGACGGCCGGGCCCGTGGGCGTGACGGTGGTGGCAGCGGGAAAGCCGGGAACGCCAGGAGCGGGCCGCAGCTCCGGAATGGGCGAGGTGTCGACGGTTGCAATCGGGCGGGTGGAACACGCGGCAAGCGTTCCTACAATCAATGCCATTGACGCAAGGCGCAGGAGGTGAAGATTCATGGGGCTGATTTTGCTTGAAGCGTTGCTGGCATTGGTCGTGTTGATCGCGATTGTCTGGTGGACGATGTTTTCCGGGCGCCGGCGCGGGGAACTCCCGCCGCAATCCGAGGATGAAAAGGGCCCGCCGCCCCCTTGAATCGGGCACTTGCGCTGTCGCGTCTGTCCTACGGAGGGGCGGATGCGAGGCTGGTACGCTGGCGCACAAATGTTTCAACCGGGATCGGCCTGCAGCGCAGGTCGGCGGCCCGATCTTCCCTGAAGGAGTTCATATGCGCAAAAATATCTTGGTAGCCACCACCGCAGCGGTTCTGTTGATCACCGGCTGTGCCAACACCGGCGGCATGGGCGGCATGTCCGACACCCAGCGCCGCACCGCGACCGGCGCCGGCGTGGGCGCACTGGCAGGTGCCGTGCTTGGCTCGGCCACGGGCGGCAAGGCCGGCACGGGCGCACTGGTCGGCGCGGGCGTGGGCGCACTGGGCACCTACATCTGGTCGAACAACATGGAAAAGCAAAAGCGCGAAATGGAAGCCGCGACGCAGGGCACGGGCATTGCCGTCTCGCAGACCGCCGACAACCAGCTCAAGCTCGACATTCCCAGCGACATCTCCTTCGACACCGGCCGCTCGGACATCAAGGGCAACTTCGCCCCCGTGCTCGACCGCTTTGCCGATGGCCTGCGCAACAACGTGAACACGGACGTGCGCATCGTCGGCCACACCGACAGCACCGGCTCCGACGCGATCAACAACCCCCTGTCGCTGCAGCGCGCCAACAGCACGCGCAACTACCTGACCTCGCGCGGCGTGGGCGGCACCCGCATCCAGACCGAAGGCCGCGGCTCGTACGCGCCCATCGCCTCGAACGACACCAACGAAGGCCGTTCGCGCAACCGCCGCGTGGAAATCTACGTCGGCGAGCGCCAGCGCTAAGCAACCCCCATGGTCCGCGGCGCCATCCGCGGTTCATGCAGAAGGCCCCTTGCGGGGCCTTTTTTGTTTTTGGGACGCGTCCGCAAGGACAGTCACCCGTCGTTGCGCAGCAGATTCGCCAGCTCCACCGCCGACTTCACCTGCATCTTGTCGAACACCCGCGAGCGATGCACTTCCACCGTGCGCACGCTGATGTCGAGCTGGTCGGCAATCAGCTTGTTGGGGATGCCCTCGACCACCAGGCGCATCACGTCGCGTTCGCGCTCGGTCAGGTCCGTCAGGCGGCTTTTCAGTGCGTCGCGCTCGCGCATGCGCGCCAGGTGCTGGTCGGAGACGGCCAGCGCCTGCTCGATGCGGTCGACCAGTGCGTTGTCGGAAAACGGCTTCTCGCAGAAATCGAAGGCACCGCGCTTGACGGTATCGACGGCCGTGGGCACGTCGGCGTGGCCGGTCAGGAAGATCACCGGCATCGGCGCGAGCTGCCCTTCTGCCAGCAGCTGGTTGAACAGCGCCAGGCCGCTCATGCCCGACATGCGCATGTCGAGCAGCAGGCAGCAGGGGTGGCGCGCGGGCGACTGGGTCTGCAGCATCGCGAGAAACGACTCGGCGCTGTCGAAGGACTCGCTGAGCAGGCGGCGCGAGCGCAGCAGCCAGGCCAGGGCTTCGCGCACATCGGCGTCGTCATCCACGATGTAGACGGTGGCGTTTTGTACGGGTTCCATGGGTCAATCCGGAGGTGGGGCGGGCAGCGTGAAATCGAATACCGTACCACGCGGCAGATGGGGTCGGTGGCGCAACGTCCCTCCATGCTGCTCGATCACCGTGCGGCACAGGCTCAGGCCCAGGCCCATGCCTTCCTGGCGCGTGGTGAAGAAGGGCGTGAACAGCTGTTCGGAGACGGTTTCGTCGATGCCGCTGCCGCAGTCGATCACCGAAAACTCGAGCCAGCTCGCATGCGCGCTGGTGGTCGTGTGGCGCACGCGCAGCGTGAGCTCGCGCGGCTGGGTGTCGACGCCTTCCATGGCCTGGGTGCCGTTGCGCGCCAGGTTGAGCAGCACCTGCTCGATCATCGTCGGGTCGCACAGCACCGGCGGCAGCTCGCTGTCGAGCTGGGTGATGACGCGCACGCCCAGCTTGCGCGCCTGCATGCGCACCAGCGGCAGCACCGCATCGACCAGCTCGCTCGCATGCACCAGCTCGCGCGACTGGTCGCGCCGGCGCACGAAGTCGCGCACGCTCTTGATCACCCGGCCCGCGCGCTCGGCCTGGTGCGCGATGCGCTGCATCGCGGTGCGCAGGTCCTGCAGCTGCTGGCGCAGCGCGCCCGGGGTGTCGTGCACCGGGTCGTGCTGGCCCAGCATGTTGAGCGAGCCCGTGGCATAGCTGGCAATGGTCATCAACGGCTGCGTCAGCTCGTGGCTCAGCAGCGAGGCCATCTCGCCCACGGTCGCGAGCCGCGCCGTTGCCTGCAGCCGCTCCTGCGAGGCGCGCGAGAGCTCCTCCATGCGCCGCTGCTGGCTGATGTCGAGAAACGCGCTCATCCAGCCGGTGTGCCGGCCCTGGGCGCTGATCAGCGGGGCCTCGAAGATCAGCACCGGAAAGCGCGTGCCGTCCTTGCGCATGAACACCGATTCATAGCCTTCGCGCGAGGGCGGCGCCTTGCCGGCCAGGCGCTTGAGCTGGCGCTGGTGGTATTCCTGCGACAGCTCGGGCGGCCAGTAGGGCGCGAAATTGAGCCCCAGCAGCTCCTCGGAGGTGAAGCCCACCATCTCGCAGAACGCCGGGTTCACATAGCTGATGCGGCCCTTGAGGTCGCGTGCGCGCAGGCCGGTGATCAGCGAGTCTTCCATGGCCTTGCGAAAGGCCAGCGCCTCGCCCAGGTCGCGCTCGGCGCGCAGGCGCCGGCGGTTGTCGCGCACCAGGATCACGAGCACCGTGCCCAGCGCAATGGACATCGTCGTGACCAGCGCCGTGAGCACGTTGGGGAACACGCTGGGCGCACGGTGCCAGTGGTCCAGGCGCAGCACCAGCATGTTGCCCGGCAGGTCGAGGATCTGCTGCGCGGTGAACACGCGCGTGCCGCGCCAGGCCGCGCCGACCAGCGCCAGCCGTGTGCCATCGGGCTCGGTGAACGAGACCTCCTGGCTGTGCGAGAGGTTCTTGCTGACCTGGTTGATCAGGATGCTCTGCAGCGAATAGGTGGCGATGATGAAGCCGTCGTGGCGGCCGTTGTGCGACAGCGGCAGGCACACTTCCATCATCTCCGAGCCCATGCCTTCGCTGAGCAGCTGGAAGTAGCTGGCCGAATACGCCGGGCCGTTGATGCGGCGCGCGTTGGCGCAGGTCAGCTGGGCATGCGACTGGCTGTCGTCGCGCTGGCCGCCCTCCCACTGCATGGGCCGGTAGGGTGTCTCGGCATACGACTGCAGCCGCACGCGCGCATCGCGCCATTCGATGCGCAGGATCTCGCGGCGCACCTGCAGCACCTCGGCGGCGCGCGCGCGCCACTCCTGCGGGTCGTCGATCTGGCTGCTCAGCGCCTGCAGGTCCTGCAGGTTGCGGTTGAGCGCGACGCGGATGTCGGCAACGGCGTTGGCCGCGTCGCGCTCGAGCCGGTCTTGCACCTGCACCGCCTCGTAGCGCCCCGCGAGCCACACCAGCGTGATCAGCATGCTCACGACGAGCGCCACCAGCACCGTCCACAGCGACCAGCGGCGCCAGGCGCTGCGCCAGCGGCGCCAGGGCCAGCGCTGCGCCGCGGGCTCGCTGCCGCTGCCGTCGGGGAACGCCATCGCGTCGGCGGCGTCCGTGCCGGGGGAGGAACCAGTCAAACTCATCGGTCGATTGTCACAGGATGCGGTGCTGCAGCGCGGGCAGCTGCGCGCGCACCTGCGCCAGGCGCCCGCGCTCGAGATCGGCCAGCACCACGCCCGCACCCTGCTCCTGCACGCCCAGCACCTGGCCCCAGGGGTCGATCAGCATGCTGCGGCCCCAGGTGTGGCGGCCGTTGGAGTGCCGGCCGCCCTGCGCGGGTGCAAGAACATAAGCCTGGTTCTCGATCGCCCGCGCGCGCAGCAGCACCTCCCAGTGGGCCTCGCCCGTCGTGTGGGTGAACGCGCTGGGCACCAGCAGCAGGTCGCAGCCCTGGCGCGCATGCGCGCGGTAGAGCTCGGGAAAGCGCAGGTCGTAGCAGATGCTCAGGCCCAGGCGCCACATGGCGCCGCTGCGGTCGGTGATGTCCACATGCACCGGCACCTGGCCGGCCGCGATGACCTGCGCCTCGTCGTAGCGCTCGCGGCCGTTGTCGTAGCGAAACAGGTGGATCTTGTCGTAGCGCGAAACGCATTCTCCCGCGGGCGAGAACACCAGCGTGGCGTTGCGCACATGCTGCACATCGTCGGCTTGGAGCGGCAGGGTGCCGCCGACGATCCACAGACCGAGCTCGCGTGCCGACTGCGCCAGAAACTGCTGGATCGGACCGCTGCCGAAGGCCTCCATGTAGCCGAGCTTGTCGGTGTCGCGCAGGCCCATGGCGCAGAAGTACTCGGGCAGGGCGGCAAGCTCGGCGCCTGCAGCGCGAGCCTGCTCCAGCAGCTGGCGCGCGCATTCGAGGTTCTGGTCCACGTCGGGCGTGGACACCATCTGCAGGGCGGCGACTTTCATGGTGGAGTTTCTCCTGAAGCGGGCGGCGCGTCGGCCGCGCGGGCCTTGGGCGTGGTGGGGATCGGATTGACCTGCGGGTCGGACCACGAGCCGTCGATGCGGAACTCCTTGGTGGTCGCGGCAATCAGCGGCCCGCGCAGCAGCATCTGCGCCAGGAAGGTCCCGAGGCCGACGACCGGATTGATGGCCGTCGCCACCAGCGAGGCGGTGCCGGCATTGATCTCGGGCACGACGACGACATGCAGGTTCTGCGTCTCGCGCTGCATGTCGGCCTCGCCCTCCATCAGCACCGCGGCGTTGACGCCCTTCATCTGCAGGTTGTTGGTGCGCGCGATGCCCTGCGCGATCTGCACGTCGCCGCGCACGAAGTCGAAGCTGAAGCCCTTGCTGAACACATCGCGGAAGTCGAGTGCCAGGCGCCGCGGCAGCGCCTGCAGGCTCAGCACGCCGAGCAGCTTGGCAAGCCCGGGCTCGGCCTGCAGGAACTGGCCCGAAGCCATGTCCAGATGCATCTGGCCGTTCATCGAACGGTAGTCGGGCGACAGCGGCGATCCTCTCCATGCCACTTGCCCGTCGAGCCGCCCGCGGCCGTTGCGAATCACGCCGGGCATCGAAAAGCGTGTCAGCAGTGCGCCCGTGTCGTTGATCTCGAGCGCAAAGCGCAGCGCCGTGCGCGGCTGCGCGGGCTGGCCGGCCTGCAGGCCCCAGCTGCCCGTGGCCAGCAGCCGTGCCTCGGGGCTGGTCAGGTTGAACTGCGTGAGCTGCCATTCGCGCCGCGACGGGTCGGCCGGGCTCTGGCGGTTGCGCGCCTGCACCTCGAAGCGCCCCATGGGCCGGCCAAACACCTCCAGCGCCTCGACCGCGATGTCCAGCGCCGGCAGGCTGCGCGGCTGCTCGCTGAGCAGCGCATCGACCTCGGCGCCGGGCTCGCTCTGCGGCACCGCGAGCCGCGCGAGCCGCGCATAGACCTGTCCCGCGGGATCGGCCGCATGGCCTTCGCGGTATTCGATGAAGCCGCTGAGCTCGCGCGCGTCGACCTTCGCGGTCCACAGGCCGCCGTTGCGCGTGCCGCTGGCGCTGAGCGCGTGCAGCGTGCGGCCGGCGGCGGTGAGGGTCTGGACGCCGAGCGTGGCGGTGCCTGGCAGATAGGCCTGCAGCGCGGCGTCGGCCTCCGGATCGGTGTCCGACGCCGCGGGCGCCGACGCGGGCGCGGGCTGCATGCGCCGCAGCGCCTGCTGCCAGGCATCGGCATCGACCTCGCCCAGCGCCACCTGCGCATGCACGCCGCGCGCCGGCATGACCAGCGGCGGCACCGGGCTGCCCAGCGCCAGCGCGCCGCGCAGCACCTTGCCGGCCTCGCGCACATAGCGCACGCTGGCCGTGTCGCCCCACTGCAGCGCGATCTCGTCGTGCAGCGGTGGCAGCGCGCCCTGGGCATTCGCGGGCGCCAGCGACGCGGGCGCCACCGTGTGCGCGAAGCGCAGCGGCAGCGCCTGCGCCGCGGGCTTGCCCAGCGGGGCCGGCAGGTCCAGCGCCAGGCCCTGCAGCGTGCTGGTGACGATGACTTCGGGCGTGCCGCGGCGCATTCCCAGGTCCAGCGCATAGTCTGCCTGGCCGCGCGCGGCGCGCGCAATGCCCGCCAGCGCGCCCAGCTCCGTGGCCTCGCGCAGCCCTTCGGCGCTGGCCGTGCCGCTGGCATGCAGCGCCAGCGGCGACTGGGTCGCGGGCGCGGACGCGGGCAGCAGCTGCAGGCCGCCCTCGAAGCGCACCGGCCCGCCCAGCGCCTGGGCCTGCACGCCGGTCAGCGAGAAGCCGGTGTCGGAAAACTGCACGCCGCCGCGGATCTGGCTCAGCAGCGGCACCTCGGGCATCAGCCGCAGGCTGTTGCCCGCCAACGTCACGCTGCCCTGCACCTTGGACTGGTCCAGGTGGTCGATCGGCAGGTCCAGCTTCAGCTGCAGCTGGGCCGCGCCGCTGCCCTGCGCGTGGTCGAGCACATGCTGGGTGAAACCGGCCACGGGCGAGCCGGCCACGAAGCCAAGCATCTCGGCGAGCTCGCCGCGCGCCTGGGCCTGCACGTCGACGCGCGTGTGCGCCAGGTCGGGAATGCGCGCCTGGATCCGCTGCAGCTGCAGCCGCGGATGGCCGGCGACGCGCGCCTGGGCGTCGCGCACGGCCATCGAGGAGCGGTCGAAGACCAGCGTGCCCGACAGCTGGTTCAGCGCGGGCCAGGGCTTGGCATCCGCGGCATGCACCGAGGCCGGCACATAGTCATAGGTCACGTCATGCAGGTCGGCGGCAATATGGAATTCGCCCGTGCCCGGCTCCTTGAACGGCAGCTTGTGCAGGTCGCCCTCGACCTTGAAGCGCACGCGGCTCGCACGCCCGGCCTGGACGCTGTCGCGCACGTAATGGCGTGCGCTGGCCGGGATGTCCAGCGGCAGGTAGCGGTGCACGCGGCTGCCGTCGGTGTCGCGCAGCGTGCCGCTCAGGGACAGCACGCCCGGGAAGCGCTGCACACCATCGCGGCCCGTATGCCAGCGGGCCTGGGCCTCGCCTTCGGTGTCAGCATTGCCAAAGCGCAGGTCGCGCGCCTGGACTTCGATTTCTCCGCCCTGCAGCTGCCAGCGCAGCGCCGCGCTCAGGTGGTCGAGCGGCAGCTTGGGCTCCTCGAAAACGCCGGGCAGGTGCAGCATGCCACCGGTCATGCCCAGCTGCGCCGAGCCGCCCGACTGGTTGAGCGTGAACTGCGCCTGCAGGCCTTCGACACCCGGCACCCCCGTGCCCTTGGCCGCGGGCTGCGCGGCCAGCGCGAGGTCCTGGATTGCGCCGCTGACCTGGTACTGCAGCGGCTTGTCGAGCGGCCCTCGCCAGCTCGCCTGCAGCGACTTGACCTGGCCGCGCGGCGCCAGCAGCTGCAGCTGGCGCCGCGCAGCCTCCTCGAGCGGCAGGCGGCTCGCGAGCTGGGCCGCAATGGCCAGATCGAGCTGATCGAAACGCAGCTCGCCTTGCTCGCCCTGCGCGCCGAGCTCGGCCGCGGCACCTTCAGCCCGGCTGTGGCGCAGCGTGAACTGGCCCGCGGGCCAGCGCAGGCCGTCGCCGGTCTCGAAACCCAGCGACTGGCCATGCAGCGCATAGCCGCCGGGCAGCCGCTCGAGGCTCAGCCGCCCCTGCAGCGCGCGCAGCGCGAGCGGCGGCAGGTCGGCGCGCAATCGGGTCTCCACGGCGGCCAGCTGCAGATCGGTCGTGACTTTCGCGACCTGGCCGCGGTGCAGGTCGATCCAGGCGCGCAGCGCGCCGCGCCCCTGCGACACGCTCGCGCCCTGCAGGTCGATGTACTGGCCGAGCCGGGCGACGTCGAGCTGGGCGAAGTTGGCATAGGCCTGGCCGCTCCAGCGCCGCCAGTTGCCTTCATGCGTGGACAGCAGCGGCTCGCGCAGCCGCGCGGCCAGCGTGAAGCGCGAGCCCCAGCCGCTGTCGGGCGTGGCGTCGAGGCGCAGCTGGTGGCGCCAGCCGCGGTTACGCACCACCAGGTCGACATCGCGCAGCGCCAGCGGCGGCGCCTGGCGCAGCTCGTCCGTCCACTGCAGCGTGCCGCCGCGGATCGCGATCTCGGTCTGCGAGAACAGCCAGTCGGCCGCGGGGCTGTCGCTGCCCTCGCCATCGGGCAGCGCCAGGCCGGCGATCCAGAGCTGGCCCGCGGCGTCGCGCCGCGCCTCGAGCCGGGGGGCATCGATGTAGAGCTGCTCGACGCCCAGCCGCAGCAGCGAGCGCGGCGACACGCCGATGACGACGCGCGGCAGCGTCAGCGCGCTGCGCCCCTGGCCATCGAGCAGCGCCACCTGGCCGAGCTCGAAAACCGGCATCAGCCCCGCGCTGCGCGCCGTGAGGCTGCCGATGCGCACCGGTACCCCCAGCGTGCGCGCGGCCAGGGTTTCGAGCTGCGGACGGTACTCGCCGATTTTCGGCACAATGACCCCATGGAGCACCCCCCACACGGTGGCCAGCAGCAGCCAGAAGGCCAGCAGCAGACCCAATGACCACCGCGCAATGCCTGCCATCCAATGGATGAGGCGTGAGGGGTGCGGTTGGGGTTCGATCATTGGTGGGCAGGTCAGTGCCGGGAATTATCACCCGCGGTCGCCAAGCGCGGCGTAGGTTGGCAGCCGGTCCGCCGTTATTCCTGTATGCGCATGCAGACCGTTGACTATTCTCCTTCCGAGCCGACACCCGAAGCCGTTTTGCGCCTGGCGCATTCCCGCTTTTACCAACGCTTACACCGGCGCTATGCGACCGAACTGGCGCTGTTTCCCGCGGGCGTGCCCGTGCGCGCCGGCATGGAGGAGGCGCTCGATGCGCTCAGCCGCCAGGGAATGGACCTGGGCGCCGCGCTGCGCGTGTTGCGCCAGCTGGTCATGGAACGGCTGGTACAGCTCGACTGCGCGCAGCAGGCGCCGCTGGCGGTGGTCACGCAGACCGTGACGCAGCTCGCCGAGGTGGTGCTCGACCGCGCCTGCCTCCAGGTGCGCCGCGAGCTCGACGAGCGCCACGGCGCGCCCCTGGGGCCCGAAGGCCAGCCGGTGCCGCTGTGGATCGTCGGCATGGGCAAGTTCGGCGCGCGCGAGCTCAACGTGTCGAGCGACATCGACCTGATCTATGTGTATGAGCATGAAGGCGAGACCGCGGCCCAGCCCGACGGCCGCGGGCGCATCTCCAACCACGAATATTTCGCGCGCGCCGTCAAGGGCATCTACGCGCTGATCGGCGAGGTCACCGAGCATGGCTTCGTGTTCCGCGTCGACCTGGCGCTGCGGCCCAACGGCAATTCCGGCCCGGCGGCGGTGTCGCTGGCCGCGCTCGAGGAATACCTGCAGACCCAGGGCCGGGAATGGGAGCGCTTTGCCTGGCTCAAGAGCCGCGTGGTCGCCCCGCGCGAAGCCGTGCGCTCGCCCGAGGTCCAGGCGCTGCGCGGCGTGGTGCTGCCCTTCGTGTTCCGCCGCTATCTCGACTACAGCGTGTTCGATGCGCTGCGCTCGCTGCACCGCCAGATCCGCGAGCACGCGGCCAAGCGCAGCGCCGGCCACCCGGGCCGGGCCAACGACGTCAAGCTCTCGCGCGGCGGCATCCGCGAGATCGAATTCACCGTGCAGCTGCTGCAGGTGGTGCGCGGCGGGCAGTTTCCCGAGCTGCGCTGCCGCCCCACGCTCGAGGCGCTGCAGCGGCTGTCGCGCGCCGGGCTGATGTCCGGCGAGACGGCCGAGGCGCTGGCCCGGGCCTACGTCTTCCTGCGCCAGGTCGAGCATCGCATCCAGTACCTCGACGACCAGCAGACCCATGTGCTGCCCACGCGCGACGAAGACCTGCTGTGGATCGCCCAGACCATGGGCTACCCCGACTGCAGCCCCTTCCTGCACCAGCTCGATGCCCACCGCGAGCTCGTTGCCGAGGAGTTCGACACGCTGCTCGGCGGCAACGCGCCGCAGTGCAGCAGCGGCCAGTGCAGCGGCCCGCGCGCGCTCACCGTCGCCTCGCCGCAGGAAGTCGACGACCTGATCGCACAGCTGCCGCCGCGCCTGTCGGCACGCGTGGCCGAGTGGCGCGACCATCCGCGCGTCACCACGCTGCGCGACGAAACCCGCGCGCGCCTGTTCCGTCTGGTGCAGCGCACCGCGCAGTGGGTTGCCGACGGCAGCGTCGGCGAGGAAGCCGGCGTGCGCCTGATCAACTGGCTCGAGCCCCTGGTGCGCCGCGAAAACTATCTGGCGCTGCTGCTCGAGCGCCCCGCGGTGCACGAGCGCCTGCTGCACCTGCTGGGCGCGGCGCGCTGGCCCGCGCGCTACCTGCTGCAGCACCCGGGCGTCATTGACGAGCTGGCCAGCGATGCCTTGCTGACCGACCGCTTCGTGGCCGCCGACTTCGAGTACGAGCTGGGGCTGCGCCTGGCCTCGCTGCGCACGACGAACGAGGACGACGACGAAACCCTGCTGAACCTGCTGCGCCGCGCCCACCATGCGGAAATCTTCCGCACGCTGGCGCGCGATGTCGAAAACCGGATCAGCGTCGAGCAGGTCGCCGACGACCTGAGCGCGCTGGCCGACAGCGTGCTGCGCGTGACCGTGCAATGGTGCTGGGAGCGGCTCAAGGGCCGCCACCGCGAGCAGCCGGAGTTCGGCATCATCGGCTACGGCAAGCTCGGCGGCAAGGAGCTCGGCTATGGCAGCGACCTCGACATCGTGTTCGTGTTCGACGACGACGACGAGCGCGCCCCCGAGGTCTATGCGGCGCTGGTGCGCAAGCTGATCAACTGGCTCACGGTGAAGACCGGCGAGGGCGACCTGTTCGAGATCGACACTGCGCTGCGCCCCAACGGCAGCTCGGGCCTGCTGGTCACGAGCTTCGATGCCTATGCCAAATACCAGCAGCAGCGCGGCAGCAACACCGCCTGGACCTGGGAGCACCAGGCCATGACGCGCGCGCGCTTCGTGCTGGGCAGCACGATGCTGCGTGCGCGCTTCGATGCGGTGCGCGAGGCGGTGATCTCGGCGCCGCGCAACTCCGAGCTGCTGCGCGCGGAGATCGTCGCCATGCGCGCGCGCCTGCGCGCCGCGCATCCGGCGCGCGGCGAGCTGTTCGACGTCAAGCACAGCCCCGGCGGCATGGTGGACGTCGAGTTCGCCGTGCAGTACCTGGTGCTGCTGTGCTCGGGCGAGCACCCGCAGCTGCGCGGCAACGTCGGCAACATCGCGCTGCTGCGGCATGCCGAGCAAAGCGGCCTGCTGCCGCCCGGGGTAGGGCAGGCCGCGGCCGACGCCTACCGCGCGCTGCGCCGCATCCAGCACAACGCGCGCCTCGACGAGGCCAGCGGCATGATCGACGCGCTCAAGGCCGCGCCGCACCGCGATGCGGTGCTCGCGCTGTGGCGCGCGGTGTTTGGCGTGCCCGGCGCGGTCGAGCCCTGCCCGACCCCGGGGTTGAGCGCGCATATTTGAAAACAAACGTTAGAAGTTCAACAAATACCGGCATGCCTGCGGCGCCGTCATTGGCGCGGCCTGCGCGCATGCTCCACTCGGACGTTCGGAAAACGCACCGATGGGGTACGCAGTGGGCGGGCAGTGCAAATGTTGGTGTCAGCAAGCAGTTGCTTACATTTTGGGGCTGCAGGGCTTTGAACTTTGGCGCAGACTGGTCCTCAATCCATGAGCTTGAACGGGTCAATCCCTGCCAGCCTTGAACCCTTTACTGTTGCGAAGCCTTTGTCGGACGCGATCCACATAGACCCCCTGAAGCGCTTCTCCTCCCTCCCTCTCTTTATTCGTTTCGGGATGCTTCGCAACTTTTTTATGCAATGAAAATGGCCACCGCGAGGTGGCCATTTTTTTGTCCATGCCGCAGTCTCAAGCTGGCATGGTGTCCTTGAAGCTGGTCCGCTGCGCCAGCTTGTCGGCAAGACGCGCGAGGTTGGGGTGATCCTCGCGCCAGGTCAGTTCCGGAAAGCGGAAGGCCAGCCAGCCGAGCGCGCAGCCCGTCGCGATATCGGCCAGCGACATGTGGATTCCGCAGCAAAAGGGCTTTTCGCCCAGTGCCTTGGCCATGGCCTGCAGGCCGGCGTCGACCTTGCCCATCTGGCGCTCGATCCAGGCCTGGCTGCGCTCGCCTTCGCCGCGCCCCGGCCAGGTGGCCTCGAGCCGCGCGAGCACGGCCGCGTCCAGCACGCCGTCGGCCAGCGCTTCCCAGGTCTTGACGTCGGCACGCTCGCGGCCGCTGGGCGGCAGCAGCTTGCCGACGGGCGACAGGGTGTCGAGGTATTCGACGATCACGCGCGAGTCGTGCAGCGGCGCTTCATGGCCCTCGATCATCAGGCGCGGCACCTTGCCCAGCGGATTGGCAGTGCTGACGGTGGCATCGGCGGCCCAGACGTTGTCGATCTCGAACTGGTAGTCGAGCTTTTTCTCGGCCATCACGACGCGAACCTTGCGCACGTAGGGGCTGCTGGTGGAACCGATCAATTTCATAGGGGAGCTTCCATGGCGCGGGACCCGGCAAGTACCGGATGGATGATTCTATCGGCAGCCATGCGCCGCATGGGATTTGTACGGGCACCTACAATGTCGGCCCATGAGCCTGTCCCACATCTCCGCCCTCTCCCCGCTCGACGGCCGCTACGCCGCCAAACTCTCCGCCCTGCGCCCGATCATGAGCGAACAGGGCTACATGCACCGCCGCGTGCAGGTGGAGATTGCCTGGTTCATCGCGCTGTCCGATGCCGGGTTCGAGGAATTCAAGCCGCTGTCCGCGGGCGCGCGCGCCTATCTGCTGGGCCTGGTGAAGAACTTCAGCGAAGCCGACGCCGTCGCGATCAAGGAAATCGAGAAAACCACCAACCACGATGTCAAGGCCGTGGAGTACTGGATCAAGTCCCGGTTCGAAGCCCGCCCCGAGCTCGAGAAAGCCGCTGAATTCGTGCATTTCGCCTGCACCAGCGAAGACATCAACAACACCAGCCACGCGCTGCAATTGCGCGTCGGCCGCGACATGGTCGTGCTGCCGGCGCTGGACCGCATCGTGCTCAAGCTGCGCGAGATGGCGCACCAGTACGCCGATGTGCCGATGCTCAGCCGCACCCACGGCCAGACCGCGAGCCCGACCACCGTCGGCAAGGAAATGGCCAACGTCGTGGTGCGCCTGCAGGCCGCCGTCGAGCGCATCGCCAATGTCAAGATCCTCGGCAAGATGAACGGCGCCGTGGGCAACTACAACGCCCATCTGTCGGCCTGGCCCGAATTCGACTGGGAAGCCTTCAGCAAGAAGGTCATCGAAACGCCCGAACCCAACGGCCTGGGCCTGACTTTCCAGCCCTACTCGATCCAGATCGAGCCGCACGACTACATGGCCGAGCTGTTCGACGCCGTGGCGCGCGCCGACACCATCCTGATCGACCTGTCGCGCGACATCTGGGGCTACGTTTCGCTGGGCTACTTCAAGCAGCGCCTGAAGGCCGGCGAGATCGGCTCGTCGACCATGCCGCACAAGGTCAACCCGATCGACTTCGAGAACGCCGAAGGCAATCTGGGCCTGGCCAACGCGCTGCTCAAGCACCTGTCCGAGAAGCTGCCCGTGAGCCGCTGGCAGCGCGACCTGACCGACTCCACGGTGCTGCGCAATATCGGCGTGGCCCTGGGCTATGCGACGCTGGCGTACACCTCGCTGATGACCGGCCTGAACAAGCTCGAACTCAACGAGGAAAAGCTCGCCGAGGACCTGGACAACGCCTGGGAAGTGCTGGCCGAGCCGATCCAGACCGTCATGCGCCGCTATGGCGTGCAGGGCGCGTATGAAAAGCTCAAGGAAGTCACGCGCGGCAAGACCGTGCAGCCCGAAGACCTGCACCGCCTGATCAACGGCCTCGAAATCCCCCAGGCGGACAAGGACCGGCTGCTGGCGATGACGCCGGGGTCTTATGTGGGCAAGGCGGCGGAGCTCGCACGTCGAGTCTGAACGACCTGCCCGGAGTGCGTGCCTCGAAGGCCGATCTCCGGGTGTTTCAATAGTCCGCAATGCCCGTCATCCTTCGACAGGCTCAGGACGAACGGATTGGGAGGCGTCATGCCAACCGCACCGTTCGCCCTGAGCTTGCCTCCGCGGCCCGGTCGAAGGGCGTTTCAGGGCAGAGCCTGTGTGATCCCTCGTCGGATCATTTCTTTTTTCTGCCCCCGTCCGCATGGCCCTCAAATCCACCATCTTCAAAGCCAATCTCCAGATTGCCGACATCGACCACGGCTACTACGCCGACCATGCGCTGACGCTGGCCCGCCATCCGAGCGAGAACGACGAACGCATGATGGCGCGCCTGGTCGCGCTGGCGCTCAATGCGCACCAGCTCAATGACCTGTGCAATGGCGACGCGACGCTGGCCTTTGGCGCCGGCCTGTCCGATCCCGAGGACCCGGACGTCTCGCTGACCGATTTCACGGGCCGCAAGCGCCTGTGGATCGAAGTCGGCCAGCCCGAGGACAAGCCCATTTCCAAGGCCTGCAGCAAGTCCGACCAGGTGCTGCTCTACCCGTTTGCCCATTCGGCCGACGTCTGGTGGCGCGGCATGGAAAGCAAGTTCAGCCGCATGACCAAGCTCCAGGTCTGGCGCCTGCCCGCCGAAGCCAGCCCCGAACTGGCCAAACTGGCCGAGCGCAGCATGCAGCTGCAGGCGACGATCCAGGAAGGCAGCATCACGCTCAGCAGCAAGCTCGGCAGCGTGGTGGTGGAGCCGGTCCGCTGGAAGTGATTTCCTCTGAGAGGGGACCGCAATAAGCGCTCAGACGCTTGCCAGGCGCTCGACGGTATCGGGATACTTCTGCACCAATCGGATCAGCAGGGCCGCTTGCGCATTGGGGACCGCGCGGCCTTGCTCCCAGTTCTCCAGCGTGCGGATCTTCGTGCGCAGATAACTGGCGAATACAGGACGGGAAAGCTGCAGTTGTTCACGAATGGCCTTCAGTTCCTCGGAGGTGATCGTGACCACAGGCTGTGGAGCCACTTCGTGCGTGCGCAAGGTGCGTTTGCCGGACCGCACTTCAGCCAGTGCCTCGAAGCCTTGGCTCAACTCTGCAAAAAGATCACGTTTGGTCATCCTCGCGCCTCCAGTTCATTCTTCAATAGCTGCTTGAGTGTGGCTTTTTGCCTTGGGGTCAAGTTCTCCAACTCGTCCTTGTCGTAAAGCGTGAAAAGCCAAAATTGCAGGCCTCCGGTCCACCAGTAGTAAATTACTCGCAATCCGCCTCGCGTCCCCTTTTGTCGGCGTGGGTCGCCATGGCGAATTTTGCGCAGGCCACCTGTACCTTCGATGACGTCACCGGCCTGCGGGTTCTGGAGCAATCGGTCCTGAAGTTCCTTGAAGCCTGCGTCATCGAGATAACTTGCACGGTTTCGCGCAAATGCTGGAAGCTCCACGAAAACGGCTTGCATCGCTGAACTATACGCAAATTGCGTAGGAATAGATCATCTGGCAATACGCCAAGCTCTGCAGTGGGGTTTCTATGCGCTTGGCTGGCCTGTTGCCTGCTTGAGGTGCGTGCAGTGGAAGCCAGCCAGCCCCGCAGCGGACTTGACCTTAGCCTCCCATCCGTGCCCGGTTCTCCGCCGCCCGCTCCGCATAGCGGTTGAAGCGCCAGGCATTGTTCTCGAGCGTGATGCGGCGCCAGACGCTGCGTTTGTGCACCGGGTCGAACCCGGGCCACAGCTGCACCTCCTCGAAGGTGCGCCCGCAGCCCTTGCACAGGTCGTCGCCCTGGCTGGTCGAGCAGATGGCGATGCAGGGCGTGTCGGGGGTGGTGTCGTACCAGGCCAGCCACGCGGCCTGCGCGTGCGCGGGCACCTGGTCGGCGTCGATCTCGCTGGCGTGGCCATAGATCATCAGCGCATAGACATCGGCCAGCGCCCGGGCTTCGGACGCGAGCAGCACGCCGTCGGGCGAAGGCTTCTTGCGGCGCCAGTAATTGATGGCTGCCTCGATGTCGGTGATGTGGATGCCTGCCATGGAAGATGCGAACGATGCGGCCCCGGATGATAGCGCCGGGCCGCGGGCGCGCCGCCGTGATGGCCTTGGGCGCAGGGGTCGCCCGGCAAAATAATCGGGTTAATGCCGAAATCATTGCCAAATGTGTTCAAATCGCGAGCTTCGAAGGGGAGTAGCTCTCATGCGACATCCGGCACGGCCGGCAGATCGCAGGTGCGTCGAGGTCGTCAATACGAAGCGCAAGCTTCCGGCCTCCCGGGTTCCGTGCTGCACGGAGCTGAGCAAGACCTTTGAGAGACCGGTGCAATGGTCTGTCAAAGCATTTCCCTTCGGCCCGGCTTCCTGCCTGCGCCTGCAGGGAGGTGCTTGAGAGTCCACTGCACCCGCTTCCAACCGACGCGCAGGTGCCACTGATTAGTTTCAGGTTCCTGCTGCTTTTTGGCATACGACTAAGAGGTTTTTATGGATTTGGACTTCCTCACGCATACGCCGTTCTGGATTGCACTGGGACAGATCATCATCATCGACATTCTGCTCGGTGGTGATAACGCGGTGGTGATCGCACTGGCTTGCCGCAAGCTGCCGCCGGAGCAGCGCCGCAAGGGCATCATCTGGGGCACCGCGGGTGCCATCATCCTGCGCGTGATCCTGATCGCATTCGCGATGACGCTGCTGGCCCTGCCGTTCCTGAAGTTCGTCGGCGCACTGCTGCTGGTGTGGATCGGCGTCAAGCTGATCGCTCCCGATGAAGACGCGCATGACGGCATCCAGGGCAGCGACAAGCTGCTGGCCGCCATCAAGACCATCATCGTTGCCGATCTGGTGATGAGCGTGGACAACGTGATCGCCATTGCCGGCGCCGCACAGAGCTCTGGCGAACACCAGATGCTGCTGGTGGTGCTGGGTCTGCTGATCTCGATCCCGATCATCGTCTGGGGCTCGCAGCTGGTCATCACGCTGATGGACCGCTTCCCGATCATCATCGTCATCGGCGGCATGCTGCTGGGCTGGATCGCAGGTGGCATGCTGGTGTCCGACCCGGTCTTCGCGAACACCGAAAAGTGGCTGTGGATGCCCAAGCTGGAGCAGACCACGGCGCTCAAGTACGGTGCGCAGATCTTCGGTGCACTGCTGGTGCTGGCGGTGGGCAAGTTCATTGCCTCGCGCCGTCCCAAGCCCGTCGGCCACGCCTGAGCCGGCCGCGCTTAAGCCATCCGCGCCGTATCCGGCGCAGGGCCTGCGGCGCATGCCGCCGCAGGCCCTCCATCTTGCCAAGGCAGGCCCTTTGCGGCCTGCCTTTTTCATTGGCACAGCCCCACCGGAGTTCTCGTGAACCGTCCCACCTTCATTGTCTATGTGGACGATGCGGCGCATGCCTTGCCGCTGCTCGCCTCGTTGGCGACCACTTTCGAAGCCACCAGCCCGCGCTGGCTGCTGGTGGCGTGCGCCCCACGCGTGACCCACCGCGCGAGCAAGTGGGCCAGCCACCGCTCCCGGGAAAACTGGCGCAACCAATGGGCCGACAAGCTGTTTGCCCAGCTCGCGCCCAGCCTGCAGTGCAGCAGCGCGCCTGCCGACGTGACCCAGCTGCTGGCGCGCCAGCCGCTGCCCGAGCTGCTGAGCGAGCTCCAGCAGGCCTACGGCCCGGTCCAGGTCGTCGACGCACGCCGCCCCAAACGCGAAGACCCCACGCCGCAGCAACAGCAGCGCTGGGGTCCCTCGGGACTTATTGCCGGGATGGGCAGTCTGCTGGCTTGGATGCTGGAAGAGACATTGGTCTGACCGTCAGGGCGGTGGCATAACTGCGCGCGCCGCGCTGCTATGCTCCCCCCATGAAACTTCTCCTTCAATGGTTCCTCTACGCGGTCGCGCTGCTGGCCGTGGCGGCGATCTACCCTGGCGTGGCCATCAGCGGCTTTGGCTCGGCGCTGATCGCGGCGCTGGTCATCGGCCTGCTCAATGCCGTGGTACGACCGGTGCTGGTCGTGCTGACGTTGCCCGTCACGCTGCTGACGCTGGGCCTGTTCCTGTTCGTGCTCAATGCACTGATGTTCTGGGTGGCCGCCAGCGTGCTCGACGGCATCCAGGTCAACGGCTTTGGCGCCGCCTTCCTGGGCTCGCTGATCTATTCGGCGCTGGGCCTGGTCATCGATTCAGCGCTCCGGCGCCTGTTCCCGTAACAGCTCCTGGGTCGCGCGCAGCCGGGTGTCGATGATCGACGCCTCGAAATGGTCGTTCTGCGTGCCCCCACGGCGGGCCAGCTCCTGGCCCGCGCGGAAGCGGTCCACGGCCGCCGCGTAATCGTAGTGCGCGGCCTGGGCCTCGCCCTCGGCGCGCAGCGCGCGCAGGGGCTGGCCCTGCGCCTGCCACAGCTGCGCCAGCGCCTGCCAGGCCGCGGCATCACGCGGATACAGCGTCACCCAGGTCTGCAGCGGCTGCGCCATGCCCTGTGCCTGGCCCAGGCGCAGCAGGATCTGCGTGCGCAGCAGCAACACCGGCCGCGAGGGCTTGTTGGCCTTGTCATCGGCCTGGGCCAGCGGCGCCAGCGCATCGAGCGCCGCCTGCGGCTGCCCTGCAGCCAGTTCCAGCTCCGCCGCCAGCAATGCCGCCTGGCGCAATCCAGCAGCATCGCTGCCCAGCGCCTGCACGAGCGCCGGCAGGCCGGCGCGTGCCGGCCCCCAGTCCTGCAGCTGCACATGGGCCAGCACCGCCGCATACAGCGCCGCCACGCGCTGCGCCTGGGGCAGCTCGGCAAAGCCACTGGACTCGGGCACGCGTGTCCACTGGCGCAGCACATCGACACCGGGGCGCGAGAGCACGCGCGCGCGCGCCGTCATCATGCCGTGCTCGAGCGCCGGCGCGGGCTGCGCCGAGGGCTGGCCCGCGGGGATGCGCGACTGCATGTCGGCAATGCGCTCGCTGTTGAGCGGGTGGCTGCGCAGATAGGGCCAGCTGCCGTTGTCATTGAGCCGGTTGGCCTGCTGCAGCCGGTCGAACATGCCGACCACGCCCTGCGGCGAGAACCCCGCGGGTGCCATCAAGCCGTAGCCCAGACGGTCGGCTTCGCGCTCCATGTCGCGCGAGAAATTGAGCTGGTTCTGCGCCGTCAGCGCCTGTCCGCCGATCATCAGCGCCTGGCCCGCGTTGGGGCTCTTGGCCGCGGCCAGCGCGCCCAGGATCATCGTGCCGATCATCAGCGGCGTGTGGCGGCCCTGCTGCGAGATCATGCGCGCGATATGCCGCTGGCTCACATGGCTGAGCTCGTGCGCGAGCACCGAGGCCAGCTCGTCGCGCGTGCCGACCACGCCGACCAGCCCCAGGTGCACGCCGAAGTAGCCGCCGGGCAGCGCAAACGCGTTGATCGAACGGTCGCGCCCCAGCAGGATCTGCCAGGCAAAGCGCTCGTCCAGCTCGGGCGACAGCTCGCCGCGCGCACGCGCCGCGGACAGCAGCGGTTTCCAGATGCCCTCGACATACTCCTGCAGCGGCGCGTCCTCGAGATAGTCGGGATCGCGAAACAAGGAGCGGATGATGCGGTCGCCCATGCGCCGCTCCTCGCTGGTGGTGATGGACGCGCCATCGCCCAGCGTGGGCAGCTGAAGCTGGGCCGCCAGCGGAAAGGGCAGCACGGCGGCGCCGGCCAGCGCCAGCGCCGGCAGCAGGCGCAAGGAGTTTCGTTGCAGGAAAGGCATGTTGGCAACCCGGAAGGGCAGCACCGGCCGGGCCGGCGCCGGCAGTGGCACACCCGCATATGATGCCCTGATTGTCTCAACGTTCCGCCGGACACCCGCACTGCGCGATGCCGGCCCCCTTCCCATGACCTCACCGCTCACCCATTTCGACGCCCAGGGCCAGGCCCATATGGTCGACGTCGCCGCCAAGCCCGCGACCCACCGCATCGCCATTGCCGAGGGCCGCATCGAGATGCTGCCCGCCACATTCGCGCTGATTGCGTCGGGCACGGCCAGGAAAGGCGATGTGCTGGGCATTGCCCGGATCGCCGGCATCATGGCCGCGAAAAAGACCAGCGAGCTGATTCCGCTATGCCACCCGCTGGCGCTGACACGCGTGGCCGTGGATTTCAAATTGCTGGAAGCCGACAGCGCCGTCGAATGCCGCGCGACTGTCGAAACCGTGGGCCCCACGGGCGTTGAAATGGAAGCGCTGACGGCGGTGCAGATTGCGCTGCTGACCATCTACGACATGTGCAAGGCTGCGGACCGGGGGATGGGTATCAACGGGGTGCGGGTGCTGGAAAAGCATGGGGGGAAGTCGGGGAGCTGGCAGGTGGAATGAGTCAGGAGTTTCTGTGTTCTCAACTTGCAATTACTCCAGATGCTCGCGCAGAGTAAATGGTGTCCGTTCACCGTTCGTCCTGAGCTTGCCTGGCCGGCCGCGTCGAAGGATGAACGGCCTGCGCTCAAGATATGAGGAAAGGCCGTTCATGGTTCGACAGGCTCACCACGAACGGTTTGAACCATGCAGCCGTGAGTGCTGCGCTCCCACCGTTCGTCCTGAGCTTGCCTGGCCGGCCGCGTCGAAGGATGACCGGCCAGCCCTCGAAAAAGGGAAACGGAACCGACGCCCAAATACGCATCAAGGCACGACAAACCGACAGTTCGCCGGCAGATACTTGAACGCCGCCTCATTGGCAATCCCGCACCCCCAGACGATCCCCTGCGAGGGATTCATGGCATTGGACGGCACTCCCGAATTGGCCGCCGTCCCGCTGCCGGGTGTCAGCACCAGAGGAGCGCCTAGCGCCGTGGCCGCCTGGCCCGAATAGGTGATGGTAATTCGGCCGTCGCCCACCGCCGGTGAGGCCAGAGAAGGAATGCCGGCAATCGCAATGGAAGCGACGTTGGAGCCGCCTGCAAACTCATAGCCATAGGGTGTCAGATTGGCGCTGGACGCAGGGCGCGTGCCCGTGCCGGCATAGGCGGCAATACCCGGCGCGCCGGCGGTTGCGATAGTCTCCGTCACAGCCATCCGGGTTGCATACGCCAGCGTCAACCCTTCGCTTACTCGCGCGCGGATGACATAGCCCTGATATGCCGGAATTGCAATAGCCGCCAAGATGCCGATGATTGCCACGACAATCATCATTTCTATCAAGGTGAAACCTGGCTGGAGTGCGCGCTTCATTGAAAGCTCCTAGGGCAGGGCTTTAAGGATAAACGGATAATGCGTAAGTGCTGCGGTTTTTATTCTTCAACAAACTTGTCAGTTTTCCAGCAAAAAGATAAAAATGCCGCACACAGTAATGTGAGCGGCATTTTTGAGAATGAGCCTAATCAATAAGCTCTAAGTTTTTAAGCGGCAGGAGCAGCAGCAGCGCGGCATGCGGCAGGACGGTACTTGGGCAGCACTGTACCACCAGTGCATGTCCATGTAATTTGCGTTCCAGCACTGGTTGCTGCTGACAAATCTGCAGGTGTCGGGGTCCATACGATTGTGTTTGCTGCTGCTGGCACAACGGATGGCTTGTAAGCGATGGTAATAACACCGGCCGCGCTGCTGGTGATAGACGCAACATTGGCGTTTGCAACCATTGCTGTAGCAGTAGCGTGCATAGGCGATGCCCCAATAACAGCGCAAGTCGTGTCACTGGTGCACTCCATTGTCGACGGGCCACGCGCTTGATGAGTTTCAGCAATTGCTGTTTTCAATTGTGAACTCAGGGTCAGCCCTTCAGTGATCTTTGCACGGATCGTGTAATCCTGATAAGCCGGCAACGCCACGGCCGCCAAAATACCAATAATCGCCACGACGATCATCAGTTCGATCAAGGTAAAACCTTGCTGGATATTGCGCTTCATGAAAAGCTCCTGGGTAAAAAAAATGAGGTAACCCACACCAGCAATTGTTATGCCACTGCGGATTGCTTGAAAAGTCCTGCGTCCTTGCAATGTTTGGTTGCAACTACAGCGAAACTTCCACATTCTCTGACAAGTTTGCCGTGTCCATGTGACAAAGTTGTCAAAAAACAAAGGCACATGGCCGAAAGATGTCATCCAGTGGCAACCGGTGCCGGCAGCAGCAGGAACTGCAACCGGCTTCCTGCCAGCTCGATCCGGTCCTCATGCCTGAGCACCTGTGCTGCGTCGCCAAGACCCGAACCATTGAGCCGCACGCTGCCATCGGGCCCTTCGACGCGCGCCAGCGTGAAACCCGTGGCGTTGCGCGTGATCGCGGCGACGGCGACACCGGGCTTGCCGAGCGTCGTGACGGGTTTGACCAAGGCGACCTCGCGCGTGATCTGGCCCTCGAGGCGCAGGCAGGCGGGTTGCACGGCCGCGGCGGCCGCGCCCCAGGCGTCGTATTCTTCTGGGGTGAGCTCCAGGCGCAGCTGGTACTGGCCGATATGGACCACATCGCCATGGTGCAGCGGCTGGCGCGTCACGCGCTGCCGGTTCACATAGGTGCCATTGGTGCTGTGCAGGTCCTCGACCGCCACGCGGCCGTCGATCCAGTGCAGCAGCGCATGCTCGCCGCTGACGGCCAGGTTGCTGATCACGATGTCGTTGTAGGGACGGCGCCCGAGCGTGGTGCGCTCCTTGGTCAGCGGGACTTCCTTGATGATGGCGCCATCAATTGAAATGACCAGACGGGGCATGCACGGACTCCTGCAGGTGATGATCAGGCTTCGCCAGCGTCGGGCGCGGGCTCGACGGCAACGAGGATGACGCTGATGTTGTCATAGCCGCCCATCGCGTTGGCCTGGGCGATCAGCTGCTCGGCCTGCAGGCTCAGCGGCTGAGGCAGCTCCAGCAGCGCCGCGATCTCGCTTGCATCGAGCATGTCGCTGAGCCCGTCGGAGCATAGCAGCACTCGGTCGCCGGCCTCGAGCGGCTCCTCGTGCAGCGTGGGGTTGGCGCGCGTGGATACGCCGAGCGCGCGCGTGATCAGATGGCCCTGCCCGGAGCGGGCCGCGGCTTCGGGCGTCATCAGGCCCGCGTCGATCTGCTCCTGCAGCCACGAGTGGTCGCGGGTGAGCTGGCGCAGGCGCCCGCGCCGCCACAGATAGGCGCGCGAATCGCCCAGATGCGCCACGACCAGCCGGTCTTGCGTGAACACCGCGGCCACCACCGTCGTGCCCATTCCGGCGCAATCGGCATGGCGGCTTGCATGTGCGCGCACGTCGGTGTTGGCCGCATGCACGCAATGCGCAAGCGCCCGGTGCACGAAGGCCATGCGTGCCGGCAGGGTCTGCGACTGCGGCAGCAGGGCGCTGTGCTGCAGCGACTGCGTGATGCACTGGATGGCCAGGGCGCTGGCGATTTCGCCGGCCTGGTAGCCGCCCATGCCGTCGGCCAGCACGGCCACGGTCCATTCGGCCCAGGCCTCGACATGCACCGCATCCTCATTGTTGGCGCGCACCAGGCCCGGGTCGGTGCGCTGCACGGAGGCATAGCGCCATTGCGGGCGCGGCGCGGGAGAACGGCGAAAACTCAGAAGCACGGCAAGGAATGGGGCAGGGTGGGGCGGCCGGCAGGCACGCAAGGGGGTCGATTGTCCGGGGGGCGACAATGCCCCTGCATTCCATATGCCGAGGCGCACGCAACAGTGGAAGCGTAACGCATGTTACACCTGCGGCATCCACCAGGCGGGCGTAAAAAAAGGATGGTGCCCGGCACGCCATTGCGGCGCATCGAGCATCCATCCCTTGGGTTGCAGGACAGCGCCTTTCCAGCGCGGCCCCGCAGCGGTTTCAGCCGCCGTGGATCAGATCAGGCCCTTGAGCAGACGCGCCATTTCCGACGGGTTGCGGGTGATCGTGAAGCCGCACTCTTCCATGATGGCGAGCTTGGCATCGGCCGTGTCGGCACCACCGGAAATCAGCGCGCCGGCGTGGCCCATGCGCTTGCCTGCGGGAGCGGTGACACCGGCGATGAAGCCGACGATCGGCTTCTTCATGTTGGCCTTGCACCACAGGGCGGCTTCGGCTTCGTCGGGTCCGCCGATTTCACCGATCATGATCACGGCGTCGGTGTCCGGATCGTCGTTGAAAGCCTGCATCACGTCGATGTGCTTCAGGCCGTTGATCGGATCGCCACCGATGCCGACAGCCGACGACTGGCCGATGCCCAGTTCGGTCAGTTGGGCCACGGCTTCATAGGTCAGCGTGCCGGAGCGCGAGACCACGCCGATGCGGCCCTTCTTGTGGATGTGGCCGGGCATGATGCCGATCTTGATCTCGTCGGGCGTGATCAGACCGGGGCAGTTCGGGCCCAGCAGCAGCGTGCGCTTGCCGCCGGCGGCTTCCTTGGCCTTCATGCGGTTGCGCACTTCGAGCATGTCACGGACGGGGATGCCTTCGGTGATGCAGATCGCCAGGTCCAGGTCGGCTTCGACGGCTTCCCAGATCGCGGCGGCAGCGCCTGCGGGCGGCACGTAGATCACGGACACCGTGGCGCCGGTCTGGTGTGCGGCTTCCTTGACGGAGCCGTAGATCGGGATGTTGAAGATCGACTCGCCGGCCTTCTTGGGGTTCACACCCGCGACAAACGCGTTCTTGCCGTTTGCGTATTCCTGGCACTTTTCAGTGTGGAACTGGCCTGTCTTGCCGGTGATGCCCTGGGTGATGACTTTGGTGTCTTTGTTGATATAGATCGACATGTTGCTCTCTCCAGGGTCTATTACTTGACGGCTTCGACAATCTTGGTGGCAGCTTCAGCCATGGTGTCGGCCGAGATGATGGGCAGACCGGATTCGGCCAGCATCTTCTTGCCCAGCACTTCGTTCGTGCCCTTCATGCGCACGACCAGCGGCACCTGCAGGTTCACGGCCTTGCAAGCCGTGATCACGCCGGTGGCGATGGTGTCGCACTTCATGATGCCGCCGAAGATGTTGACCAGGATGCCTTCGACCTTGGGGTTCTTCAGCATGATCTTGAAGGCTTCGGTGACCTTCTCGGGAGTCGCGCCGCCGCCCACGTCCAGGAAGTTGGCTGGCTCGCCGCCAAACAGCTTGATGGTGTCCATGGTCGCCATGGCCAGGCCGGCGCCGTTGACCAGGCAGCCGATGTTGCCGTCCAGCGAGATGTAGGCCAGGTCGAACTTCGAGGCTTCGACTTCGGCTGGATCTTCTTCGTCCAGGTCGCGGAAGGCAACGATCTCGGGGTGGCGGAACAGCGCGTTGGGGTCGAAGTTGAACTTCGCGTCCAGGGCGATGAGGTTGCCCTTGCCGTCGCGGTTCAGCGGGTTGATTTCAACCAGCGACGCGTCGGTGTCCATGTAGCACTTGTACAGCTTCTGGCAGATGTCGATGAACTGCGCCACCGAATCCTGCGGCATGCCGATGCCCTTGGCGAGTTCGTCGCCATTGGCCTGGGTGAAGCCTTCAATGGGGTCGACCAGCACGGTGATGATCTTCTCGGGCGTGGCGTGGGCCACTTCCTCGATGTCCATGCCGCCTTCGCTGGAGGCAATGAACGCCACCTTCTGCGTGCCACGGTCGGTCACGGCCGACAGGTAGTATTCCTGCTGGATGTCCGCACCGTCTTCGATGTACAGACGGCGGACCTTCTGGCCTTCGGCGCCGGTCTGATGCGTGATCAGCTGCATGCCGAGGATCTCGCCGGAGATGCGCTTGACATCTTCGATGGTCTTGGCGACCTTGACGCCGCCGCCCTTGCCGCGGCCACCCGCGTGGATCTGGGCCTTCACGACCCAGACCGGGCCGCCGAGTTTCTGAGCCGCTTCGACGGCTTCTTGTACTGTGAATGCAGGGATTCCGCGCGGAACGGGCACGCCGAACGTACGCAAGATTTCCTTGCCTTGGTATTCATGAATCTTCATGAGCTGTCTCTCTCTCAGGAATGGTGGTTTACCCGGTTGCCATAATGTTGTCTGGCCGCGGGCGTGGGACATGGCAGCCCGGAAATGTATCATGCTGCGATGCACCATCCCCGGTGTAAAACTACTAACCCATATACTGGCTTTTGAGCTACGCGTGTAGCGCGAGGCCGGCAACGATTGCAGGAGTTTTCCGATGTCCAAAGTGTTCATTGATGGCGAAGCCGGCACCACGGGACTGCAGATCCGCGAGCGGCTGCAGTCCATGCCGGCGATCGAGCTGGTCAGCATCGCGCCCGAGCTGCGCAAGGATGCCGCCGCCAAGCGCGCTCTGATCGCGGGCGTGGACCTGGTGATCCTGTGCCTGCACGACGACGCGGCGCGCGAGACCGTCGCCATGGTCGATGCCATCACCGAAGAAACCGGCCGCAGCATCAAGATCATCGACGCCTCGACGGCGCACCGCACCGCGCCGGGCTGGGTCTATGGCTTCCCCGAGCTGGACGCAGGCCAGCTCGAAGCCGTCAAGGGCGCCGCGCGCGTCTCCAACCCCGGCTGCTACGCCACCGGCGCGATCGCGCTGCTGCGCCCGCTGGTCGACGCCGGTTTGCTGCCTGTGGATTTCGCCGTGAGCCTGCCTTCGGTGTCGGGCTACACCGGCGGCGGCCGCCCGATGATCGAAGCCTACGAGGCCGGCACCGCCGCGCCCTACGAGGTCTATGCGCTGGGCCTGGCGCACAAGCACATTGCCGAGATCCAGCGCTACACCGGCCTCACGCGCCGTCCGCTGTTCATTCCCGCGGTGGCCAACTTCGCCCAGGGCATGCTGGTGCAGCTGCCCTTGCACCTCGACCTGCTGCCCGGCGCGCCCAAGGCCGCCGACCTGCATGACGCGCTGGCCAGCCACTACGCGCGCACTTCGACACCCGAGCAATGGGTCTCGGTGCTGCCGCCAACCGAAGACGGCAAGCTTGCCGCCGATACGCTGGCCAACACCAACAAGCTCGAGCTGCGCGTGTATGCCAACGAGCAATACCGCCATGCGGTGCTGATGGCGCGGCTGGACAATCTGGGCAAGGGGGCCAGCGGGGCGGCGGTGCAGAATCTGCAGTTGATGCTGGGGGTTTGAGGGATGGGCTAGTTGGCCCCGTAGCACTTCATGGTCACTTGCCAAGTGAGTCGTTCCGGCAAGTAAAATTTCAGGACCTTGTTCTGAGAGGCCATCTGCCATGAACCTTAGGGAACTCAGCCATGCCGGTGATGCCATCATGGCTGACGATGTCGATCAGTTGCCGACTGAAGGCGTGGGCGAATTCATTCGGAGTTTTGCCGTAGCCCACAACGTGGTTTATCGCCGCACACGGCTGGATGATTGGGCCGAAGCGGTGACGCGAGCCGCAGGTGACGACATCCAGTTGGACTCCACCGAAAAATTGCTGGTCGCTCTCAAAAAGCTGCATCTGATCAACGGGCGTCAGGCGGCGCGTCTGTTGAGCAATTACTTGGATGAGTCGGAGCGGCATTCATCCTGAGCCAAGTAAGTGGGACGAGGTCTCGCAAGGCTTTGAAAAGAAACAGCGCGGCCGGGTAAGCGGCGCAATTTATCCACTGCATGCGGTTGCCACGGGCAGGGGCCGGGTCTCGGCCCGGCAGCCGAGGCACCTTTCTTTGTCTCGCCAAAGAAACGTGCCCCAAAGAAAGGCGACGGGGGCGCCCAGCCCCAGCTGTCTGCGACCCTCCGCTTCGCTGCGGGCAACCTGCCGTGCTCGGTCCCGGGCTGCACCGCGGAACTCGCTACGCGCCTTCGGCGCTGCGCTCGGACAACCGCGGTGAGTCAGTTTACGAAGTCGGTGTGTCCTGCGGCACACCGACCAGCCCGGGCCCTGTGCGCGGCAGGCGCATCCAGATGGGCGGGGGCCGGGATAGCTTCTTTAGGACGTGTATGGTTTGAGCCTGCCTGAGCGAGCCCTTGCAGGGATAACGCCTCTCAATTCCCCGTTCGTCCTGAGCTTGCCGAAGAAGGAAGGGCCTGCGCTCAAGTCATGAGGACAGGCCGTCCATGGTTCGACCGGGCCGCGCAGGCAGGTTCACCACGAACGGTTACCCGCTCGCCCTGAGCTTGCCTGGCTGGCCACGGCGAAGGATGAACGGCCCCGCGACAAACAGAACCCGCTTCACGCAAAACCATCAGGACAAACTGCGCTACTCCGGCACCTGCCCCCCCACCACCTTGCGCACGACCTCGCCCGAGAACCCGCGGCTTGCCAGAAAGCGCATCTGCTTGAGCTTGTCCTGCGGGGTTTCGGCCACGGCGCCAAAGCGCTGGCGCCAGATCACGTGCGCGCGCTGCCATTCGGTGGCGCGCAGCTGCTGCGTCGCGGCGCGCACGGTGTCGTCGTCGAGGCCCTTGCTGCGCATTTCCTGGACCACGCGTGCCGTGCCGAGCTTGCTGCCGCGGCGGTAGGCCACGGATTGCGCGACGCGCTCGGGGTTGATGAAATCCTTGGATTCCAGCTCGTCGAGCACGGCCGCGAGGTCTTCGCCTTCGGCCACATGCGCGGCCAGCTTGCGCTCGAGCTCGAGCCTGGAATGCTCGCGCTGCGCCAGCAGGCGCAGGGCGCGGCCCTTGAGGGAGAGGGTGGTGAAGCCCATGGCTATGCAGATGCAAAAGCAAGACGGCCCTGGCGCGCACGAATGCACGCCAGGGCCGTCAGTGCTTATTCAGCCGCGGGTTCGGCCGGCGCGGCGCTGGCAGCGGCAGCCTTGTCGGCTTTTTCCGCAGCCTTGTCGGCCTTGGCGGGCTTGCCGGCAGCCGGAGCAGGCGTCGGCGCAGTGCCAGCCAGCAGCTTGATGCCCAGGCCTTCGCGCACGCGGTTCTCGATCTCGTGCGCCAGGTCGGGGTTCTCGCGCAGGAATTCACGCGCGTTGTCGCGGCCCTGGCCGATCTTCTCGCCCTGGTAGGCGTACCAGGCGCCCGACTTGTCGAGGATCTTGGCTTCGACACCCATGTCGATGATTTCGCCTTCGCGAGAGATGCCTTCGCCGAACAGGATGTCGAACTCGGCGGTCTTGAACGGCGGGCTGACCTTGTTCTTGACCACCTTGACGCGGGTCTCGTTGCCGATCGCGTTGTCGCCCTTCTTGATCGTGCCGGTGCGGCGGATGTCCAGGCGCACGGAGGCGTAGAACTTGAGCGCATTGCCGCCGGTGGTGGTTTCGGGCGAGCCGAACATCACGCCGATCTTCATGCGGATCTGGTTGATGAAGATGACCATGCAATTGGTCTTCTTGATCGTTGCCGTGAGCTTGCGCAGCGCCTGGCTCATCAGCCGGGCCTGCAGGCCGGGCAGCGCATCGCCCATCTCGCCTTCGATTTCGGCCTTGGGCGTGAGCGCCGCGACCGAGTCGATGACGATCAGGTCGACGGCACCCGAGCGCACCAGGCTGTCGACGATCTCGAGCGCCTGTTCGCCGGTGTCGGGCTGGCTGATCAGCAGATCGGACAGCTGCACGCCCAGCTTCTGGGCGTATTGCACGTCGAGCGCATGCTCGGCATCGACGAAGGCGCATTGGCCGCCGATCTTCTGCATCTCGGCAATGACCTGCAGCGTGAGCGTGGTCTTGCCCGACGATTCCGGGCCGTAGATCTCGACCACACGGCCGCGCGGCAGGCCGCCGACGCCCAGGGCGATGTCCAGGCCCAACGAGCCGGTCGACACGACCTGGATGTCTTCGATGACTTCGCCTTCGCCCAGGCGCATGATGGTGCCCTTGCCGAACTGCTTTTCGATCTGGGCCAGTGCAGCCTGCAGCGCCTTGGCCTTTTCGGTGTTGGCGGCGGCGGCGGGGTTGGTTCCCTTGACAGTGGTGACGTCCATGAAAAACTCCTAGAAAGCAATGATTTTGGATAGCACCAACGGTCTGTGCTTACTGCCAGGCTGGATGCTTGAACAGTAGTTTATGTGGGTTGTCTCAGCGTGTATAGATGATTTTTAGTCAGTTTGCCTGACAATTAACCATGGCTTCTTCTGCTCCCATCGCACCCTCCGCGGGCTTGCTGGCGTCCTACTCCGATGCCTGGCGCCAGACCCATCTGGGCCGGCTGCTCGGGCATTCGATGCGCCGGTTCGACGCGCGCGTCATGCAGCTGATGGCGCATGCGGTCGAGGTGCCGCTGGCGCTGTCCAACCTCGCGGCGCGCGACCAGGTCAGCGCCGCGCACATCCACATCACGCGCCATCTGTCGCTGGGCGGCGACCGGCTGACCGACCTGGCCGAGCGCGCCGGCATGAGCAAGCAGGCGATGGCCGATCTGGTCGAGCAGTGCCTGGCCTGGGGCCTGGTCACGCGCGAGGTCGATACACGCGACCGGCGCATGCGCTGGATCCGCTTCACGCCCACCGGGCTGAGCTGGCTGCAGGCCTTCGAGGCCGCCGTGGCCCAGGCCGAGGCGGAATTCCGAGCCGAAGTGGGGGACGACATCGCGACCGTGGTGTCGCTGGGGCTGGAAGCTTATTCAGCCAGCAGCGGCAAGCCAGCATGAAATAGCCCCCACCGCGGCCCGGCGGCAAAACAGCGCGAAAACCCCCAGGCCGCACGCCGGCATCCACCCCTAGAATGGACCAAAACATCCGCCGGTCATGCACTGCCGCGCCTAACCGAGGGACCCATCCGCATGCGCATCTTGATTGCCGAAGACGACCAGGTCTTTGCCGATGGCTTGCTGCGCAGCCTGCGCGGCTCGGGCGCCGTGGTCAGCCATGTGGCCAGCGGCAGCGAGGCCGAGTCGGTGCTGATGACGAGCAGCGAGTTCGACCTGCTGATCCTCGATCTGGGCCTGCCGAAGATGCATGGCCTGGAGGTGCTGCGCCGGCTGCGTGGGCGCGGCGACGGCCTGCCGGTGCTGATCCTCACCGCGGCCGACAGCGTCGAGGAACGCGTCAAGGGGCTCGATTTCGGTGCCGACGATTACATGGCCAAGCCCTTCAGCCTGCAGGAGCTCGAAGCGCGCGTGCGGGCGCTGACGCGCCGCGGCATGGGCGGCGCGAGCAGCACCATCAAGCATGGGCCGCTGGTCTATGACCAGTCGGGGCGCGTGGCGACGATTGACGGCAAGATGGTCGAGCTGTCGGCGCGCGAGCTGGGCCTGCTCGAGGTGCTGCTGCAGCGCGCGGGGCGCCTGGTCAGCAAGGACCAGCTGGTCGAGCGGCTGTGCGAATGGGGCGAGGAGCTGAGCAACAACGCGATCGAGGTCTATATCCACCGGCTGCGCAAGAAGATCGAGCATGGGCCGATCCGGATTGCGACGGTGCGGGGGTTGGGGTATTGCTTAGAGAAAATCCGGGATTGAACATGCGAGCATTGCGCCCTGAAACGCCCTTCGACAAGCTCAGGGCGAACGGGAGTGATGTCGTTGGCCCTAAATCCGGTGCCAAGGTGGAAGGCTTCTGGAAGAACCCATGAAACTCTTCCAGCGCGAACAATATTCCCTGTTTGGCGGCATCCTCGACTGGATGCTGACGCCGCTGCTGCTGCTGTGGCCCGTGAGCCTGGCATTGACGTGGCTGGTGGCGCAGGGGCTGGCCAACCAGCCCTATGACCGCGCGCTCGAGTACGACGTGCGCGTGCTGGCGCGGCAAGTGCAGCAGGGGCAGATGCAGTTCAGCCTGGCGCAGGCGCTGAGCCACAACCTGCGCGCCAGCGCCGTCGACAGCGTCCATTACCAGGTGCTGGACCCGCAGGGCCGGCTGCTGGCCGGGGAGCCGGCGTTGCCGCGCCCGCCCTGGACCGATGCCGAGCGGCGCAATGGCGAAGTGCAGCTCTACGACGCCGAGCTGCGCGGCGAGGATCTGCGGATCGCAGCGGTCTGGGTGCCGCTCGCGGAGCCGGGCCAGCCGCTGGCGCTGGTGCAGGTGGCCGAGACGCGCGACCAGCGCAGCGCGCTCGCCGGAGAGATCATCCGCGGCGTGATGCTGCCGCAGTTCGTCGTGCTGCCGCTGGCCGTGATGCTGGTGTGGATGGCGCTGGCGCGCGGCATCACGCCGCTGCACCGGCTCGAGGAGCGCATCCGCGCGCGCAAGCCCGACGACCTGTCGCCGCTCAACTTCCAGGACGTACCGCTCGAGGTCGCGCCGCTGGTCAATGCGGTCGATGACCTGCTGCGCCGGCTCAATGAATCGCTGGCCACGCAAAAGCGCTTTCTCGCCGACGCCGCGCACCAGCTCAAGACGCCGCTCGCGGGTCTGCGCATGCAGGCGGATCTCGCGCAGCGCGAGGGCACGAGCACCCAGGAGCTCAAGCGCTCGCTGCAGCAGATCGGCCGCGCCAGCATGCGCGCGAGCCACACCGTCAACCAGCTGCTGGCGCTGGCGCGCGTCGAAGGCACGGGCGCGGCGCTGGTCAAGCAGCGCTGCGATCTGGCGCGGCTGGTGATCGACGTGGTGCGCGATTCGGTGCCGCGCGCGCTCGAGCGCCATGTGGACCTGGGCTACGACGGCGCCGAGCCCGGGGCGTCCGGGGTCTGGATGGAAGGCAACCCGACGCTGCTGACCGAGCTGGTGCGCAATCTCGTGGACAACGCGATCAACTACACGCCCTCGACGGCCGAGCAGCCCGGCGTGGTCACGGTGCGGCTGCTCCCGGACAGCTTGGCGCGCGTACTGCTGCTGCAGGTCGAGGACACGGGCCCGGGCGTGCCCGAGGCCGAGCGCGCGCTGGTGTTCCAGCCTTTTTACCGCGCGCTTGGCACGCAGGCCGACGGCTCGGGGCTGGGCCTGCCGATCGTGCAGGAGATCGCGCGCCAGCATGGCGCCCAGGTCACGCTCGAGGCCGCCCGGGCACAGCAGACGCCGCCGGGCGCGCGCTTCAGCGTGCGTTTTGCGGCGTTGCCGGCGCAGTCTGCGCTGCCCTGAATGGCCTCAGGCTGGATCGCGGTGGAAGGGGGCGGCCGCAAGCGCCGCCTGGCTCGCGGCCAGCATCGCGGCGGCGGACTGCGCGGCCGATTCGAGCAGCCAGTCGCGCAGCGAGACCAGCGCGCCGTGGTGGGCGCGGCCTTCGGGGTAGCAGAAGTAGTAGCCGAGGTGGCTGGTGTAACCGGGCAGGGGCTCGGTGACCATGCCTGAGGCGATTTCATCCTGCACCAGGCAGCGCGGCACCAGCGCCACGCCCATGCCGGCCATCACCGCGCGGATGATGCTCTGGAACTGGTCGAACTGCGGCCCGTCGAGCGCGCGCATGCCGCTCACGCCATGCGCCTGGCTCCACTGCGCCCAGGCATCGGGAATGGTCACATGGCGCAGCCGGGTGCAGGCCATCAGATCGCCGGGCTGACGCAGCACGGGTGCGCCGGGGCTGCCGTTGGGCGGGGCGATCAGCGCGACCTGTTGCCCCACGAGATAGTGGGCGCGCGCGCCGGGCCAGTGGCCGTCGCCGAACAGGATCGAGCAGTCGAGCGTGGGGCTCTCGAAGTCATAGCCATGCACATAGGGCACGAAATGCAGCGTGACCTGCGGCTCGCGCTGCTGGAACTGCGGCAGCCGCGGAATCAGCCACTTGGCACCAAAAGTGGGCAGCACCGACAGGTAGAGCGCACCGCTGCGGTCATCGCTGGTGATCAGCTCCAGCGTCGCGGCCTCGAGCTGCGACAGCAGCGCGCGCACCGCGCGCTCGTAGCGCTCGCCGGCCGGGGTCAGCGTCAGGCGCTTGCGGTTGCGCTCGAACAAGGTCACGCCGACCCATTTCTCGAGCTCCTGCACCTGCTTGCTGACGGCGCTCTGCGTCAGGTGCAGCGCCTCGGCCGCGCGCGAAACTCCGCCGAATCGCACCACGGTCGAGAAAGCCCGCAACAGGTGTACGGGAGGATTGAGGCGGCGCAGACTGGACATGGCAATCAATCACGGAGGTGGGGCAGGGATGCTGGAATGGCTTCAATGTATTCCAATTTGGAATAATAACAGGCACAGGTATTGCTTTGTCTTCGTACCAAATTCCGTTAATCTTTCTGTTCGAAAAGGAAAAAACACATGCAACGTCGTCACCTCATTGCTTCCATCGCTGCCGCAACTGTCCTTCCTGGAATGTCTTTTGCGCAGGACAATAGCCGGCCCCTGCGCATCGTCGTGCCTTTTCCTCCGGGCGGCTCGACCGACATGGTCGTGCGCAACCTGCAGGATGTGCTCGGCCGCCTGCTGAACCAGCCCGTGGTCATCGAGAACCGCGCCGGTGCCGGCGGCTCGATCGGCATGGCCGAAGTGGCGCGCGCCACCGACAACCTGACGCTGGGCGTGGCCACGCTGTCGACCCATGGCGTGAACCCCGCCGTGCTGAGCAAGATGCCCTACGACGCCATGAAGGACTTCGTCGGCGTGACCGAAATGGTCAAGGCCCCGGGCGTGATCGTGATCAACCCCACCACGCTGCCGGTCAAGAACATGGCCGAACTGGTCGCCTACCTCAAGGCCAACCCCGGCAAGGTCAGCTATGCGACGCCCGGCAACGGCACCATCGGCCACATGTGGGGCGAGCTGTTCAAGCGTGCCACCGGCACCGACATGCTGCACATCCCCTACCGCGGCGCCGGCCCGGCCATCAATGATGTGCTGGGCGGCCAGGTCCCCGTGTACTTCGACCAGGTGGCTTCGTCGCTGGCCCAGATCAAGTCCGGCAAGGTCCGCGCCATCGCCGTGAGCTGGCCCGAGCGCCTGGACGTGCTGCCCGACGTGCCTACGTACGCCGAGCTCGGCTACAAGGACATCAACGATCCTTCGTGGTTCGGCCTGGTGGCGCCCAAGTCCATGCCCGCGGCCCAGGTCGCACGCATCCAGAAGGCCGTGGCCGCGGCCCTCAAGGAAGACGTGGTCATGCAGCGCATGGCGGCCCAGGGCCTGTACCCCACGGGGACCTCCACTGCCGCATTCAGCAAGCAGATCGAGACCGAAATCGCCAAGATGAAGCAAGTCGCTGCCTACGCGAAGATTCAACTCGACTGATCCTCCTCACTTCCAGTCTGCCTATGCATCCCGTACTGCAATTGATCAGCCAACGTTTCCAGCATGCCCAGCCCGGCGCCGCCGGCGCTGCCGACGCGTCCGCGCCGGCGCAGATGGTGACCAGCATTCCCGGCACCAGTGCCGTGGTGCTGGACTCGCCGCACAGCGGCACCTCGTATCCCGAGGACTTCGGCTCGTGCCTGCCGCTGGCCACGCTGCGCCAGGCCGAGGACACGCATGTCGAGAAGATCTATGCGTTTGCACCGGCGCTGGGCGTGAGCTGGGTCGAGGCGCATTTCCCGCGCATCTATCTGGACGCCAACCGCGACACCGCGGAAGTGGATTGCGGCATGATCGACGGCGACTGGCCCCTGCCGGTCACCGAAGACCAGGTGGTGCTGCAGAAGGTGCGGCTGGGCAAGGGCCTGATCTGGAAATTCACCGATGCCGGCGTGCCGATCTACGAGCGCGCTTTGTCGGTGGACGAGCTGCTGGCGCGCATCGAGCGCTGCTGGAAGCCCTACCACGCAGCGGTGGCCAAGGCCATCGACGCGGCCCATGCGCGCCATGGCTACAGCATCCACATCAACTGCCACTCGATGCCGGCCGTGGCGGCCAGCCATGCGACGCTGCATCCCGGCCTGGTGCATGCGGATTTCGTCATCGGCGACCGTGACGGCACGACGGCCGACCCGCGCCTGTCGCAGCGCATCTGCGCCTTCCTGCGCGAACGCGGCTACAGCGTCGACTACAACCACCCCTACAAGGGCGTGGAGCTGGTGCGCCGCTACGGCAACCCGGCCGACAACCGCCACAGCATCCAGATCGAGATCAACCGCAAGATCTATATGGACGAGCAGACGCTGGAACTCGACCAGGCCGGCTATCTGCGGCTGACGCGTGATCTGCAGGCGCTGGTGGAAGACCTGATGGGGTTTGATCCGCGGGGTTGAGCATCTATGCTTGCCATGTAAAACGGCCCGGTTTCCCAGGCCGTTTTTTTATTGGCTGGAGGCATGTTCATGCATTGCATGCACGCAGCGCCTTCCCCCCGAATGCCGGCAGCGCCTCCACCTGCGCCCGCAGCGCCGGCGTGGCAGCGGGCAGGCGCAGCACGAAGCCATGCTTGTCCGGGCGCTCCTGCACCACGCGCGCGCTGCGCACGCCCTGGCGCACCAGCTGGGTCAGCTCGCGCGTCGCGGCTTCCTCGCTGCTGAAGCGCCCCAGCGACAAGCCGGGCTCGAGCGCGCCACCTGCGCGGTCGTGGTCGAGCTTGCGCGCCACGAGTTCGGCACGTTTCTTCTCCAGCGCCTGGTTGTCGGCAAACTTGCCCATGTAGACCATCCAGCGCCCGGGCTGGGTGAGCGGCGCCAGGTTCCAGCTGCCTTCGGGCAGCTGCAGCACCAGCGCGCGGCGCAACGTGTCCGAGGCGTTGTCGTCGTAGACACCGGCTTGCAGGCACTGCGCAGGGCCGCTGGGGGCCTGGACCTCGGCCGTGGCGGGTGCTGCGGGCTCGGCAGGCGCGGCGGGCGCCGGGGCCGTTGCAGCGGCCGTGTCGGGCGTTTCTTCCGGCGGCAGCAAGCGCAGCGCCTCGGGCTGCAACTGCTGCTGCAGCCGCTCGGGCTCGCTGTGCTGTGCGGGCGCCCAGCCCAGGCTGCGCAGGGCGCCCTGGCTCCAGGCGAAATAGCCGGCATTGGCCAGCAGCAGGATCATCAGGGCAATGCGCAGCATGGAGAGCCTTCAGGAAAGGGGCGCGGGCCGGGGCCGCACGCTGATGTCCGAACTGGTCACGGCGCGCAGGCCCGCGTCGGTCTGCACGCGCAGCGCGCCATCGGCGCCCACGCCCTGGGCCAGGCCGCTCTGGCCGTCGCTCAGGTTGACGATCCGGCCCTGCAGCAGGTCGCGCTCGGCAAACTGCGCGCGCACCGGCGCAAAGCCGTGCTGCGCAAAGGCCAGCAGCGCCTGCACCAGGGGCGGCACGATCCGGCCCAGCGCCGTGGGGGCGTCCAGCGAGGCGTCGATGTCATGCAGGCTCGCGGGCGTGGTCGACAGGCCATCGGCCGCGGGCGCGCGCACGTTCAGGCCGACGCCGATCACCACATAGCGCGACGGGCCCGCGGGGCCGACGCCGCTGGCGGTTTCAATCAGGATGCCGCCAAGCTTGCGGTCGCCCTCGAGCCAGAGGTCGTTGGGCCACTTCAGGCCCAGGCGCGCGCGGTCATCGCCGGGCTGCGGCAGCTGCGGCTGCAGGGTCTGCGCCAGGCTCACGCCGACGGCCAGCGACAGCCCCGACCAGTCGGCCGGCGCCAGCGGCAGGCCCAGCGAGAAGGTCAGCGAGTCGCCGATGCCGCTGACCCACTGGCGGCCGAGCCGCCCGCGCCCCGCGGTCTGGTGCTCGGTGACCAGCAGGATCGGCTCGCAGCGGCCCGCGCGCGCGCGGCGCATCAGCTCGGTGTTGGTGGAGTCGACCTCGGGCAGGATCTCGACCGTGAAGCCTTCGAGCAGCGGGCTGACGGCCTGCCACAGGGCCTCGGCGGGCCAGCGAATGGGGTGCGTGGGCAAAAGGCTCATGCGGCGCTCCCGGGCTTGTCGCCGGGCATCGGCGGGCGCCAGCCGCGCTTGGGCGCGAGCAGCGTGCCGCGGCAGTGGGCCGCGCCGCAGTAGCAGGGGTATTCGGCCTTGAGCTTGGCGGTGTAGCGCTCCTCGAGCATCAGGCCGTAGTCGTAGTTGAGCTCCTCGCCCGCGGCGATGTTGCGCAGCGCGGTGATGAAGATGCGGCCGCCGCGCTCGTCGGTATAGCAGTTGGGGTTGCAGCTGTGGTTGATCCAGCGCGAGGAATTGCCGCCGAAGTTGGCGTCGATCACGTGGTCTTCGTCGACGTGGAAGTAGAACGTGTGGTTGGGCTGCAGCGGATCGTGCGGGTGGCGATCCTGGGCCTGCTGCCAGGAAATGATTTCACCCGTGTATTCAATGAGGACTTCGCCCTCGGCAATATCCTGCACGGCGAAGACCCCCTTGCCATGCACGCCGGAGCGCCGGGTCTGGATGCGGCGCGAAGCCGGCGAAGAGGACTGGGTGCGGGGCATTGGAATCTCTGATACTTTGAATATGCACACATGCGCGTGCGCGTGCACGCGTAGGAACGAATTGTAGGAGCGCTTGCCGACCCGGGGAGGGCGGCCGCTTGAAATGACGAGAACACACAATGACAAAAACACTGGTGATTGCCGAGAAGCCTTCCGTGGCGCAGGACATTGTCCGCGCGCTGACTCCGGTCGCGGGCAAGTTTGAAAAGCACGACGACCATTTCGAGAGCGACACCCATGTCGTGACCAGCGCCGTGGGCCATCTGGTCGAGATCCAGGCGCCCGAGCAGTTCGACGTCAAGCGCGGCAAGTGGAGCTTTGCCAATCTGCCGGTGATCCCGCCCTTCTTCGACCTCAAGCCCGTCGACAAGACCAAGACCCGCCTCAACGCCGTCGTGCGCCTGGCCAAGCGCAAGGACGTCACGCGCCTGGTCAACGCCTGCGATGCGGGCCGCGAGGGCGAGCTGATCTTCCGCCTGATCGAGCAGTACGCGGGCGGCGCCAAGCCGCTGGCCAAGCCGGTGCAGCGCCTGTGGCTGCAGTCGATGACGCCGCAGGCGATTCGCGCGGGCTTCGAGAACCTGCGCAGCAACGAGCAGATGCAGGGCCTGGCCGACGCCGCGCGCAGCCGCTCGGAGGCCGACTGGCTGGTCGGCATCAACGGCACGCGCGCCATGACGGCGTTCAATTCGCGCGACGGCGGCTTCTTCCTGACCACCGTCGGCCGGGTGCAGACCCCGACGCTGTCGGTGGTGGTGGAGCGCGAGGAGAAGATCCGCAAGTTCGTCAGCCGCGACTACTGGGAAATCCACGGCACCTTTGGCGCCCAGGCCGGCGAATACCTGGGCAAGTGGTTCAACCCGCAGTGGAAGAAAAGCGAAGATGCCGAGATGCGCTCGGACCGCGTCTGGAACCTTGCCGAAGCCCAGGCCATTGCCCAGGCCGCGCGCGGCAAGCCCGCGGTGGTGACCGAGGAGAGCCGGCCCACGACCCAGGCCTCGCCGCTGCTGTTCGACCTGACCAGCCTGCAGCGCGAAGCCAACGGCAAGTTCGGCTTCTCGGCCAAGACCACGCTGTCCATCGCGCAGAGCCTCTACGAGCGCCACAAGGCGTTGACCTATCCGCGTACCGATTCGCGCGCGCTGCCCGAGGACTACCTGCCGGTCGCGCAGCAGACCTTCGAGATGCTCTCCAAGAGCGGCATGCGCCACCTCGAGCCCTTTGCGCAGCAGGCCATCAAGAACAACTACGTGCGCCCGAGCAAGCGCATCTTCGACAACAGCAAGGTGTCGGATCACTTCGCGATCATCCCGACCACGCAGGCGCCCAGTGGCCTGAGCGAGGCCGAGCAAAAGCTCTATGACCTCGTGGTGCGCCGCTTCATGGCGGTGTTCTTCCCGAGCGCCGAGCACCAGGTGACGACGCGCATCAGCCGCGTCGAGACCCACCATTTCAAGACCGAGGGCAAGGTGCTGGTCAAGCCGGGCTGGCTCGCGATCTACGGCAAGGAAGCCGCGCACGAGGTCGAGGACGCCAAGGAAGGCGACAAGGGCCAGAACCTGGTGCCGGTGCAGCCCGGCGAGCAGCCGCTGGCGCAGGCCGTCGAGCCCAAGGGCCTCAAGACCAAGCCGCCCGCGCGCTACTCCGAAGCCACGCTGCTGGGCGCGATGGAAAGCGCGGGCAAGCAGGTCGAGGACGAGGAACTGCGCTCGGCCATGCAGGAAAAGGGCCTGGGCACGCCCGCGACGCGCGCGGCCATCATCGAAGGCCTGCTGACCGAGAAATACATGCTGCGCGAAGGCCGCGAGCTGATTCCCACGGCCAAGGCGTTCCAGTTGATGACGCTGCTGCGCGGGCTGGGCGCCGAGGAACTCTCGCGCGCCGATCTGACCGGCGAGTGGGAATACAAGCTCTCGCAGATGGAAAAGGGCCAGCTCTCGCGCGCCGCCTTCATGCAGGAAATCGCCGTCATGACCGAGCGCCTGGTGAAGAAGGCCAAGGAGTACGACCGCGACACCATTCCCGGCGACTACGCGACGCTGGCCACGCCCTGCCCGAACTGTGCCGGTGTGGTCAAGGAAAACTACCGCCGCTACACCTGCACCGGCGCCGACGGCAAGCAAGCCGGCTGCGGTTTTTCGTTCACCAAGTCGCCTGCCGGGCGCACCTTCGAGACGCACGAGGCCGAAACCCTGCTGCGCGACCGGCGCATCGGCCCGCTCGACGGTTTCCGCTCCAAGGCCGGCTGGCCTTTCGTGGCCGAAGTGGCGATCGTGCATGACGAGGAAAACAGCAACTACAAGCTCGAGTTCGACTTCGGCGACGACGCGAACGGCGAGGACTCGGGCGAGATCGTCGATTTCGCGGCCCAGCAGTCGCTGGGCGTATGCCCCAAGTGCGGCGCGCCGGTGTTCGAGCATGGCAGCAACTATGTCTGCTCCAAGGCCGTGCCCACGGCCGGCCAGCCCGTGCCGAGCTGCGACTTCAAGAGCGGCCAGATCATCCTGCAGCAGCCGATCGAGCGCGAGCAGATGGTCAAGCTGCTGGCCACGGGCAAGACCGATCTGCTCGAGAAGTTCGTCTCCAACCGCACGCGGCGCGCGTTCAAGGCCTTCCTGGTCTGGGATGCGACCGAGGGCAAGGTGAATTTCGAGTTCGAGAAGCGCGACGCGAAATACCCGGCGCGCAAGACCGCGGGCGCGCCAGCCAAGAAGGCACCTGCTGCGAAGAAGACGGCTGCAGCCAAGAAGGTGCCTGCGGCCAAGACCGCGGTCGCCAAGGCCGCCTCCGCGGCGGTGCCCAAGGCGCCGCGCAAGGTGGCTTCCAATCTGACGCCCAGCCCCGCGCTGGCCGCGGTGATCGGCGGCGACATGGTCGCGCGCACCGAGGTCATCAAGAAGATCTGGGACTATGTGAAGGCCAACAACCTGCAGGACGCGACCAACAAGCGCGCGATCAATGCCGATGCGAAGCTCAAGCCGGTGTTCGGCAAGGACCAGATCACGATGTTCGAGCTGGCCGGGATCGTGGGCAAGCATCTCGCCTGACACCGAGGCTGTCATCTGAGGTACACATGGCGCGGCGCGCAATGCGCTACGCTGTGGCATGGCCTCCACTCATCTGCTTTCGCCCGGCACCGCGCTGCCGGCCCGTGTGCTGCAGCTCGAGGGCAGCAGCAATTTCCGTGACCTTGGCGGCTACGCCACGGCCGACGGGCGCAGCCTGCAGTGGCGGCGCATCTTTCGCGCCGACCATCTGGCGGGCCTGTCCGAGGCCGATCTGCGGACGCTGGCAGCGCTCGGCATCGGGCACAGCGTGGACTTCCGCGGCGCCAATGAATGCGCGGTGCAGGGCTACGCCTGGCCGCAGTTCACGCGGCATGCGTTCATGGTCGAGCCGACGGTGGTGCAGCGCACCCAGGCGCTGCTCGCGGCCGGCCACCGGCTCACGGCGGCCGACACCGTGGGTCTGATGCAGGAGACTTATCTGAGCTTCGTGCGCGACAACGCCGACCGCTTCGCGCGCCTGTTCCAGCTATTGCTGGAGAGCGAGGCGCCGCTGGTGTTCCATTGCACGGCGGGCAAGGACCGCACGGGCTGGGCCGCGGCGCTGATCCTGCATGCGCTGGGGGTGTCCCGCGAGCAGATCATGGAGGACTATCTGCTGACCAATGTGCATTACCGGCGCCCCGTGGCCGCGGGGGCGGGGCGCCTGTCCGAGGAGGTGCTCGAGGTGCTGTGGCGCGTGCAGGCGCCGTTTCTCGATTGCGCGTTCGAGCTGGTCGAGCGGGAGCATGGGGGGATGGATCGGTATCTGGCGGAGGTGCTGGGGATGGATCAGGTGGCGCGGGCGGAACTGGCGCGGCGTTATCTGGAGTAGGGCTGCGCACATGCGGTTACTTGCTGATTCGTGCTCCCGTTAGCATCTAAGCTTGTTCAGGGGAGGCTTTATGAAGATTTGGTTGCGGGTTTTGGCGGCTGCGGCGCTGGTAGCGGGGCTTGTGGGTTGTGCTGGGGGCAATGCCGTTCAGCAGGGGAGCAGTGGCAGTGGGGTGACTGTGTTTGGGAACGTTGATGTAGGGGTGGGGCGGGTGCGCTGAGGGCAGTGGGATTTTTTGCTGCATGCCTTTGCCGGGGGCGGGGGCCGGGTCTCGGCCCGGCGGCCGAGGCACCTTTCTTTGTCTCGCCAAAGAAACGTGCCCCAAAGAAAGGCGGCCCAGCTGTCTGCGACCCTGCGCTGCGCTCCGGGCAACCTGCCGTGCTCGGTCCCGGGCTGCACCGCGGAACTCGCTTCGCGGCTTCGCCGCTCCGCTCGGACAACCGCGGTGAGTCAGTTTACGAAGCAGGTGTGTCCTTCGGCACACCTGCCAGCCCGGGCCCTGCGCGCGGCAGGCGCAGCCAGATGGGCGGGGGCGGGATAGCTTCTTTAGGCATTGGAGATCGTTTGCTCGTTGTGAGCATGGCCAAGGGCCCCAATCTCCCGATCCACTTCCTGGTGGATGGCCACCTGCCTTGCCGATGGCGGCTTGTCCAGCAGGCTCACGGCCACGATCGCCAGTGTCGCCAGCCCGAAGCCGGGCACCATTTCATAGAGCTTGAACCACTGATAGTGCTGCCACACCAGCACCGTGACCGCGCCGACCACCATGCCGGCGAGGGCGCCGTTGCGGGTCATGCGGGGCCAGACCAGGCTCAGGAGGACGAGGGGGCCGAAGGCGGAGCCGAAGCCGGCCCAGGCGTAGCTGACCATGCGCAGCACGCGGCTGTCGGGGTCCTGGGCGATGAGGATGGCGATGACGGTAACGGCCAGGACCATCGCGCGGCCGAACCAGACCAGCTCGCGCTGGCCGGCGTCGCGGCGCAGGAAGGCTTTGTAGAGGTCCTGGGTCAGGGCACTGGCGCAGACCAGCAGCTGGCATGACAGCGTGCTCATGATCGCGGCGAGCACGGCGGCCAGCAGCATGCCGCTGACCCAGGGGTTGAACAGCAGCTTGGCGACTTCGAGGAACACGGTTTCGGGGTTGCCGCGCACCACCGCTGCGAGCTCGGGGCGCTGGCTGAAGTAGGCGATGCCGAAGAAGCCCACGGCCACCGCGCCGCCCAGGCACAGCACCATCCAGGTCATACCGATGCGCCGCGCCGCGGGAATCGCGCGCGCCGATTGGGCCGCCATGAAGCGCACGAGGATGTGCGGCTGGCCGAAGTAGCCCAGGCCCCAGGCCAGCAGCGAGACGATGGCGATGGTGTCGAGCGAGGCCAGCATGTCGAAAGCACCCGGGCGCGCGGCCTCGACGGCGGCGCTGCTTGCGGCCACGCCGCCGTCGGCGTAGATCACCATCAAAGGCGCGAGGATCAGCGCGGTGATCATCAGCGAGGCCTGGATGGTGTCGGTCCAGCTCACGGCCAGGAAACCGCCGACCAGCACATAGGCCATGGTGGCAAACGCGCCGACCCACAGCGCGAGCCGGTAGTCCATGCCGAACATGCTCTCGAACAGCCGCGCGCCCGCGACCACGCCCGAGGCGCAGTAGATCGTGAAGAACACCAGGATGACCAGCGCCGTGACGATGCGCAGCAGGTGGCTCGTGTCCTCGAAGCGGTTGGTGAAGTAGTCGGGCAGCGTCAAGGCGTTGCCGACCTTTTCGGTATAGATGCGCAGCCGCGCGGCAACGAAGCGCCAGTTGAGCCAGGCGCCGATGCACAGGCCGATGGCGATCCACGATGCCGACAGGCCCGAGACGAACACCGCCCCCGGCAGGCCCATCAGCAGCCAGCCGCTCATGTCGGAGGCGCCCGCGGACAGGGCCGTGACCACGCTGCCGAGGCTGCGTCCGCCGAGGATGTAGTCGGACAGGTTGGCGGTGGCGCGATAGCCGAACCAGCCGATGAGCAGCATGGCCAGCAGGTAGATCGCAAAGGTGATGGTGGTGGGCAGATCCGCGGTCATGGCGTCTCCTGGCCCGTCCGGCGCACACCGCCAGGCGGTCGATGGGTGGGATGTGGAGTGATTGTAGGCACTCACATTCACCGTAGGGGCAAAGCGCCTAAGGCGTGGTCCAGACTTCCTGCGGCCCGTCGTCTGGCGTCGAATACAGTTTGCCGCGCGTCAGCGGCAACAGCGGGATGCTTTCTTCGATCACATCCCCGGGCATCGGCAGCCCCGTGGCCGGCACCACGGTGACGCGCTGGGGTTCGCGCGGCTCCTCGGGCGCGGGTGCGGGTTCGGGCGGTACAACGCGAGTCCTGGGCGCGCCTTGCGGCGCCGACCGGGTCGGCGCCCACCAGTCGTTCCAGCGGCTTTGCCAGGCCGCGCCCAGCCCGCTCCACCAGTGGTGCTCCTCGGGCGCGCTGAAGCGGGCCTTGGCGTCGATCACGCGCGCGCGCAGCGCCCGCGAAGTGAAGTCGCCGACCATCGGCAGCGCGCTGCGTGCGCCCTGGCCCCAGTGGTCATTGCGCAGGCTGATGCGGCCGTCGTTGAAGCCGGCCCAGGCGCCGACCACGAGCTCGGGATGCATGAGGATGAACCAGCCATCGGCGTTGCCCTGCGTGGTGCCGGTCTTGCCCGCGACATCGCCGCGGATGCCGTACTGCTGGCGGATGGCACGCGCCGTGCCCTTGTCCACGACGCCGCGCAGCATGTCGACCAGCGTGTAGCTCAATTGACCATCGAACACCTGCTCGGGCTCGGTCGGCGCGAATTCCGCGAGCACCTCGCCCGCGCGGTTCTCGATGCGCGTGACCCACATCGGCTCGCGGTAGCTGCCGCCATTGGCCAGCGTGCCATAGGCGCTGACCATTTCCTTGAGCGTGACCGGGCTGCTGCCCAGCGCCAGCGCCGGCACCGCCTCGAGCGGGCTCTGGCGCACGCCGAGCGCGCGCGCCACCTGCACCACGCGGTTCACGCCGACTTCCTGCATCAGCGCCGCGGTGATGGTGTTCTTCGAATAGGCCAGCGCGTCGGCGAGCGTCATGTCCTTGCCGCTCGGCGGCCCCGCATCGCTGGGGCGCCAGACCTCGCCGCCGGCGAGCGCGATTTCCACCGCCTGGTCGGGGCGTTTGTCCTGCGCATGCAGTCCCTGCTGCAGCGCCGCGCCGTAGACAAAGGGCTTGAAGGTCGAGCCCGGCTGGCGCCGCGCCTGCTGCACATGGTCGAAGCCGTCGAGGCTGAAGTCGCGGCTGCCGACCCAGGCGCGCACCGCGCCCGTCGCCGGGTCGAGGGCCAGCAGCCCGGCCTCGAGGCGCAGCTTGTCCAGGCGCAGGCGGCGCATGAAGGCCTTGTCGCCGAGCAAGGCCTGCAGCGCCTCGTCGGGCCCGAGCGCCGAGCGGCGGTATTCGGCCGATTCGCGCACCAGCGTCTGCACCAGCGGGTTGTCGGCGTTCCAGCCATCGCGCTGGTTCCAGCCCGCGTTGGCAATGCCCTGCAGCGTGCGGCCCTGGCGCGCCACGGCCTGCGCGGCCCAGGCCTGCAGCCGCGTGTCGAGCGTGGTGTGCACCACCAGGCCGTCGGTGTGGATGTTGTAGCCGTTGCTGTCGGCCCACGCGATGAGCCACTTGCGCAGCTGCTGCGTGAAGTGCGGCGCGGGGCCCGTCGGCTCTTCCTGGCGCTCGAAGTCGATGCGCAGCGGGCGCTTCCTGAGCTGCGCGAAGGTCGCCGCGTCGAGCTCTTCGCGCTTGACCATCTGCGACAGCACGGTGTTGCGCCGCGCGACCGAACGCTCGGGGTTGAGCACCGGGTTGTAGTAGCTCGTGCCCTTGAGCATGCCGACCAGCGTCGCCGACTCGATCACATTGAGCTGCCGCGCGGACTTGTCGAAATAGGTACGCGCCGCCATCTCGATGCCGTAGGCGTTGTAGAGAAAGGGCACGGTGTTGAGATAGGTCTCGAGGATCTCATCCTTGGTGTAGAGCGCCTCGATCTTGAATGCCGTGATCGCCTCCTTGATCTTGCGCGTGAAGGTCGGCGCGCGGCCGATCTCGGCGGGGTAGAGGTTGCGCGCGAGCTGCTGCGTCAGGGTCGAGCCGCCCTGGCGGTCGCCGCCGAGCGTGTAGACCAGCGACGAGGCCGTGCGCCGCCAGTCGAGCCCGTGGTGCTCGTAGAAGCGGTGGTCTTCGGTCGCGATCAGCGCCTTGACCACGGCCGGCGCGATCTGGTCGAGCGCGACCCAGTCGCGGTTGCTGCGCTTGAACACCGCGAGCTCCTTGCCGTCCTGGCTCAGGATCTGCGCCGGCTGCTCGAGCCGCGCCTTGCGGATGTCGCGGATGCCGGGCGTGAAGGGAATCAGCACCAGCACATACAGCAGGCCCAGCGCGGGCAGCGCGGCCAGCCCCATGGTCCACTGCCGGCGCGTGGGGCGGCGCACCGACTGGCGCAGCGCGACCAGGCGCTCGCGCGTCGGCCAGTGGGGCAAGGTCTGCGCATGTCGCCACGCGGCCACCACGCGGGAGGGCATCAGGTCATTCACGGAAAGGCGCACGGTGCTGAGCAGGCCAGGCTGCTGGAAATCCAAAGCGCGCAGTGTGGCTGAAAAAGCCTCAGGCTGCTGCGACGCGCCCGGCTGACCTCTGGCGCCGGCGCTTTGGCCCCGTACCGCGTGGCGTCATGCCGGCGCCAGCCAGCCGGCCAGCGCGCGGGCGTGGCGCTGGGCCTGCGCGAGAATGGACTCGAGCAGACAGCGCGTGCTCGGGTCCTTGTGGCCGATCAGCGCCACCAGCTGGCTGTAGGCCTCGATGGCCACGCGCTCGGCAATCAGGTTGGCGCGCAGCATGGCCTGCAGCTCGCGCACCGCGCTGTAGCTCGCGTGGCTGCGCTGGCTCAGCGTGTCGGGGTTGAGATCGGGCTCGCCGCCGAGCTCCACGATGCGCTGCGCCAGCTGGTCGGCATGGCGCGCCGCATGGTGGGCATGCACCATCAGCTCGCCGGCAATGGCCGGTGCCGACAGGCCGGCCGCGGTGAAGTGGTGGCGCCGGTAGCGCATCGCGCAGACCCATTCGGTGGCCAGCGCGTCATTGAGCAGGCCGATGATTTCCTCGCGCCAGGGGCCGAAATGCGGGGTCACGGCGCCATCGTGCAGATCGTTCTTGGCGGCCTCGATCGCCGCCTGGTCCAGCGTCAAGCGCTCGCGCGCGGCGGATGCGGGCGCGCCGCCGTGATGCGACCTCGAAGCGCGGGGCAGGGCGCTGGACGGTTTCATGCTGGAGTCTCCGCTGTTGCCTCGAGCGTAGGCGTGCCCGCGCGCGCCGGCTGTGAGAAAAGCGCGCATGGCCAACCCTGAAAAAACCGCGATGCACCGGCGCAAAGACCCGGCGCCTGCGCGCGGGCTGCCCCCTGGGCGATACTCGAATGCCGGAATGCGAGGAGTGGGCGTGAAATCTGCAAGCGACAGTTGGTTCGACGAGGCGTATTACGAGCGCTACTATTTCGACAAGAAAACCAGCGTGGTCGACCCACAGCACATGGAGCGCCTGGGGAACTTCGTCTGCAGCTACCTCAAGTACCTGCGCGTGCCGGTGCGCCGCGTGCTCGACGTGGGCTGCGGCATCGGCCTGTGGCGCGACATCATCGCTCGGCATTTTCCGCAGGCCACTTTCCACGGCGTCGAATACAGCGCCTATCTGTGCGAGCGCTTTGGCTGGGAGCGCGGCTCGGTGGTCGACTACCGCGCCAGCGAGCCCTTCGATTTCGTGATCTGCCAGGGCGTGCTGCCCTATCTCAGCGCCGCCGACCTCAAGCGCGCGCTGCACAATTTCTCGGCGCTGAGCCAGGGCGCGCTCTACATCGAGGCGGTGTCGCACGAGGACTGGGAGCGCGACATCCTCGACGAGACGCTGACCGATCCGCGCCTGTTCCGCCACCGCGCCGAGCTCTACCGGCGCGGGTTGTCGCAGGGCTTCATCGAGCTTGGCGGCGGCATCTGGCTGCACCGCGATGCCGAGGTGCCGCTGTTCGAGCTCGAATGCGCGGCGCGCTGATGGCCGAGGGTCTCACGCCCCATGCGGTGTCGCAGCTGCGCGCGGCGCGCCTCGCGCGCAGCGTCAAGCCGTTCACGGCGCGCGGTGGCCCGCGCGGCGAGCGCTGCGCCGGCTGCCGGCTGCGCCCGAGCCACTGCCTGTGCGCGCTGCGCCCGACGCAGCCCACGCGCGCCGGCGTTTGCCTGCTGATGGCCGATATCGAGCCGCTCAAGCCGAGCAACACCGGCTGGCTCGTGGCCGACGTGGTGCAGGACACGTTTGCGTTCGGCTGGGCGCGCACCGAGGTCGACCCGGGCCTGCTGGCGCTGCTGGCCGATCCGCAGTGGCAGCCCTATCTGGTGTTTCCGGGTGAGTACGCGGCGCCCGATCGCGTGGTGCATGCGGTCGCTCCAGCCGAGGAGTCGGGGCGGCGCCCGCTGTTCGTGCTGCTGGACGCGACCTGGTCCGAGGCGCGCAAGATGTTCCGCAAGAGCCCCTATCTCGATGCCTTTCCGGTGCTGAGCCTGCTGGCCGAGCAGGTTTCGCGCTACCGGCTGCGCCGCTCCACGCGCAGCGACCATTTCTGCACCGCCGAGGTCGCGGCGCTGTGCCTGGAGCTGGGCGGCGACACGCGCGCGGCGCAGACGCTCGAAGCCTATTTCGACGTTTTCACCCACCACTACCTGCAGGCCAAGCACCAGCTGCCGCCCGAGCTCGAGAGCGCGGCGCACCAGCAGTTGCGCGCGCTGGCCGCGGCCATGCCGGCCCGCTGAGCACCGCGCTTTCACCCTGCCCGGCACGCTGGCGCGGGGGTTGCGGCACAATCACGCCCCTTGCGGTCTTTTGTGTGCCGCGCCAGCCCTGCCACTTGAGCACCTCCCATTCCATGACCCAAGACCGTCCTTCCAAGCCCGACAACACGCCCGCGCTGTGCACTCCCTGCGCCGGAATCCAGCGCAACTGGCGCCGCGCGCCCGGCCATGTCGAGCTGCAGCAGCACGGCAACCGCAAGGAAGAGCGCGCCTCGGGCTTGGTGACGATCACGCGCTACCAGTGCGACCAGTGCGGCACGATCTGGGATTACGAGAACGACAAGCAGAACCTGCATGCCGGCTGGTCGATCGTCTCGCGCTGAAGTACCGGGCATGGGCCGCCTGGTCCATGCCGTCATCTCCCTGGCGCCCGCAGGGCCGCCCGCCATTTCTCCTGCTTTTGGCACCCCGTTGCATCAGCTTGCATTCGATACAGATTGCGCCTCCTGGCGCCCCGGCCGGGCACCGCAGCGGAGTTTCTCCCGGCTGCGCGAGCCCGCGGTTTTCCTACTAATGCTTACAAGCGTTGTAGGCTTTTTCCCCCGTTGAATGCTTTGTCTAGCCGTTAAATTTCGTAGCACGGACCTCAGGTGGAACCGTGGTTAGAATAAAAAATCGCTGATCCCATCAGCGGGCCGGAAACTCACCAGGTTGCAACGCTTTGCCACCGCTCACGCGGGCCACAGCATCTGCAAGACCTGTGAAGTAGAGGAAGAATTCATCCGCTGCTCCGTTCTGTGCCGTGATTTTCCGCACTGCCCCCTCCCATGGCGGCAGCGCGGCTCGAGCATGTCCGTGTGCAGCAATAGCTGTCGTCATGCTCCCCCTGTTTGGTTGTCCCGGGTCGTGCCCGGAAGAATGGAAAGGTTCTCCGGGTTTGGCTCTGCAAGATTTGAAACTGCGCTACAACCCCGCCCTCGATGGGTTGCGGGGCGTGGCAATCGTGCTGGTGCTGCTGTCGCATGCACATGTGCCCATGTTCGAGGGTGCATTCCTCGGGGTGGACCTGTTCTTCGTGCTCAGCGGCTTCCTGATCACCTCGCTGCTGCTGCAGGAGGTCCAGGACAACGGACGCCTGGACTACTGGCGCTTCTACCGCCGACGCTTCTTCCGGCTGATGCCCGCGCTGCTGCTGTTCCTGGCGGCCTATTGCCTGTTTGCACCGCTGCTGTGGCCCGACCTGGAAGACATCCACCAGGACGCGCTGGTCTCGGCGCTCTACCTTGCCGACTACGGCATCGCCTTCTTCGACAGCCCCGAGACGCTGCTGCACATGTGGTCGCTGTCGGTCGAGGAGCATTTCTATCTGGTGTGGCCGCCACTGCTGGTGCTGCTGCTGCGCAAGACGCAGCCCGGCAACATCTGGCGCCCGATCCTGCTGCTGTGGGTGCTCAGCACGCTGTGGCGGCTGTTCTGGGTCGGCCAGGGCCAGCATTTCTACGAGATCTTCTTTCGCTTCGATACCCGCGCTTCGGGCCTGCTGGCCGGCAGCCTGCTGGCGGCGCTGGTGATCGAGAAGCCGCAATGGATCCAGGCGGTGCAAAAGCGCATGCCGCATGTGATGTGGCTGCCGCTGGCGATTCCGCTGATGATGCGCCTCGAATGGGACAACCAGGCGGTGATGATCTGGGGCCTGACGGTGGTCGAATGCGCGGCGCTGGTGCTGCTGGTCGCGGTGCAGCAGCACCGCGGACTGGTCTACGAGATGCTGCGCGCGCCGCTGCTGGTGTACCTGGGGCGGCTGTCCTATGGCGTCTACCTGTGGCATTACCCGGTCGTGCGCTACCTGCGCGCCGACTATTCCTGGCCCGTGGTCGTGGTTGCCGGCCTGGCGATCTCGGTGGCGCTGTCGGCGCTGTCGTTCTACACGATCGAGCGCTGGGCCATGCGCTGGCGCGACCGGCCCAAGGGCGCGGCCAACGAGCGCCGCGTGCCGGTCACGGTGGGCTGAGGATCAGAATCCCGCGCCGGGCTGGGCAAGGTATTCGAGTTCCTGCGGCGTACTTTCCCGCCCGAGCATCGGATTGCGGTGCGGAAAGCGGCCAAAGCGCGTGATCACCTCCTGGTGCTTGTGCGCGTAGTCCAGCGTGCCGGCAAAGAAGCTGCGCGTCTCGGGCGCCGCCAGCTCATGCAGCTTGGCAAACAGCGCCACGCTCTGCGCCTGCAGTGGGCCATCCTCGGCATGCTCGAGCGGCAGATAGCAGAAGATGCGCGCCACGGCCGGCACGCTCGGGTGCGTGTCGTGGCCCTCGAGAATGCCGTCCAGCGCGAGCTGCAGCGCCTGCGCGTCGCCGGCAAAGCTTTTCGGTGTGCCGCGAAACAGGTTGCGCGTGAACTGGTCCAGCAGGATGATCAACGCCAGCCGGCCGCGCGGCGTCTGGGCCCAGCCGTCGAGCGCGCCGGACAGCGCCTCTTCGACCAGTGGTCCGAAACGCGCGCCGATCTCGGCATCGGTGGCCGCCGACTTGGTGAACCACAGCGACTGGCGCGCGAGCGCATCGGCATCGGTGGGCTCGGGCGCGCCCAGCCAGTAGGTCAGCAGTTCGGCAATGCGGGGATCGTGCATGGGACAGGGTTCCAGGAAGCAAAGGAAGCCTCATTGTGCCCACGCGGCGCGTGATAGCCTTGAAGCACGACAACGGACGGCATCCATGAAAATCAAGCATCTGCTCGGCGCCCTTGGAATGGCGGCGCTTTTCACCCCGATGGTCTGGGCCCAGACCTTTCCCTCCAAGCCGGTACGCATCGTGGTGCCCTTTGGCGCCGGCGGCGTGGCCGATGTGACGGCGCGCGTCGTGGCGCAGAAGATGGCGCAGACGCTGGGCCAGCCGGTGGTGATCGAGAACAAGCCGGGCGCGGGCGGTATCACCGCGGGCGATGCCGTCGCCAAGGCCGCGCCCGATGGCCACACGCTGCTGCTGATGTCCAACGCCACTGCCGTGAGCGATGGCCTGTTCAGGAACCTGCCGTTCAAGACGCTGCAGGACTTCGCGCCGGTCTCGACGCTGGGCTATTTCGATCTGGCCGTGGTCACCGCCGCGAATTCGCGCTTCAAGACCCTGGCCGAATTGCTGGCGTTTGCCAAGGCCCACCCGGGGCAGCTGAACCTGGGCTCGATCAATGTCGGCAGCACCCAGCATCTGACGGCGGAGATGTTCAAGTCGGCCGCCGGCGTGCAGGTGCAGGTCGTGCCTTTCAACGGCACGCCGGCCGTGGTCACCGCGCTGCGCGGCGGCCAGATCGACGCGGCCGTCGAGATCGTCGCGCCGGTGCTCACGCAGATCCAGTCCGGCGCGCTGCGCGCGCTGGCCGTGGCCAGCGACCGGCGCGCCGCCGCGCTGCCCGAGGTCCCCACCACGCGCGAAGCCGGGTTGCCCGGCTATGTGGCGCGCAGCTGGAACGCGCTGGCGGCGCCGGCCAGGACACCCGCGCCGGTCATCGCACGGCTGAACCAGGCCGTCGTGGCAGCGCTGAACACGCCCGAGGTCAGGAAAAAGCTCCACGAACTGAATGTCGATGCGCAGCCGAGCACCCCGCAGGAAGCTTCGGCACTGCTGGCGACAGAGGTCAAGCGCTGGGGTGGAGTAATTCGCGCTGCGGGGATTCCACCGCAATAAGTCCCTTTGGTGGAACTTTGCGCGGCTGTCTGGCACAAAGTGCCAGCGTCCTCCTACTTTCCTGTACTGGACGGCGACTATCCTTGCTGCTCTTGTTGTTTTGTCACGGGTCTGTCCGCCATGCTCCGCCGCTGTTTCCTGCTTGCCTCCCTGGCGTCCACTGCCTTGCTGTCCACCGCCTGTTCGGGCAAGTCGCTGCCGCGCCATGTGATCGTCTCGCCCGAAAAACTCCAGCAGGCCGTGGCCAGTCGCTTTCCGCGGCCCTATCCGGTCGCAGGGCTGCTGCAGCTGGACCTGCAGGCGCCGCGCCTGCAGCTGCTGCCCGAAACCGATCTGATCAAGGCGCAGCTCACGGCCCGTCTGTCGGGGCCGGTGCTCAAGCAGCAGACCTATGACGGGCGCATGGAGGCGGATTTCGCGTTGCGCTACGCCCCCGCCGACCGCACCGTGCGCGCGCAGCGCGTCAAGGTCCACAGCCTGGCGCTCGACGGGCTGCCGCAGGGCCTGGCGGAGATGCTCAACACCTATGGACCCTCCATTGCCGAGCAGGCGCTGGGCGACCTGGTGCTCTACCAGATGGAGCAAAAGGACCTGGCGCTGATGGATGCGCTGGACATGCAGCCCGGCGCGATACGCGTCACGCCGCGGGGCCTGGAGATCGCGCTCGAGCGCAAGCCGCAGGCGCGCTGAGGGCGCTACCATGTACCCAGGGCGGCGGGCGATGCGTGCCGGCCTGCGAGGACTGCCGTGCCTGCGGCGGCAGCCGTTTGTCCATGAACCTCTGCCTTGAAGCCCATGACCGATCTGTCTGTCTTTCCCGTCACCCGCAAATGGCCCGCGCAACACCCCGAGCGCCTGCAGCTGTACTCGCTGCCCACGCCCAATGGCGTCAAGGTGTCGATCATGCTCGAAGAGACCGGCCTGGCCTATGAGGCGCACACGGTGCGTTTCGAGCAGCAGGACCAGCTGTCGCCCGCCTTCCTGTCGCTGAACCCGAACAACAAGATTCCCGCGATCCTCGATCCGCATGGACCGGGCGGCACGCCGCTGGCGCTGTTCGAGTCGGGCGCGATCCTGATCTACCTGGCGGAGAAGACCGGGCAGTTCATGCCGCTGGACGCCATCGCGCGCTACGAGACGCTGCAGTGGCTCATGTTCCAGATGGGCGGCGTCGGGCCGATGTTCGGCCAGCTGGGCTTCTTCCACCGCTTTGCCGGCAAGGACTACGAGGACAAGCGCCCGCGCGACCGCTATGTGGCCGAAGTGCAGCGCCTGCTCAAGGTGCTGGACCAGCGCCTCGAGGGCCGCGACTGGATCATGGGCCGCGAATACACCGTGGCCGACATCGCCATCCTGCCCTGGGTGCGCAACCTGGTCGGCTTCTACGAGGCCGCGGACATCGTCGGCTGGGAGCAATACGGCCAGCTGCGCCGCGTGCTGGAAAAATGGCTGGAGCGTCCGGCCGTGCAGCGCGGGTTGGAGATACCTCCACGCGCCTAGCGGGGCGCGCCTAGCGGGGCGCGCCTAGCGGGGGGCGCCTAGCCGGGGGCGCCTAGCCGGGCGCGCCTAGCGGGGCGCCTGGCGCGACACACCGTCCCATCGGTGCCCCTTCTCTTTCCCCCGGGCGCTCGCATCTAATGGCATATCTTCAGTTCGGCCTGCGGCGCGTGTTGTCGCCGGCCCCGCCATTCAAGGAGCCCGCCATGACCACCGCCACCCCACCCGTCCTCAAGGCCCAGCCGCTGGGCCCGCAGTGGCCCACGCTCGATCCCTTCCTGTTCTGCGCCCACCATGACGACAGCTACCCGGCCGGCAACGCCAGCATGGGCGTGCAGGCCGTGGATTTCGAGGGCCGCCAGATGGGCAGCGACTTCAGCCGCAAGGACGGCTGGAGCATGTACCACGGCGACAACGTGCCCGGGTTCCCGGGCCACCCGCACCGCGGCTTCGAGACCGTCACGCTGGTGCGCAAGGGCCTGATCGACCACGCCGATTCGCTGGGCGCCGCCGCGCGCTTCGGCCGCGGCGACGTGCAGTGGCTCACCGCGGGCGAGGGCGTCGTGCACTCGGAGATGTTTCCGCTGCTCAACACCGACGCGCCCAACCCGCTGGAGCTGTTTCAGATCTGGCTGAACCTGCCCGCGGCCTCGAAGATGGTCGCGCCGCATTTCACGATGTTCTGGGACGAGCGCATTCCGCGCCTGGTGCACAGCAACGACCAGGGCGCGCGCACCACGGTGACGGTGGTTGCCGGCGCGCTCGAAGGGGCCGGTCCGGCGCTTGCGCCGCCGCCCGAATCCTGGGCCGCGAAGGACGCATCGGATCTGGCGATCTGGACCTTGCTGCTCGAGCCCGGCGCAAGCTGGACGCTGCCCGCGGCGCGCGGCCAGGGCACGCGCCGCATGCTGTATTTCTTTGCCGGCGAACAGCTGCGCATCGGCAATGCGCAGGCGGACCAGCACGCCGCGCTCGAACTCGTCGCCGGCCAGGACTGGCTGCTGAGCAACCCGGGCAGCACGCCCGTCGAGTGCCTGCTGCTGCAGGGCCGGCCCCTGAACGAGCCGGTCGCGCAATATGGCCCCTTCGTGATGAACACCCAGCAGGAGATCATGCAGGCGCTGCAGGACTATCGCCGCACCCAGTTCGGCGGCTGGCCCTGGCCGCAGCAGGACCCGGTGCATGGCAGCGCGCCGCGTTTTGCACGCTACCCCGGCGCCAGCGAGGATGAATTGCCGCCCGCGGGCAGCGCAATCGGGGACAATTCAGGCGCCGGGCTGGACGCAGCCCTTTGAACGGACACTTTCCAATGAACATCAGCAAAGACACCGCGGTCACGATCCACTACACCATCACCGATCTGCAGGGCAAGCGCCTCGACGACGGCGATGTGGCCTATCTGCATGGCGGCTATGACAACCTGTTTACCAAGGTCGAGCAGGCGCTCGAGGGCCAGTCCGTGGGCGCCACGCTCACGGTGGACCTGGCGGTCGAAGACGCATTCGGCGAGCGCGACGAGAGCCTGCAGCGCAGCATCCCGAAGGCGGAATTCCCCCCGGGCGTCAAGGTCGGTGGCCAGCTGCGCGGCAGCAACGACCAGGGCGAGCCGCAGATCTACCACGTGGTGAAGATCAAGGGCCCGGTCGTGCTGCTGGACGGCAACCACCCGCTGGCCGGCCAGGCACTGCGCTTCACCTGCAAGGTCAATGAAGTGCGCGCCGCGACCGCCGAGGAAATCACGCATCGGCATGTGCATGGCGGCCACGGCCACCATCATTGAGATGCTCAGCGGCGGCGCAGCAACGCTCTCTTGAGCAACCTCGCCGCCCGGTCCCGGATCTGGAACGGGCTGTGGCTCGGGAAGGGGAAGGTACGGCTGCGGCTGCAGGCCTGCAGGAAGTCGCCCAGCAGCGCCGAATCGTCCAGCGTGCTGCCGTCCTCGCTGCGGAATTCCGGGTGCCACTGGGTGGCCGCGATATAGCCGCCGCCCGGGCGCGGCGCGCGGCGGATGGCTTCGGGGATATGGTCGGGGATGCTCCAGGCCTCGACCTCGAAATTCGGCGCGATCTGCTTGATGCCCTGGTGGTGGATGCTGTTGACGCGCGCGCGCATCTGCCCCGGATAGAGCTGCGACAGCCGTGAACCCGACACCAGCGCGATGTCATGCGCGTGGCGGTCGTATTGCTGCGCATCGCGGTGCACCTGCGCGCCCGGCACCTGGGTCAGCAGGTCCTGGTAGAGCGTGCCGCCAAAGGCCACGTTGATCAGCTGCAGGCCGCGGCACACACCGAAGATCGGCTTGCCGGCCTGCGAGAAGGCCTCGACCAGCGCCAGGTCGTAGAGATCGCGCACGCGGTCGCCAAGCCATTCGGGGCGCAGCGGCTCCTCGCCATAGCTGCCGGGCCAGACATCGGCGCCGCCATGCATCACCACGCCATCGAGCCAGTCGGCATAGTGCGCCAGCGTCACGTCGCCGCGCGCGGTCTCGCCCGTGGGGCAGGGCACCATCACCACCATGGCCCCGGCCGACATGATCCAGTGGGCGATGGACTGCTCGACGTATTGCAGCGTCTTGCCGGTGAACAGGGAGCGGTCGGGGTCGGCATGCGAAAAGCAGGCCGACAGGCCGATCTTGAGGCGTCGTGAGGCGGGCTGGGACATGGTCGGGGGGCAGGCGCCGAGGCGCCGGTTCGCTGCGGATGCCTGAAATTATGCTGCCGACCTGATCCCCTGCGTGTAGGCCAACCCGAGGTCAGCGACCACCACTACCTGCTGTCAGGTCAATGACGCGGGTCGCTTTTGGGGCTAGGATGGTTACCGAACCAACCAGGCCAAAGGAGAAAGCATGCAGATCCAGGTGCACACGGACAATTTGATCGAAGGTGGGGAAGCGCTCGCGAAATGGGTGCAAAGCGAGCTTCAGCCACGCCTGTCGCGCTTCAAGGAATACACCACGCGGGTGGAAGTGTTCCTCTCGGACACCGATGCACGCAAGACCCAGGGCGGCCTCAAGCGCTGCGTGCTCGAGACCCGCGTCAGCGGCCGCCAGCCGATCGCGGTGAACGCCGAAGCCGAGAAGATCGCCGATGCCGTGACGGCCGCGACCGAGAAGCTGATGCGTGCGCTGGAAACCGATCTGGGCCGTCTCAAGGACAAGAACGGCCGCGAAACCATCCGCACCCAGGAGCCCCTCGACGAGGAGTAAGACTCACCCCGCGCGCAGCCGGCCCTCGAGCGCTGGCGCGCGCAAAGGCGCCAGCGGTGAGGCCACGGGCGGACCGAAGCGCCCCGTGCCGGCCTCCCAGTCGGCCAGCGCCTGCGCGATTTCCTCCTGCGTGCGGCCCACGAAATTCCACCAGACCAGCACATCCTCGTGCATGGGCGCGCCGCCCACCAGCAGCAGCCGCGTGCCGGGCGTGCATTGCAGGCGCAGCGTGCTGCGCCCCGCGGGCAGGAACAGCAGCTCGTCGGGCACCGCGGGCAGGCCGTCGACCGTGATCTCGCCCGCGAGCCCCAGCACCGCATATTCGAAATCCACGCGCAGCGGCAGCTCGGTCGTGACCGCAGTTGGCGCATCCGCGCCCAGGCTCAGGTCCAGTGCCACGAGCGGGCTGTGCACCTGCACCGGCGAGACTTGACCCAGCGCCTCTCCGGCCAGCACGCGCACTTCCAGGCCGTCATGGCTGCAGCGCGGAATGTCGGGGTAATGCTGGAAGCGCGGCGGCATTTGGCGCTCGGCGCCCGGCAGCGCGATCCACAGCTGGGCCGCATGGATATGCGGGCTGCCCAGGCTTTCCTCGGAATGCGCGATGCCTTGTCCGGCGGTCATCAGATTGACCTGTCCCGGGCGGATCACCTGCTGCGAGCCCAGGCTGTCGCGGTGCAGCACCTCGCCCTCGATCATCCAGGTGAAGGTCTGCAGGCCGATATGCGGGTGCGGCCCGACCTGCAGCGAGCGGTCGCCGCGCTGCACCGCCGGGCCGAGGTGATCGATGAAGCACCAGGCGCCGACCTTGCGCAGCGCGCGCTGCGGCACGGCGCGGTGCACGGGCAGTCCGCCGACATCGGCCATGCGGGTGCCCAGGCGTTCGGGCGGGGGAAAGGCAGCGGGCATGAGGTTTTCCTTTGGATAGGCATGAAGAAGCACATGGCTGACAAACAGGCTGGCGCGCAGGCATTAAATTAACAGATGCATCCAGATCTTTCAGCTCCGGCCTGCTGCCGCGCTGGCAGGCCCGGACTTTCGGTGCCTTCCGGACCCAGCGCTTTTCCATTTTTCAGGAGACTTACATGACTACTCCCAGCACTGAGCCTCGCACCGCTTTCCCCGAGCATTTCCAGGCCTTCATCCGCGGCCATGTGCAGCATCGCGTCGGCGATGGTCCGCTCGAGGATATTCCTGTCGGCCAGACAGTCGATGTGGCCACGGCCATTGCCAGCCTGGTGCTGTCGTGGGAATCGGAAGGCCAGCCCGTCACCGTGACGCTGGCCAAGGAAGAGTTCGAGCTGTATGTGTCTCAGGGCGACATCGAGGTGCAGGGCGCCAACGAAACGACGGCCGCCGCCTCTGCCTGACGCGCCTGGGTGCGTTCTTTCACCGAAGCCCCGCAAGGGGCTTTTTTTTGGCCTGGGCCCGGGGACAGAGGCAGGGGCCTTTCTCTGACAGACCGCGCCCGGGAGGACCCATAGAGTCGAGCTTCAAACCCTTTTTTCCGTTCACAGGAGATGCATATGGCCGACGACAACAATCCACGCGAAACCCTTTGGAAACTGGTCAAGGAAATCCGCTTTGCGATGATCACCCACCGCCACCCGGACGGCGCGCTGCATGCCTGTCCCATGACCATGGCCAACAAGGAAGGCATGGACGAGCATGTGCATTTCTACTTCCTGATCAACAAGCAGCACGACCTGGCGCATTGCGTGGGCCATGATGGCCACATCCAGATCAGCTTTGCCGATCCCGAGGAAGACACCTATGTCTCGGTCAGCAGCACCGCGCACCTGAGCGAAGACCGCGCGCTCAAGGAAAAGCTCTGGTCCACGGCCGCCCAGGCCTGGTTCCCCGGTGGCGTAGAGGACCCCAACCTCGCGGTGCTGGTCGCACCCGTGTCCTCGGCCGAGTACTGGAACGTCAAGGAAAACCAGCTGGTCCAGCTGTTCAAGATGGCCAAGGCCGCGGTGACCGGCGAGCCGCCCAAGGGCATGGGCGAGCACAAGACGATTCAGATGTGAATGACCGATGGAAACTGCAGGCCTGCAGTTTCCAGACCCGCGGGTTCAGGGTGCGTCACTCGACGCGTGCCCCTGACACCCGCACCACATTCCCCGCCGTGACCCAATCCTTCGCCAGCAGCGCCTTGAAGCCTGCGGGCGTATCGGTCGTGGCTTCCGCGCCGAGCTTGCGTACACGTTCCTGCACCACCGGATCGGCCAGGACCTTGTTCACGGCGGCATTGATCTTGCGCACTTCCTCCGCCGGCGTGCCGGCCGGGGCCAGCAAGCCGTACCAGGTATCGAACTGGAAACCTGGGAAGCCCGACTCCGCCACCGTCGGCAGATCGGGCAGGAAGGGCGAGCGCTTGGGGCCCGTATAGGCCAACAGCTGCACGCGCGCGTCGTCCTTGAACGCAATCAGGCCCGTGGTGGCGGCCGTGACACCCTGCACGCGGCCGGCCAGCAGCTCGCGCACGGCGTCGCCCGTCGATTTGTAGGGGATGTGCTGCTGCTCGACCTTGGCCTGCGCCAGGAACGAGGCCATGCCCAGATGCGAGGCGCTGCCGTTGCCGGCCGAGGCGTAGTTCCAGGGCGTGGGGCTGGCCTTGGCGGCCGCGACCCACTGCGCGAGCGTGCGCGCCTGGCCCGCGGGCGCGGCAATCACGTAGCCCGACGATGCGACCAGCGCCACGGGCTCGAAGTCATTGACCGGATGGAATCCCAGCTTCGGGTACATGTGGCCCGTGAAGTGGTGGCTTGCGGCCGCCATCACCAGCGTATTGCCATCGGGCTTGGCGCGCGCCACGCCCTGGGTGCCGAGGGTGCCGCCCGCGCCGGGCTTGTTCTCGATCACGATGCTGGCCTGCAGCGCCTGGCCCAGTTCGTTGCTGAACGCGCGCAGTACGGTGTCTTGCACCGCGCCCGCGCCAAAGGGCACGACGATATGGACGGTGCGATCGGCCGCTTGGGCCAGGCCGGCAGTGCCAAGGCCCCAGGCAAGGGCGGTGGAGGCAATAAGGCGGCGGCGGGTCAGAACGGGCAGATGCATGGGGAGTGAAATAAAGCGTGAACGGAAGCAAGGCGGCTAGGCCTTTGAACCGTCCAGTTTAGGCAGCACGATAGCCAGGACCAACGCATTCTTTCTCATGAGCTAATGCACAAAACATTCTTGGGCCCATGAAAAAAGCGCCAGCCCTTTGCAGGAACTGGCGCTTTGCTGGAGTTCTGCGCTCGTCAGCGCAAAGCCCTTTTACTTGGCTGCAACTACGCGCACCATCTCCAGGCACTTGTTCGAGTAGCCCCATTCGTTGTCATACCAGCTGACGATCTTGACGAAGGTCGTGTCCAGCGCGAGGCCGGCTTCGGCGTCGAACACCGAGGTGCAGGATTCACCGCGGAAGTCGGTGGCCACCACCTTGTCTTCCGTGTAGCCCAGCACGCCCTTGAGCGCGCCTTCGGACTGGGCCTTCATTTCGGCGCAGATCTCGGCGTAGGTCGCTTCGCTGTTGAGTTCCACCGTCAGATCGACCACCGACACGTCGGAAGTCGGCACGCGGAAGGACATGCCCGTGAGCTTCTTGTTGAGCTCGGGAATCACCACGCCCACGGCCTTGGCGGCGCCAGTGCTCGAGGGAATGATGTTTTCCAGGATGCCGCGGCCGCCGCGCCAGTCCTTGTTCGACGGGCCGTCGACGGTCTTTTGCGTTGCCGTGGTGGCATGCACGGTGGTCATCAGGCCGCGCTTGATGCCCCACTTGTCGTTGAGCACCTTGGCCACGGGGGCCAGGCAGTTGGTCGTGCACGAAGCGTTCGAGATGATCGCTTGACCGGCGTAGGTCTTGCAGTTCACGCCGAACACGAACATCGGGGTGTCGTCCTTGGAAGGTGCCGACAGGATGACCTTCTTCGCGCCCGCGTCGAGGTGCTTCTGCGCGGTTTCCTTGGTCAGGAACAGGCCCGTGGCTTCGATCACGATGTCGGCGCCGACTTCGTTCCACTTCAGGGCGGCGGGGTCACGTTCCTGCGTCAGGCGGATCGGCTTGCCATTGACCACCAGCGTGTTGCCTTCGACGGCGATGGTGCCCTGGAAACGGCCATGCACGCTGTCGTACTTGAGCATGTAAGCCAGGTAATCGGGTTCGAGCAGGTCGTTGATGGCGACGATCTCGATGTCGCTGCCGAAGTTCTGCACGGCTGCGCGGAACACCATGCGGCCGATGCGGCCGAACCCGTTGATACCTACTTTGATGGTCATATTTGCCTCTTGAAGTGAAATGACGAAACCTGCTTACTTTTTCTTCTGCTGGCGCAGCACGGCCTGGACCGTGCCCGCGACATTTTCCTCGGTGAAGCCGAAGTGCTTGAACAGCACGTTGGCCGGCGCCGATTCGCCGTAGCTGTCGATACCGACGACGGCCGCGCAGCCGTACTTCCACCAGAAGTCGGTCACGCCCATCTCCACCGCGATACGCGGCAGGTTGGCGGGCAGGACCTTGGTCTTGTAGCGGGCATCTTCGCGGTCGAACGTGGTGGTGCTGGGCATCGAGACCACGCGCACGGCGATCTTCTTGATGGCCAGGAGCTTTTGCGCCGCCAGCGCGAGCTGCACTTCCGAGCCGGTGGCGATGATCACCGCCTGGGCGGCCTGCGTCAAACCGATGTCGGCGGGCTCGCTGAGCACATAGGCGCCGCGGCTGATGTCGCCGGCGTCGCGCTTGCGCGCATAGGCCAGGTTCTGGCGGCTCAGCAGCAGGGCCGTGGGCCGGTCGCGCTGCGACAGCGCGGCGCTCCAGGCGACCGCGGTTTCAGTGGTGTCACCCGGACGCCAGACGTCCAGACCAGGGATCAGGCGCAGGCTCGCGGCGTGCTCGATCGACTGGTGCGTCGGGCCATCTTCGCCCAGGCCGATCGAGTCGTGCGTGAACACGTGGATGACGCGCTGCTTCATCAGCGCGGCCATGCGGATGGCATTGCGGCTGTAGTCGCTGAACGTCAGGAAGGTGCCGGCATAGGGGATGAAGCCGCCATGCAGCGCGATGCCGTTCATGATCGCGGCCATGCCGAATTCGCGCACGCCGTAATTGATGTGGCGCCCGCCGACACCGTATTCGTTCTTGACCACGGCGCCGGCTTCGTCGAAGCGCAGCGGCGGCGTGCTCTTGGTGTTGGTGAGGTTCGAGCCCGTCAGATCTGCCGAGCCGCCAAGCAGTTCGGGCAGCGCGGCGGTGAAGGCTTCGAGCGCCATCTGGCTGGCCTTGCGGCTGGCGACGGTCTCGCCCTTGGCGATGGTGTCGACCACGGTGTTCACCGCGACTTGGGCGAAGTTCTTCGGCAGGTCACCGGCCATGCGGCGCGTGAATTCCGAGGCGAGCTCGGGGTGGGCCTTGGCATAGGCCGCGAACTTCTTGTTCCAGGCGGCTTCGGTCTTGGCGCCGACCGACTTCGCGTCCCAGTCGCCGTAGACGTCTGCAGGGATCTCGAAAGGGGTGTGCGACCAGCCGAGCGCAGCGCGCGTCAGGCCGATTTCCTCGCCGCCGAGCGGCTCGCCATGGGCCTTGGCGGTGTTCTGGCGGTTGGGCGAGCCCTTGCCGATGCTGGTCTTGCAGATCACCAGCGTGGGCTTGGTGGCGCTTTGCTTGGCATGCGCGATGGCGGCGTCGATGGCTTCGACGTCATGGCCGTCGACCGGGCCGACCACGTTCCAGCCGTAGGCCTCGAAACGCTGGGCGGTGTTGTCGATGAACCAGGGCGCGACCTGGCCGTCAATGGAGATGCCGTTGTCGTCGTACAGCGCGATCAGCTTGTTGAGCTTCCAGGCACCGGCCAGCGCCGCGGCCTCGTGGGAGATGCCTTCCATCAGGCAGCCGTCGCCCATGAACACATACGTGCAGTGGTCGACGATCTCATGGCCTTCGCGGTTGAACTCCGAAGCCAGCAGCTTCTCGGCCAGCGCGAAGCCCACGGCGTTGGTGATGCCCTGGCCCAGCGGGCCGGTGGTGGTCTCGACGCCCGGGGTCACGCCCACTTCGGGGTGGCCCGCGGTCTTGCTGTGCAGCTGGCGGAAGTTGCGCAGCTCGTCCATCGGCAGGTCATAGCCCGTGAGATGCAGCAGCGCATAGATCAGCATCGAGCCATGGCCGTTCGACAGGATGAAGCGGTCGCGGTCGGCCCAGTGCGGGTTGACCGGGTTGTGCTGCAGGTGGCGGCTCCACAGAGCCACGGCCATGTCGGCCATGCCCATCGGGGCGCCGGGATGACCGGAGTTGGCTTGTTGAACGGCATCCATTGCGAGTGCGCGGATCGCATTCGCCATTTGTTGAGTGTTGGCCATCGGGGCGCTCCGAAAAAGGAGGGTGTTTGTCAGGGGAAGCCCGCCATTTTAAGCGGCGGCTGGTTTGGTCCTGTAACGCAGGGCAATGCACTACAGTGCAGCCCATGGTCAAACCCCTGTCCAGCCTGCCTTTTCGGAGTTCCCAGCGCATGCCTTCCGTCCCCGTTTCCGCGCCTTCATCGACACTTCAGCCGCCCGCCATGCTGCTGGCCGCGGGCCGCGGCGAGCGCATGCGCCCGCTGACCGACCACTGCCCCAAGCCACTGCTCGAAGTCCAGGGCCAGCCGCTGCTGCAGTGGCACCTGCAGGCGCTGGCCAGCGCGGGCGTGCCGCGCGCGGTGATCAACCTGGGCTGGCTGGGGGCGCAGATTCCCGCGCGCCTGGGGCCATGCTTCACGCAGGCGGGCGCTGGCCTGCCGCTGGTCTACTCGGATGAGGATCCCTCGGGCCAGGGCTCGGCGCTCGAAACCGCAGGCGGCATCGCGCGCGCGCTGGCGCAGCTCGGGCCGGTGTTCTGGCTCGCGGCCGGCGATGTGTTCGCGCCCGATTTCACCTTTGACGCGGGCGCGGCTGCCGCGTTCGCGGCTGGCGACCAGCTGGCCCACCTGTGGCTCGTGCCCAATCCCGAACACCATCCGCAGGGCGACTTCGGCCTGAGTGACGACGGCCTGGCGCTGGACCTGCCCGCAGGCGACCCGCGCCCGCGCTGGACCTACAGCACCATCGCGCTGCTGCGCGCCGAGCTGTTTGCCGCGCCCTGGTGCGACATTCCCGCGGGCAACCCCGAAGGCGCGCGCGCCGCGCTCGGGCCGCTGCTGCGCCGCGCGATGGCCGCGGGCCGGGTGGGCGCTTCGCTGTACCCGGGGTGCTGGACCGACGTCGGCACGCCCGAAAGACTGCAGCATCTGAACGCTTCGGCGGCCAATTCAGCTGTGTAGGACAACATCGCGTCCTGAACGCCGCGCCGCGAAGAATGCAAATAGTGGTCAATCCTCCAAATCGGGGGATACATTTGCAAGCAAGTGCGCAGTACGATACCCGGCATGACCTCCGTTTATGCCCAACGCCGCGCGCGCCTGGCTGCCCAGCTGGGCCCCCAGGACGTGGCCATCATCCCTACTGCCCCGGTGCGCATGCGCAACCGCGACACGGATTTCCAGTACCGGCATGACAGTTACTTCTATTACCTGACCGGGTTTTCCGAACCCGAGGCCTGCCTGGTGCTCAAGGGCAGTGGCGAGAGCGCATTGTTCTGCCAGCCCAAGGACCTCGAGCGCGAGATCTGGGACGGCTACCGACTCGGCCCCGAAGCGGCCGTCGACGCGCTTGGCGTGACCCAGGCTTTTTCGAGCACCGAGATCAACACCCGGCTGCCGCGCCTGCTCGACAACACGCAGTGCGTCTGGTTCCCGTTCGCCACCCACACCGGACTGGCCGCTCAGGTCGAGGCCTGGCTGGCCCAGGTGCGCAGCCGCGTGCGCATGGGCGTGCAGTCGCCGACCCGCCAGGGCGACCTGTGCGCGCTGCTCGACGAGATGCGCCTGGTCAAGGACGCGCACGAGCAGGACATCATGCGCCGTGCCGCGCGCATCAGCGCCGGCGCCCATGTGCGCGCGATGCAGCGCTCGGCGCGCATGCTGCGCGCGGGCGAGGAAGTGCGCGAATACCACCTCGACGCCGAGCTGCTGCACGAGTTCCGCCAGCATGGCTCGCAGTACCCGGCCTATGGCTCGATCGTTGCCGCGGGCGCCAACGCCTGCGTGCTGCATTACCAGGCCGACAAGGCGCTGGTGCGCCCCGGCGAGCTGGTGCTGATCGATGCCGGCTGCGAGCTCGACGGCTACGCCAGCGACATCACGCGCACCTTCCCTGCCGATGGAAAGTTCACCGGCGCGCAGCGCGCGGTCTATGACCTGGTGCTGGCCAGCCAGGACGCGGCCATTGCGGCCACGCGCGCCGGCCGGCTTTTCAGCGATGCGCACGATGCGACGCTCGCGGTGCTGGCGCAGGGCCTGCTCGACCTGGGCATCCTCGACGCCAGGCGCGTCGGCACGGCCCAGGACGTGATCGACACGCGCGCCTATTTCCCCTACTACATGCACCGCACCGGCCACTGGCTGGGCATGGACGTGCACGACTGCGGCAGCTATGTCGAGCCTGGCGCCGACGACACCGGCCCGGCGCGCAGCGACCCGCTGACGGGCGACGCGCTGCGCCAGCGCCCAAGCCGTATCCTGCGCGCGGGCATGTGCACCACCATCGAGCCGGGCCTGTACCTGCGCGCGAGCGCCGAGCTGCCCGAGGCGTTCCACAACATCGGCATCCGCATCGAGGACGACGCCATCGTGACCGAGGACGGCTGCGAATTGATCACGCGCGATGTGCCGGTCAAGGCCGACGAGATCGAAGCGCTGATGCGCGATCTGGCGTGAGCCACGCCTCCCTTGGCGCATGCCGCGGCCTGCGCCTTCTCCTTTCCTGACTGTTTCCCATGTCCGACGCTTCCAGCACGCCCTCCGCACCTCCGCGCCTGCAGTGGCGCATTTTCACGGTGCTCTGGCTGCTGGGAATGCCGGGCGTGTCGGCCCTGGTGTGGTCCGTCATTCCCGAGTGGCGCCACAGCCATGCGCTCGAGCCGCAGTGGGGCCATTCGCCGGTGTTCGAGCTGGTGCTGCTGTCGGCGCTGCTGGCGCTGGCGGTGGGCGTCGGCGTGCTGCTCGCGCCGCGCGTCGGGCTGGCGGCGCCGGTCCTGACCACCTGGATCGCGGGGCGCTCGCCGCTGCAGGCGCTGCGCCGCGTCTGGCTGCCCGGCGTGGCCGGCGGCGTGGCCGGGGCGGCCTGCCTCGTGACCATGGCCATCCTCTGGCCCGAGAGCCTCAAGATCGCCGAGCCCCTGTACCTGATGCCGCTGCTGTCCAAGCTGCTCTACGGCAGCCTGACCAGCGAGCTGCTGCTGCGCTGGGGCATGCTGGCATGCGTGTTCTGGGGCCTGTGGCGGCTCACGGGCCGGGAGGCGCCGCTGTCGCAGAGCATGGGCTGGGTCGCGGTGCTGCTGAGCGCGCTGCTCTGGGCCGCGCTGCATTGGCTGCTCGCGCGCTGGCTGCTGGGCCCGCAGCCCGGCCTGATGCTGCTGCATGTGGTGCTGGGAAAGCTGGGCTACGGGCTGCTGGCGGGCTTCCTGTGCTGGCGCTTCGGCCTCGAGGCCGCGATCCTGGCGCATATGGTGACCTATCTGCTGACCCATGGCCTGATCGGTCCAGTGCTGTAAGAGCGGCTGACACAACCCTTGAGGCGTCGTTGCCTCGCCTTGTCGTGCTACTCGCACTGCCTACGGCTCGGCGCCTAGCCTCAACCGCAAATCTGCGATTTGCTGGGTTATGTCAGCCGCTCTGCTCCTGCCCCTGTTTTCGTACCCGGCTTGTAACCGCTTCCGTGTGAGAATCGAATTCCGATCCCTCTCCCGCGAAAGCCTTATGACCAAGCCGTTGACCCGCGCCACGAAGATTGTTGCCACCCTGGGGCCCGCCTCGAGCGACCCCCAGTTGCTAGAACAGATGGTGCGTGCCGGCGTCAATGTGGTCCGGCTGAACTTCAGCCACGGCACGGCGCAGGACCATATCGACCGCGCCACGATGGTGCGTGCCGCCGCGCAGCGCGCCGGCCGCGAGGTGGCGATCATGGCCGACCTGCAGGGCCCGAAGATCCGCGTCGGCAAATTCGCCGAAGGCCGCGTGATGCTCGAGCCCGGCGCGCCCTTCATCCTGGATGCCTCGCGCACCGAGCCCGGCGACCTGCAGGGCGTGGGCCTGGACTACAAGGAGCTGCCGCGCGACGTCAAGGCCGGCGACCTGCTGCTGCTCAATGACGGCCTGATCGTGCTCACCGTCAATGCGGTGCTTGGCGAGGAGGTGCACACCACCGTCAAGCTCGGCGGCGAGCTGTCCAACAACAAGGGCATCAACAAGCAGGGCGGGGGCCTGACAGCGCCCGCGCTCACGGGCAAGGACATGGAGGACATCAAGACCGCGATGAGCTTCCAGGCCGACTACGTGGCCGTGAGCTTCCCGAAGAACGCGACCGACATGGAAATGGCGCGCCAGCTGTGCAACGTGGCCGGCTCGCCCTGGCGCCACAAGCCCGGGCTGATCGCCAAGATCGAGCGCGCCGAGGCCATTCCGCACCTCGAGGACATCCTGCGCGTGTCGGACGGCATCATGGTCGCGCGCGGCGATCTGGCCGTCGAGGTCGGCAATGCCGCGGTGCCGGCGCTGCAAAAGAAGATGATTCGCATGGCGCGCGAGATGGACAAGGTGGTGATCACCGCGACGCAGATGATGGAGAGCATGATCACCAACCCGGTGCCGACGCGCGCCGAGGTCAGCGACGTCGCCAACGCGGTGCTCGACGGCACCGATGCCGTGATGCTCAGCGCCGAGACCGCGGCCGGCAAGTACCCGCTGGAGACCGTCGAGGAAATGGCGCGCATCTGCACCGCTGCGGAAGCCGCGGAAGATGTCGAGCGCGACGCCGATTTCACGGGTCGCACCTTCGGGCGCATCGACCAGAGCATCGCGATGGGCGCGCTGTTCACGGCCCACCACCTGGGCGCCAAGGCGCTGGTCGCCATGACCGACAGCGGCTCCACGGCGCTGTGGATGAGCCGCCGGCGCATCCACATCCCGATCTATGCGCTCACGCCCAAGGTCCACACCCAGCGGCGCATGGCGCTGTACCGCAACGTGCGCCCGATACTGATGGACACCTCGGCGGACCGCGACACCGCGCTCGAGCAGGCCGAAGCCCATCTCAAGGCGCGCGGCATCGTGCAGCAGGGCGATGTCTATGCCATCACCTGCGGGTTGCCCATGGGCCAGCCCGGCGGGACCAACATGTTGCAAATCTGCCGAGCCCGCTGAGCCTGGCCGCGTGCGGCCTGGCAAAGCGGGTCGGAATAGCACTGGTGCGGGCATTGCAGTCGGGATAAAATCCCGGGTTACACAGCGGTTACCGCCGCTGGGCCCGGATCCACGCCGTGTGCGGCAGATTTCGGGTTGGCTGTTTACCCACCTGAATTGGATCCACCACATGTCCCTCGTCTCGATGCGCGAACTGCTCGACCACGCTGCAGCCAACGGCTATGGCATTCCTGCTTTCAACGTCAACAATCTGGAGCAAGTCCAGGCGGTGATGGCTGCGGCCGACGAAGTTGGCGCTCCCGTGATCCTGCAAGCGAGCGCCGGCGCGCGCAAGTATGCAGGCGAGGCCTTCATCAAGCACCTGATCCAGGCCGCGATCGAGCAGTACCCGCACATCCCGCTGGTCATGCACCAGGATCATGGTCAGTCGCCCGCGATCTGCCAGGGCGCGATCGACCTGGGCTTTTCGTCGGTCATGATGGACGGCTCGCTCGAAGAAGACGGCAAGACGCCGGCTTCGTTCGACTACAACGTCAATGTGACGCGCAAGGTCGTTGAAATGGCCCACCGCGTCGGCGTCACCGTCGAAGGCGAACTCGGCTGCCTGGGCTCGCTCGAAACCGGCGAAGCCGGTGAGGAAGACGGCATCGGCGCGGTCGGCAAGCTCGACCACAGCCAGATGCTGACCGATCCCGAGGAAGCCGCCCAGTTCGTCCAGGCCACGCAGCTCGACGCGCTGGCCATCGCCATCGGCACCAGCCATGGCGCCTACAAGTTCACGCGCAAGCCCGACGGCGACATCCTGTCGATCCAGCGCGTCAAGGAAATCCACGCCCGCCTGCCCAACACCCACCTGGTGATGCACGGCTCGTCGTCGGTGCCCCAGGACCTGCTGGCCATCATCCGCCAGTACGGCGGCAACATGAAGGAAACCTACGGCGTGCCGGTCGAGGAAATCCAGGAAGCCATCAAGTACGGCGTGCGCAAGATCAACATCGACACCGACATCCGCCTGGCGATGACGGCCGCGGTGCGCAAGTTCCTGTTCGAGAACCCCGAGAAGTTCGATGCGCGCGAATGGCTCAAGCCCGCACGCGAAGCCGCCAAGCAGATCTGCAAGCAGCGCTATGTGGAATTCGGCTGCGAAGGCCAGGCCGGCAAGATCAAGGGCCACAACCTGCAGATCGTGGCCGGCATGTACGCCGACGGCACGCTCAAGCAGGTCGTGAACTAAATACCGCCTTGCGGCACTGCTGCAAAGCCCTCCGGCTCTTGGGTCGGAGGGCTTTTTTGCTTTCAATCCGTTGCATTTTTGGCGACCTGCGTGCAGCATGGCAGTGGCTTGAAAAATCAGAGGGCCAATGACGGCCCAGGCCTTTGCGCAGGAGATTGCAATGAAGAAAACGGGAGCGCGCTGGGCGCTGTGGGGAGCAGGGATGGTGCTGGCCTTGGCGGGGTGCGCGACGCAGACGGCTACCGCACCGGCAGCAGGGCAATACACGGCAGGGCGCGCGCAGCTGGCGCTGCCCGCCGGGGCCTGGACCGATCTGGGGGCGGCCGACGAGGCCTGGGCGCCGCTGCCCAGCTCGGGCAGCGTGGCCTTGCAAAGCCGCGCGCTGGTGCTCAAGGGCGCGAAGCAGGAGCCGCTGGCCGTGGTGCTGGTGCGCACGAATGCCTCGAACCTGTTCTGGCGGCCCGTGACCTGGGGCCTGAACTGCGCGCGCGAACTCGATGTGCTGATGTTCGACGACGCCGCCGGCAGCCCCGACCGCATGGACTGCCTGCGCCTGCGCCGCAATGCCCAGGCGCAGCAGTGGCTCAAGCGCACCAAGCCCGAGACCCAGGCCTGGCTCGAGCGCCGCCAGCAGCTGCCCGCGCTGCCCTACAGCCACCTGAGCTACCGCTTCGCCACCGAGGACGGCGGCCTGGTGGAGCTGCAGATCCTCGCCGACCAGCGCCTGCTGCAGAGCGAAAAGGGCAGCCAGGGCCGGCAGCTGCGCGACTGGGCGCAGGCCGTGGCCGGCGCGGCGCGCGACAGCCTGTCGTCGATCAATGGCGAACTGGTGCTGCCCGCGTTCCCGGGCGCGGTCTGAACGCTCCTAGGGTAATCACAGACTGTGGGCATCCGGAGCTCGGCCGACAATCTTTGGAGTGTCGGCAAGAAATACTGGAGGCTTCAAAACCATGAGTGATCGTCCCTGGCTGAGCGCATACCCCCAAGGGGTGCCCGCGGAAATCGACGCGACGCAGTACACGTCGCTGGTGGCCCTGATGGAAGAGGCCTTCACCCAATACCGCGACCGGGTGGCGTACAGCTTCATGGGCAAGGAGCTGAGCTTTGCGCAGACCGATGCGCAGAGTCGGGCGCTCGCGGCCTATCTGCAGGGGCTGGGCCTGGTCAAGGGCGACCGCGTGGCGCTGATGATGCCCAACATTCCGCAGTACCCCGTGGCCGTGGCCGCGGTGCTGCGCGCCGGCTTCGTGGTGGTGAACGTGAATCCGCTGTACACCGCGCGCGAGCTCGAGCACCAGCTGCGCGACTCGGGCGCCAAGGCCATCGTCATCATCGAGAACTTCGCGACCACGCTGCAGGCCTGCATCGCGGCGACGGCCATCAAGCATGTCGTGCTGTGCGCGATGGGCGACCAGCTCGGCCTGTTCAAGGGCGCGCTGGTCAATTACGTGGTGCGCAAGGTCAAGAAGCTGGTGCCGGCCTTTGCGCTGCCCGGCGCCGTGCGCTTCAATGTGGCGCTGGCCCAGGGCGCGGGGGCCCATTTCGAGGCGCCGACGCTGCTGCCCGACGACATCGCGCTGCTGCAGTACACCGGCGGCACCACGGGCGTGAGCAAGGGCGCGGTGCTGCTTCACCGCAACGTCATTGCCAACGTGCTGCAGTCCGAGGCCTGGAATGCGCCGGTCATGGGCAAGATTCCCGAAGGCGAGCAGCCCACCAGCGTCTGCGCGCTGCCGCTCTACCATATCTTCGCGTTCACGGTGAACATGATGCTGTCCATGCGCACCGGCGGCAAGACGCTCCTGATCCCCAATCCGCGCGACCTCAAGGCCACGCTGCAGGAGCTGTCCAAACACCGCTTCCACAGCTTCCCGGCCGTCAGCACGCTGTTCAACGGCCTGGCGCACCACCCGGACTTCAACAGCGTCGACTGGTCGCATCTCAAGGTCTCGGTCGGCGGCGGCATGGCGGTGCAAAGCGCGGTCGCGCAGTTGTGGCTCGAGAAGACCGGCTGCGCGATCTGCGAAGGCTACGGCCTGTCGGAGACCAGCCCCTCGGTCAGCTGCAATCCGGTCACGCTGAGTCAGTTCACGGGCACCATCGGCGTGCCGCTGCCCAGCACCTGGATGAAGCTGATCGACGACGCGGGCAACGATGTGACGCAGCCCGGTCTCGCCGGCGAGATCGCCATCAAGGGGCCGCAGGTGATGGCGGGCTACTGGCAATTGCCCGAGGAAACCGCCCGCGCCATGACACCCGATGGCTACTTCAAGTCCGGCGATATCGGCACGGTCGACGCCAACGGCTTCTTCAAGGTGGTTGACCGCAAGAAGGACATGGTGCTGGTCAGCGGTTTCAATGTCTATCCCAACGAAGTCGAGGACGTCGTGGCCCGGTGCCCGGGCGTGCTCGAATGCGCGGTGGTCGGCGTGCCCGACGAGAAGACCGGCGAGGCCGTGAAGCTGGTGATCGTCAGGAAGGACCCGGCGCTGACCGAGCAGGCGGTGCGCGATTTCTGCCGCTCGAATCTGACGGGCTACAAGCAGCCGCGGGTCATCGAGTTCCGCACGGAGTTGCCTAAGACTCCGGTCGGAAAAATACTGCGCCGCGAATTGCGCGGCAGCTAAAAGCCTGCGCCGCGCCGGCCTCCGGCAATCCCGCACAATGGCCACCCGCTGCCGCGCGCAGCGGGTTTTTTTCATCCCGGGAAATACATGACGATTGCGATTTTGAGTGCCTTGCCCGAAGAGCAGGCCGGTTGGGTGCAGAGCCTGCAGGACGTGCGCGGCACGCGCCATGCGGGGCGGCAGTTCTGGCAGGGACGGTGGCAGGGGCAGGGCGTGGCGCATGAACTGGTCTGCACGCTGTCGGGCATCGGCAAGGTGGCGGCCGCCACCACGGCCGCGGCGCTGATCGAGCGCTTTGGCGTCACGCGCATCGTCTTCACCGGCGTGGCCGGGGGCATGGGGGCGGGCGTGCGCGTCGGCGATGTCGTCGTGGCCAGCGACTACCTGCAGCACGATCTCGATGCCTCGCCATTGTTTGCGCGCTGGGAGCTGCCCGGCTACGGCCGCACGCGCCTGGCCTGCGATCCGGTGATGCGCGACGCGCTGCATGCAGCCAGCCGGGACTGCGTCGGCATTGCAGGACACGCGCATTGCGGGCTGGTGGCCAGCGGCGATCAGTTCGTCGGCACCGCCCAGGCCTCGCAGGCGTTGCGTGCGGGCCTGGCGGCCGCGGGCCACGAGGTGCTGGCCGTCGAGATGGAGGGCGCGGCCGTCGCGCAGACCTGCCATGACTATGGCGTGCCCTTTGCCGCGATGCGCACGATTTCCGATTGCGCCGACGACAGCGCGGCCGTGGACTTCGCCGATTTCGTGCGCAATGTGGCGAGCCGCTATGCGCAGGAGGTCCTCACGGGATTCCTGCAGCGCATCGAGCCGCTGCCCAGGGCCTGAGGTCTATTTCAACCAGCCGCGTTTGCGGAAATAGAGCATGGGCCCCACCGCGCTGACCGCCATCAGCACCAGCGCAAACGGATAACCCAGCGACCAGTCGAGCTCGGGCATGAACTTGAAGTTCATGCCGTAGGCGCTGGCAACCAGCGTCGGCGGCAGCAGCGCGACGCTGGCCACCGAGAAGATGCGGATGATCTTGTTCTGGTTGATGTTGATGAAACCCACGGTGGCATCCATCAGGAAGTTGATCTTCTCGAACAGGAAGGCGGTGTGGCTGTCGAGCGATTCGATGTCGCGCAGGATCTGGCGCGCTTCCTCGAACTGCTCGGCGTTGAGCATCTTGCTGCGCATCATGAAGCTCACCGCGCGGCGCGTGTCCATCACGTTGCGGCGGATGCGCGAGTTCATGTCTTCCTGGCGCGCGATGGCCGACAGCACGTCGCTCGCGCGCGCATCGTCGACATCGCCGGACAGCACCTGGGTGCTGACCTTCTCCAGCGCGTCGTAGATGCGCTCGAGCGTGTCGGCCGAGTACTCGGCGTCGGCGTCGAACAGCTTGAGCAGCACTTCCTTCGCATCCTCGAGCAGGCCCGGCGCGCGGCGTGCGCGCATGCGCAGCAGGCGGAACACCGGCACGTCCTCGTCGTGGATCGAGAACAGCACGCCGCGGCTCTTGAGATCGGTGTTGTGCTGGTTCAGGATGAAGGCCACGCGCACCGAGCGTGGGTCCTCGTCGTCATCGATCAGGAAGTCGCTGCGGATGTGCAGTTCGCCGTTGTCTTCCTCGTAGAAGCGCGCCGATTCCTCGATGTCCTCGTCCATCGCGTCTTCGGGGATCGACAGGCCGTAGTGCTGCTTGATCCAGCGCTTTTCCTCGAGCGTGGGCGACTCGAGGTCGACCCAGATGGGCTGGAACCGGGCCAGGTCTTCCAGCGAGTCGATCTCTCCCTGGACCAGGCGGCCATTGGCCAGCGTAAAGATGTTGAGCATTGCTCACTCCCATGTCATTTGTCGGCGGCGGCGGTGAAAGAGTGATGCTTTCAACCCCCCGCAGCGGCACGATGGGAGTTGAAAGCTACCGACTGGGGTAGGTTTCCATGGAGCAATCTCCAGTAATCTTGAAGTCGCGGATTATGGCATTGCGCGCGCGCGGCGCGGCGCACAAAAGCCCGCGCCGCAGGGGTGCGGGCGCGGCTGTCATCGCGGTGTCACGCCCAGCGCCTCCGCACGGCACAGGTCGGCCCAGGCCGCGGGCTTGGCGTGCGCGGCGCGCAGCAGGTAGCCGGGATCGTAGGTGACCATGGCCGGACAGCCCGCCGCCTGGTGCGGCTCGGCGCGCAGCCGGCCCAGCGCGTCGCTGCGCCCGAGCACGGCGCGCGCCGCGGCCAGGCCCAGCACCAGGATGCGCGCCGGCTGCAGCAGCTGCACCATCGCCTGCAGGCCGGTGTCGAGCGGCACGCAGTCGGCGGCCGAGGCCGGTGCGGTGTCGCGCTCGAGTGCCGCGCTCCAGACGCGCGGGTGCTGGTGCAGGCGCAGCGCGCGCAGCATGTTGTCGAGCAGGCGCGCGGCGTCGCCGTCGAGCACCGTGCCGCTGGCAGAAGGCGCGGACGCCGGCGCCGGCAGGCTCTGGGCCGTCGGATGCTCGAGCAGGATCAGCCAGCCGCCATCGGCGGAATCGGACGCGGCGCCGGCGCCATTGCCATCGCCCGGGCCATAGACCGGCCGCGCCGGGTGCAGCCGCCAGCCCGTGGCCGCGGCGCCTTCGGCGGGCTGCGCCACGGGTGCTGGCGAATGGGCAGGCGCAGGCTGAGGCGCAGCGCGCGGCGTTGCAACGGCTGCAGGCTGTGCGGCACGCGGGGCCATCGGCGACGAAGCCGCGGGCAGGGCGCGTTCTTCGACGGCCTGTGCACCAGCAGTGTCGATCTCCGGGCCGGGCTGCCACACCGTGATGCCCATTTCCTGCAGCATGGCGCGCTGGCGCGCATCGAGGTTCAGGGCCATAGCTTGAGGCTCATGATGATGGCGTGCTCGCGTTGGCCGTCCGCCGCCGGGTAATAGTTCTTGCGCTCGGCGATCTGCTGGTAGCCATGCTTTTCGTAGATGGCGCGCGCGCGCGTGTTGCTTGCGCGCACCTCGAGCCACAGCCACATGGCCTGGCGCTGGCGCGACCACAGCGCCAGCCCGTCGAGCATGATCCGGGCCCAGCCCTGGCCCTGGTGCGCGGGTGCGACGGTGAGATTGAGCAGATGCACTTCATCGAGCACCACCATGGCCACGAAGTAGCCCAGCAGCCGGTTGTCGGCGTCGAGCAGCAGCTGCGCCTCGTAGCCCGCGGCCAGCGCGTCGATGAAGTTGCCGCGCGTCCAGGGGTGGCTGTAGGCCTGCTGCTCGATCGGCAGCAGCGCCTCGAGCCAGTCCACCGTCAAGGGCGCAAAGCGGATGGCGGGTTCGCGGGCAGGCTGGCTGGCAGGGCTCATGGGTGGGCGGCAAGGCGTGCAGCGGCACGTTCAGCGGTAGTTTGCGCCACTTTATCGCGGATATACAGCGGCAGCGCGGCAGCGGCCGGGGCGCTGCCCTGCGCGGCCAGCAGCGCCGGCGCCAGGCGCAGCAGCGCCGCCGCCGTCGGCAGCGCGGCCAGGTGCCGGGCCTCGGGGGCCAGGCGTTCGCCATAGGCTGTCTGCGCATTGCCGACCACGCTCCAGCCTTGGGGTACCTGCAGGAGTTCAGGCGCGCAGACCCCGGCGTCGCCCGCGGCTTGCCAGGCGCCGTCATGCCAACGATAAGGCGCGTGATAGACCTCGTTCATGCGCGCATCGAGCACGGCCACCACTTCGCAGCAACCATGCTCGGAGCGTGCCGCCTCGGCCACGGCCAGCAGCGTGTCGACCGGCAGCACCGGCACGTTGGCGCCAAAGGCCAGGCCCTGCGCAATCGCGCAGGCGGTGCGCAGGCCGGTGAACGAGCCCGGTCCGCGGCCAAAGACGATCGCCTCCAGCGCCGTGAATTCCAGCCCGGCTTCGGCCATGAGCCGGCGGATGGCGGGCAGCAGCTGCGCCGACGACTGCGCGCCGCCGGGGCCGCGGTGCTGCCAGAGCGCGTCGCCGCGCTGAACGGCAATGCAGAGGATGTCGGTGCTGGTATCGAAGGCAAGCAGATTCATGGAGGTGCCAGAAGAAGTGGCATGGGGGTGGCAGCGCGGCGCGCCGGTGGCCGCAACGCCGTCGCAGGGCGCGCAAGCCCCCGATTATCGGTGCGCGCGCCGCCGGCTGCGCGCCGCGCCGGCAAAGCCCGCGGCGCAGGGCCTAAACTGCCTGGATGTTATTGAAGACCGTCACCGCACGCGCCCTTGCGGGCCTCTCGCTGTCCCTGTCCCTTTGGGCTTCCCAGGCCCAGGCCGCCACGCCACTGCCACCCGCGGTGGCCGCGGCGCTGGCGCGCGCCCAGCTGCCGGCCGATGCGCTGTCGGTGCTGGTGGTCGATGCCGAGGGCGGCGCCGCGCCGCGCCTGGCCTGGCAGCCCGAGCGGCCGATGAACCCGGCGTCGGTCATGAAGCTCGTGACCACCTTTGCCGCGCTCGACCAGCTCGGCCCGGCCTATACCTGGCGCACCCCGTTCTACTTCGGCGGGCCGGTGCAGGCCGGCGTGCTGCGCGGCCCGCTCTATATCCAGGGCCAGGGCGATCCGCGGCTGGTGATGGAGCGGCTGTGGCTCGCGCTGCGCCGGCTGCAGGCGCTGGGCGTGCGCGCGATCGACGGCGACATCGTGCTCGATCGCTCGGCGTTTGCGCTGCCGGCGCATGACGCGGGGCTGTTCGATGGCGAGCCGTTGCGGCCCTACAACGTGGCGCCCGATGCGCTGCTGGTCAACTACAAGTCGCTGGTGATGGGCTTCTTGCCAGACCTGTCCGGCGGCGTGGCGCGGATCCAGTACGACCCGCCGCTGGCCGGCATGGCGCTGCAGCCGAGCGTGCCGCTGGCTCCCGAGGGCACCGCCTGCGGCGATTGGCAGGCGCGCCTGCAAGCCAGTCTGGAGCTGGCCGGGCGCATGGATTTCACCGGCAGCTACCCGGCCGCGTGCGGGCCGCGCAACTGGTCGGTGGCGCCGGTCGACGGCAGCCGTTTCGCGGCGCGCGCGCTCGAAGGCATGTGGCGCGAACTCGGCGGCCAGTTGAGCGGCACGGTGCGCGACGGCCGCGTGCCGGCGGGGCTTGCGCCGGCCATGGTGGTCGAGTCGGAATCGCTCGCGCAGGTCGTCAGGGATATCAACAAATATAGCAACAACGTCATGGCCCAGCAGGTTTTCCTGACCCTGGGCTGGCAGCGCACGGGCGTGGGCAGCTGGGACAGCGCGCAAGCGGCGCTGCGCCAGTGGTGGCAGCAGCGGGTAGGCAGCGAGGCGTTGCCGATCGTGGACAACGGCGCGGGGCTGAGCCGCGAGGAGCGCGTCACGGCGCAGGCTCTGGCGCGCATGCTGCAGGTCGCCTGGGCCTCGCCCGTGATGCCCGAATTCCTCGCTTCGCTGCCGGTGCTGGGCGTGGATGGATCGCTGCGCCGCAGCCAGGCGCGCGCCAGCGGCCGGGCCCATCTCAAGACCGGCACGCTGCGCGATGCCTCGGCCCTTGCCGGCTTCGTGCATGCGGCCAACGGCCGGCGCTATGTGCTGGTCGCGCTGGTCAACGACCCGCGCGCGGGCGCTGCCCGCCCGGCCTTGGAGGCCTTGGTGGAATGGGTGGTCGGCGACCTCGCGCCCCGATAAGGTGTTATCGGGCCGGCGCCTTGCCGGACCCATCACCACTTCGGGAGGCACAGCATGGGGATGCAATGGACAGCAATCTGGAGGGCCGCGGGCGCCCTGGCCGTGGCAGCATTGGCTGCTTGCGGAGGTGCGGACAACGATGACCCGGGGACGCGGCGCGGCGCGCTGCTGCAGAGCCCGCCGCCGCGCACGCTCGACGCCACGGCGCCGGGCCTGCAGGAGCAGCTTTCGGCCACGCCGGCCGGACGCGGGCTGCTGGCGCAGGCGGGCACTCCGGTCTGCGGCGTGCAGGTGCACTCGATTGAATACGCCACCGTGGGCGCGAAGGGCGAGAGCACCAATGCCACCGCGGCGCTGATGCTGCCGCAGGGACCGGGCGCGGTCTGCTCGGGCGCGCGCCCGATCCTGCTGTACGGCCATGGCACCGACCCCCAGCGCGCCTACAACCAGGCGCAAATCAACGATCTGACCCAACCCGGCGCATTGGCCGGCATGCAGCTGGCGGCCAGCTTCGCCGCGCATGGCTACATCGTCGTCGCGCCCAACTACGCCGGCTATGACCGCTCGCGGCTGGACTACCACCCCTATCTCGTTGCCGAGCAGCAGTCCAAGGACATGATCGATGCGTTGACGGCCGCGCGCCAGGCGCTGCCCGCGCTGGACATGCGGGACAGCGGGCAGCTGCTGCTGTCGGGCAATTCGCAGGGCGGCCATGTGGCGCTGGCAACGCAGCGCGCGCTGCAGGCCGCGGGCGTGCACGTGACGGCCTCGGCGCCGATGTCCGGCCCCTACGCGCTGGCCAGTTATGGCGATGCGACCTTCTACGGCCGCGTGCCGCTGGGCAGCACGGTGCTGACGCCGATGCTGGTGCGCGCCTATCAGCAGGCCTACGGCAATATCTACCGCGCCCCCGAGGATATCTTCGCGCCGCGCTATGCGCCGCACGCGGCCACGCTGCTGCCGGCCGACGTCCCGCTACCCCAGCTCTGGGCGCAGGGCCGGCTGCCGGTCAGCGCGCTGTTCAACCTCGATGCGCCCGCACCCGGGCTCGAATCGATCACGCCGCCGCGCACGCCGCCGGCCGAGGCACCGCTGTTTGCGCTGGGCTTTGGCGCGGACCCGCTGCTGGCCAACGCGCTGCGCCTGGCCTATCTGCAGGATGCGAAGGCGCATCCCGACGGGCTGGTACCCGAGCGCGGCACTGGCCTGCCCGCGGCCGCGCCGCAGCATCCGGTGCGCCAGGCGCTCAAAGCCAACGACCTGCGCAACTGGGTGCCCACGCGGCCGCTGCTGCTGTGCGGCGGGCGCGCCGATCCCACGGTGTTCTTCGCGCTCAACACCGGCGCGATGCAGGCGTTGTGGTCGCCGCCGTCGGCCATGGCCATGGCGCCGGGGCTGCTGGACGTGCTCGATCTCGATGCCCCCGTCAACGGCTTCGATGACCCCTATGCCGCGGCCAAGACCGGCTTTGCACTGGCCAAGGCCTCGGCCGCGGCGCAGGGGGGGCCGACCAACGCCATCCTGCAGTACCACGCGCTGCTGGTGCCGCCGTTCTGCCACCGCGCGGCGCGCGGCTTCTTTGAACGCGTGATGGCGTCAGGGCAATGAAAAACCGACCCGCAGGTCGGTTGCTCGCAAGGCGATGGGCCGGTGCTTACCAGCGCACGCGCAGCTTGTCGTAGGCGTAGGCACCGAACTGGCGGTTGGCCGAAGACGTCAGGTAGACCTTGTCGGCAAACACGTAGGCTTCCTTGTTCGCGCCCGGCAGCAGGGTGCCGAGATTGCACAGCGAGGAATTGATCTCGCCGGCGCCGATGCCGATGCCCGGGCCCGGGTCCACCGAGGTGCAGACCGGCGTGGTGGCGTTGGTGAAGCCGTAGCCCCGGGGCGAGAAGGTGTAGAGGTTGACGTAATAGGCCATGTCGACGTACAGCGAGGAGTTGCCCAGGTCGTTGACACCGATCAGCAGCGCCTCGTTGAAGGCCTTGCTCGCGGCTTCGGCGGTACCCACCTGGCCGCGCTCGATGGCATACAGCGACTTGCCCAGGTCATAGGTGCCGGAGAACACCACCTGCTTGGCGCCGGCGTCGGTCAGGCGGCGGATCTGGTCCGCGTACTGCTTGCCGATGGCGCGCGAGGAAGCCTCGTACTGGGCCGCGGTCTGCGTGCCAGCAATCACTGCCGCCAGGCCGGCGACCATGTCGCTGACGCCGGCGCTCAGCAGCACCACGTCGTTGCGCTGCAGTGCGTTGGACGCCAGGAAGCTGTCGATCTGCTGCGTCAGCGTGGGTGTGGTGGCATTGCCGGCGGCATCGGGCGTGGCCGCGATGCGCGCATTGCCGAAGGCGTAGTTCAGCCCGCCCTGGCTCGAGGGCTTGAGGTCCATGCCGTACTGCGTGGCCACATAGCGGGGCCAGATGTTGACCGTGCCGTCATTGACGGTATAGAGGCTGCCGTTCTGGCCGCCATCGCCGGTCGCATCGCCGAAGGCAATGAAGCGGCTGGGCGTGATTGCCGATTCGGTCGTGCTCGATCCGCACGCTGCAAGAAGTACCGCCGTTGCACAGGCGCTGACCAAGGCGGTCCGACGCATCCAATTTGCTGCCATGAGATTCTCCAGAAAGGATTTTGACAAGAGTTTAATGAGCACGGCCATGCACCTAGGCGGCCGCGGCCCGTTGCAGGCGGTCGCGCACGCCCTCCCACGCGGGCGTGGCGGGCGGGGTTTCGATCCAGAGCAGGCGCACGCCGGCGGTGTCGAATGCGCGCAGCATGGAAAACAGTTCCCGGGCCGCCGCTGCGGCATCCTCGGGCATGCGGCGCAGCACCACCGGGGAGCTGGTCTGCAGAGGGCTCCGAGCATACACCCCCAGCTGGGAGGCATCGCTGCCGAGCAGATCCAGGCCGGCCTGCAACTGCTGCGCATCCATCAACCGCACCTTGGCGTCGGGCGCGTAATGCGCCAGCAGCGTGCCGGAAGCGCGCGGCGTATGCGCGGGCAGCTCGTCCTTCGACAGCGGCCGCAGGCCGCAGGCGCGCTCGATGTCGGCGCGCGAGACCGCGCCCGGGCGCAGCAGCACCGGCACGCCGCGTGTGCAGTCGACGATCGTCGACTCGATGCCGACCGCGCATTCGCCGCCGTCGAGCACCAGCAGGTCATCACCGAATTCGCTTTGCACATGCGCTGCCGTGGTCGGGCTCACGCGGCCGAAACGGTTGGCGCTGGGCGCGGCCACACCCCATACAGGTGGTTGCAATTGCGCACAGGCTTGCAACAATGAATGTGCAACCGGATGTGAAGGGCAGCGCAGGCCCACGCTGTCTTGCCCGCCCGTGGCTGCCGCCACCGCACCGGCGCGGCGCGGCAGGATCAAGGTCAGCGGGCCAGGCCAGAAGGCGTCGATCAGCTGCTGCGCGAACACCGGCATTTCCTTGGCAAAGCGCGTGACGGCTGCCGCCTCGGCCACATGCACGATCAGCGGGTGGTTGCTGGGCCGGCCCTTGGCGGCAAAGATCGCGGCCACGGCTGCGTCGTTGTCGGCGTCGGCAGCCAGGCCATAAACGGTTTCGGTCGGCAGGCCCAGCAGCGCGCCGCGCTGCAGCGCGCGTGCCGCTTCCTCGATGGCCGTGGGCAGGGTTCCAGGCAGGATCATGGCGGCCCCGGATCAGTAGGGCGCAATGCCCAGGAGGGCAGCGGCCTGCAGCGCGACGGCGCGTGCCTGCTCGGGCGTGGCGGCGGTGATGTTCAGATGGCCCATCTTGCGCGCCGGCTTGGCGTCGGCCTTGCCGTAGAGATGCAGGTGGGTGCCGGGCAGCGCCAGCACCTGGTCCCAGGCCGGCGTGCGGGCCGCCCCACCGTCCTTGAACCACAGGTCGCCCAGCAGGTTGAGCATGACGGCCGCGCTGTGCTGGCGCGGCTGCACCAGCGGCAGGCCGGTCATGCAGCGCACCTGCAACTCGAACTGCGAGACATCCATCGCGTTCTGGCTGTAATGGCCGCTGTTGTGCGGGCGCGGGGCGATCTCGTTGACCACCAGGCTGCCGTCCTCGAGCACGAAGAACTCGACGCACAGCACGCCCACATAGTCCAGGCCTTGCGCCACCGACTGCGCCGCGGCCACGGCCTGCTGCGCCTGGGCCGCGGGCACGTTGCCGGCATGCACTTCGGTTACGGCCAGGATGCCGTCGCGGTGCAGGTTGCGCTGCACCGGCAGGTTGACCATCGTGCCGTCGCGTCCGCGCGCGACGATCACCGAGCATTCATGCGCGAGCGGCAGCATCTTCTCGAGCACGCAGGCCGCCTGGCCCATCGCGTCCCAGGCCGCGGCCAGCTCGGCGGCGCTGCGCACGCGGGCCTGCCCCTTGCCGTCGTAGCCCATGCGCGCGGTCTTGAGAATGCCGGGCAGCAGGTCGGCGGGCACGGCCGCGAGCTGCGCGGGCGTGGTGATTTCCGCATAGGGCGCGCAGGGCACGCCGCAGCGCACGAAGTGCGCCTTCTCGGCAGCGCGGTCCTGGGCGATGGCCACGGATTCGCCCGCGGGCGACACCGGCAGGGTCTGCGCCAGCGCCTGCAGCGATGCCGCCGGCACGTTCTCGAATTCGGTGGTCACGGCCGCGCACAGCCGCGCAAGTTCGGCCAGGCCCTGCGGGTCTTCGTAGCCAGTGCGCACATGGTGGTGGCTGACCAGGCCCGCGGGGCTGGTCGGGTCGGCATCGAGCACGGCGGTGAAATAGCCCATGGACTGCGCCGCATGCGCGAACATCCGCCCGAGCTGGCCGCCGCCGAGCACGCCCAGCGTCGCGCCGGGCAGGATCGGCGCGCTCATGCAGCCACCGGCGGCAGGGTCATGGCGCGGGCCGCGGCGGTCTGTTCGGCGCGGAAGGCTTCGAGCCGCGCGCGCAGGGCAGGGTCCTCACTGGCCAGCAGCGCGACGGCAAACAGCGCGGCGTTGGCGGCACCGGCCTGACCGATCGCAAAGGTCGCGACGGGGATGCCCTTGGGCATCTGCACGATCGAGTGCAGCGAGTCGACACCCTGCAGATGGCGGCTCGCAACCGGCACGCCCAGCACCGGCACGGTGGTCTTGGCCGCGATCATGCCCGGCAGATGCGCCGCGCCGCCCGCACCGGCAATGATGGCTTTGAGGCCGCGGCCTGCAGCCGCTTCGGCATAGGCGAACATATCATCGGGCATGCGGTGCGCCGAGACGACCTGGGCTTCGTGGGCGATGCCAAATTGCTGGAGAATCTGCACTGCGTGCTGCATGGTGTCCCAGTCGCTGCTGGAGCCCATGACCACGCCGATTTGAATGGGTTTCATGTCAAGTGGGGCAACTGCGCAGTTGCCCGCCAAAGTGGAACCCATGATTTTACTTTTCCCTTATCCACCAGCCCGTCAAAGGGCTTCGAGCCATGATCGATGTCACGATAGAAAATTTTGAAACCGAGGTGATTGCCGCCTCGATGGAAGTGCCCGTGCTGGTGGACTTCTGGGCGCCCTGGTGCGGTCCGTGCAAGACCCTGGGCCCGCTGCTGGACCAACTGGAAGTGGCCTATGCCGGACGTTTCAAGCTCGCCAAGGTCGACTCCGACCAGGAGCAGCAACTGGCCGGCATGTTCGGCATCCGCTCGGTGCCGACCTGCGTGCTGATGATCGGCGGCCGCCCGGTCGACGGCTTCATGGGCGCGCAGACCGAAGGCCAGCTGCGCGCCTTCCTGGACAAGCACCTGCCCTCCGAAGCCGCCGTTGCCGCCGAATCCGATGTCGATGAAGCCCAGCAACTGCTCGAAGCCGGCGACACCGGCGCGGCGCTGCAAAAGCTCGCCGATGCACTGGCCGCCGACCCTGCCAACGACGACGCCCGCTTCGATTACCTGCGCCTGCTGATCGCCACCGGCGGCTTCGAGGAAGCCCAGGCCCTGCTGCGCGAGCCGCTCAAGCGCATCCCCCAGCCGCTGCGCTTCGATGCGCTGGCCCGCTGGCTCGATGCGCTGCAGTTCGTCGACACCGACGAGCGCGGCAACTGGCCGCTCGAGGAGTTCGACACACTGATCGCCGCCAACCGCCGCGATTTCGAGGCCCGCTTCGACAAGGCCCGCGTCCTGGTCGCCGAAGGCCAGTGGACCGAAGCCATGGACGAGCTGCTCGAAATCATCATGCGCGACAAGACCTGGAACCAGGACGCAGCGCGCAAGCTCTATGTCGGCGTGCTCGAACTCCTGACCCCCCCCAAACCCAAGGCCGAAGCCGCCATCCCCGGCAAGACCGCCGGCGGCATCGAACTGATGGGCAAGTCGGCACAGAAGGAAGATGAAACCACCGCCTTGCTCAACAGCTATCGGCGCAAGCTGAGCATGGCGTTGAATTGAGGTAGTGGAGGTCTAAAAGAAGCGGCACGTCGCTGGCGCTCCAAAGAAGCTATCTTGGACCCGGTCCCCGGTCCCCGGCTCCCGCCCATCTGTCTGCGCCTGCCGCGCACAGGGCCCGGGCTGGCCGGAGTGCCGAAGGACACGGAGGCTTCGTAATCTGACTCACCGCGGTTGTCCGAGCGAAGCGCCGAAGGCGCGCAGCGAGTTCCGCGGTGCAGCCCGGGACCGAGCACGGCAGGTTGCCTGGAGCGAAGCGGAAGGTCGCAGACAGCTGGGCTCGCCTTTCTTTTGGATACTTTTCTTTGGCGAAGCAAAGAAAAGTATCTCGGCCGCCGGGCCGAGACCCGGCCCCTGCCCCAGGCACTGGCATGCCGTTTGGCATCAGCCAAAAAAAACCGGCCCCAAGGACCGGTTCATCGAGCGCCAGACAGCATCAAGCCGTCAAACGATCCAGCGCCTCCCGGTACTTCGCCGCCGTCTTCGTGATCACCTCCTGCGGCAACCGCGGCGCCGGCGCCGTCTTGTCCCAAGCCTTGCCATTGACCTTGGCCTGCTCGAGCCAGTCGCGCACGAACTGCTTGTCGTAGCTCGGCGGATTGGCGCCTGCGGCCAGGGCGTCGGCGTAGCCTTCGACAGGCCAGTAGCGCGAGCTGTCGGGGGTCAGCACCTCGTCCATCAGCACCAGCTCGCCGTCATCGGTCAAGCCGAACTCGAACTTGGTGTCGGCAATGATCATGCCCTTGGTCAGCGCAATGGCCGCAGCCTCGCGGTAGATCTGGATGCTCAGGTCGCGGATGCGCGTGGCCAGCGCCTCGCCGACCATCTCGACCGTGCGCTCGAACGTGATGTTCTCATCGTGGTCGCCCATCTCGGCCTTGGCCGCGGGCGTGTAGATCGGCTCGGGCAGCTTGGCGGCATTCGTCAGGCCCTCGGGCAGCGGCACGCCGCAGACCGAACGGCTTTGCTGGTATTCCTGCCAGCCGCTGCCGGCCAGATAGCCGCGGACCACGGCTTCGATCAGGATCGGCTTGAGGCGCTTGACCAGCATCGAGCGGCCCTGCACCTGGGGTTGCTCGGCTGCCGAGACCACGCTTTCGGGCGACTCGCCGGTCAGGTGGTTGGGGCAGATATGGCCGAGCTTGTCGAACCAGAACAGCGCCATCTGCGTCAGCAGCACGCCCTTGCCGGGGATGGGCTCGCCCATGATCACGTCGAAGGCCGAAAGGCGGTCGCTGGCCACCATCAGGATGCGGTCATCGCCCACGGCGTAATTGTCACGGACCTTGCCGCGCGCCAGCAGGGGCAGCGAAGTCAGGGCAGAGGTGTGCAGGGCGGAAGGGCTGGACTGGTTCATGGGTACGAATGGTTGCGATCGAGGCCTGGGCAGGGTGCGGGACCCCAACTGGCAGGATTTTAAGCCCGGGGGCCGGCCTTGTGCCCACTGGCTGGGCGATGCCGCATCGACTCCAGAGATTGTGCGTGGTTTTGCGCAGCTTGGCGAAAGCGACCGCAAAACCTGCCTTGGAATGCCGTTATCGATTTGCATTTGGATGGGGGTCGGCGCATAGTGAAACCAAGCAACGAATGCGCATTCAAGCTTGCTAGCCCGGCCAGTGACTCTGTTGCTGGCAGGGGCTTTCTTCACCTTGGGCAAGGAGGTTTTCGTATGAATTTGATTATCAGTGGTCACCATCTGGAGGTGACCCCGGCATTGCGCAACTATGTGGTGAGCAAGCTGGAGCGGATTCTTCGACATTTCGATCAGGTAGTGGACGTCAAGGTCCTGCTGACCGTGGAAAATCAAAAGGAAAAGGACAAACGCCAGCGCGCGGAATGCACGGTGCGGGTCAAGGGCAGCGACCTGTTTGCCCAGAGCGCCCACTTCGATCTGTACGCCGCGGTCGATGCGCTGGTCGACAAGCTCGACCGCAAGGTCGTGGAGCACAAGACACGACTGCAATCCGGGCGCTTCGATACCCCCAAACGCGACGCGATGGTGCTGGCACAGGCCTGAAACGCACCCCCTCTCCAATATGTTGGCGAACGATGGGCGCCATCTCACAGCAAAAGCCGCCGCGAGGCGGCTTTTTCGTGTCCCTCGGGTATTCCCGGCACTCTGGAAGCGGAGCGTGCATAATTCCTCCCTAACACCATGAACCGTCTAGCCTCCATCCTGCCTGCCGCTCAAGTCCTCGTGAGCGTCGACGCCACCAGCAAGAAACGCGCTTTCGAAGAAGCCGGGCTGTTGTTTGAAAGCCTGCACGGCCTGTCGCGTGCGCTGATCACCGACAGCCTGTTTGCGCGCGAGCGCCTGGGCTCGACCGGGCTGGGCCATGGTGTCGCCATTCCCCATGGCCGGATCAAGGGCTTGAAGGCGCCGATGGCGGCCGTGTTCCAGCTGGCCCATCCGATCGGCTTCGATGCGCCCGACGAGCAACCCGTGGGCCTGCTGATCTTCCTGCTGGTGCCCGAGGCGGCCACGCAAAAGCACCTGGAGATCCTCTCCGAGATCGCCGAGCTGCTCAGCGATACCGGCCTGCGCGAGAAGATCAAGGCCTGCGACAATGCCGAGCAGCTGCACGACATGCTCGCGCGCTGGCAATCGACGGCCGCACCGCTGTCCTGAACGGGCCACGCACGACCCATGCGGCCCAACGCCATCAGCGCCGACCTGCTGTTCCAGGCATTTCGTGCGTCGCTGCGCTGGGAATGGGTCGCGGGCCTGGGCGCGTCGGAGCGGCGCTTCGATGAAATGGCCGTGCGCTCGGCGCGCTCGGGCGCCGATCTGGTCGGCTACCTCAATTACATCCATCCCTACCGCATGCAGGTGCTGGGCGAGCGCGAGATCGCCTATCTCTGCAAATCCTCGTCGCTCGACTGCCAGCGCCGCGTCTCGCGCATCGTGACGCTGCAGCCGCCGGTGCTGGTGCTGGCCGACGGCCAGACCGCGCCGCCCGAGCTGCTGTCCATGTGCGAGGAGGCGCAGATCCCGATGTTCTCGACCGACGAGAACTCGGCATTTGTCATCGACGTGCTGCGCGCCTACCTGTCCAAGCACTTTGCCGACCGCACCACCATGCATGGCGTGTTCATGGACATCCTGGGCATGGGCGTGCTGATCACGGGCGAGTCGGGCCTGGGCAAGAGCGAACTCGGCCTGGAGCTGATCTCGCGCGGCAACGGCCTGGTGGCCGACGATGCCGTCGACCTGTACCGCATCAACCAGGCGACGATCGAAGGCAAGTGCCCCGAGCTGCTGCAGAACCTGCTCGAGGTGCGCGGCATCGGCCTGCTCGATATCCGCGCGATCTTCGGCGAGACCGCGGTGCGCCGCAAGATGCGGCTCAAGCTGATCGTGCATCTGGTGCGCAAGGAAACGCTCGAGCGCGAATACGAGCGCATGCCCTATGAGCCGCTGACCCAGGACGTGCTGGGCGTGCCGGTGCTCAAGGCCGTGATCCAGGTCGTGGCCGGGCGCAACATCGCCGTGCTGGTCGAGGCCGCGGTGCGCAACACCATCCTGCAGCTGCGCGGCATCGATACCTATCAGGAATTCATCGACCGCCACCGGCGCGCGATGGAGCACGGAAAAAGCTGAGCCCCCCGGAAGCGGCGCAAAGCTTCATGAAAAAAGGCGCCCATGGGCGCCTTCGTCACATCCACATGCCGCGCTCAGCGGTGGCCCGGCAGGGTAGTGGCACAGTTGGTGCACTGGCCGTAAAGCGACATCGCGTGGTCATGGATGACCCAGCCCTTGGCCTTGGCGATCTGCACCTGGCGCTTTTCGAGTTCAGGGTCGTAGAACTCTTCGACCTTGCCGCAGACGGTGCAGATGAAATGGTCGTGGTGCTGACCTTCGTTGAGCTCGTAGACGGCCTTGGCGCTTTCGAAGTTGCTGCGGATCAGGATGCCCGCCTGCTCGAACTGCGCCAGCACCCGGTAGACGGTGGCCAGGCCGATGTCCGAACGCTCGTCGAGCAGCACGCGGAACACGTCTTCGGCCGTCATGTGGCGCTGCGTGCCTTTCTGGAAGATCTCCAGGATCTTCAGCCGCGGCAGGGTGGCCTTGAGGCCGGTGCTTTTGAGTTCGTCGATATTCGTCATGACAGGGTCTTTTGGGAGTGCCTGCGCGCATCCGGCACCGGCACAGCACAGGCAACGGAAAATGGCCCTCGCACCGAGGGTGTGGAGAATGTCGAGTACTGGAAGGACCAGCCGCTACAATGATTTGATCATATCCCCTAAGCCATACCCCATGCATGTCCAAGCCCGTTGCAGTGCCCGTCTGGCGCTGACTGTGGTGGTCTCTGCCGTCCTGGCTGCCTGTGGCAGCCTGGACAACGCGAGCCAACGCATCGCCAGCGCTGCCAGCGCTGTCACTCCCTACAAGGTCGAAGTGGTCCAGGGCAATTTCGTGTCCCGCGAACAGGTCGAAGCGCTGGCGCCCGGCATGAGCCGCCAGCAGGTGCGCGACATCCTCGGCACGCCCCTGCTGACCAGCGTTTTCCACGCGGATCGCTGGGAATATGTGTTCACGCTCAAGCGCAAGGACCTCCAGATCCAGACCCGCAAGCTCACGGTGTTCTTCGATGGCGACCAGCTGGTGCGCCACGAAGGCGACGAGATGCCCTCCGAGGCCGACTTCGTCGCGACCCTGGGCTCGAAGCGCGCCGGCGGCAAGGTACCGGTGCTCGAGGCCACGCCCGAGCAGCTCGCGCGCTTCCCCGCCTCGGCCACGCCGGCTGCCGGCAGCGAAGCACCGGCACCCATCGATGCACCCCGGCAGTACCCGCCGCTGGAAGCGCCCGGCCGCTGACGTCTTTTCGCCGGCCCGGCGCCTGCGCGCGCGGCTGGCTGCTTTCCCAGGAATATCTCCATGACCGCGACTCCTTCGCCCGTTTCGGGACGCCACCGCATTGCCGTCGCCGGCGCCTCCGGCCGCATGGGCCGGATGCTGATCGAAGCCATCCACAGCAGCGACGACTGCGAACTCGCGGGCGCGCTCGACGTGCCCGGCAGCCCGGCCCTGGGCATCGATGCCACGGCCTTCCTGGGCAGCGCCAGCGGCGTCACCATCACCTCCGACCTGCGCGAAGGCTTGGGCCAGGCGCAGGTGCTGATCGACTTCACGCGCCCCGAAGGCACGCTGGCCCACCTCGAGGTCTGCAAGGAACTGGGCGTGAAGCTGGTGATCGGCACGACCGGCTTCAGCGACGAAGAGAAGAAGACGCTGGCCGAAGGCGCCCGTCAGGTCGCGGTGCTGTTCGCGCCGAACATGAGCGTGGGCGTCAACGTCACGCTCAAGCTGCTGGAGATGGCGGCCAAGGCGCTGTCCACGGGCTACGACATTGAAATCATCGAGGCGCATCACCGCCACAAGGTCGATGCGCCCTCGGGCACGGCGCTGAAGATGGGCGAAGTCATTGCCGACGCACTGGGCCGCGACCTCGCCGAATGCGCGGTCTATGAGCGTTACGGCCACACCGGCGCGCGCGACCCTTCGTCGATCGGTTTTGCAACGGTGCGCGGCGGCGACATCGTCGGCGACCACACGGTGCTGTTTGCCGGCACCGGCGAGCGCATCGAGATCACGCACAAGTCCTCGAGCCGCGAGACCTATGCCCAGGGCAGCCTGCGCGCCGTGCGCTTCCTGGCCGACAAACCGCAAGGCATGTTCGACATGTTCGACGTGCTGAACCTGCGCTGATCCACGCCATGGACCGCTGGCTCTGGTTCACCCAAGGCGATGCGGTCACGCAGGGCACGGCAGCGCTGCTGCTGGCGCTGTCGGTCGCGAGCTGGGTGGTCATGGTCTACAGGGCCTGGCTGCTCGCGCGCAGCCGCCGCCAGGTGCCGCGCTGCGTGGCGGCGTTCTGGCAGGCGCCGGACCTGGCCACGGCGCGGTCACAGGTCGCGGCGCTCGATGGTGGCGGCCTGGTGCTGCCGCTGGTCGAGGCGCTCGATACTCCGCACCTTCCGGCCCATGGCGGTATGTCACTCGCGCAGCAGGGCGCGGCATCGGCTCGGCTCACGCGTGGCCTGCGCGCCGCGCTGCAGTCCACCAGCGCGCCGCTGCAATGGGGCCAGGTGCTGCTGGCCTCGGTCGGCACGCTTGCGCCTTTTGTCGGTCTGCTCGGCACCGTGTGGGGCATCCACCATGCACTGACGCTGCTGGCGGATGCCCAGAGCATCGGCATCGCGCAGCTCGCGGCGCCCGTCGGCGAGGCGCTGGTCATGACCGCGGCCGGCCTGGCCGTGGCCATTCCCGCGGTGCTGGGCTACAACCTGCTGGGCCGCAGCGCCAGCCGCATCGAGGCCGAACTCGAAGGCTTCGCGCACGATCTGAAGGCATCTTTCGGGGACGGCGCGCAGCCCGTGCCTGCCCCCTGATTGCACCGGGACGCCCGCATGGCATTTGGCCGCTTCGACCATCGCACTGCCGCACCGCCCGAGCCGCTGAGCGGCATCAATGTCACGCCGCTGGTCGATGTGATGCTGGTGCTGGTCGTCATCCTGATTCTGGCTGCGCCGGTGCTGGCGGCCGCGCTGCGCGTGCAGCTGCCCCAGGCCCAGGGCACGGCGCCGGTGGCCGCGGTCGCAGTGCAGCAAGCGCTGGCGCTGGACATCGACGCCCAGGGTGCGCTGTGGATCGATGGGCAAGCCGTTCAAGAGCCCGCGCTGCACGAACGCCTGGCCGCGCTCGCGGCTGAGAATCCCGAGGCCGAACTGCAGCTGCGCGCCGATGCCAGCGTGCCCTACGGCCGTGTCGTCGCCGTCATGGGCTGGGCGCATGCGGCCGGGCTCACGCGCATCGGGTTCGTGGCCGAGCCGGCCGAAAGCGCGCGCGCTCCCTAGATCCGCTCAGCGCGGCCCCGGCCCCTGCGCCAGGTTACCCTGCGGCCGCAACCCCGCCAGCACATCGCTCCCCGACGGCCGTTGATACAGCCGCAGTCCGAACTCCGGCAGCACGCCGATCAGGTGGTCGAAGATGCTGCCCTGGATGTTTTCATACTCGACCCAGACCGAGGTCGAGGTGTAGCAGTAGAGCTCGAGCGGCACGCCCTCGGTGGTCGGCTCGAGCGTGCGCGCCAGCAGGTAGGTGTCGTGCTGGATGCCCGGGTGCACGTTCAAATAGGCGTAGGCATAGGCGCGCAGCAGCTCCAGGTTGGTGAGCTGCAGCGGATGGAAGGGCGCGGACTGCGCCATGGCCGAGGCCGGCAACGCCGCGGTCTGGGCGCGCTTTTCGGCCAGGTAGTCCTGCAGCAGCGCGATGTGCGACAGCTGCTCCACCTGCGCCTCGTCCAGCACGCGGATGGTGTCGGCATCGATGCGCAGCGCGCGCCGGATGCGGCGCACGCCCGACTGCGACATGCCGCGCCAGTTCTTGAAGCTGTCGCTCATCAGCTTCCAGGTGGGAATGGTGGTGATGGTCTTGTCCCAGTTCTGCACCTTGACGATGTTCAGCGCGATGTCGATCACGAAGCCGTCGGCGCCGACCTGGGGCATCTCGACCCAGTCGCCAACGCGGATCATGTCGTTCGAGCCGAGCTGCACGCCCGCGGTGAACGACAGGATGGTGTCCTTGAACACCAGCATCAGCACTGCCGACAGCGCGCCCAGGCCCGACAGCAGAAGCAGCGGCGAACGGTCCAGCATGGTGGCCATGATCAGCACCGCGGCCACCAGCACGGCCAGCAGCTTGCCCAGCTGCACATAGCTCTTGATCGAATGCGTCGAGAGCTTGAGCCGCTCCTTGCGGTCGTGCGTCTCGTTCATCGCATCGAGCAGCGCGTTGAAGGTACGCAGCACCAGCACGATGGTCACCGCGGCCGCCAGGTTCAGCAGCAGGCCATGTACGCGCGCCGGCAGATGCGGCACATCGACCAGCCCGATCTGCAGCACCAGCCACGGCACGCTCTGCGTGAGCCGGCGCAGCACCTTGTCGTGCAGCAGGATGTCGGCCCAGTTCGCGGCCAGGCCCAGGCGCACCCGGCGCGCGACGCGCTGCAGCAGGAACTGCGCGACATGGCGGCTGGCAACGGCCAGCAGCGCCAGCAGGGCCAGGCCCAGGACGGCTTGCATCCAGAGGTCGATCTCGGAAAACAATGACCAGCGCAACAGAAACGACTCCTTGGAAAGCAGGGTGGGACCCGGACGGGCCGCGCAAGTTCCATGCGCCGCGCCCGGGCCGCCCAGCATAGGCAGGAGTCGCGGGCCCCGGCGCCGGGCTGATGCAAGACCCTTTTGCCGGCTGCGGTGCAGCGCTTTGTGCGCGCAGATAGCCGCTCACGGCAGTGCGGTGTGGCGTCCGGCCTAAAATCCCGGTTGACCTTGGCTTTCACCGGCGCATCTGCTGCCGGCACCCGCTCTCCACCATGCAAGACAAATACAACCACATCGAGCTCGAGCGCGCGGCGCATGAGCACTGGGCCGCCCGCGACGCCTACCGCGTCACCGAGGACGACGGCAAGAAGAAGTTCTACGCCTGCTCGATGCTGCCCTATCCCAGCGGCAAGCTGCACATGGGCCATGTGCGCAACTACACCATCAACGACATGCTCGCGCGCCAGCTGCGCATGAAGGGCTTCAACGTGCTGATGCCCATGGGCTGGGACGCGTTCGGCCTGCCCGCGGAAAACGCGGCGCTGAAGAACAAGGTGCCGCCCGCGCAGTGGACCTACGACAACATCGCCTACATGAAGAAGCAGATGCAGTCGATGGGTCTGGCGATCGACTGGAGCCGCGAGATCGCGACCTGCGACCCCGCGTACTACCGCTGGAACCAGTGGCTGTTCCTGAAGATGCTCGACAAGGGCATTGCCTACCGCAAGACCCAGGTCGTGAACTGGGACCCGGTCGACCAGACCGTGCTGGCCAACGAGCAGGTCATCGACGGCCGTGGCTGGCGCACCGGCGCGCTGGTCGAGAAGCGCGAGATCCCGGGCTACTACCTGAAGATCACCGATTACGCCGAGGAACTGCTCGAGCATGTGCAGGTCGGCAACGACAAGGCGACGCTGACCGGCTGGCCCGACAAGGTGCGGCTGATGCAGGAAAACTGGATCGGCAAGTCGAGCGGCGTGCGCTTTGCGTTCACGCACGATATCCATGACGCGCAGGGCCAGCGGATCCAGGACGGCAGGATGTACGTGTTCACCACGCGTGCCGACACCGTCATGGGCGTGACCTTCTGCGCGGTGGCTCCCGAGCACCCGCTGGCCACGCATGCCGCGGCCGGCAACCCCGCGCTCGCGGCCTTCATCGAGGAATGCAAGAAGGGCGGCACCACCGAGGCCGAACTCGCGGTCAAGGAAAAGGAAGGCATGCCCACGGGCCTGTTCGTCACCCATCCGCTGACCGGCGCGCAGGTCGAGGTCTGGGTCGGCAACTATGTGCTGATGGGCTACGGCGACGGCGCCGTGATGGGCGTGCCCGCGCATGACGAGCGCGATTTCGCGTTCGCGAAGAAATACGATCTGCCGATCCGCCAGGTCGTGGCCGTCGAAGGCGAGAGCTTCTCGACCGAAGCCTGGGCCGACTGGTATGGCGACAAGCAAAAGGCCGTCTGCGTCAATTCGGGCGAGCTCGATGGGCTGACCCATGCGCAGGCCGTGGACAAGGTCGCCGAGCTGGTGGCCGCCAAGGGACTGGGCGAGAAGAAGACCACCTGGCGCCTGCGCGACTGGGGCGTGAGCCGCCAGCGCTACTGGGGCACGCCGATCCCGATCATCCACTGCGAAGATTGCGGCGCCCAGCCGGTGCCCGAGAAGGACCTGCCCGTGGTGCTGCCGCAGGACCTCGTGCCCGATGGCTCGGGCAACCCGCTGGTCAAGAGCGAAGTCTTCCATGCCGGCGTGGTCTGCCCCTGCTGCGGCAAGAGCGCGCGCCGCGAGACCGACACGATGGACACCTTCGTCGACAGCTCCTGGTACTTCATGCGCTACTGCGACGCGAAGAACAGCCAGCAGATGGTCGGCGCCGGCACCGACTACTGGATGCGCGACCCGAACGGGGCGCACGGCGGCAGCGGCATGGACCAGTACATCGGCGGCATCGAGCACGCGATCCTGCACCTGCTGTATGCGCGCTTCTGGACCAAGGTCATGCGCGACCTGGGCCTGGTGCAGTTCGACGAGCCGTTCTCGCAGCTGCTGACCCAGGGCATGGTGCTCAACCACATCTACAGCCGCCGCACGGCCAAGGGCGCGAAGGAATACTTCTGGCCCAAGGACGTCGAGCATGTGCTTGACGATGCCGGCAAGATCGTCGGCGCCAGGCTCAAGGCCGAAGTGGACAGCGCCGACGGCCTGCTGCCCGTGGGCACGGAGATCGACTACGAGGGCGTGGGCACCATGTCCAAGTCGAAGAACAACGGCATCGATCCGCAGGAGCTGATCGGCAAGTACGGCGCCGACACGGCGCGCCTGTACACCATGTTCACGGCGCCGCCCGAAGCCACGCTCGAGTGGAACGACGCGGCCGTCGAAGGCAGCTACCGCTTCCTGCGCCGCGTCTACAACTACGGCTTCAAGCTGCTGGGCGGCGAATACACGGCGGCCGACGCGGTCGGCGCGAGCGCGCGCGAGCTGGGCAACGTGGCGTTCGGCAAGGACGCGCAGGCGCTGCGCCGCCAGATCCACACGGTGCTCAAGCAGGTGGACTACGACTACCAGCGCATGCAGTACAACACCGTGGTCTCGGGCGCGATGAAGATGATCAACGCGCTCGAAGGCTTCAAGGGCACCGATACGCCGGACGGCCAGATCGCGGCCATCGAAGGCTTCGGCATCCTGCTGCGCTGCCTGTATCCGGCCACGCCCCACGTGACCCATGCGCTGTGGAGCGAGCTGGGCTACGGCCAGCATCTGGGCGAGCTGCTCGACGCCCCCTGGCCGCAGGTCGATGCCGCGGCGCTGGTGCAAGACGAGATCGAACTGATGCTGCAGGTCAACGGCAAGCTGCGTGGTTCGATCCATGTGGCCGCGACGGCCGACAAGGCCGAGATCGAGCGCGTGGCCCTGGCCAGCGACGCCTTCCTGCAACAGGCCGCTGGCGCCACGCCCAAGAAGGTCGTGGTGGTGCCGGGCCGACTCGTGAACGTGGTGGTCTGAGATGCGCAAACGCACGCTGCTTTCCCTGGTGACCGTGGTGCCTGTGCTGGCGGCGTGCGGGTTCCGCCTGCGCGGCGTGCCGCAGTTCGCGTTCCGCTCGCTGTTCATCCAGGCCGGCCGCGGCTCGCTGTTCGCACGCGAACTCGAGCGCACGCTGGCCTCGGCCAACGAACAGCTGACGGTGCTGCGCGAGCCGCGCTCGCCCAATGAGGCCGAAGCCATCTTCGAGCTGCTGAGCGAGCAGCGCGAGCGCGCGGTCGTCGGCCTCAACGCCTCGGGCCAGGTGCGCGAGCTGCAGCTGCGGCTGCGGCTGCGCTTTCGGCTGCGCAGGCCCGATGGCGAGGAGCTCATTCCCGAAACCGAGCTGCTGCAGCAGCGCGACATCAGCTACAACGAGAGCATCGCGCTGTCGAAGGAAGCCGAGGAGCAGCTGCTCTACCGCAACATGCAGACCGACCTGGCGCAGCAGCTGCTGCGCCGGCTCGCGGCCGTGAAGTCCCTGTGAGCGCCCGATGCAGCTTGGCCTGAACCAGCTCCAGGCCCATCTGGGCAAGGGCCTGCGCGCGCTCTACACGCTGCACGGCGACGAGCCGCTGCAGCAGCAGGAAGCGGCCGACAGCATCCGCGCCGCGGCGCGCGCCGCCGGCTACAGCGAGCGCAGCAGCCACACCGTGGCCGGCGCGCATTTCGACTGGAGCGCGGTGCTGGCCGCGGGCGGTTCGCTGTCGCTGTTTGCCGACAAGCAGATCCTCGAGATCCGCATCCCCTCGGGCAAGCCGGGCAAGGACGGCAGCCAGGCGCTGCAGCAGCTGGCGGAAAGCGCGCCCGGCAACGACGGCACGCTGACGCTGGTCATGCTGCCGCGGCTGGACAAGGCCACCAAGAGCGGGGCCTGGTTCTCGGCGCTGGACGCGCATGGCGTGACGCTGCAGATCGACCCGATCGAGCGCCAGGCGCTGCCGCCGTGGATCGCGCAGCGCCTCGCGGCCCAGGGCCAGCGCGTCGCGGCGGGCGAGGAGGGCCAGCGCACGCTGCAGTTCTTTGCCGACCGCGTCGAAGGCAACCTGCTGGCCGCGCACCAGGAAATCCAGAAGCTCGCGCTGCTCTATCCGCTGGGCGAGCTGCAGGCCGCGCAGATCGAGCAGGCGGTGCTCAATGTCGCGCGCTACGACGTGTTCAAGCTCTCGGACGCCGTGCTTTCGGGGCAGCTCGCGCGCGTGCAGCGCATGCTCGATGGCCTGCAGGCCGAGGGCGTGGCCGAAGTGCTGGTGCACTGGGCGCTGGCCGAGGACATCCGTGCGCTCAAACGCGTCAAGGATGCGATCGGCGCCGGCCGCCCGCTGCCGATGGCGCTGCGCGAGCAGCGCATCTGGGGCGTGAAGGAGCGCTTGTTCGAGCGCATCGTGCCGCGCCTGGGCGACCAGGCCGCGGCGCAATTGCTGCAGTCCGCGCACACCGTCGACGGCATCGTCAAGGGCCTCAAGGCCCCGGGCTGGCCGCAGGATGGCTGGCAGGCGCTGCGCCGGCTCTCCTTCGAGATGGTTCAGTCTTTCAAATAATGCACCCCCTGAGCGACTTCGTCGCTTCCCCCTCTCAACCTTCGGTGGAGGGGGACGGCAGCCTCGCTGCGGGGCGGCCCTTGCTCGCTGCCCCTGAGCTGGGCCGCGCCAGTTTCACAGGCCTCGCTAGTTAGGTACAGTCGGCGACAGCTCCAGGGTTTCCTGGGCCTTGTCGGCCCAACCCTGCAAATGCGTCACCAGCCCGCTCTGGCTGAACGAGCAGCTTTCCTCGGTAAAAAGCGCGCTGGCCTCGAGCCGGCCCAGCAGATCCTCGAGCACCTCGCCGTAGCGCGGCGGCAGGCGCGCGAGCAGATGCGGCGTGGCACGCGCCTGCGCGATGAGCTCCTCGGCCGTGGCCTTGCCGGTCGCCAGCTGCTGCAGCGCCTGTTGCAGCGCATGCAACTCGAACAATGCGGTATTGACAGTCATGTTTCATCCCTGGAAGCAACGCATCCATTGTGCCGTCAAGCCGGGCGCGCGCCGCGGCGGGCGAAATGAGGCTTCTGCGCCACCAGGGCGCCGACGCGCGGCAACTCGGTCAAAATCGCGGCATGAACGCGCTCAATATCGTGGAATACACCCACACCCTTGGTGCCCAGGCCAAAGCCGCCTCGGCCCGGATGGCCCGCGCCTCGGCGGCCACCAAGAGCCGGGCCCTGCTGGCGCTGGCCCGGCTGCTGCGGGAAAACACCGCGGCCCTGCAGGATGACAATGCCCGCGACCTCGCGCCGGCCGAAGCCAATGGCCTGTCGGCGCCGATGGTCGATCGCCTGCGCCTGACCCCGAAGGTGCTTGAAACCTGCGCCCAGGGCTGCGAGCAGCTTGCCGCCATGCCCGATGCCATTGGCGAGATCGTCGGAATGAAGCAGCAGCCCAGCGGCATCCGCGTGGGCCAGATGCGCGTGCCGATCGGCGTGTTCGGCATGATCTACGAAAGCCGCCCCAACGTCACGATCGAGGCCGCGAGCCTGTCGATCAAGAGCGGCAACGCCTGCATCCTGCGCGGCGGCTCCGAAGCCCTTGCCTCGAACCAGGCGCTCGCGCGGCTGGTGCAGCAGGCGCTGGCCGAAGCCGGCCTGCCCGAGCAGGCGGTGCAGCTGGTGCAGACCACCGACCGCGAAGCCGTGGGCCAGCTGATCGCCATGCCCCAATACGTCGACGTGATCATCCCGCGCGGCGGCAAGGGCCTGATCGAGCGCATCAGCCGCGAGGCCAAGGTGCCGGTCATCAAGCACCTCGACGGCAACTGCCACACCTATGTCGACGACCCCAGCGACCTGGCCATGGCCGTCAAGGTCACCGACAACGCCAAGACCAGCAAGTACAGCCCCTGCAACGCGAGCGAAAGCCTGCTCGTGGCGCGCGGCGTGGCGGCGCAGTTCCTGCCGGCCATCGGCGCGATCTTCGCGGACAAGGGCGTCGAGATGCGCGGCTGCCCCGAATCCCTGGCGCTGCTGCAGGACGTGCCCGGCGCGCAGCTCGTGCCCGCGAGCGAGCAGGACTGGAGCGAGGAATACCTCGCGCCGATCATCAGCATCAAGGTGGTCGCGGGCGTCGATGAAGCCATTGCCCACATCAACCGCTATTCGAGCGGCCACACCGAGGCCATCCTCACGACCGACCACCGCCATGCGCAGCAGTTCCTGCGCGAGGTCGATTCGGCCAGCGTCATGGTCAATACCAGCACGCGCTTTGCCGACGGCTTCGAGTTCGGCCTGGGCGCCGAGATCGGCATCAGCACCGACAAATTCCATGCGCGCGGCCCGGTGGGCATCGAAGGCCTGACCTCGCTCAAGTACGTGGTGCTTGGCGACGGCGAGGTCCGCGCCTGAGGGCTGCGCGCGTCCGGCATCACCAGCGAACTTCATGAAAATCATCATTCTGGGTGCGGGACGCGTGGGTTACAGCGTGGCCGAGAGCCTGGTGTCCGAGCGCAATGACATCACCGTCATCGACACCGACAGCCGCCGGCTGCGCGAACTCGAAACCCGCTTCGACCTGCGCGGCGTGCTGGGCAACGGCACCGACCCGGCCGTGCTGGCCGAGGCCGGCGCGCGCGACACCGACCTGCTGATCGCCTGCGCCGCGCTCGATGAAACCAACCTGGTGTGCTGCAAGGTCGCCTACATGGAGTTCAGCGTGCCCACGCGCATCGCGCGCGTGCGCTCCTCGGGCTTCGCGCCCGATTCGCCGCTGCTGGGCAAGGAGGGCTTTGCGGTCGACCGCATCATCTGCCCCGAGGAGTCGCTCACGCGCTACATCGGCAAGCTGATCGAATACCCCGAATCGCTGCAGGTGCGCGAGTTCGCCGGCGGCCGTGCCTGCCTGGCCTCGGCCCGCGCGCGCGCCGGTGCACCGGCCGTGGGCCTGCGCATCGGCGAGCTGCGCGACAGCATGCCCGACGTGGCGATGCGCCTGGTCGCGATCTACCGGCGCTTTGCCGACGAGCCCGACCGCTTCGTGCGCTGCGACGGCATGACGCTGATCGAGCCTGGCGACGAAGTCTTCGTGCTGGCGGCGCGCGACCATCTGCCCGAGATCCTCAGCGCGCTGCACCGTCCGCGCGGCCACAAGGCCCAGCCCGTGCGCCGCGTCATGATCGTCGGCGGCGGGCGCGTCGGCCAGCGCCTGGCGAGCCAGCTGTCGCAGGTGCCGGGCCAGTTCCACCTCAAGGTGCTCGAGGAAAACGAGCAGCGCTGCACCGAGCTCGCGGCCATTTTGCCCACCGAGGTGCTGGTGCTGCAGGGCGACTCGACCGACGAGGACCTGCTGGGCGACGAGGGCGTCGAGGAGGTCGACCTGTTCCTCGCGCTGACCGACGACGACGAGGACAACATCATGTCCTGCCTGCTGGCCAAGCGCATGGGCGCGACGCGCGTGCTGTCGCTGATCAACCGCCGCACCTACGCCGACCTGATGCACGGCACGCAGATCGACATCGCGCTGTCGCCGGCCCAGGCCATGCTCGGCGAGCTGCTGGCCTATGCGCGCCGCGGCGACGTGCAGGCCGTGCACAGCCTGCGCCGGGGCGTGGCCGAAGCGCTCGAGATCGTCGCGCGCGGCGACCGCAAGAGCTCGCGCGTCGTCGGCCGGCGCGTCGAGGAGCTGCGCCTGCCGCTCGAGGTGCACATCGGCCTGATCGTGCGCGGCCTCGACGATGCCGAAGCCGACCCGAACGCGCGCGAGCCCCAGGTCATCATTCCGCGCAGCCACACCGTGATCGAGAGCAACGACCATGTCGTGTTCTTCCTGCCGAACAAGCGCCTGGTGCGCGATGTCGAAAAGCTTTTCCGCGTGAGCGCCACCTTCTTCTGACCCCAGACCATGCGCGACCTGTTTCCCGTTCTGCGCGTGCTCGGCATGCTGCTGGTGATGTTTGCGCTGGCCATGCTGCTGCCGCTGGCCGTGTCGTGGCAGCAGCAGGAAAGCATCTGGCAGGTCTATCCGCTGTCCATTGCCACGACGGCCGTGGTCGGCGGGGTGCTGTGGTGGGGGATGGACCGCTTTCGCCGCGAGCTCCAGCCGCGCCACGGCGTGATCCTCGTGAGCCTGGTCTGGCTGGTGCTGCCGCTGTGCGCGAGCCTGCCGCTGATGCTCGCGCTGCACCGCATCGGCATTCCGGTCTCGTTCACCCATGCCTATTTCGAGGCCGTCTCGGGGCTCACGACCTCGGGCGCGACGGTGCTCGTCGGCCTCGACCACCTGCCGCTGTCCATCAACATCTGGCGCACCTTCCTGCAGTGGCTCGGCGGCATGGGGATCCTGATCCTGGCCGTCGCCGTGCTGCCGCTGCTGGGGGTGGGCGGCAGCCAGCTGTTCCGGGCCGAGGCCGCGGGCCCGATCAAGGACACCAAGCTCACGCCGCGCATGACCGAGACCGCCAAGGGCCTGTGGGGCGTGTACGCGGTGTTCTCCATTGCCTGCGGCCTGGCCTTCTGGGCCGGCGGCATGCCCCCGATGGAGGCGCTGATGCACATGTTCACCACCGTGAGCCTGGGCGGGCTGTCGTCGCACGATGCGAGCTTTGCCTATTTCGACTCGCCGCTGCTCGAAGCCATCGCGCTGGTGTTCATGCTGCTGGCGAGCTGCAACTTCGCGCTGTACTTCGTTGCGATGCGCAAGGGCCAGCTGCACGGCTTCTGGCGCGACCCCGAGATGCGCGCGACCATCGGCGTGCTGGTGGGCAGCGGGCTGTTCGGCGCGCTGCTGCTGTGGATCAAGGGCGTCTATGAGCCGCTCGAGGCGCTGCGCTACGGCGTGTTCAACGTGATCTCGGTGGCGACCACCACCGGGTTCGCCACCGTCGACTACCTGGCCTGGCCGGTGTTCCTGCCGGTCATGATGCTGCTGCTGTCGGGTGTGGCGACCAGCGCCGGCTCGACCGGCGGCGGCATCAAGATGGTGCGCATGCTGATCCTGATCAAGCAGGCGCGGCGCGAATTGACGCACCTGGTGCACCCGCGTGCCGTGCAACCCGTGCGCCTGGGGTCGGCAGTAGTGGACAATCGCATGATCTTCTCCGTGCTGGCCTTCATGCTGGTGTACGGCGCGACGGTGATCATCCTGAGCATGCTGCTGCTGCTCACCGACCTCGATCCCGTGACCGCGTTCACCGCCATCCTGGCCAGCGTGCACTGCATGGGGCCGGGCCTGGGCAGCGTGGGGCCCGCGTCGAACTATGCGGGGCTCACCGATTTCCAGATCTGGGTCTGCACGCTGGCCATGCTGCTGGGGCGGCTGGAGATCCTGAGCTTCATGGCGCTGCTGACACCCTCCTTCTGGCGGCGTTGACGCAAAACCCTCGGCCTGGCATCGCAGGTGGATTAATTCCGACGGCGTTGCCACATCCCTACAATCCAATACACCACCGTCTCCCGAGGGCACCAATGGTTCCGCATCTCATCACGGCTCTGACCGGCCCCATCAACGAGCTTGAACAGCGCATCCTGGAATCCATGCCGGCGATCGAGCGCTGGTTCCGCCTCGAATGGATGGAGCACACGCCTCCGTTCTACTCTTCCGTCGACATCCGCAATGCGGGGTTCAAGCTCGCCCCTGTGGACACCAATCTTTTCCCCGGTGGCTGGAACAACCTGACCGAGGAAATGCTGCCGCTGGCAGTGCAGGCGGCGATGGCGGCGATCGAGAAGATCTGCCCCGAAGCGCGCAACCTGCTGATCATTCCCGAAAACCACACGCGCAACACGTTCTATCTGAACAACGTCGTGCAGCTGCAGCGCATCTTCAAGATGGCCGGGCTCAACGTGCGCGTGGGCTCGATCAGCCGCGAGATCAAGAAAACCACCGTGATCGAGCTGCCCAGCGGCGAGTCGGTGACGCTCGAGCCGGTGATCCGCAGCAAGCGGCGCCTGGGCCTCAAGGACTTCGATCCCTGCACGATCCTGCTCAACAACGACCTGTCGGCCGGTGCGCCGGGCATCCTCGAGGAGCTCTACGAGCAATACCTGCTGCCGCCGCTGCACGCGGGCTGGAGCGTGCGCCGCAAGAGCCGCCATTTCCAGAGCTACGAGGAAGTCTCCAAGCGCTTCGGCAAGCTGCTGGGCATCGACCACTGGCTGATCAACCCGATGTTCACGCACTGCGAAGGTCTGGACTTCAACGAGGGCACCGGCATGGACGCGCTCAGCGCCCAGGTCGACATGCTGCTGACCAAGGTGCGCCGCAAGTACAAGGAATACGGCATCAAGGAAAAGCCCTTTGTCGTGGTCAAGGCCGACCATGGCACCTACGGCATGGGCGTGATGACGGTGCGCGACGCCAAGGACCTCGAAGTGCTCACGCGCAAGTCGCGCAACAAGATGGGCGTCATCAAGGACGGCCAGGCGGTGCACGACGTGATCATCCAGGAAGGCGTGCTGACGCAGGAGCGCATGAACAACGCCGTGGCCGAGCCCGTCGTCTACATGATGGACCGCTATGTGGTCGGCGGCTTCTACCGCATGCACCCGGAGCGTGGCGTCGACGAGAACCTCAACGCGCCGGGCTCGAGCTTCGTGCCGCTGGCCTTCGAGCACAGCACCCAGCTGCCGCAGCTCGGTGCGCGCCCGGGCGCGAGCGCCCCCAACCGCTTCTACATGTACGGCGTGATCGGCCGTCTGGCGATGCTGGCCGCGAGCTATGAGCTCGAAGCCACCAACCCCGACGCCGAGATCTACGATTGATGCGTTGACGCCGCGGGCCGGTGCATGGCCGGCCCGCGGCAACCCCATGGCCCCGACACCAAGACAGGGAGACCCGGCGCCAGGCGGCTTCGGGTGCGAGCAGTGAACAATTCCAAATCCTCGCTGGCGGCGCTCACCTTGGGTGCGATTGGAGTGGTGTACGGGGATATCGGCACCAGCGTGCTGTATGCCGTCAAGGAAGTCTTTGGCTCCGGCCATGTGCCTTTCACCCACGCCAATGTCTACGGCGTGCTGTCCATCCTGTTCTGGACGCTCACGCTGATCGTCTCGCTCAAGTACGTGACGCTGGTGCTGCGCGCCGACAACAACGGCGAGGGCGGGCTCGTCGCGATGCTGGCGCTGGCCTCGCAGGCCGTCAAGGACCAGCCGCGGCTGCGCGCGGTGCTGCTGCCGATCGGCATCTTCGGCACCTCGCTGTTCTATGGCGACGGCGTCATCACCCCGGCGATCTCGGTGCTGTCGGCGGTCGAAGGCCTCGAAGTGGTGTCGCCGCACTTTCGCCAGTTCGTGCTGCCGCTGGCGCTGCTGGTGCTGCTGGCGCTGTTCGCGCTGCAAAAGCACGGCACCGCGGGCATCGGCCGCTTCTTCGGGCCGATCACGCTGCTGTGGTTCGGCTGCCTGGCGCTGCTGGGCATCCGGCAGATCCTGGGCCACCCCGAGATCCTCGCGGCGCTGAGCCCGCACCATGCGCTGGGCTTCATCTGGCGCCAGCCGGGCGTGGCCTTCATCATCCTGGGCGCGGTGGTGCTGTGCGTCACGGGCGCCGAGGCGCTGTATGCCGACCTCGGGCATTTCGGCAAGAAACCGATCCGCCTGGCCTGGTTCGCGGTGGCCATGCCGGCGCTCACGCTCAATTACTTCGGCCAGGGCGCGTTGCTGCTGGCCCAGCCCGACGCGGTGCAGAACCCGTTCTTTCGCATGGCGCCCGAATGGGCGCTGCTGCCGCTGGTGCTGCTCGCGACGATGGCCGCGGTCATTGCCTCGCAGGCGCTGATCACCGGCGCGTTCAGCGTCACGCGCCAGGTCATCCAGCTGGGCTACCTGCCGCGGCTCGAGATCCGCCACACCAGCGCGAGGGAAGCCGGGCAGATCTATATCCCGCTGGTCAACTGGAGCCTGTTCGCGGCCATTGCGCTGGCTGTCATGCTGTTTCGCACCAGTGGCAACCTGGCGGCGGCCTATGGCATCGCGGTCACGCTGGACATGCTGATCACGACCTTGCTGACCTTCTTCGTCATCCGCTACCGCTGGCATTACCCCTGGCTGCTGTGCTGGGCCGCGACCGGCATCTTCTTCGTGATCGACCTGGCGTTCTTCAGCTCCAACCTGCTCAAGCTGTTCCAGGGCGGCTGGTTCCCGCTGGCGATCGGCGGCTGCGTGTTCCTGCTGATGATGACTTGGCGGCGCGGTCGCCAGCTGCTGCACGACCGCCTGCAAAGCGAGTCCATAGCTCTGGACGGTTTTCTCAGCTCCCTGGCGCTGCACCCGCCGCAGCGTGTTGCGGGTACAGCCATCTTCCTGACGGGCGAGCCAGGCACCGTGCCGTCCGCGCTGTTGCACAACCTCAAGCACAACAAGGTGCTGCACGCGCAAAATCTGTTCGTCACGGTGCGTACCCATGAAATTCCCTGGGTCGGTATGGAAAAGCGCGTGCAGGCCGAGGCGCTGGGCGGCCACTGCTGGCAGGTCACGGTGCATTACGGCTTCAAGAACGAGCCGGACCTGCCCAAGGCGCTGGCCCAGCTCTCGGGCCTGGGCTATTCGCTCGACCCGATGGGCACCAGCTACTTCGTCTCGCGCGACATGGTGATCCCGGGCATGCGCCAGGGCATGTCGCCGTGGCGCGAGAAGCTGTTCGCACAGATGCACCGCAACGCGAGCCGCGTGTCCGACTTCCTGCGCCTGCCGAGCAACGCGGTGGTCGAGCTGGGCTCGAAAATCGAGCTTTGAGCGGGCGAGGGCTGGGGTTTCGGCAGCCCGCCCTTATTTGTGCAACAGTAGGGTGCTCGCGTGCTTGCGCACGCCGCCCGAGCCCCGCGCCGGCCTGCAACTGTTGACACCACCATGAACCTTCTTTTCATCGCTGACCCCCTTGCGTCCTTCAAGATCCACAAGGACACCACCTTTGCCATGATGCGTGAAGCCCAGCGGCGCGGCCATACGATTGCCGCCTGCGAGGTGCAGAGCATGTCCTGGCAGCGCGGCGGCAAGGTAATGGCGCTGGTGCGCGACATCGTGCTCACGGGCGATGCCGACGAATGGTTCACCGAGCAGGGCACGCGCCGCGTGGCGCTGGCCGAGTTCGACGGGGTGCTGATGCGCAAGGACCCGCCTTTCGACAGCGAGTTCTTCTATGCCACCCATCTGCTCGAGCAGGCGCAGCGCGAAGGCGCCAAGGTGCTCAACAAGCCCGGCGCGCTGCGCGAGCACCCGGAAAAGCTCGCGATCATGGAGTTTCCCGAATTCATCGGCCCGACGCTGGTCACGCGCGATGCGCAGGAGATCCGGGACTTCCATGCCGAGCACCAGGACATCATCCTCAAGCCGCTCGACGGCATGGGCGGCATGGGCATCTTCCGCGTCGGCGCCGACGGTCGCAACCTCGGCAGCATCATTGAAACCCTCAACCGCGACGGCGCGCAAAGCGTGATGGTGCAGAAATTCCTGCCCGAGATCGTCGACGGCGACAAGCGGGTGCTGATCATCGGCGGCAAGCCGGTGCCCTATTGCCTGGCGCGCATTCCCCAGGGCAACGAAGTGCGCGGCAACCTCGCGGCCGGCGGCAAGGGCGTGGCCCTGCCGCTGAGCGACCAGGACCGGGCCACCGCTGAAGCCATCGGGCCGATCCTTATGCAGCGCGGGCTGCTGCTGATCGGGCTGGACATCATCGGCACCAGCGTCACGGAGATCAACGTCACGAGCCCGACCTGCTTCCAGGAGATCTATGACCAGACTGGCTGTGATGTTGCTTGCCTGTTCCTCGATGCGCTCGAACAGGAACTGGGCCACAATTGATCCCCGTTCGAGAGATGCACCGCTTGCGGTGCATCTGCCGGCCACAGGCCGGCAGATGGCAATCAAAGCGCCATTGCAGAAATCGGGCCTGGTTGGAAAAACGGTTGAAAAACCGGGCTACAATGCAAGGCTTCGCTGCTGAAACAGTCCTTTGATTGATTCGGCAGCAAGAAACTTAAAGTTGACAGGGTCTTTAAAACTGTTGTAGAATTCAAGGCTTCGCTGATCACAGCGGGCTAGCAGACAAGTCAAACTTCCTGCAGATCTTTAAAAATATACAGCCGATAAGCGTGGGCGTTTGAAGGTGACTGCCAAGTTCTTTTGGAACTAGTGCATAGCACTACAAACGCTCATGAAGAGAAGAAGTGAAGTTCACTTTGATTCTTTAATTTAT
>Ga0308164_10000237_pt1 | contig 125610 bp, 99 predicted proteins | sample PhyTR2_FD_201031 | JGI IMG/M metagenome (GOLD analysis project Ga0308164, IMG submission 201031) | Phyllosphere microbial communities from UC Gill Tract Community Farm, Albany, California, United States - DLSLT.R2 | ecosystem: Host-associated > Plants > Phyllosphere > Unclassified | place...
GCCCGGCTGCTGGTACAGCGGGCAGAAATCGGTCAGCTTGCCCGGCGCGATCAGCACGCCACCGGCATGCATGCCGATGTTGCGGCACATGCCCTCGAGCTTCTGCGCCATCTCGATGACGGTCTTGACGTCTTCTTCCTTGCGCACCCGCTCGTAGAGCATCGGCTCCAGCTCGAGGGCGTAGTTGTTCTTGTCGCCGTCCTTCTTGGTCTCGGGCGGATACGCCAGCGTGTACGACATGCCGGGCTTGGCGGGCACCAGCTTGGAAATGCCGTCGACGAAGGTGTAGCTCATGTCCATCACCCGGCCGACGTCGCGGATGGCGGCCTTGGCCGCCATCGTGCCGAAGGTGGCGATCTGGCTGACCGCGTTCTTGCCGTATTTGTCCTTGACGTAGTCGATCACCCGGTCGCGGTTGCCCTGGCAGAAGTCGATGTCGAAGTCGGGCATCGAGACGCGTTCGGGGTTCAGGAAACGCTCGAACAGCAGGTTGTATTCGAGCGGGTCCAGGTCGGTGATCTTGAGCGCGTAGGCCACCAGCGAGCCGGCTCCCGAGCCGCGTCCCGGCCCCACCGGGCAGCCGTTGTTCTTGGCCCAGTTGATGAAGTCGCCCACGATCAGGAAGTAGCCCGGAAAGCCCATCTTCAGGATGGTGTTGATCTCGAACTCCAGCCGTTCCACGTAGCGCGGGCGCTGCGCGTCGCGCTTGGCCGCATCGGGATACAGGTGCGAAAGCCTCAGTTCCAGGCCCTCGAACGAGGCGACCCTGAAGTACTCCGGCATCGGCATTCCGTTGGGCGTCGGAAAGTCGGGCAGCTGCGGCTTGCCGAGGTCCAGCACGATGCTGCAGCGGCGGGCGATCTCCACCGTGTTGGCGATGGCCGACGGCACGTCGGCGAACAGCGCCTCCATCTGCGCCGAACTCTTGAAATACTGCTCGCGGGTGAACTTGCGCACCCGCCGCTGGTTGCCCAGGATTTCCCCATCCGAGATGCACACCCTCGCCTCGTGGGCCTCGTAGTCGTCCATCTCGGTGAACTGCACCGGCTGCGTCGCCACCACCGGCAGCTTGAGGCGCGCTGCCAGCTGCACCGCGGCCACCGTGTGGGCCTCGTCGTCCGGCCGGCCGGCGCGCTGGATTTCCAGATAGAAGCGGTGCGGGAAGATGCCTGCCAGCAGCAGTGCGTAGTCGGCGGCAGCCGACTCGTCGCCGCGCACCAGCGCCTGGCCTACCGGCCCCGCCTGGGCGCCGGCCAGCAAAATCATGCCTTCGTTCAGTTCGCGCAGCCAGTCCAGCTTGCAGATCGCGTGAACCTTGACCACGTTCTGCGTCCAGCAACGCGCCAGCAACTCGGACAGGTTGAGATAACCCTTCCAGCTCTGCACCAGCACGATCACCCGCGACAGGTGCGCGGGCTCGGCGCCCAGGCCCTCCAAATAGATTTCGGCCCCGATCAGCGGCTTGACGCCCTTGCTGCGGGCTTGCTTGTAAAACTTGACGGCCCCGAACAGATTGCTCAGGTCGGTGATGGCCAGGGCGGGCTGGCCGTCGGCGGCGGCGGCCTTGACCACCTCGTCGATTCGATTGGTCCCGTCAACGACGGAGAACTCGGTGTGTAGGCGGAGATGAACGAACATTCCGGCCATTTTAAGAACCTGCGAAAGCACCCGGTGCGCACGACCCTGATCCGATGAGTTTCTAAAATCGCGGGGTGAGCACCATCCTGAACATTTCGGCCTACCGTTTCGTCGCCCTGCCCGACGCCCCCGCCCTGCGGCAACCCCTGCTGGACGCCGCCCTGCAACGCGCCTTGCGCGGCACCATCCTGCTGGCAGAGGAAGGTATCAATCTATTCCTGGCCGGCCCGGCCGACGCGGTGCGCAGTTTTCTCGACCTGCTGCGGCAGGACAGCCGCTTCGCCGGCCTGGAAGCCAAGGAAAGCTGGTCCGACGCCCAGCCCTTCCACAAAATGCTGGTGAAGGTAAAGAACGAGATCATCCGCATGAACCACCCGGCCATCCGCCCGCAGGCCGGGCGTGCGCCGGCGGTCGATGCCGCCACGTTGCGCCGCTGGCTCGATGCCGGACACGACGACGCCGGCCGTCCGGTGGTCACCCTCGACACCCGCAACGCCTTCGAGGTGGACCACGGCACGTTCGACGGCGCCATCGACTGGCGCATCGATAAATTCACCGAGTTCCCCGCCGCGTTGGAGGCGCACCGCGACGCGCTGAAAGACAAAACCGTGGTGAGCTTCTGCACCGGCGGCATCCGTTGCGAGAAGGCCGCCATCCTGATGGCCGAGGCCGGCGTGGAAAACGTCTTCCAGCTCGAAGGCGGCATCCTGAAATACTTCGAGGAAGTCGGCAGCGAGCACTACCACGGCGGCTGTTTCGTGTTCGACGACCGCCGGGTGCTCGACCCCGCCCTGGCGCCGCCCGAAACCTACGGCAAACCCGGCTGATAGACTCGCCGGCCGCTTTTTGCATCCACTGCGTCTGCCCGTCTTGTCCTCCTCTAACGCTCCTGCCGTCGGCATCGACTTCGGCACCTCCAACTCCGCCGTGGCTGCCGCGCAGCCCGACGGTTCCGGCCGCCTGCTGAACATCGAGGGCGAGCACCGCACGTTGCCTACCGCCCTCTTCTTCCAGGACGAGGATCACCTCACCCTGTTCGGCCGCGCCGCGATGCAGCGCTACCTCACCGGCGAGGAAGGCCGGCTGATGCGCTCGCTGAAAAGCCTGCTCGGCAGTTCGCTGATCGACGAACGCACCGCCGTGCACGGCGAGTCGGTGCCGTTCCGCGACATCGTCACCCGCTTCCTGGTCGAGCTGACCAACCGGGCCGAAACCGCCCTGGGCGCCCGCCCCCGCCGCGCCGTCATGGGCCGGCCGGTGCGCTTCGTGGACGACGACGACGCCCGCGACGCCGCCGCCGAAACGGCCCTGGCCGAGTGCGCCCGCAGCGCCGGATACGACGATGTCCGCTTCGAACTCGAACCCATCGCCGCGGCCTTCGACTACGAACGCCGCATCGACCGGGAAAACCGGGTCATGGTGGTCGACATCGGCGGTGGCACCTCCGACTTCACCGTGGTTCGCCTCGGACCGGACCGTTTTGCCAAGACCGACCGACGCGGCGACATCCTGGCCACCTCGGGCGTGCACATCGGCGGCACCGATTACGACCGCGCACTGAGCCTGGCCCGGGTCATGCCGCTGCTGGGCCTGGGCCACCACGGTCCGAGCGGCCGCGAGGTGCCCAGCACGGTCTTCTTCGAACTGGCGACCTGGCACCTGATCCACCGCGCATCCACGCCGGCCGCATTGCGTGCGGTGCGCGACCTGCGTTTTTCGTACACCGACCGCCAGATGCACGAGCGGCTGACAAATATCGTCGAAGGCCGCCACGGCCACCGGCTGGCCCACTCGGTGGAAGCCGCCAAGATCACCGCATCGAACACCGGCCACGCGGCGGCCATCGACCTGTCCGAAGCCGAGGCCGGCCTCTTCGCCAGCATCGAGCCGCCGGAGCTGGCGCTGGATTTACAGACCCTGCTCGAGCGGGTCGCCGCCTGCGCGCAGGAGTGCTCCCGCCGGGCGGGCACACGGCCCGACGCCCTCTACCTTACCGGCGGATCTTCGGCGTTGAAGCCCTTCCAGGACGTGCTGCGCTACAGCTTCCCCGGCGTGCCGCTGGTCGAAGGCGACCTCTTCGGTGGCGTCGCAGCCGGTTTGGCCGTGGCGGCCGGTACGATTTAAATCGCGCTGCCGGCGCGCACGCTGCGGCGCTCCTTCTCCTGCGGAGCGAAGGCCGCCAGGCCCACCAACGCCGCGCCGCCGTAGGCCAGCAGATCCTCCGCGGCGGCCACCGGCCAGTCGCGGCCCAGAGAGCGCGAAAGTCGGGTCCTGACGAGGTAGCCGATATAGGTGCCGGCGATCGCCCCTGCCGCACCCGCCAGCGCTGCGCCGGGCGACTTGCCCCCGGCCAGCGCCGCGCCGGACATCGCGCCGCTGATCGCACGAACGCTGACCCCCAAAGGCTCGGTCCGGCTCGGCGTGGCCGGCAACTTGTCGGCGATGAGTTCTCCAACCGCCATCGGCGTGATCAGGGAGACCGCTCGGGTCGAGCCCAGAAAAGCCAGCGGCGAACCCTTCAGGTCGATCCACCCCAGGCGCGCCGCCCAGCTGACCGCCGCCAACGGCGCATTGGTTCGCGGCCCGGCGCTGGCACCGAGAAGAAACGCCAGGCCCAGCGTGCGCCAGCGACCCGGGCCTTCGGTCGGCAACGGCGCTGGAACCTCGCCCCGCCGCAGGACCTCGAGTCCGGACTTCACATCACCCAGAAACGGCCGGAAAACCAGTCGCGCCGCCTCGGTCGAAAGACCGAACACCGCATGCGAGACGTAGGAATAAGGATGGGATTGCAGCGGCGCTTTCCAGAAGGGCTGGCCCAGGCCGAAAACCGGCACCAGCGTCTCGTCCACAACCGTCGCGGCGGCGAGTCCGAAAAGCAGTCCCTTGCCCGCCGTGACACGCGGCACCAGCTCGGCAGCCACACCGTAGAACCCGCCGATCAGGCTGCCGAAGAGGTTGTGCACCGCCTCGCCGGCCACCGGACGCGCCGACCGGCTGAAGGTGCTTCCCGTGGTGAGCCGCAAGACCCGGTCGGCCGCCTTCTCGGTGGATGGGCGACCCGACACACCGGAAGTGATCTTGCCGCGCGCCAGCAGCGCCTGGAAGCCCGTCATGACGAGTGCGCCGAAAGCGCCGGCCGCGAGGCCCGATGCCAGACCGAGCAGCGGGGAATCGTTTTTGGAGGAAAAGGTGTTGCCCATGCGGCCCTTTTTTGTCGATGTCGAATGTGATTTGAGTTGCGCAGGCACCAGCTGCCCGGCAGGCGCGATTGGTCCACCCAAAACGGACGCAACATGCAGGACGGCGCCGCTAGTTCAAGCCCTCCCCCGGCGAAGCGGCAGCGCCTGCGCGTCACTCGGTTTGCCGCGCCGACTCCCGACTGTCCCGCAGCGGCACCTCCGGTATCCAACAACAGGCCAACAGCGCCAGCAGGCACACCAGCACGCCCACGCCGAACACGCCCTTGATGGCATCGGTGACCAGCATGCGCACCGCCTCGTCCACCACTGGCGCGGGCGCCCCGCTGCCGGTTCCGGCCGCCGGCTGGGAGGCGACGGCCATGCGCTCGATATCGGCCAGGGTCAGCGTGTGCGTCGCAGCCATCGGCGCACCGCCGGTCGATGCTGCCGGTGCGCTGCCGGCAGCCAGGTTCATCGTCAGCACCGCGCCGAACACCGCCACGCCGATGGTCGAGCCGACCTGCCGAAAAAACTGCCCCGCGCTGCTGGCCACGCCGATCAGGCTGCGGTTCACCGCGTTCTGCAGCACGATGTTGAAGACGCTCTGCGCTGGGCCCAGCCCGATGCCCAGCAGCGCCACCCGCCAGACCAGGCTCCACAGGTCGGCGTCCGCCGGCAGGCGCGACAGCAGGAAGGCGCCGGCCACGGTCAGCACCGCGCCGCCCACCATCACCATCTTGTAACGGCCCATGCGGCTCACCACCAGGCCGCTGATCGAGGCGGTGGCGATCATGCCGACGGTCAGCGGCAGCATGACCAGCCCGCTGGTGGTCGCGGGCATGCCCCGGCCGAGCTGGATCAACAAGGGCAGAAACGCCACCAGCCCCATGAAGGCCATGAAGGTCAGGCAACTGGCGATGCTGGTCGTGGCGAAGGCCCGGTTGCGAAACAGGGACAGCGGCACGATGGGGTTGTCCACCCGCGACTCGACGACGAGCAAACCGACAAAACCGGCCGATGCCAGCGCGAACAGGCCCAGCACGGCGGCCGATGCCCAGCCCTCGGTCCCGCCCCAGCTCAGCGCCAGCAGCAGCGGGATGAAGGTGACCAGCAACAGCGCGGCGCCGGCGAAGTCGATGCGGCCGCCGGTGCGGTGCGTCAGCGGCGGGGTCTTGACCAGGATCATGAACAGGGCCAGCGCGCCGAGGGGCAGGTTGATGTAGAAGATCCACCGCCAGCCGGCCACTTCCAGGCCGAGCAGCCGCACCGTACCCATGTCGGTGAAAAAGCCGCCGATCAACGGACCGATGACGCTGGCCAGCCCGAACACCGAGCCGAACACACCGCCCAGCTTGGCGCGCTCGCGCGGCGGGTACAGGTCGGCGATGACGGCGAAGGCGCTGGTGATGAGCGCCGCGCCACCCAGGCCCTGGATGGCGCGGAACACGATCAGCTGCACCATGCCGCCGCCCAGCAGCGGCAGCCGGCCGAACTCGCCGGCCAGCCCGCACAGGCCCGAGCCGATGCCGAAGATGACGATGCCGCCGACCAGCACCGGCTTGCGGCCGTAGATATCGGACAGCTTGCCGTAGATCGGCACCATCACCGTCGAGGCCAGCAGGTAGGCGGTGGTCACCCAGGCGTACAGGTCCAGGCCCGAAAGCTGGCTGACGATGCGCGGCATGGCGGTGGCGACGATGGTCTGGTCCAGCGCTGAAAGCAGGAAGACGATCATCAGGGCGGTCAGCGTGATGCGGCGCTCGGCCGGGGTAAAGCTTTGGGGCTGGGGCGCGAGGGCTGTCATGGCGTGGAATGCGTAGGCTCGTTTGAAAAGAGCAAAAAAGACGACAAACGGGGTCGATTGTCTGGCGTGCCTGTCAAGCCCCGGTGAACGGCGGTGTAGCCTGCGCGCAGACATGGGAGGTCACGCGTTTGGATGCTCTGGTTATTACGTTCGCCATGCTGCTGGCGGTGGTCGGCAGCGCCTTGGCGGTCAGGATGTTGCCGGTGGCGATTCCGGTGCCGCTGGTACAGATCGCGATGGGGGCGGTGATCGCCGGGGTGTTCGGCCGTGGCGTGCGGCTGGAGCCGGAACTGTTCTTCATCCTCTTCCTGCCGCCGCTGCTGTTCCTGGACGGCTGGCGCATCCCCAAGGAAGGCCTGCTGCGCGACCGGGCGACCATCATCGAACTGGCATTCGGGCTGGTGATCTTTACCGTGCTGGGGTTGGGCGCGCTCATCCACTGGATGATCCCGGCCGTGCCCTGGCCGGTGGCTTTTGCGCTGGCGGCCATCGTTTCGCCCACCGATCCGGTGGCGGTTTCGGCGATCACCGCGCGAGTGCCGATGCCGGGCCGGGTGATGCACATACTCGAAGGCGAATCGCTGCTCAACGACGCCAGCGGTTTGGTGGCCTTCCGTTTCGCGGTGGCTGCGGCGGTCACCGGCACGTTCTCGCTGGCCTCGGCCGCGCTGTCTTTCGTCTGGGTGGCGATGGCGGGCCTGGCCATCGGCGCCGGCTTTACCTGGGCGGTCAGCCGCCTCAAGAATGCCTTTACCCGCCGCTGGGGCGAAGAGCCGGGCTCGCAGATCCTGGTGAGCCTGCTGATTCCGTTCGGTGCCTACGGCCTTGCCGAAGCGGTGCACGCGTCGGGCATCCTGGCGGCGGTCGCGGCGGGCGTGATGATGAGTTACGTCGAACTGTCGGGCCACGCCATGGCGGCCACCCGGGTGCAGCGCGCCGCCGTCTGGAATACGCTGCAGTTCGCACTCAACGGGATCATGTTCGTGCTGCTCGGAGAACAGCTGCCGGACATTTTTCGGGGCGCGGTGCGGGTCGTGGAGGAAACCGGCCACGAAAACCCGTGGTGGCTGCTGGCTTACGCCGTCGCCATCAACGTGGTGCTGGGCGCGCTGCGGTTCGCCTGGGTCTGGGTGTCGCTGCAGATCAGCGGCTGGAGCGCCCGGCGCCGGGGCCTGCCGGTTCCCAAGGCCGGCCTTCGGATGATCGCCGCGGTGTCGCTGGCCGGCGTGCGCGGCGCCATCACGCTGGCGGGTGTGCTGACGCTGCCGGTGGTGCTGGCGGACGGCACGCCGTTTCCGGCGCGCGACCTGGCGGTGTTCTTGGCCACGACCGTGATCATCCTTTCGCTGGTGGCCGCCAGCGTCGGCCTGCCGCGGCTGCTGCACGGGCTGGAGGTTCCGCCCGAAACCGAACATCACCGGCAGGAGGATTTCGCCAATCAGGCAGCGCGCCGTGCCGCGGTGGTCGCCATCGAGAAAAAAATGCGGGCGCTGATCGAATCGAATCCGACGACCGATCCGCAGTTGTATTCCGATGTCGCCGGCCGGCTGCTGGAGAGCATGGCGCTGCAGGGCGGGCCGGCGGTCGATGGCGAAACCGACGCCGGCCTGCGCGAAAAGCAGGCGGCCATCGCCCGTGCGCTGCGTTTCGCCGCGCTGAACGCCTCGCGCGAAGAACTCTTCAGGCTGGCGCGCGCAAGGCAGGTGCCGGAGGAAATCGTCCGTGAAGCGGTTCGGCGCCTGGACCTGCAGGAAACCCGCATGCGGTGATTGATGCGCTGGAAAAAAAAAGCAAAACCGCATATCCATCGCGAGCGAGATATTGATCAATATCAGTTCGTGAAACCAATCATTAATGGCGCATTAACGCGTCCGACGTAACAACCCAAGCCTCTACATTGCGATCCCCTATTAAAGGATCGTCCGAATGAAGATACGTTTACTGGTTTTGTTTGTCGCGGCCGCGCTGGCCGCCTGCGGTGGCGGAAACGGAGACGGCGGATCGCCATCTGTTCACCGATTTCAGGTGGTTTCGTTCGGCGACAGCCTGTCGGATGTCGGCACGTACCAGGTGGCCGGACGACCGCCGGTGGGGCCACTGGCCTTCGACGGCGGCCGCTACACCACCAATCCCGGCGCCGTCTGGACCGAGCTTGTGGCCCGCTACTACGGCGACGTATTGCAGCCCGCCGCGCGCGGGGGGTTCGGCCAGCCCACCGTGGCTCTCGGCGGCATGGGTTATGCACAGGGCGGCGCCTGGGTCGCCAGCCCACCCGATGACGACAAGGAAGGCGGTGCCAGCGCCACGCCGGTCAGCGGCCAGATCGACGCCTTTCTGGCGCGCTACCGCACATTCGACAGCCGCCAGCTGGTGCTGCTGCAAGGCGGCTCCAACGACATCATGAACGCGGTTCTGGCAGCGGCGGACCACCGGATTCCGGCGGAAATGGTGCCGGTCATCGTGACGGCTGGGGCGGTAGACCTGGCCCGCCAGGTCGGTCGCCTGACCCAGGCCGGCGCCGCACGCCTGCTGCTCGCCAACGTTCCCGACATCGGACTGACACCGCTGGCAATCGCCCATCCGGAGGTGGCGGCGTCGCTCACACAGATGAGCCAGTTGTTCAACGACACGCTTGCCTCCGAAATCAGCCGTCAGCCGAAACCGCCGCATTTCGTGTTCGCCGACACGCAACGCTGGTTCCGGGAAATGCTCAGCACCTACAAGGTGCTCGGCTTCCGCGTCTCCAATACCGCCACCGCGTGCAGCACACCGAAAATCGTCGCGCGCGCACGTGCCATCGGTCTGCAGGATCTGGAAACCTTTCTCCGGCAAAACGGCAGCTCCCTGCTCTGCTCGGCTGCCACCCTGACCGAGCCGGACGCCGATCAGCGCTACATGTTCGCGGACGAACTCCACCCGTCGACCCGCCTGCACGAGCTGTATGCGCAGTTCATCCAAAGGGAGATCGACAGCAAGGGCATCCAGTAGCAAGCGGCCGGGCCGTGCGGGCTGCAAGCCGGCGGGGCCGGTTCAGCCCGGCAGGGGGCGGTCGGGCAGCGGGATGAACTCGTCGTCTCCCGGCACGCCACCCATCGTGCCGGCGGCCCAGTCGCGCGCCGCCTGCGCCACGCGCTCCTTGCGGGTGGAGACAAAATTCCACCAGAGGTAGCGATGTTCGTCCAGCGCGTCTCCGCCGACGACGACCAGACGCACCGGCGCATCGGTCGCCGCCAGCGCGCATCCCGCGTTCGCCGGCAGCACGGACATCTGCGCCGTCGCCAGCGCTTCGCCGTCCACCAGGACGCCGGCCGTCACCGGATACACCGCCATTTCCTGCGCCAGGGCCGGCAGATGCAGCACCGCGCCGGCCGGCAATACGACGTCCAGGAAGACCGTGCCGCCCGCCGCTGGCACCGGCGAGCGCCTGCCGAACACCTCGCCGATCAGCACGCGCACCGTCGCTCCTTCATGCTCCACCGAGGGGATGTCGGCCGCCGCGACATGCGTGAATGAAGGCTCGGACTCCTCCAGTCCGGCCGGCAAGGCGGCCCACAGTTGCAGGCCGTGGTTGCTGTAGACGCTGTCTTTCAGGCGCTCGGGCCGGCGCTCCGAATGCACGATGCCGCGGCCCGCGCTCATCCAGTTGACGGCGCCGGGCTCGATCACCTGGTCCGAGCCGATGCTGTCGCGGTGGTGGATGGCGCCGTCGAACAGGTAGGTGACGGTCGCCAGGCCGATGTGCGGATGGGGCCGCACGTCGTGCAGGTTTTCCGGCCGCTCGTCGGAGGGGCCGAAATGGTCGAAGAAGACGAACGGGCCGACCGAGCGCCTGGCTACGGCCGGCAGGGTGCGCCGCACCACGAAGCCGCCGCCCAGGTCGCGGTCTTGCGGCTTGAGGGTGAGGTGTTCCGACGGTGCGGCGCCCATGGCGTCAGGCCTTGGCGAAGCGTGCGGCGACGGATGCCACGCGCTCGCCGTAGAGGCGGCCGTTTTCCAGGTCGCCGGGGAACATCTCGGCCACGCTGGCGTCGGACGGGCTTTGCGCCAGGGCGCCGATGGAGCCGCCGAGGTTGTTCAGGTCGTTGCGCTGCGCAGCCTTGCTGTTGGCCGGCAGGCGGCCCAGGCTGACCCAGATGCCGCCGTGCTGCGATGCCAGCGTGACGAAGTACGCCAGCGTGGAACCCTTGTCGCCGTTGAGGCTGGCGCTGTTGGTGAAGCCGCCGAAGACCTTGTCTTTCCAGGCCTGGCTGAACCAGGGCTTGGAAGTGGCGTCGGCGAACTTCTTGAACTGCCAGCTGGCGCCGGCCATGTAGGTGGGCGAGCCGAAGATGATGGCGTCGGCGGCGGCCAGGGTGTCCCAGGCGCCTTCGGGCAGGTTGCCTTCGGCGTCGATGGCGATCAGCTCGGCCGACGCGCCCTCGGCGACCGATTGGGCCAGGCGCTGGGTATGGCCGTAGCCGGAGTGGTAGACGACGACGGTGCGGGTCATGGAGGGGCTTTCAGGAGATGGAAAAAAGGGGGCGAAAAACAGACGGGGCGACGATAGCAAGGTTCAGGCGGCCAGATCGAACACCAGCACTTCGGCGTCGCGACCCTGGGTGATGGCGACCGAGGATTCGGCCTCGATCAGCGCCGCGTCGCCGGCATGCAGCTCGACGCCGTTGACGCTGGCCTCGCCGCGCACCAGGTGCACATAGGCCTTGCGCCTGGGGTCGATGGCGACGGTGGCGGCTTCGCTTCCGTCGAAAAGGCCGGCGTACAGGGCAGCGTCGGCATTCAGCTGCACAGAACCCGCACTGCCGTCCGGCGATGCGACCAGGCGCAGCTGGCCGCGCTTTTCCTGCGTCGGAAAACTCTTCTGCTCGTAGCTGGGCGGGATGCCGCGACGGTCGGGTTCGATCCAGATCTGCAGGAAATGCGTCTGCCGGCCGTCGGCATGGTTGAACTCGCTGTGCTGCACACCGGAGCCGGCGCTCATGCGCTGTAGGTCGCCGGGCGGGATGCCCTTGACGTTGCCCATGCTGTCCTTGTGTGCAAGCTCGCCGTCCAGCACGTAGCTGATGATTTCCATGTCGCGATGGCCGTGGGTGCCGAAGCCGGCGCCAGCGGCCACACGGTCTTCGTTGATGACCCGCAGGTTGCCGAACCCCATGTGCTGCGGATCGTAGTAACCGGCGAAGGAAAAGCTGTGGAAGGACTTGAGCCAGCCGTGGTCGGCGTAACCACGTTCTTGCGAAGGGCGAATGGTCAGCATGGTGTTCACTCCTGTGGCGCCGCTGCGATTCGCCGCGGCATGAGGGTCACTTTAGGTCGCGCCCGGCATGTCGCGATACGATCGATTTGATGGCAACATTCAAATAATTCGAACACCGGACACTCCGCCGTGCAAACTCCACGCGACGTTCTTACTCCCGACACTCTGGCGCTGCTGCAGCGCATCGCGCGCGAAGGCAGTTTTGCGGCTGCCGCGCGCAGCCTGGGACTGGTGCCCAGCGCGCTCACCTACCGCGTCCGCCAGGTCGAAGACGCCCTCGACGCCCTGCTGTTCGATCGCAGCTCGCGCCAGGCCAGGCTGACCACCGCCGGCGCCGAACTCCTGCGCGAAGGCACCCGGCTGCTGGACGACATCGACGCCGTGGCCAACCGGGTGCGCCGCGTCGCCACCGGCTGGGAGCCTCAGTTCACCGTGGCGGTGGACGGGCTGATCGAACGCGTCACCGTCATGGAGTTGACCGAATCGTTTTTTGCGCAGACCCCGCCGACCCAGCTCAAGCTGCGCGACGAAATCCTGACCGGGACGCTGGAAGCCCTCAGTTCCGGCCAGGCCGATCTGGCGATCGGCGTGCAGATCGAAATGGCCAATAACTCGGCGCTGCATTTCCGGCCGCTCGGCCCGGTCGAGTTCCTCTACGTCGTGGCGCCGCACCATCCCCTGGCGGGTGTCAGCGGCCTGCTCACCGATGCCGACCTGCGCAGCCACCGCGCCGTGGCGGTGGCCGACTCGGTGCAGCGCGGCGCGGGCGCCACCGTCGGGTTGTTCGCCGGGCAGGACGTGCTGACGGTGCCGTCCATGCAGGCCAAGCTCGACGCACAACTGCGCGGATTGGGCGCCGGCGCCATCCCCGCCGCCATGGCGCGGTCCTACCTCGAGGCCGGCCACCTGGTCGAAAAAAAACTCGACCGCCCGCCGCGGATCTACCAGGTCGGCTATGCCTGGCGCGGCGGCACGGGAAACGCCGGGCGCGCACTCCTCTGGTGGCTGCAGCAGCTCGACAGCCCGGCCACCCGCGCGGCCCTGCTCGATCGCCCGCGCATCGCCGCCGCTGCCGCTTGCGCAACGGCCACCGCCTCTGCGACCGCGCCATGACGACGCCTTACATCGGCCGTTTCGCGCCCTCGCCGACCGGTCCGCTGCACGCCGGCTCGCTGGTCGCCGCCCTGGCCAGCTGGCTGGACGCACGGGCCCATGGCGGCCGCTGGCTGGTGCGCATCGAGGACACCGACACGCCGCGCTGCGTGCCGGGCGCGGACGCCCGCATCCTGGCCCAGCTGGACGCCTGTGCCCTGCGGCCGGACAAGCCTCCCACCTATCAGTCGCGGCGCGGCGCCTCGTACCGGGCCGCACTCGACCGCCTGCTCGAGACCGGCATGGCCTACCCCTGTGCCTGCTCCCGCCAGGACATCGCCCTCGCCCAGGCCGCACGCGGCGTCGACCGCCGGCGCAATGCCGCGCTGCCCTATCCCGGCACCTGCCGCTGCGGCCTGCACGGCCGGCCGGCGCGTGCGTGGCGGCTGCGCACCGATGTGGTACCGGCTCTCGTGCGCTGGCACGACCGCTGCGCCGGCGAACTCGTCCAGGATGTCGAGCATGCGGTGGGCGATTTCGTCCTGCTGCGGGCCGACGGTGTGTGGGCCTACCAGCTGGCGGTGGTGGTCGACGACGCCGCGCAGGGCATCACCGACGTGGTCCGCGGCCTCGACCTGCTCGACAACACGCCCCGGCAGATCCTGTTGCAGCGCGCCTTGGGCGTGTCGACTCCGCGTTACCTGCACACACCGCTGGTGCTGTCCGCCGACGGTCAAAAGCTCTCCAAGCAAAACGGCGCGGAGGCTTTCGACGAGTACTCGCCGACCCCGGCACTGCACGCCGCAGCCGACGTGCTCGGCCTGCCGCCCGGTGCGCCGCACGCGGCGCCCCACGCGCTGCTCGCCGGCTGGATCGAGCCCTGGAAAGCCGGCCGCATCGGCGCCTCGGCGACTGCCGCGCCTTTTACAATCGGCGGGTGACTCAGCTCCCCGACCTCCCCCACTCCGCCGCGCCCGCCTCCGCCGAACCCGACGCCACCGATGCGCCGGGCCAGGACGTGGTCTATCGCAAGACCATCAAGAGCTACGTGCTGCGCACCGGCCGTACCACCAGCGGCCAGACCCGCGCCTTCGCGGAGCTGGGCGGCACGTTCCTGCTGCCTTACGCGCCCGGCGCCTTCGACCCTACGGCCGCGTTCGGCCGCAGCGCACCGCTGGTTCTCGAGATCGGCTTCGGCATGGGAGAGGCCACCGCGCACATCGCCGGGGTTCGCCCGGACGAGAACTTTCTGTGCTGCGAAGTACACGAGCCCGGCGTGGGCGCGCTGCTCAAGCGCATCGGAGAGCAAGGCCTCGGCAACATCCGCATCCTGCGTCACGACGCGGTCGAGGTCATCGACCACATGCTGCGGCCCGGCATGCTGGCCGGCGTTCACATCTTCTTTCCCGATCCGTGGCACAAGAAGCGGCATAACAAACGCCGGTTGGTGCAGCCCGACCTGGTACGGCGGCTGGCCACCCGGCTGGCGCCCGGCGGCTACCTGCACTGCGCGACCGACTGGCAGCCGTATGCCGAGCAGATGCTCGAGGTGCTGGCAGCCGAGCCACAGCTGGTGAATACCGCCGAGGCTTACGCCGAACGTCCGGCATACCGGCCGCTGACCAAATTCGAGAATCGCGGTTTGCGCCTGGGCCACGGCGTCTGGGACCTGGTCTTTCGCAAGGTCTGAAGACCGATGTATGGCCTGAATGGCGCGCCAGACCCTGAATTAGTGAGCAGCCGCGAACTTGCGGGGTTTTCACGACGCATGCGATCATCCAGATAAATCCGCGAACGTGACTTTTGGGCAACTCTAAAGCAGGTATTCAAAATGCTGCGCCGCCGGCACAACCCGACAACGATTGCGATCGCCTGGCGCGCACCGATATTGCCTCGCCGCTGATGACACAAACACATCCGTCCCCGATCCTCCAGCATCTCGTCGAAATCACGGGACACCGTGACCACACCCGGCTGGAGTATTCGGTTATCTCGGCATTGCGCCATCTGGTGGGCATGCGCGAGGTGCGCAAGCTGGAGTTTTTCCTGCTGAAGGACGTAACGCACGTACGTCCCCAACTGCTGCTGATCGACGGTGAAATGGTTTCACCCGACCAGCCGCCGGTTCCCGACCACCAGTGCCGGCCGCTCGCAACCTACACCGACCTGGTACACGGCCTGGAGCAGCGCTCCAACAGCATCCGGCACACCGATGGCGAAGGCATCTACAAGCTCTGGCTGCCGGTACGGCTCGAAGACCGAATCGTCGCCTGCCTGGAAATTGCCAACGACAGCGATTACAGCCAGCAGACGCTCGACGTCATCAACGGCATCGTCGAGGTGTACCGCAACTATCAGAGCCTGCTCGATTACAGCGAGCGCGACGCCCTCACCGGATTATTCAACCGCAAAACCTTCGACGAGCAGTTTTCGCGGCATGCCCGTGATAACGGCGGTAATGGCCGCACACAGGAAGACAACCCGGAAGCGCACTGGCTGGCCGTGGTGGATATCGATCACTTCAAACAGGTCAACGACCGCTTCGGCCATGTGTATGGCGACGAGGTGTTGATTCTGGTGGCCAATCTGTTGAAGTCGTCCTTCCGCAGCCATGACCGCATATTCCGTTTCGGCGGTGAAGAGTTCGTGGTGCTGCTTCGGCAGGCGACCCTGGAACAGGCGCGGCATATATTCAATCGCTTCCGGACGAATATCGAGCAGTTCTCCTTTCCGCAGGTCGGCCGGGTTACGGTCAGCGTGGGGTTTACCGGTGCCGGGCAAGGTGCGCCGGTCGAAATCATGGGCCATGCCGACCAGGCTCTTTATCACGCCAAGGACAACGGCCGGAATCAGGTCTGCTATTACGAGGAATTGATGAAGGGCGGGCAGCTTCAGGCCGCGGACGTGGCACACGACGACGTCGAACTGTTCTAGTCGATTTTCGCGATTGCAATAAAAAAAGGGCGGAGAGTTAATCTCTCCGCCCTATTTTTATTCTGCGATCAGATCGTCATGGAGCCGTCGCAGTAACCGACCAAACGGTATTACCGACGTCGTCGGCGATCAGCAAAGCGCCATCGGCGGACTGCGCCAGGCCGACCGGTGCACCGAAAAGCGATTTCTCGTCGGCCGAGGTGAAGCCGGTCACCACCGGAATGGCGGCGCCGGTCGGACGGCCATCCACGAAGCGCACGAAACTCACCTTGTAGCCACTCAGGGGCGAACGGTCCCAGCTGCCGTGTTCGCCGATGAACGCACCGCCGCGGTACGTGGCGGGAAGGTTGGTGCCGGTATAGAACAACAGGCCCAGCGGCGCGACATGCGAGGCGATGGCGAAGTCGGGCTTGATGGCTTTTTCGACCAGGTCCGGACGCTGCGGCGCCACCCGGTGATCCACATGCTGGCCGAAGTAGCTGTACGGCCATCCGTAGAAGCCCCCTTCCTGCACCGAGGTCAGGTAATCAGGCACCAGGTCGGCGCCGATCTCGTCGCGCTCGTTGACGATGGCCCACAGCTTGCCGGTCTGCGGCTCCCACTGCAGGCCGGTCGGATTGCGCAGGCCCGAAGCGAAAACGCGGCTGCCGCCGGTGGCGACATCGACCTGGAGCACGGCCGCACGCCGGTATTCGACGGCCAGGCCGTTTTCGGTGATGTTGCTGTTGGAGCCGACACCCACGTAGAGCTTCTTGCCGTCCGGGCTGGCCAGGAGCGCCTTGGTCCAGTGATGGTTGATGGTGCTCGGCAGGTCGGTGAATTCCCGGCCGGGATCGGCCATGCGCGTGGCGCCCGGCAGGTAGGCGAACTTGACGATCCGGTCCGTATCGGCCACGTAGAGGCTGTCGCCGATCAACTGCACGCCGAAAGGCGAATTGAGCTTTTCGATGTACACGTGCTTTTCCCATGCGCCGGCTCCGGCGCCCTTGCGCAGCAGCGTGATGCGGTTCCCGCCCTTGCCGCCCTTGCCCGAGCGGCTCTTGACCAGCCCGGCGATGAGTTGCTTGGGCGTCGTGGTCGCCTCGGTGCCAGGACCGTTGGATTCGACCACCAGCACATCGCCGTTGGGCAGGGTGAGCAGCTGGCGGGGATGCAGCAGGCCGTCGGCGATCTTCTCGATCTTCAGGCCGGCGACGACGGTCGGGCGGGTGTCGCCTTGCCAGCCGACGCCCTTGGGCACCTGCATCGGCGGCACCAGGAAATCCTTGGCTACCGGCAGCACGGGTTGCGCGCCCATCTGCTGCTGCGGATCGACGGCGGCTTTTTCACATCCGGCGAGCGCCAGCATCAGGGATGCCGCGGCGAGGGCGGCGCTTGTCTTGATCCTGTTCATGTCGGCACCTTCGTGTCGTCCAGTTTTTGCAAGGTCAGCACGATATTTCCGGCGGCCAGCAGCACGACCGTAACGATCGACAGCCAGACGCCCTCGGGCAGCACCCCGTAGGCGTCCCGGCTATGGACGAAGGCATTGAAGATGGCGGCGACGATGCCGAACAGATGCATCCAGAAAGCCAGCCGGGCGCGTGCCGAGCTGGGCCGGGCGCCCGGAAACCACACCTGAACCAGGTTGATCATGCGGGGCACGAATGCGATAACGAGGCCGATCGAGATCAGCCAGGCGGCCGACTTGAACCACATGACCTCGGGGCTGGAGGCGTAGATCAGATCGAATACCAGCCCGCCGACGAGGAAGCCGAAAGCGACCGGATCGAACAGATCGAAGACGACGGCCGCCCATCGAGACGGGGGCTTGAAGGTATTTGATCGCATGTATTTCGCAGCCATCCGCAGGGATGAAAGCACTCTGTTGGATAAAGGTGGGCGAGGTTAATACCGATCCGCCCAGCGCGATCCATTGCCGGATATCAGGCGAAATCCGCCTACATGGCGATCCGCTCCAGGGTCGCCCGGCCGCCTAATAAAAAAACCGGCGGCTGTTACCAGCACGCCGGTTTTCTGTCGGGCCGGAGCTTGGCTATCGCAGGATCAGACCCGTTCGGCCACCCAGGCCTGCACAGACTTCAGCGCGCCCGGCAAGGCTGCGGCATCGGTGCCGCCGGCCATCGCCATGTCGGCCTTGCCGCCGCCCTTTCCGCCGACCTGCTGGGCGACGAAGTTGACCAGCTCGCCGGCCTTCACCCGGCCCACGCTGTCGGCGGTGACGCCCGCGGCGATCTGCACCTTGCCGCCGTCGGCGGTGGCCAGCACGATGGCGGCGGTCTTCAGCTTGTCCTTGAGTTTGTCCATGGTGTCGCGCAGCACCTTGGCGTCGGCGCCGGGCAACAGCGCTGCCAGCACCTTCAGGCCGCCGACGTCCACCGCCTGCAGGACGAGTTCGTCGCCCTGCGACGAAGCCAGCTTGCCCTTCAGCGCGGCGACTTCCCTTTCCAGCGCCCGCACCTGGTCGAGCACCGAACCCAGCCGGCCCTGCAGCTCGGCAGCCGGCGCCTTGAGCGTGGTGGCGACGGTCTGCACCGTGGATTCGAGTTGCTGCAGGTAGGCGAGCGCGTTGGCGCCGGTGACCGCCTCGATGCGGCGCACGCCGGAGGCCACGCCGCTCTCGCCGACCACCTTGAACAGGCCGATATCGCCGGTGCGCCCGACGTGCGTGCCGCCGCAGAGTTCGCGGCTGGTGCCGATGTCGATCACCCGCACCGTCTCGCCGTACTTTTCGCCGAACAGCATCATGGCGCCGGTCTTCTGGGCTTCCTCGATCGGCAGCACGCGGATCACGTTGGCCGTGTTGGCCAGGATTTCCTCATTGACCCGCCGCTCGATCTCGACCACCTGCGCGTCGGTCACCGGCGCACCGTGGGCGAAGTCGAAACGGGTGCGCTCCGAGTTGACCAGCGAACCCTTCTGCTGCACATGCGTGCCGAGCACTTCGCGCAGGGCCTTGTGCATCAGGTGGGTGACGCTGTGGTTGCGCTGGGTGGCGGCGCGCAGCGCGGTGTCGACGCGGGCGGTGATCTTGTCGCCCACCTTCAGCGTGCCCTGGGTCTGGGTGCCATGGTGGCCGAACACGTCGGCCTTGATCTTCTGCGTATCGGCCACGCCGAACAGCACACCTTCGGAGGCGATCTGTCCCTGGTCGCCGACCTGGCCGCCGCTCTCGGAATAGAACGGCGTGGTGTCGAGCACGACGACGCCGCTCTGGCCTTCGCTGAGTTGCTGCACAGATGCGCCCTCGTGGTACAGGGCGGCCACGGTGGCTGATTCTTCCAGCTGCTCGTAGCCGGTGAACAGGTTGCCTGCGCCCGAGTAATCCAGCGCGCGGTCCATCCGGAACTTGCCGGCCGCGCGGCCGGCCGCCTTCTGGCGTTCCATGGCGGCCTTGAAGCCTTCTTCGTCGACCGTCACGTCGCGCTCGCGGCAGACGTCCGCGGACAGGTCCAGCGGGAAGCCGAAGGTGTCGTGCAACTTGAAGGCGACATCGCCCGGCAGCACGGTGGCGCCGCCGGCCAGGGCCGAGTCCAGGATTTCCATGCCGTTGGCCAGCGTTTCGAAGAAGCGCTCTTCCTCGGTCTTGAGGACTTCGACGATGCGCTGGTGGTCGGCCTGCAGCTTGGGATAGGCCTCGCCCATCAGGGCGACCAGGTCGGGCACCAGCTTGTGGAAGAAAGGCTTCTTCTGGCCCAGCTTGTAGCCGTGGCGGATGGCCCGGCGCACGATGCGGCGCTGCACGTAGCCGCGGCCCTCGTTGCCGGGCAGCACGCCGTCGGCCACCAGGAAGGCGGTGGCGCGGACATGGTCGGCGATGACGCGCAGGCTCTTGTTCTCGAGGTCGGTGCAGCCGGTCTCGCGCGAGGCGGCGCGGATCAGGGCGGCGAAGATGTCGATCTCGTAGTTGCTGTGCACATGCTGCAGGATGGCCGCCAGCCGCTCCAGGCCCATGCCGGTGTCGACACACGGCGCCGGCAGGCGCTTGACGCTGCCGTCCTCGGCCATGTCGAACTGCATGAACACGTTGTTCCAGATCTCGATGAAGCGGTCGCCGTCTTCGTCGGGGCTGCCCGGGGGGCCGCCGGGGATGTGATCGCCGTGGTCGTAGAAGATTTCCGAGCACGGGCCGCAGGGGCCGGTGTCGGCCATCATCCAGAAGTTGTCGGACTTGTAGCGGCCGCCCTTGTTGTCGCCGATGCGGATCACGCGCTCGGGCGGCAGGCCGATCTCCTTCGTCCAGATGTCGTAGGCCTCGTCGTCTTCCTGATAGACCGTCGCCAGCAGGCGGTCGGCGGGCAGCTTGTAGACCTGGGTCAGCAGCTCCCAGGCCCAGGTGAGCGACTCGCGCTTGAAGTAATCGCCGAAGCTCCAGTTGCCCAGCATCTCGAAGAAGGTGTGATGGCGCGCGGTGTAGCCGACGTTTTCCAGGTCGTTGTGCTTGCCGCCTGCACGCAGGCAGGCCTGCACCGAGGTGGCCCGGTTGTACGAGCGCTTGTCCTCGCCCAGGAACACGTCCTTGAACTGCACCATGCCGGAGTTGGTGAACATCAGCGTCGGGTCGTTGCCCGGCACCAGCGAGCTCGACGGCACCACCGTGTGGCCCTTGGCGGCGAAGAAATCGAGGAAGGTCTTGCGGATCTCGGCGACGGTGGCGGGAGGAGTCGTGGGGAGCGTCATGGTGGCGGCAGTGGAGAAGCGGGAGTCCGGCTGAATAAGCCGCACCGGTGGAGGCCGCGGGCGGCCTGTGGGGTGCGTGGACGTAACCCGTGATTTTAGCTGGCGGTGCGCGCCGATGCGGAGGCTTCGGCGGCCCGGGCGGCGACTGGCTTCGCCGGCAGGCCCGGCACGACCAGGTCGCGCAGCGCCTGCCCGGATGCCAGCCGGTCGAAGCCGCGATTGAGGTCGTCCAGGACCAGGCGTTCGCCCATCAGGCGGTCGATGGGCAGCTTGCCGCGCTGGTACAGGTCGATGTAGCGCGGAATGTCGCGCACCGGCACCGACGAGCCGATGTAGCTGCCGCGCAGGGTGCGCTCCTCGCCCACCAGCTGTACCGGCGGCAGCGCGAAGCGCAGGGCCGGATGCGGCAGGCCGGCGCTGATGGTGGTGCCGCCCCGGCGGGTGATCTTCCAGGCCAGTTCCAGCGCCGGCACCGCGCCGGCCATGTCGAAGGCGAAATCGACGCCGCCGTGGGTGATGTCGCGCACCGCCTCGCAGGCGGCCGGATCGGACGCGTTGAGGGTGGTGGTGGCGCCCAGCCGCCGCGCCAGGGCCAGCTTGGCCGGATCGAGGTCGATGGCGACCACGTCGCGTGCGCCGGCCGCGACGGCGGCCAGCAAGGCGCTGAAACCCACGCCGCCCAGGCCCAGCACCGCCGCCCGGCTGCCGGCCGGCATGCGGGCGGTGTTGATCACCGCGCCCACGCCGGTCAGCACCGCGCAGCCGAAGAGCGCGGCTTCCGCATCGCCGATGGTGGATTCGATGCGCACGCAGGAACGCGCGGAGACCACCGCGTGCTCGGCGAAACACGAGACGCCCATGTGGTGGTGCAGCGCGTCGCCGTCCCGCGACAGGCGCCGTTCGCCGCCGAGCAGGCTGCCCGCGCCGTTGGCCTCGGCGCCCGGCTCGCACAGCGCCGGCCGGCCTTCCGCGCACGGGATGCAGGCGCCGCAACTCGGCATGAACACCAGCACCACCCGGTCGCCCGGCCGCAGCCCGGCGACGCCGGGGCCGCACTCCACCACCTCGCCGCAGGATTCGTGGCCCAGCACCAACGGCGTCGGCCGCGGGCGGTCGCCGGAGATGACGGACAGGTCGGAGTGGCACAGCCCCGCCGCCAGGATGCGCAGCAGCACCTCGCCGGGTCCGGGAGGGGCCAGTTCGACCTCTGCGATCTGCAACGGCCGGCTCCTCGCGTAAGGCTTGGGAACGCCTGTCAGGGCCAGCACGGCAGCGAGTGTTTTCATGTTGGTAGGTGCTTACTGGATGCCTCGCCATTGCAGCCCGGCGGGCCTCGAGCGTCCAGAGGGATTTCCCGGCGCGGGTCTGTCCCCTGTTCGTGCTGCGGAATGCAGCGGATGCCAAAATGACGGGCTGGCTGGCACCTCCCAGGCACGTCTGAAACACTTCCAAGGAAATCACCAAATGGACATGAAGACATCCCCCCTCGCCTTGCTCAACGACCCGAGCCTGCTCAAGACCGACGCCCTGATCGACGGCAAGTGGGTTCAGGGCAGCAGCCGCTTCGACGTGAACGACCCGGCCACCGGCCAGAAGCTGGCGGACGTGCCGAACCTGGGCGCAGCCGATGCCGACGCGGCCATCGCCGCGGCCAACGCCGCCTGGCCCGCCTGGCGCGCCAAGACCGGCAAGCAGCGCCACGCCATCCTGCTGAAGTGGTTCGACCTGCTCATCGAGAACACCGAGGACCTGGGCCGCATCATGACCGCCGAGCAGGGCAAGCCCTTCGCCGAGGCCAAGGGTGAAGTCACCTACGCGGCCAGCTTCGTGGAGTGGTTCGCCGAGGAAGCCAAGCGGGTCAATGGCGAGACCCTGCCGCAGTTCGACAACAACAAGCGCCTGCTGGTGATGAAGCAGCCGATCGGCGTGTGCGCGGCCATCACGCCCTGGAACTTCCCGCTGGCCATGATCACCCGCAAGGTCGCCCCGGCACTGGCCGCCGGTTGCCCGGTGATCATCAAGCCGGCCGAGCTCACCCCCCTGACCGCGCTGGCCGCCGCCGAGCTGGCGATCCGCGCCGGCGTGCCGGCCGGTGTCTTCAACCTGCTGACCGCCGACAGCGACAACTCCATCGCCATCGGCAAGGCGCTGTGCGCCAGCGACGTGGTGCGCCACATCAGCTTCACCGGCTCCACCGAAGTGGGCCGCATCCTGATGGCGCAGAGCGCGCCGACGATCAAGAAGATGTCGCTCGAACTCGGCGGCAACGCACCGTTCATCGTCTTCGACGACGCCGACATCGACTCGGCCGTCGAAGGCGCGATGGCCAGCAAGTACCGCAACGCGGGCCAGACCTGCGTGTGCGCCAACCGCCTGTATGTGCAGGACGGCGTGTACGACCAGTTCGTCGAGAAGTTCTCCGCCAAGGTCAAGGCGCTGAAGGTCGGCAACGGTTTCGACGACGGCGTGGTGCAGGGCCCGCTGATCGAGCCGGCGGCCGTCGCCAAGGTGCAGAAGCACCTGGACGACGCGCTGTCCAAGGGCGCCCGTGTGGTGGCCGGCGGCCAGAAGCTCGACGGCCAGTTCTTCCAGCCGACCGTCGTCGCCGACGCGACGCCCGACATGCTGTGCGCCCGCGAGGAAACCTTCGGCCCCTTCGCGCCGGTGTTCCGTTTCAAGGAAGACCAGGAGGCCATCGACGCCGCCAACAACACCGAGTTCGGCCTGGCCAGCTACTTCTACAGCCGCGACGTCGGCCGCATCTTCCGGGTGGCCGAAGCGCTGGACTACGGCATGGTGGGCATCAACGCCGGCATCATCGCCAGCGAACACGTGCCCTTCGGTGGCGTGAAGCAGTCGGGCCTGGGCCGCGAGGGTTCGCACCACGGCATCGACGACTACGTCGAGCTCAAGTACCTCTGCCTCGGCGACATCGCGAAATAAGCCTCGCCGAGCGTACGAAACCGGCCCTCTGGGGTCGGTTTTTTTTCGTGGGGACGTGTCATCGGACCGCCTCGGTGCCTCCCTATACTTCGCCGCCCATGAGCATCCATTTCCCGCTGCGCGCATCCACGGTTCCGCAGGCCGTCCGCGCACTGCTGTGTTGCGGCGCCTTCGCCGTCCTGCCCACGCATGCCGTCGCACAGGCCGACGAGCCCGTGCCGCCGACACCCGAATCCGGAGAGATCGAGAACTTCTCCATCCACGGCCAGGCGACGTACATCTTTCAGAAGAAACCCGCGTTCTACGCGCCCTACTCCGGCGTCAACAGCCTGTCGCCGGATCGCGAACGCAGCTACTCCTTCACCTCGACCGCGTTCCTGGGCGTGAGACTGGCCCCGCAGACCGAGCTTTATTTCAACCCTGAACTGGTCCAGGGCCTGCCGCTTTCGCGCCTGACCGGCCTGGGCGGATTGTCGAACGGCGAACTTCAGAAGACCGCCGGCACCAGCCCGATCGTCTACCGCGCCCGCCTGTTCCTGCGCCAGACCTGGGGCCTGGGCGGCGGCAGCGATTTCGTCGAAGGCGATGCCAACCAGCTGGCCAGCCGCTACGACAAACGCCGCGTCACGCTCACCGCCGGCAACTTCGCGGTATCCGACCTGTTCGACAACAACGCGCACGCGCACGACGCCCGCACCCAGTTCCTCAACTGGTCGCTGCTGACCCACGGCGCCTACGACTTCGCAGCCGATTCACGCGGGTATTCGTGGGGCCTGGCGCTGGAGTACCGCCACGACGACGACTGGACCCTGCGCGCCGGCCGCTCGCTCCAGCCGCGCGAATCCAACGGCCTCAAGCTCGACCGCCGCTTCTTCAGCCACTACGGCGACCAGGTCGAACTGGAGCGTCGATACAGCGCCTACGGCCGACCCGGCACCGTGCGCCTGCTGGCCTACCGCAACGTCGCGGTCATGGGCGCCTTCCGGGACGCGCTGGACGACGCGGCTGCCAACGGCACCACGCCCGAGATCGCACCCGTGCGCAGCCGCCACAGCAAGGTCGGCGCCGGCATCAACCTGGAGCAGCAAGTGGCCGACGGCGTCGGCGTGTTCGCCCGGCTGGCTCGCCACGACGGCAAGACCGAGACCTACGCCTTCGCGGAAATCGACCGCTCCTGGTCCTTCGGCACCACCATCGAGGGCGGGCGATGGGGCCGCGAGCGCGACGCGGTCGGCATCGCCCTGGCGCAGAACGGCCTGTCGCCCGGTCACCGCACCTTTCTCGCCGCCGGCGGCGCCGGCTTCTTCGTCGGCGACGGCCGCCTGAGCTACAAGCCGGAGAACATCGCCGAGGTGTATTACCGCCTGGCGCTGCCCAACGTGAAGAAGCTCGAGAACGCCGTCAGCCTCGGTTTCCAGCACATCCGCAATCCGGCCTACAACGCCGACCGCGGACCCGTCCGGGTGGTCTCGGTGCGGCTGCACACGGAGTTCTGAAGATAGCTGGCGCCCTTCCGGGGCGCCCGGGGCGCAGGTTCGATCATCGACGGCAATGCCGTCATACCGCCCTTTCTCCAGCACCGCGCCATGAGCGCGGCGCGGCCTCCCGATTTCGGCAAGCTCGACGGCGCCGCCCCCGTCTGGAACACCCTCCGGCCCGCACGCATCGCCCTGCTCGGCGACTTCGGCGCCAACGCTTGCGCAGGCCGTCTGGAAACAGGCGCCGCACTGGCCCGCCGCAAGCCGCATCGGGTCGACAGCGACACCCTCGACCGCACCCTGGCCCGGATGTGCCCGGCCATCACGGTGCCGCTCGGCGACGACGCCGCGCCAATACGCATCGCGCTGCCCCGACTCCATGCCTTCGATCCGCTCACGTTGGTGCGCGACCTCGACATCTTCCAGTCGCTCGCGGCCCTGCGCCGACGACTCGCCAACAACCTGGGGTTCGTCCAGGCGGCGGAAGAAATCCGCGCCTGGGAAATCGACGCGCCCGCCGCCGCGTCGCTAGCCACCCGACCGGGCGGGGGGCGCGGCGGCGACCTGCGTGTTGATCTGGCGCTGGAGGATTTCGCACGGCTCGCCGGCCGTCCGTCGGCGACCGACCGGCCCGCCGCATCCGGGGCGCTGCTGCGCCAGACGGCAGGCCCGTTCGTCATGCCGTCCGGCAAACAGGACCAGGCGGGCCTCGTCGCCGGGCTGGATCGCGCCATGGCCGAGACGCTCGGCGCACTGATGCATCACCCTGATCTGCGCCTCGCGGAAGCGCTGTGGCGCGGCGTCGATTACCTGCTGCAACGCCTGCCCGCCGACGGCTCCGTGCAGGTCGATCTGATCGACATCAGCGCCGAGGAATTCGCCGCCGACCTCAGCGCGCAGTCCGATCTCTCCCGCACCGGCCTGTACCGCCTGCTGGTCGATCAGCCGGCCGGCGAGACCGACGCCGGCTACCGATACCTCGGCGCCTGCTACCGCTTCACGGCGACCCCGGCGCAGATCGCGTTGCTGGGCCGTGCGGCGCGCGTGTGCGCCCATGCAGGCGCGCCTTTCATCACGGCCATCGAGCCGCAGGCCTTCATCGGCCCCGATGCGGCGATGGCCGCGCCGCTGCAGGACGCTTTCGATGCATTGCGCGGCTTGCCGGAGGCGAACTTCCTGGCGCTCGTGGCACCGCATTTCCTGCTGCGCTCGCCGCACGGAACGCCGGGCGGCCCGGCCGGGCTCTTCCGCTACGAAGAGTTCACCGGACCGGACGACCTGGGCCATCTTCTGTGGGGCCATCCGGCATTGCCTGCGCTGTGCCGGCTGGTCGGCTCCGGCCAGGCACGAGCGCCTGCACGCCGGTCGCCCGCTGGTGCGACCGGCACGCGCTCTCCCGCGCCCCTCCTGGAAAACATGCTGCAGGACGGCGCGGTCGCGCGCCTGGGCGGCCAAGGCATCAACAGCATCCTGCCGGACGCGGACGGCACCGCGATCCGCCTGACCATGCTGGCCACGCTGGACGGCGCCGCCTTGCCTGTCGACGGACCGGCATGAGCGACATCACCGACATCACTGCCATGACCGACTCGCCGGAGCGTCCTTTGAAGGCCTGGCTGCTCGACCTGCCGGAAGGCTCCGCCGACGGCAATCCCGACCTGGAATACGAGCCCGAATTCCTGGCGCTGGCCCAGGCCGTGCTCGGCCGGCCGGAAACCCAGTTTTCGGCAGCCGAACCGCCATCCTGGCCGCTGGCCCAGGAGCTCGCCGAAGCCCTGATGCAGCGCACGCGCGACCTGCGGGTCGCGATGTCGTGGGGCCGGGCGGTCGTCAACCTCGGCGGCCTGTCTGCGTTGCCCGCCGCCGTGGCCCTGCTGCATGGCTTGCTGGAAAACTGCTGGGACACCCTGAACCCCCGGCCGGAAGCCGGCGACGACGCTTTCGTGCGCCTGGCCGCTCTGTCGGGCATCGACACGGCCCACGGACTCGCGGGCGATTTGCGCCAGGCCGCGCTGGTCACCGATCGCCGGCTGATGGGACTGACGGTGCGCGACTGCGAGATCGCCCTCGACCTGCGGAGTCCGCGAACCGACGAGGTCCGGCATACGCCGGCCCAGATCGCCGGACTGCTGGCAGACGCCGCCGATGCCGCCGAAAAGCTGGCCGGCGCGGTAGCGGCCTCGCTGCAAGGCTTGCAGGCACTCGACAGCATCTTTCTCAGGCGCTTCGGCACGCTCGACCCGCCGGAGACAGTGCAACTGCGCGGCATGCTGGCGGCGGTGCAGCGGCTTTTGCCGGTGGGCGCCGCGCCCGCTCCGGCGGGCCGTGGTTCCGCCGTACCGCCCGAGGCTTTGCCGCCGGTGCGGGTGCACTCCGGCCCGGACCGCATCGAAAGCCGGCAGGACGTACTACGCGCCATCGACCTGGCTTGCGCCTATCTGGACCGGCACGAACCGACCAACCCGGCGCAGTGGTTGCTGCGCAGGGCCGCGCAACTGATCGGCATGGATTTCGTGCAACTGGTACGGATGCTGGCGCCCGAGGCGGCGGCAGAGGTGCAGAGGTTGTTCGGCGTCGGCCCCGACGGCGCCGACGGGCTGGCCGACACCGATGCCGGTCAATAGCCCCAGCGGACTCTTTCTCTTAGAAGAGCGTAAGCACACACTGTCACCTTGCCAACTGGGCCCCCGGCCCCGGAGACCGCCCACCATGGGAAGCAGCCAGAAATTCATCGCTCGCAACCGCGCCCCGCGTGTGCAGATCGAGTACGACGTGGAGTTGTACGGCGCCGAGAAGAAGGTCCAGCTGCCCTTCGTGATGGGGGTCATGGCAGACCTCGCGGGCAAGCCGCTCGAACCCTCCGCGCCGGTCGCCGACCGCAAGTTCCTGGAAGTCGATATCGACAACTTCGACGCCCGCATGAAGGCGCTCAAGCCCCGCGTCGCCTTCGCCGTGCCGAACGCGCTGACCGGCGCCGGCAACCTGCAGGTCGACCTGAGCTTCGAGACGATGGACGATTTTTCTCCAGCCGCCATCGCCAGCCATGTCGACGGGCCGGCGCAACTGCTCAAGGCGCGCAAGCAACTGTCCAACCTGCTGACCTACATGGACGGCAAGGGCGGCGCCGAGGAGCTGGTCCGCAAGGTCCTTGCCGACCACGCCCTGCTGCAGTCGCTGACCGCCGCACCCCGCGCCGAGTGATCCGACACACATCCGTCATGGCCGCACCCGTCACATCCGCATCCGCCACCCGCGCCCCGGCGGCGCTGCAAGGCGTCGACTTCGAGGGCGGCGATTTCGCCGCCCTGCTCGCGCAGGAGTTCAAGCCGAAGTCGGCCGAAGCGCGTTCGGCCGTCGAAGCCGCCGTGCAGACGCTGGCCGAACAAGCCCTGCAAGGCAGCCACCTGATCGGCAGCGACACCATCGGCAGCATCGAAGCGCTGATCGCCGCCATCGACGCCAGGCTGTCCGAGCAGGTCAACCAAATCCTGCACCACCCCGAATTCCAGCAGCTCGAATCCGCCTGGCGCGGCCTGCACTACCTGGTCAGCAACACCGAGACCAACGAGCAACTCAAGATCCGCGTGATGGCGGTCTCCAAGGCCGAACTCGGCAAGAGCCTCAAGCGGTACAAGGGCACGGCCTGGGACCAGTCGCCGATCTTCAAGAAACTCTACGAAGAAGAGTACGGCCAGTTCGGCGGCGAACCCTTCGGAGCCATCGTCGGCGACTACCACTTCGACCACTCCCCGGCCGATGTCGAACTGCTCGGCGAGATCAGCAAGACTGCCGCCGCCGCCCACGCGCCCTTCATCACCGGCGCATCGCCGACGGTGATGCAGATGGATTCCTGGCAGGAACTGGCCAACCCGCGCGACCTCACCAAGATCTTCACCACCCCCGAATACGCCGCCTGGCGCACCCTGCGCGAAAGCGACGATGCGCGCTACCTCGCGATGTGCATGCCGCGTTTCCTGGCGCGCCTTCCCTACGGCGCCAAGACCAGTCCGGTCGACGCCTTCGACTTCGAGGAAGACACCGACGGCACCGACCACTCCCGCTACGCCTGGTGCAACGCCGCCTACGCCATGGCGACCAACATCAACCGGTCTTTCGCCGAATACGGCTGGTGCTCGCGCATTCGGGGCGTGGAATCTGGCGGCACGGTGCTGGCGCTGCCGGCGCACACCTTCCCGACCGACGACGGCGGCGTCGACATGAAGTGCCCGACCGAAATCTCGATCTCCGACCGGCGCGAGGCCGAGCTCTCGCGCAACGGCTTCCTGGCCATGATCCATCGCAAGAACAGCGATGTGGCGGCCTTCATCGGCGCGCAGTCGCTGCAGAAGCCGGCGCAATACGACGACCCGGACGCCACCGCCAACGCGTCGCTCGCCGCACGCCTGCCGTATCTCTTCGCCTGCAACCGATTCGCCCACTACCTCAAGTGCATGGTGCGAGACAAGGTCGGCTCGCTCAAGGGCCGCGACGAGATGGAGCGCTGGCTCAACGAATGGCTGCTGCGCTATGTCGACGGCGACCCCGCCAACAGCACCGAGCAGACCAAGGCGGAACGCCCGCTCGCCGCCGGCGAGGTGGTGATCGAGGACGTCGAGGGCGAGCCCGGCTACTACCACGCCAAGTTCCTGCTCAAGCCGCACTACCAGCTCGAGGGCCTGTCGGTGTCGCTGCGGCTGGTGTCGCGCCTGCCGGCCGAAAAGGCCTGACTTCCCAGCTATCCGGCGGCACCCGCCGCTGAACATTTCCCACGAACAGGAGCGCGAACATGCCCGGAAACGCATTCATACGATTCGAAAAATCCGACGGCGGCACGGCGGCCGGCGAGTCGCAACAACTCAGCCACCCCGGAACCGCCGGCTGGATCGAGATCAGCGAATGGAGCTGGGACGTGGAGGCCGAATCCAGCCACCTGAAGGGCACCGGCGCCGCCATCGGCAAGCCCCATCCCGGTGTCTTCAGCTTTACCCACTACTACGACAAGTCGTCGCCGGTGCTGATGCAGTTCATCGTGCGCGGCATCCACTTCAAAAGCGTCACGATCGACATGCTCAAGCAAAGCGGCGCCGAGTCGCCCGAACTGTATTTCCAGCTGAGCGCCAAGGACGTCTTCATCAACAAGGTGTCCAACAAGGGCGGCGAAGACGGCGCCGTCACCCAGGACGTCGAGTTCGTCTTCAAGCAGATCGCCATCGGCTACAAGCGCCAGAAGAACGACGGCAAGCTCGACAGCGCGCTGTTCTTCCGCTGGAACGTCGCCGAGATGACGCAGGAAACGCCCGACATCAAGCTTTCCATCAAATGAGGTGACCCACCATGCCCGGCAATAGCTTCATCAATTTCGGCAAGACCGACGTGCCCAAGGGCGAGTCGATGCAAAAAGGCCATCACGGCGACGACGGCTGGATCGAGATCTCCGACTGGGGATGGGACATCGAGTCCGACCACAGCGCGACCCGGGGCACCGGCGCGGCGGTGGGCAAGGCCCAGCCCGGCGTGCTAAACGTCACCCACTACTTCGACACCTCTTCCACCGCCATCCTCGCCAAGATCGTGGCCGGCAAGCACTTCCCGGTGATCACCATCGAGATGCTCAAGTCGACCGGCACGGACACCGGTCCGCAGGCCTATTTCCAGATCAAGGTGACCGACGCGTTCGTCACCAAGGTCTCGACCAAGGGCGCCGAGGACGGCTCGCTCAACCAGGACGTGGAATTCGTCTTCAAGGAGGTCTTCGTCGGCTACAAGCCGCAGGACAACGCCGGCAAGCTCGGATCGGCCCTGGGCTTCGACTGGAGCGTGAAGGACATGAAGACGGCCACGTCCATACCGGACAAGCTCAAGTGAGTTCCGCCGGCTCCACGGCGACCATTTTCCTGCAGCTCAGCTGCGGCGGCCGCGCCGTCGCCGGCGACGGTGTGGCGCAAGGCTACGAGAGGCAGATCGCCATCGAGCGCTGCAGCTGGTCCAGCGGCGCCGAACACCGCGCCATCGGCCGGGACCTGCGGACCACCCTGTGGCACGGCCAGCTGCGGCTGGGCAAGCGCTTCGACCGCGCCAGCACGGCGCTGTACGGCCACATGCGCAACCACGACCGCATCGACAGCGCGCGGCTCACGCTGCTCGACGCCGGCGCCGGGCAAGGCCCCGCGCAGACGCTCGCCGAACTGCAGCTGGTCGACTGCTTCATCGACGCCATCGCCACCCGTGCATCGGATGCCGGCGTGGCGATGCAGGTCGACGAAGACATCGCGCTGTCTTTCGCCAGCGGCCTGCTTCGCTACTACCCGCTGTCGCAGCCGGGCGCGATTCGGTCGGCGCCGACCGAATACCGCATCCCGCCGTCGCGCACGCACGGATGAAAGCGCCGCCATGGCCCGCCAAGCCCGCATCTTCATGCTGCTGCAGGGACCCTCGGGCGACATCCGGGGAGAGTCGGAGGTGGTTCCGATGCAGGGCTGGATCGAGCTCGAGGACTGGCGATGGCAGCTCGACGCCGGCAGCCGGCACGCCGACCGCGAGGCGGTGCAACCCTCGGTGCTGAGCATCTCCAAACGCATGGACCGAGCCACCACCGCGATGCTGCAGGCCATGCGCCGGGCCGACGTGCTGCGCGCCAGCCTGTGCATGCAGGACGCCTCGCTGCAGGACTTCGACCTCACCTTGAAACTCGACAAGGTGCGCATCACCCACTACGAGATGCACACCGAATCCGGCGCCCTCGGCATGCGCATCGAGGAACGCTGGACGCTCGACTACGACAGCGTCCTTTTCAGCTACCGGCCGGACCACAAGGCAGGCGTGATGCAGGTCGCCCTGGTGCGCCCGCCGGGCTCGTCCACCCTGCCCCCGCCCGCCCACGACCCACCGGAGAAGACACGTGCCGCTCAAGAATTACCGTGACCTCAGTGTCGGAGGTTCGGACGTCGGCGCCGGCTTCCAGTTCCAGTTCTATTGCGGCCGTTGCGAGCGCCAGTGGAAGAGCGCCTTCAAGCCTTTCCGAATGGGGCAGCTGACCGGCCTCCTGACGCGTTTTTCGTACCTCGTCAACGATCTGCGAAGCATCGGACGGGCCACCGGCAACTTCGCCGACATGGGCGCCCGCACCGCACGCGAGAAGGCTTTCGCCGACGCCCAGCAGCAGGCCGAAACCCGCTTTGCCGTGTGTCCCGGATGCAGCCTGGAGCTTTGCACCGATTGTTTCGATACCGAGCTCGGACGCTGCCACGCCTGCCTCGAAGAACTGCCGGATGCCTGCCGTCCCGACGCCGCGGACGCCGCGCGGCCCTGCGGCGAATGCGGTGCACCGTCGACCGGCGGCCGCTTCTGCGCGGAATGCGGTTCCGACACCGCCGCCGGCTTCAAGGCCTGTCCGGCCTGCGCCACGCAGCTGCCGCGCCAGGCTCGCTTCTGCACCGACTGCGGCCATGCCTGCTGACAGCCGGCCCGCCGCACTGCGCGACCGGCTCCAGCCCGCCCTGCTGGACCGCCTGATCGACCACCGCCCCACCGAAACCGTCGAGAGCCAGGAGACGCGGACGATCGACCGTCCGCAGCTGCGTGCCGCGGTGCTGCGCGATCTCGCCTGGCTCCTCGACACCACCCGCGCGGAGCCGGCGCCCGGCTCGACCCGCCGGCAGGCGCAGGCGCCATGGGATGCCGCGCCCGAGGTGCGCCGCTCGGTCCTCAACTACGGCCTGCCGGCACTCGCCGGCACCGGCCTGGCGACCCTGCAGGCCCACGAGGTCGAGCGCACCGTCGCGGATGCCATCCGCATCTTCGAGCCGCGCATCGATCCGGAGAGCCTGGAGGTGAGGGTCGTGCTCGACCACGGCGACACCCGCCACAACACGCTGGCGATCGTCATCCGCGCGCGCATCTGGGGCCAGCCGCTGCCCCAGGATCTGCTGGTGAGGGCCGACATGGAGATGGAGTCCGGCCACACGCGCCTGCACGAACTGCCCGACCACCGCGGACCCTCCCGGCCTGCGACCCACCGGCCGCGGCCATGAACCCGCGCCTGTTGCATCACTACCACCAGGAACTGCGCTACCTGCGCGAACTGGGCGATGAATTCGCGCAGGCCTTTCCCAAGGTCGCGTCGCGGCTGGGCATGGAAAGGCTGGAGGTCGCCGACCCGTATGTCGAACGCCTGCTGGAGGGCTGCGCGTTCCTGGCGGCGCGGGTGCAGCTGAAGATGGATGCGGAGTTTCCGCAGCTCTCGCAACGCCTGCTGGAGATGGTCTACCCCGGCCTGACGGCGCCCCAGCCGTCCATGCTGGTGGCGCGTGTCGACCCGGTGCCCGACACCCACCTGCTGGCCGGCCACGTCCTGCCGCGCGACAGCGTGCTGCTGGCGCCGCCGACGGCCGCAGGCGCCACCCGCTGCGATTTCCGCACCACGCAGGCGACCGTGCTCACGCCGGTGCGCACCGCGCGGGCCGAGTGGATCGCCGACCTGTCCGGACTCGGCCTGCCGGGCCTGCGGCTGCCGACCTCGTCCGCTCCCGCCCGGGCGCTCCGCCTGCAGCTGCGCCTGCCGGAGGACATGGCCTTCCGGCAACTCGGCGTGGATCGCCTGCGTTTCTATCTCGCCGGTCCCGCCGAGGTGACCATGCCGCTGCACGAGCAGTGGCTGAGCGCCTGCGTGGCGGTGCTGGCCGACGGGCGCTGGCTGCCGCATGCGACGGTGCGCCCCGTCGGTTACGCCGAGGAAGAAGGCATGTTGCCGCAGGTGCCGCGGCTGCTGTCCGGCCTGCGGGTGCTGCAGGAAACCCTGGCGTTCGCCGAGCGCTTCCTGTTCGTCGAGGTCGAGGGCCTGCGCGGCGCCTTCGACGCCGCGGTGGGCTCCGGTCTCGAGCTGGTGTTCCTGCTGTCGGCAGGCGGCCGCGACCTGGAGGGCGCGGTAACGGCGGCGCATGTGCAGACCAACTGCGTGCCGGCGATCAACCTGTTTCCCAAACGCGCCGACCGCATCGCGCTGAACCAGCGCGAGCACGAGTTCCACGTCGTGCCCGACCGCGCCGCGCCGCTCGACTACGAGGTCTACGACATCGTCTCCGTGACCGGCCACGACGCCGGCGGTGAACGCCGTTTCAGCGGTCTCTACGGCGCCCGCCACCCCGGCTCCGACGGCATGGCGGAAGGCGGCTACTACAGCCTGCGGCGCGAGCCCCGGCTGACCAGCGACACGGTGCGTCGGGAAGGCGCCCGCTCGGGTTATGTCGGCTCCGAAGTCTTCGTCGGCCTGGTCGACCGGCAGGACCATGCGCTGCCGCCCGGCGCGGGGCAGTTGTCGGTGCTGACCCGCTGCACCAACCGCGACCTGACGCAGCTCCTGGCCAGCGGCGCCGCAGCTTCCGGTGCCGACGCCTACAGCCTGTCGGCGGGGGTGCCGCTGCAGTCGATCCGGGTGGTGGCCGGGCCGTCGCGCCCACTGCCGGCGGCCGGCGAAGGCGGCGCCGCATGGCGGCTGCTGAACCTGCTGTCGCTCAACTATCTCTCGCTGCTCGACACCCGGGGCGGCGAGGCCGCGGCCGCCCTGCGCGAACTGCTCGGCACGCTGCCGCAAGCGGACGTCGGTTCGGTGCGCCGGCAGATCGATGCCTTGCAGGAGGTGCGGGCCGCAGCGGTCACCCGGCGGCATCCGTCGCGCGGCGGGCTGGCTTTCGCTCGCGGCATCCAGGTGCGGCTGCGGGTCGACGAGCTCGGCCACGCCGGCGGCAGCGCCTACCTGTTCGGCGCCGCACTGCACCAATACCTGGCCCAGCACGTGGGCCTGAACAGCTTCGTCGAGACCGTGCTGGAGTCGCTGACGCGCGGCGAAGTGGCCCGCTGGGCACCGGCGCCCGGCGCCCGGCCCCTGCTCTGAGCACCGGGCCATGCAACCGAACAGACACCCGCATGCCGCCGCATCCCGGGCGCCCGACCCGCAACCGCAACTGCAACTGCAACTGCAAGCCTGGCTGGAACGGGCGGCGGCGCGGCCGGACCGCGTCGGCTTCTATCCGCTGCTGCGCGGCATCGACGCATTGCACCCGGGCTGGCCCCGCCTGGGCAGGGCCGCGCGCCCGGCGGACGAGCCGCTGCGCGTGGGGCAGTCGCCCGAGCTGGACTTCGCACCCGCGCCGCTCGCCGCGCTGCTGCTCGACGGCCCCGTGCCGCGCCTGCGCCAGCGGATCTTCGGCCTGCTGGGCCCCCACGGCCCGCTGCCGCTGCACCTGAGCGAACTCGCGCGCGACCGCACCCTGCACCACGCCGACCCCACGCTGCAGGCTTTCCTGGACATGCTTACCCACCGATTCGCGCTGCTGTTCTACCGTGCCTGGGCGCGTGCCCAGCCGCTGCTCGACCTGGAAAGGCCCGACAGCGCCGGCTTCGCGCACCGGATCGGCGCCTGGTTCGGTGCGGGCCTGCCCGGCCTGCGCGAACGCGACGCCCTGCCGGACGCGGAAAGACTGTTCTTCGCCGGCCGGCTGGCACGCCAGGTACGCGATGCCGACGGCCTGACGCAGTGGATCGGCAGCAGTTTCGAGGTGCCGGTCCGGGTGCTGCAGTGGCAGCGCCACCGCATGCAGCTGGAGCCTTCGGAGCGTTGCCGCCTGCAACGCCTGCGCCAGGGCTCCGGCCATGCCCAGCGGCTCGGCCGCGGTGCGGTGCTGGGGGCGTCGGTGCCCGATGTGCAGCACCGTTTCCGGCTGGTGCTGGGTCCGCTGGCCGAGTCGCGGTTCCGTGACTTCCTGCCGGGCGGTCGCGCCTTGCCGCGCCTGCACGCGATGGTGCGGCAGTGGGTGGGGCTGGAGTTTTCCTGGGACCTGCAGCTGCTGCTGCCGGCCGACGAAGTGCCGCCCTTGCGGCTGGGGGCCGGCGGGCGGCTCGGCAGCGATCTGTGGCTGCATCAGGCGAGCCGCAAGAACGACGCGGCCGACCTGGTGATCGACGTCGAACGCTGCATGGCCCGGAGGGTGCGGCCATGAACGAGGACGTCCGCTTTCACTGCGCACTGCCGCCCGAGGCGCTGTTGTTTCGCTCGCTGCTGGCGCACGAGGCGCTGGGGCGCCTGCCCGAGTACCGGCTGGAGTTGCTGCGGCCGCAGCGCCAGCGGCCGTTGCAGGCCGGCGACCTGCTGGGCAAGTCCGCCGGCGTGGCCCTGCAGGTCGACGGCCACGGCGTGCGCCACCTGCACGGCGTGGTCACCGAATTCGAGCGTGGCGGCGCGGTCCAGCGGCACGACCTCTACCGCGTGGTGCTGCGGCCGTGGCTGTGGCAGCTGACGCTGGGAGCCGACAGCCGCGTGTTCCAGGACAAGACCGTGGTGCAGATCCTCGAATCGGTATTCACCGCGTATCCGCACGGCGGCGACATCGAGAAACGCCTGACCGCGCACTACACGCCGCGCCCCTACACCGTGCAGTACCGCGAAAGCGATTTCAACTTCATCGCACGGCTGATGGAAGACGAAGGCCTGCACTATTACTTTCGGCACGAGGCCGGGCGCCATGTGCTGGTGCTGTGCGACAACGCCGCCGCCCACCCGCCCATCGCCGGCAAGACGCTGGACTGTTGGGCGCGCGGCTCGGGGCAGTCGCAGCGCGAGGACACCGTGCTCGAATGGTCGCGCGCCTACCGCTTGCAAGCGGGCCGCTTCACCCACGGCGATTTCGCCGCCGAAGCGCCCGGCGCCAGCCTGCAGGCCAGCGCGGACCGGGGTCCGGGCCCCGCCGGTGCGGCTGGCCGCACCGCCGCCGAGGTATATCGCTACCCCGGCGGCCAGGACGACCACGCGATGGGCGCGAACCTGGCGGCCAAGCAGGCGGCCGGCCAGGACCGCGCGCGCCGAGAGGTCGACCGCATCGAATCGCGCGCCTGCGTGGCGACCGGCCTGACGCGGTTTCGCGGCCTCAGCGCCGGCCTCGGTTTCGGGCTGCGCGAGCACGAGGACGCCGACGATTACCTCGTCACCAGCAGCGTCACCGAAGTCCGCGACCACACGGATCTGTCCGGTGCCGAGGCCGGCGACGCGCGCCCCTGCGAGTACGGCTGCCGCTTCGAGGCGGTGCCGCGGGGAGTCGCCTTCGTGCCCGAGCGCACCGCGCACCGCCCGCTGGCGCGCGGGCCGGAAACCGCGCTGGTGGTCGGCCCCGCGGGCGAGGAAATCCACACCGACCGCTACGGCCGCGTGCGCCTGCAGTTCCACTGGGACCGGTTGGGCCGCAAGGACGAAAAAAGCTCCTGTTGGGTGCGGGTGATTCACCCCGCGGCCAGCCGGCAGTTCGGCCACATCTCCCTGCCACGCGTGGGAGACGAGGTGGTGGTCGATTTTCTCGACGGCAATCCGGACCGGCCCCTGGTGACCGGGCGCGTCTACAACGGCGACAACCTGCCGCCCTACCCGCTGCCTGCGCAGGCCACGGTCAGCGGCATGCGCAGCCGGTCCAGCAAGGGCGGCGGCCGCGCCAATGCCAACGAGCTGCGCTTCGACGATCGCCAGGGTGCCGAATACGTCTGGCTGCAGGCCGAACGCGACTTCCACCAGCTCGCCCGCAACGACGCGTTCGTCACCGTCGGGCGCGACCAGCGCGCCGAGGTCGGCGGCAATGCCGACCAGCGCATCGCCGGCGACCTCACCGCGGACATCGGCCGGCACGTACTGCTGAAGGTGGGGGGCGACACACACGCCGGCCTGGGCGCCGACCTGATCCTGTCGATCGGCGGGGCGCTCGGACTGAACGTGGGCCAGGGCGTGGCCGTGGCCGCTCAGGCGGGCGTAGCCCTGACGACCGGCGGGGGGCTGGACATCGACGTCGGGGCCGCGGCGCGGCTGTCGGCCGCCGCGACCCTGCACATCAAGGCCCTGGGCGTGGTGATCGACGGCGGCACGCAGATCAGCCTGCGGGCCGGCGGGGCCTTCATCACGCTGGGGCCGGACGGCGTCAGCATCCAGGGCAGTGCGGTGCGCATCAACTCCGGCGGCGCGGCGCACGCGGCCAGCCCCGCCACGCCGGCGCGTCCGGCACGCCCCAAAGCACCGGCCGAAGCCCGCCACGACCAGGATCCCCTGGCGGGCGCCTGAGCCGCCGGCACGCCATGGCACACCTGCCCCCCGCCCGAGCGGCTGCCGACGCGGCGCACCGCCTGCGAATCACGGCCTGGCTGTGGCCGGACCCGGCGCTGGCGCTCCACGCCGTCGTGGCGGAAGCGCAGCGGCCCGGCGTCGTGCAGCGGCTGGCGAGCCTGCCGACCGCCGGGGTCGAGTGCCTGCTGCCGGGCGCTCTCGACCCCGCGTCGCAGCCTGCCGCGCCGTGGCTGCTGCGCCTGCCCCGCGACGCCGCCTTCACCGACTGGTTGCTGTTCGAGACCTCCCCGGCGCCGCCACCGCGCAGATGGCTGGCGTTGCGCAGCGGCGCGCCGCTGCTGAGCCTGCGCGGCCACCTGCGGAGCCTCCGGGACCTGCTCGGCCTCACCGGCGCGGCGGGCGGCGGCGAGCGCGATGCACCCAACCCGATCGACCCCGCCGTGCTGGCGGTCCTGCTGCCGGGTTTCGACCGGGCCGGCCTGGCGGCATTCTTCGGCCCGGTGCATTCGTTCGTGTGGCCCGCCGGCACCGGCTGGGCCGGCTTCTCGCGCACCGCGGCCGGCCGACTGCTGCCGCAGGTCCTGGCGGCGCCGGAGGCTGGAACATGACGCTGCCGCAACTGACCGCCGGACAGACGGCCGCCCTGCGGGACTTGCAGGACGAACACGAGGCCGAAACGGCGGCGCGGCGCGACGGGAACCCTCTTCGCACCGGCGGCGGTGCCGCGTCGACGGCCTGCGACATCGACTCGGTCGCACTGCAGCTGACGCCCGCGGCCGGGGCGTCTCGCGCCTATCGTTGCGAAGGTGCCGAATGGCACTGGGCCGAAGCCGCCCAGTCCGCCGGCCACCGGAGCTACACGGCCCAGGCGGGCGGCCAGCCCTCGAGGCTGCCTCGAAGGCTGCACCTCTCGAGCCCGGCAAGCGGCACCGGCTGCGCGCGGCTGCACGTTCGCTTGATGGCGGAGCACCGCTGCGACCCCGCCTTGCATCCGCGGGTCGCCCTGGCCGGGCCGGACGGCGAGGCACGTGGGTACCGGTCGGACAACGGCGATACGACCCTGGAACTTCACGCCGCCGCCGAAACACCGGCCGATGGCGGCGGCTCGCCACCGGCGCCCGAACCGGTCATGGCCGTCGAGACCGCCGCGCGTTCGTCGGTGCTGCAGCTGCACAGCTGCGGCCTGCTTGCCGGCGGCGGCGGGCTGGGCGGACAGCGCACCGAAGTCTTCGTTTACCCAGCCCAGCAGACGTTGCTGGCCTGGCGCCGGCACGCCGGCGTGGCGCTCGACCGTTGCCGCGTCGAGCGCGATGGCCTGCCGCTGCACGAGGAAGCCTGGTCGGAGGGCCTGCGCGCCCTCGACCGGCAGTTGGCCGACGCCCTCGCCCGTCTGGGCGCCACCTGGCAACGGCACCGCGATATCGCCGGAGGCGCCATGCAGGCAGCGCCGGTGCTGCTCGGCGGCACCGCAGGCCTCACCTGGGGCTGGATCGCGGACCCGGCGGGCCCGACCGCCGCGCCGACCTTCCGGGTCGCCGGCGCGCTCGACCTGCTGGCCTGCCGGCTCGACCTTCGGCTGCACGGCGGCTTGAGCCTGCTGGGCTCGTCGAGCCACATCCAGCTGCAATGCCCGGGGCAGGCCGTGCTGCGGCTGCGCTTCGACACACTGCCCGCGCCGGCCGCCCTGCAGGCGCGGTTTCGCCTGCCGTTCGTGGCCGACGTGCAAGCCGTCGCGCAGCCGGACGAGGCCGTCCTGCTGCAGGCCACCGGTCCGGTCGAAGGGGCGGTGGTCGGCAGCTGCGGCCTGCGTCCGCGCCCGGACCAGTCGGGCTTGCAGTGGTTCTGCCAGCTGGCCGTCGAAGCGGTGTCGCTGCCCGTGGCGGTGCAGGATCCGCTGCGCGGCCGGCTGGACCGCCGCCTGCCCCTGCTGCCCGCCCAGGACCTGCTGGACTGGAGCCTGGGATGACGCAAACGCCGCCCCGAAGACTGCTCGTGCTGCGCCTGGAGGCCCGGGGTTGCGAGGCCGAGGCGTGGATCAACGGCATCGCGGTCGCGCGGGTCGACGCCGCCTGCCAGAGGCTGCTGGTGCCGGTCCACGAATACGTGGTCGAGGGCGCCAACCACATCGAACTGCGCCTGTGGCCCGCATCCGCCGGAGCGGCCGCAGGCCCCCTGGCGCCCGGCGTCGAGCGCCTGTGCGACGGCGCCGAGCGCGCCCGCCTGCAGCTGCTGCTGGCGGACAGCGACCTGCCGACGCAAGGCAACGACGGCCGCGCGCTGGCCCGCATCGACTGGACACCCGCCGCAGGAGAGGTCTGCACCACGCCGCTCGGCCTGCGCCGGCAAGCGCTGCTGCCGGTTCGTTTTCCGCGCTGGCGCTGGTGCGACACGCCCCGTATCGAAGACCCTGCCGCAGTGCTGCCGGCCGTTCGCACCTTGCTGCGCCAGTGGTCCCAGGCGCTGTCCGGCGGCCACAGCGCCGGCTTTCTCGTCGCGACGCGGCTGCGCACCGCGGAACTCTCCGTCGCCTACGGATGGTCGGCCGGCGCCGCCGAGGGCCGGCTGCGCGCCCACCTGGCCGCGCTGCACCGCGACGGCATGCGGGCCTGGCTGCCGGGGCCGGAAGACGAGCTGGTGCTGCGCCCCGTGGCCGACGGTCGGCTGCTCGAATGCCTCGGCGCCGGGGGCGCCTGCGCCCTGCGCACCCGGCCCGGCGGCGACGGCGCTTCCTGCAGCCTGCCGCTGCGCGTGGCACTGGTCGGCAACCGCCCGCAGGTCCTGCGATGACACCCGATTCGCCTCCATCACCAGCAGCCCCCTCCAGAGGAATTCCATGGCGATCACCCTGACCGTACTGACCATCGACGGCGTTGCCGACCCGCACGGCCTCAGCGCCACCTTCGACGCACTGGGCGGCACCATCGGCCGCGCCGCGGACAACCAGCTGGTGCTGCCCGACCCCGGGCGTGGCGTTTCGCGCCTGCATGCGCAACTGGTCTGCCGTGCAGGCGATTTCGCCGTCATCGACCGGGGCAGCCAGCCGGTGCTGCTCAACGGCCAGGCGCTCGGCCGCGACCGGGAAGCCGCCCTGCGGCCCGGCGACCGCCTGCGTATCGGTGCGTACCTGCTGATGGCGTCGGCCGCGCCGCCCGCGGTTTCGTCGCACGCGCTGCCGGATGCCGCGGACGCTGCCGCCGCCGGCGGCATCCCGCACGACTGGGACCCCTTCGCCGACGCGCCCGCGCTGCCCCGCGTCGCGCCTTTTTCTGCCGCCGACACCGTCGGCGCAGCCGCGGACGAGATGTCGCTGGATGCCTTGTTCGGCCTCGGCGCTGGCGGCGCGGTGGAAAACCCTGCCTCGCGGCCGTCGCCCCTGGCCGCAACCCTGTTCCGCCCCGACGCCCCGGATGAGCGCGATCTCCTGCGATCGCTGGACCGCATATCGACCGCCACCGCCGACACGGTGCGCGACGACCTCCCGGACTTGCAGCGTCCTTTTATCCGGCCCCGTCCACCGGAGGCGCAACCGCCCGCCGCGCCTGCACCTGCGCCCGCGCCCGACAGCGAAGCCGGTAGCGGCGCACTGCTGGCGGCGCTGCGCGACGGCCTGGACTGTCCGGGCCTGGTGCTCGACACGCTGGACCCGGCGCTGATGCGGCTGATCGGGCAGTTGCTGCGCGGCTCGATGCAGGGCGCGCTCGACCTGCTGCGCACGCGCCAGGGTTTCAAGCGCGAAGTGCATGCCGAGCTGACCGTGATCGGCCTGCGCGACAACAACACGCTCAAGTTCTCGCCGGATGTCGAGGCCGCGTTGCAGCAGCTGCTGCTGCCGACGCCGCGCGGATTCATGGGACCTGCAGCGTCGGTGCAGCAGGCCTTCGCCGAACTGGACACCCACCAGCAGGCCATGGCCGCCGGCATCCGCGCGACCGTGGCCGGCCTGCTCGACAGGCTCGATCCCGCCGTCATCGCCGCGCACCGCGGACCGGTCTCCGCCTGGCGGCGCCTGCGACCCGGCGGGGACGCGGCCGGCCTATGGGACACCTTCGTCGCGCAGCACGGCGCGCTGCTGCGCCAGGCCGCCGCCGACCCCCGCACGCTGTTCGACGACGCCTTTCGCGAGGCCTACGGCGCGCAGCCCGCGCCGAGCGCCCCACCGCGGCTGCGCCACCGTCCGGACCCCGGTCCGGACCACTGAACCCACGGTCCGCCACCGCACGAAACGAGCCATGCCCTACCAGGTCTGTACCGGTGCCCTGCTGCGCTGCAGCTGCGGCGCCGCGCCCGCCACGTTCCAGGCCACGCCCCGCCCGGTGCTCAGCTCGCGACGCATCGCCGGGGTGATCGCCGATCACACCCCTTTTCTCAACGTGCCGCCCTTCGGCATGTGCAACTCGCCGGCCAATCCCCAGGTGATCGCAGCGACCGCCGCCGCGCTCGGCGTGCCCACGCCCGCGCCCTGCCAGCCGGTGTTGCCCGCGCCCTGGGTGCCGGGGGCGCCGACCGTCTTCATCGGCGGCATCCCGGCACTGGACGACAGCTGCCGGCTGCCCTGCGCGTGGGCCGGCGTCATCACCGTCGGATACGCCGGCCAGGCCTCTCACCACATCCCCTGAACACGCACCACACGCCATGAGAAGCCACCACAAAGTCATCTGGACCGAGGGCATGTTCCTGCAGCCCCAGCATTTCCAGCAGCAGGACCGCTACCTGGCGCGCCAGGCCTATCTGCGCCTGGGCATGCAGTCGGGTTACGGCTGGGGATTCGCCTCGCTCGCGCTCGACACCGCTGCCCTGGGGCTGGGCAAGATCGCGCTGCACGGCGCACTCGGCGTGCTGCCGGACGGCGTGATCTTCGAACTGCCCGGGCAGGACGCCGCCCCGCCCGCGCTCGACGTGCCGGCGGACGTGCGCAACGAACTGGTGGTGCTGGCCGCGGTGCTGCAACGTCCCGGCGTGCCCGAGAGCGACGCCGAGTCGCACGACGGAGCCGAAGCCGGCGCGCCGGCCGGCAACATGCCCCCGCGCTACCGCGCCGAGGCCGTCGAAGTCGACGACGACAACGTCGCCGGGGAGCGCGCTGCGCCGATCCAGGTCGGCCGGCTGAACCTGCGGCTGATGCTGGCGCGCGACGCCCGCGAGGGCTACGGCACGCTGAGCCTGGCGCGGGTGGTGGAGCGGCGCGCCGACAACACCCTGGTGCTGGACACCGATTTCGTGCCGCCGATGCTGCATGCCGGAAGCGACGCGCTGCTGTCGGCCTGGCTGGGCGAACTGCACGGCCTGCTGCACCAGCGCGGCGAGGCCCTGGCGGCGCGCCTGGCGCAACCCGGGCGTTCGGGCTCCGGCGAAGTGGTCGACTTTTTGCTGCTGCAGACCGTCAATCGCCATGAAGCGCTGTTCGCGCAGTTGCGCCAGGCGACCGTGCTGCATCCGCGCGAACTGTTCCTGTACTGCGCGGCCCTGGCGGGCGAACTGGCCAGTTTCCGGGAAAGCCGCCGCCCGACGCGCCTGCCCGCCTGGCAACACGACGATGCGGCGCGCTGTTTCCGGCCGCTGATGCACGACCTGCGGCAGAGCCTGTCGATGGTGATGGAGCAGACCGCCATCCCGATCGAGTTGCAGGACCGCAAGTACGGCATCCGGGTGGCGCTGCTGGGCGATGTGCAGCTGCAGCGCAGCGCCCAGTTCGTGCTGGTGGTCGCTGCGCAGATGCCGGGCGACGCGCTGCGGGCGCGCTTTCCCGCGCAGGTGAAGATCGGGCCGGTCGAGCGCATCCGCGACCTCGTCAGCCTGCAGTTGCCCGGCATCGCGTTGCGCGCCCTGCCGGTCGCGCCGCGGCAGATTCCCTTCCACGCCGGCCGCCATTACTTCGAGCTGGAAACCGGCGCCGAACCCCTGTGGCGGCAGATGGAAACATCGGGCGGCCTGGCCATCCACATCGCCGGCGACTTCCCCGGGCTCGAGCTCGAATTCTGGGCGGTGCGCTCATGAGCCGCGATCTGCCGGACGGCCCGGCCGACGATCCCTTCGCCAGCTTTCCCGCGATTCGCGGCCTGCCCGGCATACCCGGCCCGGGCGCGTCCCCGGCTTTCGACGACGAGCCGACCCAGCCGGGCGCCCGCCCGCGCCCGGCAGCGCCGGCGCAGGCCGCGGCACGCGCGCAGCGCGGCCGCGCGGCGCGCCCGGAAAACGCCGGCACCGCCCCGCTGGCCGTCGAAGCCATCATGGCCGGCGGCCTCAATCCGCTGGTGGCGGCGGCCACGCCGCTGCTGCTGTGCGCGCCGCGCATCCGCGCCAGCGCCCGCCAGGCCGACCCGGGCGCGCTGCGCCAGGCGCTGGCCGAGGGCCTGCGAGCATTCGAAGCGCAGGCCCGCTCGCGCAACCTGCCCAACGAGCAGATCGTCGGCGCGCGCTACGTGCTGTGCACCATGCTCGACGAAGCCGCCGCCGGCACCGCCTGGGAAGCCGCCGGCGCCTGGTCCGCGCAAAGCCTGCTGGTGCAGTTCCACAACGAGACCTGGGGCGGCGAAAAGGTCTTCCGGCTGCTGACGCGGCTGGCCGAAAACGTCGAGGCCAACCGCCGCCTGCTGGAACTGCTGTACCTGGTCCTGGCACTGGGTTTCCAGGGGCGCTACCGGGTGCTGGACGACGGCCGAGCGCAGCTCGAAGGCCTGCGCGACAGCCTGGCGCGCCTGCTGCGCAAGGGACAGCCGGTGAACGAGGAGTCCTTGTCGCCGCGCTGGCGTGCCGAGGCTCCGCCGGCCGCGCCGCTGCGCACCGGCCTGCCGCTGTGGCTGCTGGCGGCGATCACCGCCCTGGCGCTGCTGGCGGTGCTGGCCGGTCTGCGCGCGGGCCTGGCGAGCCGCGCCGAGCCGATCTTCGAGACCCTGGCCGGCCTGCAGCCACGCCCGACGACGCCGGCCGCCCCTCCAGCCGTGCCCGCCGGTCCAGCCGCAGTGCCGGCCCGGCCGCTCGCCGGCCTGCTGCAGCCGGACATCGACGCCGGACGCCTGATGCTGGCAAGCAGCGCCGACCGGACGGTGCTGACCATCGTCGGCGACCGGCTTTTCCGCTCCGGCCAGGCCTCGGTCTCACCCGGATTCGCGCCCTTGCTGGCCCGCATCGGCGCGGCGCTGGCGACCCGCGCGGGCCAGGTACACGTCACCGGGCACACCGACAGCCAGCCCATCGCGCGCGCCGGCTTCACTTCCAACCAGCAGTTGTCGCAGGCCCGCGCGCAAGCCGTGCGGCAGGCGCTTCTGCCCGCGCTCGGGGCGTCGCGCCTGACGGCCGAGGGCCTGGCCGACAGCCGTCCGGTGGCGGACAACCGCAACCCGGGGGGGCGTGCGCGCAACCGCCGGGTCGAGATCACCCTGCTGGCGCCTCCATGAAAAAAATCCTGAACCTGCTGCTGCACCCTCTCGCCTTGCTGCTGCCGCTGCTGCTGGCGGTGGCGGCTGCGGTCTGGTGGATCGGCCCGCAGATCAGCATCGGCCTGTGGAAGCCGCTCGACGGCCTGGTCGAAAGGCTGGGCCTGATCGGACTGCTGGTGCTGGCCTGGACCGCGGCGGCCCTGGTGGTCCTGCGACGTCGCCGACGCGCTGCCTCGCCGGCACGAGAGGCGGCCGCGCAGGCGCCGGCCGACCTGGGTTACAAGAGGGCGCTGGCGGTGCTGTCCGACAGCGCGAGCCAGTCCGGGCGCCACCGCTGGTGGCACGGCGACCGCTTCCTGTACGACCGGCCCTGGTACCTGGTGCTGGGCGCCCCGGCCTCCGGCAAGAGCAGCGTGCTGCGCCACGCGGGACTGAGCTTCGCGTTCGGCACGCAATCCGGGCCCCGCGCGGCACGCAGCGCGCGGCGCAGCTGCGACTGGGCCATCGCCGACGAAGCCGTGCTGATCGATACCACCGGCGATTTCAGCCTCGCGGCCGCTGCCTCGGACGACACGGCGCACACGCCGGACGCCTGGCAGCAACTGATGGGATTGCTCAAGCGCGTGCGACCCCGCCAGCCGCTCAACGGCGTGCTGCTGGTCCTGTCCATGGCGCAGTTGCTGCTGCAATCGGCCGGCGAGCGCCGCGAATACGCCGCCACGCTGCGCGCCAGGCTGCACGCCTTGCAGGCGCAGCTGGGGGTGCGGCCGCCGGTCTATGTGCTGGTCACCAAGGCCGATCTGCTGGCGGGCTTCCAGGAAAGCTTCGAAGCCCTGCGCCGCGAAGAGCGCGAGCAGGTCTGGGGTTTCAGCTTCCCGCATGAACGTCCGGGCGAGGACCACCCGGTGCAGGCTTTCGCCGGGGAATTCGCCGCCTTGGAAAAACGCCTTCGCGAACGTCTGCGGGATTTGCTGCAGACCCGGTCCGACCCGGCGCAGCGGGCGACGATTTTCGCGTTTCCGCAGCAGTTCGCGGGCATCCGGGGCGTCCTCGGATCGTTCCTGGAAGGCGTCTTCGCCAGCGGCGGCGAACTGGAAGAAAACGCCATGCTGCGCGGTGTGTTCTTCGGCAGCGCGCTCCAGGACGGCACGCCCATCGACCGCGTGCGCGACACCCTCACCCGCACTTTCGGCCTCGACGGCAGCGCCCCGCCCGCGCCACCGGCTGGCGGCCGCACCTACTTCCTGGCGCGGTTGCTCCGCGAGGTGCTGATCGCCGAGCGGGGACTGGTCGGCGAAAGCCGGCGGGTACAGGCGCGCGGCCGGCGCCGACGCCTGGCCGGAAAGTGTCTGCTGGCGTTGGCGGCGGCGGCGCTGGTGGCCGGCTGGTCGGTGAGCTACCTGCGCAACCGCGCCTACCTGGCACGGGTCGAGGCGCGCCTGCCGGCGGTGCTCGCCGCCGTCGGCACCGTGCCGGAAGCCGACGGCACCGACCTGAGCCTGCTGCCGGAGGTGCTGGACCTGGTGCGGGACGCGCCCGAGCCGTCCGCCTTCTCCGTCGACCATCCACCACGACTGAGCGGCCTCGGCCTCTGGCAGGGCCGGTACCTGCGCGCCGGCTCGGACATCGGTTACCGCCGGCTGCTCGACGAAGCCTTGTTGCCGCGCGTCGCCAGGCGCCTGCAGGAACGCCTGCGGGCCGCCGGCAGCGAAGACCTGGAGCTGGCCTACGACGCCCTCAAGCATTACCTGATGCTGTACGAACCGCAGCACCTGGATGCCGTCGGACTGCGGGAATGGGTGGACCGCGACTGGGCGGAAAACCTGCAGGATGCCCTGCCGCCGGCACGACTGGCCTCGCTTTCCGGGCACTTCGCCGAGGCCCTGGCCCGGGACGACCGCCAGGCGCTGCCGTCGATGGACGAGGAACTGGTGGCACGCGTGCGCGAGATGCTCGCCTCCTATCCGCTGGAGTACCGCGCCTTCAGCCGCATGCGCGCCAACCGCGCCGCCGCGGGCACCACCGGCACCGCCGGCAGCACCGGCAGTACCGGTACGACCGATCCCACGGGTACCACCGGCGCTGCCGAGTTCTCGGCCGTGAGCGCCGCCGGGCCCGGCGCCGCCGAGGTCTTCGAGCGGGCCAGCCGACAGCCGATCAGCCGCGGCATTCCCGGGATGTTCACGCGGGACGGTTATCTGCGCGACTTCCGCAACGCCGTCTTTCCCGTGGTCCGCCAGCTGGGCGAAGAAACCCGGTGGGTGCTCGGCACCGGCGCGGGCGGCGGCAGGGGCGGCGGCGCCCCCGGCGGCGGCGGCGCGCCTGCGACGACCGACGCCGAAACCGTCCGGGTGGTGGAGCGCGTGCGCCACCTGTACCTGACGGAATACATCCGGCTGTGGGACGCCTACCTGGCAGACGTGCGTCTGACCCGGCTCGACGCGCTGGGCAGCAGCCTCGACGTGGCGCGCACGCTGGCCGCCGCCGACTCGCCGCTGCCCGCGTACCTGCGCGTGGTAATCCGCGAAACCAGCCTGGGCGCGGCGGTGCAGGCGGAAGCGCCGGCCGGCCGGCCGCCGGAAGCCGTCGTCGATGCACATTTCGCCCGGCTGCACCACCTGGCCGAGGGACGGCCGCCGCCGCTCGACGAGGTCATGCGCCTGTTCACCGAGGCCTATCTGCAACTGAACAACATCAGCTCGGCGCAGAACAGCCACAGCGCGCCGGCCGAGCCCGGGCCGGCCATCGCCGCCGCCGCGGCCCTGCAGCCCGAGCCGGTGCGTTCGATGCTGCAGGCGCTGGCGGATTCGGGCAACCGCCACGGCCGCCAGGCCGAACGGCTGGAACTGAGTGCGGTTCTCCGCCCGGTCGCGGAGTTCTGCGTCCGGGCGGTAGCCGGGCGCTACCCCTTCGCTTCCGGCGCCACGACCGATGTGTTGCTGGGCGACTTCGGGCAGTTTTTCGGCGTCGGCGGCCTGCTGGACGATTTCTTCCAGCACAACCTGGCCGGCTCCGTGGACGCCGGGGTGACGCCATGGCGCTACAAGCCGCTGCCCGACGGCAGCCGGCCCGAGGGCGGCGCGGGCCTGGCCGACTTCCAGCGAGCCGCCCGCATCCGCGATGCCTTCTTCCGCCAGGCCGGCCAGAACGCCGGCTTCAGCGTCGACCTGCGCCTGCTGGAAACCGACGCGAGCTCGAAGGAGCTGACGCTGGAGGTGGACGGCCAGGTACTGCACGCCGGCGGCCCGGGCAGCGTGGCGCACACCGTCGCCTGGCCGGGTCCGCGCAACGCGTCGCATATCCGGCTGGCGGCGGCGGGCGGCGGCCAGGGGGGTGGAAGCTCGCTGAATTTCGACGGCCCGTGGGCGCTGTTCCGCCTGCTGCAGCGCTTCGAGGTCAGGCCCTCGCCCCAGCCGGAGCGTCTGGTGGTGCTGTTGGGCCTGGGCGGCCGGCAGGCACGGCTGGAAGTGGTGTCGGCGAGCGCGCTCAACCCGCTCCGCCTGCGCGAGCTCGAGCGCTTTCGCTGCCCCGACCAGCTTTGAGACCTCCGGTGCAGATACCCGAGCGCATCGGCCGCTACCGGCTCGAAGGCCTGTTGGGGCAGGGTGCGATGGGCATCGTCTACCGCGCCTTCGATCCCCACCTGCAGCGCACCGTGGCCCTCAAGACGATCCAGCCCGCGCTGCTGGCAGACGCCGGCACCCGGGCGATGGCCCGGGCGCGCTTCCGCAACGAAGCGCGCGCGGCCGGGCGTATCGCGCACCCGGGCGTGGTGACGGTCTTCGAACTGCACGAAGACAGCGAACACGCCGCCGACGCGTACCTCGCGATGGAGTTCGTCGCCGGCCCCAACCTGGCGCAGGTGATGGCCGCCGAGCCCCGCCCGGACGCGGCCCGGGTGCTGGACATCGTGGCCCAGTTGCTGCACGCACTGGAGGCGGCGCACGGTCACGGCGTGTGGCATCGGGACGTCAAGCCGTCCAATCTCCTGCTGACCGCCGGCGGTGTCGTCAAGCTGACGGACTTCGGCGTTGCCCGCATCGCGCGACACGACCGCATGTCGCCGGAAATGCCGGCGGGCACGCCGGGCGCCATGGCGCCCGAGCTGTCCCGGGGCGATCGCGCAGACCATCGCGCCGACATTTTTTCCTGTGGTGTGCTGCTCCGGCGGCTGGCGGCCGGGGCGGCGCGAACGCTGCCGGGCCTCGACGCCGTGGTGGCCCGCGCGACCGCGCCCCAGCCCGGGCAGCGCTACGCCAGTGCGCGGGCGATGCGGCTGGCGCTGGCCGCCCTGGCACCTCCGACACGCGAGAGTGGCGACGGACGCCACGGGGCGGCCGACCGTCCGGACGCACCGCCCGTCGCGCCCGGCGACACCACCCTGCCCTGGCACCACCCGGCCCCGACACAGCCGGATTAGCTAGCGGTGGCTGTTCGCCTTGCCGGCTCCGCTGGCGGCCCGCAGCAGGCCCGCCAGGGCATCGACCAGGGCCAGATAGGTCGCGGGGTCCTTCATGTCGATCCGGGTCAGACCATCGGCCACGCCTTCGGCGCCCTGGTAGGGAATCTTGCGCAGGTCGCCCACCAGTGCCGTCGCCGAGGCCAGCGCCGCCTTGAGTTCCGCGTCCCGCCGGGCGGATTCCGCGCACGCCTGACGGGCCTTTTCGACCCGCTGCCGGGCATCCGCCAGGCGTGCCTTCTGCGCCTTGTGGATTTTGGGCACGGCGTCGCGCAGCCGCTCGGTTTCGCCGACGGCCGCCACCAGTTGCTGCTCCAGCGCCTTCATGCGCTGATCCAGCAGGGCCGTCTTTTCCCTGCGGTGGCTGTAGTAGGTGGAGACGTCGCTGACGTGTTTCCCCAGGCCCTTGACGCTGGTGCTGACGGCGTCCAGTTCGGCCGCCATGGCCGCGGCATCCTTCACCAGCAGGTTCATCGAACGGCGCTCCAGGTCGCGCAGATCGGCGATCGACCTCGCCATGGAGATCAGCGTCGTCGCGCCGCCCAGCGCGGCACCGACTGCGGCCAGCGCGCCCAGGACCGGCAGGGCCGCACCGAAGCTCGCACCGGCCGCCGCCAGGGCGCCGCCGGCAGCGCCGAGCAGCAGCGCGCCGCGCAGGGTGATGTGGGTGACGTGGCGCACCCGCTTGTTGCCGATCTCGCGTCGGATGCTCTTGCGCGCCTGCTCGAGCGCCTGGGCCTCGAAGACCTTGCCGAAGCCCGCCAGTTGCTGGCGCCGCACGTTATCGACCGCCCGCGCGAGGTAGTCGTCGTACTCGGCGATCTACACCGCCAGGCTTTTCTTGTAAACGCCGTTGAAGTGATCGAGAGCCGCCAGGGCCGCGTCGGCATCGGTCTGCGTGTCGACCACGGCACGGGCCTTGCGCAACGCGTCGATTTCGCGCTGCATCGACGCCAGCGGCACGGCGAAGGCCCGCGCCTGTTCGGTGATCACCCGCTGGAGACCGTCCTCGTAGTGCTTGCGGTAATAACCGAGCAGCACCTTCTCCAGGTCCGGCTCGCCGTCGAAATCGACTTCCCACTGGCACTCGATGGCGGGCGGACTCAGGTCGGCCGTTTTTTCGATCCCGGTCGTGAAACTACCGCTCACCTTGGTCATGGCATGCCCCGCACTGAATTAAAAGTGTGCGCATGCTATTTCTTGCCGCATCTCGAAGAGCGCCGGTGCGACAGGCCCAACGGCCCCTTTTGGGCGACACGTCAGTCCGGTGCCGCTTTCGGCATTGCCGCATCCCGCCGGGCTTCCAGCCGGCGCATCACCTCGAGCGCCAGGCCTTGCAGGGCGGCGCGGCCTTCGTCGTCGATCTCGCGTGGGCGGGTGTCCAGCACACACAAGGTGCCGATCGCCTCGCCACTCGAAGTGATCAGCGGCGCGCCCGCGTAGAAACGGATGTTGGGATCGCCGGTGACCAGCGGGTTGTGCGCAAAACGCTGGTCGACCGATGCGTCGTTGACCACCATGACCTCCTCGGGCCGGTCGATCGCATGCGCACAGAAAGCATGTTCACGCGGTGTCTCGGTGGCTCGCAGCCCGACACGAGACTTGAACCACTGGCGATCGGTGTCGACCAGCGAGATCAGCGCCATCGGCGCACCGAACAGTTCGGCCGCCCGGCGGGTGAGTTCGTCGTAGTTCGACTCGGCCCCGGTATCGAGCACATCGAGGGACTCCAGGGCGGCCACACGCGCGGTCTCATGTGCCGCCTCGCGACGCTCGGCGGAGTCGTAGGCGGCGATCAGTTCGCGCAGCGCCTTGCCCAGGGCTTCGACCGAATACGGTTTTTGCAGCAGCGCGAAAGCGCGCGTCTCGGCATTGGCCAGGACGCTGCTGTAGCCGCTGGCGAGCAGCACCGGCAACCAGGGGTAGCGCGCGCTGATTTCAGCGGCCAGGGTGATGCCGTCCATCGGCGCCATCATGACGTCCGAAAACACCGCCAGGTAGCTGCTCGCACCCTGCGCCAGCAAGGCCAGCGCGTCCTGGCCGCTGTGCACCAGGGAAACCTCGTAGCCCAGCTCGACCAGCGTGGCCTCGGCGGCCGCGGCGACGGCCTGGTTGTCTTCCACCACCAGCAGCCGACCTTGCGGCTGCGGCGGTGTCTGGCCGCCGGCATCCGGACCGTCGGCCGGCAGGGCCGCCCGGCGTGCCAGCGGCAGGTAGACCGTGAACGTGGTGCCCTGTCCGAGCACGCTTTCCACCGCCACCTCGCCCCCGGACTGCTTGGCGAAACCGAAGACCTGCGACAGGCCCAGGCCGGTGCCGTGGCCGACGGGTTTGGTCGTGTAGAACGGCTCGAAGACGCGGTCGATCCGGTCGGCGGCGATGCCGGTGCCGGTATCGGCCACCGACACCGCGACGTAGTCGCCCTGCAACGCGGGTGCGCCGCGCAGGGCCGGCACTCCGGCCACGCGGCGGGTGACGATGGACAAGGCGCCGGCGCCGCTCATGGCGTCGCGTGCGTTCGCCGCCATATTGACGACCGCCGTATCGAACTGCCCGGGATCGACATCGATCAGGCAGTCGCCGTCGGCCGCGACCATCGACAGCGCGATACGCGAGCCGACCAGGGTCTGCACCATGTCTGCGATGTCCTGGATGTTGCCCGCCGCGTCGAACACCACCGGCTGCAAGGCCTGGCGCCGGGCGAAAGCCAGCAGCTGCCCGGTGAGCTTGGCGGCGCGGCTGACCGCCGTGGAAATCGAGCCCATGAAGCGCTGGCGCCGGTCCTCGGCCAGCCCCGGTCGCTGCAGCAGCTGGATCGAGGTGCTGATGACGGTGAGCAGGTTGTTGAAGTCGTGCGCGATGCCGCCGGTCAGCTGGCCGACGGCCTCCATCTTCTGACTCTGGCGCAGCTGCTCCTCGGCCAGGCGCAGGGATTCGGCCTGCACCTTCATCTCGGTGACATCGCGCCCGACGGCGATGATGACGCCGTCGCCGGGCGTGGCGCTCCAGGAAATCCAGCGGTAGCCGCCGTCGCGGCGACGGTAGCGGTTCTCGAAGGCAGGCAGCGACCCGCCGGCGGCCAGGAAGGCACCGCCGGCCTCGGTGCGCGACAGGTCTTCGGCATGCACCAGCTCGACCAGCGGGCGGCCGAGCACTTCGGCCTCCTCCCAGCCGAGCACCTGTTGCCACGCAGGGTTGACGGCCACGATTTCACCGTTGAACCGTGCCACCAGCATCAGGTCGGCCGACAGCTCCCACAGCCGGTTGCGCTCGGCCGTGCTCTTGGCCACCTGGCGTTCCAGCGCGGCATTGACGGACCGCAATTCGGCGAGTGCGTCGGCGGTGGCGATGGCGGCCCAGGTGCGGTCTGCCACGCCGCGCACGAAGGCGATCTCGTCGGCGGTCCAGTGGCGCTCTGTCTCGTGGTGCGCCAGGAAGACGCCGGAAATGCGGCCGTTGCGCATCAGCGGAACATTGAGCAGCGCGTGCACGCCCAGCGCGGTCAGGGAGCCGCTCTGCGCAGCGGTCCGCGGGTCGCGCGACACATCGGCGATGGCGACGACCTCGCCGCGCCGCAGATCCTCGATGAAAGAGCCGAAGTCGGCAAAACGGAAGCGGCCGGCGACGCTGGGCGTGGCGGCTTCCCGGCACCAGTCGTGCGTGATCACGACGTGTTCGGCCGCATCGTCCAACACACCGTAGCCTGCGCGCAGTGCGGATAGCGTCTCGCCGCAGACTTCGGCGGCGACGGCAGCGATGGCCGCGGCAGTATCCAGCGGACGCAGTCGGTCTCCCAGGCGCAGCAGGGCGAGTTGCTGGCTTTCGGCGGAAGTCGTGGAGCCGACAGCAACAGGGTTTTGTATAGACATGTATCGGCAATGGATGAAACGCAGGGCTCGGTCGCGGGCGAAAAGCGGGCTCGCCCGGGCTTTATTGCGGCACCCGTCCGGGGCATTCTATGAATGCTGCCCATTGGGACGCTTCCTTTCGTAAGTGCCGCGGACGACGGATCGGGTTGATCACCGCCGCGCACCAATCTACGGGCCGGTCGGCTTGATAGGATGCACTTCTGTTCACGTTTTAAACACAAAGTGACTTCAACAGAGCCGTTCGCCACACCACGCGCGCTGGTGCCCTACACACCTTTGCAGACCCGCCTGGGGATTGTGCTGGGCCTGTTGATCGTGGCCCTGTCGCTGGCCCTGGCTTTCGTGCTCGGCGAAGTGGCCGAGCGCCGGCTGATGCGCCTCAGCGCCACCAACCTCGGCGTCTTGACCGAGCAGGTCGCCCGCGAACTTTCGACGGGCATGAACCAGTTCGCCAAGGACGTGCTGACACAGACCCACCGCGATCTGTTTCGCAAGCCGGATGCGTCGCCGGACGCCATGCGCAGCGCGCTGGAGGATTTTCGGCGCGAGAACCCGGAGTTCTCCTTCGTGGCGATTCTCGACGCCGACACCGGGCGGGTCGAGGCCGCCGCCCAGGGCGTCTACGAGGGCGGCGACCTGCGCGGGCGCCCGGTCTTCGAACAGGGCCGGCTGGGCCTGGCCCTGGGCGACGTCCACGACGCCGTGCGACTGGCCAGCCTGCTGCCCAAGCCGGTGAGCGGCGAGCCGCTGCGCTTTCTCGACGTGGCCGCACCGATACGCGACGCGAGCGGCGCCGTCACCCGGGTCTTCGCCACCCACATCGGTTGGGAATGGACCAGCCAGGTCCGCGAAAACGTGCTGGGCCCCATCGCACAACGGCAGGGGGTCGAGATATTCCTGCTGGACACCGCTTCCCGCGTGGTGCTGGCGGCATCGCCCGGCAGCCCGGACGTCGGCAGCGACCTGTCCGTCTTGCAGCTGTGGCCGTCGCGCGAGCCGGTGCAGCGTCGCTGGAGCGACGGTGCCGATTACCTCACCGCCGTCGCGGCGACGCAGCCGCGCGGCAACTTCCCCGGCTTCGGCTGGCGGGTGGTGGCACGGCAGCCGTACGAGATCACGCGGGCCTCGGTTCGCAACCTGCAGTACGGCTTTCTGGCGGGAGGCCTGGTGATCGGGCTGGGTGCCGCCGGGCTCGCCTGGTGGCTGACCGGCCGCATGTTCCGGCCGCTGCGACGCCTCGCCGACCAGGCCGAACGGGTGGACGCGGGCGCCGGATGGCAACCCTCCAACCTGCCCGACGCCTCGCACGGCGACGACGTCGACGCCGGCGAAGTGGCGGCCGTCAAGCGTGCTTTTCGCCATCTCGCCGATTCCGCGCGGACCAGCGCCGATGCCAACATCACGCAGTTGCGCCAGTTCGAGACCCTGGCCGCGTCGCTCGCACAAGGCGTGTACCAGGCCGACGCCCAGGGCCGCATCGAGTACCTCAACCACGACTGGATCCGCGCCGGCAAACCCGAAGGCGAGTTCACCATCGCCGACATCGAGGGACTGCTGCACGAGGGCGACCGGGACGCCTTCCGGGCCACCTGGCAGACTGCCCGCGCCGAGACCCGGGACATGGTCGGCAAATTCCGGCTGAACCTTCCCGAAAACACGCAGGCGCGCTGGTTCGAAATCCGCGCCCGCGCCATCAAGGGCGCGAACGGCGCGGTGCTTCGCTGGGTGGGCACGCTGTTCGACATCGACGACATCACCCGTCTCAACGAGGCCACGCGCCGCGCCTTCGAGGAAGAGCAGTCCGCCCGCATGCAGGCCGACCGTGCGGCACGCATCCGCGACGAGTTCCTGGCCACCGTGTCGCACGAACTGCGCTCGCCGCTGAACGCCATTACCGGGTGGTCGGAAATCCTCGCAAAGAAGCGCACCGACGACCCGATGATCGCCAAGGCCGCGCAGTCGATCCGGCGCAACGCGCGCCACCAGGCCAGCCTGATCGACGACCTGCTCGACATGACGTCGGTCATGGCCGGCAAGATGATCATCCAGCCCACGGCGGTCGACCTGGCGGAATCGGCGCGCAACATCTTCCTGGCCCATCTGCATTCGGCACAGGAAAAAGGCGTCGAGCTGATTTGCCGCGAGGCGGAGCCGGTCGTCGTCGACGGCGATTCGCGCCGTCTGGAACAGGTGCTGTCCAACCTGGTCGGCAACGCCATCAAGTTCACCGAGGCCGGCGGCCGGGTGGAAATGGAGGTTCAGGCCGTCGGCGGCCAGGCGGAGGTCCGGGTGCGCGACACCGGGCGGGGCATCCGCGCAGAGTTCCTGCCCCATGTCTTCGACCGCATGCGACAGGAAGACGGGTCGGTGACGCGGCGATCGGGCGGACTCGGCCTGGGCCTGGCGATTGCGCGCGGGGTGGTCGAACTGCACGGCGGCCACATCGAAGCGGCCAGCGCCGGCTCCGGTCGGGGTGCCACCTTCACCGTGCGTTTCCCGCTGTCGGCTGGCGCCTTGCCGCAAGCCGTCGGCGCCCGGGGAGCCGTGCCGCCGACCGTCGGCGGAAAAACGGAGCCGGACCCGGAGGCCGACACCGAGGCCGATGGGGCGCTGCGCGGACTGCGGGTGCTGCTGGTCGACGACGAACCGGACGCGCGAGAGGTCGCGCACGTCGCCCTCGCCGGCTTCGGAGCCGCCGTGCGCGCCGCGCCATCCGCCGCGGAAGCCCTGGAAATCCTGGGCCGGGAATCTTTCGACCTGCTGGTGTCGGACATCGGCATGCCCGGCATGGACGGCCTGACCTTCATCCGACGGCTGCGCGCCGAGGGGCCGCAGGCGGCACAGCGCATGCCGGCGGTCGCGCTGACGGCCTTTGCCATGGAAAGTGACATCCGGGCCGGCATGGAGGCAGGCTTTCAGGCCTATGTCGCCAAACCGATCTCGCTGCAGCGCCTGCGTACCGCCGTTTTGAGCGCCATGGCGCACGCCTGACACCGGCCGGCCCGGCGACGAGGGCCGGACGGACTAAATGCGGCGTTGATTTTCATCCGACAAAACGATTGACTTTTCATTATTGAAATAAATGGATACGGCCAATTGATTTGAGGCGGCACAAATCTCGCGGACTTATAGCGCAAATAAATGCCTGCGACATGCATTCAGATTTAAGCCGTATGGTCCCTTGAAGCAATACATCCGCCATGTGACATTTGGCTTGCAGATGTTTCTGTCTGCCCATTTACACCGGAGTATTATCACTATGCAAACAACAGTCAAAGCAGCAACGCTTTTCACCGCAGTCGCGGCGGCATTGGTATTCGGAGGCCAGGCCCGTGCCGCCACGAATCTGGGGCAGATCGGCAACTACGAAACCTTCGATTCGGAAACGGCCAACGGCACCTTCGAGGACTTTTTTACCTTTACCGTGGAAAACAAGGGCAAGGCCGTATTCGCCTTGACCGGCGTGGCCCTGAGTTCGACCATCGGCGTGAGTTTTTCAGTGGCCCAGCTCTACAACGGGAGCTTTTCATCGGCATCGACGCTGGACTCCACGGAATTGCTGGCGAGCAGTTTCCCTGAAACCGGTACGTCGATTCCCAGCACATCGATCGTCATCAACTCCACCATCGGCGAGACCAGCCTGTCCCTGTCACCGCTGACGACCTATACCTTGTATGTGTCGGGCAAGAGCGGAGGCGAGTCATCGTATGTCGGAATCATCGCGCTGGCTCCCGTGCCGGAACCCGAAACCTACGCCATGTTGCTGGCCGGCCTCGGCATGATGGGCACCCTCGCGCAGCGCAGGCGCAAGGGCCGTTGAGAGACGGCAACTCGCTGTGCCGCGAGTTTCCTGAAGGCTGAAAGGGACGGACGGGACTCCACACTTTTCGACCTGCACACCCCGCCGATCGACCAGGCCGCCATGCGCGGCCTTTTTTGCGCCCGACCTGCCGTGGGTCGGCATCCTGAATCGCTTTCTCACACCCGCGCCCCTGCTTACGCCTGCGGCCTATTGCCGGTATCGCAAGACGCGATCGGCGCGACCACAGGCAGATTCAGGGGGCGCGAGCCGCTACAATCGCGCTGCTCCGATATCGCAGCCGTCACACGGCAAGCGATACCGGCGGGTGTAGTTCAATGGTAGAACGGCAGCTTCCCAAGCTTCATACGAGGGTTCGATTCCCTTCACCCGCTCCACGCGACATCGCGAGGCTGGCGTCCGAGATGTATTCTCCGCGACCGTTCTGACTCCCCCATGATCCCGCACTGGCCTTAGACATTTTCGCGCTTCGATTATGCGAATCGCATTTCATCGCCATTGAGCTGCGGTGAAAAATCAACACGGCAGAAGTTGCCGATGTTGAAACTCCCGGTCTTTTAATTAATGGCGATTCAACGGATGCGGCGGATGTCGCCATCGGCCCATGGGGCGGTGCTCGCGCCATCATGCGAGAGCGATCGGGTCGACGCGCTTATCGCATCCAGAGGAAAACGACGTATGCAGCGAGTCCGCTGCAGGCGATGAACACCAATAGCGCGAGGAACCACGGCCGGTCGTAGATGCTCGTCCTTGTGGGGGACGCCAGGTCATAAAGGCGGTCCAGCGTTTCGTCGCTGACCCGTGAAGGCCGGTTGTCGGGATCGTCGGTGGGATCGAGGCGGGCAGGCATGTTCCAAGCATAAGCGCTCTCGTAGCATCTTGCGACACGATCGCAAGGGCCGATGCAAACCGGCGATCGCTTCGGCGCCATGCTTCCAGCGAGCCGGCTTAATGCGCGCAGCTATCTGCTTTCACGATATTTCACTACAGTCTGGAGATTTATATGGATTTTCGCTAAATCCACATCGATCGAAGATATTTAGCGCAAACGCTTGATGCGCAATGAATTTTTCTCGCCCTGCCGACAAACGGCCGTCGATCCATCAAGATAATTTTTCACGGTCCTTGCATTTTCCTGAATGCGGTATTGGTACAGTCAGCCGATCACACTGCCAGTCGATTAGGATAAAAGGAATTCCAGTGAAAAATCCGCTCCCTAACTTACGTGGTCGGTATTTACCATCCGCCTGGCGCCGCGCGCCCGTGATATCGATGCGAATCCGGCCATGTCAAATCAAAACATCAGACCTGCGGTAAAACACAGCAGCATCGATATTTTCCTCTCGGCCTTGCCGGCTAACGGCACGGCTTCGTTCGTATTTCAGGCTCCGGAATATGGGCTGATCGAGCAATTGCTCGACGTGGGCGGCGGCAACGGCATGATGGCCAGCCTGCTCAAGCAATTCAACCCGCATCTCAAGATAACCGTATTCGATCGTGCCGACCTTTGCGAATCGGCGCTGGATTTGTTTCGGGAAAAATCACAAAACGAAGATCTCGGCGCCCACGCCGGAGATATTCTTTTCGAACCTTTTCCTTCGGGTTTCGAAGCGATTCAATTATCGGGCATTCTCGAAACGCTACGCCCGACGCAGATCCACGCATTGCTGCGCAAGGTTTTCAATGCACTGCCGGGCGGCGGATTGCTTCTGATCTATATGCAGATAAAGCCGGGAAGCCATTCGACCAGAACCGGCCGGTCGGTTTCGCTCCGGCCCGTTTCGCAATATCAGGACTGGCTGCAGGAACGAGGCTTCACGCTGATGGCGTGCCGGCGATGCGCCGGCATGCACATGCTGCTGAGCGCGGTCAAATAATCAGCCGGTAATGTCGAGTTCGGGGTAGCAGCGGAAGATGCCCTGCTCGTTGAACGGGATGCGCCGCTCGCTGCGCAGATAGGCCGCCACCTTGGGCAGCGAGGCGACGCGGTCGTGCAGCTTGACGACGTGCGGCGCCTTTGCCAGCACTGAGGCCGTCGCCTTGGGAAACGCATAGCGCAGTCCCTCGATCAGCTGGAACAGCGACAGGTCCGCGTAGCTCAGCTTGCCGCCCACCAGATGACGCTGTCCAGCCGGATTGCGGGCGATGATGATCTCGAACCAGTGAATGAATTTCGGCAGCCGTTCCTTGCAGAACTCGGTTGCACGACGCAGCGCTTCGGGCTTCTGGTCCTCGTAATAGGCGCCGATACCGACAGGGTGATGGGTGTCGTGTGCCTCGGCCACCATATCGGCGATGGTGAGCTGGATCTGATGTGTCCACACCCTCGCCTGTTCGCTGCGAGCCACCAGTTTCCACTCGGCCGCCAGGTATTGCAGGATGACCGCGGTCTGCCCGACCAATATCTCGCCGTCTTTCAGGAACGGCATCGCAAAGGGAGGGTGAATCTGCTTGCGGTCGTCCATCAGCCGCTGGCTGGTTTTTAAACCCTGCCCTTTTTCCTCGGCGCCTCTCGCGACGTCTACGTACGGTGCGCCTGCGGCTTCCAGAGCCAGACGGACGAATTCGCCACGACCTTGAATGGTCGGCCAGTAATGAAGTTCATATGCCATGCTGCGAATGTAGCGCGCTGCAACAGCATGTCGTGTCGGCTGGCGTCGGAACACGCCTGCCGCCACGCACTCCGCATCGCTTCCCCGCTCTCGCCTTGCCTGGGTCCCTGCGACAACGCTTTTGTCGCGACGGTCATGGACCGGTCGACCGATGCCGTCTGCGCGGTGGATAGCGGCACGCCGGCAGCGGGCGCATCTGCGAAGCCGCGGCGCTGTCGGCCGCGGCGTCCCGCGCCGCTTGAAGACGCGCTGGGTTGTTACAGCTGCACGCCCTGCATGTAGCTGTCGAAACGGGCTTCGGCGAAACGCGACCAGAGCAGCTGGTCTTTCTGGAAGGTACGGTAGTCGCCGTAGATCTTTTTCCAGTCCGGGTTCTTGCTGTCGAGGTCGGCGTAGACCTCCATGGCGGTCTTGAAGGAGGCGTCGAGCACGGTCTTGGGGAAGGCCAGCACCTTGGTCTTGGCGCCCACCAGCTGCTTCAGCGCGGTGGGGTTGCGGGCGTCGTAGCGCGCCTGCATGACCACGTGCGCCTCGGAGGCGGCCGCCTCGACGATCGCCTTGTATTCCGGCGTCAGGGCGTCGTAGGCTTTTTGATTGACCAGCAGGTCAAGCTGCAGCGCGCCTTCCCACCAGCCGGGGTAGTAGTAGAACGGCGCGACCTTGTTGAAGCCCAGCTTCTGGTCGTCGTACGGTCCGATCCACTCGGCGGCGTCGATGGTGCCTTTTTCGAGCGACTGGTAAATCTCGCCGCCCGGGATGTTCTGCGGCACGCCGCCCATGCGTTCGATGACGCGGCCGGCAAAACCGCCGATGCGGAACTTGAGGCCCTTGATGTCCGCCGGCGTCTTGATTTCCTTGCGGAACCAGCCACCCATCTGCGCGCCGGTGTTGCCGCAAGGAAAGTTGACGGCGTTGTACTTGGCATAGAACTCACGCGTCAGCTTGAGGCCGTTGCCCTCGAACATCCACGAGGTGAGTTGCCGCGAATTCATGCCGAAGGGAATGGCCGCGCCGATGGCAAAGGCCTCGTTCTTGCCGAAGAAGTAATAGCCGGCGGTATGCGCGGCCTCGATCGAGCCCTGCTGCACGCCGTCGACCACGCCGAAAGCCGGCATCAGTTCGCCGGCCGCATGCACGCTGACCTGGAACTTGCCGCCGGTCATCTCGCCCACCTTCTTGGCGAAGGTCTCGGCGCCGCCGTAGATGGTGTCCAGCGACTTGGGAAAGCTGGAGGCGAGGCGCCAGCGCACTGCCGCCTGGGCATGGACCGCCGGTGCGACACCGGCTGCGAGCACGCCGGCGATGCCGGCGTTTTTGATGATTGAGCGACGATCCATGAATGTCTCCTGCTGTTGACGCAAGTGTGTTTGCCGGGCGCTTGCGAATGACGCCTCGGCAGGCATTCTAGGAATCGGGCTTTGGCGCGATCTGTCGGGTTTTCCCAGGTCGCGGCCGTGTCTTCAGCTTTCTGCAAGCCTCGGTTCGTCGACGAAACGGCGGCGGATCGACGCCTCGATGCCGGCGCTGTCCAGCCCCGCCTGCGATAGCAGGCGCGCGGGGTCGCCATGTTCGATGAAGACATCCGGCAGGCCCAGCTGCAGCAGCGGACGTACGATGCCGTGCGCCTGCAGTGCCTCGCCGACCGCACTGCCGGCGCCTCCCATGACGGCGCCCTCCTCCAGCGTCACCAGGGCCTTGTGGCTGCCGGCGACCTGTCTGAGCAGTTCGGCATCCAGCGGCTTGGCCCAGCGCATGTTGACCACCGTGGCGTCCAGTTTTTCGGCGGCTTCGAGTGCGGGATACAGCAGGGTGCCGAACGACAGGATGGCGATGCCGCTCGCACCCTGGCGGCGGATCTCGCCCTTGCCGAAAGGCAGGCCTTCGAGGGACGCCAGCGGGATCGTGCCGACACCCGCGCCACGCGGGTAGCGCACCGCCACCGGCTGGTTCTGCGCATAGGCGGTGCTGAGTAGCTGGCGGCATTCGCGCTCGTCGGCCGGGCAGGCGACGGCCATGTTGGGGATGCAGCGCAAAAACGGAATGTCGTAGGCGCCCGCGTGCGTGGCACCGTCGGCGCCGACCAGGCCGGCGCGGTCGAGTGCGAACACCACCGGCAGGTTCTGCAGGGCCACGTCGTGCACCAGCTGGTCGTAGCCGCGCTGAAGAAAGGTCGAGTAGATGGCGACCACCGGCTTGAGTCCTTCGCAGGCCATGCCGGCGGCGAAGGTCACCGCATGTTGTTCGGCGATGCCGACGTCGTAGTAGCGGTCCGGGAAGCGGCGTTCGAACTCCACCAGCCCGGAGCCCTCGCGCATGGCCGGCGTGATGCCGACGAGCCGGGTGTCCTGCGCGGCCATGTCGCACAGCCACTCGCCGAAGACCTTGGTGAAGGTCGGCTTGGCCGGTGTGGACGGGCTCACCAGCCCGACCGCCGGATCGAACTTGCCGGGGCCGTGGTAGGCCACCGGATCGGCTTCTGCCAGCTTGTAGCCCTGGCCCTTCTTGGTGACCACATGCAGGAATTGCGGGCCGGGCAGCTCGCGCAGGTTTTCCAGCGTGGGGATCAGCGATTCGAGATCGTGGCCGTCGATCGGCCCGACGTAGTTGAAGCCGAACTGCTCGAACAGGGTGGCCGGCACCACCATGCCCTTGGCGTGCTGCTCGAAGCGCTTGGCCAGCTCGAACAGCGGCGGCACCGCGCGCAGCACCGACTTGCCGACGTTCTTGGTCGCCGAATAGAAACGGCCGCTCATCAGCTGCGCCAGGTAGCGGTTGAGCGCGCCCACCGGCGGGCTGATCGACATGTCGTTGTCGTTGAGGATGACCAGCAGCCGGCCGTCGAGCACCCCGGCGTTGTTCATGGCCTCGAAAGCCATGCCGGCGGTCATGGCGCCGTCGCCGATCACCGCGATGGCGTGGCGGTCCTCGCCCTTCTGGCGCGCAGCCATCGCCATGCCCAATGCGGCCGAGATGCTGGTGGACGAGTGCGCGGTGCCGAAGGTGTCGAACTCGCTTTCGGCGCGCTGCGGAAAGCCCGACAGGCCGCCCTGCTGGCGCAGCGTGTCCATGCGGTCGCGCCGGCCGGTGAGGATCTTGTGCGGATAGGTCTGGTGGCCGACATCCCACACGATGCGGTCGCGCGGGGTATCGAAAACGTAATGCAGTGCTACGGTGAGTTCGACCGTGCCGAGGTTGGAACTGAGGTGGCCGCCGGTACGGGCCACGCTTTCCAGCACGAAGCTGCGCAATTCGGAAGCCAGCGCCGGCAGTTGCTCGCGCGGCAGCGCGCGCAGGTCCGAAGGGCTGTCGATGCGCGGCAGCAGCGAAGCGCCGTCGTGACCCGCCGGGGATTCATGAAGATCGGAGGACATGGGTAGAGAAACCTCTGTTGTTCTTGCGGACCGCGGCTCAGTGGTCGCGGTTCATCACCAGGCCGGCGAGCGCGGCCAGCGCGGCGGTATCGGCCAGGCCGCTTTCGTGCAGGGCCGCGCGGGCGGCCTCGTGAAGGTATGCCGCACGGGCGCGGGCGCCGTCCAGGCCCAGCAGCGAGACATACGTGGGCTTGTCGGACGCGGCGTCCTTGCCCGCCGTCTTGCCCAGGGTGGCGGAGTCAGCAGTGACGTCGAGGATGTCGTCGACCACCTGGAAAGCCAGGCCCAGCGCGGCCCCGTACCGTTCCAGCGCCTCCAGCGCGGCAGCGGGCGCGGCGCCGCAGGCCGCCCCCATGGCGACACTCGCCTGCAACAGCGCTCCGGTCTTGAGGCTGTGCATGTGGCGCAGCGCGGGCTCGTCCAGCGCGATACCGACACTGGCGAGGTCGATGGCCTGGCCGCCTGCCATGCCGGTGCGCCCGGCAGCACGCGCCAGGCGTGCGCACAGCACCGCCTGGACGGCAGGCGGGACGGAGCCGTCCGCAGGGGTCAGCCACTCGAAAGCCAAAGCCTGCAAGGCATCGCCCGCCAGCAGCGCGGCGGCTTCGCCGAACTGCACGTGCACCGTGGGCTTGCCGCGGCGCATCACGTCGTCATCCATGCAGGGCATGTCGTCGTGCACCAGCGAATAGGCATGGATCAGCTCGACCGAGCAGCCGGCGCGCAGCGCCGCTGTATCGAAGTCGGCAATCGACCGGGCACCGACGGGGTCGTGCTGCGCGACCGCGGCGCGCGCCGCCAGCGCCAGCAGCGGGCGCAGCCGCTTGCCGCCATCGAGCACCGCATAGCGCATCGGCGCATTGAGGCTCTCCAGCACGGGCGCCATGCTTTCGGATAGCCACCGCTGCAGCGCGGGCTCGATGCGGCCGAGCGCGGCATCGCTCCAGGCTCGCAGATCGAAAGCCGTACCCATGTCGAGGCCACCCGGGTGTCGATCGAGCGCTGCGAGCACGGCTTCGTCGCCAGCGGGCGGCTTGGCTGCCGGCAGCGTCTCGGGCGTCTTGGAATCGGGGGCGTTAGGCGCCAGGGGCATAGCGGCGGCGAATGCTTCGCTTGAGAAAACCGGCGATTTTAGGCGGGCCGGAACAGGTACCCGTAACGCCGCACCGAGATATCTCGCCGCGAGACCTCCCTGCCGGGTGCTGCGGGTACAATCCCGTCTCTGGAACGCCGGCCTCGCTGCCGGCGTTTCCATTCGAAGCGCCCTTGTTCAAGGCGCTCGTCTGCGCAGCGTCCCGCGTCCGGCCGTCACCGGCATGGCGCGGCACGCTTTCTCTCTTTTCCGTTTCTCCCTGTGGGGAGTCTTTAGGTCAGGTCACCCATGTCTGATTTAAGTCTTCGACTGCAGCAGGCCGCAAGCCAACTCCCGGTAGCCAGCTATTTCGACGATGCGTTGTTCCAGCGCGAAAGAAAGCAGCTGTTCCAGCAAGGCCCGCGTTACGTGGGCCATACCCTGTCCGTCCCCGAAAAGGGCGATTACTACGCCCTGCCCCAGGAGGGCGAGGGCCGTGCGCTGGTGCGCACCGCAAACGACGCGGTCGAGCTGGTCTCCAATGTCTGCCGGCACCGCCAGGCGGTGATGCTCAAGGGCGCCGGTTCGCTCGACCGCACCGCGCCCGGCCATGCCGGCGGCAACATCGTCTGCCCGCTGCACCGCTGGACCTACAGCCCGCAGGGCCGGTTGCTGGGCGCGCCCCACTTCGCCGAAGACCCCTGCCTGAACCTGCGCAACTATCCGCTGCAGGAATGGAACGGGCTGCTGTTCGAGGCCGGCTCCCGCGACATCGCCGCCGACCTCGCCCGGCTGGGGCCGCGCGCCGACCTCGATTTTTCCGGCATGGTGCGCGACAAGGTCGTGCTGCACGAGTGCAACTACAACTGGAAGACCTTCATCGAGGTCTACCTCGAGGACTACCACGTCGGTCCTTTCCATCCGGGCCTCGGTTCCTTCGTCGCCTGCGAAGACCTGCGCTGGGAATTCGGCGACCACTATTCGGTGCAGACCGTGGGCGTCGCCAACCGCCTGGGCAAGGCCGGCAGCCCGGTGTACCAGCGCTGGCAGGAGCAACTGCTGTCGTGGCGCAAGGGCGAGCCGCCGAAGTACGGCGCCATCTGGCTCACCTATTACCCGCACATCATGGTCGAGTGGTATCCGCACGTGCTGACCGTCTCGACGCTGCACCCGGTCAGCCCGACCAAGACGCTGAACATGGTCGAGTTCTTCTACCCGGAAGAAATCGCCGCGTTCGAACGCGAGTTCGTCGAAGCGCAGCAGGCCGCCTACATGGAAACCTGCGTCGAGGACGATGAAATCGCCGAACGCATGGACGCCGGCCGCCTGGCGCTGCTCAAGCGCGGCGACGACGAACGCGGCCCCTACCAGAGCCCGATGGAAGACGGCATGCAGCACTTCCACGAGTGGTATCGGCGCGCCATGGGCCCGGGCGGCGCACCGGCCTGATGCGGGTTGGGGCGGCGGGTCTCAGATGACCTTGCCCGGATTCATGATCTGGTTCGGATCGAGTGATTGCTTGATGCGCATCATCAGGTCGAACTCGACCTCGGACTTGTAGCGCCGCAACTCCTCGCGCCGCAGCTGTCCCACGCCGTGCTCGGCGCTGATGCTGCCGCCGGCCTCGTGCACCAGGTCGTGCACGACACGGTTGACCCGGGTCGCCATGCCGGTGACGTCGCCGGCCGGGGTATCGGCCGGCAACAGCACGTTGTAGTGCAGGTTGCCGTCGCCCAGATGGCCGAAATTGACGATGCGCAGACCGGGCAGCGCCGAGCGCAGCGCCGCTTCGGCCCGCACGACGAAGGCGGAGATCGCCGAACTCGGCAGCGCGATGTCGTGCTTCAAGACCTTGCCCGCACGCAATTGCGCCTGCGAGATTCCTTCGCGGATGTTCCAGAAAGCACGGGCCTGGGCGCCGCTCGACGCCATCACGACGTCGTCCAGCAGCGACTGTTCCAGTGCCTCGCCGAGGCTGCGTTCCAGCAACGCGGCCAGGCCATCGCCCTGCGTGTCGACCAGCTCCACCAGCGCATGAAAAGCATGCGGCGCACGCAGCGGCGCGCGCAGGTCGGCGACGTGCCGCAGGATCAGCGCGAGCGATTCGCCGGACAACATCTCGAACGCCACCAGCCTTTCGCCGCAAGCCGCGCGCAGGAGCGCCAGCAAGTGCACCAGGGCATCGATGCTGGCGGCGCCCACCCAGGCGGTGGCACGCGCGACCGGCCGGGCGTGCAGCTTGAGCACCGCTGCGGTGATCACGCCCAGCGTGCCCTCGGAGCCGATGAACAGGTCGCGCAGGTCGTACCCGGAGTTGTCCTTGCGCAGTGCCCGCAGGCCGTCCCAGATACGGCCGTCCGGCAGCACGACCTCCAGCCCCAGCGCGAGTTCGCGGGCGTTGCCGTAGCGCAGTACCGCGATGCCGCCGGCGTTGGTGGCGAGGTTGCCGCCGATGGTGCAGCTGCCCTCCGAGCCGAGGCTCAGCGGAAAGCAACGGCCCGCGTCCGACGCCGCCGCCTGGACGTGGGCCAGCAGCACGCCGGCCTCGGCCGTCAGCGTGTGGTTGAGCGGATCGACGGCGCGGATTCGGTTCAGCCGGACGGTGCTCAGCACCAGCTGGTCACCGCTGGTGTCCGGCGTGCCACCGCCGCTCATGCCGGTGTTGCCGCCCTGGGTGACGACGGGCGTGTGGGTCTCGTGGCAGATGCGCATGACGGCGGCGGTCTGCGCGGTGTCGGCCGGGCGCACCACCACGCTGCTGCGGCCGGTCCAGCGCTGCAGCCAATCGGTTTCGTAGGGCGCGCGCGCTGCGTCGTCGACGATCAGTCCGGCGTCGCCGACGGCGGCCTGCAGACGGCGCATCAGGTCCGGGTGCATGGTGCCCACCGGGCGGCCTACCAGCCCAGCTGGATGCGACCGAGGGCCATCGCCACGGCCGCCTGCGTCGGCTCGACCACCGGCAGGCCGGTGGCCTGCTGCAGCGGCGCCCGGAACGGCGCCATGCCGGCGCAGCCCATGACCAGCACGTCGGCGCCGTTCTCGTCGCGCAGGCGCTTGCCGGCTGCGATCATCGCGGCCAGGGTGGCCGGACCGTCCGACAACTCGCTCACCGTGCGCCCGATGGCGGTCTCGCCCGCCACCCGCTGCGCGATGCCCATGGCACCCCAGGTACGCCAATGCCGGCCGATGGAGCCCTGCAGGATGGCGATGACGCCGAAACGCTGGCCCAGCGTGAGCGCGGTCAGGGCGGCGCATTCGCTGATGCCGAAGGCCGGCACGCCCGGCATCTCGCGCAGCATCTGCAGCCCCGGGTCGCTGAAGCAGGCGGTGACGAAGCCGGCCGCGCGGTCCCGGTGCTCCTCGGCGAAACGCCGTACCGACAGCGCGGCGCGGTCGACATCATGCTGGGTCTGCACGCCCGGCGGGCCGTCGGCGAGCGTCACGCATTCGATGCGCGGGCCGTCGGTGCGGCGCAGCGGCGCCATGGCGGCATCGATGCCGGCGGTGACGGTTTCGCTGCTGTTGGGGTTGATCACATAGAGGGCCTTCATGGCCGCAGTCTAGAAGCGCCCGCGCCTTTGCACACCTGCCGATTCATGCGTCATGATTAACCCCTTGTTATCGAATCACGCGCCATGTCCTTCAACCTGAGACAGATCGAAGTCTTTCGCGCCGTCATGATCACCGGGTCGATCCGCGGCGCCTCGCAGCTGTTGTTCGTGTCGCAGCCGGCGGTCAGCCGCCTGCTCTCGCACACCGAAGCCCGCATCGGCTTTCCGCTCTTCGAGCGCATCCGCGGCCGGCTGTTCGCCACCCCCGAGGCCAAGAAACTGTTCCATGAGGTGGAGGCCGTGTATTCGGGCGTGAAGCGGGTGAACGAACTGGCGCGCGAACTCAGCGAACACCAGGAAGGCATCCTCAACCTGGTGGCCAGCCCGAGCGTCGGACAGATGCTCATTCCCCTGGCCATGGCCGAGTACCGCCACACCCATCCCCAGGTCAAGCTGACCTTCCACTACCTGGGCCACGGCCCCTTGATGGAGCGCCTGCTCAACCGGCAGGCCGACCTGGCCCTGACCATCCTGCCGGCGGTGCATCCCAACCTGGAGATGGACGAGATCGGCACCGGCCGGCTGGTCTGCATCTGCCCCTACAACCATCCGCTGGCCCGCCGCGCCACGCTGGCGGTCGTCGACCTGCTGCCCTTCCCGCTCATCTCGTACGACCGCAGCAGCCCCTTCGGCGCCATGGTCGGTGCGCTGTTCGAGGCCAGCGGCGAAACCGTCCGCGCGGCCATCGAGGCCGGATCGCCGCAAAACGCCTGTTCGCTGGTGCAGGCGGGCGCGGGCATCGCGCTGGTCGACGAGTTTTCGGCGCGCAGCTGGGGCTCGGCCAGCAAGTTCGTGGTGCGTCCGGTGACCAACGCGCCGGTACTCAAGGCCACGCTGGTGCGGCTGCGCACCGAACCGCTGTCGCAGCTGGCGCAAGGCTTCGTCGAGGTGCTGCAGGCCGTCACGCAGCGCGAGGGCTTCCGGGTTCCGGCCGAAAACACTTAACAGCGTGTTAATCACGGTGGTCAAACTGTCACGCGACAGTGCCCGGGGGGCTCGGAATAATTGACGCAACACAACGCCCGCGCAGACGCCGGGCCTACCGTCAATGACCGCCACGCCCTCTTTCGACCTGACCATCCGCAACGGCCGCATCAGCAACGCCGATGCGACCTTCCATGCCGACATCGGCGTCGTCGACGGCGTCATCGTGCAGATCGCGCCGAACCTGCCCCCGGGCCGGCGCGACGTCGACGCCGACGGCCTGTGGGTGCTGCCCGGCGGCATCGACAGCCATGTGCACATCGAGCAGCTATCCGGCATGGGCCTGATGTGCGCCGACGACTTCTATACGGGCACGGTTTCGGCGGCGTTCGGCGGCACCACCACCATCCTGTCTTTCGCCGCCCAGCACCGCGACGACAGCATCCCCGAGGTGGTGGCGTCGTATGGCAGGCTGGCGGCCGAAAAGGCGGTGATCGACTACGGTTTCCACCTCATCCTGACCAACCCCGACGAAACCGCCCTGCGCGAGCACCTGCCCCAGGTGATCCGCGACGGCATCAGCTCGCTCAAGGTCTACATGACCTACGACAAGCTGAAGCTGGACGACTACCAGTTGCTGGAGGTAATGGCGGTGGCGGGCCGGGAAGGCGCGCTGGTGATGATGCACGCCGAGAACCACGACATGATTCGCTGGATCGCCGGCCGGCTGCTGGAGCGCGGCCACAAGGCGCCGAAGTTCCACGCGGTGGCGCACGACAGGATCGCCGAATCCGAGGCCACCAACCGCGCCATCGCCCTGGCCCGCCTGGCCGACGTGCCGGTCCTGATCGTGCACGTGGCCGGCCGCGAGACGGTCGAGGTGATTCGCAACGCCCGGCTGCTGGGGGCCGCGGTATATGCCGAGAGCTGCCCGCAGTACCTGTTCCTGGAAGCCTCCGACGCCGACCTGCCGGGCGTGGAAGGGGCCAAGTTCTGCTGCAGCCCGCCGCCGCGCGACGCCGACTCGCAGGAGGCCGTGTGGGCCGGCCTGAAGGACGGCACGCTGGGCGTGTATTCGTCCGACCACGCGCCCTACCGCTTCGACGCCTCCGGCAAGCTGCCCAGGGGCGACGCCACCACCTTCAAGGAAATGGCCAACGGCGTACCGGGCATCGAGTTGCGCCTGCCGCTGCTGTTCTCCGAAGGCGTGATGACGGGCCGCATCACCGTCGAGGAATTCGTCGCCCTGACCTCCACCAACCATGCCCGCATGTACGGGCTGGCGCCGCGCAAGGGCGCCATCGCGGTCGGCGCCGATGCCGACCTGGTGCTGTGGAACCCCGAGCGCAGCGTCACCGTGGGCACCGCGATGCTGCACGACAACGTCGGCTACACGCCCTATGAAGGCCGCGTGCTCCGAGGCTGGCCCGAGCAGGTTTTCAGCCGCGGCCGTTGCGTGGTGCGGGACGACACGCTGCAGGTCGAGCGCGGCAGCGGCCGCTTCATCGCCCGCGGCAGGCCCGACCCGCTGAGCAACCGACCCGCGGCTTCGCTGGAGCGCGGCCGCTTCAGCGAACTCGTCGGCCTGGCGCCGCGCGCCTGAGTTCGTCCCTCTTTTTTGCCGTCAATCCCAGGAGTCGATCCATGAAATCCCAGCCCATTTCTGCGTGCCTCCGTGCCCTGCCTTTCGCCCTGCTCTGCTGCCTGGGCGCCGGCTCGGCGATGGCGCAGGCCCAGCCGCCGCTGCGCACCGCCGTCGACGCCACCTTCGCCCCGCACGCCATGGCCAAGCTCGGCGGCGGACTGCAGGGCTTCAACATCGACCTGGGCGAAGAGCTGGCCAAGCGCATGGGCCGCAAGATCGACATCGAGGGAGCGGAGTTTTCCGGCCTGGTGCCCGGCCTCAACAGCCGCCGCTACGACTTCCTCGTCGCCCCGGTCACCGTCACACCCGAGCGCGCGAAGTCGCTGCTGTTCACCGAGGGCTACCTCGATACCGACTACACCTTTCTGGGCGCCAAGGCCGCACCGGGAGTCGAGAAGCTGGAAGACCTGAAGGGCAAGACCCTCGCCGTCAACAAGGGTTCCAACTACGAAGGCTGGGCACGCGACAACGCCGCCAGATACGGCTTCAAGTACGACGTCTACGGCGCCAACGCCGACGCGGTGCAGGCCGTGCTGTCCGGCCGGGCCGACTACAACCTGGCCGGCACCACCGTGGTGGCCTGGGTGGCCAAGCAGAACGCCGCCACGAAGACCAGCTACACCATCAAGACCGGCCTGGTCTGGGCCCTGCCCTTCCGTGCCGACGACAAGGCCGGCCGCGACGCCGCTTCCAACGCCCTCAAGTGCATGAAGAAGGACGGCACCGTCGCCAGGCTGGCGCAGAAATGGTTCGGCTTCATGCCGGGCGCGGAAGACGCCGCCGTCAAGATCGCCCCCGGCACCGGCGTTCCCGGCACCGAGGGCTACGACGCCACCCCCGTCACGCCCAAGTGCGCCTGATGCCCATCCTGGATATTTCCGGACTGCGCAAGTCGTACGGCGCCACCGAAGTGCTGCGCGGCGTCGACCTGCAGGTGCGGGCGGGCGAGCTGGTGTGCGTGATCGGGCCTTCGGGCTCCGGCAAGAGCACCATGCTGTGTTGCTGCAACCTTCTGGAGACACCCACCGGCGGCACCATCTTTGCCAACGGGCACGAGGTGACGTCACCCCTGGTGAACATCAACCGCCTGCGCCAGGAAGTCGGCATGGTGTTCCAGCAATTCAACCTGTACCCGCACCTCAGCGCGCTCGACAACGTCGCCCTGGCGCTGCGCCAGGTGCAGCGCCGCAGCCGCGACGAGGCCGCGTCGCTGGCCCGGGCCGCACTGGAGCAGGTGGGCCTGGGCGGCAAGGCCGGGTCGTATCCGTCCGAGCTTTCAGGCGGTCAGCAGCAACGCGTCGGCATCGCCCGGGCGGTGGCGTTGAAGCCGCAGGTGATCCTGTTCGACGAGCCCACCAGCGCCCTCGATCCCGAGCTGGTCGAAGACGTGCTCAACGTGATGCGCGACCTGCGCACACGCGGCATGACCATGCTGGTGGTGACCCACGAAATGGCCTTTGCCCACGCCGCCGCCGATCGCGTGGTTTTCATGGACGGTGGCGTGGTGGTGGAACAGGGCACGCCCGCCGAGGTGTTCGAAAACCCGCGCGAGGCGCGCACCCGGAGCTTCCTGGCGCGCTACGGAAGCAGGCTTTCATGACGGCCGGCGACAGCGGTTTCCTCTTCACCTTCTTCAACCCGGCGGTGGCGAAGCAATACGCGCCCGACATCGCGGCGGGCATGCTGGTGACGGTGGGCGTCGGACTGGCGGTGGTCGTCACCGGCACCCTGCTGGGCCTGGCGCTGGCCGTCGCACGCGCGCTGGGCCGGCGCGCCCTGGCGTGGCCCATCGTGGCCTTCGCGGACATCATGCGGTCGCTGCCGCCGCTGGTGGTGCTGATCGTCCTGTACTTCGGCCTGCCCTCGCTGGGCCTGCCGCTGTCGGCCTTCGCGGTGACCTGGCTGTCGCTCACGCTGGTGCTGGCCGCCTATGCCGAGGAAAGCATCTGGGCCGGCATCCGCGCCGTGCCGGACGGCCAGCTGGAGGCTGCGCGCTCCACCGGCATGCGCTGGTGGCAGGCCATGCGCTGGGTAGTGCTGCCGCAGGCGCTGAGCCGCGCCGTGCCGCCGCTGACCAACCGCATCATCTCCATCACCAAGAACACCGCGCTGGGTTCGGTGGTGGCCCTCAACGAGATCTTGAACAACGCCCAGGGCGCCAGCAGCCATGCCGGCAACCCCACGCCGCTGATGATGGCCGCGTTCGCCTACCTGGTGGTTTTCCTGCCGCTGGTGGTCTTCTCACGCTGGCTCGAACAGCACTGGCAGCGGAGATAGGGCACGCCATGGACAGCCTGATCCAGAACTTCTTCAACCTCGAGATCTACGCCCAGGTATTTCCCTACCTGCTGGGCGGCCTGTGGACCACCGTCTGGCTGTCGGCCCTGGTGATTCCCCTGGGCGCCGCGGCGGGCCTGGCGCTGGCGCTGGGCCTCACGCAGTCGGGCAGCCGCCCGCTGCGCTGGGCCATCGTGGCCTTCATCGATTTCTTCCGTGCGTTTCCGCCGCTGGTGCTGCTGATCCTGGTGTATTTCGGCGGTCCCTTCCTGGGGCTGGAGCTGAACAAGGTGGCCGCGGTGGCGCTGGCCTTCGTGCTGAACAACTCCAGCTACTACGCCGAGGTGTTTCGTGCCGGCCTGCAGGGCGTCGCCAAGGGCCAGATGGAGGCCGCGCGTTCCACCGGCCTGACCCGCGCACAGGCCTTGCGCCACGTGGTGGTGCCGCAGGCGATCCGGAACGTGCTGCCCGACCTGGTCGGCAACGCCATCGAGATCGTCAAGCTGACCAGCATCGCCAGCGTGGTGGCCATGCCCGAACTGCTGCGCGCGGCGCGCGATGCGCAGTCGCTGGTGTTCAACCCCTCGCCGGTGATGCTGGCGGCTTTCATGTACCTGGCGCTGCTGTGGCCGCTGACCCGCTGGCTGGGCCGGCTCGAACACCGCCGCGCCCGCCGCTGACGCGGCAACCGAAACGACCTCCCATCCACAGGACATCCGAGTGAGCAACAAGCACATCGACGAGACGACCCAAGGCGTCTACATCATCTCCGCCACGCCCTTCACCGACCAGGGCGAGCTGGACCTGGACAGCCTCGACAGCCTGACCGAGTTCTACCTGGAGCACGGCGTTACCGGCTTCACCATCCTCGGCATGATGGGCGAGGCGCCCAAGCTGACCGACGAGGAGACGTCGACCGTCATGCAGCGCGTGCTCAAGCGTGTCGGCTCGCGGGCGCCGGTGGTGGTGGGCGTCAGCGACGCATCCAGCCGGGCAGTGGAGCGCCTGTCGAAGGCGGCCATGGACCAGGGCGCAGCCGGCGTCATGCTGGCCCCCGTGCCCAACCTCAAGACCGACGAGCAGGTCTACGGCTACTACGCCGGCGTGCTGAAGGCGATGGGCCCCGGCATCCCGGTGTGCGTGCAGGACTTCCCGCAGTCGACCGGCGTGCACATGTCGGTGCCGGTGATCCATCGCCTGGTGGACGACTTCCCGCAGGTCGTGATGCTCAAGCACGAGGACTTCCCCGGCATGCGCAAGCTCAGCGAGCTGCGGGAGCAGAGCGTCGCCGCAGGGCGCCGCCGTATCAGCGTGCTGGTGGGCAACGGCGGCCTCTTCCTGCCGCAGGAGATGCTGCGCGGCGCCGACGGTGCCATGACGGGCTTCGCCTATCCCGAGATGCTGGTGCAGGTGGTCGAGCTGTTCGCGCAGGGCCGCCCCGAAGAAGCCGAGGACCTGTTCGACATCTACCTGCCGCTGCTGCGCCACGAGTTCCAGTACGGCATCGGACTGGCGCTGCGCAAGGAGACGCTGAAACGCCGGGGGGCGATCCGGTCGGCCTTCGTGCGCAAGCCCGGTCCGGCCCTGAACGCGACCGACCTGGCCGAGCTGACCCGCCTGACCGAGCGCCAGGCGGCACGCCTGGCGGCACGCGTCTAGCCGCCTGTTCAGGTGCGCGCCGCGATCCGGCCCAGGCCGGATTTTTTTCGTCGTTTTTCCGTGCGAACCGTCCTACAGGACCGTCGACGATATGGCCGGTGAAAACCAGGGTTATCGAGCCATCGCAGCAGTGACGCCCGCTCGGAAGCCGGGTAAAAGGCTGTGCATTCCGTGTAGGGCAAATTCCTACAAGGACGACACGAAACGAGACATCGCGGATGACGCTTCCCCGACTTAATTTCCAATAGGGCCGTCTTCACAATTCAGTTCATCGGATCGAGCCCAAGACGACGTGTCAAAAGAGCTTGCGAATCCGGCCTTCGAAGGTGAACGACATGACCCGCGAACAAATGCTTGCCGAGATCCGCGAAGCCAACCTGACCTACCTGATGCTGGCCCAGAGCCTGGTTCGCCAGGACAAGGCTGAAGCCGTCTTCCGCCTCGGCCTCAACGAAGAAAGCGCCGACCTGCTGGCCATGCTGTCGTCTTCCCAGATCCTGAAGCTGGCGTCCGGCAACACGCTGCTGTGCCGCTTCCGCGTCGACGACGAAATGGTCTGGAGCCTGCTGACCAACAGCGCGCCGAAGAAGGTCGGCAACGAAGCCACCAACCGCCTGCACGCCAACATCCTGATGGCCGGCCGGGTCTCCGAAGTCCTCTGATCTTCGACCGGACGTCCTTCTTTCCAACTTGCAGGAACCCATCACCATGACCGCAGCCGCCGCACCCGTCGTCAAGAGCGTCCTCAACGAGTCGCGCCAGATCGAGCGCGCCGCCGAGCTGATCCGCATGGGCGCCCGCATGCAGGTGCTGGAATCCGAGACCACGCTCTCGTACGAGCGGCTGATCCGTCTCTACAAGGAAATCGCCGGCAAGTCGCCCTCGAAGGGCCAGTTGCCCTTCTCGACCGACTGGTTCCTGACGTGGCAGGAGAACGTCCACGCCTCGCTGTTCCTGAACATCTACGAATACCTGTCCAAGGGTGCGTCGCTCGATCCGGTCGACGTGCTCACCAAGGCCTTCCGCCTGTATTCCGAGCAGGTCGAGGCCGCCGAGATCGAGGCCCTGCTGTCCTTCACCCGGGCGTGGCGCCTGGTCAAGTTCGTCGACGCGCAGATGCTCGCATTGACCAAGTGCTCGCAATGCGGCGGCAACTTCGTCACCGAACCCTACGAAAACGCCCGCCATTACCAGTGCGGCCTGTGCAACCCGCCCGCCCGGGCCGGCAAGAGCAAGGCCGCCGGCGCGCTGATGCTGCACTGAGCAGCCTTCGGCATCCGCCGATGTGCCGGTGTCCGCCTACAGGAGGCACGCCGGCCCCACGGCAAAATTTCCAAAAAATGGCAGACCCCGTCGTCAACGCATCCGGCACCGCACCCGGCATCCCTTCGACGGCGCAAATGCTGCCGCCCGGCGCCGAGCCGGTGCCCGGCGCCGAGACCATCGCGGTACGCCTGCCCCCACCCGCCGACGGCGATCCCGACGCACCTCGCATCCTCATCCAGACGCCGATCAACGTGCGCAGCATCGCCTTGGTGGTGCTGTCCGTCGTGGCCGGCATCTGGGCGCTGCACTGGGCCGCCGCCGTGTTGATCCCGCTTGTGCTGGCGCTGCTGGTGACCTATGCCCTGTCGCCGCTGGTGGAGATGCTGGAGCGCCGCAAGATTCCGCGCGTGCTCAGCGCGGCGGTGCTTCTGATGTCCATCGTCGGCGGCATCGCGGGCACCGCCTGGTGGCTGAGCGCCGATGCGGCCAATCTGGTCGATTCGCTCCCGGTCGCGGCCCGCAAGGTGGCCGGCACCATCGCCGCCGCCGGCCACGGCCCCGGCGCCCTCGAAACGGTGCAGAAAGCCGCCGCGCAGCTGGAGCAGGCCACCCAGGGCGCGTCGCAGCTGCCGGCGCGCGGCATCACCCGCGTCATCGTCGAGCGCACGCCTTTCAATGTGCGCGACTATCTCTGGAGCGGCACCGTCGGCCTGGCCACGCTGGCCGGCCAGATGGCGGTGGTGCTGTTCCTGAGCTTCTTCGCACTGTGCGCAGGCGACACCTTCCGCCGCAAGATGGTGAAGATCACCGGTCCCAGCCTGAGCCGCAAGAAAATCACGGTGGAGGTGCTCGACGAGATCACCGGGCAGATACAGCGCTACCTGATGGTGCAACTGCTGATGAGCCTGCTGGTGGGCGTGACGACCTGGCTGGTGTACTGGGCCATGGGTCTCGAATACGCGCCGGTGTGGGGCATCGCGGCGGCCGTGCTCAACCTGGTTCCGTACGTCGGCTCGGCGCTGATCACCGGGGGTTCGGCGCTGGTGGCTTTCTTGCAATTCGGCACCGTCGACATGGCCCTGGCGGTGGGCGGCGCGTCGGTCCTGATCCACATCGTCGTGGGCCAGTTGCTCACGCCCTGGCTGACCAGCCGGGCGAGCAGCATGAACCCGGTGGTCGTTTTTGCCAGCCTGCTGGTGTGGGGTTGGCTGTGGGGTGCCTGGGGCTTGCTGCTGGGTATCCCGCTGATGATGGTCGTCAAGGCGATCTGCGACCGGGTGGAAGACCTGAAGCCCGTCGGCGAGCTGATGAGCGCCTGACGGTCGAACAGGCGCCCTGCCCCGCGCCGGCGCGCCGGCTCACCACCAGTCGCGCCGCCCCCCCAGCAGGATGCTGCTGTCGACGGTTTCGATGTCCGTCTTGCCGCAAAAGGCCATGGTCAGGTCGAGTTCGCGGTGGATGATCTCCAGCGCGCGTGTCACGCCACTCTGGCCGTGGGCGCCCAGGCCGTACAGGAAGGCCCGGCCGATCAGCACCCCGCGCGCTCCCAGGGCACGCGCCTTCAGCACGTCCTGGCCGCTGCGCACACCGCCGTCCATCCACACCTCGATGTCACGGCCCACCGCGTCCGCGATGCCCGGCAGGGCCGAGATGGAAGAAGGCGCGCCGTCGAGCTGGCGGCCGCCGTGGTTGGAAACGATCAGCGCATCGGCGCCGCTGTCGACCGCCAGGCGGGCGTCCTCCGCATCCATGATCCCCTTGATGATCAGTTTGCCGCCCCAGCGCCGCTTGATCCACTCCACATCGCCCCAGTTCAGCTGCGGATCGAACTGCTGCGCGGTCCAGGCCGCCAGCTTGGACATGTCGGTGATGCCGTGCACATGGCCGGCGATGTTGCCGAAAGTGCGGCGTGGCGTTTGCAGCATGTTCCAGCACCAGCGCGGCTTGGTCGCCAGGTTCAGCAGGTTGGCCAGCGTCGGCTTGGGCGGCGCGCTGAGCCCGTTGACGATGTCCTTGTGGCGCTGGCCCATGATCTGCAGATCGACCGTCAGTTGCAGCGCGCTCACGTTGGCGGCCTTGGCCCGGTCGATCAGCCGCTCGATGAAGCCGCGGTCGCGCATCACGTAGAGCTGGAACCAGAAGGGATGGCCGTCGGTGGCGCGCGATACGTCCTCGAGCGAACAGATGCTCATGGTCGACAGCGTGAAGGGAACGCCGAAAGCCTTGGCGGCGCGCGCCGCCAGCATTTCGCCGTCGGCATGCTGCATGCCGGTGAGTCCGGTAGGGGCGATGGCCACCGGCATCAACACGTCCTGCCCGACCATGGTGCTGCGGGTGCTGCGGTTTTCCATGTTCACCGCCACGCGCTGGCGCAGCAAAATTTTCTGGAAGTCGCTCTGGTTGGCGCGGTAGGTGCCTTCCGTCCACGAGCCGGAGTCCGCGTAGTCGTAGAACATGCGCGGAACGCGGCGGCGGGCGACGCGCTGCAGCACGTCGATGTGGGTGGTCTTGCTGAGGTCGGTCATAGGTTTCGGAAAGCTCCGGGGCATCGTAGCCGCGCGTGGTCCGCTGCCGGCGTGAAGAAATTTCGCCGCGCCCGAAAAGACTTCAATGGTCCTGGCGGTGCTGCGCGAAGCGGCGCTCGGCGTCGCGCCCGATTTCCGGCGTATAGAAACGCGCCTGGTTCTTGCCGGCGCGCTTGGCGCTGTACATGGCCGCGTCGGCGTGGCGGGCCAGCGTGTCGAAGCTGTCGCCGTCGTCCGGGAACAGGGCGATCCCCAGGCTGGTGGTCACCTTCAGCACATGGCCGCCGATGCGGAAAGGCTGGCCGGCAAGTTCGACCAGCTTGGCGGCCAGCACTTCGGCGGCCGGCCGGTCGCGCACCAGTGGCGCCAGCACCACGAACTCGTCGCCGCCCTGCCGCGACAGCGTGTCGGAGGCGCGCAGCGCGGTGGACATGCGTCCGGCGAACTCCACCAGCACCGCGTCGCCCGCATCGTGCCCAAGGGAGTCGTTGATGTCCTTGAAACCGTCCAGGTCGAGGTACAGCAGGGCGAGCAGGGTCTTCTCGCGGCGCGCACGGGAGATCGCTTGCTGGGCGCGGTCGAACAGCAGCACCCGGTTGGGCAGATTGGTGAGCGCGTCGTACTGGGCCAGGTGCGCCAGGCGCAACATCATGGCGCGAGCAGCGGTGACGTCGCGCAGCACCATCACCGCACCGAGCGTGCGGCCTTCGCGGTCCTGGATGGGCGCGGCGGTGTCCTCGATGTCGAAGCGAAGCTGGCGCCGGTTGATCAGGCTGGCACTGGACGATGGGGTGACGATGCGCTGCTCGGCCAGCGCACGGGCCACCGGATTGCGCACCGGCTCGTGGCTGTCGCCGTCGTGCAGCGGCACCACCTCGCCCACGTCGCGCCCGACGGCTTCGTGGGTTTCGAAGCCGCTCATGGCCTCGGCCACCGGGTTGAGATAGGTCACGCGGCCTTCGCTGTCGGTGCTGATGACGGCGTCGCCGATCGACGCCAGCGTGACGCGAAAACGCTCTTTCTCCTCGAAGAGCCGGTCTTCGGCGGCCTTGCGATCGGTGATGTCGGTGGCCTGCACGAACACGCCCTGCACGGTGCCGTCTTCCACGTCCGGCACGAAACTCACCAGCAGGTAGCGGCGGCGGCCTTCGCCATCGGTCAGCGGGGTCTCGAAGGCCTGCCGATCGCCCGCCAGCGCCCGTTCGAAATACGGCGCGTTGGCGCCCACCAGCCGCTGGCCCTCGACCAGCCCGCCGAGCGGCTCGCCGTCGCTACTGGTATCCGCGCCCAGGGTCTTCATATAGAGGCTGTTGGCGAAACGGATCAACAGGTGCTTGTCCCAGTACGCCACCATGGACGGCAGGCCGTCGAGGATGGTGCGCAGGTCGCGCTCGGCGTTGCGCAGGCGGTAGGCCGTCTTCTGCCGGTTTTCGAGCTCGCGCAGAAACAGCCACGCCAGCGCCGTGCAGCCCACCATCAGCGTCAGCGTGATGAGACCCTGGCTCAGCGTGCGCTGGCGCCAGGCGCTGTAGGCCCGCTCGGTGGACTGGGCCACGGTGATGACCAGCGGGTAGCGGGTGAATTTCTTGAAGACATAGAAGCGCCGCACGCCATCGACGGCGGAATCGGCCTCGAAGTTGTTCTGGCCGGCTTGAAAACGCTTGAACACCTGGCCCCGGCTCAGGGACTGTCCGGCGGTTTCGCGGTCAGCCGGGAAGCGCGACAGCACCACGCCGTCCTCGCGCAGCAGGGTGATGCGGCCGCCGTCGCCCAGGTTGACCGCGTTGAACAGCTCGTCGAGGCTCCGGATCTTGAGCGACAGCACCACGATGCCGCCGAAGCTGTGATCCGGGTTGTCGATGCGCCGGCTGAGCACCACCGCGGCCAGGTTGTCCAGGCGCGAGATCAGCGGTTCGCTGATGTACAGCCCGGGATCGAGGTTGTCGCGGTGGTGCGTGAAGTACGGCCGGTCCGAGATCGACATGCCGCTGGCACCCAGCACCGGGTTGCTGCTCATGACGATGCGCCCGGTGGCATCGGCCACGGTCATGGTGGAGACCCCGCTGACCGAGACCGCCTTGTCGAAGACCACCCGGTTGCGTACTTCCGGCGGCAGCGCCAACACCTCGGGCTTGGTGACCTCCTCGCGCACGCCCAGCATGGAGCGGTCGTAGAAGTCGAGGGTGCGACGGATGTTTTCCTCGACCGTGTTGGCCAGGTTCTGGTTGTTGTGGCGCATGACCTGCGTCACGTCCTGCCGCCCGTCGAGGACCACCATGCCGAATATCGCGGCGATGGAGATCATGGGCACGAGTGCCAGTAGCGCGAAGGAAACCCGGGGAGACGAGAACATGGCGGGGCAGGCGCTGCGCAAAGGCGCAGCTGATCCTTTATTTTAGTGACGATCGGTAAGCCCGGTATCTGGGATACCAGCAGCCCGCGCCCGCGCCACGAGTGACCCGTTGCCGAGATGCGTCAAGGGCGCAGGCCGGCGCCTCGCACCTCGATCCACATGCCGTCGCGCTCGGCGCCGCTTCTGTCGTGGAGCGTGATGCGATGCCGGCCGGGCCAGGGCAGCCAGTCCTGCCGGGCGCCGCGTCCCAGCGGGCGGCCGTCGATCCGCCATTCGGTGCCGTCGCCGCCGCCCGCCTGCAGCCGCAGCCGCTGCTGGCGCGGCGGAATGTCGGGGTCCAGGGCGACGATGGTTCCCGCTGCGGGCTGGAGGATGCGCGGCGGCGTTTCGCCGAGCCCCCGACCGGCTGCGCGGCCTTCGTCGGCCCGTTCGAAAACCGGCTGCTCGGTGCCGGCCAGGAACCACTCCTGGCGCGCCGCCTCCAGGCCTGCGCCGAAACGCACCGCGAGCCGCACGACGCCCGCGGGCGGCTGCGGCGGACGGCTGGCCTGGCTGCGGTGGAGATAGGCCATCACCTCGGCCCAGACCGGCGCGGCCCCGGAAACGCCGCTGACGTCCCACATCGACGCGCCGCCCGCGTTGCCCACCCACACGCCCACGGTGTAGCGCTGCGACCAGCCCAATGCCCAGTTGTCGCGCATGTCCTTGCTGGTGCCGGTCTTGACCGCCGTCCAGAAGCGGGTGTCGAGCAGGCTGTCGCCGCCGAACGTGCGGACGCGGGCATCGGGGTCGGACAGCATGTCGGCGACGATGAAGGCAGCGCCGGCGTCCAGTGCCCTGCTGGCGGCTCGCGTCGGCTGCGGACCTCGGGGGATATCCGTCGGCGGTGCGGCGAGCAGGCGGACCGGCGAGGCCAGGCCGCCGTTGGCGAGCATGCGGTAGGCGTTGGTGAGCTGCAGCAGCGAGACCTCGGCGCTCCCCAGCGCCAGGCTGTAGCCGTAGTAGCTGCCCGGCTCGCGCAGCGAGACGCCCGCCGCACGCAGTTGTCCGGCGAAGTCGTCGGGCCCGACCATCACCAGCGTGCGCACCGCCGGCACGTTGAGCGATGCCGCCAGCGCGGTGCGGGCCGACACGAGGCCCTTGAAACGCCGGTCGTAGTTCTGCGGGATATACAGGCCGCCCGCGGTCGGAATCTGCTCGGGCGCATCGAGCAGGAGCGACGCCGCGGTGATGCGCCGTTCGGCGATCGCCTGGCCGTACAGGAAGGGCTTGAGCGTGGAGCCTGGCTGTCGTTGCGCCAGCACGCCGTCGACATCGGCGGCCTGGCTGAGCGCACCCGACGAACCCACCCAGGCCAGCACGTCTCCGCTGAGGTTGTCCAGCACCAGCACGGCGCCGTCTTCGACGTTGCGGCCGCGCAGCTCGCGCAGCTGCCGTTCCAGCGCCTGGCGGGCGAAGCGCTGAAGCGGAGCCGACAGCGTGGTGCGCAGCAGCGAAGCGGCGGCCGGGTCGGCCGGCGCGCCCGCCTGCCGCAGCGCCTGGCGTGCGAGATGCGGCGCGATGCCCTCCTCCGCCGCGAAAGCACGCTGGCGCAGCGCCGCCTCGGCGAACATGTCCAGCGCCACGCAGTCGGGCGGCGTGGCGGGCTCCAGGCGGCGCAGCACCTCGCAGGCCCGCTTGGCCACGCTCGCACGGCCGGCGTTGGGCGCCCTCAACAGGGCCGCCGCCAGTGCGGATTCGCGGGCGTCCAGCCCGTGCGGCGCCTTGCCGAACAGCGTGCGCGCGAGCGCGTCGATGCCGACGATCTCCCCGCGAAACGGCACGTTGTTGAGATAGGCCTCCAGGATCTGGTCCTTGCGCCAGCTGCGTTCCAGCTGACCGGCGGTCGCCGCCTGGCCGATCTTCTGCACCAGGTTGCGCCCGCCGCCATGGCGCAGGTCGTCGTCCAGCAGGCCGGCGAGCTGCATGGTGATGGTGGACGCACCGCGAGTGCGCTGGTTCCACAGGTTGCCCCAGGCCGCCGCCGATACGGCCCGCCAGTCGACGCCGCTGTGTTCGTAGAAACGCCGGTCTTCGGACAGGACCAGCGCGGTGCGCAGCGCGGGCGACATGTCGGCCAGGCCCACCCACTCGCCGCGCCGCACCGTGGTGTCGGTGCGCACCCGGTGCAGCAATGCGCCGTCGCGGTCCAGCACGCGGACATCGGACGACCGGAACTCGCGGCGGACCTCGTCGAAGCCGGGCACCGCACAGGCCGGCAGAGCCAGCCAGGACACAGCTGCCAGGAGGCCCATCGCCAGCCGGCGCGGCAGGTGCGGCACGGCGGCGCCTATCGCGCGGCCTCCACCGCCAGCCCGGCGTTGGGGGTTTCGCCGAAGGTCTCGGGCGCGTACATCGCCTCGACGCGCGAGGGCGGCAGGCGGAAGCTGCCGACGTTGTTGAGACGCACCGTGTACTCGACCTTGAACACGCCCTTGGGCACGTATTCGTAGTAGGCGCGATAGCTGTCGAAGCCGCGCTCTTCGAAGGCCGGCGCGACGCCCGACGAGCCGCGCCCGGCCTGGTTCTCGCCCCGCGTGGCGATCTGCGAATCGCGCCCCAGGCCGCCGCCGAGGATGCTGGCGCCACCCGGCACCGGATCGCTGAGCACCACCCAGGTCATGTCGGTCGAGGCATCGACCTCCAGCGTGATGCGCAGCACGTCGCCCCGCGTCCAGACGCCCTTCACCGCCTGCTCCACCGGGGCGATGGTCTTCTTGAGTCGGTAGCCGGCGGCGAGCAGCTGGGTGCGCGGCACGGCGGCCAGCGCCTGCACCGTGAGCCAGGGCTTGCCGCTGCCCTGCTGCGACACGTCGAGCACGCCGGTGCCGCCCGCCGGCCACGGCAGCGACATGCGGTTGCCGCGCAGTTCGGCCGATGCCGGCTGCGCGCCGGTGGCGTCGGTCGACCTGACCTTTTCCACCCGGCTCCAGTCCACCGATGCCGAAGCGCCGCCCAGGTTGGCGCGGGTGCTGCCGGCCACGGTCTGCGATTCGAAACGCGCCGAAAAACGCTCCAGTGCCAGCAGGCCCCACAGGTTGGCCGTGGTGGTCTGCCAGGCGCCGTTGCGCTGGCGTTCGGTGAAACCTGCGACCAGCTTCGGCATGTCGTCCTTCCAGGCGGCATCGTCCATGACGGCCAGCAGCAGGCGCGCGCTGTTGGCGTCGGCGTTGGCCATCAGCCACCACCAGCCGTCTTCGCGCTCGGTGCTGAAACCCAGGCGCGTGCCCTGGAACGACAGCCGCGCCCGCAAGACCTGCTGCGCTTCGGCCAGCCGCTGGGTCCGCTGGGGGACGTCCGTCACCCGCTGCAGGATGCCCAGCCAGTCGATCACCGCGTGGGTCGGCCACTGGTTGGGTGCGATGGTGATGCTGCCGAGCATGCGGCCTTCCGCCCGGCCGTAGCGCGAGAGCGCCTCCAGCGCGGCGAGCTTGCGCACCTCCAGGTCGGCGCGCGGGCTCCAGAAATCGCGCTGGATGCGGCCTTCGACGAAAGCGACCAGGCCGCCCAGCATGGCGTCGCGCGAGGCGGCCGGAAGCTCGAAGCCGGGATGGCCCCGGCCGGCCTCGTGGGTGGCGGCCAGCAGGTAGGCGGTCAGCGTGTCGCTGCCGCGTGCGCCCTGCTCCTCGCGCGGCGGGAAGTAGCTGGCCAATCCGTCGCTGTCCAGGTAGGTGGGCAACTGCGCGACCACGCTCCGCCACAGGCCGGCATCGTTCATGCCGATCGCCTTGCTGGTCTGCTGCTCGAGGCAGGCGAACGGATAGCGGGCGAACCAGTCGCGAATGCCCGGCAGGCCGTCGGACAGGCGTGGCTGCAGGGCGAGCCGCAGGCCGCCGCGCGGTGCACCGGACGACGCCACGGCGCCGGCAGGCGGTGCGACGTCCAGGCGGAAAGCGCCGTCCACCTGCACCAGCGCGGCCTGGCCGACGCTCAGCGGCACCAGCGGCAACAGGCGCTGCGCCACTTTCAGGGCATCGCGCGCCGGCGCGGTGCCGGCCGCCGCGCCGGTCTCGCGGACGGTGATTTCCCACGACAGCGCGCCGCTTTCGGCATCGCCCGCCACGGCCGGGGCGGTGACGTTCCAGCCGATCTCGCGGGCCTCGCCGGGCGGGATGTCGACCGTCACCGGCTCCAGTGTCAGCGGCGCCGCGGCCGCGCGGGCCTCGACCTTCATCGCCCGGCCGGTGGTGTTGCGCAGCGTGACCTGCGCCCGGAACGCGTCGCCCTCGCGCACCAGCGGCGGCAGCCCGCTGACGATCTGCAGGTCTTGCGTGGCACGGATGGTGGTCTGCCCGGTGCCGAACAGCCCGATGCCGGCGTCGGCCACGGCGACGATCCGGAAGGTCGTCAGCGCGTCATTGAGCGGCACCTCGACCGTGGCTCGGCCCTGGGCATCGAGCAGCACCCGGGGGTTCCACAGCAGCAGCGTGTCGAGCAGCTCGCGAGTGGCGCCGTGGCCGCCGCCGCCGCCCGCCGGAACCGCCTTGCGGCCGTAGTGTCGCCGGCCGACGATGTCCATCTGCGCGGTGGCTGTCTGCACGCCCCAGGCACGGCGCTGCAGCATGGCTTCGAGGAGGTTCCAGCTGTCGTTGGGCATCAGCTCGAGCAGGGCCTGGTCCACCGCCGCCAGCGCCACCTCGGCGCCCGCCGCCGGCTTGCCGTCCGGCAGGCGCGCCTGGATGGTGACCTGCGCCTTGCCGCGCACTGGGTAGGCGGTCTTGTCGGCCTTGACCTGCACGTCGATCCGGTGGGCCGCGGTGCCGACACGGATCTCGGCCATGCCGAAACGGTAGGCCGGCTTGCTCAGGTCGACCATGGCGCTGGGTGCGACCCAGTCGCGGCCCTCCTGGCGCGCGGTCCACCAGTCGCTCGGCGCACGCCAGCCCCAGGTGAAGAAGCTGTACCAGGGCACCTCGCGCAGCCGCCCGCGCAGCGCCAGCACGCTGACGTAGACGTTGGGGCCCCAGTGCTCCATGACCTTCAGTTGCAGGGTGGGGTCGCGCCCGCTGAGCTGCACCACCTGCGTCTCGACGATGCCCTCGCGCTCCACCGCCACCAGCGCGGTGGCCGACCGGAACGGCATGCGCACCTGGAACCGCGCCGTCTCGCCCGGCAGGTACTGCTTCTTTTCGGGCAGCACGTCGATGCGGTCGTGATCCTCGCTGCCGAACCAGATCTCTCCCTGGCGGGTGACATAGACCGAAGCCGCCGCCTGGCTGGCGTTGCCGGCGCCGTCCCGTGCCGTGACCACCACCTCGACCTGCCCGGCGTGTTTCATCGACGTTTCGCATGCCAGCAGGCCGCGGCTGTCGCTGGTGCCGCTGCAGACCTCGCCGAGGTCGCGTGTATCGGTGTGGTTGTCGTAGGTGTAGAAGCCGCCGACCATGCGCTTGCGGCTGCTGGTCACGGTGCGCGACACGGCGCGGGCCGACAGCGCCACGCCGGCTTTCGGCTTGCCGTCGAGGTCGAGCGCCAGCGCCTGGAAACGCAGGGACTGGCCGACCGACAACCAGTTTTCGGCGCGCACCCCGGCGATCACCGACGCCGGCCAGAGGGTGCTGGTGCTGCGCAGGGTCTGCACCTCGCCGTTGGGGTCGGCGTAGCGGGCCTCCATCAGCAGCTCTTGCGGACGCGGTGCGCGCGGCAGGCCGGGAATGGACAGCTTGCCGGCACCGTTGCGGTCCAGCGTGACCGGCAGCTTGTCGGCCACGACGCGGGAGTCTTCGGCGGCCTGGGCGGTTTCCTCGTCGCCGTCGGCGCTGGCTTCGGGCCGCTCCGGACGGGGCGGATCGAAACGGAAACCGTCGTAGTCGGGAAATTGCAGGGATTTGTCCTGCAGCAGGGCCGACACCTTCACCGGAAGGTTGGCCGCGCCGCCACCGGCCACGTAGCCGACCTGCAGCTGCACCGCCAGGGAATCGATATTGACCAGCGGCTTCTTGTCCGCCGGTCCGATGCGACCTTCGAACACCGGCAGGCGGAAAGCCTCGACCCGGAAGCTGCCGCCGGGCAGTTCCAGGCCCCGGCCGGGATCGTTCTCGACGTAGTCGTCCGACTCCTTGGAGGTCTTCGCGTACCTGAGCGAAACGCTGTAGCTGCCCAGCTTGGCCGCGGGTGGCAGCACGAAGGTGCTTTCGGCGCTGCGCCCTCCGCCCGGCGTGGTGCGCCAGGCCAGCGGCTGGGTGTACTCCTGGCCGCTGCCGTCGTGGCGGATCAGCAAGGTGGCGGGCACGGCCGGGGGCGCCGAGAAACCGGCGGCCGTCTCGCGCCGCAGCAGGTGTTTCATGGACACCGTCTCGCCCGCCCGCAGCAGCGTGCGGTCGAACACCGTGTGGGCACGCAGGTCGGGCAAGGCGGCCTGGCTGGTGGGGGCCGAAAACCGCCAGGACTCGATGCCCCGGTTGGAGTCGCTCCACACAAAACCCAGGTCGTCCGCCGCCCGCGCACTGACGAAATACGCCTGTCGCCATTCCCAGGCCGGCACGCCCAGCGCGCCGCAGCGCGGTGCCTGCGGCGAGAGGCCTTCGAAGCGGGCGATGCCTTGCGCATCGGTCACCGCACTGGCCACTTCCTTGCCCGAGCAGTCGGACACCCGCACCGCCGCGCCCGCCACCGGCCGGCCCTTGTCCAGCGTGGTCACCCAGGCCAGCGCGTTCTCGCGGCCCAGCTTGAAATGCACGCCCAGGTTGGTGACCAGCGCGGTGGTCCGCACGTACATCGGCCGCCTGGCGCCGTAGGCGGGATCGAGGAGAGATTCGCCCAATCGTTGCGAGGCGATCTCGACCACGTGGAAGCCCGCGGACAGCGGAATGCCGACGACTTCGAAGGGACGCGGATCGCCCTCGGCCGGCTTGGGAAGGTCGAGGGTCCGAACACCGGGTTTACCGGCCAGCAGCGAGACGCTGCGCGACTCCACGCCCCGGCGATTGCCTTCGGTGTCGCGCAGCTGGACGGGCAAGGCGCCGGACACGTCGCGGGCCGCTTGATCGCGGGGAACCTCGGTTTCGTCGTAGCGCTGCACCCGGGCCAGCCAGCCGACGATGTCGGCATCGGACTGCGGGCGTAGGTCGCTGACGGTGGCCGACGGCCGTCCCGGCGCCAGCCCCTGCACCCCCAGCGCCGCCTCGACCTTGCGCAGGGTGACCGGCAGCATCGCGCGGCCGGCCTTGTCCCCCTCGCCTTCGGCAAACCTTTCGAGGATGCCGAAGGGCGATGCGGCGAACTTGGCCAGCGGCGGCATGGCGGCGGTCGCAACCTGCATCGGGAAGCTGCCGGCCTGGCGCAGCGGCCGGCCGGCGGCGTCCTGGAATGCGGCCGGCAGTTCGACGGTATAGCGCCCGGATTCGGCGAAGGGTGGATCGAAGCGGATGCTGTCGACCACCGCGTGGTCCGGCCCGCCGGCGTCTTCGAACTGCGGCGTGCGGCTGCCGTTGGCGGAGTTGAGCCGCACCGCCGCCGCTGCCTTGCGGGTTACCGGCGCACTGAATTGCAGCGACATCGGGCGGATCGGCATGCAGGCCGCCTGGGCGTTCTCGCGCTCGCAGCTGAAAGTGACGGCAAAGGGCTCCTGGACCTGGTAGTTGAAGCGACGCTCGGTGGTGTTGGCCACGCCGCCCGGCGACGCCACCCCCTTGCCGAAAACCAGCGACACATGCGCTGCCGGCGACAGCGTGCGATTGCAGGCCAGCGTCGCAAATGCCAGCGGCGCGGCAGCGGCCGGCTTGTCGAGCCGCAGCGCCTTGAGCACCGCGTCGCGCTCCGGGCCGGCGACTGCCCGCACCGGCACTTTCTCGCCGTTGCCCTCGACCGCGCACCAGGTGTTGGCGAGCAGGCTTTGCGCGGTGGCCGGCCCGGTGAGGCTCAGCACGAAGACCTGTTTTTCGTCGATGCGCTGGCCCTCGCCGGGCCTCACGCTGCGCACGGCGGGCCCGCCGGTGCTGAAGCGGAAATCACGCTTGCCCGCCAGGGGCTCGCCACTTGTCGAGCGAAAGCCCGGCTCGGGCGCCACCCGGCAAACCGTGCCGGGCGGCAGATCGGCTTCGAAGTCGAACACCCAGCGCCGATCGCTGAGCCAACGCCCCTGGCCTTTGGGCGCCTCGCCGTTCGCCTCGCAGCGCACCGACAGCGGAGCGGCGGCCTGGGCATCGCCGAAGCGCACCGCGGGTCCGTCGAACGTGGCGACGGCCTGTCGAACCTGCGCCACTTCGCCCTGCGGCGAAAAACTGCCGATCTGCAGAGCATGCACCGCCGTGGCGGCCGTCAAGACAAAACCCGGCGCCAGAACAAGGCTGAAGGCACGGTGGAAAAATCTCGGGAACTGCACGGGCAAGTCTTTCGGAGCGTCGACGGGAGCCGGCAGACTAGCCCAAAACATTACAGGTCTGAAACCGTTTGTTCGCGCACCGCTGCGACAATCGGCCCCCTCTCCCTACCTCGACTCCATGCCGCCTGCCGCCCCGCCAGCATCCTCCAGCCGCCGCTGGGAAATCGACGCCCTGCGCGGCCTGATGCTGGTGCTGATGACCCTCACGCATCTGCCGACGCGGCTGACCACGCCCCTGGGCCAGCCTTTCGGCTTTGTGTCGGCGGCCGAAGGCTTCGTGCTGCTGTCGGCCTACATGGCCGGCCTGGTCTACGGCAAGCTGGCCTGGCGCAAGAGCGTGGCCGAGATGGAGATGGCTTTCTGGAAGCGCGCTCTCAAGGTGTACTGGTGCCAGGCCGCGACGCTGGCCTTTCTGTTCACCGTAATCGCCTTCATCGGCGTCAAGGTGGAACAGACCGCCGTGACCGACCTGATGTCGTTCTACCTGCAGCGACCGCTGGTGGCACTGATTTCCGGGCTGCTGCTGATCTACGAGCCGCCACTGCTGGACATCCTGCCGCTATACGTGCTGTTCATGCTGGTCAGCCCCTGGGTGCTGGCGGTGGCGCTGCGCCATGGCTGGGCGCCGGTGATGTTCGTCAGCGGGCTGCTCTGGGTACTGGCGCAGTTCGGGCTGGGCGAGTGGATCTACAACGCCGCGTCGTCGGTGGTGCCCATGCCGGTGCCCTTCCATGAGACCGGTTCTTTCGCCACCTATGGCTGGCAGTTCCTGTGGATGATGGGTTTGTGGATGGGGGCCAGTCGCAACGATCCCAGGTCGCCGCCGTTCACCTTTCCCAACTGGGTGCTGGTGGCCTCGGTCTTCGTCGGCGTGACCTGCATAGTGTGGCGCCACCGAGTGGGCCAGGCGCCGTTCGAGGGCAATGTCCAGCTGAACCTGCTGTTCGACAAATGGCTGCTGGGGCCGCTGCGCCTGCTCGACCTGGTGGCTCTGGCGGTACTGACCATCCGTTTCGGTCCGGTGCTGGCCAGGCGCCTGCCGCGACAGCACTATCTCGAAACGCTGGGCAAGGCTTCGCTGCCGGTGTTTTGCGCCCACCTGGTGGTGGTGCTGCTGACGCTGACGCTGTTCGGCGCACGGCTGGATCGTTCGTGGTGGGTCGATCTGCCGCTGCTGCTCGGCTGTTTCGCCGCCTTGTATGCCGTGGCGCGGGTGAGCTTGTGGGTCGACAAGCCTCCGCCACCGGAAGACGACTCCCAGGTAGGCACCAACCCGCGGTTGACGCCTCGGCGTCACCGCCTCAAAGGCAGCTGAACCTGCGCCGCCCGGACCGGCCGCGCTCAGGGCCGGTAGACGGCTCGCATCACGTTCAACGGAGGGCGCACCACCGGCGTGGTGGCGGTGGCCGCCGGAGCCGCTGGAGAAGAGCTGACGGCCTGAAGCGCCGGCTGGGCGGCTTCGGCAGCCAGCGGATTGGCCGGCTGGCTGCCATTGCCTGGAATCGGCTGCACATACGACGAGATGATCGATGTCCACAAGGCATAGCCGCTGTCGTTCATGTGGAGCCGGTCGGGACCGTAGAAGTCGGCTCGCGGTGCGCCGGAGGCATCGAGCATCGGCGTGAAGATGTCGATGTACGCCGAGTTGGACACCGTCTGCACATAGGCCGATATCAGCGCGTTGGTTTCCCTGATCTTGGGCAGCAGAAAGGCGCGCAGCGGGCTCGGCTTGATCGAGATATAGGAAACCCGGGTGTTGGGCAGGTCCTTGCGCACCGTCTCGACGAAGCCGCGGAAGCTCTCCAGCACCTGCTGGGGGCTGCGGCCTTCGGCCAGGTCGTTGTCGCCCGCGTAGACCAGCACCTGGCGCGGCTTGTATTGCAGCACGAGTTGCTTGGCGAAATACTGGGTATCGGCCATGGTCGAGCCGCCGAAGCCGCGATTGATCACCGGATGGTCGCGGAAGTCCTGCGAGAGGTGGCTCCACAGGCGGATCGTGGAGCTGCCGACGAACAAGACGCCTTCGTTGATCGGCGCCCGTTCCCGGTCGGCGGCGGCGAAGGCCGACATGGTCGATTGCCAGCGCACCTCCGGACCCGGGATGACCCGGCCCAGCGGATTGAAGCTGGCCATGCCGAGACTGTCGTTCCCGAACACTCCGGCAGCGGCGACCCCGGCGCCCGTCAGGCCGGCGATGGCCAGGGACAAGGGGGCGAGACGGACGAAACGGCGGAGGGTTTGGCTACGAATCTGCATGTCCTGGACCGATGAAGAGTGGAGCGAACGTTTTTGAGTGGGTCTGGCCGACAAGTTCCGGACCAATGGAAAAATGGCCGGATTGCCTGCCGGGCCGGAAACCCAATCACGAATCGTGCCCGGCCGCGATGGTCGCAGTGTCGAGCGGCTTCGGAAGCAGTGATTTCCCGCCCCCGAAGGCCTTGCGACGACCGATCGATTCAGCCGATGCGGACCGGCACGAAGATTTTTTCGTCTCCGCGCTTGATCAGCAAGGCCACCGACTTACCGGCGCTGGCCACCATGGCACGAACCTGCTCAACGCTCTTCACCGGAGTGCCGTTGACGGCCAGCAGCACATCGCCGGCCAGTACGCCGGCCATCTCCGCCGGGCCGCTGGCGTCTTCGACCAGCAGGCCGGTGGAGACGCCGATCTGAGCCCTTTCACCCGCCTGCAGCGAACGCAGAGCGAGCCCCAACTTTCCCTGCCCCGGGGCGGCATCGCCCTCGGTTACCTTCGCTGTCTTGTCGGAAATGTTCGCCAAGGTTGCGGTGATGTCGCGCACCGAGCCGTGCCGCCAGACTTGCATGTGCAGTTTGTCGCCGGGCGCGGAAAGCGCGATGGCCGCCGGCAGGTCGGCCGACGACACCACCGGCTTGCCCTCGACCTTGCGAATGACGTCGCCCGACTCCAGCCCGGCGCGTTCGCCCGCCCCGCCCTTTTCGACGCTGGCGACGAGTGCGCCTTCGGGTGCATCGAGCTTGAAGGAGTCGGCGAGCGCCTGGTTCACCTCCTGCACCACCACGCCCAGCTTGGCGTGTTCGACCTTGCCGTGCGCCATGATCTGCTGCTGTATGCGGGTCGCGAGGTCGATCGGGATGGCGAAAGACACCCCCTGGTAGCCGCCGGTGCGGCTGTAGATCTGCGAGTTGATGCCCACCACTTCACCGCGCGCATTGAACAGCGGGCCGCCCGAGTTGCCGGGATTCACCGCCACGTCGGTCTGGATGAACTGCACGGCGCTGTCTTCGGGCAGCGACCGGCCCTTGGCGCTGACGACGCCCGCCGTGACCGTGTTCTCGAAGCCGAATGGCGACCCGATGGCCAATACCCATTCGCCGACCTGCAGGTCTGCGGTGCTGCCCAGCGTGACGACGGGCAGGTTCTTGCCGTCGATCTTGAGCACCGCGATGTCGGTGCGCGGATCGGTTCCCACCACCTTGGCGCGGAATTCGCGGCGATCGGTCAGCTTGACGGTGACCTCGCTCGCACCCTTGACGACATGGGCGTTGGTCAGGATCACGCCGTCCTGGCTGACGATGAAACCGGAGCCTTCGCCGCGCGTCGGCGTGGGGCGCGGCCGCGGGCGGGCCGACTGGCGGCCGGAGCCCGGTGGCTGCTGCTGTTGCTGGAAACGCTTGAAGAACTCGAAGAACGGGTCGTTCGGCACGCCCGGTTCGTCGTCTTCGCTGGCGGCCGTGTCGGCGGCCTTGGCTGCACCGACCACGCTGATGTTGACCACCGCCGGGCCGGCGCGTTTGGTGATCGTGGAGAAATCGGGCAGCGCGATGGCAGCGCCGGGGGCGGCCGCCAGCACCGCCGGCGCGGGCTGGGCATGGGCACGGACATGCACCGCCTGGACAGCCGAAACACCGGCGCCGCCGATGGCGCCGGCGGCGAGCAGGGCCGCGATCAGGCGGGTGGGAGTACGGGCGACGGATTGGGGGAACGACATGGCAAGGGCTCCGTTGGGCGTCGAAGGGACGCGACGGAGCGATCTTGCGGAGCCGCTCTTAAGCCGCCCTTAGAAGGGCGGCGCGGCGACCTCAATTCCAGCAGTAGGCGATGGCGAGTGCCAGGGTGGCAAAACGCTCGGCGCTGTAGCCCGAAAGACTCTTGCGGCCGAGGTTGTCGACGGTGAAGCTGCCGCAGCGGTCGCCGGCCATGGCGCCGGTCGGGGTGGCCACGATTCTGTAGCTGTCGCGCGGCACCGGGAGGGCGAGCGCGATGTTGTACATGGTGGCGCCCTCGCCCGCCGGTGGCGAGGTGGAAAAACGCCCGGCGAACTGGGTGGAGTCGGTGACGGCCGTGTTGGCGGAGTTCTGGTCGTAGCGGTAGTTCTCGGAATAGAAGCGTTCCATCCACAACTGCCCTGCCGTCAGCTGTGCCTTGGCCTGCGAGCGGCGGCCCTTGGCGATCTGCTCGGTATAGGCGGGATAAGCAATGGCCGCGAGGATGCCGATCACGGCGACCACGATCATCATCTCGATCAGGGTGAAGCCGCGGGCGCGGCGCAGGGGCGTGCGGTACAGGTTCATTTATCGGTTCTCAGTCCCGGGATTTCGCGCCACTGCTTGCGCGGGCTACCGTTGAAGCAGATGGACTTGTCGGTGTTCGGGCCGACGATGCGGCGCGCGGCCTGGCCGTCTCCGCAGGTGGGTTGGGTGGTGGAGTCGCCCGGCTTGTAGGGCTTGCCGGTACGGTCGTCGATCACTTTCACCTTCTGGTCGAGGATGGCCGTGCCGACGTTGTTGTTGCGCGTGGTGGTGCTGCCGCTGGTCAGGCTGGTGATGCCCAGCACGCTGCGCTTGGCGGTGCCGGAAAGCGTGTCGAGCGCGTACAGCGTCGCGGCGGGCTGGGTGGAGCAATACGACCCGACCACAGGCGGACGGATCGAGGTGAAGACGAAGGTGCTCGAACTCACGCTGACATCCGCCACCATGACCTCCGAGACGCCCGGCAACGTGGCGTACCAGCCGTTCTGGGTGATCCAGTTGACATCGTTCGGCGTGCCGTTGATGGTCACGGTGCCGTCGCTGGCCCGGCTGAAGGCACGCGCCACCAGCGATGTGGGCGCGGTCGGCAGGTTGCCGTTGTCTCGCACCGCATAGACCCGCTGGGTGGTGACGGTCGGGTAGTCGCCGGTTTCGAAGGCATTGCCGGTGCCGAAGAAGATGACCGGGCCGGCGAACGGGCCGTAGACGTACTGCGGCGCGGTGGTGATCGGCAGGCGCGTCGTGCCGGAGTTGTCGGTGGCGGTGATCAGCGGCAGATTGAGCAGCGCCGTGGCCTTGTAGGCCGAACCCCAGCTCGACTCGGTGCTGCTGCGCACGTCGAACTTCCACAGGTTGCCCTGTATGTCGCCGGCGTAGAGGAAGTCGGCGGTGCCGTTGCCATCGGTATCGATCCAGGTCACCTGCGACATGCCGTTGCCGGTTTCCGCGTTGGTGGCCAGCTTGATGTATTGGGTTCCCTGGGTCCAGCTGCCGTTGCTGGCGGGGCCGTCCACGAACAGCACATACACGAAGGCCTTGCCGTTGGGCGACTTGTAGCCGTTGCCTATGACGTATGCGAACTTGCCGTTGTTCATCTTGGCGAGCGGCATGGCCTGGCGCGAACTGGCGCTGACGTTGAAGTCGTTGGTGATGTAGCCCAGGTCGGCATCGTCGTCGGCGGTGAACTGCCACTTGAAGATGCTGGAGGCCATGTTCTCGCCCCGCGCCAGGTTGGCCGGACTGGTCACGTCCAGGGCGAACACCGCGCGTCCGCCCCGACCCAGCGAGCCGAACAGATAGGTGCGCCAGGCACTGGCGGTGGCGGTGCCGTCCCGGTCGATGCCGGTGCGGACGTCGGCGGTGAACGGGCTGCCGTCGACATACGGCCACAAGGTGCCGTCGGGCCGCGACTCGGCACCGGTCACGAAGGCGCTGCCGTTCAGGGTGGTGACGGCCCCATTGCGCTGCAGCGGGATCTCCGCGAGCCGGTTGGCGAGCACGCCCGGCACGTAGCCGAAGACTTCCGAGCCGGTGTTGTAGTCGAAGGCGTGCAGCATGCCGTCATTGGCGCCGGCCCACAGCAGCTTGCTGCGGCTGCGGTTGGCGCGGACGAATTCGGCATAGCCCGCAAAACCGCTGCCGGTATAGCCGGCGGCCGGCACGTCCTGCACCCAGGGCGTGGAGTTAACGATGGCGCCCAGCACATTGCTTTCGCCACGCACGCGCAGGCTGCTCGCCGACTCGTTGGTCGCGGCACCGCGCACGTATGCCACCGTGGCCGTGGCATTGGCCGTGGACAGGCGATTGGTGCTGGCGGTGGTCATCTGGGCCTGGTAGTCGGCGGGCAGGTCGGCCCAGCGAAACTTCACGCCGCCGCCGGCGTTGCCGGAGTTGGTGATGATTTGCCGGCTGTTGCCGCCGTCCGCGGTGAAGCCCGCGCAATCGCCGCGTGTACGGCAGCCCAGCAAGGTGCCGGCGCGCCAGGTGGGCGCGGAATTGAAGTCGCCGCCGGCGTTGACGGAATAGGCCTCGATATTGCCGTCGTAGGTGTCGGCATTGAAGGTCACGTCGTAGCGGTAGGTGCCGCTCAGCAGTTGCGCGGTGGACGTCGACGGTGCCGAGTTGGCCTTGCCCGCGATGTCGGCGAGCGCGCGGCGCAGCTGGGCCTCCAGCACGTCGGGCCGGCGTGCCAGGAAATAGCCGTCGGGCACGCCGTCGCTGCCGCTGGTGCCGTCGGCCTTCAACGCGTCCCAGGTGTCCTGGGTGGTGGGCATGCCGATGGTGGTGTAGCTGCCGTCGGGGTTGCGCACGCTGGAGTTGAAGTAGCCGTACTTGGCGGCGTACCAGAGCGGGTCTTTCACCAGGGCGTTGGTTTCACCGACCATGCGGAACGTGGTCGTCACCGGGTAGGCGTAGGGCTTGACGGTGCAGTACGAGGTCAGGCTGCGGATGGTCGGGTCATAGGTGGTGCCGTTGCCGGTGACGTTGCAGACCGTGTTGGCATAGGTCTGGTTGGCCTGGTCGCGCAGGCCGTACGACGAGTCGGCCAGTTGCTCGGCCAGCGGCAGGATGCGCGCGCGGTAGCTGTCGTCGCCGCACAGGTACTGCGAGTTGTTGGTGGCGGGATCCCGGCCCGGCATGCCGGTGAGCTTGCCGGTGCTGAGATGCTGGTGCGTCAGATAGCGGCCGTTGGCGTTGGCGCCGGTCGAATCCTGCACACCGATCACGCTGAAGCCGTGGGTGCCCGCACCGCCACCGCAGACGCCGGGGATGTCGGTGGTGATCTTGATATCCCAGTTGCCGCCGTTGCGCACGGTTTCGTAGCGGATGAACCCGGTGATGTCCATGTCGTAGTCGCCGCCCAGCAGGATGTCGTTCCAGGTGACGATGAAGGCGCCGTAGCTGGTGCCGTCGGCACGGGTCTCGGCATTGATCGACGCGAAAGTCAGCGGTGCGCTGACCTTGCCGCCGTTCTGCACGCTCTCGGGCGTGATGTAGACGAACTTGTTGGTGCCCGGCACCGGCACGTCGATGCGCGGCGAACCGCCGGTCAGCGACGCCGCCAGGGTCTTCACCTTGAGCGCGTTCGGCACGGTGGCCAGGTCGCCCGGCGGGTTGGCGACGTTGCGGATCTTCGTGGTGTTGCCGTAAAGGGCCGCACCGGCCACCTGGTAGGTGCCGCCCATGGCGGGTGCTTCCGGGCAGATGCCGTTGACGTTGGAGAGCGAGCCGATGGTCTTGGCCGAGCAGGAGTTGGTGTCGTCCGTGGCCGTCAGACCCTTGCCCGATACCGAACCCACCGAGCGCAACGTACCGGCCAGCCCTTCGGCGACGCCGATGGCGTCGGTGTAGCTGTCGAGCGAGCCGCTGCGGTTGGGCAGGGTGCCGAAGGGCGTCGCGGCCTGGCCGTCGAAGCTGAGCGCGCTGGGCGACAGCGCCAGGGTGTGCAGCGGCCGGCAGATGGCGTTGCCGTAAAGGTTGGTGCGGGTCGTGTTGGTGTTGGACAGCGGGTCTTGCCAGGCCACCACCTGCATGCCGGCGTTGCTGTCGTTGCTGTTCGAGCCCGGATTGCTGCTGGTGGTGCTGGCATAGAACTGCAGCGACTGCACCAGCATCTCGCCGATGGGATTGCCCCAGGCCGGCAGGTTGCCCTCGCCCGATCCGCTGGGCGTGTTGCCGCCGCCGTAGCTGCCCGGCGAGCGGCCGAAGAGCAGGATGGCGTCGAGTGCCTTGATGGCGCCGTTGCCGATGGTGCGCCCGGCGATCGCGGGGCACAAGGCGAGCGGGTTGTGGCAGAACACGCCGGTGGTCGGATTGATCTCGTCGGTCATGTCCCCCATGTTCTTGCGCAGCGCGCCGGCGGTGTGATTGAGGTCGTAGCTGCCGGTGATCAGCCCGAATTCCGCCCGTGCCGCCGTGCCGCTGGTGGCGGGATAGCCGAACTCCTGCAGCAGGCCGTAGGGCTTGTAGTTGGTGGTCGAGTTGTACGGGAACGGCTGGCAACGCTCTTCGCCCAGCAGGGACGGCACGCAGACCTTGACGTTGATGTTCAGCTCGGGGCCCAGGCTGCCGTAGGTGGCGCCGTCGGCCGTGCGCGAGGGAATGGTGATCTCGTGCGCCACGCCCCCGTTGCCCTTGTCCGCGTCCTGGTAGTAGGCGGCGAGCTTCGGACCGAAAGTGCCGGTGCTGCTGTAGAAGTCGGGCGAGTCGCGCCAGCGGCAGAGCTGGATCTCGACCGTCGACCAGAAGCGCACGTTGCCCTTGACCATCTTCATCTGCGGCCGGGTGGTGGCGGTCGAATCGGTGGTGCCGGTGGTGCAGATGCTCAGGCCCGCGTAGACGCCGGCATTGGGCCCGGTGGACTTGGTCAGGGCGGCCGTGGTGAAAGGCGTGTAGTCGCGGATGTCGGAGCCGCGGTAGTACTTGACGAACGAGTGGGCGTCGAAGACCAGATCGGTGCCCTGCAGCACGGTGTTGGCGCTGGCGTCGGTGGAACGGTTGCCGCCGTAGAGCATCTTGCGCACCACGTCGAGCCGGGTCATGGTGGCCCAGTTGAGGAAGTTGCCGCTCCAGTAGCTCTGGCTGGCCGGGCACTTGTAGGTGATCGTGGTGGCGCCCGCGGGCGTGGCGCCGGTGACGGCGGTGGCCAGCACGGCCGGCTCGAACTGCCCGCCGGTGTAGGCGTAGCACTTGGTGGCATCGAAGTAGCCGTAGTACTTGAAGCTGGGCTTGAAGGTTGTGTCGATGATGCCGTCGTCGTCCAGGTCCTCGAAGTCGGTATAGACCGGCCCGAAGAGCGAGTGGTCCTTGGACACCGCCAGCATCACCATCGGCCGGTTGGAGGTGGTGACGATATTGGGTGGCACCGTGGCGCGCGGCCGCGAAACATCGACCGGCGTACCGCCGGACCAGCCCGGCAGCAACAGCGCCACGCTGGCGGCCAAGGCCAGGGAAACGCGCCGGAAAGTCTGGAACAAGGATGTCGTCATGGCTTTTCTCCAGCCTACTGTTCGGGGGAATAGACGGACTGCAGCACGATCTGCGTGCGCAGCGCGTAGCCGAATCCCCGGGTGGTGATGCGGTAGGCGTCGGCCTCCTGGCCGCCGCTGTTCTTGCGCTTGAAATACTCGACCAGGTACTCCGGCTGGCGGGCCACGCCGCGTACGGCGGGCGCACCGGTGAAGGTGCCCAGCGGCACGCCGCCGGTGAAGCTGCAGTTGGATGTCCCGACCGGCGTGCGCGAGGGCTTGCTGGCGACGCTGTCGTTCCAGCGCCCTCCCCGGCTTTTGGGCCACCACGGTTCGCTGCGGGTGCGATCGGTCTCGCTCGACGTGGTCCAGTTGCCTTCGTTGTAGGCCAGGTCCGGGCCGATGCAGAGGCCTTGCGTGCACGCGGCGTCGAAGTCCGCCGGCAAGGGGCTGGACTGCGCCCGGCTGCAGGAGACGGCTGCGGCATTGACGGGCGCAGCGCCGTAGAGGTCGCGCTCGGCGTCGCGCATGGCGGACTCGGCCGCTTCGCGGGCCACCGCCATGTCGAGCTGGTTGCGGCCGGTGCCCTCGTCGATCAGCGCCTTGCGTGCAGCGACGAGCGCGATACCGGTCAGGGCGACCAGGAACAGCAGCACCACGATCAGGGCGACGCCCTGCTGCCGTGGCGGAACGCGGCGTGGCGAAATCGGCGGCAGGAGGCTCGGCATCAGTAGATCTGGTTCATGCGATTGCGCACCGCCACCACCTTGACCGTGCGGACCCGGATGGAGCGGTCGCCGGCTTCGTAGTCGCGCGGGGTGTCGTCGGTGCAATCCTGGTAGGTGCGCGCCTGGCCGGACTTGTCTGCCATGCGCGCGTTGGAACCGAGGGTGCGCGTCATCACGCAGACACGCACCGCCACCACCCGGTTCCAGTTGGCGTAGCTGACGCCGTCCACCATGATCGCCGGCAGTGTCGCCACCTGGGTCGCGGTCAGGAACTGGGTCGGCGTGGACTGGGTGGCGCCACTGGTGCTGGTCGGGTCGAGGTCGAAGACGCCGTAGGTGAACTGCAGGTCTTCGACGCCGAGCAGCAGCGGCTGGTAATTGTTGGAGGCAATGGCTCCGCCGTTGGCGCCGTTGCCGTTGCAGGCCAGGCTGAAGGTGTTGATCGACTGGCGGTCGATCTCGGTGGCGGTCGCGACGAGGCCGTATCGGTTGGAGACGAAGACCGGCTCCGAGGGCGGAAAGTTTTCGTTCTCGACCGACGGCCGGGTGACGGTACCCAGCGTGATCGGCACGGTGTTGAACTTGCGCACCGCATTCAGCGTGTCGTTGCCCGCGTCAGCGTTGTTGCAGTCGCGGCGATTGCCGATGGGCGTCCTGGCGGCTTCGCTGCTGAAATAGTTGATGACCACGGAATCCGGCGCCGACCGGTTGGGCGACACGGCGGTGGTGGGCACGCAGGTGCCGGTCGCGCTGTTGTACTGGCCGCCGTCGCAACCGAAAACACCGACCCGGTAGGCGGCATTGGTGGTGTCGTCGGTCCAGCCGACGGGCGGAAAGCTCTGCAGCAGCAACGCCGGTGCGCGGTTGGCGGCGGCGTTGAGCGAATACTCGGTCGCCGGCGGCAGCACGACCGGATAGCTCCATGCCTGTGCCAGGTCGCGGCCGATGAGTTCCAGCGCGAAGGTGCCGGTCTCGATGGTCTCGCTGGTGCGCGACTGCGCGCTGTCGGCCTCCCGGGTGTTGAGATACACCACGCTGGCCGCCGTGACGATGACCAGCATCAGCGCCATGCCGACCAGCAGTTCGACCAGGCTCAGGCCCTCTGCGCGTCGGCGAAGTCGGCGAGGTTGGCGGGGTCGGCGCAGCGCGTTCATGGAATGAAGGAGAAGTTGCTGCAGCGCACGCCCGCAGGGGCCGCGGCCTCCGCCGGGCAGCAGTTCTGCTGGCTCATGCGGTTGGAGTCGGCCGTCTCGGCCGCCGTGCTGCACACCGGCGCGCTGGCCAGCACGCTGTCGCGCGCGGAGCCCTTGTCGGTCTGGTCCTTGTCCATCCACATGAAGGTGACCTGGAAACCCGTCGCGCGGTTGCCGGTGAGCAGCGCCGAGCCGGTCGGCATGGCCGAGCGCACCCGCTGGCGCCAGATGGCCATGTCGTACGCAGCACGTTCGGCCGCGCTGCAGCTCACGTTCGACGTCTCGCAGTTGCGTCCCGGCGTGGCCGGGTCGGAATTCTGGCTGGCCCAGCTGCTCGCCAGGTTGTAGAGCGAGGTCGAGGTGTTGCCGGTCACCGCGTTGTCGCCGGCCTGGCCGGGGTTGAGGCGGATGCGGTCGGCGATGTCCTGCAGCAGCGGCGCCATCTTGCCGCGTACCCGGCTGCCGGTCTGGTATTTGCTCACCGTCGCCTGCAGGCCGGCGATGCCCAGCATGCCGACCGACATGATCAGCATGGCGATCAGGACCTCGATGAGGGTCATGCCGGATTGATGACGTTTCACTAAAAAATCCTCAACAGTTCTGGGCACTGGCGACCGTGCGTGTGCGGCCCAGCATGTCCACGCAGATCTTCTGGCCGTACTGCAGCGTCAGCGGGTCGGTCGCGCTCTTGTAATAGAGGTTGAAGCTGGCGATGGCGCTCAGGTTGGGCCGGCCGGTGGCCTGGAAACGCAACTTGTCGACCTGGCCGTTGCCGGTGGAATCCAGCCGGTAGTCGCCGCTTGCGGAGGTCTGCACCGCCAGGTAGTCCTCCGGGCGCGCCGGCAGATTGGCGTCGTCGCAGGCTTCGTTGAAAAACACGATCCACCCGCCCGGCGATGCCGCCTGCCAGTTGGAACCCGTGCCCGCGCAACTCGGCCCGGACGTCACGGTGGGCACGGGGCCGTCGGAAGCGACGATAGCCGTCGTGGTGTTGGAACTGATGCACATCACGGTACAGGCGTTGCGGTTGACCGCCTCCGTGCGCGCCCTCAGCAACTGGCCGGTGAACTGGGTCGAGAGGCTGCCCATGCGGATCTTGCCCATCAGGTTCTGAAGCGACGGCGCCGCCAGCATGCCCAGGATCGCCACGATGCTCACCGTCACCATCAACTCGATCAGCGTGAAACCGCGCTGGCGGGCCGCAGCGCACGGGCGAGGCTGGTGATGCATATCTTTGAAAACCCGACCGAAAATAAAAAGAATATAAAAAAACACGGACTGAACGGTGAAAACGGGCGGCTTCCCTGCTCTCGCCGCAATTAGACCAGACGAGATACAAAACTTACGCCTTGTGATGCTGACCCGCCACACCTGCCTGAACGGCATCGGTTCGTCATTGGCAAAGCGGGCAAAACGGCTCGCCGGGTGGAGCGATCACTTTGTTACGTGGCCGCTTCGGCAGCGGATTCACGCGGCTCGCTATCGGCGAATGCGAGCCGATAAATAAATAATCTCGGGATTAATGGGAAACGCCGCCGGGATTAACTCCGGCGGCGTCAAAAGGACACGTGTTCAATGCCCGGGATTATCTGGTTCAGTGTGCTCCGGCGGCGGCGTCGGCGGCCCCGCCATCGCCCTTCTTCGGCGCATGCGCCAGCCACACCAGCGGTATCAGCATCAGGAACATCACGGCCGACGCGTAGAACACGTCGTTGGCCGCCAGCATGAAAGCCTGTTGGTCGATCAGCCGGTTGACCTGGGCCAGCGCCTGGGCGGGATCGAGTCCGGCGCCGGACAGGCCGTTGAGGATGCCGGTCGCCGTCGCGTTGCCCTGGTTGATCGATTCAGCCAGTTGCGCGTGGTGCAGGATGGCCCGGTCTTCCCACACCGTGGTCGCCACCGAGGTGCCGATGGCGCCGGCGGTGATGCGGATGAAGTTCGACAGGCCCGAGGCCGCCGGGATGCGCTCCGGCGATATCTCCGACAGCGTGATCGTCACCAGCGGGATGAAGAAGAACGCCATCGCCACGCCCTGCACGATCGTCGGAATCATGATGGTGCCGAAGCTCGCCTGGGTATTGAAGTTGCTGCGCATCCACAGCACCAGCGCAAAGATCAAGAAGGCCAGCGTGGCGAAACGGCGCGGGTCGTGCTTGCTGACGTTCTTGCCCACCCACGGCGACAGCACGATGGCCAGCAGCCCCACCGGCGCCATCACCATGCCGGCATCGGTGGCGGTGTAGCCCATGTACTGCTGCAGCCACAGCGGCAGCAAGACGATGTTGCCGAAGAACAGCCCGTAGCCGACCGACATCGCCACCGCACCTGCCCAGAAGTTGCGGTTCTTGAAAAGCGACAGGTCGACCACCGGATGCTTGTCGGTCAGCTCCCAGATGATGAAGGCGATGAAGCCCACCACCGCGATCACGGCCAGCGCCTGCACCATGGGCGAATGGAACCAGTCGTTCTCCTTGCCGAGGTCGAGCATGACCTGCATCGAGGCGACCCAGATCACCAGCAAGGCGAGCCCGATGGAGTCGATGGGCAGCTTTTTGGTCGGGCTCTCGCGGTTGCGGAAGATGCTCCACACCACCGACACGGCAAAGAAGCCGACCGGGATGTTGATGTAGAAGATCCATGGCCAGGAAATGTTGTCGGTGATCCAGCCGCCGAGCAACGGCCCCATCACCGGCGCCACCAGCGTGGTCATGGCCCACATGGCCATGGCGAGCCCGGCCAGCGCCTTGGGGTAGCTCGACAGCAGCAAGGCCTGCGACAGCGGAATCATCGGACCCGCCACGAAGCCCTGCAGCGCACGCACCCCGATGAGCGTGGCCATGTTGGGTGCCAGGCCGCAGAGCCACGAGGTGATCACGAACAGCACCACGCTGGTCATGAACAGCCTCACCTGACCGAAGCGCTGGGACAGCCAGCCGGTGAGCGGCACCGCGATGGCGTTGGCCACCGCGAAGCTGGTGATGACCCAGGTGCCCTGGTTGGAGCTGACGCCCAGGTCGCCGGCGATGGAGGGCAGCGATACGTTGGCGATCGACGTGTCGAGCACGTTCATGAAGGTGGCGGCGGACAGGGCGATGGTGCCCCAGACGCGCGCCGAGCCTTCCAGTGGCGCATGCGGCATTGCCGAGCCGGAGGGGGAAGCCATGAATGGGCGCCCTTATTTCTATGCGTTCAGTGCGCCGAAGCCGAACCGGCCTGGGCCAGCTTCTGCGGCGCGTGCCTGGAAGACGTGGCACGCGAGGCGCCACCGCCGTTGGCGGAGATGACACGCGCCACTTCGGCGTCCGCACCTTCGTCCGCCGAATGGAAGACCGCCGTCTGCGTCACCGCGGATTCGCGCGGAGCCTCGGCCAGCATGCGGCCGTCCTTTTGTGCGACGTCTACCTCGACGTCCATCGACAGGCCGACGCGCAGCGGGTTGTCCGCCAGTTCGCGGGGGTCGAGCGCGATGCGTACCGGCACGCGCTGCACCACCTTGATCCAGTTGCCGGTGGCGTTTTGCGCCGGCAACAGCGCAAAGGCCGCCCCGGTGCCGACACCCAGGCCGGCGACCTTGCCGTGGTAGTCCAGCTTCTTGCCGTACAGGTCGGCGGTCAGGACGACCGGCTGGCCGATGCGGATGTTGCGCAGCTGCACTTCCTTGAAGTTGGCGTCGACCCACAGCTGGTTGAGCGGGATGACCGACATCATGGGCATGCCGGCGGTCACCCGCTGGCCGAGCTGCACCGTGCGCTTGGCGATGTAGCCGTCCACCGGCGCGGGCAGCGCCGCGCGCTGGGTGGCGAGGTAGGCCTCGCGCACCTTGCCGGCGGCGGCCAGCACGGTCGGGTGCTGGTCGACGCTGGTGCCCTCGGTGAGCGACTGGTTGCTGGCGAGCTGCTCGCGGGCGGCGGTGACGCCGGCCTGCGCCGCGGCGAGCTGGGTCCGGGCGGTGTCCAGCACGGCGCGGGAATGGTCCAGCTCTTCCTTGGAAACCGCGCCATTGCCATTGAGGGACAGGCGGCGGTTCAGGTCGTCCTGCGCACGGGCGATGTCGTTGCGGGCCTTGGCGACATCGGCGTCACGCAGGGCGATCTGCGCGGTGAACTGGCCGTTGTTGGCATACAGCGTGCGCACCTGGCGCACCGCCTGGCCGAGGTTGGCCTCGGCCTGCTCGAGCGCTACCCGCACGTCCGCCGGATCGAGCTTGACCAGCGGCTGGCCGGCTTTCACGAAGTCGGTGTCGTCGGCCATGATGGCCATCACGGTGCCGCCGATCTGCGGGGTGATCTGGATCACGTTGCCCTGCACATAGGCGTTGTCGGTGGACTCGTAGTGGCTGGCGACCAGCCATTCGTAGGCACCCCAGCCGAGGCCGGCGATGACGACGACCGCAGCCAGCGCGGTCAGGGCCTTGCGGCGCTTGGGATTGGTCGCTTCTGCGGGTGCTGCGGCCGGGGAAGTTTGCGGTGCGTTCATGGAAAGACTCCGGACGCGGCGCGCTAGGCGCCGCTAAAAAAACGGGAAGGAGGGAGCGACGCGCGTCTATCGCGGGCCGGCCACCGCGAGATGCGTGTCGCCGGTGTATCCGCCACCCAGGGCGCGGATCAGGTTGACCTGGGTATCGAGCCGGCGCGCGGCCAGGTCGACCGCCAGGCGGCGCTGCACCAGCACCGCGTTTTCGGCGGTCAGCACGTTGAGATACGTGCCGAGGCCGGCGCGGTAGCGCTGGCGTGCGATGTCGTAGGCGGCTTCGGCTGCCTCCTGGGCTTGTTGCTGCTGGTTCTGCTGCAAGGCGATGGATTTGGCCGATGCGGCCTGGTCGGCGGCGTCGTGCACCGCGTCGATCACCGCGCCGTTGTAGCTCTCCACCGCCGCGTCGTAGTCGGCGGTCTTGCCGCGCAGGTTGGCGCGCAGGCGGCCGGAATCGAAGATCGGCAGGCGGATCGCCGGGCCCACGCCCCACTCCCGGCTGCCGCCCTGGGCGAAGTTGTCCAGGCCCAGGCTGTTGAGCCCGACGAAGGCGGTCAGGTTGACGTTGGGATAGAACTCGGTCTTGGCGACGTCGATGGTCTTGGCGGCAGCCTCGACACGCCAGCGGGCTGCGGCGACGTCCGCGCGCCGGCCCAGCAGATCGGCCGGCAAGGTGGCCGGCAGCACGACCGACCTGACGCTGGCCAGCGGCATCGCCTCCAGCTCCTGCATGCCGCGCGGCTGACCGACCAACGCGCCGATGGCGTTGCGGGTCATGGCGATCTGCTCCTGCAGCGCCTCGATCTGCTGGCGAGCTTCGGGAATGCCGGCCTGGCTCTGGCGCTCTTCCAGGCGGGTGTCGAGCCCGGCGGTGACACGGTCGCGCACCAGGCCCAGGGTTTCCTGGCGCTGCGCCAACGTGCGCTCCGACACCTCCAGCTGCGCCTGCAGGCGGGCCAGCTGAAAGTAGTTGCGTGCCACGTTGCAGGCCAGCAGCAGTCGCGCGGCCTGGGCGTCGGCCTTGGCGGCGTTGGCGGCGCCCAGCGAGGACTCCAGCGCAGCGCGGTTCTTGCCGAAGAAGTCGAACTCGTAGCTGCCGGACAGCCGCGCCGTGCCCAGGTTGCGGGTACTGCCCGCCAGCGGCGCCGGATAGATGCCGTTGGCGCTGAAGCGCTGGCGGCTGACGTCGAAGCTGCCGTTGAGTTGCGGGCCATCGGCGGCGCGACTGATGTCTGCAGCCGCTTCGGCGCGTTGCAGGCGAGCTTCGGCCGACTTGAGGCTGGGGCTGTCGGCAATAGCCTGGTTGACGAGGTCGTCCAGGCGTTCGTCGCCGAACGCACGCCACCAGTCCGAGGCCACGGCGCCGTCCGAGAACAGATCGGGGGTCCCGGTGGCCGCCGAAGGCAGGCCCAGCGAGGCACCGTCCCGCAGTTGTGCCTGGGGTGCGATGCCCGACATGTTGGCGCAGGCGGTCAGGCCCAGCGCGATGACCAGCGTGCCCAGATATAAGGCGGCGCCGCGCAAAGGCTGCGCCGGAGCGAAGTAAGTGTCTTGATGGATGTTCATGTCTTGCTTTCCCCGACGGTGGAAGAGCCCTGGCCGCCGTCGCCGAAAGGCGTGACGTTGACGAGGATGCGGGTCAGGTAGTCCTTGAGCTGGTCGAACTCTTCCTGGTTGAAGCCCTGCGCGGCGACGGCCTGCACCTCGGCGATGACGTCGGGAATGCGCTTGGCGGCTTCACGTCCCTCGTCGGTGAGTTCGAGATTGACCACCCGCCGATCCTCGACCGAGCGGATGCGTCGGCACAGGTTCTTGGCTTCGAGCCGGTCGAGCAGGCGGGTCATGGCACCGGCGTCGAGGTGGCAACCGCGCGCCAACGCCGCCACCGTGGAATCCTCGGAGGAATACAGCCGCACCAGCGGTTTCCACTGCGCGTCCGTCAGGCCGAGCGGCTCCATGCGGCGCTCGATTTCGCCGCCGACCAGCACGACGATCCGGCGCATGAGGTAGCTGAGGCTGTCCTGGGGCGAGCCCACGCGGCAGAACACCGGTGGCGGCAGCGGCTGGTCAGTGACGGTACCTTGGGAATCTTTCATGCCGCAATAGTATTTGTCGCGGCAACAATTGTCAAGATTCTCTTTGTTGTGGCAGTTAATGCGTTAGCGGTAAAAACAAGATAACGTTTCATCCAAACGACGAACATGTAACGGTAAGCCGCTATAGTCGCCGAGCTAACTGATACCATCGATCTGCCTCACGCCCCCCTAAAAAACGTGCCCAAGCCGGAGTCCTTCACCCTCGTCGATTTGCGCGACCTCCGCCTCGATGCGGCGCTTGCGCTCGTCGAGCCCGGCGAAGGGGAAATGAAGGCGATCTCCCAGGATTCCGCCACGCGCTACCTGCAGGATGTGATCGACGGCCTGTGCTCGCTTTCGCTGCGCGATCCCCTCACGGGTCTCGCCAACCGCCGCCAGTTTCGTGCTGCCGTCGACCGCGAAATCGACCGCGTGGCGCGCTCGGGCGAGTCCGCCCTTCTATTGATGCTCGACATCGACCGCTTCAAGAGCGTCAACGATTCCTACGGGCACGTCGCTGGCGATCAGGTGTTGCAAGCCGTCGCCCGCATCCTCACGGCTTGTGTGCGTCCGATGGATGTCCTGGCGCGCTATGGCGGCGAGGAATTCGCCATCGTCTTGCCGGGCTGCCAATCGGCAGCCTTCGGCCAGGTGGTGGCCGAACGCATCCGCGAGGCCATCGAGGCAGAGCCGATCGAGATCTCTGCGGGTATCGCATTGCCCGTCACCGTCAGCATCGGCGGCGCCTTCGCCATGCCCTGGATTCGTTCGACCGCCGCGCTGTGGATCGACCGTGCCGACCACGAGCTTTACCGCGCCAAGTCGCTGGGCCGCAACCGGGTGTGCGTCGAAGACCAACCCGACAGCACGGTGACCGCCGACGAGAAAAGCCTTTTGTTCGGCCTGGGGTCTGTCGATATAGAGATGGAGGCTCCGGCCTCTCCCGACGATGCGTCCGCTAGCGCTGTCTGAAAGCATTAAAGAATGAGCGAAGCGCCGACCCCCTCCTACCCCCGCCCCTCCGGCCCATCGGCCAAGGTGCTGGCCGTGACCAGCGGCAAGGGTGGCGTGGGCAAAACCTTCGTGTCTGCCAACCTGGCATGCGCGTTGGCCAAGCGTGGTCATCGTGTGCTGGTGCTTGACGCCGACCTGGGCCTTGCCAACCTCGACGTGGTGCTGAACCTGCACCCCAAAGTCACGCTGCACGATGTCTTTACCGGCAAGGCGCAGCTGGACCAGGCCATCATCCAGGCGCCAGGCGGCTTCTCGGTCTTGCTGGCCGGTTCCGGCATGGTCGAGTATTCGCGCCTCACACCCGAGGTGCGCAACGAGTTCCTGCAGGTGCTGCACAGCATCATGCCGAGGTACGACGTCGTGTTGCTGGATACGGGTGCCGGCATTTCCGACGTGGTGCTCTTCGCGGTATCCCTCGCATCCGAAGTGTTGCTGGTGGCTACCCCGGAGCCGACGTCCCTGACCGACGCCTATGCCGCGATCAAGGTGCTGGCGATGCAGCAAAAACGCCGGCAGATCCGCATGATCGTCAACCAGACCGCCCGTGCCGGCGATGGCCGGGCCATCACCGGCCAGCTGCAACAGGTGATCGACCGTTTCGTGGTCCCCGGTGCCGGTGCTCCGATCCGTCTGCTGCATCTGGGAGATATCCCGGCCGACCCCGCGGTGCGCGATGCGGTGATGCGCCGCCAGTTGCTGTTGACCCACATGGCCGGCTCGCCTGCCGCGCTGGCCATGGGACAACTGGCCAACAAGCTCGACGAAGTGGTGCTGCGCCGCACACCTGCATAGGGCACTGCCCTGCCCCACGGCGCGGCCCAATCCGGTCGCCCACAAAAAAGCCGGCTTTGAAGCCGGCTTTTTTGCAGCCCTGTCACTGCACTCAAAAAAAGAAACGCCGCCAGCGCCAGTTGCGTCAGGGCAGCGGCGGCGAAGCCAAGCGATCCGGCCTCGCGCCATGTGAAGGGGCTTGGGCGGGCAGGCCTCAGAAAAAGCAGAGGTTCCGAAACGCGCGCGAGCGATTCAAATCTTCCACTTGTCGAGCAGGCGCTTGGGCCCCAGGCTGTCGTAGGCCTCGAAGGGCTGATGGATCCAGGGATTGGTCGCCAGGAACTCCACCGAATAATCCGGCGTAAACACCGAGACACCCTTGGTCCAGATGACCGCACTGCGAAGCTCGGTGATCGGCGAGTAGTGCGTGCGAAGGTTTTCCATCACCGAGCTGAGGGTATGGCCGGAATCCGCCAGATCGTCGACGAGCAGAACCTTGCCGGCGATTTCACCGCGCGGCGTGGTGATGAACCGGGCAATGTCCAGGTGGCCACGAACGGTGCCGCCGTCGGCCCGATAGGAACTGGTCGACATGATCGCCAGGGGCTTGTCGAAAATGCGGGACAGGATGTCTCCCGGACGCAGCCCACCCCGCGCCAGGCACAGGATGGTGTCGAATTCCCAGCCCGACTGGTGCACCTTGATCGCGAGCTTCTCGATGAGGCTGTGATACTCGTCGTAGCTCACGTAGAGGTGTTTGCCGTCTTCGGTCAGCATCGAAAAAACTCCTGGGGCAATGTCTTGGAAAAATGCAGGGCCACGGCTTCAGGCCAGGAAAGGATGTTGCATCAGGATCGTGTGGTCACGATCCGGGCTGGTCGAGATCAGCGCGATCGGCACTCCGGTCACCTGCTCGATGCGCTGCAGATACAGGCGCGCATTCACCGGCAGCTTGTCGAATTCGGTCACGCCGACGGTCGAGTCGGTCCAGCCGCCGAGCTTTTCGTAGATGGGTTTGCAGCGTTCGATCTCGTCAGCACCGATCGGCAGGATGTCGGTGATCTCGCCGTCGAGTTCGTAGCCGGTGCACAGCAGCAGTTCCTCGATGCCGTCGAGCACGTCGAGCTTGGTGATGCAGAGGCCGCTCAGGCCGTTGACCTGCGCAGAACGCTTGAGCAACGCCGCGTCGAACCATCCGCAGCGGCGGCTGCGGCCGGTGGTCACGCCGCGCTCGGCGCCCACCGTCGACAGGTGATAGCCCACGGTACCGGGGGTCTGCCAGTCGAGTTCGGTCGGGAACGGGCCGCCGCCGACGCGGGTGCAGTAGGCCTTGGTGATACCGAGCACGTAATGCAGCATGCCCGGGCCCACGCCGGAACCGGCAGCGGCATTGCCGGCCACGCAGTTGCTGGAGGTGACGTACGGATAAGTGCCGTGATCGACGTCGAGCAGCGTGCCCTGGGCGCCTTCGAACAGCAGGTTCGCGCCATCGCGGTGAGCGTCGTTGAGTTCACGCGACACGTCGGCGATCATCGGATTGAGCAGCACCGCGTGCTCCATCGCCTCGTTGTAGACGGTGTCGAAATCGACGGCCTCGGCGCCCAGCACCTGGGTCAGCACGTGGTTGTGCAGATCGAGCAGCACCCGCAGCTTTTCGGCAAAACGCTGCGGGTGGCGCAGGTCCTGGACACGCAACGCACGGCGCGCGATCTTGTCTTCGTAGGCCGGGCCGATGCCGCGGCCCGTGGTCCCGATCTTCTCGCTGCCACCGCGCTCGCGGTAGGCCTCGCGGGCGATGTCCAGTGCGGCGTGGAAGGGCAGGATCAGCGGGCAGGCTTCGCTGATGCGCAAACGCGAGCGCACCTCGACACCGGCCTTCTCCAGGCCGGCAATTTCTTCGAACAGCTTGGCAGCGGACAGCACGACACCGTTGCCGATGTAGCACTTGACGCCAGGCCGCATGATGCCGCTCGGGATCAGGTGAAGCGCCGTTTTGACGCCGTTGATCACCAGCGTATGGCCTGCATTGTGGCCACCCTGGAACCGCACGACGCCTTGCGCGCTTTCGGTCAGCCAGTCGACCAGCTTGCCCTTGCCTTCGTCACCCCACTGGGTGCCGACCACGACCACGTTGCGGCCGGCTACCGGACCATTCGTCTTGCTCATCTTGGGATCTGAAAAATCAGTTCAAAGGGAAATAACGTTCCACGCTCCGGCGCTCAGCACCAGTTCGCGGTCGCAGCGGAATTCATCGATTTCGCTCTCATGGCCCGGCATCGCGCAAACGACGGTTTCGCCATCGGCACGCAAAGCAGCGATGGCCCGGGACAGTGCCGCATCGTCGGACCACGGCGCACGGATGGCCGCACGCAGCGGGCGCGGCGGCACCACCCCGATCAGCTCGCGCAGGTCGAGGCTGAAGCCCACCGCCGGACGGTTGCGGCCGTAAGCCGCACCGACTTCGTCGTAGCGGCCGCCACGCACCACCGCATCGCTCGCGCCCGCCACATACATGGCGAAACGCGCTCCGCTGTAGTACGCGTAGCCGCGCAAATCTGCCAGGTCGAAACTGACCCGACCCGCCGGTACCCGCGCGGCCAGTCGGCGCAGCGTGTCGAGCGCCGGCTGAACAGCCGGAAACGCCTGAAGCGCCACCGCAGCTTCATCGAGCACGGAGGCATCGCCGTAAAGCTGCGAGAGGGCCACGAGCGCATCGCGAACCGGGGGCGCGAAGGCACTGGTCAGCGATTTCAGGCCGCTGACATCCTTGGCTGCCAACGCGGCACGGACCTCAGCGAGCAACGCTTCGGGTGCGTCTACGTCGGCCAGGACGGCACGCGGAATTCGCGCATCGCCGAGGTCGATCTGCACGCTGCCGAGTCGTGCGGCGTCCAGGCAGTCGAGCGCCAGGCGCAGCACCTCGAGATCGGCCTCGATACCTGCGTGGCCGTAGATCTCGGCCCCGAACTGCAGCGGCTCCCGGGTCGCGTGCGGCCGCCCGGGACGGGTATGCAACACCGGTCCGCAGTAGCAGAGGCGGGTCACGCCACGACGATTGAGAAGATGCGCATCGATACGCGCAACCTGCTGGGTGGTGTCGGCGCGAAGCCCGAGCATGCGACCCGAGAGCTGGTCGACCAGCTTGAAGGTCTGCAAGTCGAGTGCTTCGCCGGCACCGGTCAGCAGGGAATCAAGGTGCTCGAGCAATGGCGGCATCACCAGCTCGTAGCCATAGCCCCGAGCCGTGTCCAGCAGGTCACGGCGGAGTTCTTCGATGTGGCGGGCCTCGGAAGGCAGCACATCGGCGATGTGATCCGGAAGGACCCAGGCGGACATGAAAAAAACGGAGGCTGTTAAAAACGTGATTCTACCGGCACACGTTTGCGACAAGATGAACCTGCGGTTGCAGACTTAATGTGCCCACCACAAAAGCAGCAGGCCCGCCACCATGCTGCACAGCGCAATTGCGCGGACAGCACGGTCGCCCATCGCAGCGATGCGGATCATGGCGTTACGCCATTTTTCGGGGGACAGGAAGGGCAAGAGCCCTTCAAAGACCAGCAGAAGGCCGAAAGCCTTCAGGACGACGAGCCAATCCAACGGAAGTGTCGGGGAACGCCGTCAGGCCGGCCTAGCGCCGAGGCGCCTGCGGAGCAGCCGGAGCCAGGGAGCTGGAGCCTGCTGCGCCGTTTCGGAAGACCCGGAAGAATTCGGACGAACCGGGGTCGGTGACGAGCACATCGCCCTTCTTTCCGATACTGGTCTTATAGGCTTCGAGGCTGCGGTAGAACTGGGCGAACTGCGGATCGCGGCCGAACGATTCGCCATAGGTTCGCGCGGCTTCCGCATCGCCCTCGCCCTTGATCTTCTGGGCGTCGCGGTACGCGTTGGCGATGGTCACTTCGCGCTGACGGTCTGCATCCGCACGAATCTTTTCGCCTTCCGCAGCACCGGTGGATCGCAGTTCGTTGGCTACGCGCTTGCGCTCGGCCTCCATGCGGCGGTACACCGACTCGGTGATGGCCTCGACATAGTCGACGCGGGTGATTCGCACGTCGAGCACATCGACACCCCAGGGACGTGCACCCTTCACGCGCTCGAGCACTTCACGCTTGACCGCGACCATGAGTTCATCCCGCTTGAGCGAAATCAGCTCACGCACGGTGCGCCGGTTGATCTCTTCCTGGAAGGCGTTGCGCACCACCCGGTTGAGCTGGTTCGCGCCCGCGGCCTCGTCCAGACCGACGTTGCGGATGTACTCGGACGGGTTGACGATGCGCCAACGCACGTACCAGTCGATCACCACGCGTTGTTTCTCGGCGGTGAGCATCGATTCGGTGTCGCTGCTGTCGAGCGTGAGCAGGCGACGATCGATGTACGAAACGTTCTGGAAAGGCGGCGGCAGCTTGAAATGCAGGCCTGGCTCGGAGATCACATTACGGATCTGGCCGAGCGCGTAGACCACGCCAAACTGGCGCTGGTCGACCACGAACATCGTCGAACTGGCAAGCGCCAGAAGGACGAGGATGGAGGTAACGATGAAACCGATTCTGTTCACAGCGGATCCCGGGCTTCTTGTTGGGAGGACCTAGCGCGACTCGCGTTCACGTGAGCGCTCGTTGTCGCGGGTGCGAAGGTCGTTCGAATAAACCGGCGGCGGTGCGGCGTTGCCTGCCGGCGTACCGGCAGCGGCGGCAGAGACGCTGTCGGTACCGGTTGCCGCCGAAGCGGGCAGGGCCTGCATCAGCTTGTCCAGGGGCAGATACAGCAGATTGGAGCCCTGCTTGGAATCGACGATCACCTTGGTGGCGTTGGCGTAGATGCCCTGCATGGTGTCCAGGTACATACGATCACGCGTGACCTGCGGTGCGCGCTGGTATTCGGCGAGCACGGCGCTGAATCGCTGCGAGTCACCCTGGGCCTGCGCCACGATACGAGCCTTGTAGCCGTCGGCCTCTTCCTTCAGACGCGAAGCGGCTCCGACCGCCCGCGGCACGACGTCGTTGGCGTAGGCCTGTGCATCGTTCTTGGCGCGTTCGCGCTCCTGGCCCGCTTTCAGCACGTCGTCGAACGACGCCTGAACCTGTTCCGGCGGACGAACGCCGCCTTGCTGCAGATTGATGCCGACGACGTCGACACCGACCTGGTAGCGATCGAGAATTTCCTGCATCTGGGCGCGCACGCGCGGCGCAATCTGATCGCGCTCTTCCGCCAGTGCGGAGTCCATCTTCATCTTGCCGACGACTTCGCGGACCGAGCTTTCCGCGGCCTGAACGATCGCGGTCTGAGGGTCTCGGCTCTCGAAAAGATACTGTCGCGCGTCCTTCAGTCGGTACTGCACGGCGAACTTGATCTCGACGATGTTCTCGTCCTGCGTCAGCATGGCCGACTCACGCAATCCGGTGGACCGAACGATGGTGTCGCGACCCACATCGACCGAACGGATCGGTGAGGTGAATACCAGTTCATGGCGCTGGATGGGGTACGGCAAACGCCAGTTGAAGCCGGCGTTGACGGTAGATTTATAGCGGCCGAACTGGGTGATGACGCCCTGCTGACCTTCCTGCACGATGAAGAAGCCCGTACCGAGCCAGATCAGCACCAGTGCACCGGCCAACAGGCCGACGCCCATGCCGGCATTCTTCATGTCCGGCTGGAAACCACCGCCCCCGCCGCCGCCATTGCCGTTGCCGTTGCCGCCGGAAGGACCACCGGGACGTCCCTTGCCACCGCGCAGCAAGCCGCCCAGCTTGCGATTGAAATCGCGCCACAGTTCTTCAAGGTCTGGCGGGCCCTGGTTGGGACCCTGGCCGCGAGGACGTTGCGGTGGCGGAGGTGGCGCAGGCGGCTGTTCGCCCGACGGACGCTGGCCTTCGTTGCGCGAACCTTCGCCGCTGGCGTCGTCGCTGCGACCCCACCGGGGATCGTTCAAGTTGAACATGCCCCTGATACGGCCCGGCAGTCCTGCCCATCGCAGGCCTGATTGTTGGAGAGTCATGCGCGAAGTCTCACTGTGGTGACGCGTTGTTTGTGTGGAAGGCGATTGTGCCGAATTCGTCAGGGTCGGCTGCCAATGGGCCGTCGCCCGTGCGGGCCATCGGGGCACGATGTGCCGTCGCGGCTTCGGTCAGGAAGTTGCGCAACTGCGCCATGCCGACACCCTCGCGGGCACTTGCAAAAATCCGTGGCACCTGGACGCCCTCGATCTCATAGGTGTCGACGAGCTCGATCGGCTGGCGGTCTTCAGGCAGCGCATCGATCTTGTTGAACACCAGAAATTGCGGCACCGACGCCGCACCGATCTCGTGAAGCACCCGTTGCACCTGCGCGATCTGATCGGGGAAATCCGCATTGGCGGCATCCACGACATGCAAAAGCAGATCGGCATCGATCGCTTCCTGCAGGGTTGCCTGGAAGGCGTCGACCAGGCCATGCGGCAAATCGCGAATGAATCCGACGGTGTCGGACAACGACACCGATCCGACTTCAGGCCCCAGATAAAGCTGCCGCGTAGTGGTGTCGAGCGTGGCGAACAACTGATCTGCAGCGTAGGCACGCGCCTTGACCAAGGTGTTGAACAAGGTCGATTTGCCGGCGTTGGTGTAGCCGACAAGCGAGATGTTGAAGGTATCGCGCCTCTCGCGCTGGCGCCTTTGGGTGCCGCGCTGTTTCTTGACCTTGGCCAGTCGCTCTTTGGTGCGCTTGATGGTCTCACCGATCATTCGGCGATCGAGTTCGATCTGCTTTTCACCGGGACCGCCTCGTACGCCGGCGCCGCCGGTCTGCCGCTCCAGATGTGACCAGCGACGGACCAGCCGAGTGCTGACGTACTGGAGCCGCGCAAGCTCGACTTGCAACTTGCCCTCGTGACTGCGCGCACGTTGGGCAAAAATCTCGAGGATCAACAGGGTTCGATCGTTGACCGGAAGCCCCAGATGGCGCTCGAGATTACGCTGCTGGGCCGGACTCAGCGACTGGTCGAAAAGGATCTCGACCGCGCCATGGTGCTCGGCCAGCATCTTGATCTCGTCCGCCTTCCCGCTGCCGACGAATAGCGCCGCATCTGGCGCCTTGCGGCGAGCAATGATGCGGGCTACCGGGTTCAATCCGGCCGTCTGGGCCAGCAGGCCGAGCTCTTCGAGTTCACCGTCAAAATGCGGAAAACCCAAGTCGACACCCACCAGCACCACCGGCGCCGGAGCAGTTTCAGATAATTCGACTGAAGTCAATGCGCTGCGGACCAACAGGCCGGCACGGTTGCACCAAAACGCTGAGATCCGCCAGCATTAGCGGGGCGACCGGCGATCTCAGGCAACGGGTTCGTCTGAAGTATCGGCAGTGGAGAAATTCACTGCGCGACCGGGGACGATGGTGGAAATAGCGTGCTTGTAAACCATTTGCGTCACGGTATTCCGCAACAGCACGACATATTGATCGAAGGATTCAATCTGACCCTGCAGCTTAATGCCGTTAACCAGGTAGATCGAGACCGGCACGTGTTCACGACGCAGTGCGTTCAGGAACGGGTCTTGCAAAAGTTGGCCCTTGTTGCTCACGATATTCTCCGTGTTCAAACTATGTTGTTGTAAAACATCGACCTTAACACACGCCTTGCGCCTGTCTTAATTACAGCCACTTAATTCCGTAACAGACTTACGTACGCAAAGGTCAATCAGGTTTTTTGGAGGCGTACGGGTTGTCGGAAGTCTTCATCTGGATGCGCAATGGCGTACCGACCAGGTCGAATTCCTTGCGAAAGCGACCTTCCAGAAAGCGCATGTAAGCCGCTGTGACATGTTCCAGCGAATTGCCGTGGACGATGATGATCGGCGGATTCATGCCGCCCTGGTGCGCGTATCGCAGCTTGGGTCGAAACATTCCACCCCGCTGAGGCGACTGGAATTGCACGGCTTCGAGCAACACACGCGTCAGCACCGGCGTCGACATCTTGCACATCGCCGCGCGATGCGCCTGCCCGATGGCGTCCCACACCGGACCCAGGCCCTGGCGTTTCTTGGCAGAAATAAACAGCAGCGCGGCAAACTTCAGGAAAGGCAGGCGTGTTTCGATGGAACGCTGCACCAGTTCACGCTGATAAGCATCTACCGCGTCCCACTTGTTGATGGCCACCACCACCGCCCGGCCGCTTTCCAGGATATAGCCCGCGATGTGGGCGTCCTGGTCGGTCACGCCCTGGGTCGCGTCGATGAGCAGAAGCACGACGTTGGCCGATTCGATAGCCTGCAGGGTCTTGACGACCGAAAACTTCTCGATGGCTTCGAAGACCTTGCCCTTGCGTCGCAGGCCCGCGGTATCGATGAGTTCGAACTTGGTGCCGTTGCGTTCGAAAGGCACGGAAATGGCATCGCGCGTGGTGCCCGGCATGTCGAACGCGACCAGGCGTTCCTCGCCGAGCCAGGTGTTGATCAGGGTCGATTTGCCGACGTTCGGCCGCCCGGCGACCGCCAGCTTGACGGGACCCTGTTCCGCATCTTCTTCATCCTCGTCCAGCTCCGGCAGGTTGAGGGTTTCGAGGGCCAGTTCCAGAAGGCTGCGAACGCCCTGCCCGTGGGCAGCGGACACGCCGTGCACTTCGCCCAGGCCCAGTTCGAAAAACTCGACCAGCTGGACGCCTTCGCGCATGCCTTCGGCCTTGTTGGCCGCCAGGATGCAGGGCTTGCCCAGCCGGCGCAAGTAGTTGGCGATGTCGTGGTCCTGTGCGGACACGCCGGCCCGCGCATCCACCACGAACACCACGACGTCAGCTTCCGCTACCGCTTGTCGCGTTTGCTTGGCCATCTCGTGATAAATGTCGCCGTCGATGGCGTCCGGCTCGAAGCCGCCGGTATCGATGACGATGAATTCACGTCGGCCGATATGGCCGTTGCCGTAGTGCCGGTCGCGGGTGAGGCCGGCGTAATCTGCCACGATGGCATCGCGCGACTTCGTCATGCGATTGAACAGCGTGGACTTGCCGACGTTGGGGCGCCCGACGAGCGCAATGACCGGTTTCATGAAGCAGCAGACCGGGCCTGAAGCCCAGTGGTTTTCTTATTCAGGCACAAAGCCGAAGACACCGCCGTTGGCAGTGACCACGACCAGCGTGTCGCCGACGACGACAGGTGCCACGGTGATGGCGGAGCCATCGGTGGTGAGGCGGTTGACGGCAGAGCCGTCCTCGCGGGAAAGCATGTGGACGAGACCGGTTTCGTCACCGAACGCGAGCGATCGACCGAGCACCAGCGGTGCGCTCAGGTGGCGGTAGCGCAGGCGCTCGACATTCCAGCTGCGCTCGCCGTCGGCTCGGTTCCAAGCCAACACGTAGCCGTTGGATTCGGTCCCGAAGAGGCGCGTGTCGTCGCCGTCGATGCCGGTAAACCCGGCTGCCGGCCGGGCCCAGAGCAGTTGGCCACGCGAGGCGTCCACGCAGCCGACGGTCGACTGGAATGCACGGGCGCAGACGATGCTGCCGTCGCGTGCGGTCTCGCCGACCAGGTCGACCAGGCGCTCGATGTCGTTGGTACCACGCGTCACGGCTACCGGCGCCTCCCAGCGCACCGATCCACTCACGGGATTCAAACCGACCATGCGGCCTGCGAGGCCGGCGACGAGCGTATCGCCCACCGCCAGCAGGACACCGCCATGGCGCAGCACGAGCGGATCGCCGGTCCGCTGTTGCTGCCAGAGCCGCCGGCCGGTCTTGCCGTCGTAGGCCAGCACGGACCGGTCGGCAGCCAGCACGAAGACGCGCTCGCCCGCCACGAAAGGCGCAGTGAAGGCCTCGGCTGGAAGCGGCTGGCGCCAGACTTCCCGGCCGTCCGCGAAAGTCACCAGTTGATTGGTGCGGGTAATGACCGATGTCAGCTTGCCATCGCTGCCGACACCCGCCGAAAGCGGCCCGCCCGCGCTCGCACGCCACAGTTCGCGACCCGAGCGACCGTCGAAAGCCACGACCGTGCCGTTGTCGGTGGCGAAGGTGACGGTGTCGCCGTTAACCTGGGGCGACAGCGAAAACGCACCGGTCGAACCGATCTTGGCCGTCCACGCCTGGCGGACGGCAACCTTCACCACGTTCGGACCCAGTTCGGCCGGCTTGGGAGGCGGCGTACCGCCGAAGACGTTCTTGACCGACTGCGGCACCATCGAGCATCCACCGACTGCCAGGGTGGCGGCTGCCGCCGCGGCCAGTACGACCGAGCGCAGGGCAAGGGGAAATTTAATGCGATTCACGACGCGGCCTTGGTGTCGGATTCACGCGGGTCTACGCCCAGCGCGTTGAGTTTGATTTCGACCAGACGGCGGTACTCGGACTGCGCATCCAGGCCTTTCCATGCGGCGGTGTAGGCGGCGACGGCGTCGGCCGGCTTGCCTTGCAGGGCCAGCACATCGCCCTTGCGATCGGCCGCCAGGGGCGCGAAAGCGGCGGGCATGGTGGCATCGAGTGCCTTCAACGCTTCGTCGTAGGACTTGGCATTGAGCAGGATCGAGGCGGATCGTAGCCGCGCGACGGCCTGCAGACCGTCGTCCCGACCCTTTTCCGCGACCCAGGTCAGGGCAGTTCGGGCGCCGTCGCCATTGCCCTTTTCGAGCATGATCTTCGCGGCGGCCAGACCGGCCTGCTGGGCATAGACGGTGCGGCCGAAGCGTTCGCGGATATCGTTGAAGGCACGTTCGGCATGTGCGGCATCGCCGGTCTGGACGGCACGTTCGACTTCGTCGTACAACACGGCCGACTGCGAGGCCTGGCGACGATCCCAGAAGTTGTACAGGTTCCATCCGGCGAAGCCCAGCGCGGCGACGACGATGACGCCGGTGATCAGCGTGCCCCATCGCTCCCACAGGTGCTTGACGTGGTCGAGCTGTTCTTGTTCTTCGAGGTCTAGATGAATGGCCATGAGGATGCTTGTGTGCTCTGCGGGTTTAAGCGCGGGATTGTAGGCTGCCGCCCCAGGCGGCGACCGCGTCCAGGCGCTCCAGTCGCTGGCTGCCGGAGCCGTCGCGCAGGGCCTTGACGGTGACTTCACCGCGCGCTAATTCGTCGGAACCGAAAACCAGCGCGAATGCTGCGCCGCTGGCATCGGCTTTCTTGAACTGGGACTTGAAGCTACCCATGCCTTCGCCCGCTCCCGCATGCATCTGCACCGAGACGCCTGCTGCGCGCAAAGCCTGCAGGACCGGAAAGACTTGCGACAGCGATGCGGCATCGGGAATGACCGCGTATGCATCGAGTGCCTGCGCGCCGACGGACGACTGTTGCGACTCCAGCAGCTCGAGCACGCGCTCGATGCCCATGCCCCAGCCCACCGCTGGCGTAGGCTTGCCGCCCAGGATCTCGAACAGGCCGTCGTAGCGCCCGCCGCCGCAAAGCGTGCCCTGCGAACCGAGTTCGTCGGTGATGAACTCGAAAACGGTGTGGGAGTAGTAATCCAGGCCGCGCACCAGGCGCGGATTGACCGTCCAGGGCACGCCGCAGGTCGTCAGCAGGCCTTGCACGGTCGCCAGATGGGCACGCGAGGCCTCTCCCAGGTAGTCCAGCAGCTGGGGCGCCTGACTCACCATGTCCTGCATGGCGGGGTTCTTGGTATCGAGAATGCGCAAGGGGTTGCTGTGAAGGCGGCGCCGCGCGTCCTCGTCCAGGAGCCCGGCATGCGCCTCGAAATGGGCGATCAGCGCGGTGCGGTGTGCCTGCCGCTCGGCCGCCACGCCCAGGCTGTTGATCTCGACACGCACATTCTTCAGGCCCAACTCCTGGAACAACGTGTGCACCAGCAGCATCACTTCGGCATCGACCTCCGGGCCGGCAAAGCCCAGTGCCTCGACGCCCAACTGATAGAACTGCCGGTAGCGTCCACGCTGCGGCCGCTCGTGGCGAAACATCGGACCCATGTAATAGAGGCGCTTGCCGCCGTCGTAGGTCAGGTTGTGCTCGATCGCCGCCCGCACCACGCCGGGCGTGTTTTCGGGGCGCAGCGTGAGCTCTTCGCCATTGAGCCGGTCCTGAAAGGAGTACATCTCCTTTTCGACGATATCGGTGGTCTGGCCGGTTCCGCGCACGAATAGCGCCGTTGGCTCGACGATGGGCGTGCGGATATTGCGGAAGGCGTACCGCGCCATCAGGTCGCGTACCTTTTCTTCGAGCCACTCCCAGCGCGCCGACTGCGGCGGCAGGATGTCGTTCATGCCCTTCACGCCCATCAGGCGCGAGACCTTGCCCACGGAAACGCCGGCCGCGGAAGCGGCTTGTTTGGTATCAGACATCTTTGGAAAAAATCAGGCAGCCGCCACGGTGGACGGATTGCCGAAGCGTTGTTCGATATAGCGTTCAACGAGTTGCTGAAACTCTGACGCGATGTTTTCGCCACGCAAGGTCAGCGCTTTTTCACCGTCGATGAAGACCGGCGCAGCAGGCGCTTCCCCGGTGCCGGGCAGGCTGATGCCGATGTCCGCGTGCTTGCTTTCGCCCGGACCATTGACGATGCAGCCCATCACCGCGACTTTCATGCTCTCCACGCCAGGGTAAGTCTTGCGCCACAGCGGCATCTGCTGGCGCAGGAAATCGTCGATCTGCTTGGCGAGTTCCTGGAAGGTACTGCTGGTGGTACGACCGCAACCCGGGCAGGCGGTGACGCTGGGTACGAACATGCGCAGGCCCAGCGACTGCAGGATTTCGTTGGCAACCACCACTTCCTGCGTGCGCGCCTCGCCCGGTTGCGGCGTCAGCGATACGCGGATGGTGTCGCCGATGCCTTCCTGCAGCAGCAACGACAGGGCGGCGGCGGAAGCCACGGTCCCCTTGGTGCCCATGCCGGCTTCGGTCAGGCCCAGGTGCAGCGGATAGGTGCAGCGGCGCGCCAGTTCGCGGTACACGGAAACCAGGTCGCGCACTCCGCTGACCTTGCATGACAGGATGACCTGGCTGCCGTCCATGCCCATGCGTTCCGCGAGCCTTGCGGAATCGATGGCCGACGTGATGAGCGCCTCGTACATCACCTGGCGAGCTTCCCAAGGCTTGGCTCGGCGACTGTTCTCGTCCATCAGCGACGCCAGCAACTCCTGGTCGAGGCTGCCCCAGTTGACGCCGATGCGCACAGGCTTGTCCCACCGCAAGGCGGCCTCGATCATCTGACCGAACTGCTTGTCGTGCTTGTCGCCCTTGCCCACGTTGCCGGGGTTGATGCGGTACTTGGACAGCGCCTGGGCGCAATCCGGAAACTCGGTCAGGAGACGGTGGCCGTTGTAGTGAAAGTCGCCGACCAGGGGCACGTCGATGCCCATGCGGTCGAGTTGCTCGCGGATGTAGGGCACCTGCGCCGCCGCTTCAGGCGTGTTGACGGTGATGCGCACCATCTCCGAACCCGCAATGGCAAGTTCCTTGACCTGGATGGCCGTCCCGACGGCATCGACCGTGTCGGTGTTGGTCATGGACTGCACCCGCACCGGGGCATCGCCGCCGATGGTGACGACGCGTGGCCCCCAGACCACACGCGCCTGCCGCGAGTTGCGGGGCGAGGGATGTGCGACGTCGATCGGCTCGTTGCCGGTCAGGGAGGAAGGCATGGATAGGGACAGGTCGGACACGGTATTCACCTCACCTCGAAACGGGCCACGTTGTTGCGCGTGATGCTGCTCAGGTCGAAGGCCTGCCCTCGCACCTGGACGGACGTGGCGCGGGCATTGCCGACGACGACCGACAGCGGCGCGGCGCCGTCGGCACTGAACGCGTTGCCGGGTTGCAGGACTTTCTCGAACACCGTGGCGCCTCGGCTATCGGTGACACGCACCCACGACTCGGCCGTCGCACTGAAACTGACTGCGCCAGCGGCAGGCGCCGGTTGGGCTGCGGACGCGGCAACGGATGGTTCGGAAGCGGCAGTAACTGCGGAACCGACAGGCGCAGCGGACTGGCCAGTGACAGGCGTCGCGGGCGCAGCCGGCATCGCGCCGTCCCTGCGCGTCGATTCCGGCCCGATGGGATCTACCGCCGCGATGGGTGGTTCGCCCGGCAAGGTCGGCATGTCGGGCGCGGCACCCGGCGGCAACGGTGTCGTTCCTGCGCTCTTGGGGCTCGTCAGGGCCTGGGTCCAGGCGTCCAGCCGGGCGGCCGGTATCAGCATGAGACCTGCGGCCGCCAGCAAGATCACCAGCACCACCCACAGCACCGGATGCCTCAAGCCTCGGCCCAGGCCGGCGAACGCAGGCGTGGACGAGCCCGTACGGAAGGTCGCACCGTCGGTGCGCGGCACCTCGGCCGACAGGCTCGAGGGCGCCCTCTGCGGCAAAAGGGCCAGGACGGGCGCCGGGTCGATCTTGAGGACCCGGCAGATGCTGCCAGCCAATGCGCGCACGAATGGTGGATCGGGCAGGAGGTCGAAGCGTTCGGCCTCCAGCGCCTCGAGACGCGCTACCGGCACCTTGAGCGCCACCGCCAGCGAGGCGAGATGCACACCCGCGCTCTCGCGCGCGGCACGCAGCATTGCGCCCGCACCAGCGCTGGTACTGGCCGCGGGGGTCCGGACGGTGTCACTCATCGAAGACTCCACGATCGAAAAGGGCGGCTTCGCGCGACTGCGGGAAGCGCTTGCGCAACTGGTCGCCCAGTTGGGCGAATGAAACGTTGTCGTCCAGGCGACGCTCGACGCGCATGCCGAGCCACAAGGACTCTGCAGTGGCGTACTCGCCGTTGTTGACACGCCGTATGTAGAAGCGCGCGCGACTCAGTTCGCCGCGCTGGAATTGCATGTTGGCCAGCGTGTAGCCGACGATGGGGTTGGCCGGGTCCATCTCGTAGGCCGCTGTCAGCGTGGCCTCGGCCTCCGCGGTGCGCCCCGCCCGCATCTGGCACAGGCCCTGCGTCATCAGGGTCTTGGGGCGGTTGGCATAGCCGGGCATGTTGGCGGCTTGCGAGAAGAGGCGATCGGCCTCGTCGAAGCGGCGCTGCTGACACATCAGCCACCCGTGGTTCTGCAGCGTGTCGGCATCGCGGGGATTGAGCGCGGTGGCGCGGCGAAAACTGTCGGATGCCAGATCGAAGTCGTTGAGCCGCATGTAGATCAGGCCGCGCAGACTGTAGGCCGGCGCGTAGTCGGGGTCGGCGGCGATCGCCTGCTTGACTTCATCGAGCGCAACGGTCGGCTTTTCCGCCTCGAAATACCCCGACGCCAGCTCGATGCGGATGCGTGCCCGGCGGCGGCCGGGCGTTTCGTCGGATGCGGTGACCAGCTCCGGGCGGGTGACCTCGTTGATCTGCGACACCGGCTGCTGGGTGACGACCTGACGGGACACGCAACCGGCGAGCAACGCCAATGCGCACGCAGCCAGCCAGGGAAACAGCGGGGAGCGGCACGAAGGCAGTTGGAACATCGAATCAGGACTCCCGGGTAACGAACGCCGACACCGGCACCAGCGGAATGCGGCGCTGGCGGGCAATGCGGTCTTCGACGCGGGTGCGATCCTTGACGTCACCGGCCAATTGCCCGCACGCGGCGTCGATATCGTCACCGCGGGTCTTGCGTACGGTCGTCACGATACCCGCGTCGCTCAGGCGTTTGGCGAAGGCGACAACCCGTTCGCGCGGCGACCGGGTGAGGCCCGAGGCCGGGAATGGATTGAACGGAATCAGGTTGAATTTGCACGAAAGACCCGCTCCGCCGCCGTGCTCGCGCACCAGGGCGATCAGGCGGTCGGCATGTTCGGGGAGGTCGTTCACGCCGTCGAGCATGCAGTACTCGAAGGTGATGAAGTCGCGCGGGGCGAATTCGAGATACCGCTTGCAGGCGTCCAGCAGTTCGGCAATGGGGTATTTGCGATTGAGCGGCACCAGGTTGTCGCGCAGGGTATCGATGGGGGCGTGCAGCGAAACCGCCAGGGCCACCGGACAGTCCTGGGACAGACGGTCTATCATCGGCACGACGCCGGAGGTGGACACCGTCACCCGCCGACGCGACATGCCGTAGGCATGGTCGTCGAGCATGGTGCGCAGCGAGGGCACCAGGGCTGAATAGTTCTGCAGCGGCTCGCCCATGCCCATCATCACGACGTTGGACACCACGCGCTCGCTGGTGCCCAGGCGCTTGCGCAGCGCGTGTTCGGCATACCAGAGCTGGCCGGTGATCTCGGCGGTGGTCAGGTTGCGGCTGAAGCCCTGGTGGCCGGTGGAGCAGAAGCGGCAATTGACCGCGCAGCCGGCCTGCGACGAGATGCACAGGGTGCCTCTATCGTCCTCGGGAATGAACACGGTCTCGACGGCATCGCCGCCGCCCACGTCGAACAGCCACTTGACGGTGCCGTCGGCCGAGACATGTTCGGCAACGACCGGCAGGGCGCGCACTTCGGCGATGCCCGGGAGCTTTTCGCGGAGCGACTTGGCCAAGTCGCTCATCGCGGAGAAATCGGATGCACCGCGCTGGTGGATCCAGCGAAACAGCTGGGTGGCGCGGAAGCGCTTCTCGCCCAATTGTTCGCAGAACGCGGCCAAGCCGTCGAGATCGAAATCGAGCAGGTTGGTCCGGGTGTTCATGCGCGGTGCGAACAACCGCTTAGCGGCTGTAGATGCCCATGGCGGGGAAGAAGAATGCGATTTCCTGT